>SCPN01001484.1_pt1:0-447500 | contig 811879 bp, 941 predicted proteins | sample 6106831 | NCBI WGS metagenome assembly SCPN01 (sample SAMN10720447, study PRJNA508395) | human gut metagenome | isolation source: Participant 1, 0 month | reverse complement strand
CAATGCAGCCGAGCGGAGTATATACTCTTCGCTTTTTTCATCTTTCTTCTTTCTTACCGCAACATGCAATAAAGAGAATTATTTCATTGTAATCGTTGCCAGAGCATACCCATAATTACCATCTTTATCTTTTTTACTCGTACGGTACTGGATTGCAAAGGTATTTTCATCCACTTTTGCCATACCGTTGATTTTCATCTCTTCACCGAACATATCCTCTGTCTTTGCTTTTCCGAGGAATTTGCCGTCTGCCTTATCAAAAACATGGAACGAGCCGTTAGAAACCGCCACGACAAGGTACTTCGGCATCACGGTCAAACCATCCATCATGAACATGAAACTGGGATCCTGCCTATTTTCTGCGCCATACCGGCGAATCAGCTGCCCGTCCGCAGTTACGGCGACAGCTACATGGCTGGTATCCCTTTCTTTCTACCGACTGGGCAGCAAAATAGAGAGTATCTCCTTCCGCCACCAGAGTCTTATAAGACTTCATCGGATATTGATTGTCACCAATCGCCCCTATACTCGCTACTGAATTAAAAGCCCCCGCCTGAAAATCCGTCACAACGCCGTCTGCCAGCTTGCCTGTACCATATGCTCCGTTCTCTCCGTAAATATACGCTTTTCCCGCGGTGGAACCTTCCGCCAACCACATATAACCGTATTTAAAAGCCTTTTTAACTTCTTTTCCGTCAGTCGATTTTAATTCTTTATCTATGAAATACAGACGCCCGTCACCGCCTGCCATGGGGAATTTCATGCTATCCCCCTTTTGTCCCGCGTACACGCCATCCTTGAATAACGTCTTATCGATCTCCACTCTGTCCTTAGACAATTTGTAAGCCGTCATATTCCCTTCGGTTTTGTTCCCTACAATAAGATCGCCATTGAAGTAAGCTATCCCATCACTAAAGAAGGGGATTTATCCTTCATATCGTACCCAAGAAGTTTCTGTGCTGTCATTTCTACAGTCCCCGCTTTGACAGTCACCGCTGCAGGCGCTTTTACTTCTTCTTTTTTTCGGAGTCGGATCGCCGGAACTGCCTCCTCCACCGCCGCAGCCCGCCACACCGAAAGCAAAAGCAAGTACCGCAGCAGCCAACATCTTTTTACTAATTTTCATAGGAATGCCTCCTTCCTGCTTAGAAATACCACTCATAAAAACATCGGTTCCGGTATTTCTAAAAAACAATAAAATCCAACTCTATTTATATCATGCAGGAAAATAGCAAAAAAAATAACCTGCATAAGAATGCAGGCCTTCATTTTCATAATAATTTATTATATATATTTATATTATAAATTATTTTTATATTTAACTCTTCTATACCTTATTTTCTCGTTTCAATAGTTCCGAGGTAGGAAATACATGGGGTCGACAGCTTCGCCATTAATACGGACCTCATAGTGGCAGTGAGGACCGGTACTGTTTCCCGTGCTCCCCATAAGGGCAATCATGCTGCCCTGGTCCACATGCTGTCCTTCATAAACCAAAACAGCGGAATTATGCCCATACCGCGTAACAATACCATCGGCATGTTTTACTTCCACAAGGTATCCGTAGCCGCCGACCCAGCCTGCCTGCGTGACAGTCCCCGCAGCAGTCGCAGAAATAGGTGTGCCGTAATCGCCAGCAATATCTACTCCTTCATGGAAGGTAGATCCGATACCGCCAGGACTGGTCCTGTATCCGTAGTAGCTGGAAATAGGACCCGCAACTGGCCATATGTTCGGCGTTTCCGCCGTGGGATTTACAACAGAGCTGACAGCACCGTAGGCCTGGTTCATAAATTCGGAACGGAGTGCGACGACAAGACGTATCTGCTTATCTAAACGTTCATCAAGGCAGCGCATTTCCCTCAAAAGTTCTCCCGGTGTTTCTGACATAACAATTTTCTCGCCATCTGCCTTCTTATCGTCCATCGTTTTTGCTATGTCAGGAACAGTGGAAGCGCCGCCAATACCGCCGATCCCTGTATTTTTAGGCACGGTTCCGCCACTCGTACGAACGAGCTCCTGCAGTTGTCCGCTGATTTTTTCTACGGTTTTGGCTTTATTTTCAAGGGCCTGCATTTTCTCATCCGCCATTTTAAGCTGGCTCCGATAAAGCTCATTTTCCGCATGGAGAGCGGTCGTACTGTATGCAGCCCATCCCGCCAAGCCGGCAGAAAGAATGAGAAGTACCGCTGCCGCACCACCAAAAATTTTCAGTTTTTTAAATTCTTCAGATGAAAATATGACTTTCACTTCACCTGTTTCTTCGTTTTTTTCTTTAATCATCCACTCACCTGCCAATCTATTTCAAGGAAATATTCCTGTTGCTTTCCATTATTTCTTTTCTGTCCGGTCAATACGCCGGGCAGATGGATTTTCATCATTTTTCTCTTTGTCGGCACGGACTGCATCTTCTGCCTTTTTCGCCACATCAGGCATGAGCGTATTCAGCGCTATACCGATACTTTCCGCTTCTTCTGCGGAAAGCGCTTCCCTGCATTCACCACCGGTCACAGCTTTCGCATAAATACGGGATGAGTCATGACCTGCCAAAGAAGAAAGGACGACGCCATTGTTCTTGCCGTCCAGAAGTGCAAGAGAAAAGGAAAGTTTATCTCCCGTTTCATCAAAAGCATCATACCGTACCAGACCGATTTTCTGGAAAGATTTCAGCTGCATCGTCGCCAGAAGTTCCTGCTGATGAAGCATGCTTTGGGAAGATTCCACCATATCCCGAAGTTCCCGCACTTCTGTGGACAACTTCATTTCGATGGAACCGCCGTCTTCACCCATCATAAAATACTTATATTTCCTATACAGACGATTCACCTTAGCCCGGAGCCAGAAAAACTGGAGAATAAGAAACGCCAGTAAAACGGCGAGAACCGTGCCGACCACGGAGAGTATGAGCTGATAATTGATATTGAATTCTAAGATATCCATGGATTCATTTATTCTCCCTGTTTGAGAAGTTTTGTAATACGTTCAAATTCTTTGTCACTTTTAAAAGAAATGGAAATGGTGCCTCTGTGACTGTTTTTCCCTTTTCCCACTTTAATTTTTACACGGGATCCTACGGCATTCACCAGATCTTCTTCCAGCGCGCGGAGATACGCATCCGCTTTATCCGCAGGCTTCCGCTTTTGTCCGTCTTTTTCACGGCGGAGGATTTCCTCGATACGCCGTGCGGAAAGATCTTCTTCCATAATTCGGCGCGCAAGCGCGATCTGCTCGGCAGGTGTTTCCAATCCTAAAAGGGGACGCGCCTGTCCCGCCGTCAATTTCCGCTCCAAAAGAAGGCTTTTTACCTCTTCAGAAAGCTCCAGAAGCCGCATCATATTCGTCACATAGGAACGGCTCTTACCGATAAGGTTTGCCATCTTTTCCTGTGTAAAATGATATTCACTGATCATCCGCTGATAGGCAAGTCCTTCCTCAAGAGGATTCAGATCTTCACGCTGCAGATTTTCAATGAGGGCGATTTCCGCTGTTTCCTGATCGCTGTAATCGCGGACAAGAGCAGGTATTTCCACAAGCCCCGCCAGCTGGGCCGCTCTTAAACGGCGCTCGCCGGCAATAAGTTCATATCCGCTGTCTTTTTTTCTTACAATAACCGGCTGGACGACGCCGTGTTCCTTGATGGATTCCGCCAGAGCATTTAAAGATTCCGGCTCAAATTCACGCCGCGGCTGCCATTCATTGGGAACAACAAGGGAAATGGAAATACTTTCGGTATTCTTTTCTTCCATCACTTCTCTTCCGAGCAGCTCTCCCAATCCTTTTCCCAGTCTTTTGGTCTTAGACACGTTTAATCACCTCACGGCACAATTTTTTATATGCTTCCGCCCCCTTGGATTTCGGCGCGTATGTAAGTATAGGTTCACCAAAACTCGGCGCTTCCGATAACTTCACTGATCGGGGAATTACTGTACGGAAAACTTTATTTCCAAAATATTTCTTCACTTCATCAGCTACCTGAAGGGATAAATTCGTCCTGCCGTCAAACATCGTCAGCAATATCCCCAGTATGGACAAACCCAGATTCAGCTTACGTGTCACGACCTGTACTGTCTTCACCAGCTGGGAAAGTCCTTCAAGCGCATAAAATTCTGCCTGAATGGGGATAAGTATTTCCTGTGATGCTACAAGAGCGTTCAGCGTCATAAGACCTAAAGAAGGAGGACAGTCAATCAAAATGAAATCATATTTATCGCATACCTGATCCAGTTTTCTTTTCATAAGAAATTCCCGTTTTTCCATGGAAACCATTTCAATTTCAGCCCCTGCCAAATCAATGGAAGCGGGTAGAATGGATAATTTCTTTATGTCTGTCTTGACGACGGCTTCTTCGATGGAGACATCATCTAAAAGCACATCATACAGCGTTTCCTCAAACTCCACATCTTTGCTGAGTCCGCTGGTGGCGTTTCCTTGGGAATCCGCGTCCACAAGCATCGTCTTATATCCTTTGTCCGCCAGGAACGCAGCCAGATTTACCGCTGTTGTGGTTTTTCCCACGCCGCCCTTCTGGTTAATGATACTGATGATCTTCCCCATAGCTTACATCCTTTCACAGATAGTTCATATTATTATACCATAAGGAGACGATTTATTTTATCTCCTTATGTTTCACGTGAAACATATAAAGCATTTTTCCAATCTTATTCTGTATTCTGTTATAATCTATCTATACTTTTGAAATAGAATTACAAAAATACTTACGAAAGGGCCGATTCTTATGTCTCTGACCTTTTTACATATACTGATCATCTCCGCCACGGTCTTTGCCGTCATTGGAAGCGGATTTTATGTTTCCCGTTCCGTAAGATCCTCTGCAGGGTACAGTGTGGCAGGACGAAGCGCCGGGGCCTCTCTTGTCGCCGGAAGCATCGCGGGAACGGTCGTCGGGGGAGGCGCTACGGTAGGTACGGCGCAGCTGGCTTACTCTTTTGGCCTTTCCGCGTGGTGGTTCACCTTAGGAAGCGGTATCGCTTTTATCCTTATGGGTATTTTCTATGCCAAACGGCTTCGCAATACAGCACTGGAAACAATTCCTCAATATCTGGAACTTTATTACGGAAAGAAGGCCGAGACGCTTTCTTCCATTATTTCTTCCATCGGTATCCTTCTGTCCGCTGTTGCCAGTTCACTGCCGGGCATAGAGATCATTTCCGCCCTTTTCGGGCTGACGCCTTTTCTGTCCGCCCTTCTCCTTATGGCTCTCGTTATCGCCTATACTTTTTTCGGAGGCATGAAAAGCGCCGCCGTCAGCGGTATCCTGAAAATGGTAATTATTTGGATTTCTCTATTCATATCCGGCGCCATTGCTTTTCTGCTGTTACAGGAAAACAATACCCTCTCTTCATTTCCCGCTTCTCATTTTGATCTGATGGGGCAGGGCACAGCTTCCGCTATGGCCCATTTATTTTCCGTCATCGTTGGCGTACTCTGCACACAAACTTATATCCAATGCATCTTTTCAGCAGACACCCCTTTGAAAGCAGCTTCCGGCTGCTTCATTGCAGCACTCATCGTCATCCCCATCGGGCTGCCGTCAGTAACTGTCGGTATGTACATGCACGCCGCAGAGCCCGGAACCTTACCGATCTTAGTCCTGCCAACCTTTCTGGTCAATTATGTGCCGGTCCTCATCGGCGGCCTTGCCATGAGCGGCATCATTCTTTCCCTACTGGGAAGTATCGGGGGACTGTCACTGGGTATCGGCACTATGATTTCCCATGATATTCTTTCACCTCTGCTGAAAATTACTGATGACAAAAAGCTTCTCCGCCTGACAAAGCTGACCGTCCTTGCCGTCATGATTCTGGCATCCCTTATCGCCATCATGAACAGGGGGACAGAAATACTTTTCTGGAATTATCTTTCTATGGGACTCCGGGGAGGAGGCATCTTTCTGCCTCTCACGCTTGCTGTTTTCTGGCCGGGCCATCTCAATGCAGACTGGGCGGTGTTCTCCATGGCGGGAAGTACCATTGCCGCTATCACCGCCGCGTTGGCAAAATTTCCTTTTGATCCGCTCTTCATAGGGCTTGCCGTAAGCTTCCTTCTCATCCTTCCCGGACTCCGTTTGAAAAAAACTTTCTGAACTCATATTTCACGTGAAACATTTATAAGGAGATAGAATGATCAAAGCTGCTGTTTTTGATATGGACGGTACTATTTTAAATACCATCGGCGACCTTACTGATTCTTTGAACTATGCTCTTGTGGAAACGGGACATAAAGGGGGCCATCCAGAAGAAATGGTAAAACTCTGCTTCGGCTGGGCCTTGAACCTTGATATGCTTAAAGCCCTCGCTATGGCAAAGGATTTTCAGCAAAAGATCTGGAACTGGCGGGGAACAAAATTCCGGTGGAAGACATTCCAGCCACTGAAGAAGAAATAAATGAACTCATGCGCATATTTACTTCTTACTATGGAAGCCATAACCAAATCAAAACGAAACCTTACAGCGGTATACCTAAAGTTATTCGCACCCTCCGGAAAAAGGGTATCCGCTGTGCCGTAGCCTCTAATAAAGACGATGACCATGTGCAGATTCTTTCAAAAAAACTTTTCCCCGGTCTTTTCGATATTTCCATCGGAAGAAACCCGAAAATGGCCATTAAGCCGGATCCGGAAATGATTTTGTCAATAGCCCGCCGTTTAGGAATAAAAGCAAAAGAAATCGTTTATATCGGTGATTCGGAAGTGGATATCATAACAGGAAAGAAAGGGGGATTCCCCAGCATTTCTGTTGCCTGGGGTTTCCGCACCGGAGAATTTCTTAAAAACCACGGAGCGGAACGGATCGCTTTTTCACCTGATGAACTTATAGAAATGATTCTTTCTTTATAAGCCAAAAAGGGAGGTAATGATGACTATACAATATCTGAAACTGGAAATATTTATTCCCGCTACCCATTTCCGCATCCTGCAAAAAGCACTCCAATCGGCGGATGCCGGGCATATAGGAAACTATGACAGCTGCCTTTCTTACAGTCCCGTCAAGGGAACATGGCGTCCTTTGGAAGGAACGACTCCTTACATCGGCAAAAAAAATGAAATCAGTGAAGAAGAAGAGTATAAAGTGGAAGTCACCATAAAAAAAGAAAATTTGGAAAAAACGATGGCCGCCGTCAAAGAAATCCATCCTTATGAAGAACCGGTCATTAACGTCATTCCGCTCTATGCCGCCGGGATCTGATCAGAGTTCTTATAAATGATCCAGCACAGACAAAAACAGCCTTATCCTATAAAAGATAAAGCTGTCTTTTTTCGTGCCGCAGAGAAAGGGGAGGGGATACTGCTGACAGTCCGTCATAGACACTCCGGGGCAAAAAGACTCCACCCGGAAAAAACAGCCTTGCCCAAAGAAGCGCAAAGCTGTCGGCTTATCCCTTATTTATGTTCAAATATATCCACGCGTCTGTTGTTCGCACGGCCGGCTTCCGTATCATTCGTATTTACCGGTGCTTCTTCCCCTTTGTACATACCCACCAGATGACTCAGATCTACGCCGTGAGCCACCGCATAGTCCGCCACCTTCTTTACACGGCGGATAGCAAGATCATCATTGTACTCTTTAGACCCGTTGGAATCTGTCCGTCCTACAAGCTTGAAAGTATGACCTGTTTCTTTTGCTGCCTTGACAAAAGCATCCAGATTCGCCGTCTGATCAGTGCGGGGGGTATCGGAATCATTTCCGAAATGAATACTATTGAAGTAATAATCATTTTCCGGTACCGCCGTCTCTTCTTCTGCCGGAGTGATGGTCACTGTGTCCGCCTCTTTTTTATTTCCTTTATTGTCCAATGCGGAATAATCGATATCATCTTCAGAATAGGCGGCTTTTCTATCGCTACCTCCGCCGAAGCGGTAGGAAACACCTGCCAGCCACCCCTGATAGGAAACATTTTTATCTCTGCTCCCTTCTGTATTCAGGTAACGGTATCCCGCATTAAGGTCGATGTTTTCATCAAGAGTGAAATTCACACCGGCTTCCCAGATGGATGTATTCTTTGAGCCGAGCGCGCCTTTTGCATATAAATCAAGAACTTCATTGATCGGCTGGCGGGCGATGATACCGATCTGGGCAATGTCATTTTCCCGTTTTTCCGCCCCGAAAACACCGGTAGGAAAATCGGACATAGTGATATGGTTATACCCGGTATATAAAGCCACCTGGGGATGAACACTGTAAAGCAGATTTAATTCATGGCTGCGGCCGTCCGTATCATCGCTGTTAAGACCATAGTACTGAAACTGCGCCGCTGCCTTGTCATTCAGTCCGTATGTCACGCCGCCGTTGAAATTCCATGCGCCGTTATCTTTATACGTACGGGTCTTCGCTTTTGTATTCCACATCCCTGCATTAATTTCCCACTGCCCTTTTGCAAATTCTGTCTGGGGAGACGCATAGACACTTATAGTAAGCGCCATTGCGGCTGCCAGAACCGCCGCTGTCTTTTTCATATATTTTCCTCCTTCATACTAATCAACTTAATTTATTTCATTATAGCATAAACATTCTTTTCTTAATTAAAACGGAAATATCCTCTTTATTCATATCCAGAAGTACTATCCCATGAAAAAGGAGTATGTAAAGAAAGCCAGGACAATGATAAGGAAAAACCTTCCTGACTTGAATAATCATTAAACAGCTTTCTCCTCGCTTTTCTGAACCGTTACTTATTTCCTCCTTTCATTACATCCTGCATTTCCTCAATCATTCCTATATTCCCGCTTTCAATCAGCTTTTTAAATTCCTCCAGCTGTTCCTTAATTTCTTTCGACATTTCAGGGAACTTCGGCGCGATATCTTTCATTGCTTTCAAAACGATCTGAGACACCACATACCGGGTGAACCATTTATTATCTGCCGGTACGATGTACCACGGCGCTTTTTCTGTTGATGTTTCTTCAATCATTTCACTGTACAGATCCTGGTACCTGTCCCAGAAACGGCGTTCATTGATATCGGCAATAGAAAATTTCCAATTTTTCTTCTTGTTTAAAATACGTTCCGCCAAACGGTCACGCTGTTCATCTTTGGAAACATGAAGGAAGATCTTGATTATATGGAATCCGTTTTCCGCCAGGTATCTTTCCCAGTCACGGATCTGGCGATACCGGGTTTTCCAAATATTTTTATTTACCAGATCCTTGGGAATCTTATCATTTTCAATCAGATCATGGACACGGGTAACCACCACATCTTCATAATGGGAACGATTGAAAATACCGATATTTCGGCGGGGCAGTGCCTTATTGATACGCCACATGTAATCGTGATCCTTTTCTTCTGTCGTCGGCTGCTTAAAAGAAACGACATGGACACCGTTTGGGTCAAGATGAGAGAAGACATGCTTAATCGTGCCGTCTTTCCCTGCCGCGTCCATCGCCTGCAGTACGATAATAAGCCCGTATGTATTCTGGGCATACAGCTTCGCCTGGTACAGGGACAATTCTTCCAGCGCTGCTGTCATGGAAACTGTCTTCACATACTCCTTGTCCACATCCATATCACAGTTCGTAGAAAACTTTTTCAGACTGATTTTTTCTCCTTCTTTTGCACGATACCGGTCGATATCAATTTTCACTTTCTTTTCTGTTTTTTCAACTTTCTCCGCAGTTATCCGTTCTTCTTCCATTTTTTCCCCCTTAAAAAATACGGTCTCTTCTTATTTTTCTTCTTTTTCCATTTCTTTTCTTATTTCTTCTAACGGCTTATCTGTTTCCTTTTTTATCATATCCCTGAACCGTTCCAGCTGCTTCTGTTCCTCAGGAGATAATTTCGGAAACTTCGGATCTATCTTTTTCAGTACACCAAGAGTAATGAGCGCCACCACATAACGGGTGAACCATTTATTATCCGCCGGTACAATATACCAGGGAGATTTATCCTTGGACGTATTTTCCAAAGTTCTTCATAAAGCTCCCGATATTCATCCCAATGTTCTCTTTCATGAATATCACCCATAGAAAATTTCCAATTCTTCTCCTGGTTAAAAATACGATCGATAAGCCTTTTCTGCTGTTCTTCCTTGGATATATGAAGGAAAATTTTAACCATGTAAAAACCGTTCTGGTGAAGATACTTTTCCCAGTTATTAATCTGCTCATACCGCTCCATCCAGATATTCCTGTCAATCAAATCTCTTGGAAGCTGGCCGGTGCTGATTAAATTATGAACACGCGTTACAATGACATCTTCATAATGGGAACGATTGAAAATACCGATATTTCCCCTCGGCGGAAGTGCTTTATTGATGCGCCACATATAATCGTGATCTTTTTCTTCCGTTGTCGGCTGCTTAAAAGACGCCACGGAAACGCCGCCGGGATCCAGATTCGCAAAAACATGATTGACCGTACCGTCTTTCCCTGCCGCGTCCATCGCCTGCAGTACGATAATAAGCCCGTATGTATTTTGAGCATACAGTTTTTCCTGATATAATTTCAATTGTTCAATCACTTCAGGAAAAAAGGCGTTCTTCACTTCTCCTTTATCGATATCCACATCCCGCTTCGTAGGAAACTTTTTTAAATTCACTTTTTCATTTTCCTTTACGCGATACCGATCAATATCAATTTTTCCTTTTTTTATGTTTTCCATGGCGTCCTCCTTTACGAAAGATATCTACATCTTTATTATATTCCTTTTGAAGCGTTTATATGAAATAAAATTGAATTATCTAGTATAATAGAAAAAACAGAAAAGGAGGATTGGATTGATGGAAAGAAAGAATAATGAAAAAAGAACAGGCCGTCTGTCAAACCTGTCGGAAGTATTCCAACTTTCAAAGGAAGGAAAAACTCTCTTTTCCAATCCGTCATTTCGTTTCTGGCAGCTGCAAAATAAATGGAAACATATCGCCGGTTCCATAATCGCACGGGAATCTTACATTTCTTTTGAAAGGAAACAGACACTTTATATTACCGTCACCAATTCCGTCTGGATGAACCACCTCTATATGATGAAAGCGGATCTTCTCAAACGGATCAGAGAAGACGACTACGGAAAAAAGTACACAGATATACGCTTCGTTGCGGGCCAAGCTAAAATCGAACGCCCCCCGGAATCCTCTCTTGCCCCTGTAAACGACCGGCGGGAAAAAGAAGAAAAGATATATTCCGTTCCCCTTTCGGACGAAGAACGGAATTCTATCGATAAATGGACCGGCGTTTACATCTCCAATAATAATACCCGCAGCCTTTTTACAAAAATGATGAAAGCCGCTGCGGCCAAAAGGAAAGGAGAAATACGGGCCGGCTGGCATCCCTGTACCATCTGCGGTGACCTTATCCCTCCCGGCATAAATATCTGCACCATCTGCGAAAATAAAAAAGAACAGTCACAGATCTGGAAAATCATGCTTCTTTTAAAAGAACGCCCCCATCTTTCCTACAACGAAATTTACAAAAAGATTCCCTGTAAATATACAGCCTACGAAGAAGCCAGAGAAACACTCATACAGAGAATACGGGAAAACATTTACAGGAAAATTGACAGTCCTCTTAACAAACGGATCCTTCTTTCCATGATTCTTCACAAACCGCTGAAAGATATTTCATTAAAGGAAGCGGAAACCGCCCTCCGCAACATACCGGAAACAAAATTTGACATTATCAATAAAAAATAATTATTTGAAACAGCTTTTCTTTCATACCATTTTCATTCCATAATCCCTGTTTCAAACAAAACAAAACTGAGAAAAAAGATAAGCTCCCATAAAGGGCTTATCTTTTTTCTCAGTTTCACGTGAAACACATTATCCTTCTATTTTTATTTCTTTTCCATAAGCACCAAGAGATTCATCAGTCGTTGTGATGATAGTCTGAATTTCTTTCTTAGTAAGATAAGAGAAAAGAGTATTTCTTCGTTCTTTATCAAGTTCACTCCCTACATCATCCAATAAAAGAAGAGGATATTCGCCTGTTTCTTTCTTCACAAATTCCAGTTCCGCCAGCTTCATAGACAGGATAGCTGTCCGCTGCTGCCCTTGGGAGCCATAAGAAGAAATGTCATTTCCATTCATAAGAAAAATCAGATCATCCCGATGCGGACCGACGGAAGTATGACAGAAACGGCTGTCTTCTTCTCTGGCAAGAGCCAATTTTTCCAAGTACCATTCTTCATCAAACCGCTCTTCCTGATTTCCGCTTTTCCTGTACTTCATTAAAATACTTTCTTTCTTATCAGTCAAAAACGATTCCATAGAAGAAACAATTTCATTCATTTTTTCTATGGTTTCCATTCTTTTTTTTACGATATACGATGCTCTTTTGGCAATCTGCATATCCCATATATCCACATCCGCCATAAATCCATGAAAACGAGCTTCTTTAAATGCTGCATTCCGCTGCTGTACCGCCCTGCCATAACGGAGTATTTCTTCATAGTACCGCGGACTGACCTGGGAAATCTCTAAATCAATAAAACGACGGCGATTCTGCGGCGCCCCCTTAATAAGCTGGAGCTCATCCGGCGTAAAAAGCACGGTACGAAACATGCCCATAAGATCTTTTTTTTTCGTAGCCGTCTCATTAATTAAAATCTTTTTTCCTTTATTCCGGGATAATTTGATTTTAATTTCATGCGTTACACCGCGAACAGTAAAATCCAGAAGAATTGTTCCTTCTTCTTTATCGAGGCGAATTAATTCCTCATCATTGCTTGTACGGAAAGACTTTCCCACAGAGGCGAAATAAATCGCCTCAATGATATTCGTTTTTCCTGCACCGTTTTTTCCTGTAAGGAAAGTCATGTTTCCGGCAGGCTCAATAGAAAAATCTTCAAAATTCCGTATCTCAATGAGATGGGTTTTTCCGCATCTCATTTCTTCGCCCCGATTATCCTGTATACTTCTCCATCAAGAGATAATTCATCTCCGATACGGATTTTTTTTCTTTTTTCCTTAATAATAACTCCATTTACAAAAATTTCATGCTTTTCAATAAAATTTCCTGTCTCACCACCGGAAGAAATCATATTTTCTTTTTTTAAAAATTGATCCAGCTGAATATAATCTCCATATATTTCTATTTCTTTCATCAGCGGCCTCTCATGGGCGTTACAACATAGCGATACGCCTTATCTTCTTCCTGTTCTACCACCATAGGTCCATTTTTCTTTACATGAAGAATGATCTTTTCCCCTTTCGAATGTCTCAGAATATCTTCCACATAAGTGCAGTTAAAAGTAATCTTCACATCAGCACCGTCCAACTCTGCCGGAATGGATGTTTCAGAACGGCCGATATCGGGATCTTCCTCAAAAGCTTCCAGCGTTCCGTTTTCAAATTTAAAATTAATTGTCTTATAACTCATATCCCTGGAAATCGGACTGACAAAACGGACAGCCTCTTCAAAATCCTTCAGATCCAAAGTCGCATTTAAATCGAAACTTGACGGGAATACTCTCTTATAATCGGGATAAACGCCATTAATAAGATTGGAAAGGAAATATGTCTCCCCGAAAGAAAAAGCAACATGCCGGCTCGCCCAGGATATTTCCATCATATCATCTTCCCCAACAGGAAGAAGACGGATCACATCCTGAAGTACAGAAGCGGAAACAATAAAATTCCCTTTTCCTGTCGGTATTTCTTCAAGAGATATCTCTCTTGCCGCCAAACGATGGGAATTCGTAGCGGCCATAGTAAATACGTTTTCATTAATATCACAGAGAATACCGGTAAAAATAGGATTTTTCGCGTCCGTAGAGGCAGCAAAGGAAACGAGATTCACCATTTCTGCAAAATCTTTGCATTTCATATTTACATGGAACGTATGATCAATTTCCGTAACCAGCGGAAATTCTGCCGTATCTCTTGTGGGAAAATGGGAATTATACTGGCCCGCCTTAAAGAAAACAGTACTTTCGCCTTTTTTCTGTTCCATAACAACCGGACCGGAAGGCATCATTTTTATGGTAGACAAAAGATGGGGTGCCGAAATAAGGACGGATCCCCGCTCTTCAACATCAGCTTCGCAAAAAGTACGGATGCCGATGGAATAATCATTAGCTTGAAATTCGACTTTTCCGTCTTCAGCGGAAATAAAGAAACCATTATTTGTGTTTGATGTGACTTTTGTCTGTGCTGCGCGTTGTACTCTTTCTAAAGCACGGCATAAGTCCTGTGTTTGGAATGTAACTTTCATGGTAGCTCCTTTACTAATATAAATTACAAAAAATAAAAGCAGTAGAAGTAGTTTGTGTGAATAAGTGAATAAGTCTGTGCAAAGGATATATTTTCTTTCTTTTTCGAAGGGAATAACTTTGTGAATAATGAAAATTTTTATTCACTGAATAAACAGTTTTTTATAAAAAATGATTTATTCACAAGTTATAAACAATTTATTTACCAAAAAAATTGTTTTTTAAACAAGTATTTTACCTTTTCCTTTTGAGAAGAGTTAATATATCTTTCAGTTCTTTTCTCGTCCTGTCATTATTTTTGAGTTCTTTTTGTACTCGTTCGTAAGCATGGACAATCGTACTGTGGTCTTTATTGAAATATTTTTCCAAAGAGGGAAAAGAATCATTCAGTTCTTCGCGGGCAATATACATTGCCATCTGCCTTGGAATGACCACATTTTTGGGACGGGATTTGCCTAAAACCTGTTCTTTCTTTACATTATAATACTTGCAGACAGTATCAATGATTGTTTCGGCAGATAAATGACTGTAAAGATCCACCTTGATGATATCGGCAAGGGCGTCTCGGGCGTTTTCCAAAGTAAGGGGAACATTCTTGATCTGGCAATAACCGACAACCTGTTTGAAAGCACCTTCCAGTTCGCGGACACTGGAATTGACATTTCCCGCAATAAAAGAAATTACTTCTTCAGGCATATCGATATGGGAGCGTTCCGCCTTCTTCTGCAGAATGATGGAACAAATTTCAAAATCAGGAGGAGAAATATGGGCAATCATACCGCTGGAGAATCGTGTTATCAAGCGTTCATGAAAATCTTTCAGATCGCTCGGTGTACGGTCACTTGTCGTAATGATGTAGTTATCATTGTCAGCAATCGCGTTAAAAGTGTTGAAAATTTCCATACGGGATGATTCTTTCGTACCGTTAAAAAATTGAATATCATCAATAAGCAAGTAATCCACAGTGCGGTATTTTTCACGAAATTCCTGCATCTTTCCGCTGCGAATTGATTCAATGAGTTCATTCGTAAAGTTCTCGCTCGTTACAAAGAGAACGGAAAGATCAGGACGGTGAGTTTTTACATAATTGGAAATAGCAAGAAGAAGATGGGTCTTGCCCAAACCTGAAGGGCCGTAAATGAACAGTGGATTATAATTACTGGCTTCCGGCTTTTTTTTAGAATAATTAGTATCGGGAGAATCCGTATATTCTTCACAGGAAAGAGCGATGGCATGGGCTGATTGGAAAGCAATTTCATTACAGTTGCCATGGACAAAATTATCGAAAGTATAATCGTCGAATTTATAAGGAAATTTCTTTTCCGGAGATTTGACCGGAAGAGGAACGGCAGAAGGCCTGATGGAAGATGGATTATCTAAAATACTGGGAAGTTTAACTTCTTCCGGATTTTGCGGTTTGATATTCATGAAATCAGGTATTACAGGTTCCTCATAGATTTCCGGGTTTTCTTCTGTCTTATAAGGAGAGAAAGATATATCGGGATTTTCCTTTTTCTCCTTATCGGGTAGAGAAGAAACAGGAGGAATTCAAAATTTCCGGAAGTTTCAGAAACAGCAGATGTTTCCGGTACCGGATCAGCAGCGGGAACTTCGCTGTTTTCCTGAGATTGAAGAACCAGCTTTACAGGCATTCCGCTTTTTTCAGAAAGGATTTTCTCCAATTTTATCTTGTAGACAGCGTTGATCCAGGGAATCATATAAGGGACGGTAGTCATGGCTGTGAAAATACCGTCGGAAAAAGAAATGGGAAAAACAAAACTATAAAAATTATTATAATATTCGGGATTTTTTATTTTTATTTCCTCTAAGACATGTGTCCAGAGTTCAAAAATTTCCATTTGTACATCCTTTCATACCCGGGCTGTTTAAAAGATGGATAAATCTGTGAATAACTGTGAATAACTGTGCACAACTTTATAAATATGGAAACACTTATCAGATTTCATCGGGTAAAGTAAGAAAAGGAAAAAATAAATATTCCTGTGAATAAATTTATTGTACCATGTTGTCTTATCGCTGTCATTTACAAGATGTACCATCCCCGGGATCATTTTATACTATTCAACGGACACTTATTTATAAGGAAAAAAGTCTGTTAAAGAAAGGAAGAAGAGGGGTCATTTTAGAAAATTGCTTGCTTTTTCCGAAGATATTTGTTATTATATTGCAGTCACATAGATGGTATCTATGTAAAAATACAGGGGCATAGCGCAATTGATAGAGCAACGGTCTCCAAAACCGTAGGTTGGGGGTTTGAGTCCCTCTGCCCCTGCCATATACGGCCCAATAGCTCAGCTGGATAGAGCACTTGACTACGAATCAAGGTGTCGGGAGTTCGAATCTCTCTTGGGTCACCAATTAGTTAGGAAACGAACTCCCCATCTTACAGGATCCTGTGAAGATGGGGAGTTCGTTTTTATAATTTATGGTTATGCTTTAAAAAGCTTTCCTATATGAAGTCCGGTCTTCAATAGATTTTTATGCTGCTGAATAGATGAATGCCGGGCATGGATAACGGCTTTTGCTGTATGAAAAAACAGCCTCCTTAAAAAAGTAGGTCGGCTGTGTGCTATTCCCATAAACGTAATAAGCCCCGGTTGGGGTATTACATTCCCGCTGTCGTATTAACGGTACGACAGCGGGATTTTTTGTCCGCCGAAAAGGCATGAGTAAACCCCCAGTTAAACTGGGGGTAGATAAAAGTTATCTTATAGAAAAGGAAAGAACCTCCTAATGGTACAATGATAGCGGTCTGGCAACCACATCATTGTATATTGAGGAGGTTCGGTGTCAATGAATGACGTAAAAAGCTTATCACACAGCAAGTGGAGATGTAAATATCACATAGTATTTGCCCCTAAATATAGACGGCAAATCATATACAGGAAATTAAGAAGTGATATTGGGAAAATTCTACGAGAATTATGTATCAGGAAGCATGTAGAGATTTTAGAGGCAGAATGCTGCCCGGACCATATCCATATGCTGGTAACGATACCGTCGCATTTGAGCGTGTCAAGTTTTATGGGATATTTGAAGAGTAAGAGTAGTCTTATGATATTTGATAAACATGCTAACTTAAAATATAAGTATGGGAATCGTCACTTCTGGTGTAGAGGCTATTATGTAGATACAGTTGGAAGATATGAAGGAGCGATAAAGGAGTATATACGCAATCAATTGGAAGAAGACATAGCGCAAGACAGCTTAAATTTTAAGGAATATACAGACCCGTTTACGGGTGAGCCAGTGAAGTAGGCATAGAAAGAGCCCCCGAGTAGGGGGCAGCCTGTAATAATAGAGTGGTTGCCGGATTATTCAATACCCTCTTTAGAGGGTAACCACTAGAGGAAGACCCTTATAGGGTCAGAGCAAACCACCCGTTTTACGGGTGGTTATGATTTATATTGCAATTATAATTTCTCTATTAACTTTTCTCGTTTTCCCGCGTACTCCTCTTCAGTTAGAACCCCTGCATCGTAAAGCTGTTTTAGCTTCAGCAGAGTCTCTGCCGCAGTGGCCGCATTCGCTACGGCTTCTTTTTCTGCAGCTTCTTCGGCTTCTGCCATCTCTACGAGTTTTGCTGCCTCGGCCCGAATACTTTCGACATCCGACCCGGCGGGGGCAGCAAACTGGAAGGTGGTAAATTCTTCCGGAGACATTTCAATAGCGCATCGGCGGCTTTCTGTAAATACGCAAGCCACTGTACACTGTTTTGCTCGGCCTTTGAGAAGAATACCGGCAATAGCGCCGATAGGGCCGAGGATAACCGCACCAAGAAAACCCCAGCCCATCGAAGCCCCGAATTTAAATTTATTTTCTTCGGTGATTTGTTCCCAGACTTCCAGATCCTTGTCGACACGGATAACGCGGAATTTCCCGTTTTTATCCGTATAGCTTAAAGCTATATTTTACCTCTGGTATTAACTTCAACCTTTTTAGCAAAATCGGCACCTAATATTTTCATACTTGTTTCTCCTTAGTAAAAGTTATTGAATCTCAGACTGCCGCAGCACGGCTAAGCCTAAAATTTTAACACTCTGGCAGTTAAACCGATTGAGTTATATTGTCAGATAGTTTGGGTTTTCCGATACCAGAATTATACTACCGTCTGCTGATTTATAAAATCGTTTTAAACAGACTTTTTTTATTATCAATTTCAACGCAGACGATTTTGCCGTTTGGAGCGTATAGTGCTATAAATTGATTTCTCCTTTATAAAACTAATGAGTTTTGAAAGGATATATTATTCGGCAGCCAGTCCCAAGATTTTTACACTTTTCAGTTTAAACCGGGTAAGGACAGGTGCTTCAAAGGGGTGTACTTCGGTAATTATTTTTTGATTGAAAGAAAGTTCTCCAGAAAAATTTATCATTGTCTCGGCAAATAAAAAAACTTATTTTAACGGCTGCCATTTAAATTATAATACAGGAAAAAGCAAAAGCATATTTTCTTGTGATTTCGTGGCCGGAAGTAAGAAATATTTCAAATGTATCTGCCGGTGAAAAACCGCCATCCGATGGACAGCGGGCATATTTACGCCAGTTTTTCAATCATTTTATTCCATCCGGCTTTTTGGAGGCGGTGAAGAAGGATAGTCGCGCAGGAGGCGCGGATGCATTGGTCGAGTAAAAGGGCGCACCATGCGCCGACAAGGCCCCAGCCCATGACAAAAAGGAAGAATGCTGTCATGATAGGACGGAGAATCGTGATGCTTACGAAAGCATACGCCGCAACAGAAGCGGTCTTTCCGCTGCCGCGTAGGATACCTGCACAGACGAGGGCATGTCCTGCCGGAAAATTCACGACAGCGCAGATAAGCATAGCGATGCCGCTCATAGCAAGCGCTTCGGGATCGGAAGAATAGAAGGAAAAGATTTCTTCTCTGAAAACGGCAGTGAGGGTGAACGCGGCGGTGGAACAGATCAGAGTCCATTTAATGCCTGCCCGTTTAAACGCGTGCCATTCGGTTTCCGATTTTTTGCCGATAGACTGCCCTGCGGTGACCATGCTCGCTTTGCCGAATCCTACGATGTAGTCCCAGTAAATATCGGCAATATTCATACAGATACTGTGGACGGCAAAGGGAATCGTGCCAAGGCTCGCCGCCATGCGGGTGAAAAGAACCATGCCTATACGCTCAAAACCCTGTTCACTGAAAACAGAAAGGAAAATAGGTGTGACTTTTTTGAAATACGCTTGGTCGGGAATGAAAGAACCGCCTTCAAGAAGGTGGTCTTTTTTCATAAGATAAATCGTCCAGCACAGACTGAAAATGGTGCTTATGACTGTACCGATTGCCGCGCCGGCGACACCCATGGCAGGAATCGGCCCCATGCCGAAGATCAGGATGAAATTCATGATGACATTCACTATATTTCCCAGAATATTTGTCTTCATGATGATTGCCGTCTGGCCGAAGCCAAGCTGGACTGCCTGGAAAAAGAGGGTGAATGAAGAAATAAAAACGGAAAGCAGCGCAATATTTCCATAAGCGAGAGCTTCCGCCATATATTCTGTTTTTGCGCCCATAAGGTAGAAAATATCTTCGAGGAACAGATAAAAGATACTATGGATGAACAGAAGGACGATGGCTCCGATGAAAATAGATTTCTTCAGGATATCAGAGGCGTTTGTCCTGTCATTCCACCGGCGTCCCGGGCAACAAGAAGAGTCACGGAGGAAGCAAGAGAGCGGGTAAAGCAGAGAATGACGAGCCGCGGCTGGAGGAAAATACTGACCGCCGCAATGGAAACAGCCCCCAAGGTGCCGACCATGATTAAATCTGCGGAAGCAAGGAGAATCATGAAGAGACCTTCCAGCGCCGCAGGCAATGCGATCTTTAAATATTTTTTATCGTAACTCCGGATCATATATGCCTCATGATTAAATATTTTTAAAATTGTCGATTTAATATATGTACATTTTACTCCTTTTGTTCAGTATTTGCAATTGATAGAATACTTTTCTCCAGAAAAACTAAAGAAGCGGTAAAAAAATATATCCTTATACTTATGGGATGCTAACCGGGATGGGTATGAAAAAAGAGAAGAAATAAAATCTATATTGACAAAATTCGAAAAAGAAGATAGTCTTATGGCACAAACAGTATTATAACAGTTATGAAGGAGTACCTTATGAATCATGGAGAATCAACCGTTATTGAAACGGTCAATGCGGCAAAACCAAATTTTAAGAAAGAAAAACTGCTGAACGCTATGAAGTACCGCTATGCGACAAAAAGATTCAGCGAAAAAACTATTCGGCCGGAAGACTTTGAAGTGCTTTTGGAAACGGCCCGTCTGGCTCCGACTTCTTTCGGACTGGAAACGTGGAAAATACTTGTCATTCAGGACAAAACGCTTCGTGAAGAAATGAAGGAATTCGGATGGGGCATTAAGGACAAACTGGATGCCAGCCATTTCGTGGTATTCCTGGCACGGAAAAAAGCAGATATCACTTTCGGCTCAGATTACATCAGGCATATGCTGAAAGACGTCCACCAAGTACCTGATGAAGTCTATGAATTTTACAGAAACGCTTACGGTAATTTCTCAGAAAATGATTTCAAAACGCTGGAAAGCGAACGGAGCGCTTTTGACTGGGCGGGGAAACAGGCGTACATCGTAATGGCACATATGATGGCCGTGGCAGCGCTCATGGGAATTGATTCGTGCCCCTTGGAAGGATTTATACCCAAGGAGATGGATAGGCTTTTGGGAGAAGAGCACGGCCTTTTCGATACGGAACATTTCGGGATCGCCGTGATGGCAGCTTTCGGATACCGTGGAGAAGATGTTCATCGGAATAAGACCCGCCGTCCGCTCAGCGAATCAGTTCTTTGGAAGTAATATCAGTATGCTTTAGATCACTGTGGATTCATAGAGTCCGGCGGTCTTTCTACCGGAATGAAAGAAATATAGCAGTGCCCTTGTCTTTTAAATTTTGTCAGGACTCATATTCGTGCATCAAAAGAGCAGATTTTCAAAAGTCTGCTCCTTTTACGTGGGATCATTCCAGGAAAGGGACGACGGCGCTGCCGTGGGGGATGATATTGATGGTGTAGTCCGTCTTACCTTCTTTCTCTAATTGTTTCTTTGCCAGTTCCCAGGCTTCCTGTACGGTGGCGACGGGGATCTGCGGCGTTTTTTTCCGGATGATGTCGAAATTTTCCGGTTTTGTTACGAAGTAGATAGTATGGGTCGTAGCGGTGATGAGGTTTTCAAAAGCGACAAAGAAGGGGATAGTAAAGCATTTACGGAGAGCTTTTTCCATGTCTTCCAGATTATCGTATTTGAAACTGTCCAGGTAGGCCGGCGGTTCCATGATGTCATCCGCTTCGATCATAGTGATGATGATGCCGCCCTTTTTTGCTGCCATGTCGGATGACGTGTAGCACTTCGTTCCCTGGTAAAGATTGGTGTCTTTCGGGTAGCCTCCCGCGCTGACGATGGTCACGTCGGCTTTCTGTTTCATGGGAACTTTCTGCATACGGTATGTTTCTTTTGCGCCTGCCGCCCATGCTTCATAGGGGTCTCCGCCGACCATGCCCGACACTTCGCCGTCAGCGTTGATAAGGGAATGGACGAGGAAACAGGGGTGGAGCATGTCGCAGCCTTCCTGCATATCTTCGCTGACCGGATTTCCTTCGGTTTTAAGGACATGGGAATCGGGATTCAGGCCGGAGCCGACTTCGTCGCCTAGGGCGTGGCAGTGGTTCTGCTGGATGGTATCCCACCCTGCTACACCGGAAGGACAAGTTTGCGTCCGCCGCCGAAGCCCGCCATGTCATGGGTGGAAAGAGCGTTCAGGAGAATGACTTTGTCCGCTTCCGCGACGCGTTTATTCAGCCATACTTCTGTACCGCGGGTGGTCACGCCCATACGGGTGAGCATGTTTTTATCCCGGCAGTCATGCTGGTACATGGCAATGCGTCGCGCCACTTCTTCTCCCACACATTCGATATTTTCCGCTTCGCTGTGCGCCCTGTGGGTACCCTGGGCGAAAACGATGAAAATATCTTCATCAGGAATTCCTGCGAGGTTCAGTTCATTGACTACATGGACAGTGAAATCGCGGGCATGGTTCCACGCGCGGGTGATGTCGGCGATGATAAGGCAGACCTTGTCGCCCTTTTGTACTTTTTCGGCAAGCGGCGCGGACCCGATGGGGCGGCGCATACATTCGACAGTCGCTTCTTTAATATTGCAGGCAGCGGTCGGTACACCTTCCAATACGTCGGATACATGCTCTTCGGGGAGCATGACCGTCTGGAAACCGCGGCCGAAAGGAAGTTTGTATTCTTTTAAAGCCATAATGAATCTCCTTTATTAAACCATATTTTACAGCAAATTCATGACGGAATGATGAGCGCCATGAATTTCAGGTCGCCGTCTCCCGTATTTTCAAGCCCGTGGCAGTGGCCATCGGCGCAGTATGTCGTGTCACCCGCATGGACTTCATAGGTTTTTCCGTCGTCGGTGTAAAGACCTGTTCCTGAAAGGATGTAGTAGGACTCTGCATTTCCCGCATGCCGGTGGATGCCAAGCGATGCGCCTTTAGGAATGGTGACTTCCGCATACATTTGAACTTTCTCCTTTTTCTGTTCATCGGTCAGAAGCGGCCGGAGGATGACTTCGCCTTTTCCTCCGAAAGCGTTTTGCGGACGATTGGTTCAAGCATGACAGTTCTCCTTTTGCAATGCTAAGTTTCTTTTATTATATGACAGAATGTCTTATAAAACATATATTATAAAAGAAATCCGGGAGGATCGGAGCTGCCGCGGAGAATATGGTGCTTATCACTGGGGGATCGGGAATCGGAAGCAAAACATGTTTCTTCTAAACTGTCCGGGGGTCACTTGCAGTATAAATCACATTTGTTTATAATAAAACGCATATATGAGGAGAATATGTAATAGAAAAAGGAAGTTGGAAACGTGATACATGAAATAGCAGCGCGCCGCAGCACGGCGTTTCATCAAAAGAACATCCCTGAGGAAGATTTGCATGCTCTTTTGGAAGCAGCCTCCTGGGCGCCGTCGGAGCATAATGAGCAGCCCTGGCGCTTTGTGGTCGTCTGCGGAGACGCACGGAAGGAAGTGGTCCGCGCGCTGAAAGAAGGTATCAAAGGAACCGGAGCGATAAAGCGGCCATTTTGGAAAGGGTATGAGAAATATATACCCGCCGCGATTTATACGGCCCGCGTGCTGGAACAGGCACCGGTCATCGTCTTCTTTATCAACAGCAAGGGAAAGGACTACTACGGCGAATTTCCCATAGACGAACATCTGATGGAAATGGCGGACATCCAATCGGTGAGCGCGGCGATCCAGAATATGTGCCTGGAAGCGACGGCGAGGAATATCGGGACGCTGTGGACCTGCAATATTTTCTTCGCTTATGACGAACTGAAAAAATGGCTGAATGTGGAAGGGGAAATGGTGGCAGCCATCGCTCTGGGATACACGGACAGAGAAATCCAACCGCTCCCGCGGAAACCGCTTTCCGAAACGGTAACCTACCGCGGTGAATATCCGGCGGAAGAATAAAACGGCAGGCCCATGTCCTGCCTGTGAAGCATCTCGAAGGGGGTGCTTTTTTTGTGCTATTTTATAAATCTTTCTGTTAAGCTGCCAAAGCTTGAATTTGCTCGTACTTCTTTAGACGGAATAAATACATACTTCCATTCTTTTTTTGTTTGCTTTTGCCCATTTTTATATCTCCTTTAATTACTAAAATTTCAATAGTCCATTTTCATCAAACTGAAAATTTGAACCCCATGCAACTTCCCAGTAATATCCATCTAAATCTGAAAAATAGGCATGATATCCACCCCAAAAGGTGTCTTGTGGTTCTTTTACAATTTTTCCACCGACATTTCGTACTAATTCTATTACACTATCAACATCTTCTTTGTGTTCAACATTGTAAGCTAATGTAATTCCGGAAAATCCATTTCCCTTTGGTGGATTATTTTCATCAATATCTTTTGCTAATTGTTCCAAAGGAAATAGTTCAAATTTTGTTCCTGGAGTATCGAAAAAACATACCGGCGGATTATTTTCTTTGCAGTCAGTCTTATATCCTAAACCATCTCTGTAAAACTTTATTGACCTTTCCATATCTCTAACACCCAAACAAATACAAGTAATCTTATTCATTACTACCTCCATAATTTCTAATTAACTTTAATCTAATAAACTGGGAATTAACGGTTACCATTAAAGCTATTCTATATACTCTTTCCAAGTTTTATCATATAATTGCTCGCAACATATTTCCCTCCGTAACAGCCTAAAAAATCTTAAAAAATTGATATTAATAAAACCATCATCTTTTTCGTATATATAACGCCAATACTCGAAAGCGTTAGAAATACTATCTAATAATTCATCAAACATACTTTTATTATCTGAATTAAATATTTCTTTCGTTTTCCCTCGACTAATAATGCAGTTCCATAATCTTTTTCCATCTGTTACGCCGTGGTCTTGCCAGGAGTCGGTCAGTTCTTTTCTGACCTGGATCGCCTGCAGTCTTTGATTGATCCATTCTCTTGTGTACCCTTTTTTTAGGTAGGTTTCTAAAGCCCTGTCTATTGTAAGTTCGGGATCGATGGTTTCATCCACTCTCTCTTTTCCTACTTCCGCCAGCCACATTTTGAAGGGCTCCGCTTTAGGTGAGGGGATCGACTGGATGATACGGAATAGACCTTGCATATCAGCGACATCTGTTTCGCGCATCTTTCCATCCGGTGCTTTCAATTTTAACTGTACGATATTCTCGTACAGTTGGTCTGCACCCTCTTCCTCTTTCATTTTTCTTTTAAGATCACTCCAATATCTTCTTGAATTTTTGCTATCAGTCAAAACGTTCACTACATCTATGATGCTGAAATACCACTCTTCTTTTTCATTGTTCCAGATAGAACGGATCCGGTTTCCTTCAAATAACTTTACGTCATTGCCCATTATTTTTTATCCTCCGGTATGAATTCCAAAACATCATTAGGTGTACAGTCCAAAGAGATACAAGTACTTTCCGTTTTAGCCAAAGCAATATTGTCCGTTTCGTAATTTGATAAGGACATAGGCAGAAATTTTTGTATCACGCATTGCATCCTGATTGATCAAATCTTTTTCTATCATCCAGTGTAAAAGTTTTTGTGACTAATTGCCAGAGCATTCTTCCGTCCATCGTTTTATATATTATGTCACGCTTATATGATTTTATCTATCATGTCCGGTGGTGTACTTATATAAAACACGATAGACTTCATAGTTTTTCGAGACGGCTTAGCAGAAAAATGCAAAGAGAAATTCTCTTTCCGCGGCGGCGTGTCCAATCGGGGATCTGTGAAGCATCTCGAAAGGGGGGCTTTTTTTGCGCTGAAACTGGGAAATGTTTTTAGAATGGTATCGGAACATGAATTTATGAAAATAGCGAAAGATAAAAAACTTGCAACAGAATAAAATAAAAAAAGAATGAAGATTCCTTTTTGGGGATTTCCATTCTTTTTCATTGAAACGAGAATGCAACGGTGTTCTTTCTTTTGGAAATATGTGCAGGTCAATATTTCGTTTCTTCCCACTGGGGACCGTACTTATTGTCCGGGACAGATGGTTTTACTGTAAGGTAAAGGAAGAAAAGGTTGATGAGCGGTATATAAGCTAAAAGGGCATACCAGCCGGAGTAGCCTATATCGTGGAGGCGGCGGACGGAGAGCGCAAAGTTCATGTAGATCAGAGCCAAAGTTACGGGAATTGTGATTAAGTCAGAGCGTATTCCCGGCAGTGTGAAGAATAAGATAATAGAGGCGATGTTGAGCGCAAGGCCGACAAGGATGTAAATGCACAAACCGATGAGCCAATATTCCTTTCTTGTACTGCGTCCTTTGAGAGAGAGCCAGTGGGATCTTAGTCGTTTTACTCCTGCACTGAAGGTGAGATGTTTTGGTGCCTGTTCTTTTTGCGCAAAGAGAGCGTTTTCATTTGAGTTCGTCATAATTTCTCCTTTTCATGGATTTTAAATTATTATGGATCGGATATTGCTTATATAGAGGAAAGTCTTGTCATAGGATATTTTTATAATATCATTTTATTTTTTTGTTTCTTCCCACTGGGGGCCGTATTTATTGTCGCGGTCAGAAGCAATGGTAGTGATAAAGAGAAGAAAACAGCCGCATGCCAAAGAAAATACAAAGAGGGGGAAATAAGGAATCCAGGAAATGAGGTAAAAGGGAATCAGCCATTTTCCTGAACGGCCGATGTCGTGGAAGCGCCTTGTATATGCGGCACAGAAAATATAAGAATTGACTATGGATGTAGCAACCAGTACAATCAAGCCGTCATAAGGGGTAGGGTCGAAAAGGAAGAATAAAATAGAACTGAAGATTATATTAAAAAGAAAGAGTCCGAAAAAAATGATAGGAAAGGCGTACCAGAATTCTTTCCGTGTGGTTCGTCCGTGGAAAGAATACCAGTGGGAAAGAAATCGTTTGTTGGCGCCTATGAAGGTAAGCGTTTTCTTTTCTGTGGAGACAGCGTTTGCTGCTGTGGGAACTTGCGCTGTTTCCGGGGATGTATCTGACACAGGTTCCGATGGCAAGGCTGTCATGTCGATGTGTATTTCGTCATTGTATGCTTTCCTTTTTTCCGCATCGGATAAAATGGCGTATGCTTTTCCAACTCGGCTATATTCATTTTTGCCGCCATCTTCAAAAAATAATCTTCTTCTTCCGTTTTGTTCAGATCGGTTTTGTATTCTTCCAAAAGGCGGATATAAGAAGCGTGTATTTCCCGGCAGGAGGCATTCGGACGAACATTTAATAAGTCATAATAGTTTTTATTATCCATAATCATTCCTCAGTTATTAATAGTAATAGTATTTATTCTGATGAGAAAATTGAGGTATTTGCAGCGGCCGGTTTTAGATTGGATAGCAAAAAGAACAGAAAAGATCCGCCGGGAAACGGTTCTATTCTTTTCGTCAGGCAGATTTGTTGAAGCCTTTGCCGCGAAGTTTCTTTTCCCACCGGTCGAAGAGGAAGGTGAGGAGTATGGCCAGTCCCCAGTAGGCGATGGCGTCCGCGATGTACGGTTCCATGCGCCGATTGTAGAGGGCGGAGAAGATATCCGCTTTGGCGAACATGTCTACGACTTTGACTGTGAAGACAAGGGCGAGGAGTTTGATGGTTTTCAGGTAGTATGTGAAGAAGGCGGGAAGCGCCACGACGAACGCCTGGGGAAGGACGATTCTTGTGAAAGCGCGGAAAGAGGTCATGCCCATGGCGACGGCTGCTTCATACTGGCCGTGGTCTACGGAGCGGAGAGCGCCGCGGATATTTTCCGACTGGTAGGCGGTGTTATATAAAATGAAGCAAAGGTAGACGCTCCAGTAGGGCTTACGTCAAAGGCTTTACTTCCGTTCCCGAAAAAGCACTGAATACGGGCGCAAGGAGATAGGGGAGGGAGTAGTATACGATGAAAAGCTGGACGATGCCCGGCACGGCGCGGAAGAAGGAAACAAATACGGCAAAGAAAATGTTGATAAACATATTGTTTCCCAGACGGAGCACAGCGATAAAAGAACCGAAGAGGATGCCGAAGAAAATGCTGACGAATGCCATGAAAAGGGTATTCGGTACGGCGCCTGCTATGAAGAAGAGCGCTTCGGGAAGGACTTTAAAATCGATCATGCAGTCCTCCTTATTTCTTTATGGCCCTGTTTCTGGAAGAGCCAGAATGCCGCTTCGATGGCAATGACGATGGCCCAGTAGATCAGGGCGACGGCGGTGTATGTTTCCAGACGGTGCTGGCCGAAGGCGGCGTTGATGATGAGGTTGGCGCGGCCCATGAGGTCGATGACGCCGATGAAGAACATGATGGATGTGTCTTTCAGTATATTGACGGATTCGCTCACCAATCCGGGAATGGCGACAGGGAGCGCCTGGGGAGCGATGATGCTGAAAACGCGCCGAACCGGAGAAAGTCCGAAAATGATGGCTGCTTCATGCTGTCCCCGGTCGACAGAGAGGTAAGCAGGGCGGAGTATTTCTGAAATAACGGGGCGTAGTGGAAAGTAAGGGAGACCAGCACATACACGGTGAGCGGCCAGCCGTCGGGATTAATGCCGAGTCCCCGTATAATGGCGGGAAGGCAGAAATAGACAAGGTAAAGGTCGAGGATAAAGGGCATGCTCCTGTTATAAGAGAGCCATATGTCGCAGAAAGGCGCCAGCACGGGCACACGGGCGATCCTGATGACGGCGATGATCGTGCCGAAGAAGAGACAGAGCAGGATGGACGCGATGATGACTTCCACTGTGAAAGGAAGGGCGGAGATCAGCCGGGGAAATACGCCTATGAAAAAAGAGGGGTCAAAAGTAAGCATCGAATCATTCCTTTATAAAACAAGCGGGACGGGGAGAGTTACGCCTCTTCCCTTTTCAGCATGCGCCGGAGAAAGGCGCGGGTCTGCTCCTCTTTCGGATGGGAGAAGAATTCTTTCGGATGTCCTTCTTCCACAATGAGGCCGTCCGACATGAATACGGCTTTTGTGGATATATCCTGAGCGAAATGCATTTCATGGGTGACGATGATCATGGTGATGCCGAGGGTCGCGACGGAGGCGATGGTATCCAGAACTTCCCCTACGAGTTCGGGATCAAGCGCCGAAGTGGGTTCGTCAAAGAGGATGACATCAGGTTTCGGCGCAAGAGCTCTGGCGATTCCCACGCGCTGCTGCATGCCGCCGGAAAGTTCCGACGGATACATGTGGGCGTAGTCTGTCATGCGGACGCGGGAGAGTTCTTCCATGGCGATCTCTTCCGCTTCTTTTTTTGTTTTTCCGTAACCGTAAATCAGCCCTTCCGTGATATTTTCAAGGACATTCTTGTTGCGGAACAGATTGAACTGCTGGAAGACCATGGTGGATTTCCGCCGGAGTTTCTGCACTTCCGTTTTGGAAATATGGGAAAAGTCCACAGACACGTCGTCAATGGAAAGACGGCCGGCTTCGGGTTTTTCCAGATAATTGAAGCACCGGAGAAGCGTTGTCTTTCCCGTGCCTGACGGGCCGAGAATGGAAATAACATCGCCTTTTTCTACGGTGAGATTGATATCTTTTAATATTGTGTTTTTGCCAAATGATTTCTTGATATGTTCTGCAGTAAGTATGCGGGACATGGCAGCCTTCTTTCCGTAAAACCGCGAAAATAAAAAACCGCCCCTGTGCAAAGGGACGGTAAATTCCGTGTTCCACCCAATTTCGTTTCCACGTTGCCGGAGAAACCTTGGAAAGTCGTATGACTTAAGCGCTGTATCGGGCGCGCCCGGTTTTCTTACTCGGGAAATTTTCTTTTCGGAAAACCACTCGGAGAGGCACTTCAGAAAAATCACCGTACCCGTTTCCATCATCAGGGCTTTCTGAAACGGTTCTGTTTCCCTACTTTCTCCCGTCATCGCGCAGTTAAGGAATATGAAACACTATAACATAAAATTTCGGCAGGCGCAAATATCAGAAGGACGTGACAGGTCTTCCTATTCTGTCACAAACGGCCGCTGTCGATTTCATTTTTCAGGTATTCAAAAACTTTTTCCACAGGAGAATCGTTGGGAATGGTTTCCTTTGCTCCCTCTGCGGCAGCATGGAGACGGATTTTTCCGGCAGCGTTGTACTCTGTTGCGGAAAGAGTCATTACCTTTTTGTAAGCCATGTTCATTCTTATCCGGTAAATGATCCGGGATAAATCCTTTTCCTGATTAGGGACTTCCACGGCAAGCCAGAAGTCGGCATAGCCATTTTTATAACGGAGAGAATTTGTGTCAATGGAGAAGGCTGCGCCCCGATTGTCTTTGTAAAGCTGTTTCCACTTCGCGTCAGGCGGGGGCAGGGGCGTTTCCACATAATGCCTGTACAGATTCTTTCCATAGGTGCCGGGCATGAGCTTGTTCCAGCCGTCGTCAGGATTTTCTTTCTTTTCCGCGTGGAGGACTTTTCCGTCTTTGTCACGGGTGACAAGCGCGGCGGTGCGCCAGGTGTTTTTCGAGGTGTCGAACTCCATGGTGGATACGACGGTGAAATCGGAGGATTCCAAACGCATGTCAAAGGAGGAGATGGCCTGCTCCTGACGGATAGAGTCGGTGTCGATCCATGAGGGCGAGCCGTCAGCGTTCTTTATCCAGTTTTCCGCGGAAACCTGCATACCCGCAAGGGCAAGGCAGAGTGTAAAAGCAAGAGGGGAAATTTTATTCATGGGACATCCTTTCCGTTAATCAGCATGCAGTTTTTTCAGAATCCGCAGGTCTTCTTTGTGAGGAGGGGCGTGTAGGGCTTTCCCAGGTAGAGGGAGGCCGTCTGCACGAGGGTGCGGATGTAGGGGCAGGGAATATGCATCAGCTCCGCCAGATCAAGGACAGGGCCGAGGCCGCAGGGCAGGTCTTCCGTGAAGTAGCGGTACTCTGTAGAGGACGGGCCTTTACGGCGCGGTAGGAAGGATTCCCTTTCAAAGTCTCTTTCAGCGTATTTTTCTTTTCGGGCCAGAAAGAGTTAAGCACTTCCAGCAGGGGAGACAGGCGGATACCCAGTGCTTTTCCCACGGCAAGGCGTTCTTCGTCGCAGTGTTCCATGAAGGAAATGACGCGGTCAGTCATGGGGTCACCGAAGAAATAGAAATCTTCTTTGTTCTCTATACGGGTCACGTTGAAGAGAGGCGGTGACATGGATGACAGGGTTTGTTGCCGAAAGGGAAGTGGACGCGAAAGAAGCGGTTTTCACTACCCGCGGCGCAAGGCGATGAAGGAAGGCGCTGACAGCTTTATCATCACCGGCAGCGGAGTAAGCGATTTCTTCTTTGATTCCTTTGATGAGGATTTCAGAGCCGTCCTGCGAGAGCGCGGCGATAAAGGGCATATTGGCCGTTTCCCCGATGGTCAGAGGGGGTATATCCTGTCTTTTTGAAAGGGCGCGGTATGCTTTGAGGGCGCCCCAGCAGCCGTTGAAAAAAAGAATGGATTGATGCGCTTGCAGGTGGGGTGCGATTTCAGAAACAACCGTTTCGTGGTCTGCTGCCAGCGTGCAGACGAGAAGAATGTCGCCATAATGCACGGCAGTTTTCAGATCCGTCGTGCTTTCCAGTGAAAATGACCCGGTGCAGGCGCCGCTTGCTTTTACGGGAAATTGATTCCACTGTTTTGCCCGTTCTTCACGGCGGGTATAGATGAGGCTCGAAAGACCGAGCGTTTTGAGAAAGCAGGCGGCGGCGACGGCCGTATTGCCGGCTCCGATAATTGTTATTTTCATAAGGCTCTCCTTTATTTCTTATTTCATTATAAACGGGAGAAATATTTCTTCAAGCGGAGAATTGGTATAATAAGAAAATGGAGGCGTATCATGGCGGAAATTTTGACGGATATGGAAAGCGCGGAAACTTTTAAGGCCTATGAGAGCTATCTCCTGGGACGGCCGGCAGAGGCAGGAACCGTTTTGCGGCAGGGTGCTTTTTTCTATATATGGAAAGAAAAATTTGAGACGGACGGCACCGTTTTGCAAACTTCTTACGGAACAGTGGTGACCACGCTGGATTCGGAAAGCAAAACTCTTTCGCATGCCGCGAGTTTTTGGGCGGCCGCCGCTTGCCGTCCGGTGTCTCTGCGGCGCTGTCGGAGAAAGGGATATACATTTTTCCGGACGGACTTTGGACGCCCCTGGAAGACTTTGTGGAATGGAAATGGGAAATCGATTTCACGATGTACGCGGTGACTGCCGAAGAAGCGGGGGCGCTTTACGGCATCAGCGGAAAGACGGTGGCGTCCGATTGTGAGAAGGGCGCTTTTAAAAAATCGGAAGCAAGAAGATCAGGAAAGAACTGGCTCATTACGAAACAGGCGGCCGATCTTCGTTATGGCGGCGGCAGTGAACCGGCTGCTCCCATGAATCCGCTTCTTCTCGTATTTACGACGTTGGAAGCGGCGGAGCTGTGGAACCGTGACAGCGGCGATGTGCGTTCGGCGGCCTCCGGTGCGGGCCATCGGGCAGCGCGGATGGCGGACGGTGACCGGCGGAAATCGGGACGGAGCTGGCTTGTCACAAGAGATGCCATGGAACGCCTTTACGGGCCCCCGGTATTTGAAAAAATGAGAAAAGTCATGAAAACATTCCTGTAAAAATATTTCATGTAGCAACAATCTGTTACAATAAAATAGGAGGTACTATGAGTACATACAACCATGACAACCATGACTGCAGGGAAAGGGTCATACTGGAAGAGTATGAAAAACTGTCGCCTGACTTGATTTTTGAAATTATCCGCCACGACGGTGAAGAAGAACTGGAACGAAAGACAAAACCTCTTATCCTGTCAGGATTGGCAGCCGGAATTATTATTTCCTTTTCATTCTACTTCAAAGCCATTCTTGCAATGTACGTGGGGCACACGCTCTGGGCGGAAGCCATCTCCGGCTTCGGTTACACCACGGGTTTCCTCATGGTTATCCTGGGACGGCTCCAGCTGTTTACGGAAAATACCATCACCACGGTGCTTCCTTTATGAAACACCCGAATATGGAGAATTTGATGAAGCTGTTCCGCCTTTGGGCGATTGTCCTTTCGGCGAATTTTGTGGGCACCTTTATCGCCGCCCTCTTTCTCTGGTTGCCGGCTTTTGCCCAGCCTGGGATAACGGAAGCGCTCTCTGAACTGTCTGCCCACATTATGAGTGTCGGTGCCATCGACAATATTTACCGCGGTATACCGGCAGGCATCCTCATCGCCGCCATTGTGTGGATGATTCCCATGTCGCGGGGGTTCAGTTTTTTCACCGTCCTCACTTTTACCTACTTCATCTCTATCGGTGGGTTTTCCCATGTTGTTGTCGGTTCCTGTGAAGCGGCGTATGACGTGCTTGTGGGAAACTCGTCAGTTGCGGATTATTTCTTTAAATTCCTCATTCCTACAGGCTTAGGAAATATTTTAGGCGGCACCGGTGTTTTCACACTTCTTGTGTCGGCGCAGGTAAAAGCAGAAAAGAATTCATAAAGGAGCAATTATGAAAACAGAAGACATTTTGAGCCATGTGGATCATACGCTGCTGAAAGCGGCGGCAAGCTGGGAGGAAATACGGAAATTGTGCGATGAAGCCGTGAAATACCATACCGCGTCCGTCTGTGTGCCGTCTTCCTATGTAAAGAAGATTCGGGAAAATTATCCCCGCCTTACCATCTGTACGGTGGTCGGGTTTCCTTTGGGCAATGGGAACAGCGAGTCAAAAGCAGAAGAAACGATTCATGCCCTTGATGACGGCGCCGATGAAATTGATATGGTCATCAACATAGGGGCAGTAAAAAATAAAAATTATGATTTGGTCACGGAAGAAATCGCCGTCCTGAAAGAAATAGCGGGCGACAAAATTCTGAAAGTGATTGTGGAAACCTGTTATCTGACAGAAGAAGAAAAAATCCGTCTTTGCGAATGTGTCACGAAAGGCGGAGCGGACTATATCAAGACATCCACAGGGTTCGGTACGGCAGGCGCTTCTTTGGCGGATATCGCACTTTTCAGAAAACACATCGGGAAAAATGTAAAAATCAAAGCGGCGGGAGGTATCCGTACAAGGGAAGATATGGAAGCTTTCCTCACGGCAGGTGCGGACCGCATAGGCGCCAGCGGAGCGATCAGGGTGCTTTACGGAGAATAACGCTCCTGTTTCCGGATGAAAAAAGACAGCAAGCCTTACCATGGGACTGCTGTCTTTTTTGCGTTTTACGCCCGCACATTTTCTCTGTAGAAAAGGTTATGGGCCTTTCCTTGTTCCGTGGGGAGAAGGAGGCCGTTTCTTTCTGTGATGTACCCGTCTTTTAAGAGGGAACGGCAGACTTGCCGAGTGAAGTTTTCCGGCCATTTCATGTGGACGGAGAGGGTGGAAAGAGCGTTTTCCCGTGATTCCTCTTTCGTTCCCGCATGGAAAAGAAGATGCTGGAGAAGCGTTTCCCGTCCGAAAGCGAACCGCTGTTTTTTTCGCTGACGGAAAGCCGCCAGGATACCTGTGGCGGGAGCGAAAATCAGGGAAACAATGAAAATACGCCGAGAACGGCGGCCATCATGCCTGCCAGAGACGAGTTTGAAACAATCGCGCCGATGATGCCGAGTACTGCGCCGGCCGTACCGAGAAGGCAGCTGAGTACGAGGCGTCCTGAAAGCGTCCTTGTCCACAGAGCGGCAGTCATGGCGGGAATGATCATAAATGCGATGACGAGAATCGAGCCGATGGACTGGAAGGACGTGACCGCCACGAGGGAGACGAGGCTCATCAGGCCGTAGTGGATAACGGCGGGAGAAAATCCCAGTACACCTGCCAGGACGGGATCAAAAGTAGCCAGTTTTATTTCCTTATAAAAAAGGGAAATGACGGCGGCGGAAAGAATAAGAGCTGCACCGCCCGTATACAGGCCTTTCGCGCCGAAGTCCGTGCCGTTTATGATCAGGCGGTCGAAGGGGGCAAAGGCAAGTTCTCCTAAAAGGATGCAGTCCGTGTCCAGATGGACATTGCCCGCGTACCGTGTCACGAGGATGACGGCGATACTGAAGAGCAGGGGAAATATGAGGCCGATAGCGGAATCGGAGGCGACGAGCCTGCTCTGGTAGAGGAGTTCGATCAGCCACACTGTAAGGACACCCATGAGGGACGCGCCGATAATGAGGAAGGGCGAATCCAGGCTGCCGACGGCAAGGAAAGCGAGTACGATGCCGAGGAGGACGGTATGGCTGATGGCGTCAGTCAGCATGGACATGCGCCGGAGGACGAGGAAGTTCCCCGGCAGGGCGCAGGCGGCTGACATGAAGATGGCGATAAGAAGTATTTCGGCAAAAGAATTCATAAGCGGTCTCCTTCCATGAGGGCGGTCATTTTCTTTATGGAAAAGCTGGGAAAGGATACCCCGTTTCGGCGCCAGTAAAAGGCCGGGAATAACGAAAAGGACAATGCCACGACAATGGCGGGGCCTGTGGGCATTTTGGGATGAGAGCTTGCCGTCGTACCGATGGCGGAGGACAGCGCGCCGATGACGGCAGACAAAAGGATCATCGGTTCAAGACGCCGCGTCCACTGCCTTGCGGCAACGGCAGGCGCAATGAGCATGGCGCTCATGAGGATAATGCCTACGGCCTGGATGGAAAGAAGGACGGTGATCGCGGCAAGGAAGGAGAGGAATACATTCAGCTTGCCTCGCGGAAATCCGAGAACTGCGGCATAGTTCGGATCAAAAGCCATCAGTTTCAATTCTTTTCTGAAAAGGAAAATCAGGAAAAGGGTAAAAATAGAAATAGATCCTGTGAGAAGGACGTCGCGGTAAAGAATAGTGGATGCCTGTCCGAAAATGAATTGATTCAGTCCGGACTGGTTGGCATTTCCTGTATGCTGGATGATGGAAGACAGAACGAGACCCGCGCCGAAAAAAGAGGAAAGAATGGAGGCAAGGACGCCGTCAAAAGGAAGTTTCGTATAGTGGCGGGCGAGAAGGATAAGGGACAGTGCAGCAAGGGCGGACAGAAAAGCGCCCAATAAAAGGCCCTCCAATGTTTTCACGCCGAGAAATAGAAAAGCCAGCATGATTCCCGGATAGGACGAATGGGAGATACCATCCCCCAGAAGCGCTTCCCTGCGGAGGACGATAAAAGATCCCACCACGCCGCAGAGCACGCCTAAGATAGTCGTTCCTGCCAGGACGATTTGAAATGTATAGTCTCGCCATAAAGGTAAAGAAAAGAAAGCGGCCCGTACCATGGTCAGACTCCTTTCGACGGAGAAAAAGTTTTTTTCGATATTTTCTTCCGTGAAAACATCCCGTACGGATCCTGCCGCTATAAGGCGGCGGTTGATCATGGCGACATGGTCGAAATAAAGAGGGACGGTGCGGAGCGCGTGATGGACGACAAGGATCGTCTTTCCGCGGCTCTCCATTTCTTTTAAAATACGGACGATGATTTTTTCCGTCTGCATATCCACGCCTTTAAAAGGCTCGTCCAGAAGATAGACAGATGCTTCCTGCGCAAGGGCCCGGGCCAGGAAAACGCGCTGCTGCTGTCCCCCGGAAAGCTCATTGATCTGTCTGTCTTCGTAACCGTCCATGCCGACGCGGGCAATCATTTCCTCCGCGATCAGACGGTCGCCCTGCGAGGGAGCGCGGCACCAGCCGATATGGCCATACCGTCCCATGAGGACGATATCTTTCACTGTGGCGGGAAAATCCCAGTTGACTGAACCGTTCTGCGGGACATACGCGATTTTCCGCCGTGCTTTTTTCGCATCGGTTTCGCCGTCTATGGAAAAACGGATCCGCCCTGAAACGGGGGCAAGCAGGTTCAGTATAATTTTTAAAAGGGTAGACTTGCCCGCGCCGTTCGGTCCGACGATTCCCATAAGTGAGCCTTTCGGGATATTCAGATCCAAATCCCATAAGACGGGCTGGCGGTCATAGGCAGCGGTGATGTCTTCCAGTTCGATAACGTGTTCCACGATGACACCTCCAAAAGATATTTCATGAAATGAAAGCGCACGGAACGAGGGGATCCCCGATCCATGCGCCGGAAATTCAAAATGTTCAGCGGAGCGCTTCCGTGATTGTCTTTATATTGTGCTCGTACATGCCGATATAAGTGCCCTCTTTCGTGGACTCGCCGCCAAGAGAGTCGGAGTACAGTTCGCCGCCGATGGAAACATCGAAGCCCCGTGCTTTGACAGCAGCCTGGAGAGACTCGATGGTTTTATGGGGGACGGAAGATTCCACGAAGACCGCTTTGATTTTATGCTCCGCGATGAAAGCGGCCAGCGTGCTGATATCGGAAGTGCCTGCTTCGCTGGCGGTGCTGATTCCCTGGATGCCTTTGACCTCAAATCCGTAATCTCTGGCGAAATAAGCAAAAGCGTCATGGGCGGTGACGAGGATACGGGAATCTTTCGGGACAGATTCCACTTCCTTTCTGATGTATTTGTCCAGGTTGTCCAGTTCGGCGAGGTAAGCATTCAGATGATCTTCATAGTATGATTTGTTCTTCGGATCTTTTTCCGAAAATCCTTTGCTACTTCTTTCGCGGCGGCTTTCCAGTTCTTTACGGAGAACCAGATATGGGGATCTTTCGTTTTTTCACCATCTTCTTCAAAGTCGAGGAGCGTTTCGGAAGGAATGCCGTCGCTTACCCGAATCGTGGGTTTCTTCTGCGCGTGGAGATTATCGAAAATCGCACCCATTTTCCCTTCCAGATGGACACCGTTGTACACGACGATATCCGCTTTGTTCATGGCGTCCACATCGCCGGCACCGGCCTGATAAAGATGAGGATCCACACCGGCTTTCATGAGGCCGGATACTTCCACTTTATCCCCGCCGATCTGCCGGGCGAGGTCGGTGAGCATCGTCGTGGTGGCGACGACTTTCATTTTGCCGGCAGAATCGGAAGCGGGTGCAGATTTTCCACAGCCTGAAAAAGACAGGGCCGCCGCGCCGAGGATGGCAAGAGGAAGGCAGATGCCGAAAACTATTTTCTTTAACATGAGAAATTCTCCTTTGTATTTATTTAATAATGACCCGCAAATTATTTGAGAGTAATTATCATATAAGGTATAGTAGCATATAAGTCGGCATATGTAAATATTTAAAATTGGTATATCTAATATTTAAATAAAGTATGTCATATAAAATAAATAATATATTCCGAATAAAAGGAACAAAAAGAGTCTTGAAATAATGGCACACGGAAAGAAAGCATATGGGGAGGACTCATTTCAAAAGACAGGAGTCAGGGGATTCTGCAAACCTTTGCGCATTTCCCGCATAAAAAAAGACGGCAGGGTCCGAAAAGCGGAATTGCCATCTTTTTTATGTTTGTACATGTATTTTATATCTCAGCTGTCACGGAGGGCGCGTTTCAAAATTTTGCCGGTCGCATTTTTCGGAAGAGCGTCAAGGGGGATAAAACGTCTCGGTATTTTGTAAGATGCGATGTTTTTTACCATGTGCTTGCGGATCTTGTCTTCGTCAAAGGCAAAGCCTTCCTTCATGACCACATATGCCCATACCGACTGTCCGCGGAGCGGATCGGGATGTCCTACGACAGCGCATTCGCCGACGCCTTCCACTTCATAGATGCAGTCTTCCACTTCGCCGGGATAAATATTTTCACCGTTCATGATGATCAGGTCTTTGATGCGGTCTACAATGTAAATGTATCCGTCAGCGTCCATGTATACCAAGTCGCCGGTACGGAGCCAGCCGTCTTCATCGAGTACTTTCTTTGTTTCTTCCGGTTTTTTCCAGTAACCTTTCATCACATTGTCCCCGCGGACGACGAGTTCGCCGACCGTGCCCGGAACGTAAGGACCTTCCTTATCAGTGATGACTTTTACCTCTACACCGGGGAGCGCGGGGCCGGAAGTGAGGTACTTCGGCTTAGCCGTGGGGAGGATGGAAACGACGGGGGACGCTTCTGTCAGGCCATAACCCTCCTGCACGGGGTGGCCGAACCGTTCATAGAAAGATTGTGCCACAGGCTGGGGAAGGGATGCACCGCCGGAAACAAAGGTGTGCACCGTTTTCATGCTGCTCGGTTCGCCGCGGCGGGCAAGCAGGTTGTAAAGCGGCGGCACCATAATCGCGATGGTGACGGAGTATTTCATGATCGTATTGATGATTTCCGTTGGGCTTTTGGAGCGGAGGATGACGATGGTGGAATGGTGGTACAAACTTCCCAGCACCACGGTGGTCAGACCGTAGCAGTGGAACATGGGGAGCACGCAGAGCACTTTGTCCTCCGGTTTGAAACGGACTACGGCAGTGTACTGCTCCACATTGCGCACCTGGTTCTTGTGGGTGATCATGGCGCCTTTTGGGCTTCCTGTCGTGCCTGATGTATAAATTAGGGCGCATACGTCATCTTCTGTCAGATCTGCCGGGAAGGCAGGAGCCTTCGGCGCGTTTTCCGTGGATGCGCGGTAATCCAGATCATGGATGTCGATGAACGGCATGGAAACGGTAAGGGGCATATCGGAAATCAGGAGCTTCGACTCCGCGTCGCGGAGAATGAAATCCACCTCGCGGCCGACGAGGGAATTATTTACCGGCACGATGATCGCGCCGAGGCTGACGACTGCCATGTATACATACACGAACTCTGCGCGGTTTGCCGTGTATAGGCCTACCGTATCGCCGCGGCGGATGCCCATGGCATACAGCGTGTTCCTGTAATTTTCCACTGCTTTTTCAAGCTGGCCGTAAGTGATATTGGATTCGCCTGTCATTGCAAGCCTTTTCGGGTCTGCATTTTTGAATATTTCATGAATAAACATAGATCCACCTCTTTGGTAAGAATGCGTACTAAAAATAAGCAAAAATCGACCGTCTGTTCAAATAGGACAGAGGGTATCGAAATTGTGCTATACTGTTGTAAAAGAAATCATGATCAGGGAGGCTCTATGAAAGCAGCGCAGATGACAAGAGAAGACGAAATCCGTTCCATCAGCCAAAAGTATGAAATGGATAAAGAGAAAGTGCGGGACATACTCGAAAGAGGTGTTCGCTATGCAGATGCGGACAAAGCGGCGCTTTTTGCCTGCATGACGGGAAAGGATATTGAGGAAGTACTGGCGCTCCGCAGGGAAGAGCCCTGGGGCCGTGTGCAGGTCAGGCTGGGCATCACGGGAGACAGGTATGATGAAAAATATTTCCGCCACCGTGCCCGCCGGCTGCATCGTTTCTATGGCGTGGAAGAAACCCGCGCGTTTAACGCCTTGAAGGAAGGATACCCGAACCATTGGATCCGCCTTGCTTACCTTCTCGAAGTGAAGACGGGAAAGAAAATGGAAGAAATTCTGACGGTAAAAAAGAAAACACCGAAGTGGAAAGAATGGGCGGAAATTAATCTGGGGTAAAGCCTGAAGATTTTTCGCAGTGGATCCTGGAGACGAGGAACCCCGCTTTGAAACCGAAGTAAGCAGGAAATCAAAATGCGAAAAAGAATGACGGGGCGGCAAAGTTGAAAAGGGGAATACAGACATAATGAATGGAAAAATGAATCAGAGGAAGGTAGGTTATTATTATCTGAACAATTTCCCTTGGATAGACGGAATGGCTTATGGTAAATGCTGTTTTTTCTTGTAAGAAATTATAGAATCCACTATACTAAGAATAAAGTGATAGTAAGCAAAGGAGCTATTTATGAAACTGACACAAATTCGCAATGCGACGATCCGCATGATATATGCAGGAAATGTATTTCTGATTGACCCGTGGCTGGCACCCAAGCATCAGCTTTCATTCGTTGATATTCCGGGGAGGCCTTTTCATGTACCTGACCCGGTAAAAGAAAATATACCAATGCCGTTCTATGGTCTGCCAATGGATACGGAGCAGATTTTAAGCGGTATTGATTACTACATTGTTACACATCTGCATCCTGATCATATTGATATTGCGAAAGATGGAACTGTCGGTGGGCCGCTTAATAAGCAAACCCCTGTAATCTGTCAATCGACGGAGGATGCAAAAATTCTTCAGTATTCGGGGTTTTCGGAGGTGATTGTATTGCCGGAGACTGGTATGGATTTTGGGGCAGCTAAGCTTACGCGGGTTCCTGCCCGTCACGGGACGGTAGTGCCTTGCGGTGATGCCATGGGGATTATATTTCAGTCTGCAGGGGAAAGGGCTTTTTATTTAGCGGGTGATACAATTTGGTATTCTGGTGTAGAGGAGAATCTGCGGCGATATCAGCCGGAGGTGATTGCTCTTAATTGCTGTGCTGCGGAAACGGTAGAAAATGGACGTCTTATTATGGGTGATGAAGATGTTCAATGTGTGGCAATGGCTGCACCTCAAGCGAAACTTTACCTGACACACCTGGATAATGTTTCTCATGCTTCACTTACACGTCATACATTGCGGGGGCGGTTGGCAGAACGTGGAGTGATGAATTACGATATGCCGGCAGATGGGCAGTCAATAGAGTATTAATAATATCTAATGATAGGAAGTTCATGATGGTCAGTCATGAACTTTTGCATTACATTGAATTGTCTTTAATTTCATTTATTAATGATTGACAGGGGAAGATTTGTCACAATTTCATCTGTTTTTGAAAATAAAAAAGTTTAATTTAATCAGGGGAAATTTTTCTGATAGATAAAAGCAGTAGATATAGTCTGAAAATCGGTATTCGGAACTAGTAAAGCGAACTGTTTTCAGGAAAGGAAGAAAAATGCGTATAATAAAGTATATTTGCGCGGGGTTGTCGTGATAGGAGCTTTTGCGGCGTGGTTTATTTCGCAGCCCCAGATGGAACCGCTGATGACTCCGGAAAGGAAGGCGAGAATCCAGGCGTCGCCCCATTATGTGAACGGCGAGTTTGTGCCGGAAACGCCACATGAACCTATACGGTCGACGTCAGATTTCTGGAAAGATTTCTTTTTCCCCACGACGGGAAAGACGATTCCCAAAGATAAAATGATAACGAAAAAAATCGATTTAAAAGCGCTTGACCCGGCGAAAGATATTGTGGTCTGGATGGGGCATTCCTCTTTTTATATGCAGCTTCACGGGAAAAAGATACTTATCGACCCGATAGCAGATACCTATGCTGTAGATTTGGTTTATAGATAAAGCATTTGAAGGAAGCAACATTTACACGGTGGAAGATATCCCTGACGATATTGACGTGATGGTGCTTTCCCACAATCACTGGGATCATCTGGATTATGACATGGTAAGAAAGATAGAACCGAAAGTCAGATGTGTAGTGACCGGTCTCGGCAATGGCGGATATTATGAGAAATGGGGATATCCGCCGGAAAAGATTCGCGAAGAAGACTGGGATACGGAAGTTGTGATTGATAAGGATCTGTCCGTCTGGGTACTGCCGGCAAAGCATTTCAGCGGTCGGCTGCTGCCCCGCAACCAGACGCTTTTTGCCGGCTTCGCTTTTATTACCCCGGACAGAAAAGTGTATTACACCGGCGACGGCGGGTATGATGGACGTTTTAAAAGGATCGGGGAGCAGTTCAGCGGTTTTGATCTGGCACTGGTGGAAGACGGACAATACAATGAAGCTTGGCACAGCGTGCATATGATGCCGGAAGAAAGCGCACTGGCAGGGGAGGAATTACAAGCGGCTGCCGTCATTCCCTGTTCCAACGGGAAGTATCCGCTTTCCGTCTACCGGTGGAAAGAACCGTATGCGCGGATAGCCGAAGCAAGCAAAGGGAAAAGTTACAGACTTATTATGCCCATGATCGGAGAATTGGTGGAAATAGGGAACCGGGAGCAGACATTTACAAACTGGTGGGAAGGAATGGAATAAACACTGGCAGTCATCGGCCGGCCTTCAGCAAGTAAAAATAGGGCAGTTCATGGAATGAAGACGGGGATGTATTTATAAAAACCGGATCTGTTTTATCTGAGCAGAAGAACTATGGAGAAGAAGCATTTAAACGGGTATCCAGGGAGTTGAAACTGTAAATCAACTCAGGATACCCGTTTTGTTTTTTTGTGGTCCAGCGGTTTTCTGTTTTGGGGATAAAAACGGTAAGAATAGGACCGACTTATTTCATTTCTTCCCCCCTATGCGGACGGTATTAATAGCGAGATGGTCTGCCGCTTTTCAGGTTCTTCCGCTTCTTCTTTGTGAGCGTAATGCCCATTGCTTTGACGGCGTCTTCCCCCTGTCCGGTTTTGTCACACCGATGATAAGGAGGGTTCCTTTGGCAATGGCCCGGGCGGCAGGAATTTGCGTGATTTCCACATGGTGTGTATCGGCTGCGGTCTTACTTTTGAAAAAAACAAAGAAATTCGATATAATAAATCAGTTATATCAGGAAAAAATTCTCCGGCAGATAAAGAAAGAAGGATAAAATGTATCTCATTGATACTTATGATGTGATTGTCGTCGGCGCGGGACATGCGGGTGTGAAGCGGCTCTGGCTGCTGCCCGCATGGGATGCCGTACGCTTCTTACGACGATTTCACTGGACAATGTGGCCATGATGCCATGCAACCCCGCTGTCGGCGGACCGGGCAAGAGCCATCTTGTAAAGGAAATAGATGCTCTCGGAGGGGAAATGGGTATCGCCGCCGATGCGACAGCTGTCCAGATGCGCATGCTGAACCGCGGGAAAGGACCGGCGGTATATGCCCTCCGTGCCCAATCGGATAAAGGCGCTTATCACCGCTATATGAAAAATGTGGTGGAAAATACGGACAACCTGGATCTGAAACAGGTGCAGGTCATGGATATCATCGTGGAAGACGGAAAGTGTGTGGGCATTACCACCGAACTGGATGAAGAATACCGGGCAAAGCTGTCATCCTCTGTACCGGCACGTACCTGGACAGCATGATCATCATCGGCGACACTATGTATTCCGGCGGCCCCAACGGTATGCGCCCTTCTGTGGGGCTGTCCGCCAATCTGAAAAAGCACGGGCTGGAAATCCTCCGTTTCAAAACGGGGACGCCATCCCGCGTAGACAGGCGGAGCCTTCATATGGATAAAATGGAACTGGAAGAAGGCGATCCGGAGAATCATGCTTTTTCCTTTATGAGTGAACGGAAAGACAGAAATAAGCGGAACTGCTGGCTTACGTATACCAATGAAAAGACCCATGAAATCATCAGGGAAAATATTATGCGCGCCCCCAAGTATGCAGGAAAAATTCATGGTATCGGCGCCCGTTACTGCCCTTCCATTGAAGACAAGGTCGTCCGTTTTGCGGATAAAGACCGCCACCAGCTCTTTGTTGAGCCTGAGGGACTGGACACCACGGAAATGTATGTGCAGGGCATGTCCACCTCCATGCCGATCGATGTGCAGTATGCTTTCCTCCGCACTATCCCCGGGTTTGAAGATGTGAAAATGATGCGGCCCGCTTATGCTATCGAATATGATCTGCTCGACCCTCTCCAGCTCTATCCCACGCTGGAAGTAATCAAACTTCCCGGCCTTTATTCCGCGGGGCAGTCAAACGGTACGAGCGGTTACGAAGAGGCAGCTGCCCAGGGCCTTGTGGCGGGGATTAATGCCGCACTTAAAATACAGGGAAAGATCCGTTTATCCTTGCCCGCCATGAAGCATATATCGGATCTCTCGTAGACGATCTCGTCACCAAGGGTGCTGACGAACCGTACCGCATGATGACGAGCCGCAGTGAATACCGCCTCATTCTGAGGCAGGACAATGCCGATCTCCGTCTTACCGAAAAAGGACATAGTATCGGTCTGGTGGGAGAAGAACGGTATGCCCGTTTCCTGGAGCGGAAAAAGAAATATGAAGAAGCTATGGACTATATTCGTACACAGCGTTTTACCCCGAAAGAAGAGATCAATCGGGCTCTGGAGAGCATGGGAACCGCACCTCTGACGACAGGTACCGGGGCCGATCAGATTCTGAAACGGCCTGAAATGACCTATTGGAAAATGATGGAAATGCTCGGCTGTCCTGCTTTTGACGAGGAGGCTGTGGAAGAGATGGAAATCACCGTGAAGTATGAAGGCTACATCGCAAGGCAGGAAGCAGCCGTGCGGAAAGCTGCCCGCATGGAAAACGAAAAACTTTCCCTTGATATGGATTACCTGTCCCTTGACGGTATTTCCATAGAAGCGAGACAGAAAATGGATAAAATCCGCCCCCTCTCTCTGGGGCAGGCGGCGAGAATCCCCGGTGTTTCCCCGGCGGATATATCGGTGCTGATGGTGTATGTGAAGCAGCGCAAAGGAAAGAAAGGCGCGGAATAAAGAAGGTTAAAAATAAAAACGGCATGCCCTGTTTTGGAAATGGGGGAAGCCGTTTTTGTGGGGAATATAATTTTCCGGGCGGATACTATTTCTGTTTAAACCGTTTTTTCAAAGGATGAGAACTGTGCTATACTTGAAACCGGAAACGGTATCCGCCGGCCGGCGGAAGTTTTTGTATCATTGTCTGAAATATATGAATTGAAGGAAGGAATGTGTACTAATGGATTCTATTTTTATCGTTGTGGCTTTTTTTATCGCTGTTTCACTTTTGAGTATCCCTTGTATGATGTATTATAAGAAAAAAGAGAAGAAGGAACAGCAGCTTATCAGTGAAAACAGAAATCAGGCCGTGCTGCAGATCTACGGGGATCCCATCCGGATTGACGGGAAAAAGTTTTCCGAATATGAACACATGGGAAGTAAGCTTTCTTACTATACCGTAGTGCTTCCGGAAGGCCGCCATACGCTGGAGGCGAAGTTCCAGACAACATCCGCCGGTGTTTCCGGCAATCAGAATTATAAGACGCCGGAACCGATTCCCTGTGATTTGTTTTTGGAAAAAGGTTTTGTTTATACGGCGGGTATTTATTTCTATTCGCCCAAGAGCCGGTATGAGTATTATAAAGGGGAAGTAGGGGAAGCCGTTTTTTCAAAAGAATTGTCCGTAACAGGATCGACTTCTTATGGAACAGCGTATGTCATCGTATATAAGGATAAGGATGCGGACGGCAACTTGATCAAGGCGCCTGCCTGTCCTGAGGAATAAACAGGGCGCGGATCGGGTAAGCCTTTGCTGTAAACGGCAGTTCTTTCCGGTCCGCTGCTGAAACGGAGTAGAGCAATCTATTCCGTTTTTTATTACAGGAATATGATGGTGAAAGTATCGTGGAAACAGAAACGATTGCAGCTCTTGTGCTGCTGGCGGCTATGGGATGCCTGGTACTGAGTATATATAAAGTAAAAGAATGGTACCGGAAGAATACCCGGACCGCAGATCCGGATGCCTGCGAACAGGAAAAAGTAAATTTGAAAATGATGGAACAGGCGAGACAGCGGGAGCAAGTCATCAAGCCTGAACCGCCGCCGGACGGATATACGGAAATCGCGGCTCCTTTCGGAGGGCATGGGTTGATGGATTTGAAAAATATGCTTTTGGCGGTTCTGCTGTTTGTCTTTTACGGACTGGCAGCGGAATATGCAGGTACGCATCCGTTTTTAAACGGTGGAGAGAAGCTTTTTATAGTATTTCTCCTTACAGTTCTTACGTGCTGCGCGGCCATCCGGATATATCGCAGGGTGTATTTCGGGTATCGTATATACCTGCCGGAAGATTCGCCGGGGATGGTGGTGTACAATTGGTACTGGGGACGGCGCTTTTTTTCTCTGTACCGGCTCCCGCCTTATGGAGGCTGCGTATCCGTCTGCTGTGTGGAACGGTATGAGGTGCGGGCCGATGAAATCCGTATCTACGGAAAGTTCGTTCATACCGGAACCGATGTCACCATACAGGGCTTTAATGATAAAGGGCTGCCCGTTGGGCGCTTCTTCGGCGAAGAGGAGGAAAAACAAATTTTAAATAGGCTGGAAGCGATGCGGAAAACAGGTACGGGAAGCGAGATATGAGATAACAAAAAGCTGTCAGAAGGCGAAAGTCGGATTTTTGACAGCTTTTTCATTTGCTGATGAAAACGGTGCTCATGGCAAGGCGTCATCCGAAGCGAATGTGAAAAATCTGCTGTTGTGATGAAGAAAGCGGTAAGAAGATAAAAGCTATCAGCTGTGAGCTGCCAGCTATAAGCTGTTAGCTATGAGTTAAAAGCCGAAGCATATGATTTCCGTTAGGTGTCATACGAAACACCAGCAAAAGATTTGCTGGTGTAGTGAGGAGGGAAACGTTGAGCGTCATCCTGAACGAATGTGAAGGATCTATTACCATGGTGAGGAAGCCGGTAAGGCGTCATCCGAGTAATAGATTCTTCACTCCGTGTTATCATTCCATTTCCGTCTTTTCCACAAGGCATTCTTGTCTCCGTTCAGAATGACCGTGGCATGGAAGTCATCATAATGAGGGGGGACGTTAATCGTCATCTGGCGCGCCAGCGAAGAATCTGCTGCTGTAGTGAGGAAAGCGGTAAGGTGTCATCAGGGTAATATTCTTCACTCCATGCCACTGTTCCGTTTCCTGTTTTTCCCACACGGAATTCTTACCCCCGTTCACTAATGATAGGAATCAGAAAGGGCTTCTGGTGTCCGGTATTAAAGCATGGGGCGACGCAGGAAACGGTACGGAAGGACGGTATGAATGTCTTCTTTTGTCAACTGATTTTTTTCTGTATTTCCTGTATACTAAGGGTAGGGCAGTATTATTTTTATGAACTTGAATTTTTGTCATTGCGGAAAGGAGAGGGAAATGAAAAAGCTGGTTTCGGTTTGCGTGTTTCTTTTGGCTCTCGTGACAGGTGTTTTTGCCATGGCGCGGGAACCTGTTTATGGTGTCCTGTTCATCCCGAAGAAAGAGTATACCCTTGAAAAGGGAAAGTTTAGGGCAACTGTACCCCAAGTGCAGGCGGTCAGTTTTATAGACGGGCGGACGCCGGTGAACGAGTGCAGCGGGGCGGCGAAGGCGGTCAATAAACAGCTTCGCGCTTATGTGGACAAAGCGTATCAAGACTATCAGAAAGAGGGAGAGCCGGGCACATGGATCTATCCGATGATTACGAAAAATGGGGATAATATTTATTCTCTTGTCATGGTCAAGCAGATTCTTCACGGCCAGTTGGATGTATATATGGACGAAGCGTTCACCTTTTTGCAGAATACGGGGAAGCGGGTATCATGGAAGGATCTTGTCCGCAAGGAGGAGGAACGTTTCATGACCGTGGAAAGTCTGGAAAAGAATATCCGGGCGGGAATGTTCTTTTACAAGGATGGGGTATGGATCTCGAAGAGGCCTGACGGCTGCATTCCGGACGGATATCGTCCGGCAGAAATGCCCGGCCCTTACCGCTTCTATGTGGATGAGTCCAACCTCATTATATTTATGCTTCCCTGCGGGGAGAGCGGAGCTTCGCGGAAACGTTGTTTCGAATTAAATTCAGGAGCGGCTACGAAGTATTCGAGAGCGGTAGGATAAAGTAAAATACGGAGAAAGCGGGGAATTACAGGTCGTTTATGCCGCCTGGCGGAAGGCGGTGGAATGGAGAATATTATGAAAAAGAAGATGGCTGCGTTTTTGGCAGTGTCCATGCTGCTTTGCGGACAGGCGCTGGCTGCCGATTTTTCCAATCTGGTTATTATCCACACCAATGATACCCACGGTTTTGACCGGCGGGCGGAAGGAATCAACGGTATGGCCACCGTGTCCGCCCTGCGTAAGCATTACCTGTCACAGGGAAAGGATGTGCTTCTTGTAGATGCCGGTGATGCCATACAGGACAATAATCTTGTAAATTTCAGCAAGGGGAAGTCGGCAATCGCTTTTATGAATGCCGTTGGTTATGATGCTATGGCATTGGGCAATCATGAATTTGATTACGGGCAGGATGTTCTGGCAGAGCGTATCCGGGAGGCGAAGTTTCCCATGCTTTCCGCCAATGTCATTGTAGAAGCGACAAACAAGCCGCTTGCTCGGGATTCTGTCATATACAAAAAAGGGGATGTGAAGATCGGAATTATTGGTCTCACTACGCCGGAAACCGTGGTGACGACCAATCCAAAAAATGTATATGGTTTGAAATTCCTGGACGATAAGGCGACGATTGCCGTTACACAGAATCTGGTGAAGAAATTAAAAGAAGAGGATAAATGCGATCTCATCGTGGCAGTTGGACATCTGGGCAGTGAAGATGCCAATAGGGGGCACCGTTCTGATGATATTCTCATAAATGTAAACGGTATTGATATTTTTATCGACGGACATGATCATACGGCAAAGAATAAATATATCAATGGGGCGCTGCTTGCAGAGACAGGACACTATACGAAAAATATCGGCGTCATTACCCACATGGATAATAAATGGACGGAGAATTTCTGCAAGTATGGCGATTTTAATGAAGAAGATCCTATCGTCAAAGAACTGGTAGATAAGACGCAGCGGGAAGTGGACGACGCGATGGCATTGAAGCTGGGGGAAACACCGTTGCTTTTGAATGGCAGCCGCGACCCCGGCGTGCGTACGGATGAAACGAACCTGGGAGACTTCGTGGGGGATGCTTACCTTTGGCAGGCCCGGAAAGCAATGGCGGCATCAGGCGTCAATGTGGACGGATGTCTGTTTAACGGCGGCAGTCTGCGCCAGTCTATTGAAAAAGGAAACATTACTGTAGGAAATATTTCCGGTGTGCTCCCTTACAATAACCAGCTTTATGTGATGAAAATTAAGGGCGAAACGCTCCTGGAAATCATAGAGGCCGCGACCTGTTCCCTTCCGTCCCAGATCGGTGCTTTCCCCCAAGTGTCGGGAATCCGCTACACTGTGAATACGAAAGTGCCTTATGAAAACGGGAAGCAGTATGAAAATTCCACCTACTTTGCGCCCGCCAAGCCGGGAAGCCGTGTCACTATCCATGAAGTCGGCGGAAAACCGTTTGATGCGGATAAGGTCTACGCCCTTGTTACGACAGAGTTTATCTGCCGCGGCGGAGATGCTTATGGGAAACTGACAGAACAGGGGGCTGTGGACATTCAGGCCATCGGCTATGTGGATACGGAAGCGGTGGAAAACTATCTCAAAGAGGAATTGAAAGGAACAGTTCCTGCAAAGTATGAAAAAGAACAGGGACGTGTGACCGTCATAAAATGATTTCTATCATTTATAAGAACCGTGGCGGGTGACTGTCACGGTTTTTATGGTGAAAAGCACGGAATGTGGTATGCTGGAGACAAGCGGAAGAGGGTGGAAATTATGGTAAGCGGCTGCATTTTCGACATGGACGGGCTTCTGTTTGACACGGAACGGATTTTCAAAATTACTGGAGAGCCATCGCGGCAGAGGGTATTGTCCTTGCGGACAGTTTCATCACGGAAATCACGGGGACGAGCGGGGAAATGATGAACCGCATTTTGAAAAAATACTACCACACGGAGGACGGCGGGAAAATTCAAAAAGACTGCAAAGAAAGGGTTCTGCGCCATCTGGCAAAGAATGTACCTGTCAAAACGGGAGCGGTGGAAATACTCGGACGCTGCCGCCTGCTTGGTATCAAAACCGCGGTAGCCAGCAGCAGTCCGCTCCGGCAGATAGAAAATAATCTGGAAAACGCGGGAATGGAGAACTGTTTCGATGCTATTGTGAGCGGTGATGAGGTGGAAAAGGGGAAACCGGCGCCTGATATATTTCTTCTGGTGGCAAAGCGGATCGGCGTTCCTCCGGGAGAATGTACCGTTTTTGAAGACAGCCCCCACGGCATCGAAGGCGCATTGCGCGCGGGAATGAAAGCCGTCATGATTCCCGACCTGCTCCCGCCCTGGGAAGAACACAGGCGGCAGATAGAAGTGTATAATAATTTGCAGGAAGCGGCGGAAAAAATTTTAGGGTCGGGATGAGAAACTGAAGGTCAGCCGTAAAACGGTAGCGGGGAAGTGCTGCTGTAAATGGGTAAAAGGTCTCGTCCTGCGGCGGAAATTTATTTTATTAGAAAGAGGAAAGGGCATGGATGGAGAAACGGCTTCATGGATATTTTACAGCGGGCTTCTGATATATGGTCTGGTGCTGTTTGCTTTTAAAAGACTGTACCTGGATACATTGGAAAGCAGAGTCTTGTCGTACATGTTGGGACTGGTGCTGGCCTATGGAATCCTGGCAGGTGTTTTTCTGGCAAGCCGGGAAAGCATGGTTGTCAGGACTGTTTTACAGGAAGCGCTATGGAGCGGCCGCACCTATACTTATCAGGGTGCCGGGTTTCTTCTGGTCATTGTGCCTGCCGTGTATTCCATCTTTCTTCTCCGCTCTTTTGAAAAAGGTGGGAAAAATGCGGCTTGGAAAGAAAAAGTACAAATGATGGGGTCTGTATCCATAAATACAGTTATGGCTTTTCTGGGGCTGCTGTGCTTCAATTACATGCTGGACGGGCACAGCATGGAGGAATGCCGGATTGTTTTTGAAGAGAGTTTTGCATCCATAGGCTGGGAATCCGGACTGCTTTCCATCGCGCTGATGTATTTTATATTTTACATAATAAAACGCGATCATTTCAAACATTATGACAGGTAGCGGAAATAAAAATGGCAGGCGGAAACCGGATGTGGGAAAAGGAAAGTCAGCTTTCAGGTGAATAGGAACCTTTCCGACGGGGAAAGCCGCGTACTGCTTCATGGAAAGTTGATTGTGAAAATATAAAAGGATACGGGATGATCATGTTAGGATTTATGGAGACGGAGAAAGAATTTATAAAAAATTGGGAGAAATACAGGGGCGCGGCCGGCTGCCTGCGGTATCTCGCCTACTGGTTCCTTTTTGGGATTATCGTTATTCCCCTGATGCTGACGGCAATCAATCCGGATATATGGTCTACGGTGCGGATGGATCAGCTGGCGGAAGAAGCTGCCACTTTTTTCGGGCTCGGCTTTTGGCTTTGTATTCTTCCTTCCCTGCTTATAGGGCTGGGCACGTGGGATAAGAAAACCGAAAGTATAAATATCTTCTCAGAGGGAATATGCGGTACATGCCTTTCAAAGAAAGACCCTGGAAAAAAGGAGAGAAGTGGCAGTTATATGGGATTGGGAGTTTGATGGCCGCATTTTCCGCCTTTATTATTTTTGCATCTGTTACATTGATGATGAGCGGCACCGGCAGAGCCGTTTATATGTTTAGATCCAGCAGCGCTTTTTTTTGTTTTTTTTTTTTTTATCTATTGGATCATCCATTTGCTTTATTTCCGCCAGCATGACGGCCCTTTGTATATACATCTGTGGGCTAAGGTTATTATGGCTGTTTTATGGTTGGGGACTGTCGGGGCTTTGATCCGGTATTCCTATTTTTGACCGGCTGATGATCATGTAAATAAGGAAGCAAAAAATCCCCTTCTTTGAGAAAAGGGGATTTTTTGCTGGGAGAATTTTTTTCTTATTTCTTTTTATTATCCAGTTCGCTTGCGTCTATTCTGTTACTGTCACGGATGAAATCGTTGTAGGCTTCTACCATGTCATTGAAGGCGTCATTGCCGCCGCCCCCTGCCAGATAGGTACGGATCCTTCCGATGGCGCGTTCAGCAGAGCTTTTGAAAGATTTTACACCGGAGACATCTTCTGCCGGTTTGAGTTTTTCCATATTTTCCTTTACCTGTCCCAGCAGTTTTTCTATCTGCGCCTTATCTGTCTTGGCAGGATCTTCCGGGTCGATAGCTTCCAGAGCCCGTCTCATGTCGCGGCTGATTTCCATATAAGTGGCTGCCATGACTTTATTGTCCTTTTTCATTTCTTCTATCAAAAGGTCGCGGAGTTCGGAATTGTGCTGGCTGATGGCACTATCAAGTTTGCTGTATTCCGTGTTGAACTGGTCATAGAGTTTCAAATAAGAGGCGACCATTTCGCGGCCTTTCTGATTGCCGTCTGTGGTATATTCCTTGGAAGTATAGTAAGATTCCATTTTGCTGGTCAGGGGAACCATTTCATCCAATACCTTAAGTACGGCTGTCGTGCTTTCGTCAATATCGGAGAAACCGCTGCTTTCCGTTTTGGCTTTCGTCAAGTTTTCTTTCAGGCTGTTATAAGCGGGGAAGCTGGCAAAGTCCAGATCCTCACCGGCTTTCATCTTCGCCAGGACTTTATCGATGGAAAAGGCAAATCTTACATTGTGGCCGTTGAAACCGTTGGTAGCTTTTACATAGCTGCTGATTCTTTTCCAGCTGGCTTGTCGGCTTTGCAGATGTTTCTTTTCCGCCGCTAGAAGAAGAGCCGCCACCGCCGCAGCCTGTCAGCATCATGATCGCCGCTGCCAGTACCAATAAAAATAAACCGATTCGTTTTATCAGATGGGGGGTGTAATCCACTAAAATCGCCTCCTATTGTAAATAAAATCGTTTCTATAGTATGATCTCCCACAAACGGTTTCATTATATCATTAAAGGGCAGAAGAAAGCTATTTTAAAATTTATTAGTTTTCTTATCAGATTCTTAAAAAACTTTATGACATGAAGCGTGAGTGTGGTATAATGATAAAAAATTAAAAGGAGGGTATTATGCGTAATCCAAAAAACATGCTGATTGTAGGGATTGTACTACTGGTGGTAGGGGTTTGTATCCTGCTGTTTAATCCGGATCAAAGCGCTGCCAATCTGGAAATTGCCAGAAATGCAAAAAATGCGCAGGAAGCTGCCGCCGCTATTTCAGGCAATAACCAAAGGGAGCTTATGATCCATATGGCAGGGAATTTTCTTGCAGGGATCGGCATCGCGCTGACGGCAGGCGGTTTTTTCCTGAAAAGGAAGAAACAGTAATTGTCTGAAAGAAGAGACAGGGAGCATCCGCTTTCCCCATGTCTCTTTTTTTATGCATGGGAAAGCAGCGGATGGCTTTCTTTTCGTGAAATCTGTTATACTGATAAAAAATAATTATTTTTGAGATGTATGCCGCACAAGGGAGACATGATGACCGTCAGGGAAATAGTGGAAACGCTCGGCCTGGCAGCAGATGAGGACGCTGTAAGAAAAATGGCAGAATACAATGCCATGGTGATTGCCATGAGCAGGAAAATGAATTTAACGGGAATCAAAGATGCAGAAGAAAGCCTGGTCAAAAATATTTATGATTCGCTGACCGTGTATGAGGAGAAATATTTTCCGAAGAACGGGCGTATGCTGGATTTGGGGACAGGCGCCGGGTTTCCGGGAATTCCGCTGGCCATACTGAGGCCGGATATGCAGGTCGTGCTGGTGGATTCTGTCTTAAAGAAACTTGTATTTATAGAGAATGCCGCGGCAAAGCTGGGGATTAAAAATATAAAGATTCTCCATATTCGCGCCGAAGAAGGCGGACGGCGGAGGAAGACAAGGGAAACCTTTGATATGGTGACGGCAAGAGCGGTAAAGATGCTTCCCGTCATTGCCGAATGGGGTATCCCCTTTGTGAAGGAAGGCGGTATTTTCGCAGCGATGAAAGGACCTGGTGCCAACGAGGAACTCAGACAGTCGGGAAAGATCCTGAAAGAATTGAAAGCGGAGCTCATGGAGCGAAAAGAGTTGGAGCTCCCTACGGGAGAGAAAAGGACGATTCTCTACTTCAGGAAAACCGCGCCGTCGCCTAAAACCTATCCGAGGAAAGTGGGCGTGGCGGAAAAGAAACCGATCATAGGCGAAGCGTAAAAGAATAAAAGCTCCTGTAAGAAGGAAAATCTTTCTTACAGGAATTTTTATTATGGGTGAATTTTTATAGCGGTTACGCAGGTGCGGTATTGAGTGGCAAAGAATTCTTTCTGCGTTTTGCCGTGAAAATAAGCGGCCCGCTTTGCCTAGGCGCGTAAAACGGAAAAGAGCGGGAAAGGGAAACCGCCATTACGGTTTTAATCCGCTGATCTGTTCTTTTATTTCCTTTATATCTTGTCCCATTTGCCGGAAAGTGTTTTCCGCATGCTCCATGGCGCCTTTTACATCGGTTTCCTCCCCCCTGTCATTGGTGAGGACAATGTCGCCCAGCTGGAGTTTGCCGTTCCTGATGTGGAAAGCGTCGGTGGAAAAGGTGCCGAGGGCGGTCTCTATGGATACGTCATAGAAGTCCAGCTCTTTGCCCCTGTTGTGGAAAGCACCCTGTATCTTTTTGAAAGGGATCAGTTTGTAATGACCGCTGCCTGAGGTAAAGGTGCCTTCGGAGATGATCTCTTTCGGATTTCCGTCACAGCGGATATCGCCTTCTAAATCGACGTAGCAGAAAATGGCAGCGTCTTTCGCGGGATAGCGGGAATCCAGCTTTTTGCCTGCCAGGTGGATGTTGTAGGCCCTTGTGTCTATGTCATAGTTTCCCGATGCTTTGACTGTGCCGCCGTAGACACGTCCCGTGACATCGGTGAATTTCATTTTCCCATGGTGGTAGAAAACATGGCCGTCCAGATGGGAGAAAGAAAGGGCAGGGATATGGAGCTGCTCCATGGTGATTTTTCCTTCCGCTTTCGGGGAAGCGACGGGGCCGCCCGCCTCGGCGGTGAGGGTAAGCTTGTCGTGAATATTGTTTCCCAGTCCCAGAGATGCCGGATCGACACCGTAAAAAGATACATTCATGGCGATGGTGTGTTCATCGCTCTTCATGTCAATGTCGCCGTAAATCTTCACACTGTCGCCGATGGCGGTACCGCCGAATTTACCGGAGGACAGGTCGACAAAAAGAGAATCGTCGGTGTCGATATTCAGGTGCATGTCCACATGGGAAAAAAGGAAGTGCCTGTTTTCATAGAAGGCTTCCAGCTGGCAGTTTTCCAGGTGGATATTCATTTTCATTTTCTGTCCGTTCCGCTTGAAGTTGGCGATTTTCTCGTGGAGAGTTTCCGCACGTTCCTCTGCCGGTTCGGATTCAGCGGCCGTTTTATTGATGAGGTCGACATCCATATTCTTGTCAAACCGGAGCGCTGCGGAAGCATTGTGGAGCCTTATCTCGGAAATGGCGGTGGCCCGCAGTTTGCCTCGGAGGATATCTTCCGGGCGCACTTTTATTTTCCCGTCGGGGACAAAGAGGATGGGGATGCCGTGGTCATCCGTCCAGAGCAGGTTTTCAAAGGAAACGTAGCCTGCGATGTCGGCGGAGATTTTTTCAACGGAAATATGTCCCCGGAGCATGTGCTGCCTGTTCATGGCATAGCTGAAAATGCGGGCGGCCGCAAAAGCGGCGATCTGGGCGATGAGGAGAAGACCCAGGACGGCGGCAAGCAGCAGGAAGGAAAGCCGCCGTAAAGCGGATCGGTGCCGGTGGAAAAGTCGATCATGAAGACCTCACCCAAAGTTACAATTCTTTGAAATGGAAATCTTTTTTATGGCAGGCATAGTCTTCAACGATATGGCCTTTGCCGAAAAGCTTGTACTTGTATGACAGGAGCCCTTCCAATCCGACGGGCCCCCTGGCATGGAGCTTGCCTGTGGAAATGCCCACTTCCGCGCCGAAGCCGTACCGGAACCCGTCGGCAAAGCGGGTGGACGCGTTCTGGTAAACACCGGCCGAGTCGACAAGCTGCATGAACCGCGCGGCGGTATTGATATTTTCCGTGATGATGGCATCGGTGTGATGGGAGCCGTACCTGTTGATGTGATTGACGGCTTCATCCACGCCGGAGACAATTTTCACAGCAAGGACGAGATCGAGGTATTCATGGCGGAAGTCATCGTCTTCGATGATATCTAAGGGGATAATTTCTCCGGCTTCTTTTGTGCCGCGGAGACGGATGTGTTTTTCTCCGGCGGCCTTTTCCAGTACGGGCAGAAAGTCTTTGGCGATATCCCGGTGGACAAGAAGTGTTTCTGCGGCATTGCACGCGGCGGTGTACTGGGTCTTCGCGTCAATGACGATGGGGATGGCTTTCGCCATGTCATAATCTTTGTCCACATAGATATGGCAGATACCGTCGGCATGCCCCATGACGGGGATGCTTGTGCGGCTCATGATGTGCTGGACAAAAGCATTCGAGCCCCGCGGAATGATGAGGTCTACCGATTCGCGGCAGGTGAGGAGCTCATCTATTTCGCTGTGCTGTTCTGCTTGGAACAAAGCTTCAGATGGAAGATTCGCGGAGGTGGAGGCTTCATGGAGGATGGAAAAAAGAACGCGGTTCGTTTCTTTCGTCTCTTTTCCACCCTTCAGGATGGCGCAGTTTCCGCTTTTCACCGCGAGGGAGGAAATCTGGATCATGGCGTCGGGGCGCGCTTCAAAGATCATGGCGATGACGCCGATGGGACAGGTGACGCGGTAAAGGCGGAGCCCTTCATCAAGCTGGCGGGCAAGAGTGACTTTTCCTACGGGATCGGGAAGGGAAATGAGCTGCCGGATGCCGCTGATGCTGTCTGCCAGTTTCCCTTCATCGAATGCCAGCCGTTTCATGACGGCAGGAGGAAGTCCGGATGCTTTGCCGCGGCAAGATCGATCCTGTTGGCGGCAAATATTTTTTCTTTTCCTGCTTCCAGATTTTCAATCATGTGAAGGAGCGCGGAATTTCTTTTTTCCGCAGGTGTGGATGCCATAAGGGGCGACGCCAGTTTCATTTTGCCGCTTCTTCTTTATGCTCATGGGGATTCTCCTTTATTATTCCTTATATAATATATGTTTATCATAATCTTGAAAACAGGACGGTCAAGGAAAAGCATGTCTCTTACGGAAGAGCGGCCGTCGAAAGGCAGACGGGGAAATATTGAAAAAGTGGTTAATAATTAGCAGAAAGTGTGATATAATGTTGCGTACATAGCACACAAAGTGTGTATCTACTTGAGGGAGCGGTTGCAATTCCCGGGTGTTTTGGAGTATAGCAGAAAGGAAGATTTTTATGGGGGAAAAGACGAACAACGCATTTATCGCGATCGGGCTCATGCTGTTCGCATTATTTTTTGGGGCGGGAAATTTGATATTTCCGGTCTTCATGGGGCAGAACGCGGGGGTAAATACGATTCCCGCGACAATCGGCTTTTTGATCACGGGCGTAGGTCTTCCGCTTTTGGGTGTTCTTGCCATTTGCTATTCCGGTGTGAATCTCCGTGAACTGGCAGGGCGTATTCATCCGGCGTACAGCATTTTCTTCTGCACGGCGCTGTACCTGACCATCGGCCCGTTTTTTGCGGCTCCCCGTACGGCGACGGTGGCATATGAGATTGCTGTGGCGCAGTACCTGCCTCCTGAAATGCGGAGCATGGGGCTTTATGTTTTTGCCGCGGTGTTTTTTATCATTACCTGGTGGCTTGCGATTTCACCGTCCAAACTGGTGGCCCGGGTCGGCAAGTTCATGACTCCCGTCCTTCTGGTATTCCTTTTCCTTTGATTATCAGCGCCATTGCCTCGCCCATGGAAGCTGGCAGGCACCGGCAGCTGCTTATGACACCGGTGTGAAAGCTCTCGGGCAGGGATCGTTGACGGATATAATACGATGGACGGCCTTGCCGCTCTTGTTTTCGGCATTATCGTGGTGGAATCGGTCAAGATGTACGGTGCCGTTTCTGAAGCGGAGATTACGAAAGATACACTCCGGTCCGGTCTGATTTCCACATTCTTCATGGCGATTATTTATGCGGCGCTCTGCTACATCGGCGCCAGTTCCGTATCCCTCATCGGTGTGCAGGAAAAAGGCGCTCCTGTTCTCGTAAAACGGCGCTCCACTACTTTTGCCGCCGGCGGAGGCATTCTGGGAGTGATCGTTATCTTTGCCTGCCTGACCACCAGTATCGGTCTGGCTGCTTCCTGCGCGGCCTATTTTAACCTGCTTCTTCCGAAGATTTCTTCAAAAACCTTTGTTACCGTTATGGTCGTTGTCTGCTTCTTCGTAGCGCTCTTCGGTCTGACGACGATTATCAAGAATGCTGTTCCCGTACTTTTTCCTGTATCCCATGTCCATTTCCCTTATTGCGCTGGCGTTCCTCCACAAGTTTTTTAACGGCCGCCGCTGCGTATATGTATGGACAACTTTGTTTACCGCTGTTCCCGCCCTTTGTGACGGACTTCACGGATTCGGTCTGAATTTGGGTGCCGTAGAACCGGTGCTCGCGGCTCTCCCGCTGGCGGAATACAGCATGGGCTGGATATGCTTCTTTGCCGCAGGTTTTGCTGTCGGTATCGTCCAGATGCTGGTGACCGGAAAGAAAGCGCAGCCTTAAAAAGAAATCTGAAAGAAAAGGTGAAAGCGTGCGGGCCGGACCCGTGCGCTTTTATGATGGATGAAAAGAGTTTCTTACTTTCTGATTGACATATTTCCCCTTTGTCACTATATTAAAGAGTAGGATTATTATGGAAATACAGGGGAAGACGGTATTTCCTTTATATGGAAAGGAGGGAGCCCGATGCTTACCGCTTATAAACATGATGAAAATCACAGACTTTGTTCCGTTGCTTTTGAGGAGATGGAAAAAGGGTCGTGGATCAATTGCGCGGCTCCCGATGCGGCGGAGCTGGAAAAGCTGAATGCCCTTACCGGCATCCCCGTCGATTCCCTCCAGACCGCTCTTGACCGTGAAGAACGTTCCCACGTGGAATTGGAAGATGATTTTATTTTTGTCGTTGTAAATACGCCTGTCGTCCTGGAAACGGATGCTTACGATGCACTGCCGCTGGGGATTTTTATTACAGATAAAGTATTTGTCACCGTGTGTCTTGAAAATAATACAGTGATCCAGAAATTTATAAATAATAATTATCCCTCTTTCCAGACTTATAAAAAGACAAGATTCCTTTTCCAGATATTGTCTACCGCATCGTCGTCCTTCCTGTACTTTCTGCAGCAGATTTATAAAAAGACAGACGGCATCGAAACGCAGGTGCGGAAATCTTTGCAGAATAAAGAGCTTTTCCGCATGCTGGAACTGCAAAATCTCTGACCTACTTCAACTTCGCCCTTCATGCGAATGAGAACGTCATGGAGCGCCTCATGCGTCTTCGCAACAGCCCCATCCATACACTCCTGAAAATGTATGAAGAAGATGAGGATCTTCTGGAAGACGTCATCATTGAAAATAAGCAGGCTTTGGAAATGGTGGAAATTTACACGAACATCCTGATGTCCATGATGGACTCCTTCTCCTCGATTATTTCCAACCGTCTGTCACAGATTATGAAATTCCTCACCTCGGTGACGATCCTTCTTGCCGTGCCCACTTTGATATTCAGCCTTTGGGGTATTAATGTGCCCGTGCCGTGGGAATCAAGCGAGATCGGATTTGCTGCGGTCACCCTTCTCGGTCTCGTGCTGACCCTCGTATCGGCGCTGGTGCTGTGGAAGAAAGATATGCTTTGAAATAAAGAAACAAAGGGACCGCTGCGGTCCTTTTTATTTTGCCGCTTTGGGGGAAATAACTGGTATAATAGAAAAGTATTTGAAGAAAGGAGGAAACGATGGAACCGGCGGAACTTTTAAAAAAATATTTCGGTTATGATACATTCCGGCCTATGCAGGAAGATGTCATCAAAACCATTCTGTCGGGCAGGGATGTGCTGGCTGTCATGCCCACCGGCGCGGGAAAGTCGGTCTGCTTCCAGATTCCCGCCCTCCTCTTCCCACGGTACGATTATTATTTCTCCTTTGATTTCTCTCATGAAAGACCAGGTGGAAGCGCTTGCAGAGCAGGGGATTTCCGCGTCCTATGTAAACTCCACCGTGCCTTTTGACGAATCTATCGAGCGGCTCCGCGATTTGTTCCGGGGGCGTCTGAAAATACTTTACATGGCGCCGGAAAAATTGGAACCTACTTATTTTACCGACTGCCTGTCCAAAGTGCCTTTGTCTATGGTTGTCATTGACGAAGCGCACTGCGTTTCCCAGTGGGGCCATGATTTCCGTCCAAGTTACCGGAAAATAAAAACCTTTATCGATACGCTTCCCGCAAAACCCGTAGTTACCGCTTTCACCGCTACGGCGACCTCCTTGGTGGAAGAAGATATGAAACGAAGCCTCGGCCTGGGAAAGCAGCCGTTTTCCGTACGGGACTGGATCGGCCGAACCTGTCTTTCCGTGTCATCCACGGCGCGGACCGGAAAGATTTCATTCTCCGCTATGTGCAGAACCACGGAAAAGAAAGCGGCATCATTTACTGCGCCACCAGGAAAGCAGTGGACGAAATTTATGAAATGCTCGCAAGCCGGAAAATAAAAGCGGGGCGGTACCACGCGGGCATGGAAGATGACGCGCGGAAGAAAGGGCAGGAAGATTTTTCCTTCGACCGCATCCATGTCATGGTGGCGACAAATGCTTTCGGCATGGGTATCGACAAGAGCAACGTGCGCTACGTCCTTCACTACCAGATGCCCAAAAGCATGGAAGCCTACTATCAGGAAGCGGGGCGGGCAGGACGTGACGGTGCGAAAGCGGAATGCATCCTCCTTTACAGCGGGCAGGACGTAGGCATACAGCGGTACCTCATCGAATCGGGAAACCAGACGGACGGCCAGAAACAGATGGACTACGACCGCCTTTATGCCATGGACGGCTATTGCAGCACCACAGGCTGCCTGCGGAATTACATCTTAAATTACTTCGGCGAGACTGCTGATGAGACCTGCGGCCGCTGCGGAAACTGCGAAAGCGGAAAAGGAAAGGTGGACATCACCGACGAGGCGGTTCTCATTTTCCGAACCGTCAGATCTCTCAAGGAACGGTACGGCGCCGGCGTGGTGGCGGATATCCTTAAAGGAAGCCGCACAAAAATGATCAGGGAACGGAACCTGGACAGCTTTCCCACCTACGGCAGACTGTCCTTTGCGAAAATCAAACATTTGAGAACCGCCATCCATTTCCTCATTGCCGATGGTTACCTCAAACGTGACGGCGGCGAATCTCCCCTGCTGCATCTTACGGAAAAAGCGGAAATCGTTCTGGAAAGAAAAGCGCCGGTACTGGGTTTTGCTTTCGGTGCGGAAGATGTCATGGCGTCTGTGGCGGTGGAAAGAAAGCCATCCTTTCAGAAACGGAAAGCGGTATCTTTGAAAAACTCCGCGGACTCCGCCTTGCCATTGCCCGGGAAGAACACGTCCCGCCCTTCGTCGTATTCTCCGATGCCACCTTGGAAGATATGGTGTCCCGCCTCCCACGGACAGAAGAAGAAATGGCAGAAGTCCACGGCATCGGCGCTTTCAAATTAAAGAAGTATGGAGAACGTTTCCTTGCGGCGCTTGGAGAATTCAGCGGAGCGGAAGAAATAAAAGGAAAAGACAAAAAAGAAGAAAAAAATATATATGAGAAACTCGAACGGCTCCGCCGCTCTTTGGCCAAAAAAGAAAATCTGTCGACATCACAAATTCTTTCCGATACAGTCCTCCGTCGGATCGCAGAAACCCGTCCGGCAACCGAAGAGGAATTCCGCGGTGTGAAAGGCATCGGCCCGAAAAAAGCGGACAAATACTCGGAAGTCTTTTTACAGGCCCTCCATCCGGAACGGAGCCGTATTTCCCCAAAAACAGAAAGTAAAGTGCCGGAAAAAAGAGAACATATCATTCCCAAAACGGCAAAACCCGTCCGCGGACGGAAAGGGAAAATCACAGCGGTACGAAAGGAAACGATTCAGGCCGGACAGACGGCGTCCATAGACATAGAAACAAGAGCGTTTTTCCTCTATCTGAAAAAAGTAAGAGCGCGGCTTGCCAAAGAAGCGGACCTGCCGGCGGAAAGCATCTGTGCCGACAGGGATTTGGAAAAGATGGTGAAAAGCGAAACCGTATCCCAAAACCTGCCTGCCGCTGTAAAAGCGGAATTTGAAAAAGCCATCGCCATCTACAAACAGATCAGATATCAGACATCAGATGACAGGAGCGGCCGGCAAAAAGGGTAATAGCTATTAGCTGTTAGCCGTTAGCTGTGATTTAAAAGCCGAAGCATATGATTTCCATTAGGTGTCATACGAAACAACAGCAAAGGATCTGCTGTTGTAGTGCGGGAAACGTTAATCGTTATCCTAAGCGAATGTAAAGGATCTGTATCCATGGGGAGGAAAGCGGTAAGACGTCATTGGGGTAATAGATTCTTCACTCCGTGTCATCGTTCTGCTTTCCGTTTTTCCCACAAGGCGTTCTTGCCACCGTTCAGAATGACCGGAGACGGTAAGGCGTCATTCAAAGCGCCAACAAAGGATTTGCTACAGTGTTAAGGAAAGGGATTCTAACGGGAAGAATAGGGATTGGGTAAGCCTCCTTGTTTATAAGGAGGTGGCCGGCGAAGCCGGACGGAGGATACTGGCTTGGGGGAATGACGCAAAAGAATAGAATGAAGATTCTTTTTTTGCCCCCGTTCTGAGTGATGACGGACAGTAAAGCGTCATCCTGAACGAATGTGAAGGATCTGTATCCGTAATGAGGGAAAGCGGTAAGAAGATAAAAGCTATAAGCTGTTAGCTGTGAGCTGTTAACCGTTAGCTGTGAGTTAAAAGCCGAAGCATATGATTTCCATTAGGTGTCATACGAAACATCAGCAAAGGATTTTCTGCCGTGGATGAGAAAGCAGTGTGAATAAAGGTATTCGTAAAACAGTACATATTATATAGAAATAAGATAAATCTTTTGTTATAATGAGAACAAAGGTTGTTTAATAAAATAAGTGTTGAAAGAAGAGCGGGAGAAACCGGTAGGAATTTTCCTGTTTACGGATTCTGTACCCGGCTTTTCAGGCAAATGAAGTGTCACGGGGAAAGGTGGTGTGAAGGCAGTATCGGCAGCATTGGGGATGGTGCTTCTTTTTATTGCGTTTATAATTATATTGTTTTTTATGGGAGGAAAACATGAATCACATCTACAAAGTCATTTGGAGTCGAGTGAAGAACAGTTATGTCGTCGTTTCAGAAATTGCGGGCACAGCGAGAAAAAGCGGGAGGGTGAGAGTCTCTAAAAACACGCTGGCAGCAGTTTTGGCGGCTTTTTTATTGACAGGGATTTCTGTAAGCCCTGTATCTGCGGTGCTTGACGGGGTCAATACGTTTGTAGAACCGGGGAATCAGAATATTAAAATCGGGAATGATATTGATTTAAGAAATAACAGTACGAAAAACGGTGCCATTGCGATAGGCGATCACGCTCAGATTGATGATTATGTTATGCAGGAAGGCAGTATTGCCATCGGCAAAAATGCTTTTGTGGAAAACATGTACGGGAGGCAGGAAAAGAACTTTAAATTCGGACAGTCAAACGAAAAGAAATGGGCAAGCAGTGTAGCAATCGGACAGAATAGTTATGCGCGATCCGGCAGTGTCATGATTGGCGATCATAAATATATAGGGAAACTTGGGGATGTGGAAGTTGACGGTTCGGATGTGCAGAAAGTCAAGTCGAGAAATGTAAATATCAATGCTACGATCGTCGGTGCAAACAGCTACAACCAGGGGGCATTTTCTTCTGTGACAGGGACATACTCCATTATTTCCGGAAAATATAACGGCAGCAACTGGTCTTCCTATGCCGGACAGAATTTTGGCGCCACCATTACCGGTTCTCTCAACAGCATTGAATCGGCAACTTCGTCATCCGTGTATTCCGGAGTGGCGAACAGCATCGTCGGTACAGCGAACAGAACGGCTAATTCTAACGGTTCCCTCATCTTCGGCGCAGGAAATGAAATTACTAATTCCATTTCTTCTATTTCTGCTCCATCTACTGGGGGAGATTCTGCACAGGCGCTGCAGAAGTCATTGATGACAGCAGTAAAAATTCTAATAGCGGCGGTGCCACCTTGCCATCGGCGGAGGAAATACAGCGGATTGGACCCAGCTTTCTCAAATTATTGGTGTGAACAATACGTTGAAAGGTACATCTGGGGCTATTAGTAAGTTTAACATGATTGATGGCTACAAAAATACTGTAACCAAGGCCGAGCACGTGTCCGTGATCGGCTCTCAGAATACCGTTGAAAACAGCAAGAGCCAGACCGTCATCGGGGATAGCAATAAGATTACCAATAGAAATGCCGGTACAGTTTCCGGGCACCAGGAAGAAAGGACGAAGAATGTGTCCGACCTTGTCATCGGCAAAGGGAATGATATTTCCGGCAACGGTACCTATATGACAGGGCATGAGAGCCTGACTGTCATCGGGAATAATAATAAAGCGGTTAATCCCACCTCGTCTATCGTGATCGGGGATAATCAGAAGTTATCAGCGATTAAAGAATCTGTTGTTATCGGTTCCATGACACCGGAAGAAAAGGCCGATCCCGATATCGGGCAGAAACATGCCAGTGTCGTTGTTGGGTATCATGCCCAGAGCGGGACCAGAGACGGCGGCGGAATGAATGTGGCTCTTGGACATGGGGCAAAAGCTTATGGCTGGCAGGAGACCGTGACAGGGATCAAATCCATTGTGGAGGCAGGCTCTGGCCATGACGGCTATCTGGCTTCTGTCTATGGCGGTCTTAATACCGTAGCGTCAAATAAGGCGGACCAGAATGATGGGATGGCAAACACCGTCGTCGGTACCCTGAACAAAACAGAAGGCGCCAATGGGGCACTTGTTTTCGGCGCGGGCAATAGCGTTACACATTCTTTCGGGACGGCACCGACCGATGAAGATGGAAACAGTATGAATGAGCATTGGAGCGATGCTATAATTGGAGGACAGCAGTATGCTATGGGAGAAGGACCGCTGGGTCATGACGAGATCAGGAAAGCGATGGGGCTGGCCATGTCGACCGGCGGCGGCTCTGTGGTGACCATGGGGAACGGAAATACTTCAGATTATGCTGTCCATTCCCAGATCATCGGTTCCGGAAATATCCTTACCGGTACAGCAAATACACCCAGCATCAATAACACGATCAACGGATATGGAAATACAGGCAGGAATGTGGAACGTGTATCTATGATGGGGACCGGGAATAATATATCCGGCAGTACGGCCGATGTCGTGATCGGGGATTATCACCATATGGACGGCGGCAAAAACAATGTAATCCTTGGATCCATGGCGACGGAAAAGAAGACTGTAGAGAAAACGTATACGATGAAAGATGCTTCGGGCAATGTTATTCTTGAAAAGAAATATAAGGTGACGGAAAATGTACCGATTAAATCGCATACGGCGAACATAAGCAATGCGGTGATGCTCGGCTACAATACGGATGTGGAAAAAGACGGCGGTGTAGCGCTCGGCGCGGATTCCGTCGCCTCTGTTGATAAGGGAGCTGCCGGTTACGATCCATCGACCGATATGGCTTCTGCGGATACGTCAGCAACATGGAAAGCGACGGCCGCCGCTGTTTCTGTCGGTAAAGCGGCAACTCCGACCAGTGCGGCAGTCACCCGCCAGATTACAAACGTAGCAGCCGGCACGCAGGATACTGATGCCGTCAATGTGGCACAGCTGAAAAAGGTACAGGCAGCTGCCGGTGCGGCGAAAGTGCATTATTACAGCGCCAAGTCTACAAAAACGGGAGCCGGCAGCAACTATGACAATGACGGCGCCGAGGCGGAAGACAGCATCGTGCTCGGTATTTCCTCTTCTTCGAAAGGGGTGAACAGCACCGTTCTTGGCAATAATAACAAACTGACCGGAGTGAAAAACGGAAGAAACAATAGTATCGTCGCCGGCCAGAATCTGGATGTGGAAGGCGCTCATAATGCCGTATTCGGCACGGATTATAACAATTATGACCATAAGCTGACAAAAGTCTTCGGGGAGGAGAATACGGTCATCGGCTTGGGGAACCTGGTTGGCTATACGGCAGAAAAAGATCCGAGCGATCCGACAAAATGGATTTACACCAAGAACTCCAGCGGCAGTGATCAGAACGTGGCTGTCGGTATGACAAATACGGCAAATGGCGGTAGTGTCGTGGTAGGCACCAGTTCCGAAGCGGAAAATCTGGGGGTCTCTTTCGGTCATGGGAATAAAGTCATCGGCTCGAATAGCGGCGGCGGACAGAGAAGTCTTGCCTTGGGGAATTATCTGACAGTCAAGGGTGAAGAAGCGGTAGCTGTAGGTACAAATGCTTCCGCGACCGCGGACTGGGCCATTGCCATGGGCAAAAATAGTAAAGCGGAGAAAGAAACTGCTATGGCTTTGGCTATGATTCTCATGCCAAAGTCGCCGGCGGCGTGGCCCTCGGCTCGTGGAGTGTGGTGGATACGGCAGCGGGTGTGAGCGGATATGACCCCTCCACCAAAGCGGCTTCTACGGATACGTCAGCTGCCTGGAAATCGACTGTAGGCGCTGTTTCCGTAGGTGATGCGTCCAAAGGTATCACCCGCCAGATCACCGGTGTAGCGGCCGGCGCGGCAGATACCGATGCCGTCAATGTGGCACAGCTGAAGAAAGTGGAAGCCACGGCGGCAGCAGCTAAGACTAATGTGACGGCCGGTGATAATGTGACCGTTACTCATGATTCCACGACAAATACATACAAAGTCTCCGCCAAGGATACCTATACGACGGGCGGTACCTACGATGCAGCCACGAAGAAAATCAAATTTGCACAGAATGATCCGTCCAAGAACTATGAAGTCGATGTGAGCGGTCTCGTAGGGAGCGGCGGAACCGGCAGCCTGACCTTTGCGGGAGATACGGGCAGCGCCATTACTAAAAATTCAGGCGAAACACTGCAGATTACCGGCGGCGCGACAGAAGTGGCAGCAGCCAATAATATCGGTGTCGTTTCCGAAAATGGCAAACTGAATCTGAAACTGGCAAAAAATATTGATCTCGGAAGCGACGGCAGCATCAAGACCGGTGATACAAAGATGGACAACAAAGGACTGGCCATCCAGGGCGGTCCGTCTGTGACCAAAGGCGGCATTGACGCAGGCAGCAAAAAAATTACCCATGTGGCGGCCGGTGAAATAAGCGCCACTTCCACTGATGCTGTCAATGGAAGCCAGCTCCAGGCCGTAAAGAATGATGTGCAGAATAATACGCAGAACATATACAACATGGGTAAAAAGGTAGGAGAACTGGGAACCCGGATTAACAAAGTAGGTGCGGGGGCAGCAGCACTGGCAGCCCTCCATCCGCTGGACTTCGACCCCCATGACAAGTGGGACATCGCGGCAGGCTTCGGCAATTATCGTAACGCCAGCGCTGCGGCGGTAGGCCTCTTCTATCGGCCGAACGAAAGAACGATGATGAGTCTCGGCTGGACCATGGGTGATGACAGGAACATGCTCAATGCAGGGATTTCTGTGAAGCTGGGACGCGGTGACGTTTATACCCGTTACTCCAAAGTGGAAATGGCGAACCAGATTAAGGACTTGAAAGAGAAAAATGACAAGATGCAGGCGGAAAATAAAGAGATGAGATCAGAGCTGGATGAATTGAAGGCCCAGGTAGCAGCTCTCGTTGCCAAGAAGTAAGGAACTTCCAAAAAGAAAGGAGCAGGCACTGCTGGTGGTGCCTGCTCTTTTTTTCGGTAAAAGTGGAACTCCTGGCAGTGTGTTTGCCAGAACCGTGCGAAAAATCTGTGCCCGTGGTGGGGAAAACGGTAAGACGTCATCAGCATAATAGATTCTTCACTCCGTTTCATCGTTCCGTTTCCCTACTTTCTCACCAAGCATTCTTGCCCCCGTTCAGAATGACGATTGGAGGAAAGGGCGTCATAATGAGGGAAACGTTAATCGTCATCCTGAACGAATGTGAAGGATCTGTTGCCGTGGTGGGGAAAGCGGTAAGGAGATAAAAGCTATCAGCTGTGGGCTGTCAGCTGTCAGCTATAAGCTGTTAGCCGTTAGCTGTGAGTTAAAAGCCGAAGCATATGATTTCCGTTAGGTGTCATACGAAACAACAGCAAAGGATCTGCTGTTGTAGTGAGGGAAACGTTAAGCGTTATCCTGAACGAATGTGAAGGATCTATTACCGTGGTGAGGAAGCCGGTAAGAAGATAAAAGCTATCAGCTGTGAGCTGTCAGCTGCAAGCTAACTATTCTTTTACGGTTTGAGTCACTACGGCATGCGAGTATCCTCCATTACTGGTGCGGGCAGCTGATTCACAATTGTCGGTTTTCAGGAGCCGGCAGCTTACGTCCGATTATGTTTTATCGGCGCCTGTCAGGTTCCGTTTTCTTTTTCCTGCTTTTTCAAGAAGTTCATGAAGGGTATTTTATCTGCCCTGTCCAGTGCTGTTTTTATTGCAGAAAGGCTTTCTGTGAAACGGTCGATTTCAAGAAGCAGGTTTTCACGGTTGGCAAGGAATAAATCTGTCCAAAGGGGGCTGTTGATATCCGCTACTCTTGTTTCATCACGGAATGATCCGCCTGTAAAGTACTTTGTGTCTTCTTTCAGGGAAGTGCTGTTTATCAGCGCCGCCGCAAGGACGTGGGTCAGGTCGCTGGTGTAGGCGATGTGGCGGTCGTGTTCTTCCGGTGTGATTGACGGTACATGGCGGCAGCCGAGAGCCAGCGCCATGTTTCGGAGCAGTTCCACACTCTCCGGGCGGTTCGTTTTATCGGGAAGAAGGATATAATTTGCTCCGCGGAAAATGTCCGGATCCGCCCGGAAAGTCCTTCACCTTCATGTCCGCACATAGGGTGGGATGAAATGAAATCCATGCCGGGCGGCAGGATCTGCCGGATATCATCGGCGAGGTTTCCTTTTACGCCGGCGATATCGGTCATGATCGCGTCGGAGCGGAAGTCCGGCAGGTGATTTTTCACAAAGGCGAGTGTCGCTTTGGCAGGTGTGCAGAATATAACAATGTCCGCGTGTTTCAGGTCACTGATATCGATGGAATCCACTATGCCCTGCCGAAGGGCGGCCTCTGCCGTCGATAATGTCCGATTGATACCGATTACTGCCGCTCCGAGTTCCTTCAGTCTCATGGCAAAGGAACCACCCATCAGACCCAGGCCGATAACGGCCGCTGTTATTTTGCTGAAATCCATTTTTATACTCCTGTTTCCGGTTTAAAATAGTATACCTTTCAGGCAGATTGTTTTATTGTCTGCATTATAGCATAGCACCCCATGGAGAACAGGTTTTACAGGTTATGAGAAACAGGGCGAAAAAAATACCGGAAGTTTATTTTTACTCCCGGTATTTCTTTCGAAGGTTTGCAATTATTCCATTTGTATATATTTCTTTAAGGTTTCAATTTCTCCCGTATAAATATATCCTTTCCAATTTCCAGAACGAGGGGTGTTTCTATTTTTTCATCTTTTACATTTTTTCCATGTTCCAGAAGGGAGACAAGAATATCACGGGGGACGTCAAGATTGGTGGGAAGGCCGATAGACTGGAGGACGTACTTGATCCGTTCCGCTGTACCCCGCTTGGTGAGTCCCAGAATTTCAGAAGCGCTCGTGATCATGTACATGCCGGCCGCCGTCGCTTCACCGTGGGTCAGGCGGAGATCATTGAAACGGTAGTATCTTTCTGCCGCGCCGCCCAGTGTATGGCCGAAATCAAGGATACGGCGCTCGCCTTTGTCTTCGGGATCGATTTCCACATAGTGTGCCTTGATGGTAATGCAGCGGCGGATGATTTCCGGAAGAACACGAAGGATATCCTGGTCAGAGGCGGCTTTTTCAAATATTTCAAAGAGGTCCTTGTCTGCCACGCAGCCGATCTTAATCGCTTCGCCGAGGCCGTTATGGAAGAAACGGGCAGGCAGCGTGCGGACCATGGCAGGATCTACATACACGGCTTTGGGCTGGTAGAATGTACCGATGAGATTTTTTCTTCCATTGATATCGATGGAGATTTTCCCTCCGATGGCGCTGCCGATCTGTGCCAGGAGAGAAGTGGGCACCTGCACGTAGGGAGTCCCTCTCCGGTAAGTTGCTGCAACAAAGCCTGTCACATCGCCGACGACACGTCCGCCAAGGCCGATAAGCAGATCTCCTGCACAGAACCCGAAGTCTGCCAGCGCCTCGCATACACGGCTCACGACAGAAAGGCTTCGGCTCTTTTCGCTTGAAGAAAGAACGATCTGCTGTACGTTCAGGTTCTCTTTCCAGCTGGCGTTTCAAATCCTGGCCATACAGTTCGTCAATTCCTTCTTCCGTGATAATGACTGCGCGCCCGTGACCCGACAGGGGGGCGGTTTCTTTTCCCAGGCGGCCGATGATGCCTGAGTCGATTATCACATCATAAGAATCATTCCCTAAATTGATATGTACCGTATCCATGATTTGTCTCCCTGTAAAAAAGTATTTATAAAGTATTTACCATATATATTATATCATTTTTTCTCTGAAAGACTCCACCGGCGGCGACATGGGGCGGAAAAGAGGATTTTACCCCGATAGGAAATACATTTTGAAGGCAAATAAAAAAAGCCGCCTTTTGGCAGCTGTGCATTTCTGGTGCGCCCAAAGGGATTTGAACCCCCGACACACGGTTTAGGAAACCGCTGCTCTATCCAGCTGAGCTATGGACGCGTGTACATGTCATATTTTAGCACAAAAAAGGCAGAAATGGGAGTTTGCAAATAAAATGGAATGAAAGAGACAAAACGGGAAAATGATTTTCATTTCTGCCGATGTCGGAACGGAAGGAAATCATTTTTTCCTTTAGAAAGTTTTTATTTTTTATGTACACAGCAGGCGGACAAATAAAGGGGTGATTTGAAATGAATTCTTTTATTCGCTTTTTTTTTCTATTTTGCACGTATTCGTTGTCAAGAGGGGAGAAAACTGGATGATTGGAGGAAAGGGGACAGATGGAGAGAAAGTTATTCACATGCATATCGGGGTATCTTGTGAGGGTAAAAGTGAAGAAGATATGCGATAAATACGGAGTATCTTCCGTTCTCATTTACGGGATGGTAAAAAGGTTATGCACAGTTATGCACAGTTCGTGTGTCTTTTTGGGATGGACAGGCGGAAAAAAGTTTTGATTTATCGCGAAAAGAGAAAAAACAGATTGTTTTTATCCACATGATGTGAATAGCTGTGAATAAGTTTGTGAATAATGTGAACAAGTGTAATTTTTATCGAAAGGAACCCGCAGCGAATGAAGTTTCGGGGAAATCATGTTCGCCGCGGTGAAGCGTGATTTTATGGGAAATCGGAAAAAGCCAGATCTGCTGTTTCTGATAATATCGGTTTTCTCATTATCAAGAAAGAGACTTAAATGAGAGGGGGAAAGAATTTCTTTATTTTTGTAAAAAGTTTGTTTACTGCTTTTGCGGCAGATTTATTTTCTTGCACCGGAAAATTGACGGAGCCGGTATTTATCTGTCTTCTGATTTCAGCGGCATGCCATGTTGTGGCTTAGAAGGTCCGTTCCGGCTTTTGCCAAAAGGCATAAAAAAGGATAGAATATTTACAATATAACTGTTATTTTTTAAGGAGATGTTCATCATAGACTTCAAACCGTTTACAATTGAAAAAAAAGAGTATATCGACAGCTTTTCCATGTCCATCATTATGAGGGGATCGACTGTTCATTCAATACACTTTTTTTATGGCAGGAAGCGTACCATACGCAGTGGGCGGTAGAGGAGAATATCTTATTCGTCCGTGCGGGGGAAGGGGAGAATACGTTCTTTATGCCCCCTTTTGCCGGTGAAGGGGCGTCTTTCGGCCGCGGCATGGAGATTATCCATGAATGCCTGGAGCGCGAGGGAAAACCGTTTATCATTAAGGCTGCTTCACCCTGGGTGCTGGAACAGATCAAAGCCCATTGCCCGAACCGGTATGAGTTCACCGCGGATCGGGATAATTGGGAATATGTATACCGTACGGCAGACATGATCAATTTATCAGGAAAGAAGCTCCGGATGAAGAAAAATCATCTGAACGCTTTTCTCCGCCAGTACGGTGATTATACATACGAGTCCATCACGTCGGAAAACAGGGAAGACGCATGGCAAGGGGATTGAAGACTGGTTTGAACGGCATGGAGACATTGCGGAAGAAAAAGAAGCGCTGCAGCGGTGTTTTGCCAATTGGGACGCTTTGAAATTGAAAGGCGCCATTATCCGCATTTATGGAAAGGTAGAGGCCTTTACGAACGGAGATTTGGTCAATCCCCGTGTGGCGCATATTTTCTTTGAAAAGGCAAATCCGAATATCCGCGGGCTGTATCAGGCAATCAACCGCGATTTCCTGATGCATGAATTTGCGGAAACAGAATTTGTAAACCGTGAGGAGGACATGGGGCTGCCCGGCCTGCGTCAGGCAAAAATGGAATACAATCCTGACCATTTTGCGGAAAAGTATGATGTCGTCGTAAAAGACGGCGGTTGTTTCTGAGGCGGTTATGAAAATACGTAAATGCAGTCGGACGGATGAAAAGGATATACGCGCGCTTTGGTCGTACTGTTTTGAAAGAGAGGACGACCCGTGGTTCCGCTGGTATTTCAGGGAGCTCTACCGCCCGGAAGATGTACTGGCGGGAGAAGAAGCAGAGAAAATAGCATGCAGTCTTCACCGCCGTCCTTATGAAATATGTGTCCGCGGTGCAAAGATGCCGGTGGATTACCTTGTCGGGGTAGCTACCCATCCTGCTGCAAGAGGGAAAGGGCTTGCGACTGAACTGATCCGCGGCGCGTTCCATATGGCGCGGATGGAAAATAAAGGTGCTGTCATTCTCATGCCCTCGGCGGCATCGTATTACTATCCTATGGGATTTTCATTTTATGCGCACCAGTGGAAACGAAGCGCCGCGCCTGAGCATTTAAGTTTCTTGGGTAAGCGGGCGCAGTCCGCAGGGAGTATTGCCTCGATAGATGAATGGAAAACTCTTGCCTCTGTCTATGACAGGTATGTGAAGGGGCGGAACGGCTGGGCTTTTCGTGATGAGGCGTCATGGAAGAAGCACATCGGCGCCCAGTTCTGTGACGGCGGTTACATCGCTGTCGTCAATGACCTGGACGGTGCGGCCGGATATATTTTCTACCATCTGGACGGAAGGAAACTCATCGTGTCGGAAATGGCGTACGCCTCCGATGCGGGACGGAAAGGGCTCTATGCTTACATGGCTGGACACCGCGGTTCCGTGGATGAATGCGTGTGGTATGAACCTTTTGATGACAGGGCATTTTTCTACTGGCAGAATGGCGCGGAGCATACCTATATACATAATGCCTCTTTCCCAACCATGATGGGACGCGTCACGGATCCGGTCATGGCATTTGACGGACTTCCCTGCAGAGAGATGAAAGGATTCCTGTCTTTCCAGCTGGCGGACGAGTTCCTTCCCGAAAACAGCGGCATCTACGTCCTTTCCGCCAAGGAAGGAAGAATTTACGCTGTGAAATATGATGTGTTTTACACGCTGAAGCTCCATATCGAAGATATTTCCGGCGTGAAATTGGGAAATAAAATTCCCGAACCGGATTTTACCATGACCGCAGGCGCTCTTGCCCAGCTTTTCTTCGGAGCGCTGTCTTTAAGAGAGCTGTCGGATCTGGGGCGCATTGAATGGCTGGAAGGTGCGGAGCGTGAAAAAGTTCTTGAAACGGCGGAAAACATGCTTCCCTCTGAAAAAAACTGGATCAATGAATGGTACTGAGCCTCCGGCCGTCGGTTTTTCACCTGTCTGATACCGGTTTGTGTATTAGTACCATATAAGTGCAGCAAAGAGAAATGCAACATTTCCCTTGCTGCACTTTTTATTAAAGGGAAGCAGCAATAGGACACAAAGTGAAGAATCTGTTACTCTGTTGACAGTTTACCAATTTTCTCACCATGGCAGCAGATCCTTCACATTCGTTCAGGATGACGTTTAATGTTCTCTGTCATTATGATGCCTTACCGTATCCCGTCATTCAGAACGGGGGTAAGGATGTCTTGTGGAAAAGATGGGAAACGGAACAGTGACACAGAGTGAAGAATCTATTACTCTGTTGACAGCTTATCGTTTTCCTCACCACAGTAACAGATTCTTCGCTGGCGCTCAGAATGACGTCTTGTCATCCGCCGTCATTCAGCACTTTTAGCTGACGGCTCACAGCTAACGGCTAACAGCTCACAGCTGATAGCTGATAGCTGATAGCTTTTATCTTCTTACCGTTTCCCTCACTATGACGCTTTACCATCCCCGGTTATTCTGAACGGGGGTAAGGATGCCTTGTGAGAAAGACGGAAAACGGAACAGTGACACGGAGTGAAGAATCTATTACCCTGATGAGAGTCTACCAATTTCCTCACTATGTCAGTGAATAATCTGTTATCGGAATGACATGAAAAAACGTGGAAATAAAAAAGAAATGCCAGCTGCTATCAATGCAGCTGGCATTTCTTTTATTGTTTGTATACAATAGAGGGGTAATAAAACAGCAGTCTGGAAACGGGGACGGCGGCATGCGTGACCATGCGGAGACCATACACCTAAATGTAAACAGTTCGGTGCCCTTTTGCCGCCTGCGGCTAAGAGAAAGAGATGGAAAAGAAATATTTTACTTACATGGTGCGCTGCCAAGACGGCACACTCTATACGGGATTTACCGTGGATGATCCGGAAAAACGGGTGGCTGTCCATAACGCGGGGAAGGGCGCGAAGTATACGAAAGGCCGGTTGCCTGTCCGCCTTGTGTGGTACAGGGAATGGAACAACGGCCATGACGCCCGGTCCTGTGAATTCTATTTGAAACGGAAAACAAAACAGGAGAAAGAAGCATTGGCGGCTTCTTTGGAAAGGATACAGATTGAACGAATCGGTGAGAAAAACAAAATATCTGACAGAAGCGGCGGCAGCGGCGGCCATTGCGTCACTTCTGGTGCTGTTGAAACTTTTGGCGCCGTTTCTCGTGTTCGTCACTATGACCGCGTCCCCCATCCCGATTGCCGTCATTTGCGATTTCCACGGGATGAAGTGGGGCTTCGGCACATCGGCGGGCGTGGTTATTCTCGTTACCATGATCGGAGGGCCTGAAATCGGACTGACGACAGCTTTTTATGCGGGTGCCCTCGGCATGGCCATGGGCTATGGATTTCTTCATAAACTGTCCTACGGGAAAACGCTTTGCCTTACGATTCTCGCATATATATTTGAAATGTCTTATAAAATCATATTTTCCATTTATGTTCTCGGCATTGCTGATGCCCTTACCGGAGCGATTGACCGCTTCACCACATTCCTTCGCTGGATATGGACACCCTTGTCATCGGTCTTCGGGTTTGATCCGGATCCGGGTAAAGCGATGCTTACCACATCAGGCATGGTGATGCTTGGAATTGTCTTCATTTTAAATGCATACTGCTATGCGTACCTGAACATGGAAATCGGCGGCAATGTGCTGAAACGCTTAAAAGGCGGAATAAGGGGATAAAACCTATGGGATATGCTCCATTAGTGTCGGTCATCGTGCCGGTATATAAAACTGAAAAATTTATACATAGATGTATTGGCAGCGTGCTGAACCAGACGTATTCCAACTGGGAAATGATCCTGGTTGATGACGGCTCGCCTGATGCATGCGGGCAGATATGTGACTCCTATGCGGAAAAAGATGGCAGGATTCATGTCATCCATCAGGAAAATCAGGGACTTAGCGCTGCCCGAAATGCAGGTATAAAAATCTGTAAAGGTGAGTGGATATATTTTCTTGATTCTGATGATTTTATCGTGGAAGATGCTTTAGAGAAAATGATATTTTTTTCAAAATCAGGGACTTATGATATCATCATGGCGGGTTTCAGTATTATCTATGCCGATGGAAGCGAGGATTGCAGGTCTTCCGGATGGAAAGAGACGGATGATTTATCGGAAATCCGGAGAGGGATCCTTCTTGATGAATTGCCGAATTTTGCCCATGGGAAATTATATAAGCGTTATCTATGGAATGATCTGATATTTCCGGCAGGGCGGCTGGTGGAAGATATGTATGTGAGTGCTACCGTTTTTTTTAAGGCGGGAAGTGCTTATCTGACTCCGGTATCTTTATATCGTTACAGTTATGAAAATGAAAACAGCCTTATGAGGGGGAAAAATATAAAGGATTTTATACAATTGAAATATGGAAGGTTTCTGGCGTGGCGTGAACATGAACGGATTGCGGATTTACATGCATTGTCGGAGAAGAAGGTTTGCTGCATTCAGGCACTGAAGTGCGCTGTAAAGACTTTTGTGGCGGATTTCAATACGCGGGAATTGCCGGATTTGGATTACAGGGAGTTGGAATCATATATCTTTATGCATAGAGATGTATCGTTGCCGTTTCTTTTTTCTTTTCAGCGGTATCTGATTGTAAGTGAATGTACGATTTTGTTGCAGCTTTGCGGATATGTCCGTAAAATGGCAGTTTCATTACAATATAAAATGCGGCAGTGGAAATTTATGGCTGCCCGATAAAAACTATTAGGAGCGGGATTCATGAAATTTTTAAATATAAATTGGGGCAGTCGGTTGGCAGCGGCTGTTGTCGTATGGGGGGCTACGGCTTACCATTATATTAATACGGGAATGTCTATCAGTATGATCGCATTTACTCTGTTTGTAATTGCTTATGCACTGAAAAATCATGCGATTCCCAAGGTTACACTTCATAAAAATATTCTATGGGCGTTCGCTGTATTTTATGCCTGCCTGTTTATTTCCACGCTGTTTCATTTGGACAATACTGGAAATATGTATGGCGGATCATATAGTTTTCTGTCTTATGTTATGATTCCGCTGCCTTTATTTATGATTTTATACATCGGCTGGGAGCATGATATCAGAAAAACTGTATGCTATACATTTGTTACGATTGGGTATGCAATATGCGGATATGGGATATATGAGTATGCTGCCAAACACATGGAGCGCCTGGACAGCTTTTATACATCACCGCCCCACGTGGGTATTATGATGGATGTCTTTATTCCACTCACTATTGCTTTTATCTGCTATTATCGTGATAATATTTTTCATCTGGCTGTAATGTCGGTACTTTTAGTGCTGGAGGCAGTTACATTGGTCCTGACGCAAACAAGAGGTGCCATGGGAGCTTTATCCATAGCGATTTTTATTACTGTGTTGATTTTCCTGTTTAGAAATCAAATTGCAATGGGGAAAACCAGGCGGCGGCTCTTAGGGATGGGGCAGGTCTGCTGGTCGTACTTGCTTTGCTGTGTTCCCTCCGGTTTGGAATACATGATCCATATCGGATGCAAGGGGCAGACCGACCGTTTATATGGAAGAGCAGTTACCATATGTGGGAGGACCATAAATTGGCCGGAGTGGGACTGAATGGATGGAAGAATGCTTATGACCATAAATATCAACTGGAGGGAAGCAGGGAGTTTAAAAAAAATGTGCATGCCCATAATACGTGGCTGATTTTTTTATCAACCGGAGGGATTCTTGCTTTTCTGGGTTATAATGCATATCTGATTCTTATGGGGATGTATTTCTGGAAAAGGATACGTATATATGCTTTGAATCCATTCAGCTGGTGCATGCTGGCAGTTTTTCTTGCTTTTGTTCTTAACGGGCTTTTGGATGAAACATTTTCTTCCACATCGTTTGGCAGATTGTATTATCTTGCATTTGGCATTACACTGCTTTTTGAAAGATGGGATACGCTGCACTCGGAGGAGAAAAGAGTGTGAATTTGTTGTAAAAAACCGTTACAGCTCCTTTTGGAGAAACTGTAACGGTTTTTGTCATGCCTGGATTACTTACTTGTAATCCGGATCATCAAGGATGGTCCATTCTCCATACTTCGTTCTTGCGTCTGCCGGTTTCAGATCATATGCACTGCTGCTTAAATCAAAATTCGGTTCATAGTCTGTGTTTGGCAGGTGCAGGACTCCGCTGATGGTGTCATACATCAGGTCATTGGTGAATACTTTGTGTTCATTTTGACGCAGGGCTTGTGCTGTATCCGGGTAGAGCTGTGTGTAAGCGGGAGAAAGATAAATGAAGAAGGGAATCCGAACCATATCATAAGTCATATTTTTGCTGGCGACATGGCTTCGTTCCATGTTTTCCCCGTGGTCGGAGCAGTACATCATGACCTGCAGATTCAAATGATCTTTGGCATACGTATAGATATCACGGAGGAGATGATCCGTATAGAGCAGCGTGGTGTCATACTGGTTGGTCCGCTTATCGTGCTGCGGGTTGTCGATTCCTTTAAAATCCGGTGGGGTGCGGTCGCTGTACCTGATATGGCTGCCCATAAGATGGATAATGACAAAGTTATTTTCGTTTTTGGGAAGCTGCTTTACAAAATCGAGCAGCTGATAATCGTCGCCCAGCGGAAATGGTGTCCGTTGTTCCGTATCACAGTTTTGCGCGACGAAATCGATGGGACTGTCTTCACCGCTCATTTTGCCCTGGTTGCTCATCCACCATGTTTTATAGCCGGAAAGGTGTGCCACATCTATGATATTGGCTACGTCATCTATATTTCGGTGGTCATATTGGTTTCGCCCGTAAAGGAACATGGAAAGCGCGGGAACAGTGACGGGAAAGCAGGAATATGTTTTATCCATGAGGTAAAAATAAGGTGTTTCTTTCATTTCTGAGAGCCATGGGGTCGTTTCAGACGGATAAGACGGGGTAAAGGCTTTCATCCGGTCACGGGTGGCGCTTTCTCCGATGACGACAATGACGGTACCCGGTAATTTTTGCGGCATGGCTTCGCTGACGGGGGTATATATACGGAACCGGCTTATATTTTGTTCATGCTTTTGGCTGATCCGCCGCATTTCATATATATAGTGGAAAGCGCCATAAGTTTGTGAAATAGGAAAAAGAGACGGGATATATTTATGGATGCTGATGATGGACAGAATGCAAATCATGCCTATCCATAGGATACGCATTTTACTGTAACGATCCCGGCCGACGGAAATGGCTTTATGGCAGCAGAAGAAAGAGGCCGGTAAGAGCAGCACAAAAAAGATAAGGGAAGAAAACAGGACGGGCAGTCCGATGCGGTCTGAAATAAATTCAAACGCTTCTTTTTTATTGGTCTGCAGGATGGGCAGCATATTTTCCGCGCGTATCGTGTCATTGTATAGGAGGTAGTATCCCAGATATATAGCAGCAAACAGAAGGCTTGCCGCGACGATAATTCCATAAAGGACAGAAATGGAAAAGCGCCATTTCCTTGGACGGTTTTGTGAGAAGGCAAAGAAGCATGCCGTGAGGGCTGATTCGTAAACGAAAAGCAGGAAATAGGGGTGAATCAAGTCGTAATCAATCGTCCAGGACATATTGGCATGAATGAGTACATAGGCGTAAATTACAAGCTGCGTTAGATAAGGAAACAGGGATAAACACCACAAGGGGGAATACAATTTTTCTCTCAGTGCATATGTAATGAGGCTGAAGACGGCAAAACCTGTGGCCGCATCACGCAGACTCTTATTCCATTCGAAAACACGTTCAAATCCGGAAATATGGAAAAGGAAAAGATGACGCTTATGAAAATAAAAGAAGACAAAAGATAAGACGGGAGCGTTTTTATAGAATGGCTATCCGTGAAATACCGTGAGAACATATCAATATCCTTTCCTGATACAAATTGGAAATGTACAGAGTTACCGGGAAATGTTTTCCTCCATCAAATCCTGTGCATTTTTCCAAATATTTTCAGCGCTGAAATCTCCGCCGCGGGCAATCAGGCGGTGGCGGTAAAATACCTTCGGTCCCCAGGCGGCGAGATTGGATTCATCATTCAGGTAAAAAACATCTACCACGGGAACGTCTAAGGCGAGAGCAAAGTGGGCAGTACCGGTGTCGGCGCTGATGAGGACGGCACAGCTTTTCAGCAGGGCGCCCAGTTGGGGAATGGTGGTTTTGTTTACCAGGTTCAGCAGCACCTGTCTGTCAGCAGGCGGAAGATTTTCATAATATGATTCACAATCTTTTCCTGCACCGATCATGGCGGGAATCATCCCTGCGTCTTTTATTTTTTTTGCCAGTGTAAGGAGTGTGTCCGGTTTCAAATCTTTTTCTTTTCGCTTGGTGACCGGATTCAATGCAATGATCGGTTTGCTGATTCCTTTTAAAAGCTGTTCATTGATATATGCAAAAGCTTCATCAGGGACATGGTACCTGATTTTCATGCTTTCCATGGGCTTTTCCGCATACAGTTCCGCCAGATAGGCATGCCGGTCCTGCACATGGATCCATTTTCCGTAATTAATTTTTCCATTGGAGAGGAGCAGGCGGACGATCGCATGCCGATTGTCTGCGTATATTTTTTTTGCGCCTAAAAATTTGGATAATAAAATGCCCCGCTCATTGCCGTAAATGACAAAAGCGGCATCAAAAACATGTTGGTTTTTATGTTCTTTATAAAATTTATACCATCCGGCAAGTCCCTTATGGATGCCCCATTTGTCATAGGTCCAGACTTCATCGACACCGTCCATGTATCGGGAAATGTCGGTAAACGGTTTATTCGATACGAAAACCAGACGGCTTTCCGGATACAGCCGTTTCAGATTCCTGCACAGTGCGTCTGTCAGGATAGTGTCTCCGAAATAAGAGGTATTATAAACTAAAAATGTTTTCATGAAATCCTCTGATCAGGAAAAAATATATGTGATACAATGGTTAAAATAAATTAAGGAGTTTATTTATGCTGTACGTTTCTATTATAATCTTTTCTGCTTTATTGTACACATATTACCATTTCCGTGATCGGGTACCTATTTTAATGTACCACCGCATTGCTTCTGTCCCGGGGGATCGGAACGCGCTGCCGGAGGAGAAGTTTGAAGAACAGATGAGATACTTGGAAGAAAACGGATTTCACAGCATCACGGTGGATGAGCTGCAGGCGCATTTTCTCCATGGAAAGCGGCTGCTGAAGAAACCGGTGGTCCTTACTTTTGATGACGGTTATGAAGATAATTTTTCCGCGGCCTTACCGATTTTGAAAAAATACCGCCATGTGGGAAATGTATTTTCCATTGCCAATTGGCTCGGCAGGGAGAACAAATGGGAAAATTTCGGGAAAGCGCCGACGCGGACAATGGATGAACGTGAATTGGCCCTATGGCAGAATGAGGGGCATTATGTCGGCTCCCATACCATGGATCACCCGTTTCTGAGCCGCTGCGGTACGGATCGTCTTCATGATGAGCTGTCAGAGAGCAAACGCTTTTTTGAAAAACTTAATGGGAAGCCGGTGGAATGTCTTTGCTATCCTTACGGAGATTTTGACAGAAAGGTCATGCAGGAGGCGGAGAAGTGCGGGTATAAACTGGGGCTGGCGATTTTCTATGATGTCCCGTTGTGGACACAGGATCTACTTGCTTTGCCTCGTATTCCGATTCCCGCCAGGCAGCCGATGTGGGAATTTAAATTAAAGGTGAGCCGTATCCATCTGATTTTTATCTGGCTCCGCCAGTTGGAACGGCGTTTTAAAAAGACCTTCAGGAAATAATTAAGGAGACAACTTGTGATAGATGACTTCCAAATCATCGACCATCCGGCGGTTGGTGAAACGGGAGCGTACCCATCGGATACCGTTTTCTGAAAATTGTTTAAGAAGAAATCGGTCGCTGTCGAGCTGTTTGATACATTCATACAGCTCTTTTTCATTGTCTTTTTCCACGAGAAATCCCGTTTCCCCGTCTTTCACGATTTCCGGCGTGCCGCCTACGGAAAAAGCGATGGCCGGTTTTCCCATCGCCATGCCCTCCGCCAGGACAAGACCGAACGTTTCAAAGCGGGAAGGAAGGACAGTCAGGTCTGCGGCGTTCAGCAGGTGTTCCACATCGGTCCGGTGTCCGAGGCAGAGAACTTTATCGGATAAGTGCATGGCGCGTATTTTCGTTTTCAGCAGGGGGAGCCCGTTCCCTTTTCCGATGACAAGGAGCTTCCAGTTTTCTTTACGGCCATACTTGTCCAGTAAGGAGAGAAGATGTCCGTGGCCTTTGTTTTCCAAATTTTTTATGCGGGATACGATGGCAAGAACGAGGGTATCCTCATCGAAACCGAACTCTTTTCGCAGCCGGATGCGCTCTTCTTCATTTGCGGTGAAACGTTCCGTGTCGATGCCGCTGTAACGGACAAGGAGATGATTTTCATGGAGGCCGCGTGCCAGAGAGTCCTGCCTGACGTATTCACTGACGCAGATGATTTGATCCAATTGGTCAATGACATATTCTTTTTCCATGTTTCCCAAAATGCCGTGTGCCGTGTATACCACGGGGACAGACGTATTCCTTTTTACTCTTGCCGCGATGATGCCCGCAGCTCCCGAGTTGGCATGAATGATGTCTATATGGTATTTCTTCACGATGGATGAAACGCGCCAGACGGATAAGACCCTGCTCTGCCGGACCGGGACAAAAAATGTCCTGATGCCTGCCGCTTTCAGTTCATCCGCCAGACGTCCGCCGCCGGAAGCGAGAAAAACTTCATAGCCCCGGGTACGGAGTTCTTTTGCCGCGGTATATACATAGGTTTCCGCACCGCCGATGTTCATGCGGGGAACCAGAAATAAAATCCTTTTCACAAGTCCGTCCTTTCTTAGCGTTATGATTTTATATTTTATCTTTATATAAGAAAATATGCAAAGAGGAGACGATGAAGTGTGCCGATGAAGTTTCCCTTGGAAACCGCTTTTGGGAGGGAAAATATGTGCAACTACTTGTAGCCTAATTGGCGCTTGGATATAATGACTTTGAAGAGTAAGCATATAAAAAGAATTGTCATGGCGAAAGGAAATGTGATACGGTGAACCGAATCCGATTCCTATGCGGCCATGGAAGCGGCAGAAAAAGAGGAAGACCTGCAGGAGCCTTTTGATGATGTTTCTGAACCGCCAAAGGGTATAAAAATATGAGGGAATGCTATATTTAATCAAATCGGCTGTTTCATCGCAAAGTGATTTATTCTGATACTTGTTATTCTGTACAGGCAACCGTTTATAGAGGAGGCAATTATGATTTTTGAGGAAAGTTATACGTTGCATAACGGCGCAGCCATTCCGAAATTGGCGCTGGGCACATGGTTTATTGATGACGACAAGGCGGCGGAGGCTGTGCAGGCGGCGGTGGATATCGGATACCGCCATATCGATACGGCACAGGCGTACGGCAATGAACGTGGCGTCGGAGAGGGAATCCGCACCTGCGGCATTGACAGGAAGGATATCTTTGTTACATCCAAAGTAGCGGCTGAAAATAAAAGCTATGCGTCCGCCATGGAATCCATCGACAAGACACTGGAAACGATGGGACTTGATTATCTGGATATGATGATTATTCATTCGCCCCAGCCCTGGGTGGAGGTGAACCAGTCGGAGGACCGCTACTATAAAGAGAACAGGGAAGTATGGCGTGCACTTGAAGATGCTTTGGAAGCCGGGAAACTGCGGGCAATCGGCGTTTCCAATTTCCTGGAGGGAGATCTTGAAAATATTTTTGCCGGCTGCCGTGTGAAACCCATGGTGAACCAGATTCTCTGCCATGTAGGAAACAGTCCATTGGCTTTGATTGATTACTGCCGGAAGCGGGATATCGTAGTGGAAGCCTACTCGCCCGTGGCCCATGGCGAAGCGCTGAAAGACGGGCGCCTTGCGGAAATGGCGGAGAAATACGGGGTCACGATTCCTCAGCTCTGCATCCGTTATGATTGGCAGCTGGGGACGGTGGTACTGCCGAAAACGGCGGATCCGGAGCATATGAAAGCAAATGGGGATATTGATTTTGTGATTTCCGATGCCGATATGGAACTGCTGAAAAATGCGGAGCCGGTAAAGGATTACGGCGAATTCAGTTTTTTTCCGGTCTATGGAGGCAAGCTGAAAAAGTATCGTGTGGAAATTAAGAGGTAAACGCAGAAAAAATCTGCCGCAGGAAAAAAGCGGCAGATTTTTTGCATTAGGCTTAAAATGGTGTATTGATGAATGCTGTATAATTCGCGGGATGTTCCCTTTTATCCGGCAGCCGTTTATCAAGAGAAGTGCTGCTTTTCCGCAAAGCGTCATTCTGAGCGATAGCGAAGAATCTATACCCGTGGTGAGGAAAGCCGGTAAGATGTCATCAGTGCAATAGATTCTTCACTCTGTGCCATCATTCCGTTTTCCGTCTTTCTCACAAAGCATTCTTATCTCCGTTCTGAATGACAATTGGACGGTAAGGTGTCATTCAAAGCGCCAACAAAGGATTTGCTACAGTGTTAAGGAAAGGGATTCTAACGGGAAGAATAGGGATTGGGTAAGCCTCCTTATTTATAAGGAGGTGGCCGGCGGAGCCGGACGGAGGATACTGGCTTGGGGGAACGACGCAAAAGAATAGAATGAAGATTCTTTTTCTGCCCCCCGTTCTGAGTGATAACGGACGGTAAAACGTCATCCTGAACGAATGTGAAGGATCTGCACCCGTGACGAGGAAAGCGGTATGAAAGGTTAGAATGAAAGTCCCTTCTCTGCCGGTATCTTGCCGGCTTCTGAAAACCGAGAGCCGATTTTCATTTTTTACTTCGTTGTTTGTAATAAACGTGCTATAATAAAACCATAGTTTAAAATGGCCTAAGTGTCGTCTGTTTTTGGTTAGCTGCAACAAGGGAGAGTGTAGCATGAATAAAATTTACAAGATTGTATGGAGTAAGGCAAAACATGCCTATGTCGTCACTTCTGAAGTGGCAAGAAGCCACACGAAAAGCGCTTCGGGAAAAGCGGTGAAAGCCGTTCTGGCGGCAACTGTGGGGATGGGAGTCCTCATGGGTGGTTATGCGGCTGATGCCGCACCGGCGACCAACCCGGCAGGTAATGGCCCGGGGATTGCTATTGGTACGGGGAGTAGCGCTCCGAAAGTAGAAAACGTAGCAATTGGGCAAGGAGCTGGCATTGGTTATTCTAATGGTGCCAGTGCTGCAACCGGTGATGTTGCAATAGGTAACGGAGCCAATATCAATAACTATGCCAGCCAGGGCGGCAGTATTGCCATTGGCAAAAATGCAAAAGTAGAAAATATGGCTGGCGGCGGAGAAGCCAGCTTTGCCTTTGGACAGACAACATTTAGCGGAAATGCGTTTTCTTCAGCAAGAATACCGGCTGATCCGACGAAGGTCGTAGGCAGTGTTGCTATCGGTGATAATACTTTTGCCCGTACCGGTAGTACGATGATCGGTTCACATAATTACAAAGGCGCACTGGGGGATACCACGGTAGACAGCGCTTCTACGCGGACAGACGCGTTGAATGTCTATGCCACCACCATCGGTGCCAACAGTTTCAGCAATGGCGCTTTTACGACAAGTACCGGCGCGTATAATATCATTTCCGGTGATTATACCGGTGGACGATTTTCAAATGCAACAAAGAACTTGGGTGCCACCATTACAGGTTCTTTGAATAGCATTGAATCGAAAACAGGAAGCTATGATTCAGGTATTGCCAATACAATTACGGGTGTTGCTAACCGCACAGCTAATTCCAATGGCTCTCTTATTTATGGTGCCGGCAATGAAATTACCAACTCATATACTAGCTTATCTGGTACACCTGAGGATGGTGGTTCTTCAGCAAAGGCCTTTGCTGATAAATTAAGAAAATCTGTCCGGGAATCCGAGAGCGGCGGTGCTACCCTTGCCATTGGCGGCGGCAACAAAGCGGATTATACCCAGAAAACATCCATTATTGGCGTCAACAATACCGTGACCGGTACCAGCGGCAGTCCGAGTACTTTCAACTCGATCACCGGTTATAATAATACAGCGACTAATGTCAAGCATGTTTCCGTCATCGGTTCTAAAAATAATGTGACCAATACCAATGGCGCTGTTGTCTTTGGGGATAAGAGAACACTGACAGGTGCCGACGGCAGCGTTGTCATCGGTTCGTCTCAAAACGGTACCAGTACCAGTGTCAAGAATGCTGTAGCCATCGGCAGTGAAGCCAACGTGACCAAAGAAGGCGGTGTGGCGCTTGGCGCAGGTTCTGTGGCTTCCGTGGATAAAGGCGTTGCGGGCTATGATCCCGGAACAGGTACGAATTCCACGGATACATCTTCGGTATGGAAATCTACGCAAGCGGCTGTTTCCGTAGGCGATGCGTCCAAAGGTATCACCCGTCAGATCACCGGTGTAGCGGCCGGTGCGGCAGATACCGATGCCGTCAATGTGGCACAGCTGAAGAAAGTGGAAGCCAAGGCAGAAGCGGCGGAAAAGAAACATACCACCGTGAAAGCGGGAGATTACACAACCGTAACGGAAGGCACCAATACCGACGGCGGGAAAGAATACACTGTCAGCGGACCCAAGATGGAATCTACGGACGGGACAGTAAAGATTACGGATAAAGTGGAAAACGGCAAGAAAGTCGGATATAACCTGTCCGTCGATACAAGCAGTCTGGGAATCGAAAAGACAAAGGTAGAAGCGGGAGACAATGTAACCGTAACATCCAAGAAAACCGGGAATACGACGACATATACCGTCAATGCCAAAGACACGGTAGTAACCGGCGGCACGGCTACCTATGCTGCGAATGGTACAGGCAGTGCTACCTTGATAAATAATGACGGAACGACAGCGACCATCACCGGCCTGAAGGATCGTTATACATCATCCGCAGCACTTGACGGGAATACCTTGAACTTCACCCGTAATGACGGCAGCACTTATTCCGTTTCCGGCATCGCTTCCACGCAGGATATCAAAAATGTAACCAATAAAGTAGGCGAATTGGGAACCCGTGTGAATCGTGCAGGAGCGGGAGCGGCAGCACTGGCAGCCCTCCATCCGCTGGACTTCGACCCGGATGACAAGTGGGATGTGGCAGCCGGCTACGGCAACTACAAAGACGCCCATGCAGTATCGGTAGGCGCATTCTACCGTCCCAATGAAGATACCATGTTCAGCGTGGGAGGCTCCTTCGGAGGAGGAGAAAACATGGTGAATGCCGGAGTCAGCGTGAAGCTGGGACAGGGCAACCATGTGTCTACATCCAAAGTAGCTATGGCAAAAGAAATCGTCGACCTGAAAGATGCGGTTACCCGTCTGGAAGCACAAAATGAACAGTTCCGGCAGATCATCGGACAGATGGCGGGACAGCCTGTAAGGAATGTAGAGTTCCCCGATGTGCCGAAAGACCACTGGGCATATTCTTATGTAAAATCACTGGCAGACAGAGGTCTTTTGGAAGGCTATCCGGATGGTGAATTCAAAGGGGATCGTTCCATGACCCGCTATGAATTTGCGGCCATTATTTACCGCGCACTGCAGAATGGGGCGCCTGTTGATGGAAATATGGGTAAAGCTATGGAAGAATTTGGTCCTGAGATGGAAAAGGTAAGAGAAGCTTATCGTTTCCGGGTAGACCGTATTTCCGGCGAAGATAATGACAGGAATAAAGTAGAACGCGTCCGTGTCAACAATGAAGGCAATAAAGAAAAGGGTGATTACCGCGACATATACGGTTCGCATATCGCAGCCAGTAAATAATTCATTGCAGATAAAATAGAAGCCGGTTGTTTTGATAAAAGTGATTATTCTTTGATTTATTAATAATTTTAAAGATAAAGTTAAGGGAGGAAAATTATGAATCAGATTTACAAAGTCATTTGGAGCCGGGTGAAACACTGCTATGTGGTGGTTTCGGAAGTTGCCGGCCGCTGCGGGAAAAATGGAGGAGCAGCTTCTGAAAAGGAGAGCCTGCCCGTCCGCGCGTTTCTGTGCGCCCTTGCTCTTACAGGATGCCTGATGCCGGGGGTGGCGGAAGCGAATACACAGTATGGTCCGGGTGCTTCCGCTACCGGCGGTGACAGCGTGGCGGTAGGTGACAGTGCTAAGGCGACGGCAGGCCATGCTACCGCTATCGGAACCTTGACAGAGGCTGATGGAACGAATTCTTTTGTGGCAGGGTTGCAGGCAAAGTCAGGAGCGACTGCTGAAAACAGTGTTGCCATAGGACGGGGAGCCCAGGCTTTAGGTCAGAAGCGGGCCAGTGATCAGTTTACTACGAGCACCATCGCCATCGGGAATAATGCAACAGCGATGGAAAACGGGGATATCGTCATCGGCCGCCAGGCGACGAGTACGGTATCCAAGTACCATGGTGAGGATGGCTCCGGCGCCGTCGTCATGTGATCGGAAGCTCATTCTTACGGCTCCCGGGGCGATGTAGTTCTTGGTTCCGGGGCGGAAGCAAACATCATCAGAAAGGGAACTACCGACCCGGCAGCGACCCCTATCTATTCACAGTCGATAGCCATCGGCAGCATGGCAAAAGTTTATGGTACGCAAGCCATGGCTATCGGTGGAGATGTGAAATCTATCGGTCATTCTTCCATTGCTATCGGCGGCAATGACGTTGACTTGGTAAAATCCGATCTGCAAGCGGCAGTTCCCGGTTTTTGGGCTGCCGGGGCGCAGAATAAATTTGAGCGGGAAACGGCAGCGTTATATCCCGGGACGACACTGGGGAATGCCGCCCTCAGTACCAGCGAGTATCGGTCGAACACCGCGTCTATTGGTGCAGCCAGCATAGCCATGGGCGCGATGACCCAGTCCTTCGGTATCGGTTCCACGGCGATCGGCGTCAATTCGATGTCAAAAGGGGTTGCAAGCACCAGCATCGGTGTCATAGCACGGAGCTGGGGAAAGAATTCTCTTGCCATCGGCAGCCAGGCGGGTGCTTATGGAGATAAGTCCACATCTCTGGGCGATACGAATACGGTCGGCTTTGATATGACGGACGGCACCACGTCCGGTGCAGCTTCTTCAGCTGTCGGTACGGATAACAAAGTCTATGGGAATAATTCCTATGTTATCGGTGGCGGCAATACGATCGGTTCCGCCACCATTACGGAAACGACAGAAGCCAACGGCGATAAAATTAAGAAGGTTACTGCCGGTACGGTCAAAGGAAGTACGGCAGGTGCTTTCGGTTATAAAAATACCGTCACAACGGATAATGCCTATGTTGTAGGGAATAATTCCACAGCTTCTGCTGATGGGGCTATGGTCCTGGGGAGCAGTGCATCCGTGACAGGGAAGAATGGTGTTGCTCTTGGCAATAATACAAAAGTGGCCAATGAAAATGCCGTGGCTATCGGCAATGGTTCAGAAACAGCAGCTGCTGTAGCGACACCCTCCGCAACAATCAATGGTGTAGCACATAATTTCGCAGGAGTAAATCCGGCTTCCACAGTAAGTGTAGGTAAGGCAGGCGCAGAACGGACAATTACCAATGTGGCGGCCGGCCGTATTTCCGCTGCCTCTACCGACGCCATCAACGGCAGCCAGCTCTATGCGGTAACCTCGGAAATAGATAAAGGCGTGGCCTATGCGGGCGATGTGAAAGCTGCGGCCGCCGCGGCTAACAAGTTTACCCGGAAATTAGGCGAACAGACAAATATCGTCGGCGGCGTGGCAGATACATCTAAGTTGACAGACGGAAATATCGGCGTGGTATCCAACGGGACAGACACGCTGAATATCAAACTGGCCAAAGATGTAAAAGTGGACAGCGTCACAACGGGCAATACGGTCATCAACAACAACGGGCTGACCGTAGGCGGAAAGACCTATGTAACCAATAACGGCATCAATGCGAATAATGCGCCTATTACGAATGTGGCCAGTGGCGGAACGATAGATTCCAATGCAGCGAATATCGGAGATGTGAAGAAGGCGGCTGCCGGAGCGAAAGCTACTGTTACCGGTGCCAAGCAGGCGACTGTTACAAATACGACTGCCGCAGATGGTCATGTTGATTATGTGGTCAGTGCGACCAAGACAACATTGGCTGCTGAAGCTGGCGGCAAAGTGTCTGTGACAGGCGGTACAGAAGATGCTAATGGCGTTATCGCTTATACAGTAGGATTGGATGCGGCTACAAAAACGGCAATCAATAATATCGGCGGAGGTACAATTGCTGCCGGAGATAATAAGACTGTAACCGGTGATACAGTGAATACCTATCTGAACAATAATTACTACGATAAGCCTACAATGGATACCAAGCTGGGTGATAAAGCGAATACTAACATGGATAACATTACCAATGCGGGCAAGACTGTTATTAACGATATTGCGGCGGATGCGGTAAAAGTTGTCAATGGTAAAAATACGACCGTTACCCCCGGTACAGAAGCCGGAGCGAATGGTACGGTCAAAACCTATGCGGTGAATGTATCCGGCGATCTGACAGGAATCACATCGATTTCTAATCAACAAACCACTCCTGCCGGTGGTACGACGGGAGCCAAGATTACGCTTGGCGATACTACCAATACAGTAGATGTCGGCGGTGCGAAAATCACCAATGTAGCGGATGGAGACGTAGCCCCTAACTCTAAAGATGCTGTCAATGGCGGTCAGTTGAATGAAGTAAAAGAATTAGCAGGGAAACATACCATCGTTAAAGTGGACGGGCAGGAAAATCGTACTGATGGAAACCTGCTTATTACCAAGACAGACAATAATGGTCAAGCCACTTATGATTTGAAGCTGAATGACGAGCTTACCGTCGGTAAAACGGGGCGGCCGGAAAAGACGGTTCCATCGGAGTCAAGGGCAAAGACGGTTCTGCTGTCGCTATCAACGGTAAAGACGGTTCCATCGGCCTGAACGGTGCCAATGGCGCGAACGGACTTACCATCAAAGGCGGCGACGGCAAACCTGGTGTGGACGGCACCAACATCACCCGCCTCGTTATTGAAGAAAAGACGGCACGAAACATGATGTGGCCACATTGGACGACGGCATGAAATACGGCGGCGATACAGGAGCGGTCATTAAGAAGAAACTGAACGAACAAGTGAACGTAATCGGAGGGATTACAGACACAAACAAACTCACAACAGAAGACAACCTCGGCGTCGTATCCGATGGCAGCAACAACCTGAAAGTCCGTCTTGCCAAAGCCCTGAAAGGCCTCGAAAGCGTGACAACCGGCAATACGGTTATGAACAATGACGGCGTTACAATCAATAACGGCGCGGCTGGAAATCCTGTATCCCTGACCAAGAACGGCCTCAACAATGGGGAAACACCATCACCAATGTTGCTGATGGCATCAACGGCACAGACGCGGTCAATGTAAACCAACTGAATACCGTTGCCGGAGAAGCTGCTAAACATACGACCGTCAAAGCCAAAGACAGCAATGTAACTGTTACCGAAAGACCCAATGCGTCCGGCGGTACGGAATATACTATCGGACTCGGTGACAAAGTCACATTGGGAACTGATCCGGCCAAACAGGTATCCATCGACGGAACAACAGGCATCATCAAAGCCGGAGATAAAGTCACCATTAATGGCACGACAGGAAACATCGATGCCGGAAAAGTGAAAATCAACGGAAAGACGGAACCGTCAACGGACTGACCAATAAAACCTGGGATCCGAACAACATCACCAGCGGGCAGGCGGCCACAGAAGACCAGCTTAAAGAAGTGGACAATAAGATTACCAACACATCCACGGAACTGACAAATAAAGGCATGGACTTTGCCGGTAATGACGGAGAATTCCACCGGAACTTGGGAGAAAAAGTCACTATCAAGGAGAAGGGACAAAGCTGCCTCCGAATACTCCGGTGAAAACATCAAAACCTTTGCCGACTCAAACGGAAACCTCACCGTCAAAATGGACAAGAACCTGAAGACCGAAACAATCATCGCTGCAGGTAAAGACGGCAAAATGGTAAAATCGGTATTAATGGTAACGACGGCCAGACGACAAACATCTCCGTTACCAGTGACGGTAAACCCGGAGTAGACGGCGCGCCGGGGACGACCACGACCCGTATCGTATACGAGAAACCCGATGGCACCAAAGAAGAAGTGGCTACCCTAAATGACGGCATGAAATACGGCGGCGATACAGGAGCGGTCATCAAGAAGAAACTGAATGAACAGGTGAACGTAGTCGGAGGGATTACAGACACCAACAAACTGACCACAGAAGACAACCTCGGCGTCGTATCCGACGGCAATAACAACCTGAAAGTCCGCATGGCCAAAGATCTCAAAGGCCTGAACAGTGTGACCACCAACACCCTGACCGTGGAGACGTGAAAATCGACAACAGCGGCATCAACGCAGGGAACAAGAAAATCACCAACGTAGCAGCTGGAGACATCAGCGCAAACAGCACTGACGCCGTCAACGGGGGCAGTTGTGGAAAACAAACCAGACAATCAACAACATAGGAGGAGCCGTTAATGAACTGGGAACCCGTGTGAACCGTGTAGGAGCGGGAGCGGCAGCACTGGCAGCCCTCCACCCGCTGGATTTCGACCCGGATGACAAGTGGGATGTGGCAGCGGGCTACGGCAACTACAAAGACGCCCATGCCGTATCGGTAGGCGCATTCTACCGTCCCAATGAAGATACCATGTTCAGCGTAGGAGGCTCCTTCGGCGGAGGAGAAAACATGGTGAATGCCGGAGTCAGCGTGAAGCTGGGACAGGGCAACCATGTATCTACCTCACGGGTAGCTTTGGCCAAGGAAGTAGAAGACCTGAAAGCGATTGTCAAGGCGCAAAGTGCTGAGATTAAAGCTATGCGCGGAGCCATGCAGTCTGGGACATCGGTAATGAAGGATGTTAATTTCCCCGATGTGCCTAAAGACCACTGGGCATATTCTTATGTGAAATCATTGGCAGACAGAGGTCTTTTGGAAGGGTATCCGGATGGAGAGTTCAAGGGTGACCGTTCCATGACCCGCTATGAATTTGCGGCCATTATTTACCGCGCACTGCAGAACGGCGCACCTATTGACAGCGATATGGCAAAAGCCATCGGTGAATTCGATCCCGAAATCAATCGGATAAAGGATCTGGACCGCACCCGTGTCGACCGTATTTCCGGCAAGGATAATGACCGGCATAAGGTAGAACGCGTCCGTGTCAATAATGAAAGCAATAAAGAAAGGGTGACTACCGTGATGTGTACGGTTCCCATATTTCACCGGAAGCGTAACCCGGAAAGCAAAGACAAGGGAATAGTATAAGAAACAGAAAGTACGGTATCCGTCAGGTATGATGGGTACCGTATTTTATGTGGGCGGGGATAGGATGTAATCCGGAAACTGGAGGATAAGCGTTGTCCGTCCCTCGTTACCTGGAGCGATCGTAAGGAGTTTGCTGCCGTGGTGAGGAAAGCGGTAAGAAGATAAAAGCTATCAGCTGTGAGCTGTCAGCTACAAGCTGTGAGCTGTTAGCCGTTAGCTGTGAGTTAAAATCCGAAGCATATGATTTCCGTTAGGTGTAATACGAAATAACAACAAAGGATTTGCTATTGTAGTGAGGAGGGAAATGTTAATCGTCATCCTGGACGAATGGGAAGAATCTGTGTTCGTGGTGAGGGGAATCCGTAAGATGTCATCCGGGTAATAGATTCTTCACTCCATTTCACCGTCCCGTTTTCCTGCTTTTCACAAAGCATTCTTGCCCCGTTCAGAATGACGATTTTGGGAAAGCACGTCACTAACAATGGGGAACGGAAAGCATCATAATGACGGAGACGGTAAGGCGTCATAATGAGGGAAACGTCAGTCGTCATCCGAAGCGAATGGGAAGGATCTGTATTCGTGGTGAGGAAAGTCGTAAGAAGATAAAAGCTATCAGCTGTAAGCTGTTAGCTACAAGCTAACTATTCTTTACGATTTAAATCATTACGACAAGCGAGTATCCTCAATCGCACTGCGTGCGCCACAGCTCCTTCTGACGACCGACTCCATGATCCTTGTATAAGACGGTAAGGCGTCATAATGAGGGAAACGTCAGTCGTCATCCTGAACGAACGTGAAGGATCTGTACCCGTGGTGGGGAAGACGGTAATAAGATAAATAAAAGCTATCAGCTGTGAGCTGTCGTCTATAAGCTATGTTATAATAAATAAATTATAGGGTGTGTATTGTCTTTGGAGGGTATCAGGGTGGCAGAGCTGAATTTACTGCAGGAGAAAATTTTGAGCGACGGGGTGATCCGTCCGGGGAATGTGCTCAAGGTGGACAGTTTTCTGAATCATCAGATCGATGTGCCTTTATCAGTGAACTGGGGAAGGAATTTAAAAGCTTTTCGGTGATCGGAAAGTGGACAAGATTCTGACGATCGAAGCGTCGGGGATCGGCATTGCCTGCCTTACGGCGGTGTACTTCGGCGTGCCTGTTGTTTTGCGAAGAAATCTGCGGGAAGCAATATGGATAAGGAAATGTTTGCTACGGAGGTTATGTCATATACTCATAATCGGAAAACCATGTGGTGGTATCAAAGAAATATCTGAAACCCGGCGAACATATCCTCATCATGGACGATTTTCTTGCCAACGGCTGCGCCGTGAGCGGGCTTCTTGATCTGGTAAAACAGGCGGATGGTATCGTGGAAGGCATCGGCATCTGCATCGAAAAGGCTTCCAGGGCGGCGGCGACGCGCTCCGTGAAGCGGGATATGATGTCCGCTCTCTGGCAGTTATTGAAAAATGGATGCCGAAACAGGCGTCATTACGTTTCGCTGAGGAGGCCGGAATGAATACAGATCCGATTTATGAAGCGGATGGGAAAATATCTGTCCGCAAAGCAGTGCCTTTCGGTCTCCAGCACGTTCTTGCCATGTTTGTGGCAAATATCGCGCCGATCCTTATTGTAACGGGCGTGGTAAAGGTGCCTGCCTCAGAAGCGGGCGCTGTTGTCCAGGCGGCCATGATCATTGCAGGCATCGGCTCCCTGCTCCAGATGTATCCTTTTTCCGTCTGGGCAGCGGACTTCCTGTCATCATGGGGATCAGCTTTACCTTTGTTTCTGTTTTGTGTGATCGGATTGAAATACGGCTACGGTGCTATTCTCGGCGCTGTCCTTGTGGGAGGGTTCTGGAGGGATCCTCGGCCTTGGCGCGACATGGTGGCGGAAACTGGTACCGCCCATCGTTTCGGCGACTGTCGTGACGGCCATCGGGTTTCACTGCTTCCCATCGGAGCGAATTCTTTTGGCGGCGGTTTCGGCCATCCTGAATTCGGTGATGCCCGGTTCCTCATTGTCGGTACGATTACTCTGGTTTCCTGTCTTATTTTTAATATCCGGGCGAAATCTTCTATAAGCAGTTATCTGTCCTTTTCGGACTTTTGTGGGATACGCCGCGGCATATTTCTACGGTATGGTTGATTTGAGCCGCCTGACGGAAGTATCCTTTGTGTCTCTGCCGGTTTTCATGCCTTATTCTCTGGAATTTCATTATGACGCCATCTTTCTGTGTTCCTTATTTTCCTGGTGTCTGCCACAGAAACGCTGGCGACACCTCGGCGCTTGCCGCTATGGGGTTCAATCGGGAGGCGAAAGACAGGGAAATATCCGGCTCCATTGCCGTGGACGGGTTTGTTTCTGCCGTGTCTCTCTTCGGGTGTTTGCCGATTACATCTTTCAGCCAGAATGTGGGGCTTATCGCCATGACACATGTGGTGAACAGGAAAGCCATCGCCAGCGGCGCTGTCATCATGGTTCTGGCAGGACTTATTCCCGCGCTGGGGTCATTTTGGCGTCACTGCCTGAGGCCGTCCTCGGCGGCTGTACGCTTATGATGTTCGGCTCCATCGTGGTGTCCGGTGTGCAGATGATCAGCCGCTGCGGATATTCACAGAGAAATATGAGTATTGCCGCCCTGTCTCTTTCCATCGGACTGGGATTCACGCAGACACCGCAGATTTTCCGCATATTTCCCGAACTGCTGCGGAGCGTATTCGCAGAGAACTGTGTAGCGGTGGTTTTCATCGTGGCGGTTCTTCTGAATCTTATATTTCCCAAAGGGGAAAAGGAAAGGCAGCGGCAGGAGCTGCCGAATGAAATACAGACGCTGACCGGCAATCGGCGCTTTATTTTGGCATAGTAATGGAAGTATATATTTCCTGCTTTCTGCGTACCCGTTTCCGCACACATCGGTATGCCTGTTGGTCACTCTATGAGTATTTCCTATACAGTTGCAGGCAAGCTATACATTGTGCTTATAAGGTGTAGACACAGGAATGAATAATGGTACAATATACATGGTATTATTTAAATAGGAAGTTTACTTACGATGAAAGGCAAGGAGGATTGTCATGAAAGATTGAAGAAAGCAGCTTTGGCGGTGGCATGTGCTGCTGTGCTCTGTTCCGTATTTTCCGGCTGCGGCGGAGATAAAAGGATACTGCCAAGGCCTCCCGCAGAGGAAAGGTGCTGACCGTTTACACGGCGCGCAGCGAAAGCTTAAACAATCTTGTCATTCCCGCTTTTGAAAAGAAACGGGGATTAAAGTCAATGTCATTGTGGCGGGGACGGGCCCCTCGTGAAACGTGTGGCGTCTGAAAAGGACAATCCCCAGGGCGATATTCTCTGGGCGGCTGACCAGACGATGCTGGATTCCCAGAAAGAACTTTTGAGAAATATGTATCTCCGGAAGATGCGAATATGATTGATGCCGCCAAAAATAAGACAGGATATTTCTCTCCCGCATTTGCCGATCCCACTGTTTTCATCGTTAATAAAAACTGGCGGGCGATATGAAGATTGCCGGGTTTGACGATCTTCTCAATCCGGCGCTGAAAGGCAAGATTGCCTGCGGCGACCCGCCAATTCCAGCTCCGCGTTCCAGGTGCTCATGGCGATGCTTTACGCCAAGGGAAAGGATGGAGATCCCATGTCCCCGAAGCTTGGGCGTATGTGGATAACTTTATTAAGAATGTGGACGGGAAATTCCTGAACAGTTCCGGCGCTGTCCATAAAGGTGCTGCCGACGGCGAGTATACCGTAGGGCTTACCTGGGAAGATCCGGCTGCTACCTATGTGAAGAACGGCGCTGATGTAGAAGTCGTATTCCCGAAAGAGGGAGCTATTTTCCGGGCGAATCCGTACAGATCATCAAAGGCGCGAAACATATGGAAAATGCGAAGAAATTTGTCGATTTCATGCTTTCCCAGAAGATCCAGGAAGCGGCAGGAAAGACGCTCACTGTCCGTCCGCTCCGCAAGGGTGTGAAGCTTGCTGACTACATGACACCCCAGGACACAATCGCTTTGTTCAAGAATTATGACGAAGGCTGGGTAGCTGCCCATAAGAAAGAAGTCGTGGCGGAATGGAATAAACATCTGGAAAATTCCAGACAGTAGTAGTAATCAGGTCATCAGAGGGCGTCGGGCATTTCGCCTGACGTCCTTTTCATAGATGTTACTTGAATCACGAGGTTATTATGAGTGTTTCTATCAATATAGACAAAGTAGTGAAGAAGTACGGAGATACGGTGGTGGTGAACGGCCTGTCCGTGGATATTATGCCGGGCGAATTTTTCACCCTTTAGGGCCGTCGGGCTGCGGTAAAACGACACTGCTCCGTATGATTATCGGATTCAATTCCATCGAAGGCGGTACGATTTCTGTCGACGGGAAAGTTATCAACGATGTGGCGACGGATAAAAGAAATATGGGCATGGTTTTCCAGAATTACGCCATTTTCCCCCACATGTCGGTGAAAGATAATGTGGCTTTCGGTCTGCGGATGCGGAAGGTGCCTGAAAAGGAAATCGAAGAGCGGGTGGATAAAATCCTGAAGATCGTGAAGATCGACCACCTGAAAGACCGTATGCCCACAGCGCTTTCCGGCGGGCAGCAGCAGCGTGTCGCCCTTGCGCGGGCGATCGTCATCCGGCCGCAGGTACTTCTGATGGATGAACCGCTGTCCAACTTGGATGCGAAACTCCGTATCGAAATGAGGAATGCCATCAAGCAGATCCAGCGCCGGGTGGATATAACCACGGTGTATGTCACCCACGACCAGGAAGAGGCGCTGGCGGTGTCCGACCGTATCGCCGTCATGAATGGCGGGGTCATCTGCCAGATCGGCAGACCGGCGGATATTTATAAAAGGCCGAAGAACGTTTTCGTTTCGACTTTCATCGGGCTCTCCAACCTGCTGGACGGACATATCGTGAAAAAAGGAGATAAGACAAGCATTTCCTTTAAAGAAAATGAAGACTGGCTTGTAGACATGGATAACTTATCAGGCGACGTAGAGGACGGAGAAGAGGTCATCATTTCCGTCCGTCCGGAAGAATTTGATATGGAACCCGGCACGAAAGAGGGGATCCGCGGCGTGATCCGTTCTTCCGTCTTCCTCGGACTTACCACCCATTACTTCATCACCACTGACGGAGGGCAGGAATTAGAGATTCTCCAGACCCAGGAAGGCCACGATATTCTTCCCGACGGCAGCGCCGTCACGCTTACCGTCAAAGCCGGGCGGATCAATGTCTTCCGCCGGGCAACGGAAGAAACATTGATCAGAGAGGAAGGACTATGAAAAAGAATCTGACTGTCTGGAACCTTTTCAGTGTCGTCATTCTTGCGGCTTTCGCCCTTTTCATCATGTATCCCATATTCCTCATTCTGTACCGGAGTGTCATTCATGGGGATACAGGGGTGCTCACGCTTCAGAATTTTGTCCATTTCTTCGCCAAAAAATTCTATTGGGGAACGATGGTAAACTCGCTGAAAGTGACTGTCGTTTCCACGATTTTATCGGCGGCTCTCGGCCTCCCGCTGGCATACCTCATGAGGAGCGTGAAAATAAAAGGAAGCAGTTTCCTGAATATCCTCATCGTTATCTCCTATCTGTCGCCGCCTTTCATCGGGGCATACGCGTGGATACAGATGCTCGGGCGGCAGGGCGTCATCACCCAGTTCCTGAACGACACCTTCGGACTCCATTATGGCGGTGTGTACGGCTTTGCCGGCATTGTCCTCGTCTTTACGCTCCAGTCGTTCCCCCTCGTTTACATTTACGTATCAGGAGCGCTGAAAAATCTGGACAACTCTTTGAATGAAGCGGCGGAAAGCCTGGGGTGCAGCCGCATGGGGCGCATTTGGAAAATCATCGTGCCTCTTGTCATGCCCACGCTCCTTGCCAGCTCCATGCTCGTTTTCATGCGTGTCTTTGCCGACTTCGGTACCCCCATGCTCATCGGCGAGGGGTACAAGACACTCCCCGTCCTTATTTACAACCAGTTCATGGGAGAAGTATCGGGGGATGACGGCTTCGCGGCAGCCATCTGCTGCATCGTGATCGGGCTCACCATCGTCATGTTCTTCGTCCAGCGTTTTCTCGCGGGAAGAAATACCTACGCCATGACCGCCCTGAAACCCATGGCGGCAGAATCACTCAGCGGTCTGCGGAATATCCTTGCCCATCTGGCCGTCTACATGACCGTGGGATTGGCAATCCTTCCCCAGTTCGTCGTCGTGTATACCTCTTTCCTTGCCACAAACGGAGGACAGGTATTTACCGGCGGCTTCGCGCTTCAGAGTTATGACGCGACACTCTTTGCCAAGGACAATGACGTCATCTGGCATACCTACTTCCTGGGGCTTTGCGCCATCGCTGCCGTCCTCGTCTTAGGCGTTCTCATCGCCTACCTTTCCGTGCGGAAAAGAAATACACTGAACAGTATTCTTGACGTCATTACGATGTTCCCCTTCATCATTCCCGGCTCCGTCCTCGGGATTGCTTTCGTCTTTGCTTTCAATAAATCGCCGATTATCCTTACCGGAACGGCACTCATCATGATTATTTCCTTCGCGGTGCGGAGAATGCCCTATACCGTCCGTTCCTCCACTGCCATTTTGGGAAATATCAGTCCCAGCATCGAAGAAGCAGCCATTTCCCTAGGCGCCTCTGACATGACGACATTCCGTAAAATCACGGTTCCCATGATGATGCCCGGCGTTCTTTCCGGCGCCATCATGAGCTGGGTCACCATCATCAGCGAGCTGTCGTCATCCATCATCCTGTATACGAACAGCACGCAGACACTCACCGTATCCATCTACACGGAAGTCATCCGCGGCAACTACGGGAACGCCTCCGCGTATGCCACTATTCTCACGGTGACATCTATCCTGTCGCTGCTCCTTTTCTATAAAGTGACAGGCCGGCGCGACGTGTCAGTGTAAGTGTAAGTACGAAGTTGTTTTCCTATAAAAAGGGAAACAGTTTTGCTATAGGAAATATGTACGCAGCACAATTCTTTTCAGCGTAAAAGCAGCTATGCGAATGTACCATGGCTGCTTTTTTTGTGCTTTCTGAAATTCCAGGCAATTAACCTGGTATAATAAGGCATACACGATTTCATGATGAGGAGATTGAAATGGCAGAACACATCAAACGTATGAAAGATGGCATTTATGAAAAAGTCATGTCGAAGGAATTTGCCGACAGACTGATGGAAGCGATAGAAGCGAAAAAAGTTTGGGCAGAACGAGATGACGCAGATGCTTATGAAGCGACGGGATATTTATCGTCATACCTTGAAAAGCTAATTCGTCTTTGCTTGAAAGACATTGCAGACAGAAATACAGAAGCCGTGCTTTCTGATGAAATAGAATTAACAAATCAGCTGGTAGAAATGCTTGCAGAACGTTTGCCTGATTTAGGTCACGGTCACAGCGTGGTGAAAAATCAGTTTCTTTTAAAATCTCTTGAGCATGTAGCAAATAAAACCAGTCCAAGGAAATGGGAATCTCCTGATACATCGCTGACGAAAAGTTTCCTTTTTACTAACAGCCATAACGATACGTCCATGGTTTCTGAATTGCGGAAAGAAATCATGTCTGCGGACAGAATTGATTTTCTCGTTTCCTTTATTCGTTTTTCGGGGTTAGCGCTTCTTTTACCATACTTACGAGACTTTACAAATAAAGGAGGGCATTTAAGAGTTATTACAACGACTTACATGGGCGCGACTGACCCGAAAGCGGTGGTGGAACTTGCCAAATTGCCAAATACGGAAATTCATATTTCTTACAACGTAAAAGAAACACGTCTTCATGCAAAATCCTATATTTTCCATCGAGACAGCCAGTTTTCTACAGCTTATATAGGTTCATCCAACTTGTCTCACGCTGCCATTGCGGAAGGCCTGGAATGGAATATGAAAATCACGGAGCAGGATATGCCGTCTATTATGGAAAAAATGACGGCTACTTTTGAAACGTACTGGAATTCCGACGAATTTCAAGAGTTTCATGAGGAACAAAAAGACGAGCTCATCAAAGCCATTGATCACGAGCGAGGACGGGAGGGTAGCGGAAAAAATCAGGTCGTCTATCAATTTGACATCAAGCCCTATCCGTACCAGCAGGCTATCTTAGATGCGTTGGAAGCGGAACGAAAACAGAAAAATCATTGGAAAAATTTAGTAGTCGCCGCGACAGGTACAGGAAAAACAGCGATTTCTGCTTTTGATTACAGAAATTTCATGGGAAGCAGATTGCCACAGACCACAAGATTGTTATTTGTCGCACATCGGGAAGAAATATTAAAACAGAGCCAGGCATGTTTCAGACAAGTTTTGAAAAATGCAGACTTTGGTGAACTGGCAGTGGGTGGAAATAGAGCGACCTCGGCAGAACATCTTTTCATTTCTGTACAGACCTTTAACAGTCAAAAACTTTGGGAACGTATGGATGCAGACTACTATGACATGATTATTGTCGATGAATTTCATCATGCAGCTGCAGACTCCTACCAAAAACTGCTGTCTCATTTTAAACCAAAAATTCTGTTAGGACTGACAGCAACACCTGAACGAATGGACGGAAAATCCATTTTAACCTACTTCGATAATCGTATGGCAGCGGAAATTCGACTGTCTGATGCTATTGAGCGGAGATTGCTCTGTCCCTTCCATTATTTTGGTGTACAGGACACCACCAACTTGGAAAATGTAAAATGGACTTCTGGCGATTACGATATAAAAGAGCTTACTGACCTGTACACGACTTCTTATGGGGCAGACAAAAGAGCCTATGCCATTATGAACGCCATAGAGCAGTATAGCGCCGATCTGCGTGATGTAAAGGGCATTGGGTTCTGTGTTTCGCAAAAACATGCCGCTTTTATGGCAGACTATATGAACAAACATGGTTTGCCGTCGATAGCACTTGACGCAAACTCAAAAAAAGAAGATCGCGATGGTGCCAAACGAAAATTGGAAACAGGGGACATCAAATTTATCTTTACGGTAGATATATTTAATGAAGGCGTAGATATTCCTGCGGTGAATACCGTGCTTTTCCTTCGTCCGACGAACAGCATGACCGTCTTTATTCAGCAATTGGGGCGCGGACTTCGATTAGATAGGGGGAAAGATTGCCTCACTGTTTTGGATTTTGTGGCTCAGGCAAATAAGAAATATAATTTTGCAGGTCGTTTTACGGCACTCCTTGGGAAGAAAGATGTTTCCATCAAAAAAGAAATTGAAGGTGGATTCCCTCATGTGCCGAAAGGTTGTGCCATTCAGCTTGAAAAAGTTGCGCAGGAACGGATTCTTGATAATATAAAGAAACAGCTTAGCCGTTATGATTTCTATAAAGAACTTATCCTTGAGCTGAGAGAGACTTTAGGAAAAGTGCCGACAGCAGCAGAATTTTTTGAGGCATCAAAAGTAGAGCCCCATGTTTTTTACAATGATAAACGAACCTATGCTCGTCTTTGTGCTGACGCCGGTATTATTCCAAACTTTGAAACAACAGAAGAAGAAACATTTCTTCAAAAAGCTGTTCCAAGAATGCTTTCCATAGATTCAACGGACTGGATTTCCTTCTTGCTGTCACTTTTTGACAATGATCAGGAAGAAAGATACTTAACACCCTTGCAAAAGAAATACCTCCGTATGTGGCAGTGGACGATATGGGGAAAAGACCATGAGGATGCAGGAATGGAAGCTCCTTTGGATGCTGTACATCGATTATCCAAAGTGACATATATAAAAGAAGAAATAATAAGTCTCCTTACCATGCAGAGGGAAAGTGTGGAAATTGTACCCCAAAAAGTGAGTGTTCCTTATATTTGTCCTTTGGACGTCTATGCAAACTACACAAGAGACCAAATTTTTGCAGCCTTAGGGTTTAAAAAGCCAAATAGTATTCGTGAAGGCGTGAAATTCCTGAATATGACGAATACCGATTCCGTCACAACGGACACCGACGTGTTCCTGGTGACGCTGAATAAATCAGAAAAAGAATTTTCTGACACGACCTTGTACGAAGATTATTCTATCAGCAAAACACTTTTTCACTGGCAGTCTCAAAGCACAACTTCTGACCACTCTAAAACAGGGCAAAGGTATATACAGCAAAATAAAAAAGGAAATATTGTGTTCCTCTTTGTGAGAAAAAGTAAAAAAGATGCTTATGGAAAATCAATGCCGTACACTTTTTTAGGAACTGCTCATTTCGTAAATTATGAAGGTTCTCAGCCCATGTCCATTATTTATCGTTTGGACCATCCGATTCCAGCGAAGTATATACGAACCACAGACACAGCAGGCGTGCTGTAAATGTAATTAAGAAGTACCGCTTAACGGCGGTATTTTTTATTGCATTGTTGGGATAAACATGGGAAGAAATGGGAGTGCGGGAAAAGTATTTCAAAAAAATTTCAAATTATTTTTCCTGTTTCAGCAAATTTAAACTCGAAAGGGATACTATAATGGCAGCGCTAAAGACTGTTCCTTTCCGGAGAGGGAACAGGGAAAGGAGAAAAGAGTATGGCTAAGAAATTGGAACTTAAATTCCTGACTTCCGCGAATACGGAGCTTATTGTAAGCATTGCCGATCCGAAGGACGGGCTCGCATTGGCCGCCGTGCAGGCGGAGGCCGCGAAAATTATGCCGGTGCTGGCAAACGGCAAGGGCATCGGGGCGGCTTCTTTCGCTAAGGCGGTCATGGTGACCACTACGGAAGAGGAAATTCATTAATTTTAAAAGAGGTATATAACAAAGATATATGGAAAAGGAAAGGAGGGATACTTATGGCAGTTTCCAAATCTGTGGAAAAAACAAGGCTTCTGGTACGTGTTGAAAATACGGACGGTTCTTTAAAGAATCTGGCTTTTAACAATATCAGGGAAAGCGCGTCTGATGAAGAGCTGCTTCATGCGGGGAAGGCAATCGCCGGACTGCAGGTGAAGGCGCTTGATTCTGTCCGCCGCTCTGATGTGGCTGTTCTGACTGACGGCGAATAATCCGCCGGAGATGGGCAGGGAAGGGCCCGGGTTACGGACTCGGGCTTTTCCTTTTTAGGATAGGACGCTCTCCCGTCCGTTTTTGAAAATAGGGTTCGCAGGGCTGCGGAAACGCCTATTGACAGACGGGGGAGAAAGTTCTATTCTTAAATTAATATAGAACATATGTTCTATAAAAGGAACGATATTTTATAAAAGATGCAAAAACGAGGAATTTCTTGTAACGGAAGTGGATATTTCTTAAATGAAAGTGAGGATTGGGAATGCATTTTGATTATATCAGGCTTCGGGCACGGATCCGTGAGAAGCTGGGGTCTGACGTTGTTTTTGCGGCAAGGCTGGGGATCAGCAAGACGTCTTTGTCTCTGCGGCTGAATAATCAGCTTCATTTTTCCCAGCGGGATATTTATAATTCCATGCGGATTCTGCAGATCAGGCCGGATGAGGTAGGGGCGTATTTCTTTGAACGGCCCCGTTGTGAGGAGTTTTATTTTTGACGGAAAGGAGGGCTTATGGATGCAGGTTCGTGGATGGAGGCTTTTGAACGGGCTTCAGAGCGGCTTGTGGAGGACTGGCAGGTGAAACTGGTGACGACGGGTCTTTTGGCGGAAGGGGTTTTTCCCTTTGAGCTGATCAGTTTATTTGCACTGGCGGTATTTATTGATCTGGTGACGAAGTGGATGGCGCTTGCCCACAAGTATCTGGAGGCGAAGGGGGAAGAGGATCGTGATATGGTATCGTGCATTCTGGCGATTCCCTCGGCGCATCGGGCCGGAATGATTTCCAGCAGGCAGATGAAGCGGCAGTTTGCCGGAAAGATGGTGCTTTATATTCTGCTGACCGTCGGCGGCGGTGCGGCAGACCGGCTTCTGGCAAGCGTGGGACGGCCGGACCTGTTTATGGAAATGTGTGTCAGTTATCTGGCGGCGTCGGAGATGCTGAGTATCGTGGAGAATCTGAATGATGCCGGTGTCGGGGTGCTGTCGGGGCTGGTAAGGAAGTTGAAAAGGAAGTGATGAGGGGAAGGAAGTATTTCTTTCCGTAAAATATGGATAAACGGATTATGACTTTGGATGAAATAGGAACGCGCCTGGAGGCTGCCCGCGGCAGGACTGACCGGATTTACTGCCACTGGACGGGGGCGCCGTACCAGCTGGTGGAGTGCCTGGCATATCATGTGGTGATTGACCGGGGCGGGTACTGCCATGTGATTCATGAGGATTTCACGGAGTGCCTGGCGCATACATGGCACAGGAACAGCCGGTCGATCGGTGTGGCGCTGGCGTGCTGCCGTGACGCATGCTGCTACTATGACGCGCCGAGCGGTGTGGATCTGGGGTGTGAGCCGCCAACAGAGGCGCAGGTGGAAGCGCTTGCGATGTTCTGCGCGAGGGCTGTGGAAGAACTTGGACTGTCGGTGGCAGATATTTACACACATGCAGAGATGGCCGCTTTTGACGGGTACGGGATCGGCAGCGGTGATCCGGATATGCGCTGGGATCTACTTTATGTCCCCGATTACGGTGACGGCGGCCGGCTGGTTCCCGGCGGTGAGCTGATTCGGGGGAAAACGAAATATTACAGGAAGCAGAGGAGCGGGCTCCTGTGTTTATGAGGAAAGACGCTGTCTTGGCAGGAGACGGCGTTTTTACGTGGGCGTAAAAGAAAATATGGAAATGAAAAAGAGTATCTTCTCCGCGCAGGAGTGAAGATACTCTTTTCTTTTGTCATATATCCCGCCGTGGAAAACAGGCGGTATTTATTTTTCGGTATTTACACAAGACTTGAAATTTGCTGTTTTATTGGTCCACATATCAGTAATTTCTGTAAACAGGCTTCCAGATCACTGATTTCACGGCTTTTTTAACATCATTCGTCTGTACTCTGTTCAAGCCCTGTTTTACGGCACATTCTGCTACTGCAGCAGCCACTGTTTCAGAAAACTGCGTTAATTTGGATACCGGCGGCAGAACAGCAGCTCCTTCCACATTGATTTCAAGAAATTCACCGAGAGAATGTGCAGCGGACGAAATCATTTCATCTGTGACCAGAGAGGCATTAACAGAGATACTTCCCAGTCCCAGTCCAGGATATATCAGGGCATTATTTGCTTGTCCGATAATATAAGTCACCCCATTGTATTCAACAGGTTCCGCAGGAATACCGGTTGCGACCATTGCTCTGCCATCAGACCATTTGATGATGTCTTCTGCGGTTGCTTCTGCCAATTCCGTTGGATTACTAAGCGGGAAAATAATCGGGTGGTCACACCATGATGCCATGGCTTTTACTATTTCCTTGGTAAATGTTTTCGGAGCGGTTGAGGTTCCCACGAGGATCGTAGGTCTGACAGCCATCACTGCTGCAGTTAAATTATTCAGTTTTTCCGGATTATCGAACTCAGAACGTGCTCTTGCAAACGGTTTTTGCTCAGGTGTCAAGTCATCCATATCGTCAAAAAGCAATCCCTGTTTATCCACCATATAAAAGTGATTTCGTGCTTCTTTTTCAGATAATCCCTGTGCGACCATTTCCCTGAATATACGGTCGGCGATACCGGCTCCGGCCGTGCCCGCTCCAAAACACATGTAGGTATGATTTGTAAGTTTCTCTCTATTGATTTTCATTGCTCCAAGAATACCGGCTAATGTTATTATGCCGGTTCCCTGACAATCATCATTAAAAACAGGATAGGTTTTTTGATACTTCTTCAAGATGGTTGCAGCATTAGACCGTCCAAAGTCTTCAAAATGCAGATACAGATCGGGAAATAGATTTTCAGCCGTTTCAACAAATCGATTCACGAAATCATAATAATGATCACCATATATCCTCTTGTGACGGTTTCCAAGATAGAAAGGATCTTTTAATAAGGATTCCCGATTAGATCCGCAGTCCAAGACAACCGGAAGTACTGTCTGCGGATCTATACCGGCAGCGGCAGTATAGACCATCAATTTTCCGACAGAAATATCTACACCATTGGTACCCCAGTCACCAATGCCAAGAATGCCTTCTGCATCAGTAACAACAATAAGACGGATCTTTCTGTCTCCGGCAGCCTGTTTAAGCGAAGTTTCAATAGATTCCGGATGATCGATGGAAAGGAACGCTGCATACTGTGGGTTGATAAATTGTTCACTATACTGTTCGATGCTCTCCGCAATAACCGGATCATAAACAATTGGCATTAACTCTACCAGATGTTCACTGAATACATGAAAGAACAGCGTTCGATTGAAGTTAAAGACTTCCATCAGAAAACGTCTTTTCTCAATCAAAGAAGTTTTTCTTTCCATTTGGCGGTAGATACGCTGTGCCTGCGTTTCTATATCTTCCACACAAGGCGGAAGCAACCCCTCCAATCCAAGTTTTTTTCTTTCCGATTCCGTAAATGCGGTTCCCTTGTTCAGGAATGCATCGTCCAATAGCTCAAATCCTGTCTTCATCGCATTCGTCTCCTTTTTATATTTAAAAACACGTTGCCTTTAATATAAATATCTTATCATAAGGCTATATTTTTGTGAAATAATGGTATTTGCAGAGTTAAGATTGTCCGGATAATCAATAATTTGTAACATCCATCAAAAAATTTAATATTTTATCCGGGGTTTTCTTCTGTTGTAATTGCTTTCATAAGGGATGCTTCTGTGGTTATGTTTTTGTCCAAAACGATTTTAACAAAAAGGTTTTCTATTTCTGATTTCTATATGCCGTTCCATGAATTACAATTTTAAAATATATAAAAATAAAAAAGTAAGGGGAAAACAGAATTTCCTACCTTACTTTTTCTTTTAATCTGTGATGGTTCCGATTCCCGGCTGATCCATTTTTTCCACTTTTACCGCTTCCAGATGGTAGAAGGGGGCGGTGAGATGGTCGTTCAGATGGACAGTGGCTTCGCGGAGGATGCCATACACTTTGATCCATGTGACGCCGTCTTCATAGCCGGTGAAGTCGCCGTCAGAGGTAAATTCAAAATCCACATAGCCGCCTGTGCAGTAGGGGCAGGTGGGGCCGTTTCTTCCTACGAAGTAGTGGCCGTTGATGGAAATGAAATAGCCTTCGATGAGGACGGTTTTGTCTTTGTAGTCGCGGAAGTTCATGAACCAGTCGTTGATCTGTGTCATGTACCGCTTATCGCCGACGACGATGTCTATGTTGTTGTAATCGAAGTTTTGCCGGTCCGTTTCCAGATTGTAGGGATATTCAAAGACAGGATACTTCGATTTTTTCCCTTCAGGAGCAGCCGGTTTAGGCGCCGGCTGTTCTTCTTTCTGCGGAGCCGGCTCCGGTGTTTCTGCCGGCGCCGGTGTTTCCTTGGCCTCCGGAGGAGTTTCCGCTTTTTTTGCTTCCTGCACGGTTTTCCTGGTAATGATCTGCGGCGGATCCTGCGCTTTTTCCTGTGTGCCGCAGCCGCCTAAGAGAAGAAGCGGCAGGCAGAGAAGCCATATTTCTTTTTTCATTCAAAAGCCTTCTTTCATTTTCCGTATGCCCGCGGCGATAAAGAGGAGGACAATGTCAGTGACGACAATGGATGCTCCTGTGGGAATCGAGCCCATGTAGGAGATGGTGAGTCCTGCCATGAATGTGGCCACGGAGAAAACGGAGGAGAGGATGATCGTCGTCTTGAACTGCCGGCAGAGCTGCATCGCGGTGAGCGAAGGGAATACGATCAGGCTGGAAATAAGGAGCGCGCCCATCATGCGCATGCCAAGGACGATCGTGATGGCTGTGAGAAAGGCGATGATCATATTATAGAGCCTTGTCCGTGTGCCGGTGGCGGAGGCGAACGGTTCATCAAAGGTGACTGCAAATATACGGTTATAAAACAAAATGAAAAGGAGCACGACGGAGATGCCGAGGATGACGGAAAGGCGCACGTCATCGGCGCTCATGGCAAGGATGCTGCCGAACATGTAGTTGCACACGTCGGTATTCATTCCCGTACTTAAGGAAATCGTCATGACGCCGATGGCAAGAGCGCCGCTGCAGAGAAGAGCCGTGGCAGAGTCGCCTTTGATCTTCGCGCTGTCTTTCAGCTGGAGAAGGAAAAAGGCGGCGGCGATGCAGGCAGGGATGGAAATGGTGAGGGGCTCTGCGTGGAAAGCATAAGCGATGGCGAGGGCGGCAAATCCCACGTGGGAAAGTCCGTCGCCAATCATGGAATACCGTTTCAGCACAAGGCTGGTCCCTAAGAGGGAAGCGCAGAGGGAAACAAGGCAGCCTACAATGATGGCACGTACCATGAAGGGATAGCTGATCATTTCAATAAAGATATCCATCATAAGCCGCCTTTCGCAAATCTTTGTCCCACAGGACTTTTGAGGTATTCTTCCGTCGTCCCGAAGAACTGCTGCGTCCCGCCGGACAGGTGGAGAATACGGTTTGCCTGTTCCAGGGTGCCGCGGATATCGTGGGAAACCATGATGACAGTGACGCCGTACTTCTCTATGCAGTCCTTGAAAATATGATAAAGCTCACCGGTCATGATGGGATCAAGGCCGGTCACCGGCTCGTCCAGGAGCAGGAGTTTTCCCGTGGCGCAGAGTGCCCGCGCAAGGAGTACACGCTGCTGCTGGCCGCCTGAAAGATCGCGGTAGCATCGTTTCTTCAGGTCGGCGATGCCGAGCATTTCCATTTTTTCTTCCGCGTCTTCCTTATCTGATTTTCGATAAAAAGGATACATGCCGCAGCGGTTCAGACGGCCTGAAAGGACGACTTCCCAGACACTGGCGGGAAAATCTTTCTGCACGGGGGTCTGCTGGGGAAGGTATCCGATTTCCGTAGGCTTGAAGCCGTCGGCAGTTACGATTTCCCCACCCGATATTTTTTTCAGGCGCAGAAGCGCTTTCACCAGTGTGCTTTTTCCTGCGCCGTTTTCACCGACGATTCCGAGGTAGTCCCCTTCATTGACGGAGAAATTCAGGTCGGAAAGAACCGCTTTTCCATCATAAGATACGGAAAGATGGCGGCATGTAAGCAGACTCATCAGTTGAGCGCCTCCTTGAGAACTTTCACATTATGGTTCATGAGGTCAATATAAGTTACGCCTTTTTTGAATTCTTCATCGCTTACGTTGTGGACGGCGTTCAGAAGCTCATTTTTCGCGCCTGTGGCTTCCGCGATGGCTTTGCTCATCTGTTCATTGGACATCTCGATGTGGAATACCACCGGAATATGGTCTTCCTTCACCTTATCCACGAGGAAGGCAATAGTTGCCGGATTGGCTTCCGTATCGGTGGAGCAGCCGGGGAAAGCGGCGTAGTAGGTCAGGCCGAATTCTTTGGCGAAATAAAGGAAGGGGAAACGGTCACCGACGATGATTTCTTTTCTCTTCGCGTGATCAATGACGTCATGGAAATCCTTATCCAGTTTTTCCAGTTTCGCAATGTAAGCCTCAGCGTTTTTCTGATAAGTCTGGGCATTGTCCTTGTCGAGACCGGAAATGGTTTCGGTGAGGGCTTTTACGATCTGGATAGCGTTGGCGGGAGAGGTCCAGACATGCTCATCCATTTCAGGGCCTTCTTCGCCGTCATGGTGGTGGTGCTCCTTGTCATCATGATGATGCTCTTTATCATGGCTGTCCTTGTCATCGTGGTGATGTTCTTTGTCTTCGTCATGATGATGGTCCTTATCTTCATCATGGTGATCTTTGTCGTCGTGATGGTGTTCATGTTCTTCTTCCTGCATGCCTTCAGACATTTCTTCTTCATACAGTTTGACGGTATCCATCATTTTGAATGTTTTGAGCTTGCTCTTGTCTATGGAGCTTAACATGCCGTCCACCCATTCATCGGAGTCGCCGCCGGTGTAAACGAAAAGATCGCTCTTGCCGATGGCCTGGATGTCTTTCGGAGACGGTTCATAACTGTGGGCTTCCGCGCCCGGTTTGAGAAGCATCGTGACCTCTGCTTTATCGCCGACAATCTGGCGGACAAAGTCGTAAGAGGCGAAATTGGTACAGATGATTTTCAAAGGTTCTTTCCCCTTGGAATCGGGAGTGCCGCTCTTGTTTAATGAACAGGCGGCAAAAGCAAAGACGGCGAAGCACGCCATCAGGCAGGCAATTATTTTTTTCATGGAAATCCTCCTAACTAATACAATGGAAATAAAAATGCAAGCGCCGGGTTTAATCGGTGAGCTTGACACGGAGGGTGACCAGCGTGGAGGAAACCGTGAGAAGAGAAACGGCGGAAAGGGAAAGAACGGCGGAAAAAAGATAAGGAAGTGAAACGGATTCTCCATTGTCCGCCGGGAACGTGACAGACGAACAGACGGAAAGCGTCCGGAGGCACAAATCGATCTTTTCGCAGATTGGGCAGGGATCGCCGCCGTGGCCGTGGTCATGAGACAGTTCTTCCGCAATAAAAAAGAAGGATAAGGATAAAGTAAGAATGAAGGCGGCACTGATGAAGAGCGCCGTCAGTTTTCTGCGATATGCCATGATTCCTCCTTTTTAATAATAGAAATAAAAAAGCGCACGTTTTAAAGGCGGTGCGCAGTTCCGTAAAGTTTCTCAGCGGCAGTCTTTGCAGATGCCATAAACCGTTGTTTTTGATAAATCAATGTCAAACTTGTCGCCGCGTAGGACATCCTTGAGAAGTTTATCGGAAATTTTCTGTGTCATATGGGTCGTCCGGCCGCATTTCAGGCAGGTGATGTGAAGCTTGTCCTCACAGGCTCCCAGTGAAACATAGCGGTATACATTTTCCCGGTTGTTTTTACCCGGCGAGCGGAGGATAAGCCCTTCCCGCTCCAGCATGGCGAGATTTCGGTACACCGCGCTGACGCTGATTTTCGCGTGCTCTTCCGCGACAAGCTGCGCTGCCAGATCCCGCGCGGAAATGGTCATGTCAGGGTGGCTTTTGAAAAATTCAAATAATTTTTTTCTCTGTTCGGTCATATACATGGGAGCACACTTTCTAAATATGCGATTTTCTCGCAAATTATTATAACACAGTGGAAGCGAATGTCAAATAAAATAACGGAATGAAAAAAGAAGAAGGTTTCTCAGGAAATATTTCCGCCGGATCGGGAGCGGGCAATCATTTTTTCCAGCGCCCGCTTTACCACGTCTTGAAAGCGTTGTTCAGCTTTTTCATAGATGTCATGAGGAGCGACGGATTCGCTGTCTGTCCGTTTGGCGACGACGCCGCAGATGGAAGCGGCTTTCAGTCCCAGCACGGAACAAAGTGTGAAAAGGGTGGCATTTTCCATTTCATAATTCGTACATCCGATATGCCGGAAATCTTCCAGAGAACCTTGCAGCCGTTTCAATACATAGCCGCCGAAGCTGTCATACCGTTCCTGTCCCGGCCAGAAGCTGTCGGTGCTGATGGAAATCCCCGTTTTGAAAGGGACGCCCGATTCCTCTGCCGCTTCGCGGAGCGCAAGGACAGTATCCATGTCAGCTGCTGCCGGAAATTCGATGGGGGCGTATGCACGGGAAGCGCCGTCCATGCGGACCGATGCCGTATTGATGACCACATCGCCCAGGTGCAGATCCTCCTGAATGGAACCGGTCGTGCCGACGCGGATAAATGTTTCCACGCCGAGGCGGGCCAGCTCTTCTACGGCAAAGGTGACGCAGGGGCCGCCCATGCCGGTGGACATGACGAGGACAGGCGTATTTCTTACCTGTGCGAGCCAGGTGGTGTAGTCCCGGTGGGAGGCGATGAAGAAGGCCTTTTCATCCAGCGCTTTGGCAAGGCCTTCCACACGGCCCGGGTCGCCGGGGACAAGGGCATACTTCGCGCCGCGGATCATACCGGCGGAAAGTCCCGTGTGGTACATGATTTCTGCCGGATTAGCGTAATTTTTCACAGGAGACTCCTTTCATAAAACCTGTGTTTTTTCTATTATAGCACTCATCAGGCATATAAAATTAAGAAAAATAATTATAAGATGCGCCGCATAAAAAAATGCGTCATGATTCAAGTGGATTGTCATGTGGAAATAGAAAAGAAATATTCCAATAGAAAAGACCGCTTCCAATGGCGGCCTTTCCGTTTATTCTGCTTTTGTGAGGAGCAAAGCGAATTTGAAATCCGTTTTTGCTTCCAGATGGTGGGGATCGCCTTTGGACATAGCGAAGTTGTCGCCTGCCCTGAGCGTGTAATCCGTTCCCCTGCAGTTAAAAACCGCTTCTCCATCCAGCGCGAAGAGGAGAGCGTCATTGGGGGCGGCGTGTTCGGGAAGAATCGTTCCGGCGGAAAGGGAAATCACAGCGAACCGCACACCTTCGGTGTCAATCAGTTCGCGGTTAATGACTTTTCCTGCCTGACAGGGAACAACATCTTTCAGTTGGAATACGCCGCTGTATTTGACAGCTTTATTCATAAGAGCCTCCTTTGTCGTGCCGATTTCCAGAAAAATACAGTTTGCCGCCGCTGAAATTGAAAAAGGGATATGGGCCGGCGAAAAATAAGCGTCTCCTTCTTTGAGGAACACCTTTTCATCGGGGAGGCATATGTTCATACATCCCCGGAGAACATGGTACAGGCGGGGGGCGGCATAGATTTCCCCGCTGATGCCCGTATCCTTTGCCAACGAAAAGCAGAAGACGAAATGGTCTTCTCCTTTTGAAAGAAGGGATGAAATCGTACAGCCTTCCATGACAGGATTTTCGCCGGCAAGAGAAAAGACGGTCTCTTTTTTTACATCCATAGTGCCTCCTTTTCTTATTTCATCATAGCACTTCGCGTCAATCTTTTCAGTAAAGAAGGGGATGTATGGTACAATGGAAAAAATCCCTTTATTTTACAAAGGAGCAGAGTATGTACGAAGAGACAACGATTGCCGCCATCGCTACCGCGCCCGGTGAAGGGGGGATCGGTATCATCCGTCTGAGCGGCGTTTCCGCATTGGAGATCGCAGACAAAATATTTCATACGGAAAAGATTAAAACGTTTAAAGAAGCTGTGCCTCGCATGATGTATTTCGGCCATGTGATGGACGGCGAAAAGAGGATTGACGAAGGTCTTGCGGTGTACATGAAAGCCCCTCATTCCTACACGGGAGAAGACGTGGTGGAAATCCAGATCCACGGCTCGGCGGAGGCGCTCCGGGAAACACTGTCTCTTGTTTTGCGAAGCGGCGCAGTTCCTGCCATGCGCGGCGAATTTACCAAACGGGCTTTTTTGAACGGCCGTCTTGATCTGGCGCAGGCGGAAGCCGTCATGGACATTATCAGCGCGAAAGGGGAAGCGGCACTTACCCAGGCGGAAAGCCATCTGTCCGGCGCGCTTTCCGGTTTTGTCCATGAGGTCATGGAAGAACTCAAAGACCTCATTACGAAATTGGAAGTGACCATCGATTATCCCGAAGAAGATTTGGAAGACCTTACCATGGAAGAAACAGGGGACGCTTTGGAGAAAATTGACAAATCCCTGTCGGCGCTTCTGAAACGCTCCGAAGAGGGGCGGGTCATCAGGGAAGGACTCCGCACCGCGATTATCGGGAGACCGAACGCGGGGAAATCATCCCTGCTGAATGCCCTTCTGCAGGAAGAACGGGCGATCGTCACCGATGTGCCGGGCACAACGCGGGACACCATTGAAGAGGTGGTTCGCATATCGGGAGTTTCCCTCCTTCTTATGGATACTGCCGGTCTGCGGGAAACGGACAATAAGGTAGAGCAGATCGGGATCGAACGGGCGCGGGCATCCATGGAAAAAGCAGATCTCATTCTTGCGGTCATTGACGGTTCGTCGTCTTTGGATGAGGAAGATAAAACCATTCTCCACAGCCTCGGCGGAAAAAAGGCGATTGTCATTTTAAATAAATATGACCTCACGCCGGAAGTCAAGGCGGAAGATATATGGGAAATCGCGGGACATGTCCCTGTTGTTTCTCTTTCTGCCCGTTACGGGAGCGGGATGGACGAACTGCGGGAAGAGCTGCGGAAGATCACCGAAAAGCAGGATGCCGACGCGGGTCGTGTCCTCTTCCTGACCAATCTTCGCCACGTGGAATTGGTACGGAAAGCGCTGGACAATGTCATCCGCGCGAGAGCTTCCGTCCGTGAAGGTCTTCAGGCGGACTTCATCGTCATCGATCTCACGGAAGCCTGGAAAACGATGGGGGAAATCACGGGCGATACCATGGATGATGAACTGATCCATTCCATTTTCAGCCGCTTCTGCGTGGGGAAATAAAGTGCTTCCATAAATCATGGGGCAGAGAATCAATCGGATATGTTTGGATAAGGCGGCGTGGCTGCCGGGAAATCCCCGGCGGGTTCCCGCTTTTTACATTGACTTTTATTTTTTCTTGTGGTAATAATGAAAATATCTATCATTATCATAATTTTACCTGAAACGGGGTGCTTATAAATGAGAAAATATGCGGGAGGTTCCATTCTGCTTATCTTGAGCCTTCTTTTTGTCATAGGGGAGCAGACGGTGGCAGGGCCCTGCCCCGTTATGCCGGACGGCAGATTTATGGTGTGCCGCTGGGCAAGTCAGGCGGCTTTCGGCGTGGGGGTCGTGCTTGTCATCCTTTCCCTGTTTCACCTGGCCTTTACAAATGACGGTATAAAATTGGGGCTGGATCTGGCTGTTACTGCCAATGCCGCCCTTTTGGTGCTTATTCCCAACCACCTTATTCATCTTTGTATGAAAAACCATATGCAGTGCCATACGGTCATGGAGCCTTTCGTGCTGGTCATGGGGGTATTGATGATTGCGGCGGCGCTGGGTGATTTCTTTTTCCGGCGCCGCGTCGTGAAGAAAGAGGCCGCCCATGGATCTTAACCGGCTGCCCTGGAGGAATCTCTCCCACAGGCCGCTGCGGACGGCGGCGCTCCTCGTGCTTACCTTTTTTCTTTCCTTTGTTATTTTTGCCGGATCCATGGCGGTCGTGAGCCTTCAGAACGGGCTGGAAACATTGGAAAATCGTCTTGGTGCGGATATTATCGTCGTACCGAACACGGCAAAACGGAAAGTAGATCCTAAAACGATGATACTGGACGGGACACCGGGCTATTTTTACATGGAGCGGGAAAAGATGGTGCTGATTTCCCATATCGAAGGCGTGGAAAAGGTGTCGCCCCAGATATTTCTCGCGTCCCTTTCCGCTTCATGCTGCTCCGTTCCGGTGCAGATTATCGGGTTTGAACCGGAAACGGATTTTATTATCCAGCCGTGGATCCGCGAAAGTTACGGCAGAGAACTTGCCCATGGCGATGTGGTGGTGGGATCGGCAGTCAATGCGGACGTAGGCGATACAATCCGTTTTTACAATAAAGACTGCCACATCGTAGCGAAACTGGCGGCGACCGGTACGGGGCTTGATACTGCGGTCTATACGAAAGCGGAGACCATACGGACACTCATCGAGGCGTCGTCGAAGATGGGGCTGAATCCGCTCTTTGAAGGCGATGTGGAAAACGTTATTTCTTCCGTTTACATCAAAGTAAAAGACGGTTATGACATTAAAAAAGTGACGGAAAATATCAATCTCCGTGTACGCCGTGTGAAGGCGGTACAGATGAAAGACATGCTTTCCGAAATAGCGGGCAGCCTTTCAGGGATTTCAAAAACGATCACCCTTCTTTTCGCGGCGGTCTGGGTGATGGTGTTCATCGTTCTGGTCGTTTCTTTCTCCGTCCTTGTGGGAGAAAGGAAAAAAGAATTTGCCCTGCTCCGCGTGATGGGAACGTCACGAAGAAAACTGGCAGGGATTTTATTGAAAGAAACTCTTATCCTGAGTGTTTCCGGCGGCGCGGCAGGCGTGAGCATGGGACTCCTTGTGGTGATTCCTTTCAGCGGGCTCATTGAAACGGGACTGAAACTACCCTTCCTTCTTCCGGGGTTTGTGGAAACAGGATGGCTGGCATTTGCCGCGATGGCGGTTATCTGCCTGGCGGGGCCTGCGGCATCGGCATATGCTGTGCTGCGTCTGTCCCGTGTCGATCCCGCGACGATTTTAAGGGAGGGTGAATAAATGCGTCTGGAAGCGGAACAGGTAACGAAACAATACCAAATGGATCCCAAAAAAGCACGGTTCGCTTATGCCCTTTCCCGAACTGATCTGGTGGTGGAGAATGGAGAATTTGCCGTCATTACAGGAAAATCGGGAAGCGGGAAATCCACGCTCCTCCACATCCTTGCAGGGCTGCTTCAGCCGACATCGGGCTGCGTGCTGGCGGGAGGAAAAGATTTGTACCGCATGGCGGACAGCGAACTGTCAAAGTTCAGAAATGAAAATATCGCTGTCATTCCCCAGGGAGGGGGAGCGATTTACAGCCTGACGGCGGAAGAAAATATCCGTCTGGCCCGGAATATCTATGGAAAGAAAGAAGAGAAAGACATCCTGCCGGTCATGAGAGAATTGGGGATCGAACTGCTGAAAGACGCGTATCCCTCCGAACTTTCCGGCGGCGAGCTGCGCCGCGTGGCCATTGCCGGGGCGCTCTGCCGGGACACGGGGATCTTTCTTGCCGATGAGCCGACTTCTGACCTTGATGAAGAGAATACGGATATCGTCGCAAAGCTCCTCCGCCGGGCGGCGGACAGCGGGAAAACGGTTTTTGTCGTCACCCACGAGATGGATATGCTGCCTTATGCCGATTTCCACTACATTATGAAAGAAGGCGTTCTGAGGAAGGCCGATGAGGAAGAGCGGAAGACGCTGCCGGATTTCTAACGGTCTTTTATTGGCTGATAAAAGCTATCAGCTGTGAGCTGTCAGCTGCAAGCTAACTATTCTTTTACGATTTAAATCATTACGACAAGCGAGTATCCTCAATCGCACTGCGTGCGCCAGCAGCTCCTTCTGACAGCCGACTCCATGATCCTTGTATAAGACATTAAGGCGTCATCCTGAACAAACGTGAAGGATCTGTTACCGTGGTGAGGGAAACGGCAAGGTGTCATCAGAGTAATAGATTCTTCGTTCCGTATGACATAGCCGTCTCCCTGTTTTCTCATACAGCATTCTTACTTCCGCTCTGAATGACGGGATACGGTAAGGCGCTATAATGAGGGAGATGTTAATCGTTATCCTAAACAAACGTGAAGGATCTATACCCGTGGTGAGGGAAGCGGTAAGGCATCATAATGACGGAGGGACGCTAAGCATCATAATGACAGAGAACATTAAACGTCATTCTGAGCGCCAGCGAAGAATCTGTACCCGTGGTGGGGAAAGCGGCAAGGAGATAAAAGCTATCAGCTGTTAGCTGTGAGCTGTCAGCTGCAAGCTAATATTCTTTTACGATTTAAATCATCTGTGATGCGGGAAAAGAGGAGTTCTTGTATAATATGTTTATTGAGAAACAGATGTGTTGAAGGAGGACTCATCGTATGTGTGGCGGATTGAAGAAAAGATACATTTTGACGGCATTGGTGTGTTTCGGCGCTGTTATGTCCGGCGGGGGTTTTGCGCAGGCGGAAAGCACAACGACGGAAAGCCGCAGTGAGACGCGGACGACAGTGGACAGGAATGGAACGATTGCCGAGCGTGTCCGGCGGACAGAATCGCGCACAACGGTTTCCAGCGAGACAAAGGACAGTGATGCGATTCGGAATATGGCCGCAGAACAGCGCCGGCAAATGGAACGTATGGGATTGCCGCATACGGGAAACCGGGAGTTTAATGAGAAGGTGGAATATCAGTATGAGTCCGGCGTGGTGCTGAATGAGCTCCTTGCGCCGCTTGTGGTACCTAATCGAAATGTGCCCAAGTCGATTGGGACATGGGCAGGAATGACTTTCCAAAATGACAGGATTATAGAGCAGGGGATCCTGGCAAAATGCAAATCCGGCGGCAAGTGGGGTATTCTTGGCACAGACGGGAAAGAGCTGATTGCTCCTGCTTATAAGGAAATCCTGGATGTGAATGACCGCACCGGTGTGATTCATGTCATGGTGGATAAGAAAACCACCCGGTTCATTTCCAAAACAGGCGAACAGCTGACACCGGAGGCCGTCGATGAATCGGACCGCCGGAGCAGGACGGATGCTGCCGGGCAGGAAGACAGCCGGGAGTATTATGACAGCGACGGCTATACGTCCTTTAAAGAAAAAGGAAAATACGGTTTCAAAGACGGCATGGGGAAGGTGGTCATCTCGCCGCGGTATAAGGATGTGCTTGCCGAGTTCAGTGAAGACCGTGCTTTCGTGAAGAATGAGAAAGGGAAAATCGTTGCTGTTGACGGCAGCGGCAGGGAACTGTTCCAGGCGCCGTCCAATCAAATGTATGCGTATGAAGGCGGTTTGGCCGAGTACCGCCGTAAAGTAGGGGGCTTCAATGTGGGCAGTCTGCTGGGCTTTGTGACCGGCGGCCTGATATACGGAGGATTCGGCTATAACGGCATCGGTCTTGGCGGTTTTACCTATGACGGAGCCAAGCGCGGTTACATAGACCGTGACGGAAATATCGTCATTGACAGCAAGAATGATAAAGTATGGCCCATGACCTGGTATGGTACAGTCATTAAAAATGACGGGAAAACCGGCTTTGTAAATCGGAAAGGAGAGTACGTTATCCGTCCGGGAGATTATGATGTAGGTGATCTGGACGAGATTAACGGTCTTTTGGTATTGAAAGACGGAAAGACCGGAAAAAGCGGGATTTTCAGTGTGGAAACGGGACAGCAGGTGATTCCTTTCCGGTATGATGGTATCACCTTTGCCGGTTCCGACCGTCTGGTTGTGGAGAAAAATGGGGTCCGCAGCTTATACAATATGAGAACAGGGTATTCTGTATTTTCCGTATCTACCGACATGACGATCGATCCTTTCCTTCATGACCGGCTGACATGGGTGCACCAGGGAAGCAGCAATTACGAGGTCATCAATGACCAGGGACAAATCCTGTTTGCCGATAAAGAAGGCCTTATTGAAGAGGCACGCCCGTTCAGCCACGGATACAGCGCAGTGAAAGCCAAGGGAAAGTGGGGAATCATGGACGCTTCCGGAAAATGGCTTATACAGCCTGTCTACCAGAATGTCGATATATTATAGAAAAATAACTTTATATAAAGAATGTTTGTCAGAATGACAGCGGACGGAAAGGCGTCATAGTGAGGGAAACGGTAAGAAGATAAAAGCTATCAGCTGTGAGCTGTCAGCTGCAAGCTAAATATTCTTTTATGATATGATCCTTGTATAAAACGTTAATCGTCATCCTGAACGGAGGTGAAGGATCTGTTATTATAGGGAGGGACGCCGATAAGATCACTTCCGCCATTTGGAAGTCTTGGAACATTCTTCACGCCGTCCGTAAATGACATGGTATAATAAAAATAAATTTGCAATGGAAAAGAAAAATCAGGGAGGGCGCATGAGCCGGGCAGATATACAATACCTTGGAATTATAAAGAATATACTGGACGCAGGGAGCTTAGGCGATAACCGCACGGGGATGCCGGCGTATAAACTGCCGCACCAGATCATGCAGTTTGATTTGGAAAAGGAGTTCCCGATCCTGACCACCAAGTTTGTGGCATTCAAGACATCGGTGAAAGAAATCCTTTGGATATGGCAGAAACAGTCCAATGATGTGCGTCTTCTCCAGCAGTGGAACTGCCATGTGTGGGATGAATGGATGCGGGAAGACGGCACCATCGGAAAGGCTTACGGCTACCAGCTTGGCAAGTATCATCAGGTGGATACGCTTCTGGAAACGTTGAAAAAAGATCCTCAAAGCCGCCGTATGGTGGTAGATCTGTGGAATGTGAAGGATCTGCCCGATATGGCGCTGTATCCCTGTGCGTTTCTTACGATGTGGGATGTTTCTGACGACGGCCGCTTAAATTGTATGCTCGTCCAGCGCTCGGGGGATATGGGTCTTGGCGTTCCTTTTAATATGGCGCAGTATGCGGCTCTTGTCCACCTGATTGCCCAGGTGAGCGGACTCCGCGTCGGACTTTTTACGCATGTTATCAATAATGCCCATGTGTATAAAAACCACGTGGATGCTATGAAGACACAGCTGGCCCGTCTGCCGAAGGCTTACGATGCGCCTGTCCTGAAACTGAATCCTGATGTTCATGATTTCTACGACTTCAAACCGGAAGATATCATGCTGGAAAATTATAAGCACCATGAAAAGATTGCCATGGAGGTTTCCGTATGAGCCTGTCCATCATCGTTGCCCGCGCGGCGAACGGCGTCATCGGTAATGATAATAAACTCATCTGGCATTTGCCGGACGATTTGAAAATATTTAAATCCCGCACGATGGGACGCCCCATCATCATGGGAAGAAAGACCTTTGAGAGTCTGCCGAAAGTGCTTCCCGGCCGCGTCCATTATGTACTGACAGGAAACAGGGCATACAGCGTGCCGGAAGGGGTTTATGTGTTCCACGCTGTAAAAGAATTGCTCTCTGCTCTTCCTGAAGGGGAGAACTTTATCATCGGCGGGGAAAAGACGTACGAAGCCATGTTTCCCTATGCAGATAAAATGTATATCACGGAAATAGAAAAAGAGTATGACGGCGACGCGGTATTTCCTTCTTTCCGCAAAGAAGAATGGAAAGAGACGGAATCTGTCATGGGGAAGGGAGATCCGGTCCATCGCTTTGTCACTTATGAAAGAGTGAGGGGATAAGCGCTGCGGCAGCGGAAAGATATAAATTTGATCAAGAGTGGTTGCGGTTTGCAGACGGGGAGGATGTATGCGGAAACGTCAGGGTTCGCCTTGCTTTGGGCGGTATCGGCGGTAAGCATCGTATTTCTTCTCGGAGGGACCGCTTTTTATGCTCCGGCAGCGCTGCGCTCTGAACAGGCCATGGAGATTGAGGCGGATGAAGCTTTTCTGGTACAGGAAGTCATGGAAACAATCAAGTATAACAGCCGCCTGCAGGGCGCCTGTTCCTTCCGGAGACCTGGAGCGGAACGGACGGCGGTACCATATTTTAATAGAGGAAAATCATCGAACGATAGAGGGCGTGGAAATGCGGGAGGTCTCCTGCACTGTCACCGATAAGACAGGCACGTCCTTTCTGCTGTCATGCTTTTGGAGGCGCCATGAAGCGGAAAGGGTTCATTTTATGGAAGTCCTGCTGGCACTTCTGCTCTTGTCAGCGCTGGCGGCGGCTGTTTTCCGATTCTCGGGCAGACGGCGGGAGCCATGGCATTTATGGACCGGCGGAGGCGGGCAGTGAACGAAGCCGTTTTGCTGCCGATTTCATGATAGAGAAGATACGGAACAATCTTAGGAAAGCGCGGCGCAGATGAGCGGGAACGTGTACAGGTACGAAGCGTATATATGGGTGAAGGATGGCAAGGATAAAAAAAAAAGTACGGGCTCCTTACAGCTTTTCGTAAAGGGAGAAAACTCAAGGTCCGTCTTCATAACGGCATGAGTGAGCCCGTGACAGGAGAGAATACGGGGAGCACGGAAATGACGGCGTTCCTCCTGCCGGAAGAAGGATCCGTATTTCAAGTACAGCCGAAAGGGCTGGTGAACGTATCTTTCCGGATGGAAAGCCGGAATCCGAAAGAAGTATATGCTGTGAAAACGGCGATCCTTCCTTATCGTGACTTTTACGGGGTGCAGTAATGAGCAGGCGGAAAGGATTTATGGCGGTATCGCTTCTGCTTCTTCTGTCGGCGCTCACGGCGGTACTGGGAGGGCTTCTCTTCTCCCTTTCACGGGGGCGCGGCGGGAGTCTGGCTTATGGGAACGGACTGTCTGCCATATACACGGCGGAGAGCGGAGCAAACTGGGCGCTCGCCTCTTTAAAACAGGGACCTGTAGAAAATAAAGAAATAACCATCTCTTTAGACGGCAGAGAAGCGCGTGTCCGTATTTCTTCCGTGACGAAAGAGGGAAATACATGGAAAGGAAAGATTTCTTCCGACGGTGTGGATTTACAAACGAAAGTGATGCGCTTTGTGAAAATTACTTTTACTGTAGAAGACAGTGGAGAACGGAAAATCATGGTGGAAAGCGTGGAGAGTGACCGATGAGGTTGTGGACAGAAGGCATAGTATCACGGGTGAAGGCTTTCCTGCCTGCAGGAGGACGGAAAACCGTGGTCATGGCGGCGGCAGGGCGGTTATGGCTGGCGGAAATGGAAAAGGAAAGTACCTTGTAAAGAAAAGCGCAGCGCTTCCAAAGATAACGGAAGAATCCCTTGCGGAAGCGTTTTCCTGCTTCAGCGGCATAGGGGAACTTGAGATAATCTTGATTTATAATTCTTCCGATCTTCACACGGCGTGCAGAACATTTCCCGCTATGACAGAAGAAGAACTGGCGGAAACCATGTACTGGGAGCAGGACAGGATTTTGGCGTCCGCGAGGATTTACGGCTTTCATGGAAAGCGCTTTCGGAAGATGCTGCCGGCTGGACAGTATCTCTGGCAGGAGTGCGGGAAGACTCGGTGGCATGCTGGCAGTCAGCGGAAAAAGTGGGAGAAAAATAACCCGGTGCATACCCGTGACGGCGGTGGAACTTCCGCGGAGCGGCAGCCGCTGTATTTGTATGGGAAAGGAAAGTCTGCGCTCTTCCTCTTCCGTGAAGAGCATGTGCAGGAATCACGGATACTGAATACAGCCGACGCTGATAAAAATTACAAGTATTTCTCCGTCATCTGTCAAAATCCTATGATATGGAAGGGAGGGACATCGTTTTCATCCCTATGAGCGGCGGAGTGAAAGAAATTCCTTTCTGGAAAGAGTTGGCGGAAAGATGGCGGGAAAAATCAAAACTTTATCCCTGTCGGACGAAATAGAACCGGAATCGGATGATTTTACGGATCCGGCTGATGAAAGAGAAGCCTTTTCTGAGGAAAGCGGAGAAGAGGATCATCTTGTAAAAATTTGCTTATGGAGAAGAAATGGAAGAGGGTTGTGGACGATCCTTCTTCCTGTCATGGAAGCGGCGGACGGAGCAGAGATGGATTTTCTTGCCGGGAAAAGAGGAAAGTACTTCCGGCCGGTGAAGTGAATTGGCTCCGCGCAGGCCAGGGGATGTCGGCACTCTTTGCCGCTGCGGGGATTCTCTGTTTTATTCTTCTCGGATATACTTTTCTTGAAGAAAGGGAGGCGGAAGCGAAACTGGCGGGACTGTCCGCCGTACGCATCGAAATGGATGCGGAACGGAAAAACGGGAAAAGAAAATCAGCTCCTGTCGGAATTGAAATCCCTGGAAGAAAATGATCTCCGGTGGGAACAAAATTGATTGCACTGTCGGAGTGCACGCCGCAGGGGATCGTCCTGTCCGAAATAAACGCCGGCGAAGGAACGGTCCATATCACGGGTACGGCGGATTCCCCGGTGACGGCCATGCGGTTTCAAAAGGAACTGGAAAAGGCCTGGGGCGGTAAAACATATATCGAAAAGCAAAAACGGGAACCAAACTTAAAATGGCGGCGTTCACTCTTTTGTGGAAAGGCGGTCAGCCATGAGCCTCAATGAATTTCTGAATGATAAAAATATACTGCCGCCTTCTTTCTGCTGGCGCTGTGTTTCTTTCTCCTCGACTGGTATCTTTTGCTGCCGTGGGGAAAAGGAAGAACACATCCGCCGGCTGGAGACAGAAACCGCTCTTCTGGAAAACCGGGCCAAACTTCCGAAAAGAAGCAGCCGGATGCCCTTTCTGGAAACTCTTCTCGAAGATACTGCGGCAGATACGGTTTTCTCCGCCTTTATGGAAAGCGGCTGCGCTGTGGAAGAAATAAAGGAAGAAGAAAATGAAAAGTTCCATGTATTTCATGTAAAGGGAAAGGTTCTTTTCACAAATCACCGCGGCCTTTGGTATAATAAAAGCAAAGAGAGATGGTCGGCGGCGGAGCTTTGCGCCCTGAAACGGGAAGGAAACCTTCTTGCCTATGAAGTGGAAGTCCGCGCCGTCCGAAACCGAGGTACGTATGAAAAAGAGAAATATAGTCCTGATCGGGCCTATGGGGACGGGAAAGAGCCGGGCGGCCAAAATACTCGCCGACGGATTTGACTGGCAGCTTGCCGATACCGACCGCATGATGGAACGGGAAACAGGAATGCGGATTGCCGACTATTACCGCGCAGCAGGCGCCGAAGCCTTTGAAGAAAAGGAAATGGCGCTGATTAACCGCGTCCGGTACTACCATGAGGCTGTCATCGCCATGGGCGGGAATTATCCCATGACGGAAAAGAAATTCAGGCTGCTGTCCGAGCATGGCCTTGTGATTTTGCTTTTTGCCAAACCTTACCGTCTGGCAGAGCGGGTACGCCGCCGTGTCGGGAAACGGCCGACTATGGACTATTCCGACGTCGATGGTTACGTCCGGCAGATGCTCCGCAAATGGACAAAATGGAAAGACCGCGTCGATCTCGTCATCAACACGACAAATACCCATCCCGAGCAGACCGCACTCCTCGTGGCCAGATACATTGACCGCCATCATGTGGAATTTGTAGAAAGAAATTAAACAGCATACAGAAATCAGCTGACAGGTTACAGAAAAGGCTCCAGATATCTTATTAATGAGGGGATTCATGAATTATCGAAATCTTGAAGTTTGGAAGAGGTCTTTAGATTTAACTGCAGATATCTATCGTTTAACTAAACAGCTGCCTAAGGAAGAATTGTTTGGATTGTCGGATCAGATGAGAAGAGCAGTCGTATCGATTCCATCAAATATTGCAGAGGGAGCAGGTAGAAATTCTGACAAAGAATTCAAAAGATTCCTGTTCATTGCAAATGGTTCAATTGCGGAATTAGAAACGCAATTACTTATCTGTGAAAACTCGATTTTGCAGATCAAGCAGAGATATATAGTTTATTAAGACGAACAGAAGAAATACGAAAAATGATATTTGGTCTGAAGAATCGGATTGATCTGAAATCTGATAGCTGACAACTGGTAACTGATAGCTGACGACTGACGACTGACAACTGACAACTGACAACCATCTTTATCAAAGGAGAAACTATGAAAAAATAGCTGTGCTTACCTCAGGCGGGGACGCGCCGGGCATGAACGCGGCCATTCGAAGCGTGATACGGATGGCGGGTTTTCTGCATTGTGAAATCGTGGGTATCCATCGGGGTACTCGGGACTTTGAAGAAGATTTCCGGCTGCTCACGAATCGTGATGCCGGCGGGATCGTCCTCCGTGGCGGTACGATGCTGAGAACCGCCCGTTGTCCCGCCTTTTGATGAAGACAATCAGAAAAAGGCGCGCAGATCTTAAAAATCACGGGATAGAAGGGCTTGTCGTCATCGGCGGCGATGGTTCCGTCCAAGGGCAGCAGCCTTGTCCAGCCTTGGCATACCCACTGTAACCATACCCGGCACCATAGACAATGATATGCACGGCACGGATGAAACCATCGGCCATGATACGGCGGTCAATGCCGTGGTGGGCGCGGTCAGCCGTATCCGTGATACTGCCTCTGCCCACGACAGAGCAGCCATTATTGAGGTGATGGGACGGTTTGCCGGAAATATAGCCCTCGATGCGGGAATTGCCTGCGGTGCCGAATACATCCTTGTTCCCGAAATTCCCTTCAGCCGTGAAAAGCTGGCAAGGAGCCTGATCGGGCAGATGAAAGAAGGCAGAACAAACAGTATCATCATCTGCGCGGAAGGCGCCGACGATGGCAGAGCTTTGGGAGACTGGCTGAAAGAACGGACGAATATAGATATCTGCACCACCATTCTGGGATTTATCCAAAGAGGCGGACGTCCCAGCGCCAGAGACAGCATCCTCGGCTCCCTCCTCGGTGCGGCAGCCGTGAAAGCCCTCTTAGACGGACAAATCACTTCTCTTATCGGGATGAATAAGGGGAAATCCGTATTCTGCCGTACAGCGAAGCGGCCAAAGAAAAAGATATTCAAAAGGACTCTACACCCTGGCCGGTATACTGGGCGCCGCGCAGGAAGATGAGGATATAGCGGAAAGCGGACTGTAAAACATAGCGGAGAGTAAACGGTGATTGATAAGGGTTTTACCGCTTTCCGGGAAATTATAAAAGTACACATGTCCTGTTTTGTAAAATGCTGATTCAGCGGAAAGGATGGTGTACTTTTATATGCAATATTAACGTTTCTTTTCTGCTCATGAATATTTAAACCTTATTTCATGTTATTTTCCTTTGATAAAGCGGCTTTTAGCTTATAGCTTATAGCTGCTGGCTTTTAGCTTTAGTTGCTAGCTTCTAGCCGCTAGCCGCTAGTAGCTAGTAGCTAGTAGCTAGTTACCATCTCTTAAGCAGGCAGTGAAAACTGTTTGACAGCAATAGGTGGAATAGGGTTTATTACACGTTCAAGCTTTAAGGTTAAACTGCTAATCTTTTGGGATAGCAGCATCATTTCAGAAGTAAGGCAGGTAAACATTTCATAAGAATGACCGGCAGCTGTTTTCTTAGTGCGGATACCCAGTTTGATGCTATAGGGATTATTAAATCTATCATTATAAACCGAATCAACAAGAGAGTCGTCCATATGGAAAATAGTTTTTAATTGTTTATTTTTCATATTAACCTCCAACATTTTTAAAAATAGGGGAATAAAGAATGGTATTCCCCTGATTGAGTAAAATGAGGGCTCTGTTACTCCTTATATTTCGTTTCTTTACAAGTTTTAAGGTGAAATCATATATCTTCGCCCGTATCTCTTGCTGCATTGAAGAGAAAACGGCGCAGGAATGATGAAGGCATTCTGCGATTTTGTTTAATCTTGTGGGGCTACTGTCTTTCAGGTTCGTTCTCTTTGTCTATGAGGTTGGTGGCTGCAGCATTTAAGAAAACACAGGTCTGTTTACAGAATCCGGTTTTATAAGGGTTTTGTACGATACTGCGTCATAAAAATTCTTAAACAACCTGTGTTCTATTCCTTATATCATATAAAACCCAATAATAAATCAGACAGCGGTTTAATCAATACATTCTGATCTTATATCTAATTTACTGATTAATAAGTTTTGTATATTCTTTAAATCTCCTTTTAAAGAATAGTATCATGCGTTTTGCTGCATGCAAGAAAAATCAAATAAAAGGAATCTTGCAGTTTATGCTTATTATGAATATTTTGGAACGGACTTCTTATATTAAACAAGCCGGTATAATGCACAAAAGAGAGGAGAGCAAAACCTTTTGATTAAGGCTGCTGTTCGATAGATACTTCTTCTGCAGCATCTTCGCGGTGTTGGTATCTTTCGGTGAATGCCGGAGCAGATACAAGGAAGCGGCAATCCATTCGCGGAATCCGATTTTATAAGAGACAGCTTTGGCGGTACATTAGTAGCGTGTGTGAAGCAGATACGTTATACTGTAAAAATATAAAATTTATAGTGATACAAGATTATTCTTTGAGGTAGAGGATGAAACAGGAAAACAGTCAGCCTGTAAAGCAGCATAAAAATGAACGGATTTGCGGACAGGAAACTTCTGGCAGGCCTTGTCTTTGCTGTGGGAGACTATATGGCATTGACCCTTTCAGCGTGTTTGGCACTGCATCTCAGAAACATCGTGATGACTTATAACATATATCATATCAACTTATCTTATATATTTTTCTGGGTTCCTTTGGTTTTATGCCCTTTATCCTGTACAGCGGGCTGTATACCAAGCGGATGCTTACTTATAAAATGACAGAGAAACTGTTCTATGCCTCTTTGTATGGAACTGTGTTTTCCATTATCCTTATGTTCATCGCCCAGGTGGCGGGAGAAGTATCGCGGCTCTTCGTGATTTTTGTATTATTTAATTTTATACTTCTCTGTTTCGTTCATTTTCTGACAAATAAGATCCTTCGTAAACTCCGCCTTCTTCAGATTCCTATTCTTATTCTCGGTGCCGGACTTTCCGGAGAGGCCATTACAAAGGAAATACGGAAGGATTCCGGCATGGGGTACAAAATCATCGGATTTCTGGAAGATAATAAGCCAAAGACGGAGTATATTAACCGATACCCTATCCTTGGCGGATTTGGTGATTTGGAAAAGTAGTGCGGGAAACAAGTGTGGAATCCGTCTTGATTGCCGCGCCTGGATTGTCCCAGTCCTCCCTGTCGGATCTCATTTACCGGGCCCAGTTTTTAGTGAAAGACGTGGGTGTCATCCCGAACCTGGTGGAGGTGCCGATGTCCAACATAGAAGCGGAGTCCTTTTCGATGCGAAAATCATGGTGCTCCATATCAAAAATAATCTGTCAAGGAAATCGAACCAGATAGTCAAGAGGCTTTTGATGTCGCAGCAACCATAATCGGCGGCATATGTATTCTGCCGGTCCTTTCATAGTGGCTGCCTGGATATACCATGATTCGCCGGGACCGGTCATTTATAAGCATCGGCGGATTGGGAAAAATGGGAAAGAATTTGACTGCTATAAATTCCGCAGCATGTGTGTGAATTCCCAGGAAGTGCTTGAAGAACTTCTGGCATCGGATCCTGCTGCAAAGAAGAATGGGACAGAGATTTCAAGCTGAAAATGACCCCGTATTACCAGAAGCGGAGCCTTCCTCAGGAAAACAAGCCTTGATGAACTTCCGCAGCTGATCAATGTATTAAAAGGGGAAATGAGCCTTGTAGGACCGAGGCCGATCGTCCGAAAAGAAGTGCCCGCTATGAAAAATTTATCAAAGAGTACTACAGTGTCCTTCCCGGCATTACCGGTGTGTGGCAGGTAAGCGGACGAAGTGATATAGACTATCCTGAACGTGTCCGCATGGACAGCTGGTATGTTCATAACTGGAGCATATGGCTGGATATAGTCATGCTCTGGCGGACAGTCAGTGTGGTTTTGAGGCGTAAGGGGCGTATTGATGGAAAAACCTATTCGTATTCTGCAAGTTCTAGGAATTGTAGGAGGCGGTGGTGTTGAAGCTGTTATCTTGGAGTACTACAAACATATAAATAGGGATAAAGTGCAGTTTGACTTTATTGTTCATGATGATAACAAAATTGATATTACTGAACAGATAGATGCAATGGGAGGGAGGGTTTATAAGGTTACACCATATTATAAAATCCAATTGCATTCATGATTGAGGTCTATCATATCATTCGAAAATATAACTATAAAATCATTCATGTCAATATGAATACGCTTAGCGTATTTTCTTTGTTTCCTGCTTGGATAGCAAAAGTGCCGGTAAGAATACTTCATAATCATAGTACATCGTCTCCAGGTGAGGCTAAACGTAATATCTTAAAATCTATATTACGTCCATTCTCGAAATTATTTGCTACTCATTATTGGGCATGTAGTAATTTTGCCGCATTATGGATGTATGGGCAGAAGGTTGCTAAGACTGATAATAAAGTTACTATTATTCACAATGCAATTAATTTGGAGAAATTTGCGTTCGATCTTGAGAAGCGTAACCAACTGAGGCATAGTTTAGGACTGGAGGGAAAGTTCGTTGTTGGCCACGTTGGTCGTTTCGTGTTTCAGAAAAACCATGAATTTCTAATTGATGTTTTAATTTTGCTTTGCAACAGCAGCCTAATTTAGAATTAATGTTGATTGGTGATGGACCATTAAAGAGTTTAATGCAGAAGAAAACAAAATTGTTAAAGATAAATAATAAAGTTAAATTTCTTGGAATTAGGGATGATGTTGCTGATTTATATAATGCTATGGATGTATTTATTTTCCCATCGAATTATGAAGGTTTGGGGATGGTAGGAGTAGAGGCACAAACCAATGGATTAAATGTTCTTGCATCTACTGCAGTTCCTTTGGAAATGAAATGTACAGAATTGGTTAAATATAAAAGATTATCTGATGGCGTTGATAGTTGGGGAAGGGTGATTGTGGAGTTTTCTAAAAGTAAGTTAGGTAGAAGAACCTCTATAGAAGATTTAAGGAAAGCAGGGTTTGATATTAAGGTGGAAAGCAAAAGACTTATGGAATTATATGAGAATATCAATGATTATATACTATGATAATGATTACGGGAGGTATTAATATGAAATATACTGCAAAGTATTTTAAAGATAATATGCCGGAATGGAAGAGAAAAAAGATGCATTTGTGGTGCAGAAATTTTATCGTCCTCTTTCTTTTATGGATCTAGTTTTGCAGCAAATCATGGAATTAGTGCTAATACCGTATCATACTTTTCCGTGATTGTAGCGATTATAGGGTGCATTTTGTTCCTTTTGATTCTAAGGGCTTATGTATATGTGGTGCGGTCCTATTTAGTGTATGGTCTTGGTTGGACTGTGTTGATGGGAATTTAGCTCGTAGTGTAAGGAAGCAACCGTTTGGTGAGTTTGCAGATTCAATGAGCAGTTATATCTTGGTGGGGCTTATGGGGAGCGCAATGGGGATAGCTGCTTATAATTTTGGTGGAACTCTACTTAAGCCTGGAAATGCTTGGATTATTTTGTTAGGGGCATTAGCATCAAGTGCTGACTCATTGATGAGACTCATTTATCAAAAATATAAAAATACGGAGAAAGAATTATCTGAAAAGGTGTATTAGAAATTGAGAATGATTTAAGGAAAGATCATAGTAAAGTGGGGAGTTTCAGGGTACGAATTGAAGAAACTTTAGGTATTGGAGGTATTTTGCCGCTTTTGATTTTGCTTGCCACTATTTTCAATGGTTTAGATTTGGTAATATTCTATTGCTTTGTTTATTATGGAGGATCTGCAGTCGCAGTTATTATTATTTTGGCGACTAAAGCGATAAAGAAAGCAAAATTAAAATATTAAGCTATCAATGAATTATTTAATGGCATCTTTGTATCATTAGGGTTATTAAAATAAAAGGAGCATTTATTTTGATTCATGTCAATAAGAATATAAAAATACAGTACGTGTATTTCCCGAGCAGGGACGGTATGAATACTATAGATATGATATGAACGAAAACCCTGAGGGGTTGCCAAAGGAGTTTGTTGATTCCGTATTAAAGAATATTACACCGGAGTTTTATCCGTATATCCTGAGCCCGATAGATTTTAAAGAAATATGCTGAATTTATCGATATGAGTTTTGAAAATGTGACGGCAACCAATGGGTCAGACATGGCAATCCGGTATCTCTTAGAAACTTTTGGTGAAAGAGGAAAATCCGTAGTTACAGTATCACCTTCTTTTGAAATGTACTGGGTAAATTGTTCTATTTTAGGATATAAACATGTTCCTGTAGCTTATGAAAAGGACTTTACAATCAAAATAGAAAATATTCTTGCGGCAGTGAATGAAGAAACAAGAATTATTGTTTTGTTAAATCCAAATAATCCTATTGGTAATGTATATACAGAAAAAGAGTTGCAAAAGGTAATCACAAAGGCGAAATCTGTGGGAGCAGTAGTTATTATTGATGAAGCGTATCATTATTTTTATGACAAGACATTTTTAAATTATGTGAAGCAGAATGACAATGTTATTATTTTGCGTACTTTTTCTAAATTATTTTCTATTGCGGCATGTCGTTTAGGCGTTATTATTGGTACACCTGAAATTATTAACTATGTAAGAAATGCCAAATTAACTTTTGATGTAAATGCGGTGGCATTGCTTTTTGGGGAGAAGCTTTTGGAACATCCTGACATTATTAGGAATTTGATAGAAACAGAAAAAAAAGGAAAGGAATATGTTCTTGCAGAATTACGAAATCATGGATATGAGTGTCGTGATTGCAGGGGGAATTTTATTTTTGTAAAGCCAAGGCATGATGCAGTTTCAGTCGCAAAGGAACTCGCGGGGAAGAAAAATGTATTAGTACATGCATATAACAATGAATTTTTAAAGGATTATATAAGGGTATCTGTTGGCTCAGTGAAAGCAATGCGAATTTTTCTTGACGCGTTTTTTGATATTGATAAATAAATATCTGTAAAAATTTATACTTTTAATTTGTCAATACGGAGATACTATGAAGAAAGTTATAACTTATGGTACATATGATCTGTTTCATCAGGGACATTATAATCTTCTGAAAAGAGCTAAAGAATTAGGGGATTATCTTATCGTAGGAGTGACCTCTGATTATTTCGATAAGTCCAGGGGCAAGTTTAACGTACGTGATTCTTTGATGACCCGCATTGAAAATGTGAAGGCAACCGGTTTTGCAGATGAAATTGTCGTTGAAGAATATTTTGGACAAAAGATTGATGATATCAAAAAATACGGAGTGGATATTTTTACTGTAGGATCTGACTGGAAGGGCTATTTTGATTATTTGAATGAATACTGCCATGTGGTTTATTTGGAACGTACAAAGGGAATTTCCAGTACACAAATAAGAAATATCAATAATCTGCGTTTGGGAATAGTTGGTAATGAGTCTGTCTTAGATAGATTTTTGGATGAATTGAAGTTTGTCAGCGGTGTTGAGGTTGCAGGTGTATATGCTGCTAATGAGGGGGAATACAGTGAGTACAAATCGATAAAATATAAAGATTTAGAACGATATGAGACGTATGAGGCTCTCCTTTCTTGTGCAGATGCGGTATATATCAATGCCCCGCTGCATGAACGGCTGCTGTACATAGAAAAGGCCATCAAGACAGGAAAACATGTGTTGACAGAATTTCCTTTCTGCAGTGATTACCAGAAAGCGAAAAAACTGATGGAATTAGCACAAAAACAACATGTAATACTGATGGAAGGCCTTAAAACCGCTTATTGTCCCGCATTTGGGAAAATGGTTTCACTTGCACGCAGCGGGCAGATCGGGAAGCTTGTTAATGTAGAAGCCAATTTTACACAAATACTTGGGAAAGGACTGAATAACCAAATCAGAATTGCAGGAGGCAGCATGGAGTCTTTGGCAGCTTATCCCTTGCTTGCTATTTTTAAGTTGCTTGGAACAAATTATAAACGTGTAAGTTTTATGACACAAAAAGAAAATCATATAGATATGATTACAAAATTAAATTTCATATATGAGGATGCAATGGCAGGTGCCATAGTGTCAATTCGATCCAAAGCGGAAGGGGATTTGGTTATCTCCGGGACTAAGGGGTATATTTATGTGCCGGCGCCATGGTGGAAAACGGAGTTTTTTGAAGTCAGGTATGAAGATGTCAATAAAAATAGAAAATATTTTTATAAGTTTGATGGGGAAGGCCTTCGATACGAAATTGTGGAATTCCTTTACAATATCAGGGATGGTAGGAATGGATTTCTGATGACTGAAGACGAGGTTTTGGCGGAATGCAAGGCAATTGATCAATTTTTATCCAATGTGGATGTAACAGTATTAGATAGTTTTTGCGGAGATATGTGAATATGTCTTTTTTTTCCATCATTATTCCCATTTATAATAATAAAGAAAAAGAAATGGCGGATTGCTTTGCAAGTATATCTCAACAACAATATAAAGATTTTGAAGTTATTGTTATTGATGACGGGAGCAATGAAACATGTGCAAGAAATATTGACCGCTTGTCCAAGCGGTTTTTCACACGTTACAGAGTAATACATACTGTAAATAATGGTGTTTCAAAAGCAAGAAATTTGGGGATAAAATATGCGGTAGGGAATTATATTACATTTGTAGATGGTGATGATATCATTTGTCCCTGTATGCTCATGGATGCGTATCAGGTACTGCAGAAATATGATTTGGATATTCTTTATGGAATGCTGCAATCTGTAAAGGAGGATAAATTAAACTGCTCTCGTCTTGTAAATATAGCATACAAAAAATATCTATTTTCTACCGCTGATCTTTTGGATATAGAGGGTCTTGAAGAATTGTATTGCCATATGTTTGATATAAGCCAGAGTCGTTTTAAATGTGGAAAGGGATATGTCAGTCGTGGACCTATTGCCAAAATGGTAAAAAAAAGTCTTGCTGAACGCAATTTATTTGATGAAAAGTTGGCTTTTGGTGAGGATGAAGAATGGAACTTACGCCTTCTGTCGAATCCAATTCGAGCGGGTGTTATCAAAAAATTATGGTACTATTATATTCAGCGTAAAGATTCAACCTTGCATCGGTTTCGGACTGATTTTATAAAAAAGCATGAAGAGCGTTTGTCTGCTATGTGGAAATATGTTAAGGATAAGAAGACAGAATGTTGCTATTTAAATGAAAGTTTGCATGTATTAAAAGATTTATTGCCAAATTATTATTTCTCAGAATTTTATCAAGGGAGTATGAAAGGAGCATTTATTGAATATCACTCTTTGCTAAAACAGTTTCCTTGGAGCGCCGGTTGCAATGTAAATAATATAATTTATTTGAGTGTTAAAGGAAAAGTCCTATACATTTTATTTAAAACTCGGTTACTTTTTTTATTGTATTTTTTCAGAAGTAGATAGATGTATGATTTATAAAAGGGTGAAATGAATATGGTTCATACTGAAATTAGAGATTTTTTATTTCTTATTATGGGGATATGTCTTGTATTCAATAATATTCCCGATATAGTTCAATTAAAGTTTTTAGGAAGTGGAATAGGGAATAATTTAGTTGCATATCCTATTCTATTTGGAGCTATATATACCATATACTGCCATTTAAAATCTGGGAATGTTTTAGTAGAATACAAAAGATTTCTTCTTTATGGTGGGGTATATTTATGTATACTTTTTATTTCATTGATTGTAGGATTAATTCATTATCCATATTATGATGCTATTGTTAGTGTGCCAATTGAACAGATGGGAAAAATGGCAACGATAATTATTTTTTGTGAAAAGATAGGAATAACAATAGAAGGAAAAGCAATAGCACTATTATGGGGGATGTTTAGATTTGGTGGAATTGTTCTAAAGTTTATTATGACATTTGGTGTTTCTTATATGATTTTTTGTTGGTATCATGATGATTGGAAACGTGGATTCAATTTTTTTACTAAAGGGATATTATGTTCTCTTATTTTTGTAATCGGATATAGTGTTTTTGAAATCCAATATCTGGCAGGTGGAGAGTTCGGAAAACAATTTTTGGAACAAATAAATCCATATATTCATGTTATTAAAGTAGAGCATGATTGGTGGCCGCCGTTGCTTTGGCCTGATAAACAATTACGTTCAGTTTTTCCAGAACCATCACATATGGGAAACTATGCAGCTATATTGCTTCCGGTACTTTGGTTTTATCTTTTAAATGATTCAAGAGACAAAAGATTCAAGTTTGTTTTGGGTACAGGATATTCTTTATTTATCTTTATGATTTTTTTGACTCAGGCACGTACTGCATATGCTATGTTTTTAGGTATAACAATGCTTATGGTGGCAGGATTACTTATGCTTGATTGGAGACGTTATTTCAAGATAGTAATTATGATTTTAAGTATTAGCCTGGGTATATTTTTCTTATCCGTAAGGTTTATAAATTATATAGATAATATTGGTATATCTAAAGACATAATTGAGCCACCTAAAATTTCTGCAGTGGAAGTGGTAGATAAGAATTTGGGTTCACTAGCTGGAGAAGATAAAAGAAGTAATGGTTCAAGATATGCTTTGTTAAAAGCACATTTTAGGATGGGGATGGAATCACCTTTATTAGGGAAAGGGACATATCTGAATGATTCTTATACAAAAGATTATTTTGAGTTTGCAGAAAAAGAGAATCCTGGAGTTAAAATGTGGATAGGGAATCAAAATAAATTTGGCATATTAAAATATCCTATTGGTGCAATGAATGAATATGTGGAACGTTTTTCCGCAAATGGTTTGATGGGGCTATCTGCATTTTTATTTCCATTCGGCTGGATATTATATAAATTAATTTGGTTAATAAAAAAGAAAAAATGTAGAGAGTATGTTTGTCTATTAATTGCGGTGATTGCCGCGTTGGTTGTAGGAGCAAATGATTCTTTATCTGTAGTTTATGGGTTATGGCTTCTTTTAGGTTTATCTTATGCGGTGGTTTTAGGGCAAGGATCGGATGGATGAATGAGCGGAAAATCGGTATTGTTATCAGCTATGTAAATATTTTTTTACATGCACTGGTAGGGTTTCTTTATGTGCCTTTATTGCTTTTCTATATCGGAAGCAGCGGGTATGGCCTATATCAGCTGATAGGTTCCTTTATTGCTTATTTCAGCATTATGGATTTTGGCCTGACAGCAGCAGTTGTAAGATTTTATGCAAAGTATAAGGCGTTAAATGATATTGCCGGTATGGAAAATATCCTGGCTATTTCTCTTCGGGGATATGGCTTTATTGCTGTATTTGTTTTATGTATCGGAAGTGTTTGTTATTTTTTCCTGAATCAGATATTTGCAGGAAGTATGACGGCAAAGGAAGTGGGAGAGGCGAAGAGTCTGTTTCTTTTACTTCTTTTTAATATTGCCCTTACACTTTCTACTATGGTTTTCCGTGCGGTAATTAATGCCCATGAAAAATTTTTATTTTTAAAGGGCGCAGAAACAGTTGAATTAGTATTACAGCCGCTTTTGGTTATATTGGTATTACGGCAATATCCAAGTGCGTTTTCTGTAGCAATGGTTCAGACACTAATGAATATAATCCTGATTTTTGTGCGGGGATATTACTGTTTTGAAAAACTGGGTATTCGTATTCGGTTTCATTATTGGGACAGCAAATTGATTCATGAGTTTAAAAAGCTTGCGTTGAGTGTGTTTGCCATTTCATTAATTGATCAGGTGTTTTTTAAAACTAATCAGGTTATATTGGGGATCGTCAGCGGTACATTTGCGGTAGCTGTTTATTCCATTGCGGCGCTCATTTACATGAATTATATGGCATTGTCGAATGCGATTTCCGGTGTATATCTTCCGCATATTACAGAAATGGTTGCTCGAAAAGAATCGGTACAGAAGCTGTCGGGGTTATTTATACAAATTGGACGCTGGCAATATTTTTTATTGGGACTGGTAGCTACAGGTTTTATCATTTTCGGGAAACAGTTTATTCAAATCTGGGCAGGAGACGGGTTTGAAGATGCATATTGGATGACACTGCTTATTATTATTCCGTTCACGATTGACTTGATTCAGAATATAGGACTTTCTATTTTACAGGCACAGAATCATTATGATTTTCGTGCTAAGGTTTATTTTGGCATTGGCATCTTAAATCTGATTCTTGCGATACCTTTGGGAATGAAATATGGCGGTATAGGTTGTGCCTTTGCAACCGGATTTTCTATGTTTATCGGAAATGGGCTGGTTATGAACTGGTACTACTCTTCTGTTACCGGTTTACAAATTAAAGAGTTCTGGAAACAAATTATAAAAATTTCATTTAGGATCATGTTTTGCTGTATCATTGGATATTTTATAAATATAATGACGATGAGCGGCAGTAACACGGTTTTCGTGATTAAAATGATTGGTTATACTATACTGTACAGCGGAGTTATATATTTCACGAGTATGAATAGAGAAGAGAAAAATAAGATTTGTCAGTTGCTGAGAAGAGAGATGTGAGGAAAATATCGTTTCCACTTCTATATAAAAAAAGATTTCTCCCAAGGAACTATTTAGAACGAATATGTTAATGCAGAACAAAGTTCATTATATTATTTAAGGGATTATTTACAAGTACTGGTCATGCATGATTTATTGTATTTTGTTATGGAGGGAATAGATGGAAACCTATCAAAATGTAAATGGAAATTCCGGTATAGCAGGATATGAGATTGGCGATACTTATATCGAGGTGGAATTTGCAGATACGGAGAGTGTGTATCGCTATTCTTACGAAAGTGCCGGGCTGAAGAATGTGGAGGAAATGAAGCGTCTGGCGGCGCAGGGGCATGGACTCAATTCGTTTATTAACCGGCGGGTAAAATATTTATATGAAAAGTGAGAGAGTCTTGTTTTAAAGGGCTCTCTTTTTTGTATTGCAGTATAATGATCTTAAAAGATACGGACAGAAAGGAAGTGTACATCGTGAAAACAGCGCGCAGGGAAATAGAGGGCAGGCCTGTGCTGGCGGTCTGCTATGATTTCGACCGGACGCTTTCCCCTGAAAATATGCAGGACGGATATATCCGTGCCGTGGATTATGACGTGGACAGCTTTTGGGAGGAATCGAACCGGCTGGCGGGAGACCACTGCATGGATCAGAACCTGGCGTACATGTATAAGATGCTTCAAAGCGCCAGAGGGAAAGAAATACTGAACAAGGAACGGCTGAAACAGTACGGCGGCAAAGTCAGGTTGTACGACGGCATCAAAGGATGGTTCCGCCGGATTAATGCCTATGGGGAAAAACGGGGCATCCTTGTGGAACATTACATCATTTCCTCCGGGCTGCGGGAAATCATAGAAGGGACAGAGATTGCGAAAGATTTCACCCATATTTACGCCAGTTCCTTTTATTACAATGAGCATGGAGAACCCTGCTGGCCGGCGCAGGTGATCAATTACACGAATAAAACGCAGTTCCTTTTCCGCATAGAGAAAGGAATCCTGGATATCAATGACAATGCGGTGAATGACCACTTCGCGGAAGGCGAGCTGCGCGTCCCATTCAGAAATATCGTATACATCGGCGACAGCGCCACGGATATCCCCTGCATGCGCCTTGTCAATTCACTGGGCGGCCATTCCGTCGGCGTCTACGATTTGGAAAATACGGCCAGCAAAGATACGGTACGCCGGATGATCCGGGATGAACGCATCCGCTACTATGTACCGGCGGATTATACCAAAGGAAGCGAAATGGACACATTCATGCATCAGATTATAGACAAAACGGCGGCCTATGAGGTGCTGGAAGAGAAACATCTGAGGGACAGAAAAGAAGCGGGAGGTGGGAGAAATATATGATAGATATAGGATTTAATGTATTTGATGGTTTTTATATGGGGATAACTTTTTTACTTAGCCTTGGCTCAATTTTTATAACAACATTAGCTTTAGTTTCAATGTTTCCTGCTATTGAGCTCGAAAGGCGTAAAGGTGTTCTTGCGAAGAAACTTGATGATTTATGTGATTGCGTGTTTTATACACCTACCGATATTGATGAATATAAACGAAATAGAGAGAAAATCTTATTAATATTGTCTGATTATCAATATAATTTTGAATTATATCAGCAACTACAAGATAAATATCGGTATATTATAGAGTATAGTAAAAAAATAGTGCAAGGATTTAAAATATTAATCTTAACGGGGGCTTTAGTTTTTATTGTATTAGTGATTGTCACCTTGATTTGTAATACTATTCAATCAGATCCTGCTATAATAGGAAGCTGTAGTCTATTTCTTCCGATGATTATTGGACTATGTGTGCGTTATAAATTATGTGGAAAGTCAAGGTGTTTTATTTTACTACCGGCTAATTTAATAGGAAGAATCCTTGAAAGTAATGAGACAGTCAGTAAGATAGTCGAATTTCCCGATGGTAAAAGTTTATTTTACCCCAATAGATTAATTTCTGATAAATTTATTGATGCGGCAGTGACTTCGTGGAAGATTCCGAAAATGTTATCTGCCCGTACTTTTCGAAATTGTACATATTTTGAGAAGTATGAAAAGGAAGATAGTATTAATTTCGATTATATATTAGATGAAATTGAAGATAGTGAGTATAATTCATTTTTATGTTATAGATTGCCTAATTTGTCTGAGTTGGAAGAAGAATTAGAAATCATCATTAAGTATACGGATACCAATAAGAACAAACAGCGAGATAAGTTTCATATAAGAAAAAATGAAATAGAGAATTCAATAGAAGAAAATGGTTGTAGGCTTATGTTATGGACTAGAGCTTTAGTGGGAAATATTGAGTCTATAACAGTGAATTTCACAGAAGCAAAAATAATTTTCCATTATCGGTGTTTGTTGAAAAACTCTAAAAATCAATTAACTACTTCATCATTTGGATGGTGTGTTGGTACACATTGGCATTCATTAACAAGTCAGTTCTTAAAACCTATTAATTAAAAATAAGGAGGACACTATTATGAAAAAGAATTTTAAACCGAATACCTGGCTGTATCCGCAGCCGGTGCTTGTGATTGCTTCGTATGGCGCGGACGGCACGGCGGATGGTATGGTAGCGGCGTGGGGAGGGATTTATGATACGAACCAAGTGGGATTTATGCTGGACCATACCCATAAGACCGTGGCGAATCTATTGGAAAAGAAAGCTTTTACCGTAAGCATGGCGACCGTTTCCACGATGGCGGAAGCGGATTATCTGGGGATCGTGTCGGGAAACCGTGTACCTGATAAGGTGGCGCGCGCCGGGCTTCATGCGGTGAAGAGCGAATTTGTGGACGCACCGGTGCTTTCGGAATTTCCTTTGACCTTGGAGTGCAAAGTATCCAAGGTGACGAAGGTAGGCGAGGATTACCATTTCGTTGGGGATATCGTGAATATCTTGGTCGATGAAGACATTCTGACCGATGGAAAGATTGACGTGAAGAAATTACAGGCGATTACCTTTGATCCGGCCGGCGGGAAGTATATTGCTCTCGGTGACGCGGTAGGAAACGTGTACCGGCAAGGGAGAAAGTATATGGAGTAACAGAAATCGGCTGTTTGGGGTCAAAGCTGTAAGCCGGCAGCTAAAAGTGCTGAATGACACCGGACGTTAAGGCGTCATAATGAGGAGAACGTTAAGGCGTCATCCGAAACGAAATGTGAAGGATCTATTACCGTAATGAGGGAAAGCAGTAAGAAGATAAAAGCTATCAGCTGTGAGCTGTCAGCCATTAGTTGTTAGCTGTCATCTGTTGGCTATTAGCTAATAGTTCTTTTACGATTTGAGTCATCATGGCGATTAAGTATCCTCAGCCGCGCTGCGTGTGCTACCGGGCTCATGGAAATAGGTGGCGCTGAATTGGTAAGAAAGGAGCCGGCTTGATTTGCTATGGAAGATTGACTGTTTGCTTTCCGGAGAAGAAAGATTTTTACCTGTCTTTTTTATACTTCATAAACCGTTGAGTTGAAATTAAGTGCAATAATGAAATGAGTTGTACAAATTGGCATACAAAAACCACTGACAGTCAGTTGTTTCGGATAGCCAGTGGTTTTTGCGTCTTTTCGGACATTGAAGTTTAAGTATTTCACGAAGGACATGCTTATCTTGATAGACCTGCCTTCACTATTTCTTCTTCCCTTTCTTTTTGTGCTTTTTTTCTTTATGTCGTGAGATTTTTGCTTTTTTCTTCTCTTTCTTTATATTTTTAAGTTTTATTTTAGGGAAATCTTGATAAGACTTTTTAGCTTCCGGGTATGGTGATGATATATTATCTATGGCAGTATCGTATTTCTTTACTGCTGCGCCATCCTCTTCTATGGTGAGGGTCGTTGCATTGGTGGATTTTTCCAGCAATTCGGATAAAATATGGAGAGCTTTTTGAATAAGCGCATCTTTTTGTTCAAGTGTTGTTCCGTCAAGAGGCATTTTTATAGTGATACGGTTCATAAGATGATCCTCCTAAAAATAGATTTTTAAAAATAGGATGATTATTTAAGTTTATTATAACAGAAATAATGCTGATGGAAATAGAAATTTTATTCCAAAAGTTAAGTTTTTCTATCATAACTATTGCAATAATGAAAATTTTGAGTAATAATATGAGATATTAGGAAAATGAGATATTAGGCTCTACAAATTTCATGTTTTTAGGTTTTCCTGTTGTTTAGGGGTTTTCGGTATTATACTGGCAGTATTGTACTGGAAAGAATGTGTAGGTAGAAAGGGGAGAAGTATAATTGAATAGGATCTATAAGGTGGTCTGGAGTAAGGCGAAGGGGTGTTATGTCGTTGTCTCTGAACTGGCGAAGCAAAACGGTAAGAACAAGTATGGCCAGACTGGGGAGACGACAGGCCTTTTGAGTGCGCTTCTTTGTGCACTAATGCTTACGGGAAGTGCTTTGTTCTGGCCGATGGAAGTTTCGGCCGGCACACAGTATGGAGACGATAGCTGGGCAGATGGATATAATACAGCGATTGGTATATCAGCCAGGGCAAGAGGTGACGGTGCGCTGGCGTTGGGGACACAAACGAAGGCGACTGCTATTCGTTCTACCGCAATAGGTCATCAGGCCGAGGCAGGTGGCGCTGATAGTATTTCGATCGGTACGTTATCCGGCGCAAGTAATACTCATTCCATAGCTATCGGAGACAAGGCCAGGGCATACGGAATAGATGCCATAGCACTCGGTGCTTCTGCAAATGCAACGGCGACCAATGCGATGGCAGTTGGCAGGAATGCAAGCTCAACGGCAGGCGGGTCGGTAGCGGTAGGTATTAATACGGAAGTGACGCAAGTCAATTCGGTCGCAATGGGAGCTACTGCTAAGGCTTATGGTGATAGCGCGGTATCTTTAGGTGTCGATGTGGTATCCCGGGGACATAGTGCGGTAGCTGTCGGTGCGAATGCGGATGCGCTTGCCCAGAGTGCGGTTTCTATAGGTGATTCAACATTAGCCAATGCGCACAATGCGGTAAGCGTCGGTATAAGTTCGCAGGCAACAGCGGAGCGTGCTATCGCTATGGGTGACAGCACAAGGGCAACTGCATGGGATGGCGTGGCAATCGGTACTGCAGCAAAGGCAAATGCAACTGGTGCGGTCGCAATAGGAAAGGATGCCTTAGCAAATCAGGAAGCTGGAACAGCGGTTGGTATCGGAGCGGAGGCTACAGGTCAGTATGCAGCCGCTTTTGGTGATGTTGCTAAAGCTAGTGTAAGGTGGGGTACTGCCATCGGTACGGGTTCTTTGGCTAATGTTGCCGCCGGGGCGGTCGGGTATGATCCGTCAGGGGCTTTCCATTCCGGTGATACGACCGGCACGTGGAAGTCTACCTTGGGAGCCGTGGCCGTGGGGGATACGACTCGTAATAAAACCCGTCAGATTATAGGCGTTGCTGCCGGCACTAATGACACTGATGCTGTCAACGTGGCACAGTTAAAAGCCGCCCAGCTGGGCGGGGGCGGAGATTCAAGCTGGGTGATCCAGGACACAAACAGCCCGCAAGGTAGAAAAACTATCGATAAGAATAATCCGTTGACTGTCAGAGGTGATAGATATATCAAGGCAGAAGTTGGTTATGACGGATTGAACTTGAAGCTGGATGAAAACCAGCTGAATAATAGTATCAGTAATAATTCGACGGTTCAGAACAACAGGACGGACATCAATAACCTGAAAAGCGGCTTTAACCTGAAAGCAGGAAGTGCGACCAGCCAGGTAAGACTGGGAGAAGGAACCACGCCGACAATAGAATTTGCAACAGCCGACGACACAATGACCGTCAACCTGAGCGACAAGAAAGTCACATACGGGATCGATAAGAACAAGCTGGTCAAAAATATAACGGGCGACCTGATTACCAATATCAATAACAGCACAACCACTCCGATTACCAACATCAAGGCCCAGTTCGGAGTAACGGCAGACAGCGGAAGCCAGAAAACCGTCACACTGACCAAAGACACGACACCGACAGTAAAATTCAAAGGGGACGGGAAATACCTGACCTCCGTGACAGACACTGACGGCGTACAGTACAGCGTAGACGAAAACAAGCTGAACCAGAACATCACCAACATCACCAACGAGGCGATCAAAGGCAAAGGGCTGTACTTCGGAGCCAACAGCGGAGCAACCGTTCTGAACAAACTGGGAAGCACCCGAAAACATCAAGACCAAGGTCAGCCAGGACGCCAGCGGCAACACCAACATTAATATGATGCTGGCAAGCGCGCTGAACGGGATCACATCGATCTCGAACGGAAAAGCGGGCAGCAATAATACCACGATCACGCTGGGAGACGGGACAGTGAACGTTGGCGGGTCAACGATCAGCAACGTGAAGAGCGCGCTGAACGGTACAGCGCTGGCGAACGCAAGCGAAGACCAGAAGAAGAGCGCGGCGACCATCGGCGACCTGAAAGACGCGGTCAACAACATGAGCGGGGACGTAAACTGGGTAATCCAGGATGCGAACACCCCGAAAGGGACAAAGACCATCAACTCGACCACGCCGCTGACAGTCAAAGGCGATAAATACGTCAAGACGACAGTCAACAACGACGGGCTGAGCCTGGGACTGGACGAAGACCAGCTGAACAACACAATCACCAACAACAATACCGTCCAGAACAACAAGACAGACATCAGCAACCTGAAAGCAGGCTTCAACCTGAAAGCGGGGCGACAACCAGCCAGGTAAAACTGGGAGAAGCGACCACGCCGACAATAGAATTTGCGACAGCTGATGACACAATGACCGTCAACCTGAGCGACAAGAAAGTCACATACGGGATTGACAAGAACAAGCTGATCAACAACATCAACAACACGACGAACAACCCTGTAACCAATATCAAGGCCCAGTTCAGTAACGGCAGACAGCGGAAGCCAGAAAACCGTCACACTGACCAAAGACACGACACCGACAGTAAAATTCAAAGGGGACGGGAAATACCTGACCTCCGTGACAGACACTGACGGCGTACAGTACAGCGTAGACGAAAACAAGCTGAACCAGAACATCACCAACATCACCAATGAGGCGATCAAAGGCAAAGGGCTGTACTTCGGAGCCAACAGCGGAGCAACCGTTCTGAACAAACTGGGAAGCACCGTGAAGATCCAGGGCGAAGGGACGAAAGCGGACAGCGAATACTCCGGCGAAAACATCAAGACCAAGGTCAGCCAGGATGCCAGCGGCAACACCAACATTAATATGATGCTGGCAAGCGCACTGAACGGGATCACCTCAATCTCGAACGGAAAAGCAGGCAGCAATAATACCACGATCACGCTGGGAGACGGGACAGTGAACGTCGGCGGGTCAACGATCAGCAACGTGAAGAGCGCGCTGAACGGTACAGCGCTGGCGAACGCAAGCGAAGACCAGAAGAAGAGCGCGGCGACCATCGGCGACCTGAAAGACGCGGTCAACAACATGAGCGGGGACGTAAACTGGGTGATCCAGGATGCGAACACCCCGAAAGGGACAAAGACCATCAACTCGACCACGCCGCTGACAGTCAAAGGCGATAAATACGTCAAGACGACAGTCAACAACGACGGGCTGAGCCTGGGACTGGACGAAGACCAGCTGAACAACACAATCACCAACAACAATACCGTCCAGAACAACAAGACAGACATCAGCAACCTGAAAGCAGGCTTCAACCTGAAAGCGGGAGCGACGACCAGCCAGGTAAAACTGGGAGAAGCGACCACGCCGACAATAGAATTTGCGACAGCTGATGATACAATGACCGTCAACCTGAGCGACAAGAAAGTCACATACGGGATTGACAAGAACAAGCTGATCAACAACATCAACAACACGACGAACAACCCTGTAACCAATATCAAGGCCCAGTTCGGAGTAACGGCAGACAGCGGAAGCCAGAAAACCGTCACACTGACCAAAGACACGACACCGACAGTAAAATTCAAAGGGACGGGAAATACCTGACCTCCGTGACAGACACTGACGGCGTACAGTACAGCGTAGACGAAAACAAGCTGAACCAGAACATCACCAACATCACCAACGAGGCGATCAAAGGCAAAGGGCTGTACTTCGGAGCCAACAGCGGAGCAACCGTTCTGAACAAACTGGGAAGCACCCGAAAACATCAAGACCAAGGTCAGCCAGGACGCCAGCGGCAACACCAACATTAATATGATGCTGGCAAGCGCGCTGAACGGGATCACATCGATCTCGAACGGAAAAGCGGGCAGCAATAATACCACGATCACGCTGGGAGACGGGACAGTGAACGTTGGCGGGTCAACGATCAGCAACGTGAAGAGCGCGCTGAACGGTACAGCGCTGGCGAACGCAAGCGAAGACCAGAAGAAGAGCGCGGCGACCATCGGCGACCTGAAAGACGCGGTCAACAACATGAGCGGGGACGTAAACTGGGTAATCCAGGATGCGAACACCCCGAAAGGGACAAAGACCATCAACTCGACCACGCCGCTGACAGTCAAAGGCGATAAATACGTCAAGACGACAGTCAACAACGACGGCTGAGCCTGGGACTGGACGAAGACCAGCTGAACAACACAATCACCAACAACAATACCGTCCAGAACAACAAGACAGACATCAGCAACCTGAAAGCAGGCTTCAACCTGAAAGCGGGAGCGACAACCAGCCAGGTAAAACTGGGAGAAGCGACCACGCCGACAATAGAATTTGCGACAGCTGATGACACAATGACCGTCAACCTGAGCGACAAGAAAGTCACATACAGGATTGACAAGAACAAGCTGATCAACAACATCAACAACACGACGAACAACCCTGTAACCAATATCAAGGCCCAGTTCGAGTAACGGCAGACAGCGGAAGCCAGAAAACCGTCACACTGACCAAAGACACGACACCGACAGTAAAATTCAAAGGGGACGGAAATACCTGACCTCCGTGACAGACACTGACGGCGTACAGTACAGCGTAGACGAAAACAAGCTGAACCAGAACATCACCAACATCACCAATGAGGCGATCAAAGGCAAAGGGCTGTACTTCGGAGCCAACAGCGGAGCAACCGTTCTGAACAAACTGGGAAGCACTGTGAAGATCCAGGGCGAAGGGACGAAAGCGGACAGCGAATACTCCGGCGAAAACATCAAGACCAAGGTCAGCCAGGATGCCAGCGGCAACACCAACATTAATATGATGCTGGCAAGCGCACTGAACGGGATCACCTCAATCTCGAACGGAAAAGCAGGCAGCAATAATACCACGATCACGCTGGGAGACGGGACAGTGAACGTCGGCGGGTCAACGATCAGCAACGTGAAGAGCGCGCTGAACGGTACAGCGCTGGCGAACGCAAGCGAAGACCAGAAGAAGAGCGCGGCGACCATCGGCGACCTGAAAGACGCGGTCAACAACATGAGCGGGGACGTAAACTGGGTGATCCAGGATGCGAACACCCCGAAAGGGACAAAGACCATCAACTCGACCACGCCGCTGACAGTCAAAGGCGATAAATACGTCAAGACGACAGTCAACAACGACGGGCTGAGCCTGGGACTGGACGAAGACCAGCTGAACAACACAATCACCAACAACAATACCGTCCAGAACAACAAGACAGACATCAGCAACCTGAAAGCAGGCTTCAACCTGAAAGCGGGAGCGACGACCAGCCAGGTAAAACTGGGAGAAGCGACCACGCCGACAATAGAATTTGCGACAGCTGATGATACAATGACCGTCAACCTGAGCGACAAGAAAGTCACATACGGGATTGACAAGAACAAGCTGATCAACAACATCAACAACACGACGAACAACCCTGTAACCAATATCAAGGCCCAGTTCGAGTAACGGCAGACAGCGGAAGCCAGAAAACCGTCACACTGACCAAAGACACGACACCGACAGTAAAATTCAAAGGGACGGGAAATACCTGACCTCCGTGACAGACACTGACGGCGTACAGTACAGCGTAGACGAAAACAAGCTGAACCAGAACATCACCAACATCACCAACGAGGCGATCAAGGGCAAAGGGCTGTACTTGGAGCCAACAGCGGAGCAACCGTTCTGAACAAACTGGGAAGCACCGTGAAGATCCAGGGCGAAGGGACAAAAGCAGACAGCGAATACTCCGGCAAGAACGTTAAGACCAAGGTCAGCCAGGACGCCAGCGGCAACACGATCATCGACGTCATGCTGGACAAAGAACTGTCGGCAGACAAAGTCATTGTCGGGAAAGCGGGAGCTGACGGCAAAGACGGAGTTATCGGTGTCAACGGGAAAGACGGTGTATCCGGCGTAGGCATCAACGGGAAAGACGGCATCTCCGTCAAGGGAGATAAAGGCGAAGTCGGAATCAACGGCAACGACGGCATCTCGATCAAAGGAAAAGACGGAAAAGACGCAGTCACCATCAACGGGAAAGACGGAGTACCGGGAGTAGATGGCAAAGAAGGACACATTGGGCTGAACGGGAAAGACGGAATCACAGATATCTGGACAAGACCCGGACAGCCGGGACTGAACGGAGCCAATGGTACGACCATGACCCGTGTCGTCTATAAAGATCCGAAAGGCAACGAACATGAAGTAGCCACACTGGACGACGGGCTGAAATTTGCCGGCGACGACGGACAGACAGACAAGAGCAAAGTCATTGCCAAACTGCTCAACAAGACAATGGACATTGTCGGCGGAGCGGACAACACAAAACTGACAGATGGCAACATCGGCGTCAATAACGTAAACGGGAAGCTGCAGGTACAGCTGGCAAGCGCACTGAACGGGATCACCTCAATCTCGAACGGAAAAGCAGGCAGCAATAATACCACGATCACGCTGGGAGACGGGACAGTGAACGTCGGCGGGTCAACGATCAGCAACGTGAAGAGCGCGCTGAACGGTACAGCGCTGGCGAACGCAAGCGAAGACCAGAAGAAGAGCGCGGCGACCATCGGCGACCTGAAAGACGCGGTCAACAACATGAGCGGGGACGTAAACTGGGTGATCCAGGATGCGAACACCCCGAAAGGGACAAAGACCATCAACTCGACCACGCCGCTGACAGTCAAAGGCGATAAATACGTCAAGACGACAGTCAACAACGACGCGGCTGAGCCTGGGACTGGACGAAGACCAGCTGAACAACACAATCACCAACAACAATACCGTCCAGAACAACAAGACAGACATCAGCAACCTGAAAGCAGGCTTCAACCTGAAAGCGGGAGCGACGACCAGCCAGGTAAAACTGGGAGAAGCGACCACGCCGACAATAGAATTTGCGACAGCTGATGATACAATGACCGTCAACCTGAGCGACAAGAAAGTCACATACGGGATTGACAAGAACAAGCTGATCAACAACATCAACAACACGACGAACAACCCTGTAACCAATATCAAGGCCCAGTTCGGAGTAACGGCAGACAGCGGAAGCCAGAAAACCGTCACACTGACCAAAGACACGACACCGACAGTAAAATTCAAAGGGGACGGAAATACCTGACCTCCGTGACAGACACTGACGGCGTACAGTACAGCGTAGACGAAAACAAGCTGAACCAGAACATCACCAACATCACCAACGAGGCGATCAAGGGCAAAGGGCTGTACTTCGGAGCCAACAGCGGAGCAACCGTTCTGAACAAACTGGGAAGCACCGTGAAGATCCAGGGCGAAGGGACGAAAGCAGACAGCGAATACTCCGGTAAGAACGTTAAGACCAAGGTCAGCCAGGACGCCAGCGGCAACACGATCATCGACGTCATGCTGGACAAAGAACTGTCGGCAGACAAAGTCATTGTCGGAAAGCGGGAGCTGACGGCAAAGACGGAGTTATCGGCGTCAACGGGAAAGACGGTGTATCCGGCGTAGGCATCAACGGGAAAGACGGCATCTCCGTCAAGGGAGATAAAGGCGAAGTCGGAATCAACGGCAACGACGGCATCTCGATCAAAGGAAAAGACGGAAAGACGCAGTCACCATCAACGGGAAAGACGGAGTACCGGGAGTAGATGGCAAAGAAGGACACATCGGGCTGAACGGGAAAGACGGAATCACAGATATCTGGACAAGACCGGACAGCCGGGACTGAACGGAGCCAATGGTACGACCATGACCCGTGTCGTCTATAAAGATCCGAAAGGCAACGAACATGAAGTAGCCACACTGGACGACGGGCTGAAATTTGCCGGCGACGACGGACAGACAGACAAGAGCAAAGTCATTGCCAAACTGCTCAACAAGACAATGGACATTGTCGGCGGAGCGGACAACACAAAACTGACAGATGGCAACATCGGCGTCAACAACGTAAACGGGAAGCTGCAGGTACAGCTGGCAAGCGCACTGAACGGGATCACCTCAATCTCGAACGGAAAAGCAGGCAGCAATAATACCACGATCACGCTGGGAGACGGGACAGTGAACGTCGGCGGGTCAACGATCAGCAACGTGAAGAGCGCGCTGAACGGTACAGCGCTGGCGAACGCAAGCGAAGACCAGAAGAAGAGCGCGGCGACCATCGGCGATTTGAAAGACGCGGTCAACAACATGAGCGGGGACGTAAACTGGGTGATCCAGGATGCGAACACCCCGAAAGGGACAAAGACCATCAACTCGACCACGCCGCTGACAGTCAAAGGCGATAAATACGTCAAGACGACAGTCAACAACGACGGGCTGAGCCTGGGACTGGACGAAGACCAGCTGAACAACACAATCACCAACAACAATACCGTCCAGAACAACAAGACAGACATCAGCAACCTGAAAGCAGGCTTCAACCTGAAAGCGGGAGCGACGACCAGCCAGGTAAAACTGGGAGAAGCGACCACGCCGACAATAGAATTTGCGACAGCTGATGATACAATGACCGTCAACCTGAGCGACAAGAAAGTCACATACGGGATTGACAAGAACAAGCTGATCAACAACATCAACAACACGACGAACAACCCTGTAACCAATATCAAGGCCCAGTTCGGAGTAACGGCAGACAGCGGAAGCCAGAAAACCGTCACACTGACCAAAGACACGACACCGACAGTAAAATTCAAAGGGGACGGGAAATACCTGACCTCCGTGACAGACACTGACGGCGTACAGTACAGCGTAGACGAAAACAAGCTGAACCAGAACATCACCAACATCACCAATGAGGCGATCAAAGGCAAAGGGCTGTACTTGAGCCAACAGCGGAGCAACCGTTCTGAACAAACTGGGAAGCACCGTGAAGATCCAGGGCGAAGGGACGAAAGCGGACAGCGAATACTCCGGCGAAAACATCAAGACCAAGGTCAGCCAGGATGCCAGCGGCAACACCAACATTAATATGATGCTGGCAAGCGCACTGAACGGGATCACCTCAATCTCGAACGGAAAAGCAGGCAGCAATAATACCACGATCACGCTGGGAGACGGGACAGTGAACGTCGGCGGGTCAACGATCAGCAACGTGAAGAGCGCGCTGAACGGTACAGCGCTGGCGAACGCAAGCGAAGACCAGAAGAAGAGCGCGGCGACCATCGGCGACCTGAAAGACGCGGTCAACAACATGAGCGGGGACGTAAACTGGGTGATCCAGGATGCGAACACCCCGAAAGGGACAAAGACCATCAACTCGACCACGCCGCTGACAGTCAAAGGCGATAAATACGTCAAGACGACAGTCAACAACGACGGGCTGAGCCTGGGACTGGACGAAGACCAGCTGAACAACACAATCACCAACAACAATACCGTCCAGAACAACAAGACAGACATCAGCAACCTGAAAGCAGGCTTCAACCTGAAAGCGGAGCGACGACCAGCCAGGTAAAACTGGGAGAAGCGACCACGCCGACAATAGAATTTGCGACAGCTGATGATACAATGACCGTCAACCTGAGCGACAAGAAAGTCACATACGGGATTGACAAGAACAAGCTGATCAACAACATCAACAACACGACGAACAACCCTGTAACCAATATCAAGGCCCAGTTCGGAGTAACGGCAGACAGCGGAAGCCAGAAAACCGTCACACTGACCAAAGACACGACACCGACAGTAAAATTCAAAGGGGACGGGAAATACCTGACCTCCGTGACAGACACTGACGGCGTACAGTACAGCGTAGACGAAAACAAGCTGAACCAGAACATCACCAACATCACCAACGAGGCGATCAAAGGCAAAGGGCTGTACTTCGGAGCCAACAGCGGAGCAACCGTTCTGAACAAACTGGGAAGCACCGTGAAGATCCAGGGCGAAGGGACAAAAGCAGACAGCGAATACTCCGGCAAGAACGTTAAGACCAAGGTCAGCCAGGACGCCAGCGGCAACACGATCATCGACGTCATGCTGGACAAAGAACTGTCGGCAGACAAAGTCATTGTCGGGAAAGCGGGAGCTGACGGCAAAGACGGAGTTATCGGTGTCAACGGGAAAGACGGTGTATCCGGCGTAGGCATCAACGGGAAAGACGGCATCTCCGTCAAGGGAGATAAAGGCGAAGTCGGAATCAACGGCAACGACGGCATCTCGATCAAAGGAAAAGACGGAAAGACGCAGTCACCATCAACGGGAAAGACGGAGTACCGGGAGTAGATGGCAAAGAAGGACACATTGGGCTGAACGGGAAAGACGGAATCACAGATATCTGGACAAGACCCGGACAGCCGGGACTGAACGGAGCCAATGGTACGACCATGACCCGTGTCGTCTATAAAGATCCGAAAGGCAACGAACATGAAGTAGCCACACTGGACGACGGGCTGAAATTTGCCGGCGACGACGGACAGACAGACAAGAGCAAAGTCATTGCCAAACTGCTCAACAAGACAATGGACATTGTCGGCGGAGCGGACAACACAAAACTGACAGATGGCAACATCGGCGTCAATAACGTAAACGGGAAGCTGCAGGTACAGCTGGCAAGCGCACTGAACGGGATCACATCGATCTCGAACGGAAAAGCGGGCAGCAATAATACCACGATCACGCTGGGAGACGGGACAGTGAACGTCGGCGGGTCAACGATCAGCAACGTGAAGAGCGCGCTGAACGGTACAGCGCTGGCGAACGCAAGCGAAGACCAGAAGAAGAGCGCGGCGACCATCGGCGACCTGAAAGACGCGGTCAACAACATGAGCGGGGACGTAAACTGGGTGATCCAGGATGCGAACACCCCGAAAGGGACAAAGACCATCAACTCGACCACGCCGCTGACAGTCAAAGGCGATAAATACGTCAAGACGACAGTCAACAACGACGGGCTGAGCCTGGGACTGGACGAAGACCAGCTGAACAACACAATCACCAACAACAATACCGTCCAGAACAACAAGACAGACATCAGCAACCTGAAAGCAGGCTTCAACCTGAAAGCGGAGCGACGACCAGCCAGGTAAAACTGGGAGAAGCGACCACGCCGACAATAGAATTTGCGACAGCTGATGATACAATGACCGTCAACCTGAGCGACAAGAAAGTCACATACGGGATTGACAAGAACAAGCTGATCAACAACATCAACAACACGACGAACAACCCTGTAACCAATATCAAGGCCCAGTTCGAGTAACGGCAGACAGCGGAAGCCAGAAAACCGTCACACTGACCAAAGACACGACACCGACAGTAAAATTCAAAGGGGACGGGAAATACCTGACCTCCGTGACAGACACTGACGGCGTACAGTACAGCGTAGACGAAAACAAGCTGAACCAGAACATCACCAACATCACCAACGAGGCGATCAAGGGCAAAGGGCTGTACTTCGGAGCCAACAGCGGAGCAACCGTTCTGAACAAACTGGGAAGCACCGTGAAGATCCAGGGCGAAGGGACGAAAGCAGACAGCGAATACTCCGGTAAGAACGTTAAGACCAAGGTCAGCCAGGACGCCAGCGGCAACACGATCATCGACGTCATGCTGGACAAAGAACTGTCGGCAGACAAAGTCATTGTCGGGAAAGCGGGAGCTGACGGCAAAGACGGAGTTATCGGCGTCAACGGGAAAGACGGTGTATCCGGCGTAGGCATCAACGGGAAAGACGGCATCTCCGTCAAGGGAGATAAAGGCGAAGTCGGAATCAACGGCAACGACGGCATCTCGATCAAAGGAAAAGACGGAAAAGACGCAGTCACCATCAACGGGAAAGACGGAGTACCGGGAGTAGATGGCAAAGAAGGACACATCGGGCTGAACGGGAAAGACGGAATCACAGATATCTGGACAAGACCCGGACAGCCGGGACTGAACGGAGCCAATGGTACGACCATGACCCGTGTCGTCTATAAAGATCCGAAAGGCAACGAACATGAAGTAGCCACACTGGACGACGGGCTGAAATTTGCCGGCGACGACGGACAGACAGACAAGAGCAAAGTCATTGCCAAACTGCTCAACAAGACAATGGACATTGTCGGCGGAGCGGACAACACAAAACTGACAGATGGCAACATCGGCGTCAACAACGTAAACGGGAAGCTGCAGGTACAGCTGGCAAGCGCACTGAACGGGATCACCTCAATCTCGAACGGAAAAGCAGGCAGCAATAATACCACGATCACGCTGGGAGACGGGACAGTGAACGTCGGCGGGTCAACGATCAGCAACGTGAAGAGCGCGCTGAACGGTACAGCGCTGGCGAACGCAAGCGAAGACCAGAAGAAGAGCGCGGCGACCATCGGCGATTTGCAGGAAGTCAATAAAACTGTGTCGGGCAAAGGGCTGTACTTCGGAGCCAACAGCGGAGCAACCGTTCTGAATAAACTGGAAAGCACCGTGAAGATCCAGGGCGAAGGGACGAAAGCAGACAGCGAATACTCCGGCAAGAACGTTAAGACCAAGGTCAGCCAGGATGCCAGCGGCAACACGATCATCGACGTCATGCTGGACAAAGAACTGTCGGCAGACAAAGTCATTGTCGGGAAAGCGGGAGCTGACGGCAAAGACGGAGTTATCGGCGTCAACGGGAAAGACGGTGTATCCGGCGTAGGCATCAACGGGAAAGACGGCATCTCCGTCAAGGGAGATAAAGGCGAAGTCGGAATCAACGGCAACGACGGCATCTCGATCAAAGGAAAAGACGGAAAAGACGCAGTCACCATCAACGGGAAAGACGGAGTACCGGGAGTAGATGGCAAAGAAGGACACATTGGGCTGAACGGGAAAGACGGAATCACAGATATCTGGACAAGACCCGGACAGCCGGGACTGAACGGAGCCAATGGTACGACCATGACCCGTGTCGTCTATAAAGATCCGAAAGGCAACGAACATGAAGTAGCCACACTGGACGACGGGCTGAAATTTGCCGGCGACGACGGACAGACAGACAAGAGCAAAGTCATTGCCAAACTGCTCAACAAGACAATGGACATTGTCGGCGGAGCGGACAACACAAAACTGACAGATGGCAACATCGGCGTCAACAACGTAAACGGGAAGCTGCAGGTACAGCTGGCAAGCGCACTGAACGGGATCACCTCAATCTCGAACGGAAAAGCAGGCAGCAATAATACCACGATCACGCTGGGAGACGGGACAGTGAACGTCGGCGGGTCAACGATCAGCAACGTGAAGAGCGCGCTGAACGGCACGGCGCTGGCGAACGCAAGCGAAGACCAGAAGAAGAGCGCGGCGACCATCGGCGACCTGAAAGACGCGGTCAACAACGCTACGCTTGGCAAAGGTCTGTATTTTGGAGCTAACAGCGGAGCAACCGTTCTGAACAAACTGGAAAGCACCGTGAAGATCCAGGGCGAAGGGACGAAAGCGGACAGCGAGTACTCCGGACAGAATGTCAAGACCAAGATTAGCCAGGATGCTAACGGAAACACTGTGATTGATTTGATGCTGGCGAAGAAGGCGGTATTTGACAGCGTAACCACTGGGAATACGATTATTGACAACCGTGGGCTCACGGTTGGAGGAACAACCTATGTATCTGATTCCGGCTTGAATGCAGGTGGAAAGAAGATCACCAATGTGGCTGACGGTACAGATCCTCATGATGCGGTCAATGTTAGTCAGTTGAACAAAGTGGTAGCCGGTGCCACCACAAAAGTAGCGGACGGCAAAAATACGACGGTGACTTCTGAAACGAATGCCAACGGATCCAAAACGTACCATGTCAACCTGAATGATGATATTACGCTGGGAACCGATCCTTCCAAGCAGATCAGCATTAAGGGAACAGAAGGTACGATCAAAGCCGGAAAGGTTACTGTAGATGGCTCTAAGGGCACAGTGAATGGGCTGACAAACCTGACTTGGGATCCGAATCATTTCACCAGCGGGCAGGCGGCAACAGAAGATCAGCTCAAGGCCGTAGCCGGGCAAATTACGAAGGCGGCAAAGCAGTCTTCTGTGAGCGCAGGCAAAAATATCACTGTAACAAAGGGAACCAATGCAGATGGCGGCGTGGACTATAAAGTGGCTACTGCTGATGACCTGAACCTGAACTCTGTGACAACAGGGACGACCGTTATCAATGATAAAGGGCTTACTGTAGGAGGAACCACCTACGTATCTAAAGATGGTTTAAATGCAGGCGGTAAGAAGATCATCAATGTGGCACCGGGAGAACTCAGTAAGAATTCAACGGATGCTGTCAACGGCAGCCAGCTGTATCAGACGAATGAGGCCCTCAACAAGATTGGCGGCGCTATTAATAATATGGATAATCGAATCAATCGTGTCGGTGCCGGTGCTGCTGCTTTGGCGGCTCTCCATCCGCTTGATTTCGATCCGGACAGCAAGTGGGATTTTGCGGCAGGTTATGGTAACTATAAGGGTGCTAATGCCGTAGCTGTAGGAGCCTACTATCGTCCGAATGAAGACACAATGATTTCTGTCGGCGGATCTATGGGCGGCGGTCAGAATATGATTAATGCGGGTGTCAGCCTCAAGATTGGCAGAGGGAACCATGTATCTACCAGTCGTGTGGCTATGGCAAAGGAAATCAAAGATCTTCGCGCTGAACTGGAGAATATGAAGGGAGCGCTGATGAAGGTTTCCGAAGGAAGACCGCTGGATTCTCTGGATATGGATAAGATGCAGCTCTTCCCCGATGTGCCTGCAAACCATTGGGCTTATGATTATGTGGCGACGCTGGCAGGAAACGGTGTCATCGTGGGCTATCCGGACGGACAGTTTGGCGGAGACCGCATGATGACCAGGTATGAAATGGCTGCCTTGATTTACAGGGCTATGCAGAATGGTGCGGCTGCCGATGACCGGATGGCCAGAGCACTGAAAGAATTCGAACCGGAACTGGAACGTATTAGGGTAGATACCATCACCAAACATAAGGATGGCACACCTGATATTCAGCGTGTACGCGTCATTAAAGGCCGCGGTTAATCAGATCAGGAGGCGCTTCCAGATGAAAAAATCATGGATTGCTGTGATAGGAATGGTATTGATGCTATTGATGCCCGGTGTGGCAACAGCAGCAGATGAGATTACTGTCACCGGCCAGTTTGAAGGGTTTTATACAGACAATGTATATCGTTTTGTTACCCCTGATGGACAGGAAATTCCTGCTATGATGGAACATGCAGGAAAGATAATGAGTTATACGCCTTTTCGGGCGACAGGGTATGTGGCTTACAACCAAGCCAAGCAGCCCATACTTGTTATCCGAAATGTATCTTATCAGGATCGGGTTCCCAATCAGCGGACAGTCAGCTACAGAAAGGATGTAAAAAATTTATATCCGTCGCAGATATCAATGGTATCACGGACATCTCGTGATGCAGGGTATTTCATGGGACCGGTGAAAAGCGATCTCGCCAGCTGGTATCAGGTAAATCCGGGAGATCTGAAAATAGAGGATCTGGATGCTTATCAGGTGGCATGGGATCTGTCCGGACTTCCTGTAGGGACAAAGGTCTACACGGTGGGCAGCGTTTTATCCAGTGCAGGCGGCGGGCTGATGAATTTTCGTACGGCCCAAGGGAATATAATTCTTGTGAATCTCAATGGTGCAGTTGTTCCTATGGGGCAACGGGTAACCGTTCTGGGAATTGTTTCCAACCCGTCAGTGCTGACAGTTCAGTTCATGAACAGCGTTGCATCCTAATTGGATAAGATGTCTTTCTAAATTAGGAATAAGATAAAAGACTTTCTTTGATAGCATATGCTTTCAGGAGAAAGCCTTTTATTTTTGTTCATCGCGGGAGATTGAAGGCTCCATCTTTTTACGTAAAACCGGCTTTGTCATGCTTATGAACGGCAATACTGCTGAGATAAGGAGCGGAAGCGTCTTTCTAAAAATGATATTTTTGTTTTTCTTATCCGAATGATAGTATGAAATCCGTAAGTATACTAATGGTCTACTTTTAAATGTTTCCCCGAAAGTTTTTCTGTGCCGAATATCCCGGGCGAATATATGCAAAGGAAGAGGAATGGATCAAGCGGACAGCAAAAGGGGCCGGAAATATGGAAAATCTCCGGTGAAATACTTTAATAAAGGTGCATTTGGTAAACTAAATTAAACTATAATGAATAACTTTATAAGATAATATTACAAATGTATAATATGATAAAGGAAGAGATGTATACATCATTCAATTCCTTATAGAAAGTGCGTGTTTTTTAGTTTGATGGGAGGAAAATTATGAATCAGGTTTACAAAGTTATTTGGAGCCGGGTGAAGCGCTGCTATGTAGTGGTCTCGGAAATCGCCAGCAGATGCGGGAAAAACAGAGCGACTTCTGAAAAGAAGAGCCTGTCTTTCCGTGCGTTTCTGTGTGCTCTTGCCCTTACTGGATGCCTGCTGCCGGGGATGGCGGAAGCATCGTTTAAAGGCGGAAACGGAGCAGTGGTAGATCCGAACAACAGCATAGCCGTTGGGGATGATGCTCAAACGGCAGGGCAGTATACGGTGGCCCTCGGAAGCAGGACACGGGCAACGAATATTTATGCCATTGCTATCGGCGATCAGGCGAAGGCTACCGGCCAGGGGGCGACTGCCATAGGATCTTTGTCTTTGGCGTCAGCTTTACATTCTCTTGCTGTTGGTGACCAGGCACACGCTACTGGTCAGGACAGCTCAGCTTACGGTCTCTTGTCCGATGCTACTGGAGTAGGCAGTGTGGCATTGGGAACTGTGGCTAAAGCACATAATAACAATGCCATAGCTGTAGGTAATACATCCACTGTAACAGGTCTTAACTCGATTGGGATTGGTTCCTTAGCAAATGCTGCAGGTACTCAAACAGTCGTAGTAGGCCGTCAGGCACATTCCGATGCAGCCTCTGAAAATAGTGTCGCAATAGGGCAGGGGGCTCATGCAGGGGGACAAAAAAGAGTAGGTGAGCAGTATTCTGCAAGCACCATCGCTATCGGGAATATAGCATATGCAGCGGAAAATGGAGACGTTGTCATCGGCCGCCAGGCGACGAGTACGGTATCCCAGTATCATAATCATGAGGGATCCAGCGCTGTCGTCATGGGATCGGAAGCTCATTCTTACGGATCCCGGGGAGATGTGGTTCTCGGTTCCGGGGCGGAAGCAAACATCATCAGAAAGGGAGCTACTAATCCGCTGGATAACCCGGAATATTCACAGTCTATCGCTATTGGCAGTATGGCAAAAGTTTATGGTACGCAAGCCATGGCTATCGGTGGAGATGTGAAATCTATCGGTCATTCTTCCATTGCTATCGGCGGCAATGACGTTGACTTGGTAAAATCCGATCTGCAAGCGGCAGTTCCCGGTTTTTGGGCTGCCGGGGCGCAGAATAAATTTGAGCGGGAAACGGCAGCGTTATATCCCGGGACGACACTGGGGAATGCCGCCCTCAGTACCAGCGAGTATCGGTCGAACACCGCGTCTATTGGTGCAGCCAGCATAGCCATGGGCGCGATGACCCAGTCCTTCGGTATCGGTTCCACGGCGATCGGCGTCAATTCGATGTCAAAAGGGGTTGCAAGCACCAGCATCGGTGTCATAGCACGGAGCTGGGGAAAGAATTCTCTTGCCATCGGCAGCCAGGCGGGTGCTTATGGAGATAAGTCCACATCTCTGGGCGATACGAATACGGTCGGCTTTGATATGACGGACGGCACCACGTCCGGTGCAGCTTCTTCAGCTGTCGGTACGGATAACAAAGTCTATGGGAATAATTCCTATGTTATCGGTGGCGGCAATACGATCGGTTCCGCCACCATTACGGAAACGACAGAAGCCAACGGCGATAAAATTAAGAAGGTTACTGCCGGTACGGTCAAAGGAAGTACGGCAGGTGCTTTCGGTTATAAAAATACCGTCACAACGGATAATGCCTATGTTGTAGGGAATAATTCCACAGCTTCTGCTGATGGGGCTATGGTCCTGGGGAGCAGTGCATCCGTGACAGGGAAGAATGGTGTTGCTCTTGGCAATAATACAAAAGTGGCCAATGAAAATGCCGTGGCTATCGGCAATGGTTCAGAAACAGCAGCTGCTGTAGCGACACCCTCCGCAACAATCAATGGTGTAGCACATAATTTCGCAGGAGTAAATCCGGCTTCCACAGTAAGTGTAGGTAAGGCAGGCGCAGAACGGACAATTACCAATGTGGCGGCCGGCCGTATTTCCGCTGCCTCTACCGACGCCATCAACGGCAGCCAGCTCTATGCGGTAACCTCGGAAATAGATAAAGGCGTGGCCTATGCGGGCGATGTGAAAGCTGCGGCCGCCGCGGCTAACAAGTTTACCCGGAAATTAGGCGAACAGACAAATATCGTCGGCGGCGTGGCAGATACATCTAAGTTGACAGACGGAAATATCGGCGTGGTATCCAACGGGACAGACACGCTGAATATCAAACTGGCCAAAGATGTAAAAGTGGACAGCGTCACAACGGGCAATACGGTCATCAACAACAACGGGCTGACCGTAGGCGGAAAGACCTATGTAACCAATAACGGCATCAATGCGAATAATGCGCCTATTACGAATGTGGCCAGTGGCGGAACGATAGATTCCAATGCAGCGAATATCGGAGATGTGAAGAAGGCGGCTGCCGGAGCGAAAGCTACTGTTACCGGTGCCAAAGGCGACTGTTACAAATACGACTGCCGCAGATGGTCATGTTGATTATGTGGTCAGTGCGACCAAGACAACATTGGCTGCTGAAGCTGGCGGCAAAGTGTCTGTGACAGGCGGTACAGAAGATGCTAATGGCGTTATCGCTTATACAGTAGGATTGGATGCGGCTACAAAAACGGCAATCAATAATATCGGCGGAGGTACAATTGCTGCCGGAGATAATAAGACTGTAACCGGTGATACAGTGAATACCTATCTGAACAATAATTACTACGATAAGCCTACAATGGATACCAAGCTGGGTGATAAAGCGAATACTAACATGGATAACATTACCAATGCGGGCAAGACTGTTATTAACGATATTGCGGCGGATGCGGTAAAAGTTGTCAATGGTAAAAATACGACCGTTACCCCCGGTACAGAAGCCGGAGCGAATGGTACGGTCAAAACCTATGCGGTGAATGTATCCGGCGATCTGACAGGAATCACATCGATTTCTAATCAACAAACCACTCCTGCCGGTGGTACGACGGGAGCCAAGATTACGCTTGGCGATACTACCAATACAGTAGATGTCGGCGGTGCGAAAATCACCAATGTAGCGGATGGAGACGTAGCCCCTAACTCTAAAGATGCTGTCAATGGCGGTCAGTTGAATGAAGTAAAAGAATTAGCAGGGAAACATACGACAATCAAAGCAAAAGACGCCAATGTAACCGTTACGGAAGGAACCAATGCGGCAGGCGGTAAAGAATTCACCGTCGGGCTGGGGAATGTGGTTACCGTAGGGCAGACCCATCCCGTCACGGTGAATGGGGATGCCGGAACTGTAAACGGCCTTACAAATACGGCTTGGGATATTGACAACCCGCAGCCCGTATCCGGGCAGGCCGCCACGGAAGACCAGCTGAAAACAGTCAGCGACGGCGTGAAGACCAATAAGACAAATATCACAAAGAATGCCAATGATATTACAAACATCAATACGACAATTGGAAAAGGGCTGAACTTCAAAGGCGATGATGCAACAGTTATCAATAAAAAACTGGGCGAGCAGCTGGACATCAAAGGCGGTGCCGATGCGTCAAAACTGTCAGATGGAAACATTGGTGTAGTATCCGGAAACGGTGCGCTGAATATCAAACTGGCGAAAGACGTGAAAGTGGACAGCGTCACAACGGGCAATACGGTGATCAATAATAACGGGCTGACCGTAGGCGGAAAGACCTATGTAACCAATAACGGCATCAATGCGAATAACCAGAAGGTAACCAATGTGGCGGACGGTCAGGTAGCAGCCGGATCCAAAGACGCGGTGAACGGCGGACAATTGCATGACGCTAAAAATGAAGTGATCAATAAAGGCCTTCGTTTCGACGCGGATAATAACAGTGAAAAAACGAACAAATTAGGCTCTAAAGTCACCGTTAACGGCGATAACAACATTACGACAGAAATCACCCAAACCGGTGACGATACGAAAATCGGCGTAAAACTCAACGAAGACATTCATGTGAAGACAGTAACCGCTGCGGATACGGTGAAAGCCGGCGGTGTGACCATGGGCAGCCAGACATCCGGCGGTACTACCGGTAATTATGTAACAGGTTTAGATAATAAGACCTGGAATGTAACGAACCCGACGGCCGTCAGCGGGCGTGCCGCCACAGAAGATCAGTTGAAGACGGTTACCGAAGCCATCAATAATCAAAGTGCAGCGGCCACCGATTATCGGCTGGTACAAAACGCATCCATTGCGGATGGGTCTTATACAGTCGATACCAACGGAAATATTGATCTCACCGTAGAAGATAAAAACCATGCAGGGCAGAAAGAAACCGTAAAATTAAAGGACATCGCGTCCAAATCCAAATTGGATGATGTAATCGCCAAAGGCCTGCAGTTCGATGCCAATGCAGGCGGCACAAAAACCAATAAACTGGGCTCCAAGATAACCGTGAAAGGAGAAGGTACCGCGGCCGATACGGAATACAGCGGAGAAAACCTTAAAACCTTTATCACGCAGGACCCTGCCGGAAATACGACAATCGACGTGAAGATGAATAAAAACCTGAAAGTCGAAACCATCGTCGCTACAGGTGAAAACGGCAAAGACGGAAAAATCGGCATCAACGGAAAAGACGGCGTAACAACAAACATCTCCGTCACCCGTGACGGCAAACCCGGAGTAGACGGCGCGCCGGGGACGACCACGACCCGTATCGTATACGAAAAACCGGACGGAACCAAAGAAGAAGTGGCCACCCTAAATGACGGCATGAAATACGGCGGCGATACAGGAAACGTCATCAAGAAGAAACTGAACGAACAGGTGAACGTTGTCGGAGGCATTACAGACGAAAACAAACTGACCACAGAAGACAACCTTGGCGTCGTATCCGACGGCAATAACAACCTGAAAGTCCGTCTTGCCAAAGCCCTGAAAGGCCTCGAAAGCATAACCGCCGGCGATACATTCATCAACAATAACGGAATAACCATCAGCAACGGTGCAGCCGGAAACACCGTATCCCTCACCAAGAACGGCCTTGACAACGGCGGCAACAAAATCACCAACGTAGCAGCCGGAGACGTCAGCGCAAACAGCACCGATGCCGTCAACGGCAGCCAGCTGCATGACGTAAAGACACTGGCAGGCCAGCATACGACCGTCAAAGCCAAAGACAGCAATATAACCGTCACCGAAGGAACCAATGGAACAGGCGGCAAAGAATATACTGTCGGACTCGGCGACAAAGTCACACTGGGAACCGATCCGTCCAAACAGGTATCCATCGACGGAACAACCGGCATCATCAAAGCCGGAGACAAAGTCACCATTGACGGCACGACAGGAAACATCGATGCCGGAAAAGTGAAAATCAATGGGAAAGACGGAACCGTCAACGGACTGACCAACAAAACCTGGGATCCGAACAACATCACCAGCGGACAGGCCGCCACAGAAGACCAGCTCAAAGCCGTAGACCAAAAGATTACCAATACATCTGAAGAACTGACGAAAAAAGGCATGGACTTTGCCGGCAACGACGGAGAATTCCACCGGAACCTGGGAGACAAAGTCACCATCAAAGGAGAAGGGACAAAAGCCGCCTCCGAATACTCCGGTGAAAACATCAAAACCTTTGCCGATGCGAACGGAAACCTCACCGTCAAAATGGACAAGAACCTGAAAACCGAAACCATCGTTGCTACAGGTAAAAACGGCAAAGACGGAAAAATCGGCATCAACGGAAAAGACGGCGTAACAACAAACATCTCCGTTACCCGTGACGGCAAACCCGGAGTAGACGGCGCGCCGGGGGCGACCACGACCCGTATCGTATACGAAAAACCGGACGGAACCAAAGAAGAAGTGGCTACCCTAAATGACGGCATGAAATACGGCGGCGATACAGGAGCGGTCATCAAGAAGAAACTGAATGAACAGGTGAACGTAGTCGGAGGGATTACAGACACCAACAAACTGACCACAGAAGACAACCTCGGCGTCGTATCCGACGGCAATAACAACCTGAAAGTCCGCATGGCCAAAGATCTCAAAGGCCTGAACAGTGTGACCACCAACACCCTGACCGTGGGAGACGTGAAAATCGACAACAGCGGCATCAACGCAGGGAACAAGAAAATCACCAACGTAGCAGCTGGAGACATCAGCGCAAACAGCACTGACGCCGTCAACGGGGGGCAGTTGTGGAAAACAAACCAGACAATCAACAACATAGGAGGAGCCGTTAATGAACTGGGAACCCGTGTGAACCGTGTAGGAGCGGGAGCGGCAGCACTGGCAGCCCTCCACCCGCTGGACTTTGACCCTGATGACAAGTGGGATGTGGCAGCGGGCTACGGCAACTACAAAGACGCCCATGCAGTCGCGGTAGGGGCATTCTACCGTCCCAATGAAGACACCATGTTCAGCGTAGGAGGTTCCTTCGGCGGAGGAGAAAACATGGTAAATGCCGGAGTCAGCGTGAAGCTGGGGCAGGGCAACCATGTATCCACATCCAAAGTAGCCATGGCGAAAGAAATCGTCGATCTCCGTGATGAGAATAAGGATTTGAAGAAACGTCTGGATACCATGGAGCAGAAAATGAATTCCATTCTCGGCATCCTGGATATGGGTAAAAAGAAGGACTTCCCCGATGTGCCGGAAAACCACTGGGCTTATGAATATGTGGCTACATTGGCAGGAAACGGTATCCTTGAAGGGTATCCGGACGGCATGTTTGGCGGCGACCGTACTATGACCCGCTATGAATTTGCGGCGATGTTCTATCGTGCATTGAAGAATGGAGCGCCGGTAGATGACAATATGGACAGAGCCATGAATGAGTTCGAACCGGAACTCCGCCAGATCCGTCTGGATCGTATCCGTGTCGACCGCATTTCCGGCAAGGACAATGACAGAAACAAGGTAGAACGTGTCCGCGTCAACAGTGAAGACGATAAGGCGAAAAATGATTACCGCGATGTGTACGGTTCTCATATTTCCCCGAAAGTGTAACGGAAAGCAAGGGTAAGGAAATAACTTAAGAAACATAAAATATGGTACTCATCAGATGTGATGGGTACCGTATTTTTGTATGAGTGAGGATAAGCTGATAGTCAGACGTCATCCGGAGGATCTGTTACCGTGGTGAGGAAAGCGGTAAGAAGATAAAAGCTATCAGCTGTCAGCTATAAGCTGTTAACCATTAGCTATTAGCTGTGAGTTAAAAGCCGAAGCATATGATTTCCATTAGGTGTCATACGAAACAACAGCAAAGGATTTGCTGTTGTAGTGAGGAAAACGTTAAACGTCATCCGAAGCAAACGTGAAGGATCTATACCCGTGGTGAGGAAAGCGGTAAGGCGTCATCAGAGTCATAGATTCTTCACTTGGTGTCATGTTGCTGTTTCCCGTTTTTCCCACAAGGCATTCTTGCGTCCATTCAGAATGACGATTGGGAGAAAAGGCGTCATAATAAGGGGAACGTTAATCGTCATCCGAAGCGAATGTGAAAGATCTGTACCTTGTGGTGAGGAAAGTGGTAAGATGTCATTCAGAGCCATAGATTCTTCACTCGGTGTCATGTTGCCGTTTCCCGTTTTTCTCGAACAGCATTCTTGTGTCCATTCAGAATGACAATTGGAGGAAGAAGATAAAAGCTATCAGCTGTGAGCTGTCAGCTATAAGCTGTTAGCCATTAACCATTAGCTGTGAGTTAAAAGCTGAAGCATATGATTTCCATTAGGTGTCATACGAAACATCAGCAAAGGATTTGCTGTTATAGTGAGGAAAACGTTAAACGTCATCCGAAGCGAACGTGAAGGATCTATTGCCGTGATAAGGAAGACGATAAGTGTCATCCGCAAAATGGTGAGGCTGGGTGAAATATACCGCAGCAGCAAAAAAGAAACACGATCTCCCGCGGCAGAGAAATTTATGGGAGAATTGGTAAAAACCGTAAAGCGTAAAATATAAAATAACAGGGTGCGGTCTTGTACTGTTATTAAAAAGGAAAAAGCAGGAGGGTTCTATGCTGGAGACATTAAAAGAAGCGGTGTGCGCCGCCAATCTGGAACTTGTGAAACGGGGGGTCGTGATCTATACATGGGGGAATGTGAGCGGTATCGACCGGGAGAAAGGCTTTATGGTCATCAAACCGTCAGGTGTGCCTTATGAGAGCATGACAGCGGGCGACATGGTAGCAGTCGATGTGGAGACGGGAGAAACAGTGGAAGGGAAATGGAAACCGTCTTCCGATACGGAGACCCACCTGGCGCTGTACCGCGCGTTTCCTGAAATTGGCGGTGTGACACATACCCATTCCGTCAATGCCGCAGCTTTTGCCCAGGCGGGACTCGATATTCCTGCCCTCGGTACGACCCATGCGGATTATTTTTATGGGGATATCCCCTGCACAAGGGCGCTTACGGAAGAAGAAACGAAAAACGCTTATGAGAAAAATACGGGTGCCATCATTATAGAAACTGTGCGCTGCCGCGGATACGAGCCGCTTGCCGTGCCCGGTGCCCTTGTACGGAACCACGGGCCTTTTGCCTGGGGAAAAAATGCGGCGGACGCTGTGTATCATGCGGTCGTCATGGAGACGGCGGCGGAAATGGCGCTGAAAACAAAATTATTGAATCCTTCGGCCTCGATTCCCGCATACATCCTTGACGAGCACTACCAAAGAAAGCACGGTCCGAATGCGACGTACGGACAAGGGAAATGAAGTAGTGACTTAACAGTTGTTTTCATGTATTATATAGAAAGCATGTGACAAGATTTTTTACTTGTGTTTCGCAGGTATTTATAGCAATGGTAGGAGCAATAGCGCTTCCATAAGTTTCACTACTGAGAGTCTCAGATTCTCTGCATAATGAGTTGTCACATGCTTTTTACATTGGGGGAGATATGGATGGAAAAATTTTCTGATATTATTACAAGAAAGCAATTGGCACAGTTTTTAGAGGTTAAATTAAGTCAACTAACCTATATATTGTATAAACAAGGTATAGATAGTAATTATCATTCTTTTAGCATACTTAAAAGAGATGGAGGTTTTCGACGGATTGATGCACCTAAGAATGTTCTTTTAAAAATACAAATGTCTCTAGTTAATCGGTTGTGGGAAGTGCAAGAATCCATTTGGGAAAATAAAGGATATAGATCAAAGACTGCACATGCATTCATTAAAGGAAGAGGAATTATAACTAATGCCAAAATACATAGGAAAAAGCGTTTTATAATCAATTTAGATTTAGAAAATTTTTTCGGAAGTATTCATTTTGGTCGAGTTAAAGGTTTCTTTCAGAAGAATAAATATTTTAATATGTTACCTGAAATTGCGACTATCATTGCTCAGTTAACCTGCTATAAAGGGTGTTTACCACAGGGTGCACCATCTTCTCCTATAATAAGTAACCTTATTTGTCAGATATTAGACTTACGATTAAGGAAAATTGCAAAAAAATATAGATTAGATTATACCCGTTATGCTGATGATTTAACGTTTTCTACCAATGCAGATTTTATAAGTGTTGAAAAGGATTTCTTTAGTGAAATTAAGGTTGAGATAGAACGAGCTGGTTTTCATATGAATGATAGAAAAACAAGAATACAGGATTATCATCATAGACAAAATGTTACCGGTTTAGTAGTAAATGAAAAATTGAATGTTAATAGTGATTACTGTAGACAGACAAGAGCAATGGCGCATAATCTTTATACTAAAGGAACATTTACTATTGGTTCTATAGAAGGTACTATGGATCAGATAGAAGGGCGATTCTCTTTTATAAATCAATTGGATTGGTATAATAATCAAGCAAATAATAAAGCTAATAAGAAGAAAAATAATTTTTTGGGGAGAGTTGATGCTTTTAACAAAAGAGAAAAAGAATATATGAAGTTTTTATTCTATAAATATTTTTGGCAAAATAAGAAACCACTTATTATAACAGAAGGAAAAACAGATGTACGGTATTTAAAATCTGCGTTAAAGTCTTTAAGCTTGGAGTATCCTGAATTAGTAAATGTAGAAGATGATGGAGGAGTTAAATTTTTGGTATCCTTTTTAAATAAAACTAGAAGATTAGAATACTTTTTGGGTATAAACAGGGATGGAGGGGATACCTTAACAAATTTATATTCTAATTATTTTGATATAAAACGAAATGAAAGAGAAGCGGGAACTAATGGTAGAAATAATAAATCAAAGTTTGGTTATATAGAATATTTTAAAAAATATTCTAGTACAGAAAGAAAGGCTCCAATAATCTTGTTTTTTGACAATGAATTATCTATTAGGAACAAGCCTTTAAATAAGTTTTCTGTTAAGTTGAATAGTGAAGAAAAAAATAGATTAAAAACGAATGGTTATATCCAATTAAATTCAGACATGAAGTTATTTGTAATGACTATGAAGTTAGCAGAGAATCAGACTTCTTGCGAGATAGAAGATTTATTTGATGAAAGGACACTATGTCATGAAGATGCAAAAGGAAGAAGCTTTTCAAGAGAAGATAGACCAGATTTGAATGAATTTTATGGAAAAGATTATTTTTCTAAGTATGTATGTAGTAATTATAAGCAAATAAATTTTGAAAAATTTAAAGAAGTATTTAATACTATAAGATCTATCATGGATGAATGTAATTATCAAGAAGAGTAGATTTTATAAAAGTGCCAAAAGGAATCGGGATGGAAGGGAAACGGGGGCGGGAAGTTCCGGAGGCCATCCGTTCTGAAATCCAAAAGTGGCTTGCCGATCTGGGATTCTGAGATAGTAAGAAACTGCCATGAAATGGTCGCTTGCATTTTATGGTAGTTTTTTATTGTGCAGGCATATGACTGATTTTGCCATTCAATGTACAATCTGCGTGAATTGTCCATTAATGGACTTTATTTTGCAAATGATTATTGAATATAAATACCCATGTGGGTATAATGAGGCCAAGAAAAGGAAATGGTACAAGAGCGGATGATAAAGGAGATGAAGTTCATGACAGCAGCCAATCATTATACACCGTCAGAATCAGAAAGAAGAGGCGCAGCAGGGAGCAGGCTGCCGATGAAAAGATTCTTCGGAAGGATGACGGCGGAATTGAAAGAGAGCAAGGCGGTTCTTCTCGTGTGGGGAGCATTCTGCACGATGCTTACCGTATCGTCTGCCATCGATCCGCTGGGAGGAGAAATGGTCCGGCAGGATCGCTCTGTTCCTGTAGTGACAGGAAATACATTCATTAAGGAATAAAACGGCTATCAGAAAGGCAGCGGGTGCTTATCCGCTGTTTTTTAGCGGATGGATGTCGGCAGATGAGCAATCGGGATGTTTCCCCCGATCAGAAAAGACAGAAATAGGAAAATACAGATTCTTTTTACGGTTGAGGGCAGGGATGCTGCAGGCGCGGCGGAACTGTTAAGCGTTATTCTGCGCAGTGAAGAATCCGTATCTATGATGAAAGAAGAGGGGAACCCGAGCGGTTTCTCTCTTTTGCAGTACGAAAAAAGCTTCCCGGTGAAAGGAAGCTTTTCATAGAGGTTGTGTAAGAAGCAACAATGAGCAGAAACGCCACGGCCAATGGCTGTCTCTTCTGTTTACGCTTCTATTGTATCTTGATGACAATTATTTGTCAAGCAAGAAAGTGACAGGAGATTAACAATCGAAGCGCGGAAATTTTATAAAGCTATATAGAAATATGTAGAAATGCAGATGAGGATGTGCTATAGTATAAAAAATTAATATATTTGCGAATGAAAAGGAGAAATAAGATGGGCATGATGAAAGAATTCAGGGATTTTGCTGTCAGGGGCAATGTGGTCGATATGGCAGTCGGCGTCGTTATCGGCGGCGCTTTCGGAAAGATCATATCTTCCCTGGTGGAAAATGTCATCATGCCGCCCATCGGAATGATTATGGGCGGTGTTGATTTCTCAAATCGGTTTATCAATTTGGGAAAAACACCGGTGGCTACACTGGCGGAAGCCAAAGAAATGAACGTGCCTGTCATCGCTTACGGACAGTTTTTCAATACAATCATTGATTTTCTGATCATCGCTTTCGTGATTTTCCTTGTGGTCCGCCAGATGAACAGGGCTTTTCCGAAAGAAGAAGCCGCACCGGCGCGTACCTGTCAGTTCTGCAAAGAACCCATTGCCGATGATGCGACCCGCTGTCCACACTGCACAGCTGTTCTTGATGAAACAAAGTAATTTTTTTTGCAGGATGCCTTCTCTGTTTTTGCAGGGAAGGTTTTTTACCGGTCTTTTCTTGACCCTGTTTCCGTTACAAACTATAATAAGAAAATATGCGAGCGTGGCGGAATTGGTAGACGCACAGGATTTAGGATCCTGCGCCTTGCGCATAAGGGTTCGAGTCCCTTCGCTCGCACCATTTTCCATCAGTCGAAAGACCGGCGGATTTTTTTATTGCAGTGAAAACCTCTTTTGCCAATGCTTCGTCCGGCAAAAGGGGTTTATTTTAAAACGGGATATGATTTTGAAATAGGATACAAAGAAATATTATAACTGCACCGGGACAATCAATTCCTGGGGAATGGGTTCTCCGTCAGGATTCACGGCCGGTGTGAAGCTCCATTCTTTTACGGAATTTTCCGCATACTCGGAAAGGATTTTGAAATCGCTGCCCGGCAGATTTCCATCGTTGTCCGCTTTCGGCTTGCCGTCAGTTTTCCCATCCGCCGTGATGTAGACGGAAACACGAATCACAGGATGGTTATTTCTTTCTATGGCCTCTTTCACTTCGGCAGACGCCTTCTTCATCGGGCGGTCGGACGGAGCAGCAGGTGTGGAAACCATCATGGAAAGGAAGCGCACAGGAATGGATACGGCAGCGCTCACCGGCTTGTCTCCCAGTTTGGCGGGGTTGAAGCGCCAGCCTTCTACGCATCTCATGGCATATTCGTCAAGAACAACGGATCCTGCGCTTTGGGTGATAACGGCATCGGTGGGGATCCCGTCTTCCGTGACGGTCATCCGGATGACTGTGGCGGAAGAATGAGGAAGGGATTCCATGGCGGCATGGACGGCACCGCTCTGAGGAAGCATGGGATTGCTTTTCAGACTTGGCTTTGTCTGCATTTCTTCTGTGAGTGGAACGCCGTTCTTGTCAAGGAAATATCCTCCCTGCGGAACCGCTGCCTGGGAAATGCCGGAAGAAAGAAGGAGTGCTGCGGATAATAAGATTAATATTTTTTTCATAGTGACCTCGTTTTCTTTAAAATAAAGTACATTTACATTTTAATGGATGGAGCGGAAAAAAGAAAGTTAACCACGGCAGAAAAAATGAAACGGAGAAAGGACGTTTTTCCTTCCAAAAAAGTATCTTTAGATGATTAAAGCAGTGAATTATGATACAATATACATAAATATAAAACGGTTATTTTTTATTTTTCAGCAGTGTTTCTGTGAATTTTTGGGGTTTACGGAAATTTTTGCAGTTCCCTCTTTATGTATTGGAAATGCGGAGAACTGTTTTCGTATTTCTTTGGTCGTGTTTTTATTTGGAATCAGGTTTTGCGGGATTGAGGGAGGATAGATGACGGAGATAGAAATGTTCCGCGGCGCGATGATTGGCGGCGCCTGCGGAGATGCACTGGGGTACCCTTTGCAGGAGCTTTCTGTCTGTCGTATTCAACACAAGTACGGGCCCTTTGGCCTGCGTACGCTTGTGCGGAACGGGCAGTGCGGAAATCTGGCGCCGGTGACGGGAAATACGCAGATGGAACTGGCCACGGTAGACGGACTTCTGTGGACAGATGCAAAGAAATTGGAAGAAGCAGAAGGGCTGTACCGCGGCTATATGCGCTGGTTTTACAGCCAGACGGGGGAGGAACCGCGGCGCGGGCAGCGTACATGGATGAGACGGCAGCCTCATGAACGGGAGATCTGCCTTGTGCGGGAAAAGTTCATGCATGCCCGCCGTAAACCGGAAGAAGGTCTTTTGAATGCGTTTTCCGGGGAAACGATGGGGACAACGAAAAATAAGGTAAATGAAAGCAAAGGCGGCGGCGCGCTGACAAGAGTGGTACCTATTGGGCTCCTTTATGCCGGCGACAGTAAGACAGCTTTTAATGCCGGCGTAAGGGCGGCGGCTTTTTCCCACTCGACTCCTGTCGCCTACTATGCGGCAGGGGCGGTATCGGCACTGATTGCCTGCCTTGCTGACGGAATGACGCTTCCCAAGGCTATTGAACGGATTCACGGGCTTTTGAATAAAACCCATCGGACCGACAGCATTACCACGCTTCTTTCTGCGGCGCAGCAGCAGGCTAACGACCAGCCTGCCGGAAAGGGGAATGTCTGGGCATACATCGACAGTATCCATTCTCTGGGAAGCGGCGATCAGGCAGATGAAGCTCTGGCGATAGCCGTATATGCTGCCCTTGCTGTGGATGATCCTGTAGATGCGATCATCGCCGCGGCGAACCATAATGGAAACAGCCCGATTACGGCAGCGCTGACAGGAGCCATAGAAGGTGTCCGCTTCGGCGCAGATTTTCTTCCGAATTACTGGAAGGATCTGGTGGAAGGGGAAGAAATCATTGCCGGTCTGGCGGATAAACTGTACCACCTGTATGAAAAACGCCTGAGAAGAGAAAAGGCAAAACAGAAAACAAAAGTTAAAACGGCCGGATCTGAAAAAGGGAAAATAAAATCCGGAAAACCGGCAGAGGAAAAGCCCGCTGAAGAAAAGCCGAAAAGAAAGCGCACAGGAAAAACGGAAGCGGCCGGTGTGAAAGAAGCGGAAGAAACGGTAAATCGGAAGGCCAAAAGATCACGAAAAGCGAAAACCGCAAAAGCGTAAAAATAGAAAAGGGAAGAAAGAGAACATTCCTGCTGCCGGCAGCGAGTGTTTTTTTTTTGTGGCAGATAAGAGTTTCCTCTGCGGGGCTCTTTTTTGACGGGCAAATTTCTTTTCCTTGTTATTTCTTCTTCTATCCTTTATACTTCTTTCATGGTTTAATGAAAGGGGACTGTGATGAAGAGGATTTTTATTTCTCTTTTCTTTTTTGCTTTTATGTGGACCGCTGCCGAGGCGGACGCTTCTCCGGAACTACTTTTTGTCCGCTGGCCGGCGAATCCGGACGCGGTGTGGTATTCTTTCCGCATCGTGCCTGTGACACAGCATTTCGGACGGAAAGAAATGCGCCCGCCGATTTATGAAGACTGCCATGTTTTCCGTGACAGTGTGATGATTGAAAAAGAAATTACAGACAGCTATGACGGACCGGGGATCCTCTGCTGCCAGGTGAAAGCCATCGGTCTGGACGGGCAGAGCATTTCCGCCTATTCGGCGCCTGTGCCGATGGAAAAGGCCGCGCAGGAAATGGAACGGTACGCGCCGAAGATCCGCGTGAAATACCATGAGCAGAACGGTACGGTTCTTCTTTATCCGGCGTATTCTTTTGTGAAAATTCCCCACGCGGTTTCTTATGAAGTGGAAATCACTGATGAAGAACCGGAAAATCCTGACGGCTGTGAACCGTCTGTTCATCGCATTTCGCAGGGGGTTGTTACAATTCCCGAACTTTTTGATGAGTCGCCGCGGCAGGGAACGGTCTGGTGGCGTGTCCGCGGTCTTGATGAAAACGGCGGACCTGTAGGCGTATGGAGCGAAGCGGAAAAGATCGTGAATGATCCCGCGGAAAACTGGGAAACCGGCATTCTTGGAGACAGTATCAGCCACGGCGGCGGAAGGATGTCTTACAGTCCGGCGGACTGGCCTTACAATTATGCGTACTACCTTGATTTTCCTACGATAAATATGTCCCGGAGCGGTGATAAAACGGACGACCTTCTCCGGCGGTTCGATGCAGATGTCCTCCCTTTCCATGTACGGTACCTTCTCATTATGGGTGGAACAAACAATCTGCGCTGCGGGGGAACGGCGGAAGAGGTCATTTCTGACCTGGAAGCTCTTCAGGAAAAATGCAGGGCTAATGACATCAAGCCTGTCCTGCTTACCATTCCCCCGATCGCCCCGGATCAGATTTGGAAATATTACCAGCAGCCGACGGCAGAAAACTGGAAAGCGGAATTTGACAAAGTGAACGGCTGGATACGGACGCAGACCCATATCGATACGGCAGCGCCCTTTGGCATGTATGAAGACATGCCGGAAAATCTTGCGGCGGACGGCCTTCATCCAGACAAAGAAGCAAAAGAAAAAATGGGGAAAATAATCAATGAAAAATTTTCTGAAATAAGAAAAAAGATCTCTGAAACGAAAATACAAAAATAAGAAAAAGACTCCGAAAAGAGTCTTTTTCTTATGAAAGGAAACAAACGGATAGCCGGCTTCTATCATCTGTAAGCTGACAGTTTTTTCGTCTTTTGATAAAAGCGGCACCCACGGTAAGCTGTCATCAGAGTCATAGATTCTTCACTCTGTGCCATCATTCCGTTTTCCGTCTTTCTCACAAAGCATTCTTATCCCCATTTAGAATGACGTTAAACAGACGGTACAGCCAGGTTTATAATGAGAGAAAACGTTAATCGTCATCCTGAACGAATGTGAAGGATCTGTTACCGTGGTGGGGAAAGCGGTAAGAAGATAAAAGTTATCAGCTGTGAGCTGTGAGCTGTCAGCTGTCAGCTAAAAGTGCTGAATGACACCGAACGATAAGACGTTATCCAGAGTGGCAGCGAAGGATCTGTTATGCAAATGAAGGAAAAGGAAACCATACTGTTTAGCACATACTGCATATTATATGTATTATAAATATATATTAAGATATTTCTTGGGTATCTATATGGGAACCGTAGATTTCAGGTTTGAAGCAATTAAGAAATAAAAAGACTGAAATTTGTCAAAATCTAATAATTGTGGTACACTGAAGTTGCTAAAAAGGCAGTCCTTCTTTTTTAGTGCGGAGATTCAGAAAACAGGCAGAGGAAACACGGTCACTCGAGCGAGATTTTCTGATTCCTGCTGAGCTAAGGACGCAAAGTTTTTTCTCAAAGGAGGAAGAATCATGAAAAAGATTCTCGCAATCGCAGCAGCAGCTGCACTCACCGCAGGCGTATCCGCATACGCTGCAAATCCATTCTCTGATGTATCCACCGATGATTGGGCCTACCAGGCAGTGTCCGATCTCTCCGATCAGGGCGTTGTAGAAGGCTATCCGGACGGTACATTCAAAGGCGAAAGAAACATGACCCGTTATGAATTGGCGCAGGTTATTGCCCGTCTGATGGCCCGCGAAGACCAGCTGAATGCAGAACAGAAAGCAACCTTGGACAAACTGGCAGGGGAATACGCAGATGAACTGGCAAACCTTGGTGTCCGCGTAAGCAACCTGGAAAAGAAAGTCGGCAACATTTCCTGGTCCGGCGATGCCCGCATGCAGTACCAGCATAACCTTGATGGAGCTAAAGATCATACGGATGCTTGGACAGGCCGTTTGCGCATCAATGCGGACGCCCAGGTCAATGACCAGGTCGTTGTTTCCGGTCGTTTCGTATCTGAAATGAACTTCAAGGATAATAAAGATGCCAATACCATCATGGACCGCATCCATGCACGCTGGACACCGAATGACGCTTTCTACATGGATCTCGGCCGCCAGGGTGTGGCACTGGACCAGACCGGCGTGTTCTGGGATGAAGATGGAAGGTTTGATGGTGTCGTAGCAGGTTATGACAATGGCAAATTCGGCGCTGAATTCGGTTATGGCCGTTTCCAGGACGCTGAGCGCAGCATGGATACCTATCACTGGGAAAACAGTGCGTCCATTGAAGCCTGGTATGGCAAGCTGACCGGGCACTTTGGCGAGTCTTCCATGCTTTCTGCTTTCTATTTAGACAATGTACAGGGACTCAATGGAAGTAGTGTAGCTCCTGCTTACAAGGGAGCACATATTTATGCTTGGGGTGCCGGCGCAACCATCGGACTGGGCGATTCCGGTCTGAGTATTGACGGTGATTTTATCCAGACCAAGGGTAATCACGAGTTCGGACATGGCAATCTGTGGACAGCCGGACTGAATTATGGCGAAGTGGATTTGAATAAACCGGGCAGCTTTACCCTCGGTGTTCACTATGTAAGAGCTGATGCAGGTTCTTATCTCCTTGGCAACTCCGCTTTGGACATGACGGATCAGCTGGAATATGGCTGGGACAATGGTGCAGGCGTGAAGTTCTGGACAGCAAAAGCAGGTGTTGCCGTACAGAAGAATGTAGAACTGGACGCTTACTACAACTTCGGCGCGAAAACATATGACAGCCAGGCGGAAAATCCCGCGAATACATGGGGCGTTGAACTGAACTACGCTTTCTAATTCGTGATTGTAAGCTAACAATAGAAGACCTCTTCGGGGGTCTTTTATTTTGCGAAAAATGGCTGTCGGACAGGAACACCTGTTTCCATCCGTTTGTAGGACGTTTTTCATTCTTCGGAACAGCCTGTTTCCTTTTTATTTCATTCGAGTAACAGATTCTTCGTGTTCGCTTCGGATGACGCTTACCGTCTGCCGTCATTCAGAACGGTGGTAAGAATGCTTTGTGGGAAAGACGGGAAACGGGACAGTGGCACAGAGTGAAGAATCTATTGCGCTGATGACGCCTTACCGTCTTCCTCACCACAGGCATAGATTCTTCGCTGGCGCTCTGAATGACGCTTAATGTTCCCTTTATTATGACACTCTTTCCTTCAAGCGTCATTCTGAACGGAGTCGAGAAAGCCTTGAGGGAAAAACGGGAAACGGAGCAGTGGCATGGAGTGAAGAATCTGTTACCTTGAATGACATCTTACGGTTTTCCTCACCACGGGTATAGATCCTTTGCTGTTGCTCTGAATGACGCCTTGCCGATGTCCTCACTGGAGGTACAGATCCTTCATGTCCGCTTATGATGACGCTTAACGTTTCCTTCATTATGACGTGTTTTCCCAAAATCGTCATTCAGAACGGAGTCGAGAAAGCCTTGAGGGAAAAACGGGAAACGGAGCAGTGACATGGAGTGAAGAATCTATGACTCTGATGACGTCTTACGGTTTTCCTCACCACGGTAATAGATTCTTCACATTTGCTTCGGATGACGATTAACGCTCCCCTTACTACAACAGCAAATCCTTTGCTGATATTTCGTATGACACCTAATGGAAATCATATGCTTCGGCTTTTAACTCACAGCTAACGGCTAACAGCTTGTAGCTGACCGCTCACAGCTGATAGCTTTTATCTTCTTATGGTCTTCCTCATCGCGGGTGCAGATCCTTCACATTTGCTTCGGATGGTGTTTTGCCGTTCCCTGTCAATAAGGCACTATACAGGGTGTGTTATAATAGATATATATAAATATATGAATAAGCTTCAGTTTTGAAAGAAGGTGTTCTTATGTGGAAGAAAACAATACTTGCCGCGGCACTGCTTGCAGGTGGCGTAGTTGGCGGTTTTGCCGCGTATGATGGCGGAGATAATCCGCCGCAGGATGAAAACGTACAGCTCTGTCCCATCGGAGAAAACGGTGAGCGGGGAGTCTGCGGTGTTCCGGAGAGAAGCGGTGATGACCGGGAAGCTTGCAGGGGTCCACACTGTAATAGGTGATGCGGAAAGGAAAATAAGGGAGACGGGAGACCGTTTCCTTTTTTCTTTATCAGGAATCAAGAGGGGAAAGTGAGGTAATAGATTCTTCACTCTGTGTCACCATCCTATTTCCCGTTTTTCCCACAAGGCATTTTTGCCACCGTTCAGAATGACGATTGAAGGAGAGAGTGTCATAATGAGGGGAACGATAAGGAGTCATAATGCGGTACTGATTTCTTCGTGAAAAGCGGAGTGTGTGAAGTGTTTTCGTTTGACATCTGATGGCCGTTTAGCTATAATTAGCATGTTATGGTGTGTGAATACACAGGACGCAGTAAGGAGGTGTTCACTGATGGCAAAAATGACATTCCAGCCTAATAACCACTGGAGAAAACATACCCACGGATTCCGCGCCCGTATGAAGACGAAAGCCGGCCGTATTGTTCTGAAAAGAAGAAGAGCCAAGGGCAGAAAGGTATTAAGTGCCTGAGTCAGAATCGAAGCAGGAGAAGAAGTATCCGCTTCACCGTGATTTCCGTATCCGGCAAAACAGGGATTACCGGCGTATATACTCGTCCGGCCGGCGTTTCAGCAACCGCGCGGGACTTATGTACGTGGTCAGGACGAAACGGGAACCTGTCCGGATCGGGTTTGTGACGACGAAGCGCATCGGCAATGCCGTGGCGCGCAACCGGGCAAGGCGCCTGATGAAAGAGGTTTATCGCCTCCATCGTCATGAACTTTCTTCCCATTATGAAGCCATATTGCTTGCCGCCGCTTTTCTGACGACAGCGACGTATAGCGAGGCGGAAAAGGCTTTGCTTGCGCTGTGGCGTAAAGCGGGCATGCTGGAGGGGGCATGATGAAGACGGTGCTGATCGTTCTTATTCGATTTTACAGGAAATATGTTTCTCCCCTGAAACCGCCATGCTGCCGTTTCACTCCCACCTGCAGCACTTACGCGCTGGAAGCGGTGGAGAAATACGGCGCGCTGAAAGGCGGATGGCTCGCGTTAAAGCGGATCTTGAAGTGCCATCCTTTCCATAAGGGCGGTTATGACCCTGTTCCATAAGGCTTTTCCGATAGGCAATGTACGGCGCTTTTGATAAGGCGCCGCTTTTTTCATCTTTCGCGTTTTGTTATCCTGTCACGCCATGAATTTTGCAGAGTTTCTGCATTTTTGTCTCATCCTGCTTTTGAAATTCAGAAAGCGGGAACATTTAGGCGGCTGAAATAGAGGCCGTATAAGGAGAAATTATGAATCTTGGCTTTGGCGGAGGCGGATCTGAGTTCCAGATTCCTGTCCTCTCGGCTATTGTAGGCATGATTGCCGATCTGATGCGCATCGGCCTGCAGATTTGTTATGAATTTACTTCCGGTCTCGGATTTCCCAATTACGTCATCGCTATCGTCGTTTTGACGATACTCATCAAGACGCTGCTGCTTCCCCTTGCGGTGAAACAGATCCGTTCCATGAAAGCGATGCAGGCAATACAGCCGGAGATCCAGAAAATCCAGAAGAAGTACAGAAATGACCCTGCCATGATGCGGCAGGAAATGGGGCGTCTGTACAAAGAGCATAATGCGTCCCCCATGGCGGGATGCCTGCCTTTGCTCATACAGATGCCTTTCCTTATCGCGATGTACTATGCGATTCAGGGGTTCAGTTATGACCCTCTCCACGCGGGTTTCCTCTGGATTGAAAGTCTGGCAGCGGAAGACGGCACGTACATCCTGCCTGTTCTTTCCGCCGCGTCCACGTTCCTTGTTTCCTGGCAGACGACGCCGAAAGACGCGCCGGGCAACCAAAAGACGATGCTTTTCATGATGCCTCTTATGATCGGCTGGATGTCTCTTCATTTTCCGAGCGGTTTGGTGATTTACTGGGTGGTGAGCAATGTTTACCAGTTTTTCCAGCAGCTTATCATGTTCCGCGGGGAAAAGGGAAAGGAAATGATAAACGGGCCTTCGAAAAAAGGCGTAGTCACTGTCCATACCGATGAAGAGGCTGTGGCTAAGACAAAGAGGAAAAAGATTATCCGCAGAAAAATTATTAAAAAGGTAGCAAAGAAACCGGCAGCCGATGAAGCACCGAAGACCGGTGATGAAAAAGAAAAAACGGCTTCTGCTGAAAAGACGGCAGAGGCCGGGGATAGTTCCGGGAAAGCGGAGGGATAACTATGGAAACTGTCAGAATTACCGCAAAAACCGTTGACGAAGCAGTGGAAGAAGGATTGAAGAAGCTGGGGCTTTCCCGCGCAGAAGCAGTGATCCGTGTCATTGAACAGCCCTCAAGCGGACTTTTCGGTTTGTTCAACAAGAAAGATGCCGTTGTCGAGGTCGGCGCGGCAGGATCGGAAACGGAAGATGTTACGGAGACTGCCGGGGACATGACTTCGGCTGCTGCCGGGGCTGCAGACGGAGAGGAAGAAACCGTTTCTGCTGCGGAGGAGCCGGGGGAAAACGTCATGGGCGGCGATACGGAAGAAGTTCTTACGGCGAAGAAGGAAAAACGCGGCCGTGAGGAAACTCCGTTTTCCGCGGAAGAGCAGGAAGAAGCCGCTGAAGAAGCGAAACGTTTCCTGACGGGCGTTTTCAAAGGAATGAAGATGGAAGTGCAGCTTGAAAAGATGGTGAATGAAGAACGCATTCTTTTCAACCTTCACGGCGAGGGTCTGGGCATCCTTATCGGAAAGCACGGCCAGACGCTGGACGCACTCCAGTACCTGACAAATCTGGCGGCAAATAAAAATTTCCGCCACCATTACTTCGTGCTTCTTGATGTGGAGGACTATCGGCAGCGCCGCAGACAGACGCTGGAATCGCTGGCGCACCGCCTGGCGGATAAGGTGAAGCGTACAGGGGAAGAAATCCGCCTTGAACCGATGTCGGCGGGCGACCGCCGCATGATCCACCTGGCGCTCCAGAATGACGGCGCGGTATCTACAGAAAGCGACGGAGAAGCGCCGTATCGCTGCATCGTGATTCGCGCGAAACAGTAAAAATAAAAAGCCTCATGGCGGAATGATTTCGATCAAACAGCCGTGAGGTTTTTTGCTGCGCGGGATCCGGAAATGCCGTGCTCCGTTTCGTGTGCCTTTCTTTTGCGGTTCCCGCTTCTTTTGGGCTCCGCTTTATTTCGAGGCCGCAGGCGGGCAACAATATTTCATCAGTTGTGCTAAAATAACCATATACATAGAAAGGGGAGGTGGTTCGTTGTTCGCTTACGCGTTCACGTTCCTTGCCGCGCTTGCCGTGACGTTTATTCTCACGCCGGCCGTAAAAAATTTCGCGGTGCAGATCGGCGCCGTGGATAAGCCGGACGCACGGAAGGTGCATCACGGACTGGTACCCCGTTTGGGCGGTCTTGCCATATACGCGGGGTTTATGGTATCCGTCATTCTTACGGTGGGCTTTACTTATGAAATGACAGGGATTATGATCGGCGCGACCTGTCTTGTTTTTGTGGGGATTGCAGATGATATCGTGTCTCTTCCCGCCAAGGTGAAACTTCTCGGGCAGATCTTATCCGCCGCCGTGCTTGTGATATTCTTTGATGTGAATATTGATTGGATCGATCTTCCCTATGTGGGGATTATTGAATTTCCTCTCTTTATTTCCATACCGCTTACTATTTTCTGGATCATCGGATTTATCAATACGGTCAATCTTATTGACGGCCTTGACGGGCTTGCTGCGGGGATCGCCACGATAGCGTCTATTGCCATTGCCCTTCTCGCATTCCAGATGGGGCAGTGGGTATCGGCTGCCGCTATGGTGGCCATGACAGGGGCGTGTCTCGGCTTTCTGCAGTATAATTTCAATCCGGCTAAAATTTTCATGGGCGATACGGGATCCATGTTCCTTGGGTATGTGATTGCCGCGGTGTCGGTCATGGGATCTATGAAGACGGCGGCTGCCGCAGTCCTTATCGTGCCTTTGGTGGCGCTGGCCGTGCCCATTACCGATACGGTACTTGCTATCGTGCGGCGCAGGCAGTCAGGGGTGCCGATTTTTTCACCGGACAAGAATCATCTCCACCACCGTCTTCTGGCGGCAGGCCTGTCGCAGAAACAGGTGGTGCTGGTGATGTACGCGCTGACCGCTTTTTTCTCGGCAGCGGCGCTCCTTGTGGTGAAGCTGAATCCATTTCTCGGTGTGGCGGTGATCCTTTTCGCACTCGGGGTGTTTATTTTCTGGGCGAAGAAACTCGGCGTCATGAGAGAGGTCATTCTTCCGCCGTCGGAAAAGGATGAGAAATAAAAAAGAATTGGCAGAAATATTTCATTGTATCAGCTTGTTTTATGAAAAGGAGTAGTCCTGTGAAAGTCATGACGGTTTTCGGCACGCGGCCTGAAGCGATAAAGATGGCTCCTGTCGTGCAGTCGCTTCTGGCGCATCCCGAAATAGAAACAAAGGTCTGCCTCACGGCGCAGCATCGGGAAATGCTCGATCAGGTGGTGGATCTTTTCAAGCTGCCCGTCGATTACGATCTGGATATCATGAGGAGCGGACAGTCCCTGTATGACATCACTTCCCGCGTCCTTCGCGGACTGGAAGAAGTACTGGAAAAGGAAAAACCGGACTATGTCCTTGTCCATGGGGATACAACGACGACATTTACCGCGTCGCTTGCCGCTTTTTACAAGCAGATCAAAGTCGGACATGTAGAAGCGGGGCTGCGCACGGGAGATCTGGCGTCCCCTTTTCCTGAAGAGGCGAACCGCCAGCTTACGGGCGTCCTGGCCAGTCTTCATTTTGCCCCGACAGAAACAGCGCGGGGAAATCTGCTCCGTGAAAATAAAAAGGATGAAAATATTTTTGTTGTGGGGAATACCGTCATTGATGCGCTCCTTTCGACGGTAAAGAAAGATTATACTTTTGAAGATGAAGAAATACAGGCGATTGAAGAACACAAGCGCGTCATCCTTGTGACCACCCACCGCCGTGAAAATTTGGGCGCGCCCATGCATCATGTGTACCGTGCGCTCCGCCGGCTGGTGGAAACCGTACCGGATACGGAAGTGGTATTTCCTGTCCATCGGAATCCTCTTGTCCGTGAAGCGGTGGAGGAAGAGCTGGACGGCGCGGCGGGCATCCATCTTGTGGAACCGATGGAGTATGAGCCTTTCACGAATCTGATGGCGCGGTCCGCCCTTGTGCTGACCGATTCAGGCGGCATACAGGAGGAAGCGCCGAGTCTGGGGAAACCCGTCCTTGTCCTTCGCGATACGACAGAGCGCCCCGAAGCGGTAGAGGCGGGGACGGTAAAACTGGTAGGCACCGGGGAAGAGAAGATTTATCAGACGGCATACCGGCTGCTGACCGATGAGGCGGCATATCATGCGATGGCGGAAGCAGTGAATCCTTACGGTGACGGCAGATCCGCCGGGCGCATCGTGGAGACGCTTTTGTATGCGGAGGGGATTTCTCATAAAAAACCGTCTAAATTTATAGCTAAGTAAATCCGCATATGTTACAATAACTTTGTATGGGTAGAGCTGTACGTATTTTGCGTGCAGTTTTTCATGATATGCACATGCCGGAGATGGCCATGAAGAATGCCGGGGAACAGGGAGATAAAGGAAAAGAGTTCAATCCGATGCGCAGTATCGCTGTGGCAGGCGGAGCGGGCATGACCCTTCTTTCCTGTATCGGCCTCGGTATCTGGGGCGGACTTAAGTGTGATGAATACTTGGGGACGTATCCTTTCGGCCTTATCGGGTTATCCCTTTTGGGCGCCATATCCGGATTGTGGGCCATAATTAGAAAAATGATAGGAAAGTAAGAAATGAAGTATGATACGGTATTCCCTGCTTTTGCGGATAGAATGGTCAGCCGTCTGGCAGCCATAGGCGCTGTCGGCGCGGCCGCCGCGTTTTTGAAGTGGGAATGGACTGTAGCGGCAGGATTTGCCGCCGGCGTCGTATTTCATATTCTTTTTTTCTTGTACATGAAACAGCGTTACATCCACTGGGAGAAAGAAAAGCGGGACGCGGCCTACATAGGCCAGATGGGCGCCGCGCTTGCAGGCTTCCGGCTTTTTGTGGAAGCGGGGCTGGCGGCGGCGGTGGTTTTATGGACACCGCTTTCCATTCTTGGCTTCCTGGCGGGCTTATTGTCACTGTTCCCTGCTACTATCTGGGCAAGGCAATAGTGTGGAATAAGAATAATATTTTCCTGACGTCCAAAAAAGAGAGGGGGTGAGACTATGCATTTTCATACAGGTACACATGTGGTTGCACAGCTTTTCGGAATGTCGGTCAATCTGGATACGATTTTTACACAATGGCTTACTGCCCTTATAGTATTTATTATCGTCTTTGCTGCGAGCCGGGGGCGTTCGCTCGTTCCAAACGGTATCCAGAACGCGGTGGAAATGGTCATTGAGCCGCTATGCTCCCAGTTTGAAAGGAATATGGGATCGCATTATAAAAAGGTTGTTTATTTCCTGTTGACACTTTTTCTGTTCATCTTTGTGGCCAATGAAATAGGACTTCTGCCGACAGCCCATCTGACAGCGTCTCCGACAAATGATGTGAATACAACCTTGGGGCTGGCGCTGACCGGTACATTATGTATTCATTTCGTTTATATCAGGAACAGGGGATTCGGCAAATGGCTGAAACATTTCTTTGAACCGATGCCGCCGTTCGTCATCATCAATATCGTGGAAGAACTTTCCCGTCCGGTAACTCTGGCGATGCGTCTGTTCGGTAATATTTTAGCAGGGGAAATTCTGCTGGAAATCCTCTACGCGCTGGCACCTGTGCTTGTACCTTTGCTCTGGGTCGTATTCAGCCTTGTGGTCGGATTGATCCAGGCATACATTTTCACTACGCTGACGTCCATTTATCTCAAGGAAAGTGTGGAATAAGTGAAGGTGTGCAGGTGAGTGGGAGCGGCACTCCATAAAATGCCGGGCGCCGCCCGTAAAAACGGTACCATTATATCCGGAAAAACCGGGACATTATATTCTTAGGAGGAATTATTACCATGGATCAGACTATTGTTGTTCAGTATTCCCTTATCGCATCTGCGCTGATTGCGGCAGTTGCCGCATTTGCAGCAGCATTTGGTGATTCTAAATTGGCATCCCACGTTATCGACGGCATGACCCGCCAGCCGGAAATCCAGGGGCAGCTCTTCACTTCCATGCTCGTCGGCATCGGCTTGATAGAATCTATTCCGATTATCGCTATCGTTATTTCTCTCGTCCTCGTATTCGCCAATCCTTTCCTCGGCTAATTCCAATTCATTGTTAGCCTAAGGAGGGGATTTCATTGGTAGAATTAAATGGTACGCTGCTGATTTCAATCCTCAACTTTATCATTCTCGTTGCCGTTTTGGCACATTTCTGCTATAAGCCGGTGCTGAAGGTCATGGATGACCGCAGGAACAAGATCCGGAATGACCTGGACAGCGCGGCCCGGTCCAGCGCGGAGGCGGCCAAGCTCAAATCCGATCTGGAAGCGGAACTTGCCAATGCCCAGGTCGCCGCACAGGGGATCGTGGACAAGGCCGTAAAAGAGGCCAAGGTACAGGCCCAGGCGCAGATCGATGAGGCCCATGCGGCTATTGAGAGGGAAAAAGTCCAGGCTGCTAAACAGATCGAAAGGGAACGCAAGGATGCCCTGGAGGATCTGAAGACGCAGGTGGCCGCTCTTTCCTGTGATATTGCATCGAAGATCATCAGCAAAAATATGACGCCGGATACGAATGACCGGCTCATAGCGGAAAGCATCGCAAGACTGGATGCCGGGCAGGCAGGTAAGTAATCATGGATAAGAACGTAATCCTTGCAAAGAAGTACGGACGAGCCATCTATGAAATTGCCGCAGAGCAGCACTGCCTGGAACAAACGGAAGAAGATCTCCGCCTCATTGCCGATACCATAGGGAAAAGCAAAGAGCTCGGGGAGATTCTGAACCATCCTCTGCTTGCTAAGGATGTCAAGAAAGATACTATAAAGAAGTTATTTGCAGATAAGGTGCAGCCGATAGTTTTACAGTTCTGCTATGTTGTTATCGACAAAGGCCGCATCGCTGATTTTGCTGCCATGGCGGATGTCTATGCCAATCTTGCGCATCATGGGATGGGCATGGAGGAAGCCGTGGTAACCTCTGCGTTTCCATTGACCAAATCCCAGGTGGACGCTTTGAAAGCCAAACTTGCGGAAATCACGGGAAGCAAAATTATCATGAAACAGAAAGTAGACGCATCTTTGATAGGCGGATTCACGGTCCGGATGGGAGACCGTCTGATTGACGGATCCATAGCCCGCCAGCTTGCGGCGCTCCGCTCGCAAATGATGCAAAGAGATTGAGGTGACTTACAGGATATGAAAATCAGTTCAGATGAAATCACATCTGTCATTAAAAAACAGATTGAAAATTACAAAGTAGACCTCAATGTCGATGAAGTAGGTACGGTTCTTGAAGTCGGCGACGGTATCGCCCATGTATATGGCCTTGAAAACTGCATGGCCGGTGAATTGCTGGAACTGCCGAACGGCGTTTACGGCATGGCCATGAACCTGGAAGAAAGCAATGTAGGTGCCGTTCTTCTGGGGAATGCGGAAACCATCAAGGAAGGTGACGTAGTAAAGAGAACGGGCCGTCTGATGCAGGTTCCCGTAGGCAATGCGGTCATCGGCCGCGTGGTCAATGCGCTGGGACAGCCGATTGACGGCAGAGGCGAAATCAAGACTGACGCTTATCGCGACATTGAAATCAAAGCTCCGGGCATTGCCGACAGACAGCCGGTAAACGTCCCGCTGCAGACCGGTCTGAAATGTATCGACTCCATGGTCCCGATCGGCCGCGGACAGCGTGAGCTGATTATCGGCGACCGCGGTACAGGCAAGACCGCCATCGCTATTGATACCATTCTGAACCAGAAGGGGCAGGATGTCATTTGTATTTATGTTTCCATCGGGCAGAAGAACTCCAATGTCGTCCGTGTATACGAACGGCTGAGAGCTGCCGGCGCTATGGATTACTCCATCATCGTACATGCCGGTGCTTCCGAAGGGTCTCCGATGCAGTACCTTGCACCATACTCCGGTGTATCCATTGCGGAACATTTCATGCACCAGGGCAAGGATGTCCTCATTATCTATGACGACCTCTCCAAACATGCTGTCGCTTACCGCGCCATGTCGCTTCTGCTGCGCCGCCCGCCGGGACGCGAAGCTTACCCCGGTGACGTATTCTATCTGCATTCCCGTCTGCTGGAACGTGCGGCACGTCTGTCCGATGCACTGGGCGGCGGCTCCATCACCGCGCTGCCGATCATTGAAACACTGGCAGGCGATGTCGGTGCGTACATTCCGACAAACGTCATTTCCATCACGGACGGACAGATTTATCTGGAAACGGCACTCTTTTATTCCGGGATCCGTCCGGCCATCAATGTCGGCCTGTCCGTATCCCGTGTAGGCGGTTCCGCGCAGATTAAGGCCATGAAACAGGTCGCAGGCACGCTGCGTCTGGATCTGGCACAGTTCCGTGAATTGGCGGCATTTGCCCAGTTCGGTTCCGATCTTGACGCTGCCACCAAAGCGCAGATCGACCGCGGCCAGAGGACGACGGAAATTCTGAAGCAGCCGCAGTATTCCCCCTATCCGGTCGAAGACCAGGTTATGGCGATCTACACGGCCGTCAAAGGGTATCTTGATGACGTGGACGTAGACCAGGTTGTCGGGTTTGAACAGCAGGTTCTGAATTTCCTCCACAGCAGCCATCCGGAAATCGGCGCTGATATCGTGGATAAAAAGAAGCTGACAGATGAAAATGAAGCGAAACTCAGAGAAGCTCTTGATGAATTCAAGAAACGTTACAAGGCACAAAGCGAAACAGAAGAAAAGTCTGAAACGGTAGAGGGGTGATCTGATTGGAAAGTACGCGTGATATAAAAGGGCGCATAAAATCCGTCACCAACATCCAGCAGATCACGAAAGCCATGAAGATGGTAGCCGCCGCCCGTCTGCGCAAAGCGGAGGAAAAGGCAAACGGCTCCCGTCCTTATGCGGAAAAGATCGGAGAGCTCCTGCGCCGCGCTTCTTCGGTGACACCCGGATTTACGAGCCCGCTCTTCAGGACAGGCGAAGTAAAGAAGGTCGGATATCTCGTCATTTGCGGCGACAAAGGCCTTGCCGGCGCTTATAACTCCAACGTGATGAAGCGTACCCTGCAGGAAATCTCCGGAAAGGATCGTTCTGCATACGCTTTATATGTCTGCGGGAAACAGGCGAAGAATTATCTGAAATTCCGCGGGTATGATCCCGATACCTATCATTTCGGCTTTTCTGATAAGCCGTCGGCTCAGGATTCCATCGATCTCTCCAAAGAGATGGTGGAATACTTCACAAAAGAAGAAGTCGATGAAGTTTATATTATTTATACCAAATTCATCACCGCCCTCCGCCAGCAGGTCCGGGTAGACCGGCTGCTCCCCATTGAAGCGCCGGCTGAGGGAAAAACGGAAGAAGCAGCAAAAGCGGCTGCCAGCGAATGGGAAAAAGAAAGACAGGATTTCCTCCGTATCGGGGAAGATCCCTATATTTTCCTTCCCGATGCGGCGGCAGTGCTTTCCAAACTGCTTCCTGAATATATACAAGTACAGGTTTATAATGCGATGCTGCAATCCGCGGCGTCCGAGCTGGGCAGCCGTATGGCGGCCATGTCCGCTGCCACTGACAACGCGACGGAAAGAATTGCCGACCTCAACCTTACGTACAACAAAGCGCGTCAGGCACAGGTCACCAATGAAATTTCCGAAATTGTCGGCGGTGCGGCAGCTCTCGAATAAACCGGCTTAATTTGATTAAGGAGGAATGCTTCTTCATGGCAAATGAACAGCAGGGACAGGTAGGCAAGGTCGTACAGGTCATGGGCGCTGTCGTCGATATCGCTTTTTCCGACGATCAGGAACTTCCTGCCATCTATAACGCAATTCATGTCAAAGATGAAGAAGGCACTGTTCCGGTAGATGTTATCTGTGAAACCATGCAGCACTTAGGTGACGGCGTAGTCCGCACCGTTGCGATGAGTTCCACCGATGGCATGGTACGCGGAATGAAAGCAGTAGATACCGGCCGTGCTATTGCAGCACCGGTCGGCGACGGATGCCTGGGACGTATTTTCAACGTACTCGGACAGACCGTCGACAATGACGATACAAAAGTACCGGCATCCGACTACTGGCCTATTCATCGTCCGGCACCGGCCTTTAAAGACCAGTCTCCGGCAACCGAAATTTTTGAAACCGGCATCAAAGTCGTCGATCTCATCGCTCCGTATGCAAAAGGCGGTAAGATCGGGCTCTTCGGCGGTGCGGGTGTAGGTAAGACCGTTCTTATCCAGGAATTGATTCATAACGTGGCGACAGAACACTCCGGCTGCTCCGTATTCTGCGGCGTCGGCGAACGTACCCGTGAAGGGAACGATCTCTGGGGAGAAATGAAAGACTCCGGCGTTCTTTCCAAAGTTGCGCTGGTATACGGCCAGATGAACGAACCTCCGGGAGCGCGTATGCGTGTAGCTCTCACCGGTTTGACCATGGCTGAATATTTCCGCGACAAACAGGGACAGGACGTCCTGCTCTTCGTAGACAATATTTTCCGTTTCGTACAGGCGGGTTCCGAAGTATCCGCGCTGCTTGGGCGTATGCCGTCTGCCGTAGGTTACCAGCCGACCCTGGCTACCGATATCGGCGAACTGCAGGAACGCATCACTTCCACCAAAGACGGTTCCATCACATCCATCCAGGCCGTATACGTACCGGCCGATGACTTGACGGACCCGGCTCCGGCAGGCGTATTTACACACTTGGACGCTACCACCGTACTGAGCCGTTCCATCGCGGAACTGGGCATCTATCCGGCAGTAGACCCGCTGGACTCCACCAGCCGTATCCTTGACCCGAACGTTTTGGGTGAAGAGCATTACGAAGTGGCCCGCGGCGTACAGGCTATTCTGCAGCGCTACAAGGAACTGCAGGATATCATCGCCATTCTGGGTATGGAAGAACTTTCCGATGATGACAAAGTCATCGTAGCCCGCGCAAGAAAGGTACAGAGATTCCTGTCTCAGCCCTTCTTCGTAGCCGAACAGTTTACAGGCTCCCCCGGCAGATACGTATCCCTGAAGGAAACCATCCGCGGCTTCAAGGAAATCCTTGCAGGCCAGCACGATGATATGCCTGAAGGCGCGTTCTACATGGTCGGCACAATTGATGAAGCGATCGAAAAGGCTGAAAAGATGAAGAAAGGGGAATAAGCCATGGCTGATACCCTTACGAATCCCATGCACGTGGAAGTCATCAGCCCCGACGGACCGATTTATCGAGAAACCGGCGTGGAAATGGTGGTGGCCCGTGCAGCAGACGGCGAATTTGCCGTCATGAAAAACCATCTGCCTCTGGCAGCCGCTCTTGAAATGTGCCCCGTGCGCATCATTAAAGGCGGAAAGGAACAAAAGGTGGCCGTATTTGGCGGTTTCCTGGAAATAAAGGACAATCAGGTAAATATCGTAGCCCCCCTGGCGGAGCTGGCGGATACCATCGATATTGCCCGTGCCCAAGCCGCGAAGAAACGTGCGGAAGACAGGCTCGCGTCCAAGAGCAAAGAGATTGATGTCGACCGTGCTAAACTCGCTCTCCAGCGTGCGCTGACACGGCTCAAAACGACAGGAACCCTTTGATCCCAACAAAAGAACCGATCCATACAAATAATGGGTCGGTTTTTATGTTGGGGGAAGACGGTAAGAAGATAAAAGCTATCAGCTGTGAGCTGTCAGCTGCAAACTGACTATTCTTTTACGATTTGAGTCATCATGGCGATTAAGTATCCTCAGCCGCGCTGCGTGCGCTACAGCTCCTTCCAACGGTCGACTCCATGATCCTTGTATAAGACGGACGTTAAGGCGTCATAATGAGGAGAACGTTAGTCGTCATCCTGAACGAATGTGAAGGATCTGTCACCGTGGTGGGGAAAACCGTAAGGTGTCATCAGAGTAATAGATTCTTCGCTCTGTGTCATGTTGTGATTTTTCCTCATTCTCATACAGCATTCTTACTTCCGCTCTGAATGACGGGATACGGTAAGGCGTCATTCAAAGCGCCAGCGAAGGATCTGCTACAATGTTGAGGAAAGGGATTCTGACGGGAAGAATAGGGATTGGGTAAGCCTCCTTGTTTATAAGGAGGTGGCCGGCGAAGCCGGACGGAGGATACTGGCTTGGGGGAATGACGCAAAAGAATAGAATGAAGATTCTTTTTCTGCCCCCGTTCTGAGTGATGACGGACAGTAAAGCGTCATCCGAAGTGAATGTGAAGGATCTGTCACCATGGTGAGGGAAACGTTAAGCGTCATCCTAAGCGGATGCGAAGGATCTGTGCCCGTGGTGAGGAAGCCGGTAAGAAGATAAAAGCTATCAGCTGTGAGCTGTCAGCTGCAAGCCATTAGCTGTGAGTTAAAAGCCGAAGCATATGATTTCCATTAGATGTCATACGAAACAGCAGCAAAGGATTTGCTGCTGTGTTAAGGAAAGGGATTCTAACGGGAAAAATAGGGATTGGGCAAGCCTCCTTATTTATAAGGAGGTGGCCGGCGGAGCCGGACGGAGGATACTGGCTTGGGGGAATGACGCAAAAGAATAGAATGAAGATTCTTTTTCCCCCCCCCCGTTCAGAATGATGAAGGACGTTAAGAAGATAAAAGCTATCAGCTGTGAGCTGTCAGCTGCAAGCTAACTATTCTTTTACGATTTAAATCATTACGACAAGCGAGTATTCTCAATCGCACTACGTGCGCCAGCAGCTCCTTCTGACGGCGGACGGTCAGGTATCACCCGGAGCGATGACGAAGGCTTGCTGTCGTGATGAAGAAGACCATAAAACGTCATCCTGAACGAATGTGAAGGATCTGCTGCCGTAGTGAGGAAGACGGTAAGACGCTATCAGGGTAATAGATTCTTCACTCCGTGTCACTGTCCCGTTTCCCGTCTTTCCCACAAGGCATTCTTGCCACCGTTCAGAATGACGATTTGGGGAAAGCACGTCACTAATAATGGGGAACGGAAAGCGTCATAATGACGGAGAACGAAAGGCGTCATTCTGAGCGCCAGCGAAGAATCTATGACCGTGGTGGGGAAAGCGGTAAGAAGATAAAAGCTATCAGCTGTGAGCTGTAAACTATTAGCTGTCAGCTGTCAGCTGTCAGCTAAAAGTGTTGAATGACGGCGGACGGTCAGGTATCACCCGGAGCGATGACGAAGGCTCGCTGTCGTGATGAAGAAGACCATAAAACGTCATCCTGAACGAATGTGAAGAATCTGTACCCATGGTGGGGAAAGCGGTAAGATGCTATTCAACGTTAAAAAAACCGCTACCTATATAGGGAACGGTCTTTTGCTTTCAGTCGGGACAGGTAATAGCGGCGATTTTATCAATTGCGTAGTGGAGTTCACTCACGATTTCCGTGTCGGCGGCTTTGTAATACATTTCTTTTCCGTTGCGGCGGGATGTAATCAGTCCGCAGGCTTTCAGCAGACGCAGGTGGTGGGAAATGGCAGGACTGCTCATGTCCATGATGGCGGCAATATTGATGACGCATTCTTCCATGTGGCAGAGAATCCAGAAAATTTTCAGCCGCGTGGGATCGCTGAGCTGTTTTAGCAGGATGGATACATCATCGATTGTCTCTTGGGACGGCAGGCGGCTGATGATACGTTCTTCATCATTTCCATGGTGGTGCGGAAGTCCGCATTTATTTTTTGTCATATGGTATACCTCTTTAGAAATTATTTTTCTTACATTGTAACATACATGGGAAAATGGCAAGATAAATTTATCGGAAAAGAGTCTTGACAAAATGTAAAAGAAAAAATATAATATGATTAACGATTAAATAGTTATTTAAATGTAAAATAAAGGAGAAGAAAAATGAAAAAAAGTTACAAGATCGACGTGGACTGCGCTGCATGCGCACTGAAGATGGAAGATGCCGCCAAAGCAACGGCAGGCGTTAAAGACTGCGTAGTTAATTATATGCTGCTCAAGATGAATGTGGAATTTGAAGATGGGCAGGATCCGAAAGCCGTTATGCAGGAAGTGTACAAGAACTGCAAAAAGGTGGAGGATGACTGCGAGATTTTCCTGAAATAAAAATGGTTTGACAGGCTGTTGGGATATTGACCGGCAAGGGAAAAGAGGCTGAAATGAACAAGAAACAGAAAAGAAATTTAATGCGCATTATCGTGGCGGCAATCCTGATGATTGTTCTCCATTTTGCGCCGGTAAGCGGTATGGTACGGTTCGGGCTTTACTTAGTTCCTTACTTGATTATCGGGTATGATATTTTGTGGAAGGCCTTTAAAGGCGTGAAGAACCGGCAGCCTTTTGACGAAAGCCTTCTTATGGCAATTGCCACGCTGGGGGCGATTATCCTGGCTGTTTATGAAGACGGTGATTACACGGAAGCCATCGGCGTTATGCTTTTCTACCAGATCGGCGAATGGTTCCAGAGCTATGCCGTCGGCAAGAGCCGCAGAAATATCAGCGAGCTGATGGATATTCGTCCTGATTACGCAAATGTGGAAAGGAAAAATGGGCAGCTGGAGGCGGTCGATCCTGACGAAGTGGAAGTGGGGACGATCATCGTCGTGAAGCCCGGTGAAAAGATTCCGATCGACGGCGAAGTGGTGGAAGGCAGTTCTACACTGAATACCAGCGCCCTGACAGGGGAAAGCCTGCCCCGTGAAGTGGAATCGGGCGATGAAGTCATCAGCGGCTGCATCAATATCAATGGTCTTCTGAAAATTCGGACGACGAAAGAGTTTGGGGAATCGACGGTTTCTAAAATTCTTGATCTTGTGGAAAACGCCAGTTCCCGTAAATCAAAAGCGGAAGATTTTATTTCTAAATTTGCCCGTGTATACACTCCGGCCGTGGTAGCGGCGGCGATCGCTCTTGCCCTCGTTCCTCCGTTTGTCCGTATGGGATTCATGGGGGTGCCTGCTGACTGGGATGTGTGGATTTACAGGGCGCTTACGTTCCTCGTTATTTCCTGTCCCTGCGCGCTGGTTATCAGTATTCCCTTGAGTTTCTTCGCCGGCATCGGCGGCGCGAGTAAGGCGGGCGTCCTTGTGAAAGGATCGAACTATCTGGAAACGCTCTCCAAGGTTAAGACGGTGGTTTTTGATAAGACCGGGACTTTGACCAAAGGGGTGTTCCAGGTGACTGCCGCCCATCCGCAGGAAATGAGCGAAAAAGAACTGCTCCATCTGGCAGCCCATGTAGAACGGTACTCCACGCATCCTATCGCGGCTTCTCTCCGCGCAGCGTATCCTAACGAATCGGACAGTTGCCGTGTGGAAGCAGTAGAGGAAATAGCCGGGGAGGGGATCCGTGCCCATGTAAACGGCAATGTAGTATGTGTGGGAAATTCCAAAATGATGGAAGCCGTAGGCGCCGAATGGTATGACTGCCATCGTCATGCTGCGGGTACGGTCATCCATGTGTCCATCAATGGAAGATATGCAGGTCATGTGATTATTTCCGATGTGGTGAAAGAAACATCAAAAGCGGCCATTGCCGCTCTGAAATCGGTGGGTGTCGCCAGGACGGTCATGCTCACAGGTGATGCGAAAGAAGTCGCTGACGCTGTAGCAAAGGAACTTGGCATCGACCAGGTACGCAGCGAGCTCCTGCCGGCTGATAAGGTGCAGAACGTGGAAGAGCTCCTTATGGAGAATAAAGGAAATGGAAATCTTGCCTTTGTCGGTGACGGTATCAATGATGCTCCCGTGCTCACCCGTGCGGACATCGGTATTGCCATGGGCGCGATGGGATCTGACGCGGCAATCGAAGCGGCGGATGTGGTTCTTATGGATGATGATCCCATGAAGATTTCCCGGGCGATCCGGATTTCCCGTAAATGTTTGGCCATCGTCAACCAGAATACATGGTTCTCTATCGGTATTAAGCTGGTTGTGCTCCTCCTGGGAGCGGTCGGCATCGCCAATATGTGGTTTGCCATCTTTGCCGATGTAGGCGTCATGATTCTTGCCGTACTGAATGCTATGCGTGCTCTCTTCGCAGGACGGACCGCATAAAAAGAAAGTGGATCTTGTGAAATAATAAACAATAATAATGAGAACAAATAATAACATCGACCGTGGAGGTTTCCCTGCCCCGCGGTTTTTGCATGGAAAGCAGAATGGAATCGTATGAGAATAGTTAGCTTGCAGCTGACAGCTCACAGCTGATAGCTTTTATCTTCTTACCATTTTCCTCACCACGGTAATAGATCCTTCACATTCGTTCAGGATGACGCTTAACGTTCCCCTCACCACACCTTCACGTTCGCTTCGGATAACGCCTTTCATTCCCTGTCATTATGATGCTTTCCGTTCCCCATTGTTAGTGACGTGCTTTCCCAAAATCGTCATTCTGAACGGTGGCAAGAAGGCCTTGTGAGAAAGATGAGAAACGGCAGCGTGGCACGGAGTGAAGAATCTATTATTCGGATGACGATTAACGTTCCCCTCTCATTATGACAGCAGACTTTGCACGGCTCAGAACGCTTTACCATTCCCCGTTTGTATTCCGCGGAAATGCAATAAAAAAGAACCGAAGTGAATCGGTTCCTGATGGACATAAGTCAGACGGTATCCAGATTTTTCAAAATTTTTCCAAGAACACCCTGGAAGATTTTCATGTCCGTATCCGATACGCCCTGGTAGAAACGTCTGTCCAGGGCGATGGCTTCTCTGCGGCTGACTTCTTCCACTTCTTTTGCCCGGTCGGTAAGGAAGAGGCGGTATTTTCTTGCATCTTCTTCGACCCGCTCTTTGCGGATAAGGCCTTTCTTAATCATGGTCCGTACCATGACGGTGATTGTGGGATTGGTCAGGTGGAGGTGGTCTTCCAGTACTTTCTGGGTGACTACTTCCTTTTTATGTGTGGACAGGTAGGCGATGATAAGTGCCTGGCGGGCGGTGAGCCCGTATTTCTTCATGATGGAAGACTGTTTCAGGAGCATCCGCTTATGGGCCTGTCCCAAATTATACGTCAGCCCCATCTGATCGCTTTTTTTCAGGTCGTCAGGGTGTAAATGGATTTGCTTTTTCATGGATACCACCTGTCTCTGTTTTACAAAACTCACATACGGTTATAAAGGAAATAAAAGGGTACACGAGCGGAATTTACGGTAAAAAACGTAAGTAACTTGCGCAGGAATGTTACGGCTGCTCTGCAGTTCCTGCTGAAGCAAGGGGAATCATGGTCTCATCACGGGGGGCTTTTCGGGGTTCCGTCATAATCCATCTGTCCCTGCTGTCAATTTCCCCGACCAGGATCCGTTCTCCTACATGGATGCGGAACAGGATATGGCCGTCTGTATCAATGCGCTCTACGGAAAAATGATTACTTGAGACGGTATATGTGTTTTTCCAGACGATACTCATGTTTTGACGGATTATAATCGTCATCCTGCCGTCTTTATATTCTTTTTCAAACGCGGTAAGCCGGCCGAACCCGTCATTGAAAAATACGGTAGACGCTTCATCGGCGCCGTCATCGGCGGAATAAAAAGAAGAATATAAGATTTGATTATCCATACCGGAAACGCTGTTATGGATAATAACGGCTGTCCCTTTTGCGGTATTGGCAAATACGGCGCAAGGCAACAGAACCGCCACTGTAAAAATGATCGGTAAATATGACCGGACAGACATGAAAAGTCCTTTCTGTAATCGGCTTTCTGATTTTATACTGCTGCATACTAAGCTGCATGGAGTCATAAAGTTAATATGCCATCATTATTTTACCATGTTTTTCATGAAAAATGGATAGCCTGCATTGTATTTTTATATAGAGGCTAAAGAATTTTTCTTATCCCCGTTATAAAAAAGAAACCGACCGGCGTTTGACTTTTATGGTACCGCCGTAAAATTGTAATATTTCAAGTCAGTTGGTATACTAAAAGAAATATAGAGAAATTCAGCGGGGAGCAATATGAAAATTTTGGTCAGTGCCTGTCTGCTGGGAGAAAAGTGCAAGTACGACGGCGGAAGCAATTTCAATGAAACGGTGGCAGCGTTTTGCAGAGGGAAGGAAGTTATTGCAGTCTGCCCTGAAATTTCTTCCGGTATGGGAAGTCCGCGGGTGCCTGCGGAAATCGTTAACGGAAAAGTAACCGATAGAAATGGGAAAGACGTGGATGAAATCTACCGCGGCGGTGTGGAAAAGGTCATGGAGGAGATTAAAGGTGAAGAAATTGAATTAGCGGTTTTAAAAGCACGGAGCCCTACATGCGGTGTCCGTGAAATTTATGACGGCACATTTACGGGAACGAAAATCAAGGGCGCCGGTATTTTTGCCGAAGCGCTTATGGAAAAAGGAATTTCCGTGATGGATGAAGAGGAGTTGGAGACAAATTTCTTTTTGAAACATAAGGAGGAACTATGAAAAAATTATTGGCAATCACTGCATTATCAGCGGCGCTTTTTTTCGGGCAGACTGCTGTGGCGGAAGAAAAAGCGGCGGAGGAAGTAAAACCGTCCCATGTGGAAATGGTCCTTGTCCTTGATGAAAGCGGCTCCATGAGCGATCTGACCAGTGATACGATTGGCGGTTTCAATTCCATGATTGAAAAAGAAAAGAAACTGGACGTGGACGCCCATGTGACGACCGTTCTTTTTAATGATCAGTATAAGATGCTTTATAACCGGCGGGAACTCAAGGATGTCAGAAAAATGACGGATAAGGATTACACACCTGGTGGCATGACGGCGCTTTTGGATGCTGTGGGGCGTACGATCCACAAGATGGATATGGTGTCGGGAATTCACCGCAAAGATAAAGGAAATAAAGTTCTTTTCGTTATCATTACCGATGGAGAGGAAAATGACAGCAGAGAATATACTTATGCCGATGTGAAGAAGCTCATTAAGGACCGGCAGGAAAATGCGGGCTGGGAATTTATTTTCCTCGGCGCGAATATCGATGCCGTGGCGGCAGCGGAAAACCTGGGGATCGACAGAGACCGCGCGGTCAAATATAAAAATACGGGCAGCGGCGTCCGCGCCAACTTCAAGGCAGTGGCAGAACTGTCGGACTCTCTTGCGAAGTCGGGGAGGGTGTCGGATGAATGGAAAGAAACGGTAGAAAAAGATGAAGACGATGCAGCCGATAAACAGTCTGCAGCCGTCACACTGCATCGCCGGTAAAAGAATCTTATAAAGGAATTACATAATGAAAAAGACTTCCCCGTCAAAAGGAAAGTCTTTTTCATTTTTGCTGTCATTTGGGCAGAAATGGAAATTCACTGCGCCGGGGTGTCCTCACACAATGGTCATTTTTGTCTATGCAGACAAAAAAAGAGCCTTTACAGGCTCTTAATCCTTTTCAGTTACCAAAAGGATCTTTTCCTTCGCCGCATTCTTCCGGTGTCTTGCAGTATTTAATCTGCCGGCAGATGCATTTATCTTTCAGCTTGTACAGCTCCGGCATGAAGTCCATGATCCTGTTGAACGTATCATCGTTGATGGAATATTTCGTCCAAAGTCCTTCCCTTCTGGCATCAACGACGCCTGCTTCAATGAGAATCTTCATGTGGTAGCTCAGTGTAGACTGGGACAGGGTGAAATTGGAGAGAATATCACAGGCGGACATTTCCTTGCAGGAAAGCATATCAATGACGCGGAGACGCGTTTCGTCGGACAGCGCTTTGAAAATGGTGGCAAATTCTTTGTAACTCGGTTCGTAATCCATAAAATCCTCTTTTCCGCGGAAATTCCATAAGCAGATTTCCAAGCAGTTCTATCGATACATTTAAATATGTAGCCATTGTAAATGATATAAAAAGTATTGTCAATAAATAAAAGCGTATGTATTCGAAAGTTTCATAATAAATGGGAATGAAATGCGTTTAAGGAATGGATGACATGGTAAATGTGTATGAAATTATTTCATTATAAAAGAAAGAAAAACAGCTTATTAAAATGAAAATGTATATACCCGTTTGAAAAAGGTTACCCGGTTTTGCAGATTTTATGGTTTCGCTTTTTCCAGCATTTTTAAGGCCCATGCAGCGGCATTTTTAAAATCTGTTTCGTTCGGGTGCTTTTCCGCTTCCTGTAAACGCGCCAGACGTTCCGGTGTCATGGGGTGGACTTTTTCCGCATGCTCATTCCGTTTTCCGATGTGGAAGGAGTGGACGCGGCCCTGTGACATAAAACCGCCTAAAAATATATTATCTTTTGCCAGCAGCTCTGATGAACTTTTCAGGTAGCTCATTGCCGCAGGAGAGTCGGGATAGGTGCCTGCCGTGCCGTAGATAGCGACTTTCTTTCCGTGGAGGGAAGAGAGGACATTTCTTGATGGCATGTCGGCGCCCTGGCGGTAACCCCAGAATCCTACGTAAATCAAATCATAACAGGAAAGATCGTTCGGCTGACGGCCGGATTCAAAAATTTCCTTTTCACAGGGAAGAGCTTCATAAATCGCTTCTCCCACAGCTTTCGTATTTCCTGTGCGAGATGACCAAAGTACGAGTGCTTTCATAATGCCTCCTCAATCACTGATTTGCCTATATATCTAAATTCCCCTATGTAATATAGTAACCGATACAGACATTTCCGTAAAGACAGCAGTTTGACAGCAGGCGTATTTCTTCATAAGATGAAATACGGAAATATTTGCAGACCGGAGGAGGCGAGGGAATGAGGCGGTGGATCATGCACGTGGATATGGATGCTTTTTATGCGTCTGTAGAACAGCGGGATCATCCGGAATGGCGGGGGAAACCGGTCATTGTGGGCGGCAGTTCCCGCCGCGGCGTGGTGGCGACTGCATCCTATGAGGCCCGCGCGTTCGGCGTCCATTCCGCCATGCCCGCGGTAAAAGCGAAAGAGCTTTGCCCTGACGCCATTTTTACAGCGCCCCGCTTTGAGGTGTACAAAGCCGTTTCAGCTGAAATTCATGAGATCATGCTGCATTATGCGGTGGAAATCGAGCCGCTTTCTTTAGATGAAGCATTCATGGATATTTCAGGTCTTTGCGGGAAGTATGAAACTCTGGGGGCGGTAGGCCGTGCCATCAAAGCGGAAATAAAAGAAAAAACGGAGCTTGTGGCATCGGCAGGCATCGCACCAAATAAATTCCTGGCAAAGCTGGCAAGCGATCTGGATAAGCCTGACGGTCTCCGTATTATCCCTTATGGGAAAGAAAGGGAAATCCTTGTGCCCCTTCCCGTACGCCGCCTTTGGGGTGTAGGAAACGTGACGGAAAGGAAATTGCGGAATGCGGGGTTTTTGACAATCGGAGATATACAAAAAGCGCCCTTCGCAAAACTGGCTTCCATTTTGGGGAACCAGGCGTCTCTCATACAAAGGCTGTCTTTCGGCGTGGATGACCGTGCCGTAGAGGCGTCACGGCGGATTAAGTCCATCGGAGACGAGTCGACTTACGAAAAGGATTTGACGGAACCTGCAGACATTGACCGGCAGATCGCCATACACAGCGATGTGGTGGCAAAGCGGCTCCGCAGGCACAAGCTGGCGGGACGGACGATTTCCCTTAAGGTACGGTTTGCTTCATTCCGTACAGTGACGCGTTCCCTCTCTCTGGAAGAGGGGACAGATTTGCAGGAGGAAATATATGCCGCCGCGCTGGAACTCAAAAAACGGATTTACATGAATGAGGGGGTGCGCCTGATCGGGGTGACGGCATCCAACCTGGCGCCGCCGCTGGAAACGGTGGATCTTTTTTCGACTGTGAGGGAAAAGCAGGTCAAAGCGGCAGCAGTGATGGACGCCATACAGGAAAAATTCGGGGAGCATGCTTTGCGGAAAGGCTTCTGGCTGGAGGAAGAAAAAAGGAAAGAGATGGAAGAAAAGGAAAAGGAAAACAAGGAAGCGCCCGAAGAAGAGTAAGATCTCTTTCGTAACGGATAAATTTTATAACAGACACAGGTACATATCACAGGAGGTTAGCATGGTCAACGAAAAAAGAATGAGAGAAACGTTTGAAGAATTGGTACGCATTTATGCGCCCAGCAAAGGGGAACGGGACGTGTGCGACCTTTTAAAAAAGAAATTGAAAGTACTGGGGGCCGCGGAAATCATCGAGGACAATCACGGTTCCGTAGAAGGGGGGGACAGCGGTAACCTGATTGCCGTTTTTCCTGCAAATGCGGAAGGACTTCCGTCAGTGGCGCTCACGGCACACATGGACTGCGTGGAATGCTGCCGGGGGATTGATCCTGTTCTTGAGGGAGGCGTGTACCGTTCCCGCAGCGAAACCATTCTCGGGAGCGATGACAAAGCGGGCGTGGCGGCTATTTTGGAAGGACTCGCGCTGATGAAGGAAAATTTCATTCCTCACGGGAAGGTTATGGCTATCTTTACGGTACAGGAGGAAATCGGTCTTGTCGGTTCAAAGAATATTGAAGAAAAATATCTGCAGGATATTGATTTCGGCTATACGTTTGACGCGGACGGGGAAGCAGGGCATGTTTTCACCGCAGGGCCGTCGCATTACGCGATGAAATTCACATTTCACGGGAAAGCGGCTCATGCCGGCATGGAACCGGAAAAGGGATTGAATGCCATTGCCATGGCGGCAAAAGCCATTGCTTCGTGCCCGTCGGGACGGATTGATGAAGAGACAACCTGCAATATCGGAACGATTACCGGCGGGCGCGCGACGAATATAATCCCCGAACTTTGTGTAGTAGAAGCGGAAGCACGGAGCCGTGACGAAGGAAAATTGGAAAAGCTGGTTGGTGAAATTGTGGCCGCTTTTGAAAATGCCGCCGGGACATTTCCTTCCGGCACACTGGAAATAGAAAAAGTAAAAGAATACGACGCGTTCCGTATTGAAGAAACCGCGCCGCTTATGAATTTATTCCGCATGGCCTGCAAAGAAGCGGGATTTGCTGTAAAAACAGCGCCCTGCGGAGGAGGAAGTGATGCGAACTTTTTCTGTGTGAAAGGATTTCCTTCCGTCCTGGTCGGTGTGGGAATGACAGATTTCCATACCAATCGTGAAAGCCTGAGAGAAAAAGATTTATATGATGCAGGGGAACTGGTATATCGCCTTTTAGAAGCAGAAAGTCATTTTGCGGGAGAATCGGAAGCGTAATTGTTCGGGCCGGGAGTTCCGGTCGTTTGGTGTGAATGCGCCGAAACGGGAAGCCGCCGTATATAAAAGAAAGAATGAATTCCCCGGATTTTAACGGAGAAAGAAAATTATGGAAAACCTTAAAGATTTTTTGTCAATGAGTGAAGAAGAAAAAATAAGAAGGATCAAATCTCTTGATCCGGAAGAAGTCATCCGTGTCCTGACATCTGTCGGTACGAATGCATTAAGTGCGGAACTGCTGAACCAGCTTGCCGTTGCTTATAATAACAGTATTCAGCCTGAAAAGGCGATGGAAACGCTGGACTTGGTCAAAGAACAGGAGCGGGATGCCAAGTGGTATTACCGGTACGGCTATGCCTATGCCGCTATTTCTTTGCGTCTGCAGGAAAAGAAGTTTTTGTACCAATGGAAAGCGCTTGAAATGATTGAAAAGGCGATCACAGGCAGTAAGACGCCGGAAGTGATTGACTGGTGTCTGGAAATGATGGATTTACGGCCGGATTTGACTCAACTGGCAAAGATGAATCCGTCGTCATTTCCCCGGCTAAGTGCTTATTATTTGAAGGCGCGGCCGGACAATGAGGGCAGTGGGGAAGAGGAAAAGTATAAAAAAGTTTCAGCCATAGAATGGATTTTTAACCAACAGGAGTACTTACCGGATGCATTTGCCCGTGACTTCAATATGTATATGGCGAAACGGTATCCTGATGACTGGTCGGAGGGCAGGGCCGATGAGTTTGTATTGGAGGAACCGGAAATCCTTGTCACCTATGAAGCATGGATACGGAGCCCGGCACAGCTATATGACAATGAACGGCTGAATGAAGAAGATGATCTGAAAGAGGAAAATAAGGATAATGATATGTGGCAGGTAGAAATCATGGCACATTTGAAAGCGGATAACGGGAAAGCATTTACTTTGCAGGAACTCATTTTCAAGTTACAGAACTTGATGGCAGATAAAGAGCTGGGGGATCATGTATTTCTGGAAGGAATGGAGTATGAAGGACATGAATGCGAAGAGAACGGGCTTATCGATAATCCTGACGGGATTCCTGTGTTTTATGTCTGCTGCGGGAGTTGAGAGTCATCAAATGGGAAGATATGATAGATCCGGCTCGTGAAGGGAGAATGGGGAATGAATACAGAAAATAAAATGAAAAAGATTGTCATCATAGCAGGGGTAGTTATTATATTTCTTTTGGCGGCGCCCTATCTTTACAAGGTGCTTCTGTACGGAGTGGGGTGGGTGATATGGGGATTCATGGCGTATTTCATCGGTGGCGTTCCATTGAGTGACATATTGAGTTGGTGGCATATTTTCCTGGAGTGATATGTTGGACCGGCGGTATATCTGAAACGGAGGAGCAGATGAATCTCATAGAAAAAATAAAGGCAATAGAGACATATGTATGCGAAAATTTTGAAGAACTGGGGCTGGATGATCCTGTAGAGGAAGAATATTTTTCTGCTTATGAAGAAATAAAAGGCGCTTCGGACAAGGAGCTTCAAACCTTTGAAGAAGACTATGGAGTTTCTCTGCCTGAAGACTGGAAAAAGCTTTACCGCTATAAGAACGGCAGCGGTTTTTTCAGCATACTGCCCTGCGTATTGGGAAAGGGGGAGTATGCATTTTCTCTCTTGTCTTTAGAACAGATAAGGCGTGTAAAGGGATACTTTCAGAACAGGGATGCACTGCTGACAGATTTTCCTGATTATTTTTCCAAAGAAGATATAGGGCGGATGGCGGACGCCAGACTGCGGCCGTATTTATTTCATACGAAATGGTTTCCCTTTGCGGAGTATTGTGACAGCTGCTACTTGATGCTGGACTTTGCGCCCGGAAAGGCGGGGAAAGAGGGGCAGATTCTCTGTTACGTGCATGATCCGGACAGTGTAACTTATGCGGCGGAAAATATAACAGACGTGGTGGGCAGCATTATCAAAGATAATCATATAGTAAAGAGAGACAGGCAATGAGAGGAGCTTCGTCAGAATGGACAGTATGGAATGGTTTCTGGGAAGCGTCGCTGTATTGACTGCTGTCCTGCTTGTTGGTCTGGATACGGTACGCTCCCTGCAAAGATATCGGGTGAGACTCGGACGGCTTCTGAAAAATCTGACATTGACAGAACGGATAGAGATTGATTTGGGAGCATGGCTTGCCGTTACGGTTATTCTCGGCATGAATACGTGGTATTTTAATGAGTCTGATGTGGGCATGATGGCAGCTCTCCTTCTGGCGTATATTGTCTGTGGTGTAATTAACGGTGTGCCTTTTGGATGGTGGATTCTGTGGAAAGCCCGGCAGTCCGAGCGCCTTGATTCCGGAATTGTGCCCGAATTGCGGAGGGACTTTTACTATTTTTCCATTATTTTGTCCATGGGGGCTACGATCGCTGTTGCTACGGGAATGGCTGCGGCCAGTCTGATTTTTGTAAGATGGATGGCCGGGCGGTAAAGGAAAAGCCTTTACATGTCCCCTGCCGCGGCAGTGTTGCCGGTGTGCTTGTTTTGTGGACAGAGGATCCGTTTGTGGAAGAGGGGATGCGGAAGGATCCGGCGAATTAAAAGAAGGGGAGAGAGATGTTTTCAAGCGTACCGGCGGAAATTTTGGGATTGGTGGCGGGATGGGGATTTCTTCTCATCGTGGCAGCTTTTTGCTTTCCTATACGTTCGTCTTATCAGAAACCGATAGGGAAGGGGAAAATCGTAACGGCGGCTGCAGTTTCTTCTATTGTTCTCGTGTTGGGGATAGGAGCACTTTCTAATCTGTTTCTGTCATGGGAGAAAGCGGGGCCGTCATTTCTTTTGTGGCTCACAGGAATTGCAGTACTTGAGATAGGTTTATTGCTTGCTTTTACTTACAGAAAAACACGGAGGTGGCGTAAACAAAATCCTTTATATGCTGTCGTCAGGATGGAATACCACTATGGGTTGTGGAAAGAGCGGGGCGTCATGCTCCTTTCCATAAACCGGGTTCCCGTTCAATATTCCAATGATGCGGTTGTTGCGGGAAGGACAGCATATATCCGCGCGGGGGAACACACTCTGGAGCTGGAGGGATACACAGCAAGGCATGGCTATAAACGGCCTTCATTTCCTGTGGAGGAGGGGCGGTGTGAAAAGACCGTTGCACTGAAAGCCGGCCGACACTATCAAATTATATTTGACAGGAAACGTAAGATATTCAATATTAATGAGGGAAAATGACAATCATACGGATAGGTGCATTCTGTCTGTCAGCGTTATTTTCAGGAGGATTTAATGGAAAAACGGCCTGATTTTGAGACATTGGCCTCTTATGAAGAGTTCAAAAAATACTACTGGTACCGTAAAGAACTATCCGGTATATGCAGAAGGCTCGGGATCGAATACAGGGGAACCAAACAGGAACTGAATCATCATATAGAAGAGTACTTTTGCGGAAAATTGGCGGAAAGGAAAGATGTACCGCGCCTTTCTAAAAAAGTATCTGATATAGAATTACATACGCCGCTTTTGGACTGCGGTTTTTCCTTTAACGCTTTTTTCAGAGAGTATTTTGCGAAACAGACAGGAACCAGGCCTTTTAAATTCACGGCAGATATGGCGGCGGCATGGCGGAAAGTAAAGAAGGAAGAAGACAGATTGTTTACCATGCAGGATATGCTGGATGTATACCGGGGGAAATCGGACTATGCAAAGTATGACGCATCGGTTTGTGAGTGGAACCGATTTGTAAAAGATTTCTTCCGGGATAAAAGGAACACGGGATTTCGTTATCCGCTGCGGATGGCGGCTGCCCTATGGCAGGCAGTGAAAGAATCTGACCTACCGAAAGTATATTCTTCTGATTTAAGAGAAAGGTATAAAATGCTTTTGGCAAAGAAGGAGAAAAGCTTCTCCAATTTTAAAACATCCAAGGAGAATAAAGGTCATGAGTAATTCCATATCTCTGCCGTTCCTGATCATAGCAACGGGGACCATACTCTTTGTGTATATGAGTGTGGTGATCGTGGAGCTCCGCTCTGCTTATGAAGAGAGTTTCTGGAAGCAGGCGCTGAAAATAGGAGGCATCATTTTCACCTTGATAACCCTGCTCTTTTTGGGATTGGATTTTGTGCTGACCCGGTTTCGGGAAAAAGCATTTTTACTGGCGCCCGGCATGCCTATATTGGGTATCATCCTTGTGTATATGAGAAGTATTGTGCTGGCATGGCGGTGGCGGAAAAGGAATCCGTCTCATGCCCTTATCCGGATGAAAAGACGCGGCGGTTTCCTGAAAGCCGTCGGCGCCGTAATCCTTTCTGTAGACGGCGTGCCGATTCAAAAATCGAAAGCGGCTGTTGTGGTCGGAAAGAGCGTATATATTCTTCCCGGGGAGCACAGGCTGGAAATGGCGGGATATACCTTGCGGCACCAGTTGTCGAATATACCGTCTTTTCCAAGTAAGGGAAAGCAGCAGGAGCGGACGGTCCGATTTACCGGCGGCAGGCGCTATATACTCCGCTATGAACCGGCGGGCAGAAAGCTTGAAATAAGTGATAACGGGCCGATCTGATTTATACCGCTGCCGTTATGTTTATGCTATAATCAAAAACCAGAGGGGAGTTATCCCGCTGAATAAAATCATGGGCTTGTCATAGAAATCATTTTGAAAACGTTATAGGTGCACAGGAGGAAAAACATGATATCTGTATTTGATACGCAGCCCGTCATTCTGGAAGAAAAAGACGGACATGTACTGACGGTCAGCAGAAACGGTCTGCTGTATAAAGACAGCAATGGGGAAGTTTTAAAAGATGTGGACTTTGAAGACGTAAATGGGATTCTGCCTTTACGTTACCTGAATTCGAACATCAGTTATAACCTTATTTTCCGCGGCCGGAACTGGAAAAATATGGCTTCTGAGCTGGATACGGATCGGTACAATACCTCTGGCGGCCATAATATACGGGAGACCAAAGCCATTATTACCGCTTTTGCCCGTCATAAGCTGACTGATGATTTTCCGGACAATCTGGACACACTGGACTTGCCGCTGGATTATTCTTACTTTAAAAAGAGGGAAACCCGCCTGTCCGGAGGGGTGATTACAAATGGGAAAAAGGAAATCCCCATCCATGATATCCGCCGGGTCAAATGCATTACAAACGGTACGATCAGCAATCTGTGTATCTATACTACGGATAAAGGAAGATTTTTCTTTGACATGCCGAAGATGACCGTTACCCTGAACGCTTTGACCGTTCCTTTGCTGGAAGCCGTCATGACCAGAAATACAGGGCATGGAATTGATTTCTCACGGGGTGACGGTTTCGGGCAGAGCACTTCGGAATTTGTCATCATCCGTTACCTGGATTCCGGGTACTTCCTCCATAAGGACGGCACGGCTCATGAGGATTGGCAGAAGACTGCCTGTGACCGCACTGCCGGTTATGGGTACGATTTGAAAATGCTGCTCCAAGAATGAATAAGATGATGACATATAAAGAGAGTCTGCAAGGCGCGGCTCTCTTTTTTGCCTGGAGCCGTTTTGCGGGATCGGCCTAAGAAATGAAGGTTCGTTTCTTTTTTTGTGTCCGGACGACGGCGGCCGAAGGAGGAAAAAGCATGGCGGATGCGTATGATGAAATGGAAAGATTAATGAAAAAGTATGAAGCGCTGGCGCAAAGCGATCTCCCTGCCGCTCTGGAAAAAATGATTGATTTGTATTTTGATGAAACATATGAAAATACGTTCAATTATGATGTATATGACGGTATCGAATTATGGCTGCAGGAAAATGCGGACGGCAGGCTGCTGGCATCTGTCCGGAAATACAAAGGCGCACCGGGGTATGCCAGGCTGGCGGAGACAATCCGCACAGGTATGAAAGGTTAGCCTTCTGCGTAAAGGATTCCCTTGGTACCTGTTTTTGATTCAGGGAACGGCCGGATATTTCCGAGGCCTTATTTACAGAAGTAAATTATCTTGTGATTTGAGGCATTATATGGATGAATTGTTTGAATGCTTGGTTTTCATTTTTGGTTTTCTGTATATTTTTAAATGGATGCTGGATTTCTTAGTGAAGAAATTTCATTTGCACACCGGAATCTTTACCATAGAAGGAAATCAGCTGGTTGTCCGTGCGTTATTTTCTGTCAGGTATGAAAAGAATAAGATAGCAACGATCATTTTTTCCTGCATGCACAGCTGGCGCATTCCATGGGCTCATGCAGGAAAGATGTTGATTATCATGAAAGACGGGACAAGAAGCGGACCGTTCCAGTTTGACAGCGGATCCCGCACCGGAGAATTCTGCCCGATCCTCGATTCCGGAGAAGATATCGAGCGGACCATAGCGTATTTACGGGAGGAGTTAAAAAGACATGGTATTTCTTCTGTCTATAGGAAATAACGGAAGGCAGAAAAAAGTGGAAAAACGGGCTGAAGAGACAGCAGAAGATGTTTATCAGCGGGGTATGGAATGATGGAAACGGTATTATTGGCTTTTATGCTGATAGCGGCTGTCTGTATAGGAGCCGCGACGTATAATTTAATGAAAATCTCCTCTCTTCCTGCGCGGGAACGGTATAAAGTTCTCCGCTTCAAAGGAGACAGCCTGACCATAGGATACGGACTGTTTGCTCATACATATAAGCTGAATGAAATTTTAGAAGTACAATTTGTAAAATTTCCTATAAAAGGCCGTTGGAGTCTGGGCGGTTATGTGGGTGAATTACGGGTGATTAAAATGAATGGTCATCGGTGCCGGTGGATTTCTTTTGACGGCAGCGTGTACTATGGACATATAGTTTGGATTACCAATGAACACATCATTGATTTATCCACGGATTTACTGATGAAAGAGCTTCGGCAGCATGGGGTCCAATGCTTTAAGGAACGGAATTGGTGTTCCTGAGCTGCACTTGTGCGGATGCATGGAAGTACAGGATTTGATAAAAGAACCGTGAGATATGCTTCTGAAAACTTGTGATGACATAAGGGCGGTGTGTAGATGATGGACATTAAACGACTCTTTCAAATTCCCTTGATTTTTTTGCTGATTCCCCTGTTCTTTCTGGTTATGTTAATTAAAATATATATACTTCAATATATAATCATAAACCGCATTGCCGTTTGGGGAGGCTCTTTCTGGATGGTACTGTTTCTCTTTTGCCTGCCTGCGTTGGAAGTACTCTCCGTGTGGAAGATTATTGTGTACCATTACAGTTGGAAAGTCCGGGAAAAACTCATCTCTTCGTCTTACAGCAGGGGAGATATCCTGGTGCTCTATCAAGCCATAAAAAGTTGGGATACAGCCTATCTGGGCGGAGCGCTTCTGGATGCAGCCATAACGGCAGTTGAAGCCGTGTGTTTCCTGGTGACACCTTTGTTTCTTTTCCTGCCCTGGGTTCTGTATGGTGTGATTGCGAAATGGTTTGGACTGCCTGCCGTTATTTCTTTCTAAAGGATTATTAAGAGGACGAATGTAATATTCATAGTCCCTTGAAGTTTTATACTGCTTCTGATGCGCGTTCCAATCCTGACGGTCAGCTCACTGTCCATAACAGAACCGGAAAAATCTTTGAGCGTGTGAAGAAACGCCATGGTAAGATTTTTGACGCAAATGATGAAATCAAACGCAGTCCGTGCAGCTTGGTGTTGGGACAGCATACTATACGTTATAATGACCATCTGTGTGTTTGGGGCATTAGTCTCGTTCTTTATGCTACACGATACGAAAGCAGCAATAGAAAAAATTTTCTTTGATGGAAAATGGCTTTAAAGAGGAAAAAAGAGCCTTACAAATCCCGTTTTTAGTGATGAATAAATTGAGATTTAAATAATAAATAAAATGAAATGATAAGTGAGAAAGGGTAAATTATGGGAGTAGATCATTTACAGGATGAACCAAAACTTATCTTGACATATCCTCATAAGTCTACATTTAATAGGATAGGCTTTTCATCCATGGTATCTTTATCTTTTATTGTTCTGTGGATACTGAATCATCTTATGAGTTATAATACTGATTTTTCAGATAAAATTATTATGGCAATAGTACTGGTTGGCGCTCCGCTCCTTATATGGTTTATGGGATATTATCTCTTCATAAATGGAGTGAAATTAGAAATTTACGAAAATAATATCGTTAAATATTATACTTATGGAAGCAGAGGGCGGAGTGTATTGCATTTTAAATTTAAACTCGAAGATATAGAACAAATAAAATTTAAAAAGCGCCCATTTAATTGCCTAAAGCTGACCATCAAAGTTCGGAATCCTGTTTTTTATGGGTTTCATGAGAAGAAACTAAATAAGTTAATGAGTGTAAATCTCATTGCGGATAGAAAAGAATCGGAATTTTTTATGCAACAGATGGAACAATTCCAAAGACAACAAAGAAGAATGATTGAACGATAAAAGTCCGCTGGAGAATAATTGATATGGGTTAAGAAAAGCACTTCCAATTAATTGATGAATAGTCAAGAAATAATAATCCTGATACAAGGAGAACCTATTCAAAAACGGGGAGCCCAAGTGGAAATTGTTGATGGCCTTTTCAAAACCTTCGCACATCTGCACTTCGTCAATAAATATAGTTCGTTTTTTCCGCCTGATATGCCTTTTCAACATATGCATTCAGCTTGTGATACTCCAGCAGCGGTTCGTATTCACTCAGGTTGTAATTGACGTGTATAATGTTAGCAGTCGTATCCGCCTGCCGGACATACTCTATAAATGCTTCCAGCAGCTTTGACTTTCCGCTGCGCCGCACTCCGGTAATGACCTTGATATCCGCTGCTTTCATTACGTCTTTCAGTTTATCAAGATAAAAAGTTCGCTCAATCAGTTTCATGGCATTCTCCTCCGTCGCCAGAAGCATATCTATTTCGCAAAATCAATTTAATATAAAAATCGTGAAATAGAAATGTTGGTTAGAAAATTGATTATAATACCCGGTTGTTATATGAGTGAAATCATCTGAATAGGGATTTGAGAGAGGAACATGAAATATTTATTTTGTTTATTGATACCGGCAGGACTGTTCCTGTTGATTATAAGCATCAAATATGTTATTCGTTTTGCTAAGTCTGAAATGATTTATGAAATGCCTTATAGCAGGGGAACAGGTACATTTACGCTTGCTGCAAGGGGGAAATATGGCTTATGGTTCAGCGGGGAAAAGTTTAAAAAGCGCCGCTCGGAGAATTTGGACTGACCCTTGTCAACCGGGATACGGGACAATCCGTTCCCTTGTGTGCTCCTCTTTGCGTACCGCTGTGACCGGGCTCAGCAAGTCCAGGCTGAAATTGTATTCCTTTCAGGCGGAAGCCGGCACATATACGGTTTCCTTGAATGATGAAGTGCGTATCAGAGACAAAGCATGCGCATTTCTTGTGAATGCCGTAACTAAGCGGTCCGTAGATTACAGTTTGTTTTCTGTTCAGGTGTACCGTCATACATCCGGTATGGTTTTATCCCTGTGTATACTGGGGATTATATTCGGCGCCGTTATAATGGTTTCGGGAGCTATTCTCCCGGCTGTTTTATAGAAGGATCAGGGATTCTGTGCGTAGAGAATATCTGTGTATGTAACATAAAAGGTGAGGCAGATGAAATTTTTAAAACCGATAGTCATTTTATTCCTGCTGTTCAGTACCGTTTTATCCGGCGGCTGTGGTCATACAAAGAAGATCAAGAAAGGATCATCCGGTATTTGGATAACAGATTTGGAAAGGATACATATACAATTAAGCAGGATGAGAGTTATTATCGCTGGTTTGTGACATTGAACCAATATCCGGATCTTACTGTTTACTATACGGTATCCCGTGATCCTCTTTCCATGACATCACCTTCTATAACGACAAATTTTGATGAAGTTTTCAGTGAGCATGCAGTTGAAGAATACAAAAACGCATGCACTTGGTGATGATGATCTTGTTTTGATGATTCCATTGATTTCGTATATCACACAAAAGTTAAATCCCTTGAAGAATTGAAAGTGCCTTATGATAGGGCGATGGGATTTATTGCCTTTGTTTCCGAAAAATATCCGGTTCTTATTGATGAAGGGTTACTGAATATACGAATGGATATTACCGGTATCCGTTTGAAAGGCGCAGATGATGACGATACCCTGATATTTCAACACATATCCAAAGCAAAAAGACGGTCTCAGCATTGTGTCATACGAAGAAATTTGTCAGGAATTAGCGCCGAAGCTAAAACGCATGCGGATAATCCGGACGGTTTTACATTTCACGCAGATATAGGAAAGTCATTTATTTTAGGCAGCGATACTTTTGGTGACTGCTTTCACAAAACCTTATTTTAGAGAACGGCACGCCTGAAGAATTGGACAATATCATCTTGCAGCCCGGAGAAATAAGCAGACCCTATATTTTCAAAAGTGAGAGCCGGTATGAATTTACAACGATAACATTACAGGCTGAAAACGTATCGGACTCGCCCTGTTCTTTGCCTGAGGCAGCGATTGTAAAAGCAGTCATAGATGATGCGAAAGAAATATATGTCGATCCGGTAAGGATTGATCTTGCTTTGATGAACGGAGGGAATGGAAAGATCCCTATGAAATGCTGGGGATTTCTCCGCCGGAAACAGAGGAGGAAAATGCAGAAGGCGTGCCATATAAAAACATTAAAATTTTATTTACAATGAACAAATACTACAAAGGCGTAAGAAGGGTTACTTTGACTTTTAATAAGTATACCGGATAATGGTTGTTTGCTTATCATTTCAAACCATCTGCTGTTTCATTTATTGCGGCCGACCTTCAACCCTTTTGCCGCTTTGCGGATCGCCTTACGCCGTGGAGTTGAAATGCCCATGATTTTATGGATGGCAGACGGCTTGCTGTAAACTTATGTGCGGAGTAAAACGGATTGATTCCATGTCGGATAAGGGGAGAGAGTATGCGGTTTGATGAAAACCTGGGGCAGTTTGTTTATGAGTATGAAGGGATTATCTTTGCCTGGGATGAGGAACCGGGGAAGATTTTCCTGATACGGTGAAGAAACTGGCGGCAAATTATTACGAAAGGCTTGATGACATCGTCCGGCATATTGCCCCGATTTGAAAGAAATGTATGGAGTTACGGATCCTGGGGAGATAAAGAGCAAACTGGGGAAACCTGTCATCGACCTTACGATGGGAGAAATTAATTATCTGGAGCATACGTTTGATTACGAGCATATCTTTACGCTGGAATACCTGGATGACGAGTTTAAGCAGTTAAGTCATTTCAGCGTGGACGGGTGATGTGAAGAGAGGCAATTCACGAGTAAGATGAAAGAAAGAACATTGGTCACGCTCAAAGAAGAAGCAGCAGTTGATTATCCGTTTTCCGATGATCTGCCCTTAGTTTACCTGGGGAACTGGCCAACATGCCGGAACATGGAATTTTATAGGCCGATCGGGCAAATGTTATTTTGGATATCATCTTTGGAATTTCAGAGAGCTAAGGGAAGATGAAGTATAGCCTGCAAGGTTTGTTATGACATGGCGTTTTATGCTTTACTGTACCGATTCATCATGATATAAAAGGATTCAAAACATAAAGGAGAATGGATATGGGGTATGACATCACTTTCCATCCGATCAGCGAAGCGCAGATGGATGCATGGTATTTTTCCCTGCTGGACAGCCTGGCGAAAGGGGATACGTCCCGGCTGGAGGCGGTGGCGGAAGAAGCGGGGATGGATCCGTTTTACATAAATAAATACAGGGATCTGATGAAGTATGCCGCCGGGACGCCGCCTTCAGAACGATTTGAAACCACCCACGGGTTTTATATGGCGGTGGTGCAGGGTTTTTTCCGCAAGCATTATTATGTGCGGGGGACTGCCCTTTCTTTCATGGCGGAGGAGTACCCGCTGATGAAAAGGTATATCACGCCATGGAAGGATATTCTTCCTGAAGGTATCTTCCCCCCTGCACAGCAGGGAATCGTCGAAAATTATTCTGCCGGCGTTTATCTGTCCGCAGAACAGGTGAAAGAACTTCTTTCCGATTATGAAAGAAATAAGGAAGTACGGGAAGCGGTCGATGATTATTTCATGGAGAATGGAGCCGTACTTCTGAAAGCGCTCCGGGATGCGGCGGAGAATGGAGCAGGACTGCTGGAAGCGACAGATGTGGTGGAAGTGGAACCGCTGGATCTGAAAAAAACGACATCCTATTCAGACCTGAATCAATGTGATCAGGAAGGGGCTTTTATCTACCAAAAGGTAGCGAGGGCGCAGATCAGCGAGTTTATGAAATCGAAAAAATCTTAAGCAGGGGCGTATATCGCGGAAAGACTAACGCATATAGTTATACGATTATTACCGCTCATATGATTTAACACCTCCATTTATCAGCGCATTAAAATTATTGTTTATACTATAAATAAATTTATAAAAAGAATTTTGTGATATTAAAGGAGAAATCGCTATGACTGATGAAGAAAAGTTATTAAAGGCAAAGTTATTAAAAGCTCTAGAAAAACTATATGAAAAAGACGGTGAATTACTGGAGATTAGAGCAAACGAACGTTCTATCACATTTCGACTGGGTATATATCTAGATGAACTCTTTAGAAAGGAGGGGCTCATTGTTGATTCTGAATACAACAGGAAAGAAGATAGACCCAAGGCATTAGTAGGGAAAAAATATACTTATCCAGATTTAATTGTGCATAAGCGAAAAACACACAAAGATAATCGTATGGTCTTAGAGATAAAGTCTAAAGCAAAGTATGATGTTGGGTTTAAGCATGATGAAGAAAAGTTAAAGGCATTTACTGAAACTGAAGAAGAACCATATAAATATAAAATTGGTGCACATATCTTTATTACATCCAAAGTATGTGATATTGCTTGGTATAAAGAGGGTAAGGTGGAGAAAATAGATTTTTATACTATTAATGATAATGAGTTTGTGCCAGTGGATAGGCATCTTACAAAGAGGGATTTAAGAAAAGCGGGTCATTACTTGGCAAAGTTTTATTTACCAAAAAGTAGCCGGGGCGCAGATCAGTGAGTTCATGAAATCGAAGAAATCTTAAGAAGGATATGATGGGAGAATACAGAAAGGAAAGACTGCTGCTGGAGGGACAGGTCAAACTGATTATAGATCCGATGGAGTTCCGTATGGCACTTTGGATCAACGGGTTCGGCCTGTCCGATGCGGTGACGGGAGAGGAGATCATACCCCTGTGCTATTCCTATAACCTGGAGCATGTGGAAGAAGCGGGGAATCAGCTGGAAATAGATTTCCGCATATATCCGGAAGGACATGTATATTACCATGTGGCGGTGGATCCTTTTGCAAGAACTTTTACTTATAAAGGGAAAGTATACAGTACGGATGATTTTAGAAAAGTTATAGAAGCTGACCGCGTGGGGATGGGAATCAAAGCGTGAAACAGGACATTCTATCCTGTGAGCAGGCCTGCCGCCATTTCTTACGAATCATAAAAAACAGTCTGTATCTGTGTCCGGAAAACCGGGACTGGCAGAAACAGACTGTTTTTCTTTTGTCTTATTGAGGGCGCCTATGCGGTGAAAAGGAAAAAGCGGTGTTGTTATCCTATGAGCTTTCCGTTTTCAATACGGAGAACCCTGTTGTGCCATTTATCCAAGGTGGAGCGGTGGCCGATGCTGATGACCGTTGTGCCGGGGAGCGCCGTCAGAAGACGGTACATCTTTTCTTCTGTTTCTTCGTCCATAGCACTGGTGGCTTCGTCAAGGAAGACCCATTTCGGTTTTCTGAGGAACACGCGGACAAAAGCCAATTTCTGCTGTTCCCCTAAAGAGAGGATGTGGCTCCAGTCCGCCTCGGTATCCGGCTTTTCCATTAAATGGGAGAGGCCGCATTCCACAAGAAGCGGGGAAAGTATTTCCTCATCCGCCGTTTCCAGCGGGTACGATGCAGCTTCGGCAGAGGTGCCCATGGGAATGTAAGGTTTTTGGGGAATGAACATCATTTCAGAGGGGGCAGGCATGGAGATATGTCCTTTGACATAGGGCCAGAAGCCTGCCAGCGTACGGAGAAGGGTGGATTTCCCGCTTCCCGAAGGGCCTTTCAGGATGACATGTTCTCCCGACTTGATTGTACAGCTCGCAGATGAAATGATTTCCCGTGTCCTTTTGTTTTCATCCATGGCGGGTACGGAAATGGTGACATCCGCGAGGCGGAGCCTGTCATGAGTCTCTTCGCGGACAAGGCTTCCTGATTTTTCTTCTGTCTCTTTTTCGATGGCCGCTATGTGCTTGTCAAAGGACAGCAGACGTTCCGCGCAGGACTGCCATTCCGCCAGAGACGCATATACATCGACGAAGTAGGACATGGCGTCCTGGACTTTGCCGAAGCAGTTGGCAATCTGCATCAGGCCGCCTAAGGAAATATTTTGAGATAGATATCTCGGCACAGCGACGACAAAGGGAAATATAATGGCAATCTGGGCGTAGCTGTTTGTCAGCCAGGAAAGCTGTTTTTGCTTTTTGATGATGAAAAGGGTATTTCTGAGGAGGGTCATGAAACGGTTTGACAGGAATGCTTCTTCTTTTGCCGCGCCGTTATAAAATGCCACGCTTTCCGCTGTTTCACGGAGACGGACCATGGAGAAACGGAAGTCGGCTTCCAGTTTTTGCTGGAGGTAATTGAGGGAAACGAGGCGGTGGCCGACTTTATGGGTGATCCATGTGCCGAGAACGGAGTAGGCGAGCGCCGTCCAGACAAGGTAGCCGTAAATATGGAATTCCTGTCCCGCGGCAGAAAACGATAGGATTTCCGATAAATTCCAGAGAACAAAGATAAAGCATACGATGGTCGTTGCCGAGCGAAGCAGCCCGCTCATGAAGGAAAGCGTGCGTGCCGTAAAAAGATTGATGTCTTCGGAAATACGCTGGTCAGGATTGTCTGCCGTGCCTTGGGAAAACATTTCAAGGCGGTAGTACATCTGCTGTCCGGTCCATTTGGCAAGATAGTTTTTCGTCATCCATTTCCGCCAGCGGAGCGCCAGGCGCTGCTGCAGGTAGTAGCTGTATACCGCAAAGGCGATATGGGCGAAGGCAAGTCCCGTGAAACGGAGCAGCCCGCGGTAGACCGCGTCGCTGTCATAATTCTGCAAAGCGCTGTAAAAAGAATTGAACCATTCGTTTAAAAGCAGTGTCATATATACGGCGGCAATTGTGAGGGTAATGATACCCGCGAGATAGAGCCGTGCCGATTTCTTTTCTTCGCTGTTCCAGTAGGGGGTAATCAGGTGGAAAAGTCCCACAATCAATTCCCGTGTCCAATATCCTGATTTCATAGGTTCTCCTTAATCTGCCTTGTAATGTTTTCATTATACTATATGGCAAAAAACAGCCGACAAAAATAAAGACTTCAAAGAAATGTTTATTGGAGCCTTTACATCGAAAGGTGTCTATATTATAATGAGTGTATAGAAAGATATAGATGTAATAGAATTTAAAAAGGAGAGATGATGATGAGCAAAGAAATTCATTCCGCAGCAGACTTTGAAAAGGAAATAACCAATCACAAAGGATACGCCCTTGTGGACTTCTGGGCGACCTGGTGCCAGCCGTGCCGTATGATGGCGCCTGTGCTGGAAAGCGCCGAACAGCAGCTTGGTGACAAAATCAATTTCGTAAAAGTCGATGTTGATGAGCAGCAGCAGCTGGCTGCTGAATTTGATATCATGTCCATTCCGACTCTGGTGGTTTTTAAAGACGGCAAGCCTGTAAAGCGCATGTCCGGCTATCGCCCGATTGATACTTTTGTAGAGGAACTGAAAAGCACAGTGGAATCATAAGACGGAAAAACTGGAATTTATAAAACCGCTTCCTTTATAATACAAAGTAAAGGGAGCGGTTTTTTATGTGCATGCTCCCGCGTACGGCTCTGATCGGTTTTGGAAAAAACTGCTGTAAACCGGCGGCCGTTTGAAAAGGAGAATTATGATGGGCGGAATGTTTGTGGGGATGCTTCTGTTGCATCTTGTCATCTTTATATTGATAGTTCTGCTTTGGATATATAGGAAACCGCTGGCAGAGGCTGCCGCGCGTGATAAGGCGATGGCGGACAGGGAGCGGAAGAAGAATCCGCGGCTTAAAAACCGGCCTTATGCGTGGGTGGTGCTGATCAGTTCCACGGCGGTGCTGGCCTTGGATATGTATTTTGATATGCCGTCAGTCGGTGTGCCGGGGCTGATCTGGAAAGGGCTGCTGGCGGGGCCGTCACTGACTGTGGCTGTCACGTCTTTCATGTGGGTCGTATTGGCCGGTCCGCAGAGGATCCGGCAGTATGTGAAATATGCATTTTCGGCAGGGATGCTTGTCCTGTGCGGTATGATGTCATTTACCGACTGCTTTGGCGGCGTGGAGGATGTCTTTTCAGGAACGGTGACCAAAGATATGGCGCTGAGCCACGTGATGTATGAGAAGACCTGGGCAAGAGGCGCCGGTTTGTACAGCCGGTTTCTGCCGGCCCAGGCGGCAGGTCGGTTCGATCTGATGATGGACAGCGGGGATGAATATGTCCATTTCCATATTGCGCGAAGAGACAGGGAGGTTCTCGCGTCCATGATGGAGGGGCTGACGGTCAGAGGGAAAACGATACGGATAGAGGATCTGATACCTGCCGTGGAAGCGGGACGAAAGAGTTTTGCGATGTACGACGGCGGACAGATCGGTGGAGGGAAAGATGTCATGTACCGGATAACGTACTACCCCCATACAAAAATACTGGTATCGGCGGAAAGGATACCGTAACGATATCTGCCGGGATATTATCAAAGGAAAGGGATACATTCGGCAAAAGATATGTGACAGGTAAAAAATACCGATTCATGTAATACATTTTCTTTCATACAGGTAAGGTTCATTGTTTATGATATGAAGTGTGCCGTCGGGCGGAAAGGAGTATTTTATGAAGTTTTCCAGATGGCTGCGGATATTGGCCGTGTCAGGATGTATAGCGGCCACCGCCGTATCGGCAGGAGCGTTCAGCTGTTCCGATTTTGAAAGGAGCGGAGGCGGGCCTTATAAAGAAACGCTGGATGCACTCTATGAGAATTTGGCTGCCGGAGAAGGTTCAAATGATCGGCTGGCGGGTTCGGCAGGGATTATGGAGACGGTGAATGCCCTGGGACGGGAAGCAGCGCTTCAGGGGACAGGTTTTGCCATAGAGGATATCACCGGCGACGGGGTTCCCGAGCTGCTGGTAGGAGTATGCCCGGTTCCGGAGAGTCTGTATATGCCGTGTATACGATACGGAACGGCACGCCGGCAGCCGTCCTTGACGGGTGGGCAAGAAACGGGTATTATGCGCTCGGCGGCGGACGGTTTTATTACCACGGCTCCGGCGGCGCGGCGTACAGCGCATTCGGGACTTGTCATCTTTCTTATGACGGCAGCCGGATAGAGTGGGAAGATTTTTACTCCGATATCAAAGACAGCAGTGCGGGAACGATCGGGTATTTCCATAATGAAACGGGCGTATGGAAGAAAGCGGAAGCGGAAGAATTATTTATTTCACGCGGCCGTTTTGAAATGGACGAAACATTACGGACAGGGATAAGAGCGATAGGAAAGGTTCCCTTTCGGAATATGCCTGCGGTCATGAAGCGGCGGCAGATGGAACGGTACAGGCCCGCTGGGCGGAGGACGCACTTTCCGATTATGGGCAATATGATGAATTTATGGCGGATACGTCGGAATACCAGGTGCGGATCCTGTTTTCCACGCAAGATGAGGTCGGGATTTTAAAGTGCTGCGTTTGATTCCTGATCTGGATGGAGAAGGAAATATGACGTTCTTTGAAACGGAACTCTACTATGCTGACCGGCTCACGGCGGAAAGACCACTTGTGCTTGGCATGGCATTTCACGGAGACACGCCGGAGTACGGGATTTCCTATACGGACGGAAACGGAAGAACCAGACGGTTCTATATCGGCATGAGTGGGGATGATGGCTCTCTTTGGGAGAATTCTGAGACGGCCGGTCATCTTCATTGATCTTGAGTTGTGGAAAGAGAGGTATCGGAAATGAAATTTTCAAATGGGTTCTATGTCTGTTTTATTCTTTGCCTGCACAGGATATCCTGCGAAGGCGCAAGAGATTCACCCTGGGATGTGCCAGATGAGTACCATTTATGAAGACCAGATGCATAAGATTGCTGATTTTGAAAAGGGGCATTTAAAGGCCGTTTTGCTTTGATGAACGGACAGTGCAGCGGGCATACTTCTTATATGGCGATTGTCACCTATTATCATGGAGGTGTCAAAACGACTTTTCTTAATGATGAAAGAATACAGAAAATGAAGCATGTGCAAGTGGGAGAGGTGCTGGCGAATCAGAAGGGCGGCGTGTATCTGAAAATCATTTTTCCCAATGGTACGGACTGGACGGGCAGGGGAAAGTTGTCGCTTCGGCAGAAGATAAAAAGTCGGTCGGGAATACGGATATTTCTTTGTATGTGGAAAGTATACGAACCATATACGGCAGCCTTGTGAAAAATAAGCCCGATGGAATGCACGGCAGCATGGATGAGATGAAGCTTGAGGCGAAGGAGTGGAGCCTTCCTGGATTTAAAATCGTGGTGGATGAGGAATGGGCGGACTATGTAAGGCCTGATGTAAACTTTGTCATGTCTGAAAGGGGAGATGCGTGATGCGTATGAAGTGGCTGCCGGCAGGCATCGGGCTGTTCCTCATTGGGATATCGGTGGTATCCTTTGCTGATGAAAGGGTTTATGAACAGGCTGAATTTCCCCATGAAATCTGCGGAACATGGACGGATATTCATGGAGAAAGGACGTTGGAGATTACCCCGTGCCGTGAACGGAGATCTTTGGACGGCATGTATGATGTGGCCGGCGGAGGGGTGAAAGGAGCAGTAAAAGCGGTGTTTCTGCATGAGGGACAGCCGGTCACGGAGCAGATCAGCTGGAATGTGATGAGTCCGAATTATAAAATACTGGTATATGGAAATCAGGTATACTGTCGTCTCACCGGAAAGCATTTTGAGTCTGTGGATGGTGTATATCTGGGAATGGAGATGAGAGAGGTGCGGCGTCTCTACGGAGAACCGGACTGCGAGGACGGGAGATTTCCATACCAGAGCTGGAGCTATGTAAAGGAAGGTGTCGGTGTACATTTCTATGGAGGGATTGTGGACGGCATACGGATTAAAAAAGGCAGCAGGAAAACGTTCGATCGTTCCGGGCTGAATGCGGACAGTTCCCGGACAGTTACGCCGCGTACTATGCCGCGGGAGGACCGATGAATGAATTCTTTACGTCAGGCGAAGAGGATTCGGAATATATCAGCCTCTATGAAGACTGCGTCCATTTGATATCCGGTTCTTGTTAAGAAAGGCCGGACAGAGATATTTCTCAGAACAGGAAAAGCAAAAGCGTACCGCGGACAAAAGTACGATACGCTTTTGCTTTTTGTGAAATTTTACAGAAAAAGGTCGCGCCTGCTACGGTCATGATACCGGCGATGCAGATGGAAAGGGAACTCATAGCGCCTTCCACCGGCCCCATTTCCATGGCCCGCGCCGTCCCCATGCCGTGGGAAGACGTACCCATGGCAAGACCTTTGCAATCGGGTTGGTGATACGGAGCGCTTTCAGGATATATTCGCCCGCTATGTTTCCAATAATCCCCGTAAAATGATGGAGGCAACCGTGATGGGAACATAACCGCCCAATTCTGAAGAAATACCCATTCCGATCGGCGTGGTAATGGATTTCGGCAGAAGCGTCACATAGGCTGCGTGGTCAAAGCCGAAAAGGACACATAAGAGGAAAATGGAAACAAGGCTGGACAGGACGCCGGAAAAGATGCCGAGAAAAATAGCGGACATATTATTCTTCAGCGTCTTCATCTGCTCATAAAGTGGTACCGCCAGGCAGATCGTCGCGGGCGTGAGCAGGTAATTGATATACTGGAGGCTTCTGTCCATGGTGGCATAATCGTAACCTGTGAATTTGATGAACCCGATCATCAGGACGGTGGACACTAAGAGCGGATTCAGAACAGGCGATCTGAATTTTGCTGGAGATACATGCCCAGCCAGAAGGTGGCGATACTCAGAAATACGCCGATGTAAACGGAATTTTCAAGAAGAGAAATCATGGGAGGCCTCCTTCGGGTTTTTTTTGTAAACGGGACAGGAGGAACTGCGCGGCAAATCCCGTTCCTGCCATACAGGCGATGAGGGAGAGCACATTGGCCGCAATATATTGGAGGATGGCGGACTTCATAACGGGCCACGCCACTACAAGCCCACGGCGGCGGGAAGGAAAAGGAACGCCATAATGCTGATGAGGAACATCGCTGTTTCCTTGATTTGCGCTACGTGGAGAATTTTGAACCGGAGCAGGGAAAATAAAATTAAAATGCCGTAAATGCTGGCAGGCACAGGCAAAGGCAAGAAATCATGGAGAAGTTCTCCGGCGAAAGAGATGGCCATGATGATGCCGAATTGTAAAAGATATTTCATGGACAACCTCAGGCAAGCACAGCGGAAATATATTGTATAATCATTTTAGCTGTGTTTTCATGACCCAGACGGATTGCGTCTATGCAGAGGTCGTAATATTTCGCTTCTCCCCAGTTTTCACCGGTGTGGAATTTATGGTAATCTTTTCTGTTCTGATCAGAATGGAAAACGATATCTTCCGCTTCTTTCCGGGAGAAATTCCAGTGCTTCATCTTGTAAGCAATCCGGGCTTCTTTGTCGCCATGGGTGAAAATGCTGACACAGTCTTTTCTGTTTCTGAAAATATAATTTCCGCAGCGTCCGATAATGACGCAGTCCTGATGGCCGATGAGTTTCGTCATTGCTTCCGCGGTGGGTTTGTTAATCTGTTTCACCGACGCACCCATGGATAAGGCCAGGAGAAATCCCTGGGCGGGAAGTTCGTCAAAGAACATGGGCATAGTGTCATAAATACCCTGCTCCCTGGCGAGCCCGGAAAGGGAGTCCCGATCATAAATGGGGATGCTGTAATGTTTTGCAAGCATGGCTCCGACGGTATATCCGCGCTGCCGCTTTCGCGGGCGATGGTAATAATCATAGTGGACCTTCTTTCTTTTTGAATACTTTTCATTATACTACCAATGGCAAGCCAGCGAATTTCCTTTATTTTGGAATAAAACCATATATTTCTAAACGAATAGACCGAAAAATTATAATAAAATGTGAAATAGATTGATTATACATATGGATATAAGTATAATAATTCATGTGGAATAGTAGCAGACGGGGATGAATGATACTTTTCCGCACGAATCAGTCTGTTTATGAACCTGAGGGAATATGGCAGAGAAGGAAATTTGGAGACTTCGGTGCTGGCTCTCACAGGTATTTTTATATGCAAGGAGAGGAGTATAGTATGAAGAAATCAGGGTTTTAGGGCTGGCGGTATTGCTTGCCCTGGCAGGCGGCACGGCTCATGCGGCCGGTGTTTATGAGTTGGAAGGAGTTGTCGTTACAGCGACTAAAATTGAAGAGTCCACGGAAAAGTGCCGGCCAGTATATCTGTGGTAACGGCAAAGGAAATTAAAGACCGCGGTTACCAGAGTGTAGCCCAGGCATTGGGGCAGGAACCGGGGGTTTACCTGTCGCCTGTAGCAAATGGCGGGATTTCCCTTCGCGGTTTCGCATCCAGCGATATCCTTGTCCTGGTAGATGGACAGCCTGTCAATTCCGGTTGGAACGGTTCTGTAGACTGGACGATGATCCCCGTGGAAAATATAAAGAAGATTGAAGTGCTCCGCGGTGCGGCCTCTTCTCTTTACGGCGGCCGTGCGACAGGCGGCGTCATTTCGATTACGACAAATACCCATGAGGAAGGGGTTCATGGGAATATGACGCTTTCTTACGGAAGCAACAGTACGACAAAACAGGTTTATGATGTATCTGTTCGTAAAGATAAATGGGATATCGGCGCAGGGTATGAAAACGTAAAACTGACGGTTGGCGGGGATATTATGTGGATTCCCGCGTATCAAGCAGCACGGAAAATATACCGCAATTTGATGCGGGTAATTTACCTATTGACGGCCGCGGCAGGGTCATCCTTGGGGACGCGGCGAAAAGCGTGGACTTCTGAAAGTTACCATGCCAAGCTGACCTATCATTTCAATGATGACAAGTCTTTAACTTATTCCTACCTTCATACGGATCATAAATACAGTTATGAGCATCCCTTCACTTTGATTAAGGATGCTTCCGGAAAGAGCATTTTCTATGGCAGCGTTGTTTATCCCAATGGAAAAGGCATAGATTTTGCGCCGGGCGATTTTCTCGGATATGTGGGCGCGAAAGAATGGGGTATGCACAATATTTTTATGATGACAATAAAACCGATTCCATGTCCATGCAGGATATACAGATATCAAAAAGACGGTTACAGCAGTGCCGACGGAGATGATGCGTGGCTGCCCATGACAGAAGAGGAGACTTATGCGTGGAATGGGAAGGAGTACAGTCTTTTATCCGAGCAAGACAAAAGACTTTGATTTGAATAAAACCTGGGAATTGGGGTCCCATACCCTGATCGGCGGCTTAGCGTACAGGGCAAATTCTTTTGACCAAACGAGATACAATCTGGCCCATTACAAAGATCACGGCAGTAAAATAAATGCTTATGAAAAACATCGCGGTAAAGACGAATCCCTGTCCGCTTATTTCCAGGATAAATGGCAGGCTTCTGAAAAATTTGCTGTTTACGCAGGCCTCCGTTTTGACCGCTACAAGAAATATGGCGGCCATCATGAATTCCTTACGACCGGTTATGTGAAGGACGATGAAGAAGGTATTTATAATGCATGGAGCCCGAAATTATCCTTAGAGTACCTTGTGGGGAATGATACCACTGTATATGCAAGTTATGGACATTCCTTCACGCCGCCTATACTCTACCAGGTGTATCGTTCTGAAAGATCCCCATCAAGATTGTCAATGGCGTGCCTACGGCTTCTACAAGGGGATCTTTGCCCAATCCCGATCTTGACCCGGAACAGACGGATACGTATGAACTGGGATTGAAGAAAAATGGAAAGACACCACTGCGAATATTGCTGTCTACAAAGCGGATACGAAAGATGCTATCCGTTATTTCTCCACGGGCAAAGCATCTGTTTACAACGGGTACTCTATAAAAGGCTATTCCCAGTACAGGAACTTTGGCAAGGCAAAAGAAAGGCTTCGAACTCAGTGCTACCCATCAATTCTCCGATAAGGTAAGCGGCTATTTGAATTATGCATGGGAAACGGAATCCATTGATGGTGAACATAACTGGGATATTCCGAAACACCTTATCCACTTCGGCGCGGAGTTTACCAATAAGAGATGGGATATTCTTGCTGATGCCCAGTATGTCAGCGCACGCCAGGAACCTGATGCGGCAACAGGCGTGTACTACTCTGCGGGAAAATTCTTCATCGCCAGCTTATCGGCCAATTACAACTTTACGAAGAACACCGCTGCCCAGTTCTATATTTACAACCTTTTCGACAAGGTGATTTATGACAGCGAAGCGGCAAGCGGCAGAACATACACCCTTACACTGCGTCATTCTTTTAAGGAGGCACGATGAAGAAAATATTTGGACTTGTTTTAGCAGTCGCTCTTTGCACTGCCGGCACCATATCGGCGAGACTTCCCGAACCGGTTTCCATGCCGCAGGATATCAAAGGAGCAAGTCCCCATAAGCCGGAAGCGGCGGTGTACTATCTGACGGAGCTTGTGAAAGAAGGAAAGATGACGGCAGAAGAAGCAGAGCGGACGGAAGTGTACATGATTTTCAGGAATGCCCGCCGTATGCAGGATTTGCAGGATGTGGAAGGGCTTTCCGAGGAAGACCGCAGGGCATATATGAAAAGAAACGTGAACTGCGGGAAATCCCTTGTGGAATACGCCAACCGATGCGGATTCACTTTGGAACGGGCCAAAGAACTCATGGATCTTATGCATGACTCTGACAAAGGCACTTCATACTACGGGAAAGCCCGTCATCATGGATAAAATATAAAAGGAACCTGCCGGCATAGCCGGTGGGTTCCTTTATATCACAGCTTTTAAATTTTGTCATTTTGACATACTTGTGTCTCCCGGATTCCAAAATGCAGTTCTCCCGCTTGAGAGATTTCTGCACATCGATTGTCCGCTGGTTGGAAGAGCCTTTGAAGAGAAGGGTGATATCTTTTTTCGCGAGGACAAATTCGCCGTCCACAAGGATGTCTATATATTTTAGAAGCTCCATTGTTTCAGGCATAATCTTTGCGAAATGACCGAGTATTTCCTTATCGAAAAGATAGCCGGAGAAGCACCAGAGATCTTTTTCCGGATAGGTTTCCTTGAATCGTTTCACCAAGGGCAGAAGTCCCTTTGGTTGACCGGCTCCATGGGCTCGCCGCCGAGGAGAGTCATGCCCTGGTAGCAGTCCTGCCCCAATTGTCTGATGATGTAGTCTTCCGTTTCTTTCGTGAAGGGCTTGCCGTAGTGAAAAGACCATGTATCCGGATTGAAACAGCCTCTGCAGTGGTGGGTGCAGCCGGAAACGAAAAGGGAAAAGCGGATGCCCGGCCCGTTGGCGATATCATATTCTTTGATTCCGGCGTAGTTCATAAATACCTCGCGATAGGGAATAAAACGGCGCTCATACAGGATGGCGCCGCCTTGTTTCAATAATGGTGATTAAAGGTGGAGGACTCTGTCTTTGATTTCCTGTGTGCGGCCCTGGTTCCAGAACTGGGTGCCGATGTATCCGCATGTCCTTCTTGCCACGGACATGGTGTGCTGGTCGTGGTTGCCGCAGTTCGGGCATTCCCAGATGAGCTTGCCGTTTTCATCATCAATAATCTTGATTTCTCCGTCGTAGCCGCACTGCATGCAGTAGTCGCTCTTGGTATTCAGCTCCGCATACATGATGTTTTCATAGATGTACTTCATGACGGCAATGACAGCGGGATGTTGTTCTGCATATTCGGCACTTCGATGTAGGAAATCGCGCCGCCGGGAGAGCCGCTGGAAATCGGATTCAAATTTCAGCTTATGGAAAGCGTCGATATGTTCGGCCACATGGACATGGTAGCTGTTAGTGATATAGTTTTATCCGTGACGCCGGGGATCATGCCGAAACGTTTCTGGAGGCATTTGGCAAACTTATAAGTGGTGGATTCCATAGGAGTACCGTAGACGGAGTAACTGATATGTTCGGCGGCTTTCCATTCGGCGCATTTATCGTTCAGTTTCTGCATGACTTTCATGCCGAATGCTTTGCCTTCTTCCGTGGTGGGAAACGCCCAGCATTCTTACGCACATTTCATAAAGGCCTGCGTAGCCGAGGGAAATGGTGCTGTAATTATTGAAGAGCAGTTTATCGATGGCTTCGCCTTTTCAGACGGGCGAGAGCGCCGTGCTGCCAGAGGATAGGGGCTACGTCGGAAATGGTGCCCAGAAGTCTTTCGTGACGGCAGCGGAGAGCCCGGTGGCAAAGTTCAAGACGGTCTTCAAGGATTTTCCAGAATTCATCCATATTTCCTTCTGCCGAGCAGGCTACGTCTACCAGATTCAGTGTGACAACGCCCTGGTTGAAACGGCCGTAATATTTATGCTCGCCATTTTACCAAGACCTTCCGTGTCGGGGTGAGGAAGCTGCGGCAGCCCATGCAGGGTATACGTCGCCGTTTTGTATTCCTTCATGATTTTCGCGGAAATATAGTCGGGAACGAGACGTTTTGCTGTGCATTCCGCAGCAAGTTTCGTCAGCTCATAGTAGGGGAGTCATCATGGATATTATCTTCATCAAGGACGTAGATCAGTTTCGGGAATGCCGGTGTGATCCATACGCCTTTTCATTCTTTACTCCCTTCATTCTTTGGAGAAGGACTTCTTTGATGATCATGGCGAGATCGTCACGGGTGCGGCCTTCCGGTACTTCATCAAGATACATGAACATGGTGACGAAAGGAGCCTGGCCGTTACAGGTCATCAGAGTAATGAGCTGGTACTGGATTGTCTGAATACCGCTCTTAATCTCTTCATGGAGACGGGCTTCAACAATTTTGGAAATGATTTCATCATTCATGGATTCGCCGGTCAGCTTCCGTTCTTCGATGACTTCCTTTTGATTTTCTGACGGCTGATATCGACAAAGGGCGCAAGATGGGAAAGCGTAAAAGACTGGCCGCCGTACTGGTTGGACGCCACCTGGGCAACAATCTGGGTCGTTACGTTGCAGGCGGTGAAGAAAGAATGGGGTTTTCAATCATCGTCTGGCTGATGACAGTACCGTTCTGGAGCATGTCTTCCAGGTTAATGAGATCGCAGTTATGTTCTTTCTGCGCGAAATAGTCGGCATCATGGAAGTGAATGATACCTTCATCGTGCGCCTTGACGATTTCTTCAGGAAGAAGAAGGCGGCGCGTGAGGTCTTTGGATACCTCGCCGGCCATATAGTCGCGCTGGGTAGAATTGATGACAGGATTTTTATTGGAGTTTTCCTGTTTTACTTCTTCATTATTAAGTTCGATCAGAGAAAGAATACCGTCATCGGTGGTATTGCTCTTGCGGGAAATTTCGCGTTTATAACGATAACGGACGTATTTCTGTGCTACTTCATAGCCGCGCATTTCCATGATGCCCGTTTCTACCATATCCTGGATATCTTCGACGTTAGCCGCGTGGGGATAATTGGAAATTTTCTTCGCGATATTATCCGCAATCGCGTGGATCTGGAAATTATTCATCTGATGGATGCCGGCGACTTCATGATTGGCTTTGCCGATAGCGTTGATGATTTTCGTGATATCGAAAGTGACTTCCTGTCCGTTTCTTTTGATGACATTTGTGCGGACGATGACGTTCTCTTCATTTCCCTGTTGCATGACTACACTCCCTATTAATGATTGGATATAATAAAATTAAAATAACACGTACAAAATATAGTTTTACTTCTGTTGTAATACAACATATTGTATCGTGATTTATAGTACAACATATTCACAGGAAATGGAATAGGAAAAACGAATTAAAAAATACCATTATTTTCAAAGCTGCGGAAAATCAAAATATGGAAAATGCAGGCATGTCGATATGGGGCGGAAAGGAGACAGGAGGCTTTGGCGTTTCACGAAACGTTTCACAATGGAGATACTCATTCAAGATTTTTCTATAGGCACCTATAGAGAAGAAAATACTATATATAGTAGGAAAGGAAATGAAATTTCCATAAACGGTATGAGGGGATAAAGTCTTATACCGGGGATAAAAGAAACAGCGGCAGAAAGAAAAGGGGAACGATGATTTTAAAACGATGATTCTAAAAGGAAGAGAAAGCCTTCTTTCTTCTTTGCCGGCGGGATTGTGCTATAATGGAACAATATTATTATCTTTTGGTTTAACCGTTCATATTCTTGAGTAAAATTTTTATATGAGATATACATTGATTAATCAGAGGAGCGCCGGCTTTCATGAGAAATTCTGAAATTCGCAGACAGCATAAAGAAAAATCTTCCACGGTAAAAGATTTTTCTTTTTTTTCATTATTGTTTTATTGCAGGCGCCGGGGCGGCGGGGTTTCTTTCTGTCGGTGAGCAGCGGGCTTCCGGATATTTCCGCAAATATTGCACCGGATGCGTCATCCCGCATTTATGATGCCAAGGGCGGCTTATTACTACGGTTCACGCCGAGGAAAACCGTCTCCCCGTGTCCATTGATGAAGTGCCGGCTAATTTACAAAACGCATTTATTGCGGTAGAGGATAACCGCTTTTATGAACATCACGGCGTGGATCCTCTCGGTATCATCCGTGCCGTTTTCAGAAATATCATCAGCGGCAATGCCACGGCGCAGGGGAGCACCATTACGCAGCAGCTGGCGCGAAACGCTTTCGCAGGAACAGACGCTGAAACGCAAGTTGCTGGAGGCTTTTCTTGCCTTAAAGATAGAGCGGCAGTATACCAAAAAAGAAATTCTGGAAATGTATATGAACCAGATTTATTTCGGACAGGGCTGTTATGGTATCCAGACGGCATCTAAAGTGTATTTTGGAAAAGACGTGAAGGATTTGTCTCTTGCCCAGTGCGCGCTTATAGCGGGTCTTCCGAACAGTCCGAATTATTACTCTCCGTTCCACAGTGTGGAAGCGGCAAAACAGCGGCAGTCCATCGTTCTTGATCAGATGGTGAAGTATGGGTACATTACCGAGAGTGAGGCCGCTGCGGCAAAAGAAGCGGATATCCATCTGGCCCGGCCCCAGGAACAGCGGGGAACGGATAGTGTGGCGTCTTATTTTGTAAATTATGTCATTCACTTGATCAGCGAAAAGTATGATTCCGATGCGATCTACAAAGAGGGCCTGCAGATTTACACTACACTGGATCTTGATTTGCAGAAGGAAGCGGAAGCGGCCCTGAAGAAAAATCTTCCTAATGCCTATACGGATGATAATAATCTGACTCAGCCCCAGGGTGCCCTTGTTTCCATAGAAGTGGGAACGGGATATGTCCGTGCCATGGTAGGCGGCCGCGGACAGGATCATTTTAACCGTGCTGTGCAGATGACCCGCCAGCCGGGTTCGGCTTTCAAACCTTTTGTCTATCTGACGGCATTTGCAAACAAAGTAACGCCTTTCGACATTCTTAGTAATGAAACGAAAGATTTCGGCGGCGGCTGGACACCGAAGAATTACGGTGGCACTTCCGGCGGCAGTGTAACCGTCATGGAAGCGCTTGTGAAGTCCATGAATATACCTACGGTCCATCTGGCGGATCAGGTAGGCATGGGAAAAGTTATTCAGACGGCAAAAAATGTGGGAATTTCCACCTTAGTTACCGAGGGTGAATACAGTGATACGAACTTGGCAACAGCTCTCGGCGGCCTTACCTACGGCGTGTCCGTCTGGGATATGGCAAAAGCATACAGCGTGTTTGCAAACGGCGGCAAACTGGTGGAACCGACAGTCATTATGAAAGTTGTTGACCGCAATGGAAAAGTAATTGAAGATCATTCCGGCGCGCGGGAAAGTACACAGGCCGTTGATGAAGCCTCGGCATGGACATTGACGAGCGTGCTGGAAGAAGTCATCTCCCGCGGAACTGGCGGAAATGCATATATCGGACGGCCGTCGGCAGGAAAGACAGGGACTACTGATGATGAACATGACGCATGGTTTGTCGGATATACGCCGGATCTCTCCACGGCTGTCTGGGTCGGCGATGACACATCCACCAATGCGGGGTATACCGGCGGCACCATTCCGGCGGCGATCTGGCGCGATTATATGTACGAAGCGGAAAGCGGTTACACCGTGAAGAATTTCGAAATTCCTGCATCCGTAAGAAGCAGTATGGAAAAAGCAAGAGCCGCGCGGGCGAAGCAGGAAGCGGAAGCGGCGGAAAAGAAGAAAAAAGAAGAAGCGGAGAAAAAGAAAAAAGCATTGGAGGATAAAGTGAAATCTGCGGGGAATAAACTTCTTGACAGGATTTCGGGCCGATCGGCAGAAAAGTCCGGGGAAAAACAGTAACAGGAAGAAGATAAATTGACAAAGGACAGGACGTTTCGTAAAAGGCGTCCTTTTCTCTTGCAGAAAATATGAAAACGGGAAAAGGAATATGTGTTATGTAATGATAAAAAGTAATGAAAACAGCATACATTTATGCTAAAATTACAACGGACTTTCTTTTTATAGTTAGTGTCTGGGATATATGCTAAAATTGCTTTGGTAAGTAAACATATTTAAGATTTGAGAGGAGATGTTTTTCATGAAATGGAAGGCTCTTGCTGCATGCACCCTGGCCGGACTGGCGTTGATTGCTGCCGGCTGCGGCGGCGGTGACAAGGCGGCTGCAGGCGGTGCGAAAGCGGGCGGTCAGGATCTGAAAGGCAAGAAGTTGGTGATGTATGTGTCTTTCCATGAAGACACGGCGAAAGAACTGGCGGATCTGTTTAAGAAGCAGACCGGTGCAGATGTAAGCTTCATCCGTCTGCCGACCGGGGAAGCTCTTGCCCGTATCACGGCAGAAAAAGACGCACCGAAAGCGGATATCTGGCTCGGCGGCACGGCGGACGCCCATGCGAAAGCGGCGGCTGACGGACTTCTGGAAGCTTATAAATCCAAGAATGCCAAAATGATCATGCCTGAATACCAGGACAAAGACGGTTTCTGGTATGGCACGTATCTGGAAGTTTTGGCAATCGGCTACAATGAAAAACGTTTCAATGAAGAGTTTAAACCGAAAGGCGTTGTCGCTCCGACGACACTGCAGGATCTTCTGAAACCTGAATTCAAAGGGGAAATTATTATGCCTGATCCCCGTAAATCCGGTACAGGCAACACCTTTATCAGTTCCGTTCTTCAGAATATGGGTGAAGAAAAAGGCTGGGAATATCTGAAAGCGCTGAAACCGCAGATAGCGCAGTTCACTCCTTCCGGATTCACACCGGGACAGAAAGCCGGCGCCGGCGAATATCTTATCACTGTCAACTTTATTTCCGATCAGAATCTGGTCAGCGCCAAGGGACAGAAACTGGTGAGCACCATTTACGATCAGGCAGGCTGGACAGTATGTCCCGTAGGCAAGATTAAGAACAAAGCCAATGAAGATGTGGCGAAAGCGTTTATTGATTTTGTCCTTACCAAAGAAGCGGGAGATATCCTTGTAAAGACGACGAACGGCATTGCCTGCAATCCGGAAGTGGCTCCGCCCCAGGGCATGAAGCCGCTGAAAGAGCTGCCGCTGTTCAAGACTTATGATTTGGTCAAGGCGGGCGCCGATAAACAGAAGAACTGCGATACATTCTTTGCTGAATAATATGTCTGTCAAAAAGCTGCCTCCACCAATGACGGTGGGGGTAACTTTTTATCTATTACTTTTACTTATTTAAGAAATAGTCTGCTTTATACCTGCCCTTCCCTCGCCGATGGAAAAGCCGGAAGGCACCTGCTGTTTTAAAGAAATAAATCCTTTTTATATCTAAGGAGTTTTGTATGAATGAAAAAGAGTCCGGCCGCGAACACACCGGAATCGCAGCGGAGATGAAAGTGCTTCTTCGGGAGCCGCCGCTTCTCATCGGTATTCTTGCCGTATTCCTTCTGTTTGCCGTATTTATTATTTATCCTTTTGTGAAAATTCTTCTCGTTCCGACATCGGCAGACTGGATGCGCGCCGTCACGGATAAGGAGTTCATCGAGGTATTCAGCCACACGATCTTCTCGTCCTTTGTTGCTACGGCGACGGCTATCGTTTTCGGATTCATTTTCGCTTACGGCGTGAATTACACGAATATGCCGTGCAAGCGTTTCTTCCAGGTGGTGGCTCTGCTTCCTACCATGGCGCCGTCCGTTGTCAGCGGTCTGGCATTCATCATGCTTTTCGGCCGCCGCGGCTTTATTACATGGGAAATGCTTCATTTGAAGGTGGATCTTTACGGACCTGTTGGACTTTGGGCAGCGCAGACTATCGCTTTTTTCCCGCTGGCGTACATCACCATTTCAGGTGTCTTGAAAAATATCAGTCCGAATTTGGAACTGGCGGCACAGAACCTGGGAGCAAAAGGGTGGTACCTTTTCCGTACGGTGACCCTCAGACTGGCGACGCCGGGGCTGGCAAGCGCGTTCCTCCTGGTCGGTATCAACTCATTGGCGGACTTCGGCAACCCCATGCTGGTCGGAGGTAATTATCATGTTCTGGCCACGGAGGCATACACACAGGTCACCGGTGCCTGGGATCTTCCCATGGGCGCCACGCTTTCCGTATTCCTTGTCATTCCGACACTCATTGTTTTCTTTGTACAGCGGTATTATCTGGAAAAGAACTCTTATGTTACCGTTACGGGAAAGCCCGTGGCAGGCCTCATCCGTGTGACGGCGGGACCGGCGGCAACATGGTGTTTCTTTACTTTCTGCATGCTTCTCAGCCTGGGCATCCTTATGATTATCGGCGTGGTTGTGCTTTTTGCCTTTACCGTTTCTTTCGGTGCGGATTACACCTTCACTCTTGAGTATTTCAAAGAAGGCGTCATCAACTCCAATGTCATGGTGAACTCCTGGGTGGCATCCATGTCCACGGCGGCAATCAGCACGGTCTTCGGCATTGCTCTGGCGTTTCTGGTGCTCCGTAAAAAATTCCCGGGAAGAACAGTTATGGATTTTCTTGCCATGCTTCCCGTCTCTCTGCCGGGGACGTTTATCGGTCTTGCCATGATTCTCGCCTTTAATGACGGACCGCTTGAAATGACGGGTACGCTTGCTATTATCATTCTCGGTATGGCTCTCCGCCAGCTGCCGGTAGGATATCGGCAGGCCGTGGCGGGGCTGAAACAGATCGAAGGCTCCTTAGAGCAGGCGTCTACCAACTTAGGGGCAGGCAGCTTCACGACTTTCCGGAAAATTGTGCTGCCTATGCTGAAAAATTCACTTTCTGTCAGCTTTGTATACGCGTTCATGCGTTCCATGAACACCTTAAGCACCGTTATTTTCCTCGTGTCACCGGAATGGAACCTGGCGTCCATCAATATCATGAGCCTGGCAAATCAGGGATTCCTCCCGACTGCCAGCGCCACTGCCGTAGGCATCATGCTTGTTATTTACCTGACTTTCGGTGTGGTAAAACTGATACTCCGTGACAAGATCAATATCTTTGATTTATAATCGCTCAAAGTTTACAACAGAGGTGGAAATATGTCAGACTTAGTATTGCAGCTGAAACAGATCAATAAATATTTCGGTCGGAGCCATGTCATCAAAGACGTGAACATTGATTTTGAAAAGGGGCATTTCGTTACATTCCTCGGGCCGTCAGGCTGCGGGAAGACCACGCTTCTCCGCATGGTGGCAGGTTTCTATGAACCGGATGATGGGGAAATACTTCTTAACGGCAAACGAATCGAAAGGATTCCTCCTTACAGCAGAAATACGGCCATGGTATTTCAGGAATATGCCCTCTTTCCGCATATGAACGTTTTTGATAATGTTTCCTATGGACTTCGTGTGAAGAACCGTCCGAAAGAGGAAATAGAAAGACGTGTCAAAGAAGCGCTTGACCTCATGCAGCTCAAAGGCATGGAGGACCGTTTCCCGAACCAGATGTCCGGCGGACAGCAGCAGCGTGTTGCTGTGGCCCGTGCCCTTGTTATGAATCCTGAAGTTCTTCTTCTTGATGAACCGCTGTCCAATTTGGATGCGAAGCTGCGCGAAAGCGTCCGCGTGGAACTCCGTGATATTCAGAAGAAGATGGGGCTTTCCACGATTTATGTCACTCATGACCAGTCGGAAGCGCTTTCCATGTCGGACATGATTGTTGTTCTGAAAGGCGGCGTCGTCCATCAGACAGGATCGCCCCAGGAGATCTACTTTGAACCGAAGACGCCGTTCGTGGCGGACTTCATCGGCACGACAAACCTCCTCAGCGTAAAAGGGCTGGGAGAAAATACTGTTTCTTACGGAAACGACAGAATTCCCACTACGAAGAGCGTAAATGCAGGGCAGGAATACTGCCTGAGCATCCGTCCCGAATGTCTGAAGTTGGTGAAAGAGGCCGTTGACGGGCAGGTGAATGTAAAAGTCACCATTCAAAATAAAATGTTCCTTGGAGAAAAAATCCGCTACTTTGTCAATGACAGTCTTGGCAAGGAATGGATTATCGATATTTACGACCCCGGCAGGACGATCCTGGAAGGCGAAGCATATGCCGCTTTCCCCTTTGAAAAGGCATGGCTCATTGAAGATCTGACGGATTGAAATGAAAAAAGAGCGGAGTTTCCGTAAAAAGAAACGACGCTCTTTTTTGTCTGCCGAAAAGGCATGAGTGGAGGGGTTGTGACGAGGTACAAAAATATTTTGTCACAGCCTCTTTATAATTGGCTATTGTAGATCCCTCAGCAGATCGTTTACATGAGAAGCAGCTTTCACGTTCCTGTATTCTTTTACCAATACGCCTTTTTCATCAATGATGAATGTGGAGCGCTCGATGCCCATGTATTTTTTCCCGTACATGCTCTTTTCTTTCATGACGCCGTACAAATTGCACACCGTTTCCTTTTCATCAGAAAGGAGAGGGAAATTAAGTTCATACTTGTCGCGGAAATTGCAGTGCTTTTTCACGCTGTCGCGGCTCACGCCAAGTACGGAATAACCCCGCTTCTTAAATTCTTCCAGATTGGCGCGGAATGCCTGCGCTTCCAGCGTGCACCCGGAAGTATTATCTTTCGGATAGAAATAAAGAATCACCTTCCCGCCCTTGTAATCGGAAAGGGAAATATCCTGTCCGCCGTCAGACGGAAGTGTGAATAGGGGCGCTTTTTTGCCCACCGTAAGATCTGCCATGATGACCTCCTTAAAGAAATATATTTTCTTTCATTATAGTATGGGGGAGACAGGATGTAAAACGGAGAAAAAGCTGTAAAAATAATCCTCTCCCGGCAGCTGAACAGCAAGCATAAGGAGATATATGAATCGCAGACAAAGATGGTATAATGAATTTATACACAGGGAAATCGCATAAATTGACATTTTAACATCCGGAGATAAAAATGTCTTTTCATGAAGAGCTGAATCAAAAACTGAATGTATTCTTTAATCGTGACTGGTTTGTTGAGTTGTCGGAACAGGAAGAGGAAAAGATGGAAGAACTCGCGGCCGGTCTTGTGAAAGATTTTGGCTGGGATACGGTTTTTCATGTAGCGTTCAAATATCTGAAAGAAAACTGCCGGACACCAGAGTCTGTAATGAATTTCGCACATCTGTATTGGGAATCCTGGTGGTGGAATTACCCGATTGAAGAGCCATACAGGTTTATAGGATACTTCTATTACAGGATTGGTATGGATGTGGAAGAATATGATTCGGATCAGGACATATTGGACAGCCTTTCGTGCAGTATATTGACCAAGTCGGGATATAAACAGGCTGACTTGTATGAGAATCCATACTATATTCCGGAACGGGATCCGCTCATGATACAGGCGTTAGAAGAATATATAAACAATGAGAAAAACAGAAACTATCAATGCGGAAGAGAAGAAGCCGGACGGGGATAGGGTTCATTGATTTCCGAAGCGGTGTATGGAGATAGGTGTGCGGTTGTAGGAATATCCATTTCTGAAAAGAAACAGGCAAATCTCGGTTTACAGAAAGTTTAGCTTTATACAAGACGGTGGGGTGACGAGACAATCCCGCCGTTTTGTTTTTACCGTTCGGTATTTTGTTTGCATATGACTGCGTTCTTCCAGTTTATTTCCGTATGGCAGCGGACAGGTTTTTCGGATTTATTCCGTATATTTAATTTTTTTATTGACAGATAGACCCCAGGGGAGTATAGTCTAATCAAAAAGAAGATTTTCGATTCAGCAGTAAGAATGAGAGAGAGTACGAAAAAGCAGAGAGGGAAATGAAATGGAAGCGAAGGAGACAAAGCAGATGGCCGGTATGGAAACAGAGGAAGCCTGCTGCCGTACGGAACGGACACCGGCAGAACGGAAGAAATTGCTTACCCGCCTTAAGACGGTGGAAGGGCAGATCAGGGGCATACAGAAAATGGTGGAAGCTGACGCATACTGCCCCGATATCCTCATGCAGGTATCAGCCGTATCCAATGCGCTGAATTCTTTTAACAAACTGCTTCTGGCATCCCATATCCGAGGCTGCGTTTCCGATGATATCCGCGAAGGACGGGACGGAAAGGTGGATGAGCTCTGCACCATGCTCCAAAAACTGATGAAATAATTTTTTGACAGGAAATGAAAGAGGTAAAAAATGAGACAATATACGGTTACAGGCATGACCTGCGCAGCGTGCCAGTCCCATGTGGAAAAGGCAGTCGCTGAAGTGCCGGGGGTCTCTTCGGTGGCCGTGGCGCTCCTGACAAATTCCATGGCGGTCGACGGTACCGCATCAAACGAAGAAATCATCCGCGCCGTTGAAAACGCGGGGTACGGAGCGCGGCTCAAAGGTGAAGAAAAGAAAAAGAGCTCCGCTTCAGAAAAACTGGCACAGGAAGCGGAAGCCCTGGCCGACCATGAAACACCGAAGCTCAAAAGGCGCCTCATATGGTCTGCCGTATTTCTTGCGCTCCTCATGTATATCACCATGGGGCACAATATGCTTGGCTGGCCTGTTCCCGCATTTTTTGACCATAATCATCTGGGACTTGCTCTGACAGAAATGTTCCTTGCCCTCATCGTGATGTATGTCAATAAGGATTTCTTTCTTTCCGGCGGGAAATCCCTCGCCCATGGCGCGCCGAATATGGATACCCTCGTGGCGCTCGGCTCGGGAGTTTCCTTTCTCTGGTCGCTCTATGTCCTTTATGAGATGACCTACCTCCTTACGCAAGGCACATCGAATGCGGATCTCATGGGATTTTACCATGACCGGCTCTACTTCGAGTCCGCCGCCATGATTCCTGCTCTCATCACCGTAGGGAAAACACTGGAATCCCTCTCCAAAGGCCGGACCACCGATGCTTTGAAAAGTCTGATGAGGATGGCGCCGAAGACGGCGTTCATCGAAAAAAACGGGCAGGAAGTATCCGTTGCCATCGACGAGGTGCAGCCGGGAGATATCTTTGTCGTAAGACCGGGAGAAACCATTCCCGTAGACGGCGTGATTATAGAAGGTACGACAGCGGCGGATGAATCCGCTCTTACGGGAGAATCCGTTCCGGTGGACAAAGCGGAAGGCGACCCCGTGAAAGCCGCCACCATAAACCGTTCCGGATTCATCCGTGCCCGTGCCACCCGTGTAGGCGAAGACACGACTTTCTCACAGATCATCCGCATGGTCAGCGATGCGGCCGCTACAAAAGCGCCGATTGCAAGAATCGCTGATGCCGTGTCCGCCGTCTTTGTACCTGCCGTTATCGGTGTAGCCGTTCTCGTCATGATCGTGTGGATACTCCTCGGCGCGCCCGTGGCGAAAGCATTGGAATACGCCATCTGCGTTCTCGTCATTTCCTGTCCCTGTGCGCTGGGACTGGCAACGCCCGTTGCCATTATGGTCGGCAGCGGCGTAGGCGCGAAAAACGGCATTCTTTTCAAAACAAGCGAATCTCTTGAAAATGCGGGAAAAATACAGATTGTCGCGCTTGACAAGACCGGTACCGTTACAGAAGGGAAGCCGAAAGTTACCGGCATTTATCCTGCGGGACATATGACGGACGATGAACTTCTCCTTCTGGCGTATTCGCTGGAATGGAAATCCGAGCATCCCCTTGCCCGGGCCGTTGTGGAAAAGGCGGAAGAAAGAGGCATGAGTCCGAAAGAAACTTCCGGATTCCAGGTTCTTGCGGGAAACGGCCTTGCCGCTATTATGGACGGGGACACGATTCACGGCGGGTCGGAAACCTATATTTCCACGCTGGCGGATATACCGCAGGATATGACAGAACTCTCCCGGGCATTGGGGGGGGAAGGGAAAACGCCGATTTTCTTTGAACGGAACGGGATCTTCTTGGGGATTATAGCTGCCGCCGATGTGATTAAGAAAGACTCCGCCCAAGCTGTTAAAGAACTGCAGCATATGGGGATCGAAGTCATCATGCTGACAGGAGATAATCAGCGGACGGCAGACGCCATCGGGAAAGAAGCAGGCGTTGACCGCGTCATTGCAGGCGTCCTTCCTGACGGGAAAGCGGCTGTTATCAAAAACCTGCAGAAACGGGGAAGGACGGCTATGGTAGGGGACGGGATCAATGATGCGCCCGCGCTTACCGGGGCAGATATCGGAATCGCCATCGGCGCAGGGACAGATGTGGCTGTCGACTCCGCCGATATCGTTCTTATGAATTCCAGGCTCACCGATGTTTCCGCTGCCATCCGATTAAGCAGGAAGACGCTGAAAAATATTCGTGAAAATTTATTTTGGGCCTTTGCTTATAATATTCTGCTCATTCCCGTGGCGGCCGGCGTATATCCCATGATTTCCATAAATCCCATGTGGAGCGCGGCGGCGATGGCTCTTTCCAGTGTCACCGTCTGTCTGAATGCCCTTCGGCTGAATCTGTTTAAAGTCCATGACAGCGGGAAGGACAAGCCTCTGAAGAAGAAAGCGCTTCTGCTGGCGGAAGTGCCTGGTGCAGAAACCGGCACTGCTATAGAGAAGAAAGAGGCGGCAGGAAAGGAAAGGGCGGCTATTATTTCCGTAGAAGGCATGACCTGTGAAATATGCGAGCACCACGTGGAAAATGCGTTGAAGAAAATAAAAGGTGTTGTGGAAGCAAAAGCGGATCATACCACAGGAAAAGTAAATATGACCTGCTCGGCCGATCCTAATGAAGAAACCGTGAAGAAAGCAATTTCCGAAGCGGATTACATTTACAAAGGAATGGTATTTCCAAAGGAGGAAATGAAAATGAAAGAAACAGTAAAAATTGAAGGCATGATGTGCGGCCACTGCGAGGCGGCAGTAAAGAAATCGCTGGAAGCCCTTGACGGTGTGGATCGCGCGGAAGTGTCCCATGAAACGGGCACCGCCGTACTTACTCTGTCCAAAGAAGTCGCTGATGCGGATGTACGGAAGGCTGTCGAAGACAAAGATTACAAATTCGTAAGCATCGAAAAATAAGATCAAAAATGAAAAGCCCGCGGGAGAAAATAAGATCATCGCGGGCTTTTCATGTGTCCGTCTTGGGACAGGTTTTGTATTAAATGTTTATTTTCGTGGTTAGGAATGCGGGAACGGAAAGCTGATGCAAAACAGTATAGAGGGTGGAATCCGTTATCGCAATGTATTGATATGAAATGTCCTGTAAGCCTTGTTTGCCTTTTCAGAAAAAACGGGAGAGCGGTATTTCTGCAAGCCGATTCCCTTATACAGTAAAAAAGGACGGCTCGCACCGTCCCTTTTCAGGAGTATAAAAAAATAAAGGAAGTTGGAAAGGAGTGATTTTCGCTTGGGAGTGCGAAAATTTCCCAACGGCAGAACCGTTTCATGAATCCGCTTCTGCCTGTAAGTAGTATATCACAAATAAATGATTTTGAAAACTACTTTCAATTATTTTTTAAAATTTTTTATGGAAGCGGTATTTACAGGAAAAGAAATAACAAAGAACTATTTTTTTCTTATGATTGATGCAGATGATTTCCAAATCACTGCCGGAGGAGATTATTCTGTACCGGCGGTTAAAACACCCTGTCCGGCAGCCACAGGAAGAAGCGGTTTCCGTCGTTTCATATGAACTTGTCATTCAAATCATTTAGCCATAAAAATCCTCAGTGATTGCGGAGGTCTTTTGATTTTTTAAACGTGATCATCGTGTCAATATCTCCCAGAGGTTTTTATTAATAAAATAATACTCTCTGCCTTGTTTTGTTTTATCTAATAGTCCGGCTGCAACTAATCGGTTTAGATACTTAGAAGCGGTTTGCTTTTTTGCGATATGCCGATTTACAAGAAAGGAAATTTTACAGTATGGCTGTTCAAAAAGAAGTTCAATTAATTCTCTGCTATAGATATCAGCCATTTCATTCTTTACAAATGTTTCTGTTTCTAATTGCACCTTTCGGATTTCTTGAATCATGGATAGAGTCTTTTTAGCGGTCACTTCCACCGCGTCTAAAATATAAAGAATCCAGTTAGTCCAGTCTGCGTATTCAGTTACATCTTGCAGGGCTTTATAATAATCGGATTTGTGTTCAATGATGTAGCTGGATAGGTATAGGATAGGAACGTCAAGGAGCCTTTCCTGTATTAAGTAAAGAACATTAATTATACGCCCAACTCGTCCATTCCCGTCAGGGAAGGGGTGGATGCATTCAAATTGATAATGGATGACTGCCAATCGGATTAAAGGATCAATATTTCCCTCATTTATATTAATATAGTTTTCTAAGTTGGAAAGTAGACGAAGTATATCATCCTTGTTATCTGGCGGAGTGTAAACGGTCTCACCATATGAATTCTTCAGTACTGTTCCGGGGAATGAACGGATTCCGTCTGAACGTTGCTTTATTTTATGGAATAGTTCGATAAATATATTAATTCCTAATGGACGTTGCTTGATTTCATTGAATCCATACCAAAGGGCGTCTTTATAATGAAGGACTTCTTTTGTAGATGGGGAAATGATTTTACTGTCCGGTGCCGAAAATGCTTTATATAAATCATCGTTTGTGGTAACAACATTTTCTATTTCACTGGAAGATTTTGCTTCTTGTAATGATACCGTCTGCAACAGCAAAAGCGGATTTGCCTGCATGTAAGTCCATCCGTGCAGTTCTGCCAAGGCCTTATTAGCAGAAACCGTTTTCTTCAGTATTTGGACTGTTTCCAGTTCTGCATGCGGAGGTAATATCGGAAGGTTATTATATGCTGTTTCTTTTTTGTATGGCATAAAAGCTCTCCTAATAGGTATACATTATCACCCTGTTTGGATAATAGGGTGATTTTTGGAGTAGAAATAAACCTATTTGAATAATAGTATGATTGAATAAACCTGTCAATAAAATAGGGTGATTTTTAAAGTAAGAATAAACTTGATAAAAATTGACACAAATGATTTCGGTATATCAATGGATTTTTGTTACTAAATGGCAATATCAAATCAGACAGTCACTCAGGAAAATTATGCAGCAGATGAAAGTCGGGCAATCTGCTTTCTTCTAACGTCAACTTGTAATTCAAATAATTTAATCGAAAAAATTCCCAGTAATTGCGGAGCTTTTTTGATTGACGGCAGACAAACGGCAAAAATTTATTTTAAAGCGGCTTCTATATACTGATCTGCTTTCTTGCGGATATCATCTGTGTAATGTATATATGTTTTTATTACAGTTGTCACGGTATCGCCTAAGAGAGCCGCTACCAAGTTAACGTCTTCGGTTTCGGATAACATAAGCGTTGCGAATGTATGTCTCAGGCTATGGATATTCATTCCATGCTTAAATAAGCGAATTTTGTAAATTATTTTGTAGTGTACGGATTCAGATACTGGGAATACTCGTCCGTCAAGGCTTATCGGCTGGGTTAATTTCCATGTGTTTAACGTTTTCGTTAAAAATGTCGTAAGATGGATTGTTCGGTTGCTGTTTATAGATTTTACGGGTTTAAAACCTATTGTGCCGTCTTTTCGCATCCCCCACTGCTTATTAATGGTAATCGCCTGATTGAAAAGATCTACGCAGTCCCATGTGAGTCCGGCTATTTCACTATAACGCATACCTGTATTCCCTGCAGTGACAACCATTGTATAAATTAGAGGATCATCAGACAGAAAATCAAAAAGCTGCAGCATCTCTGCTTTTGTAAAAGCTTTGATACGTTTTACGCTTTTGTCTCGTTCCGGAGTAATATTATTTACCGGATTATCTGAAATAATTTGATACGGCCTGACAGCGTATTTAAAGATGGTAGAGAGTCTGCCCAGATGCAGATTGCGGGTACTTACTTTTAAACGAGAAAGACGATTATAACCATCCATTATATCTGTCATTGTGATATCTTTAAGAGGCTTGTCTTTTAGCGTCGAAAAGGTTTTAACTGCATTGGTATAGCTGAGACGTGTCCGATATTCTATACTTTGACGACGATCTCTGAGGAAGATCTTTTCTGTAAAATCATGCAAAGTGATATTAGATAATTCAGGATCGCAATTTGTGACGGCATCTTCTTTGGCCGCTGCCAGCAGTTTATCCTGATACTGTTTGGCTTCCCGCAAGGTTTTAAAGCCTTGTTTGGTTTTCTGCTTCCATTTGCTATTCACCTTATATGACAGAATGAGGCAAATACTACCGTTTTTCTCACGCGTCGAAAATGAATATTCCATAATAAAATCAGCTCCTTTTCTGAAACAGGGCTGATTGTGCTATAATATATGCGTAACCAGCCTGTGGTAGGGTTGTTACAACTACCGGAAGGATACCCTATATCATTCCGGTTCCCGTCGTCATATGTCCGTATGGCGGCGGGATTTTTATATATTATTTTTCGTAATAGGAAGACTTTCATTTTGTATAGATTGATGATTTTATTATTTTTGTTACTTGATCTATATTTTTTATAAACTCTAATTTATTGATACATTTTGTGTATGATCTATTTCTATTTGCACCTAATTTTATGATTAGATTTTTTGAAGCTAATTTTTTCAAAGAACGATTTACTTGAGAATATGAATATATTGGTAATAATTCATTTATTTTTTTTGCTGTCAGGTTAATCATGTCATTATCAAAAAGATTATAGATATCTTTTTCAATTTTTGATAACCCTGGTGTTACATCTATTGGATGGGCGAGCCATAATTTTAAAATGGTTTTCTCTAAAGAGGATTCTATTTCGGGCATTTTAAATTGGTTTTTGACTGCAACGTTTAAAATTTTTTTGCTCCCGGTGCCTGCTCTATCTGACGCCCCCATTCTTCTAAATAAGTTGACAATTATGCTGTTACGTGTTACTGACCTTGATTCTAAAAAGAAACTTTCAACTGGTATTTTCATTATTCCTGGGTTTGTAAAAATATAATATGGTTCGTGTATTTCTACAATTAAAGCTGTAGTATTTGATAGGTAGTCGGCATGTATAATCATGTTTACAAAAGCTTCTTGTAATGCGATATTTAACTCGGCATATGATTTACGGACCATATCTTCCTTTAAATTAAATGGACGCTCTATGGAGGATAACAGCTTCTCGTAAACAATGGAGTAATAATTGAATATGTTTAAGTCAGGAAAATCTAAATCTCCGGAGGATACACGATCTGACCATCGTTCATTTGTTCCTCGTTTATCAAAAAAGTCGACATGATAATGTGGTAATCGAGAAAGTATTGCATTATATTTTCCAAAAAACAACAATCCTCCTAATGTCAGTTTAAGTTTTCTTTCATGTTGATGGTCATATTGAAAAGCACCTATGCTTATTAAAAAATCCATTGGTGACATTGATATAATTTCTTGATTGGTATATCGCTTTCGTAGCAAAACTTGATATTTTACAATACTTTCAGGATCTAGATCATCAATTGTATAGCCATCTAACAATTCACTATCTAATGTATCTGAATGGTTCCTGATAAGAGCCGATAATTCTTCTTGTGAAGCACGATGATCTCCATCATGCTTCCTTAAATATGTGTTAGAGATACTATTATTGATATATACTGGTTTCTGATTAATCGCTGCTTCTGGAATATAAATAACAATAATATATTTTCCATCAATGTTTTTAACGTGTATATTATCCGGAAGCAATAAATCAATATTTACTTTTGTAGAATTGCATGCTGTGGTAAATAAATCAGTTTTTATTTTTTCGTAATTTGCAACACCGCTTAAAATGTTTTGATTATTCTCTTCTTTTACTCCTAAAATAATATAGCCACCAGAAGTATTGGCAAACGCAGAGTATGTTGACCAAAAGTCGTTAGGTAGTGAATTTTTACTCTCTTTAAATTCCAATTGAACATTTTCATGAGTTTGAATTAGTTCTTTTAACTCTTTATTATTCAAATCCATTTATATACCTCTACCTTTATGGTGCAAAATAAAAATGATGATATAAATACATAAAAAAGCAGATAAAATCAATGTTTTTTGGCTTCATGCTAATTGGATATAAAATGAAGTGCAAAATAAATGCAAAATAAATTTATATATTTTCCCTATCGTACCGTTAATACGATTCTGGGATTTTTTATTTAAGCAATAATGTCTTTGCTTGAGGATATGACATTTTATTTTTTACATTTTCATTATACAAGTATAATCTCTGAATAATATTGGAAGGTATACGAGTGAATTGGACGTAATCTTCAGCCACTTTTTTATGAACGTTACTAGCATCCATAATGTATTCATATAAGAACGTATATAGGTTTTCAAGAAGAATTCTTTTTTCTATAGAATTTGGGAGAAGAGCCATAGAAAAACATATATATGCGTATATATCGTGGATTCCGACATCGTTATTGATATCTTTCCAAGACAGAAGATTGTTTGGTATGAATTTTTTTATAGACTTGTGATTTAATGAACCGCTATATCTTTGAGCATCAAATGAAATGAATTTCAGATTATGCGCTATCGTATTTCTGCATTTGCGAACCAATGTAAGGGTATACTGTAGTATTTGTATCTTTTGATCTGTTGTTAAATGTGTAGTTATAAGCATATCTACGAGCTCTTCTTTTTGGGCAGGTTTCAGCAGAATGAAAAGATTAATAGCATTACTGAAAGAAACGTTTTTTAATAGAATCCAAGCCGGAATATGATTATGCCTATATGCATAATGAGCGGTAGGTTCATCTATCTTATCTACTACCTTTTTGTTTCCGTTCTTATCCAAATAAGTTGAAATAATTTGTTTGTACGTTTTTTCGTAAGTAATATACCCTTTAGCAGTTAGATAGTTCTTTTTTGATAAATAATCATTCTGAAAAACGCCGAAATCTTTTGAGAGAACATATGCAAGATTGTTTTTGAAATAATCTTCCACTAAATTGCTAAACGCAAATAGGATATTCTGTATTTGGCGATCGAATGCATGGAATAAATAAAGATATTCAAAATTAACAGGTGGCTGAAACTTGTCATTGATCATGAATATATCTTTATACCCGTTAATTAGGTCGTAATACGGTACAAGTTTTAACGCATTTTCAGCCCAAGCAGGGTCTATAACGTATAAATTATGTTCGCGCTGTAAATATTCTACCAATTCGCGGAAAGTTTTAAATGGTTTATCAGGCATATTGCTGTTTATCATAAGAAACTCCAAAATAAAATCCCATTACCTTTTAGAGCAATGGGACAGCGACCTAACCCGAAGGCTTCGGCCAATTCATCTACAAAAATTATAGCAGTCCCATTGTAAAGTGTCAATCAAAAACGTAACAAAATTATCCTAAATCGTAACAAAAATGTCCTAAAAGATGTTGAAAGTGACCTAAAAGGTGTCAAAAATTTTCAGGGTTTATGCAAACGATTTAAAACAATACCAATGTATTCAACTTTTAATTACTTTTGACATATCTTTGACTATTTCAATTATTTGTGTTGGCTCATCATTTGATCCATCTTCTTTTAAATAACCACTCTGGGGATTCGAAAAAATCGCTTTTGTCGTTTGCAACAAAACTGCATTGCGAATTTCCTCGTTACTAGTGGCCTTTACAAAAGTTTCAAAAGTACTTAGCGCATTTTGCTTATTTTTATTTATGATGTAATTATGTGCTTGTGCCCGATAATTTTTGCCGCATGTTACTAGAATATAGAAAAGTACAATCAAACCGGTAAATCGTGGTAATATAGCTTGAGCAAATCGGTATAAATATGGTTCCTCAAGTATAATAGGACACAACCAAAATGTTACAGAAGAATATATCATAATAATGATACTTATACAGATAATCCATTTAAACCATATATCTTTACCTTTTTCAAACATAGTAGCAGCTTCTTGGAAATTTACTGTGTGATTGGTTACACCTACGGAATTAGCCGCTTTCTGCACGGCTTCTGTTATTTCTCGTATATTTTCTTGCGCTGCTTCTCTCTCTTTTCTTGCCTGCTCTTGTTCTTGTTTAAAATTATCTAACGCCTCTTTGGCCTGCCGTTGTAAAGCTTCATAGTCAGTTCCTGCTTTAGTACAATAGGCAACAATGGGAGAGATGGTTTTAAACCAAGAGTTATTATAGTTATTTGTGATGCTATCTATAAGGCTCTGACGTACACCAGGCCCCTGTATAGATGAGAAGCTCTTGATTTGTTCAATGGAATTAATAAAAGTATTCATTTCATTGTTCAAATCTCGTATTATTGACTCGGGAACTCTCATTATATCAATATCAGCTAAGCCTTTGAACAGATTGATCGCTGTTTCGAAATCGGTTTCTGCATCAGCGAAATTTAATTCAGATCCTAATTCATCACGGCGAATTAAATCTTTAGCGTTAAATTTTTTTATTGTGGAAAGATTTGTATCAAACTGAGTTCGTACTTCATCGGATAGTTTTATCGGCATAATTAAAAGCCTCCTTTATTTGGTTATCTAATTTCCCTGATTTTAACAATCTTATTAATAATGAGTGCGAAATGATCAAGCAGAAGCACTGCTGCTGTTAATGCGCAATGTTTCTCTATATTCATCGGCTTTAGGGGCATAAACAAAAGAAACTGTATTATTATATTTATCTTTGACCAATTTTTCAATTTCCTCTAAATCTACACGGAAAAATTCTTTTCTATGATTAACTCTATTTACTTCATGGTCTCTGAATTTCTGATGCAATAAGTTCTCTAATGCAGGTGCATCATCGGAAAAGATAATCGCATGAACGTCAAATTCAAATGGCACAGAAGCACTGCTGAGTTCCTTTATTCTATCCATGGGTTCGAGTCTACGTGTCATGCCGATTTTATAAACATTTTCCCCAAAAGAACCGATATTAGAGATAATGTAGACAAATCCCGCTTTAGCATTTGATTCCCGTTGTAAAACAGTTTCCTTTTCTTTACATAACTCAGCAAGTCTTTCTTCCAACTCTTTAATTTTATCCATATATAATTTTTTTTCTGCTTCAAGAGAGGTACTTTGAAGATATTTCATCATACGGTTAATTTCATTATTAAATTGCATTTCATCTTTTTCAATTTTCTTTTTTGCGGCATCAAGCTCACGACGAACCTTTTCTTCTTCTCGTATTTGGTCCTTTTGCGCACGTAAAAGTTCTTTTTCTTCCTCTAGTTTCTTCTGATACTCATAGAGGCAACTCATGCGGCTAAGCTTACTTTTTAGAAATTCACGAGTCAACTGAACACCATCAATAGAAAACAATTTATTATGCGCTTCAAAAGCACGAGTGATTTTTCCACGAACAGAATCTATATTTCGAGCTGTTGTATTATGGATCAGGTTATCGGCTTCATTATTAAAACTACGGAGCAGTTGATTGCGCTGTTTTCTTTTATCAGTAATTGTTTGGTTGCTGCCATTATGGATAAAAATTACAGCTTTTCCGTTTTGCTGCAACTCCTTTTCATTTTCAAGCAAAAGAGAAAGATTATTTTTTATTTCTGAAGATGGCATATCATTATAAATAGAAAGGTTAGATTCTGGAAAAGATAGATACATATCGGAGGCTTTTTCGACGTCAGCCATTATATGTCTTTCTTTGGATATAGTTTCCTTAATAAGGGCAAGTTCGTTGTTTAATTGATTCATTTCTTCATCGGCGTGTGTTTTGAGGCTCTGCTCTAATTGTGCATACTGTTCTTTTAATTCGGTTAATTGTTGTTGGGCGTTCAAAACCTTTGTATCATAATCATCTAAAACCTGCATTTTCGAAACATTTTGAATACTGATGGTTTTATATTTTTTGTGGCGTAAGTAGAGCAATATAATAGCAATAATAAAAGGGATACCATTCAAGAATGAAAATGCACTTATTATGGCTATAAATAGTGGGCTATAAATAAATGGAACCTTGTTAAAATTTTCTGATTGAGATTCCATGATAATCCTCCTTTTATTTCTCGAACAACTTTACAATTTCCCTCGGATTTCAACGACTTTCCCAAGAATAGTCACCGGAAGTTCCTTACATTCTTTTTTATTGTATGTCTTTGGTATGTAAACAGACGGATTCCAGCCTATTAATGTCAAGCCGGCATCTGATTTACTGATTTGCTTTACTGTGGCATCGTTGCCGTTGACTAAGACAACAGCTATATCACCGCTGTCTACATCCGGCTGACGCCGAACAATGACCACATCACCATCCATCATGCGGGGTTCCATGGACTTCCCCGCTATCTTTAATGCAAAGTATTCGCCTGTTTTTGCCATGCTTTGCGGGATTTCTTCCCAGTCTTCAATATCCGTGATGGCCTCGATAGGAATGCCTGCAGCTACTCTGCCAAGGACGGGAATGCGGATACCCTTAGCGGGAGAAGATGGTTTGTCTGTTTTGTCTTCTATCAGGTCAGATTTTTCAATATGGAAATAATCAGCCATCATTTCAATTTTATCAATTCTAGGGTAATTGACTCCTGTTTCCCATGATGTGAAAGTTGTATATGCAAATCCCAAATCTTTACATATATCACTTCTACTTTTCTGATACAAATCCATATATTTTCTCAAATTTTTTGAAAAGACCTTTTTATTTCCCAAGTCACTCATTCAATCACCCCCAATCATATTTACATATATATTACAGTTTACAGGTAAGAAAATCAAGATTAATTTTGAAAAATTACATTTTTCCTGTTGACTTTACAGTTTAAATGTAATATGATAAATCGCAGAAGGAGGTGCGATGATGGAAAAGAGTAAAAGCGATAATACGAAATTCACATTGAAAGCCTGTCGCGTAAATAAAAGATTAACGCTTAAGGAAGCCGCAGATCGGCTTGGCATAAGTGAATTTACATTAGGTAACTATGAGTCGGGAAAAACGTTCCCAACAGTACCAATTATTGCGAGAATTGAACGGCTTTATGGAATTAGTTATAATAAAATTATTTTTTTACCATGATATTACGGTTTAAATGTAAAAAATGCGAAACAAGAAAGCGAGGTGAGGAAATGGAAGAAATGAAAGATCGTATTAAAGAATTGCAGATGGCAGTGAAGCCGCTGATTGAGTATATGCGTAAATATGAAACGCCCATGACTACGGCAATAGTCACAGGCGCCGGCATAGAAATAGTATCCACAGAAATTCATATTCCTTTTGAAGAAGATTGGAGTTAGCGAATACGAACTTCACCACGACCCTTCAAGTATTTATGAACGAACGATCCTTTTGAGGATGCATTCAAGAATTGTGAAAATAATTCTTCACTGCAATTGGGATAACGATAAGCATATCCATTATGAAAATGAACTTCAATAACGCCATCTTCATATCCAATGGATTCAACGTTCGATGATGAAACAGGAATCATATCCATAAAAATTCACCTCCTCTCTATATGAATTATAGGGGAGCGTGGAGCGTAAAGCAAAAGCGAGGTGAGGAAAGTTGGAAGAGGTAAATATCAATGGTTATGTCTTAAATAAGAATTCGCATGAAAACTACAAGCGTGCAATGCTATTCCACGTTTTTGATGTACTGGATGTGGACCTTTTTGAAGAAGTAAAACGATATGAACGATACAGGGGAAGATATTCAAAAGAAAAACAGCACGACGGAAACGCGCTGTCTTCTTGGTTCCTTATTCCTGGGGTAGTGATAAAAGATTGTCTAAAATTGTGTCATTTGCTTCAGAGGCAACGTATTTTTCGCCGTTTTTACTGATTCGAGGTTCAAGGAACGGCATGTTCCCGCGATTAACTCTTATGCTGTGCGGATGAGTTAATAAATAGTCATGAATTTCTTCTTTAGGGAAATATCCTAATATTCCATCACCGCTAAGGAATATTTCTGAAATTTCCCAAAGGTCAAAATTTAACAGACCGACACCGGGGCGTTTCTTGATTTTTAAAGCAAATATCATAGTGTTCACCTCCTCTCTGCCAACATTATAACAGAGTGAACAGAAAGAGAATTGTAACAACCTACCACGGAATTTAAAAACAAGAAAGGAGAGAAAAATGGAACGAAGGACATACACCGTCGCAGAAACCGCTGAAATCTTGGGCATATCAACGGATGTCGTCTACCGCATGAAAAATGACGGCATCCTTCCGGCGGTGAAAAATCTGTCTGCCATCCGTTTTCTAAAGCGCGATGTGCTGGCGATGGTCGGTGAGAAGCCTGACGATTTCCGCCCGTCTGCATTACGAAGACTTAAGAATGAATTGTCTCTTGAGAAACAGGAAAACGCACGACTGCGGGGCGTCATCCGGCAGATTTGTATAGCCGCTAATACGGCAGCAGTGCAGGAGGGGTTATGAACAAGCCATTAATTTTCACAGCGGCTCTCATGTCGGCAGCATTGGTAGCCGGTGCCGCGGTAGACGCAGGCAAAATCTATCACCGGTTTTTCCCGGAGACAAAGATTGTCGAGTACCGCCGGGAGGTAAGACCGGGAGATACCCTATGGACAATCTGCGGTGAGATAGTGACAGATAAAGAGGACCTGCGGAAACTGGTTTATCAGGCGAAGAAAGACAACAGGATCCGGGACGTGGGCAATCTGCAGCCGGGCATGTTGATTGTAGTCAGAGTTGATGAGGCGCGGAATGGATGACAGACAATTTACCGTAACACTGGCTAAAGAAGATTGGGATTTAGTTCTGACCGCACTGGAGATCTGCAAAGAGGATGGGTCATCATTTATGGAGTACGAAATCGAATGCATTATTCGCGGAATAGAGTCAGATTTAGACAGTCAAGGTTTTTAAATGAAAAAGCCGACTGATAACTGCAATTATCAATCGGCAGGCGGAAAAGAATCGCTAAGACTTTCCGCCTCTATATTATCAGAAAATGGAGAAATAGACAAATGGCAGAACTTATATTGAATGCCGATGCTTCGCGTGAGGATTGGCTCAAAGTAAGAAATACAGGATTAGGCGGGTCAGACTGCGGAAGCATCCTCGGACTCAATCCGTATAAATCAGCATTGACACTTTGGTCAGAAAAAACAGGAATGATGCAGCCCGAAGACCTGTCAAAAAACGAAAGGGTCTGGTGGGGCAGCCACATGGAGCCGGTAATCGCACAAAGATTTGAGGAAATTACAGATAAAAAGGTACGCCGGAGAGGAACTCTTCGAGACAACGATTATCCGTATATGCTGGCCAATATTGACCGCTGGATAGTCGGAGAGAATGCCGGTCTTGAAATCAAGACGGCAGATTGGCGCATGAGCAAGCAGTGGGGCGATAAAGACGATCCGCAGGACATGACAGTACCAGACAGCTACTACTGCCAGTGCATGCATTACATGGCAGTCACAGGGGCCGATTACTGGTACATAGGAGCCCTTATCGGCGGAAACGATTTCCGGGTAAAAAAGATCATGCGTAACGAAGACGATATCAAGTACATCCGGGAGCAAGAAAAAGAATTTTGGAACCATGTCACAGAACAGACAATGCCTGCGGTAGACGGCAGTGATTCTACAGTTCACACACTTGTCGGGCTGTACAATACGCCAAACGGGAAAGAGATAGACCTGCCTGAAGAAGCATTGCGGATTTTTGAAAAATATGACTTGGCCAAAGCAAAAGAAAATGAGGCAAAAGAGGCTATACAGGCGGCAAAAAATGAATTAATGGCACTGCTTGGAGAAAACGAAGTCGGGCACCTCGGTGACAGAAAAGTCACATGGAAGGCAATCAAGCCGAGAGAATCTATTAGCTTATCACGCGTTAAAAAAGAAGACAGCGGCAGCTATGAGGCACTCAAAGCGATGGGATTTATCAAAGTCGGCGAAGCAGGCCGCATGATGAAGGTCTACTGATGAACATTGAAGAGTTTACAGCCCTAAAAACGGGGGTGAAAGTGAGAATACAAAGGGGGCTGAAAGCCCCGCCCATTTCCGGGACACTGGCAGATAAGGTGAACGAATCAGCTCTTGTCAAAATAGGGCATACGCCTTCGGGAAAGCCAATCTTGATTTGGTCGCATTATATGAAATTAAAACAGGAGGAGTTCAGATGAGAATTAAGGAGATACTTTCGCAGCACAGAAGAGATTTCAGAGCATTATTTATCTGTCCTTTTTGCGGGCATGAAGAGGAAAAACCGGGATACGATGACGTTTATTTTCATCAGAATGTGATCCCGGAAATGAAATGTAAAAAGTGCGGAAAAACAGAGCAGGACGGAGCAAATTATCGTCCGTTGAGTACAAAATATACGGAAGGTTTTCAAATTTAACAGGAGGTATGAAACATGAACGCAGCAAAAGGAATCGTAAAAACACAGCAAGAGAACAAAAAGCCATCTCTGCAGGGGCTAATTCGGGCGATGGAGCCGGAGATTAAAAAGGCATTACCGTCGGTCATTACACCGGAGAGATTTACCCGGATGGTATTTACGGCGCTGTCGAGCAACCAAAAGCTGCAGGCGTGCACACCGGAAAGTTTTCTCGGTGCAATGATGCAGGCTGCACAGTTGGGTGTAGAGCCGAATACCCCCATCGGACAGGCATACTTAATTCCGTACGGCAATCAGGTGCAATTTCAACTTGGATATAAAGGACTGATTGATCTTGCTTATAGAAGCGGTGAAGTACAGAGCATACAGGCGCACGAAGTGCACGAAAACGATACATTTGAATACGAGCTTGGGCTGAACCCAAAACTGAAACACGTACCAGCTATGAAAGACAGGGGCCCGGTCATCTTATACTACGCTGTCATCAAGCTGAAAAACGGCGGAGAAGGATTCGAAGTTATGAGCCGGGAGGATGTAGATCAATTTGCGCGGACGAAGTCTAAAACATATAAAATGGACCATGGCAAACGGATTTTGACGAAATGGCAAAGAAGACCGTACTTAAGAAAGTTTTGAAATACGCGCCTTTAAAATCTGATTTCGCAAAACAGGTCAAAGAAGACGAAACAATTAAAACCAGTATTTCGGAAAACATGACGGACTTGCCGGACGAAACGGTAACCATCGATGCGGAAGCACAAACACCGCAGGACGAAGAAATCCCATTTGATGAAATACCGCCTGCGGTGGACAAGGAAACGGGGAGGTACTGAGCGATGGAAGAAATTAAGAGAAATCCTCTTCCGGAGATGGAGTGTGGGATGGCCTACTTGGCCCATCCCACACTCCCTCCGTCGCTAAAAGCTCGAAAGTATTTGCGAAAGTATTTGCGGAAGAAATTAAGGAGGCTAATGTAGAGGAAACAGGAGACATCGCGTATAAAATCATGAAGAAATACCCCAACCTGACGATCATTTCTCCTCTCCTGCGTATTCATTCTTGGAAGGAAAAATATGGAAGAAACGGAGATTCTCCGGTACGATTTTAGACTTCTCAACAACTGCACTCTTCTGATTTTGTCCGGATACTGGAGACAGAGCAAAGGATGCATGTCCGAATACGGTTATGCAAAAGCAAAAGGAATCAGGATCTATGAGTATGTAGACGGAACTCTATATCCGCTGGAATGATGCTGGTTAATTGAAAGGGGTGATGCCATGGCACGGCCGCTCAAACAAGGGCTTGATTACTTTCCCTTGGATGTCGGCTTTTACAGGATATGAAAGTGCGCCGGATAATTAAGTCATGCGGTGCGTCGGCAATTTCAGTACTAATCTGGCTGCTGGGTAGCTGCTATCGAGACGAGGGTACTACATTTGGTGGACAGAGGATTTGCCTTTCATAGTGGCGGATGAGATTGGCGTCACGGAAGGATGCGTACAAGAGGTTGTTAAAAGAGCCTTACAGGTCGGTTTCTTTGATGCAAGCATGAAGGAAAAACATGGAATTCTGACTTCTGCGGGAATCCAAAAGATTTTGAGGTAACTTCTCGAAGAAAAGCAGCGTTTCTCCGTAGGGATTTTGCACTCATTTCCGTTAATGTCGACAATAACTCAATTAATGTATGCAATAACTCGATTAATGTATACAGTAATGAACAAAGTAAAGTAAAGAAAAAAAGGAAAGGAAAGTAAAGAAAGAAGAAGAAAGAACGTTCTTTCTTCTCAAGATGAAATCATTCAATCTTACTTTTCATCCAATCCTGAATTGGAAGAATCACTCCGAAGGTGGTTGGACATGAGAGAAGAAAGGAAAGCTTCTGTATCACCGACGGCTCTTAAAAAGAATTTGACACAACTCAAAAATTATCAAACGGGAATATAGAGGACGCCATTCTCATTGTAGAGCAGTCAATTGAAAATCAATGGCTCGGATTCTGGTCACTCAAAAGACCAAAGCAGAAAAAGCGGGAGGAAGCTATGGACATATCGCCTCCGGAAGAGTGGAAAGGTATTAAAGATGGGTGGTGAAAATGGAACAGATTGGACAGGATATGGATGCTCTCAGAAAAAATGGAGACATTTATCAAAACAATGGCCGCTTAAATGAGCAAAACGAAAAGACAGAAGCAGAAGAAGCGGCAGAAGAAAGAAAAATGGACGAATCGGCTGTATAAAGCCGGAATAGGCAGGCGGTACCATGCATGCACGTTTCAGAACATTGAAAGAAAAGGATTACCGGATTCCAAGCTGCTGAAAAGCCACTATGCCATCGCGAAAGATTACGCTAAGAATTTCAAGGCACATAAGGCAAAGGGCAAGGGCTTATATTCGCCGGACCGGTAGGACGCATGAAGACAACAATGGCGGTGGCCATAGCGCAGGAAATTATGAAAGATTATAACCGGGCGTATTTCATCACGATGCCGGAATTGATGGACAGCCTTCTGCAGAATAATCTTTCACAAGAAGTTCGAACGCGCACAAAAGAAACAGATCTACTGATTCTTGATGACATGGGTGCGGAGTATCAAAATGACTGGGTACTGAACGCGGTTGATGCAATTATATCTAAACGGTACAACGAACTCCTGCCGGTAATTATTACGACAAATAAGACGCCGGAAGAAATGAATCAGAGGTACATGGCACGGATTTTGACAGGTTGAAGCATGCGAACAGGTTGCTTATAGAAGCAGGAGAAAGCCTGCGGAAAAATGAGGTTTGAGAAAGGAGGAATGGATCGTGATATTAGAAGTAGCAATTGAAGTATTAAAAGAATTGCTAAGTGGTCTATCTGACAGTACATACTGGATTCCGGCCGGAAAAACAGCTGAAGAAGAAAAATATTTAACGATAGAGTTTGGATGGCATTAGTTGTAGTCATTAAAGCGCTTGAGTCGAAGAAAAGCAAAGGAGAATGACATGATAAATATGAACAATTGTCAGATTTGCGGAAACCTTGTACGCGATCCTGAAATCAAGAGCACGACATCCGGGAAAGCGGTAGCAACGATGACGGTAGCGGTCAATCGGTATTTTGTAAATCAGAATGGAGAGAAGCAGGAGTTTACTGATTATGTACGAGTAAAAGCGTGGCCGCCATGGGCAGAAGCCATCGGAAACCAGCTGCAGAAAGGGATGCCGGTGTTTGTAGAGGGCGGTACAGCAGCTACTCTTACGGCAAGGACGGAGACAAGAAATACATGACGGAGATTGTCGCGGAATTTGTCGCGAGCCCTTTGAATATCAAGAAAGCACAAGCAGCAGAAGCGGGAACAGGCGATTTTGAACAGTTCGGAACAGCTCAAAGTGAACTGCCACCACAGATGGAAAATGATGATTTGCCGTTCTGAGGTGGTGGGATGGAATTTATCGTTGAAGGAGAGCCTCAAGGAAAAGCAAGGCCGCGGTTCAGCAGACGGAGCGGCACAGTTTATACACCGGCAAAACAGCAAAGTATGAAAAACAGATCAAAGCTGCTTTTTAGCAGCCGGCGGAGAAATGTTTCCGATAGATAACTATGTTTCCGTAATGATCAATGCCTATTTCTCGATTCCAAAATCCTACATGAAAGGAAAGCGGCTGGCGTGTAAACATAACATTAACAGACCGGCAAAGAAACCAGATGTGGATAATATTTTGAAAGCGGTCTTAGATGCACTAAACGGGGTGGCCTATAAAGATGATAAGCAGGTTATTGAAGTGACGTGTGGGAAATGGTATTCACAGAGCAGTGGCTTTTAAAGATAAGTGTAGAAGAAGTGAAAGTTTGATGTTCACGGAGGTAGTAACATGATGTTTATTTTGGGGCGATGTTTGGGGCGTGCGTAGGATTACTGTTTTGTTCGTTATGTGTCGTAGCGAAAAGAGAAGATAATGACCGTTAAAGAATTTTTGAATAGTATTCGGCGGCAGCATTCACGAGTGGAGGCTTGCAAGGAACGGATGAAAAAATTGAATGTGAAGTCATCTCTTTAAAATCTCCACAATTAGGTGACAAAATACAATCAAATAACGTGAAATCACTTGATGAAGTAATCTGCAGACTCGAATTGAAAAGAGCAGAAACATCACGGGAACTTATTCGGTTAATGGATATGCAGGATAAAGCAGAAGCTCTGATTAGCTGTGAAAAACCATGACCGATGGGCAGTGTTGTACCGCAGATACATACTTAATCAAAATGGGAGAAAATTGCTGTTGAAATAAATCTTGACTTGCGCTGGATTTACAGGCTGCACGGGCAGGGATTGGTTGATTTGGAAAATACGCCATTAAAAGTCACTATTGACATGTGATATAGTGTATGTGTGAAAATTGGGAAACGCAATTAAAAGAGCACATGTTCTTAAACGGCATGTGCTTTTACTTCAAATAGCAGTATAGTTTTCAGCAATCTAAGTCAAGCAAAAAGACAGGTTGATATTTGGTAAATAGTACTCTTTATAATTTTATAGATAAATGCTACACTGGGAATAAATCAAGTCTATGAAAGATTAAAGGGGCATTATACATGGAAAGGATATTTTCTGTGAATCTGGCTGGGAAAGTTAAGAATTATTCTTTATCGAAAAGAAAAGCGCTGATGCCTCTGTTTGAAGCTATTATTAACTCAATTAATGCAATTGATGAACGACGTATGCAAAATAAAAATAATAATTTTAAAGGTAGTATTATTATCCATGTAAAGAGATCCATGCAAGATAAACTTCCTGGTGTCGATAATGGGATAGCTGAAGTAGATGGTTTTGAAATTATAGATAATGGTTGTGGATTTAATGATGAAAACATGGAATCTTTTAGAATCAGATTCTATGCATAAAGTTGATATTGGCGGTAAAGGAATTGGCAGATTTTCATGGCTTAAGGCATTTAAGAAGGTAATCATTAATAGCGAATATGAAAATATCAATGGAAAGGATTTATTAGGCGGTATTTTGATTTTAAAATTCAAAATACCGCTATTGAAGATAGAGTTGAAGATGTTTTGACTAGGGGCGAATATAAAACATCGGTGGTTCTTGATTCATATTTACATGGATGGAAAGAAAATGTTCCTAAAGAATTATCAGTGATTGCAATGAAAATAATCCATCATTGTTTTGGATATTTTCTTAACAATAATTGTCCGAGAATTTTGATTAAAGATGATAGTGAGTCTATTGTTTTGAACGAAGTGTTTAATAATAAATTTAAGAGGGAGCATACTCCTATTAAATTTAAAGTTAAAGATCGTGAATTTACACTTTTAAATTTTAAAATAGAAGAAGAGAATTTTGTGGGACATGAATTATATCGTTGCGCCCATAGTAGAGTAGTGGATACCAAGAATTTATCAAGCTATATTGTTGATTTAAATAAGAATTTCTATAAGCATAATAAATATTGGTATATTGGTGTTTTAACTGGCGAGTATTTAAATGATACCGTAGATATGACACGACTATCATTTGATATCCCAGATAACGAGTCAACACTTATGGCAGATATTAGCTGGGCGGAAATTATGGAAAAAGTTATTTATGAAATAGAAAAGCATTTAGGAAATCATTTGGAAGTGATAAAAAGCGAAGTTAGATCATATCAAGCAGTTCATCACAAAGGATGCTCCACAATATAAACATTTGTTAAAATATATGAGACCAGATATAGAAAAAATTCATCCGGGTCTTACAACTGATAAAATGTATAAAGAGTTAGATCATGTGGCTCGGAAGTTTGAACAACAAATGAAACAAGAGCAAGATGCATTGATAAAAACATTAGAAAAATCTGATGTACTTCCGGATGATTACGAAGATTTATTTAAATCTGAAATTGAAAAGATAACAGAGGCAAATAGTTCGACTTTGGCGAAATATGTAATGCATAGAAATATAATTATACGGCTATTTGAGACTGGATTAAGGAAAACAGATACGGGGAAATTTAAAAGGAAGAATATATCCATAATTTGATATATCCACAAAGAAAGACATCGGATGATATTAGTGAAGAAGCACATAATTTATGGCTTATAGATGAAAGACTTTCATATTGTAGTTATATCGCGTCAGATATTCCTTTTGATAAAGAAAAGAGAGGCCAGATATTCTGTTTATGGATAGACCATTTGCGGTATCTGATAGTAGTGAAGAAGGAGTGTATGATTCTATAATAATTATTGAATTGAAACGACCAATGAGAAATAATTACACAAAAGATGAAAACCCCATCGATCAGCTTTATGGATATGTCAGGAAGATAAGAGACGGAAAGGCAGAAGATAGATACGGGCGTAAAATTAGAGTATCAGAAAGCACAAAATATTACCTGTACGCATTGTGTGATGATACATCACGGCTAAAAGAATACATAAGAAACTATGATTTTACTGTAATGCCGGACAATATGGGGTATTATACTTTTAATAAAGGATTACATGCATATTGCGAGATATTATCTTTTGATAAAATAATTGTAGATGCAAAAACGGAATAGGATATTATTTACTAAGCTCGGGATACATTAAGCGTTATCTAGTAAAAATGCATAATACTACACAAAAAGCACTCTTAACGGGTGCTTTTATATTTCCGGCGGGGCATAGGTTCTTCCGGAGCTTTATACAGATTGAGGTGCTCCGACAGCCCGAAAACATTTTAGCTGCAAATTTTATTCGTCCTTGTTAGTAAAGACAAAGTGGATGGGAGGTGATAATTTGAAAGTTTCCAAGAATCTAAAACTACTTACGACGACTCAATCAGAAATGGCAAATATTATGGGAGTATCGCAGCAAAGAGTATCTCAGCTCATATCAGAAAATGTAATTTTGCGGGATAAAAATAATTCCGTTTTGGTCATCGAAAGCCTAAAGAATTATTACAAGTTAAAAGCCAATGCAGAAAACTCCGATGATATAGATTTCCAAAGAAAGAGCACTGCATGAAAAGACGAAAAGAGAAATTGCAGAGCTGAAACTGGCGAAAATGCAAAGAAGTGCTTATGCTGCGCGGACTGTTGAACTGGTTCTGACAGAAATGCTTTCAAATTTACGCACCCAGCTTCTGGGGCTGCCGTCAAAGTTAGCGCCTATACTTGAAGATCTGAAAAGAGAAAATATATGGGATCCTTTCTAAAGAAATTGAAGAAAAACTGCTTGAATTATCCGAGTATGATCCAGAAATGTTTGCTGCCGACGAAATAGATGAGGGTGAAGACGATGAAGACAGCTCGTGAACTCTGGCAGTATATATCAAAAACGGTTTAAAACCGCTGCCGAAGACTTCCGTTTCCAACTGGGCAGACAATCACAGAATGCTGTCATCTGGCATTTCCGCAGAGCCGGGAAAATGGAAAACATCACGAGCGCCGTATCAAAAGACATTATGAACGCTTTTACGGAACCGGGTATCCATAGAGTAGTTGTAAAATCATCGTCACAAATCGGCAAATCTGACATGATGAACAACGTTATCGGAAGATTCGCTCATTTGGATCCGTGTGCTATCATGATGATCCAGCCTACCATTGATATGGCGCAGGATTATTCCAAGACGCGTATCGCGCCGATGATTAGGGATACAAAAGTGCTGAATAATCTCTTCTATGACGTGAAGTCCCGGATGCTAACAATACAATTCTTTCCAAGGTCTTTCCCGGCGGGCGTCTTATTATGTGCGGGGCAAACAGTCCAGCGGGCTGGCATCTCGCCCGATACGAATCCTACTTGCTGATGAAGTGGACAGGTTTCCAGATTCGGCAGGAACAGAGGGTGACCCTGTGGATCTGGCAGCTAAGCGTATGACGACGTTCTGGAACTCCTGCATGGGGCTGTTTTCGACGCCTACAAACGAGGGTCATCCCGGATTGATGAGGAATACCTCGCGGGCACACAGGAGGAATGGCAGCATAAGTGCCCTAATTGCGGAGAATACCATTTGCTGCGGCATATAGACATGACTGTGGATTATAAAGAAATCAAAACACCGAGTGGTAAGAAAACGGTTATCGTTAATGATGTGAAATGGAGATGTCCGCATTGCGGGTTTTCTTTTCTGAAAAGGAAATGAAACAGACCCCACAGAAATATATCAGCCGGAATGCAGACGCGTTGAAAAACGGCATACGTTCTTTTGTAAATGGCTTTACATCTCCATGGATGACATGGTCAAAAATTATGCGGGAATGGCTTGAAGCAAAGGAGACCCCGAACGGGAAAAGTAATTATGAATACTGTTTTGGGGAATCCTACAAGCAGAAAGGAGCTTTGAAGATGAACAGATATTTTACGGCGCAGAGAATCTTATGGTGCCGAGCTGCCCAATGGAGTATTACTTTTAACAGCAGCGATCGATACGCAGGATAACCGACTTGAATATGAAGTAGTTGGTTGGGGCAAGGAAGAAGAATGCTGGGGAATCCGTAAAGGGATTGTATTAGGGGCGCCGAACCAAGACCGGACCTGGAAAGAAATAGATAATATTTTAGATAAAACTTATCATTTTGCCGACGGAAAAGGACTGAAAGTAGTTAGAACGTTTATTGATTCCGGCGGGCATTATACGTCTGATGTCTATAATTACTGTCAAAAGAATTTTCACAAACAGCGATTTGCAATCAAGGGCCGTGGTGGTCCCGGTATTCCTTTGATTTATAAAATTGCCAAGGCAAATAACGCTAAGGCACCGCTGATACTCTTAGGAGTCGATGACGGTAAGCAGCAGATTATGGACAGATTATCTATAGATAGTCCGGGACCTCTGTATTTCCATTTCCCGCAGGATGAAGGGATAAAAGAATTATCTAACCGAGGCTATGACGATCTGTATTTCAAGGGCATTATCTCAGAGCATAAAAAGGTCTACAAAAGAAACGGTGTACTCCGGAAGTCTGGGAAACGACCAAGAATGTCCGGAACGAACCGCTTGATCTTAGAAATTACAACCTGGCATGTATGAAATCCCTTAAGCCAGATTGGGGTAAACTGGAGATGCTGGTCAACGGAATGTCAGAAACCGAGGTTAAAAGAGCGGTGGCAAAACCGCAAAAGAAAAAGGCAGTATATAGAGCTAAAAGACAGGTAAATATTTGGTAAAAGCACTCGAAAGGGTGCTTTTGATTGGAGAAACAGAATGAGCAGACTACAAAACGAACGCCTGAAATTGTATTTAGAAGCTGAAAAGGCGGTTTTAAGCGGGCAGTCCTATACAATCGGCAATCGAACGCTGACAAGAGCCAATCTGGCAACTATACGAAAAGCCATTGATGATTTACTGGCGGATGGCGCCACTTTGGACGAGGACGAACGCGTATCAGCGGGGTCAAGAAAAGAGTTGTCTTTTCGGATAAGGAGGATATTTGATGCACGAAAAAGAACACAAAAACAGGATTAGAGCACCTACATTACGCAAATCAGTCCGGTTCAGGAATACAGGATATTCCGAGGGCGGGGCCAGTCGTACAAGTAATATTCTCAAGGCGTGGAATCCCGAACGATCCAGCGCAAAGGCAGATATCGATGCAAATCTACGATCTCTCAGAGGTCGTTCTGCCGATCAGGTCATTAATACCCCAGTGGGTGCAGCAGCTATTAACAGCTCCGTTGTTCATGCGGTAGGAGATGGCTTACGGTTATTTCCTAGAATCCCATATAAATTCTTAGGATTAGATGCGAAAGCGGGCAGAGAATGGGCAAGAAAGACCTCACGCGAGTTTGATCTGTGGGCTGCATCTAAGAATTGTGATCTTTACCGGAGAAACAATTTTTATGATTTACAATTCATCGCCTACTCGACATATCTGACGGATGGAGATTCTTTTCGCTTTTCCGGCGGAAAAATCCGACGTTTGACATGCCGTATTCATTAAGGATCCAGCTATTAGAAGCCAATAGAGTTTCAAACCCCATCAATCAGGGATATATTTCAACCGCTGGTACATATGCAGTGGAGATGAAGGCTCTAATGGCAACCGGATTGTAAATGGCGTTGAGATTGCTGCCGACGGGGAAATCGTCGCCTTTGGATAAGTAACAAGGTTCCTAACGATCCGACGGATTTCAGGATAGCAGAATGGGTTCGCGTGGAGGCGTTCGGGAAACGAACAGGAGTGCCCAATATTCTGCAGGTCTGTCATGATACTAGGGCGGAACAGTACAGAGGTGTACCTTATCTGGCGCCGGTACTGGAGACGTTGAAACAGGTATCAAGATATACAACGGCAGAATTGACGTCGGCCATCATCAAGTCCTTTTGCCTTATTTTTACCAGCCAGGCGGGAAGCTCCGACTTGGATAATATCTTGGGGACACATGATAAAGATGACCCGACGGCGCCGGTTGTGGATGTAAGCGAATACGGGCTTGCGCCGGGAACAATGAACGCCCTGCCGAGAGGAGTGGACGTCAAATCCATTGATGCGTCAAACAGCCAAAGTACATTTGAACCGTTTGTGACGCAGCTCATTAAACAAATAGCAGCGGCTATAGGGCAACCGTATGAAGTACTGCTGAAATCATTTACATCTTCATATTCGGCCTCAAGGGCGGCATTGCTGCAGGCTTGGGAAGAATATAAGCTGCGGCGTAAATGGTTTGCCAGCGATTTCTGCCAGCCCGTATACGAAGTATGGCTTGCGGAAGCTGTCGCCATCGGGCGTATTGAAGCACCGGGCTTTTGATGATCCGCTAATTCGAAAGTCATGGTGTACAGCTGACTGGTTCGGACCGACAATGAGCATTCTCGATCCCGTCAAAGATATTAACGGGAGTGCGCTCCGTACTACATATGGTCTAAGTACCCGGGAACGGGAAGCTGCAGAGATGACGGGTACGGATTGGAAGAAAACCTGGAACAGCTTGCCTACGAAAAGCAGCTGATTGATGGTTACGGCTTAAATATGGGTGATCCTCAAGTATTAGCCGGGAAAGGCGGTGAGAAAGAAGATGAGTAAAAGAAATTCTGGGAAATAAAAATAAAGCTACAGACGAAAAGCCGAGCTGTTGCTTTATGGTGAGATTTCCGATGCAACATGGTGGGGAGATGAAGTTACGCCCAGGCAGTTTGCCGATGATTTGAGTACATGTACCGGTAAAGATCTTGTAGTCCGTATTAACAGTCCGGGCGGAGATGTTTTGCCGCGCAGGCCATCTACAATCTGCTGAAGTCGTATGCCGGAGACGTAACAGTACACATTGACGGAATTTGCGCCAGCGCAGCTACGGTTGTAGCCTGTGCAGGAAACAAGGTCATCATGCCGGATAATGCTCTGTATATGATCCACAATCCTCATGCAGTACTGATCGACGCCTACGATGCCGTGGGGCTGTCTAAACTGGAAAACGAACTGCACGCCGTGAAAAGACAATTACGAACGTCTATCAGAAAAATGCGGAGACGCGATGTCTGCTGAGGATATCAGCCGGGCAATGGACGAGGAAACGTGGATGGGGGCGGATGAAGCTTTGACATTCGGGTTTATCGATGAAATTGATAACAATTTTGCGATTAAAACGAATATGAAGAGCGACACGCTGATCGTTAATTCTGTTGCGCTGCCGACAAAAGGCAGAAATATGGATAAAATCACCAGTATTATTGACAAAAGAAGGGAGAAAACATGAAAGATAATGAAATGATTTCAAAAATCAAGGCAGTTTTAGGGATAAAAGAATCCGAAGATCCTAAAGTCGCGGCGGAAAGGCAGCGCATTGCGGCCTTGGATGCCTTGAGGACTGAGGATAAGAATCCTTATGTAGAAGCAATTATAGACACCTGCAAGAAAACAGAAGGGTAGAAGTTAAAACGGTTAAACCTATTATCGACTCCATCCTTGCTGTAAAGTGGAAAATAAGCCTGATGAGAAAATCGAGGCAATTATGAAGATCATCAAGACAATGTGGATTCCGGTGCCAATGGTGTAAAACCTACGCCGCAGCATAATCCGGAAGATAATGAGCATCAGAAATTAGAGGCTGATATCAGTGATATTGTGAATCGGGCAAACAAGATAAGGGGAATAAATAATGGCTCTGTATGAAAAGTGACGTTAGACAGCAATGGTCTCATTGGAGGCCCGGAAATTGCGATGCTTACAAAAATGTAGAATTGACTGCAGCTAAAGAAATGAAAAGAGGGACACTCTTAACAACTACATCCGGGAAAGTAGCGGCTACTGCTAAAGCAGGTGTAGCGGATTGCATCTTAGCAGAAGACACCGACAGTAAGGCAAAAGTAGCAACTGTTTACATCTCCGGCCGGTTCAATCGTGAAAACTGATTGTTGCTGCAGGAGATACCGTGGATGCACACGAAGAGGAACTTCGCGACAAAAATATTTATTTGACTAAACTGAAATAAGGAGGATATCTATAATGGCTATTAATTACAAAGACACAGTCGCATTGATTGAAGCGGTAGAACGAATGAATCCGCCGGCATCTTTCCTGTTGGATACATTCTTCCCGCGTATTCCGAACACGTCCGTCACGGCAGTGATCGAGGTGCAGTACCGGAAAGGTGCACGACGCCTGGCCCCGTTTGTGACTCGTGGAACAAAAGGCATTAACATGAAACGGGATACTGTCGAATCGCAGTTTTATAAAGCGCCGATGATGGGACCGCGCAGAGTGCTTGATCCGGATGTCATCAATGAACGCGGATTTGAGAGGGTATATATTCATCCAAAACTCCGGAAGAACGAGCCGCTGACGCACAGGCCTATGACTTGACCGATTTGCAGAATATGATTATCAACAGAAAGAATAAAATGGCTGCGGACATTCTCACCACAGGTAAATGCGAAATCAAAGGATTTGCCGATGATGGGAAAACAGAACTGCTGGATACTATTGATTATGGATTTGACCAGAAACTGACACCGTCTAAGACCTGGGATCAGGCAGGAGCTACCATTTATGCCGACATTAAAAATATGTCGGAAGAAATCCAGCAGAATGCAGGCATTGTACCGACAGTTATGGTTATCGGAAAGAACGTATTCAACTATATGCTGGGCAACGATGAAATTATGAAATGGCTGGCTGTTCCGTCCAGAGATAATTTAGGGATGTTCTCTTTCTCGCCGAAAATCGTTTCTCCGCAGGTGACACGCGTAGGGATTATCCAGGCACTGAACATGGAAGTATATACATACGGAGAAACCTACCTGGATGACGATGAAAATCCGAAGCCGTTCATCGGTGAAAATGATGCCATCATTGCTATTCCGGGAAGGGTAGGCAGCTGCACGGAGCAGTAACGCTCGTCAATGAAGCGGAAACAGGCTACAACACATATGCAGTTTCTTATGTGCCGTACTATGATGGGAATAAAGAATCACAGACCGTGGCGCTCTCTATGTATTCCCGCTGCGTACTGGCACCGGAATCTGTCAATGACTGGGCGGTCATTAAAGCCAAAGGCTAATAGGAGGTACGTTATGTATATTCTCGTGAAAAAGGGATGTTGTCCGCTTATGGTGAGATCTTCCGAAAGGGTGATGTGCTGGAACTGGAAGATGAAGTAGCTGAGAGGCTGCTGGAATCTGAAGATTTTGAAGCGTGCGAGGAACCTGTCGTCATAGAACCGGAGGATGATACAGAATCGGAGGACGATACGGAAAATATAGATGAAGAAAACAGATAACAAAATCGACCGCGAAAAGACAGCGACAAAGAAGACATCTTCCAAGCGGACACAGAAGAGCACTGTCAAGAAAGACGCGGAGCTTCCGAGTGTGGATTTCGAAGCGGCTGTAAAAATGAGTTCTTTCAAGGACTATATAGCCGCAGATAACAAAATGTATTTTGAATGAACAGGAATTTGCTGAAAAGCATAACCTGAACGGATCAGAGTGTGTCGCTGTTGTACAAGAGGTTGTCATTAATGATGATCTAACTACTGAGACCGCAGCCGCTGCCAAATATACAGATGCTATGTATGGCAGCGGCTGTATCATCAATGTCAGGAAATCCGATTTGCCGTATATTCCGGAAACGGGGATACGTTCCGGTTGGACGGAAAATACGGTCAAGTGGTACTCTGCAAAGACGATGAAGGTATATTGACAATCACGTGGGCGGTGAATGAAACATGATTGATATTGACGTGCGGTGCAAAGGTGCTGCACTGGTTATCCGGACAATGAATGAAACTCCGAAAACATTCAAAAGGCGATTAGCATGAGCGTCAATAAAATCGCGCTTTCGGCCCGCACGCAAATGGCAAGAGAAGCGGCTAGAGAGTATTTTATCGGGGTCGGAAAAGCCAGGAAAACGATCAGCATAACAAAGAAAGCAGCGATAAATAGCTTAAAGGCACAGATCACAAGTGTGGAAATCCCAATTCTCTGGCGCATTTTAAAATATCGCCCAAGAAAGTACAGCATAAAGGCCGTAAAAAAAAAGATCCGCGTGCAGGTAAAACGTTCAGGTGGTGGGGCAACATTAGATAGAGCATTTGTCATGGCAATTGGTAAAGGCGACAGTGTTGGCGTATTTGAAAGAAAGAAAGAAACAAGATATCCCATCCGAAAATTATTCGGACCGTCTGTGCCGTCTATGCTGAAAATGAAGAAATCCAACGTGAATTGGAAAAATCAACGGCAGAGAAGCTCAATAGGGAACTGAACCGACAACTTGCCCGCATTGTAGGGAAATAAGGAGGGAATGTTATGACGCCTGTCATGCTGACAAATGCTATCAAAGAATTACTGGATGAAAAGCTGGTGGATTACACTTATACGGATTCTGCCGGGGATACAAGGGCAATTAAAATCTATACCTATTACTTGGACGATAAACGCCCAGGGAGTGGAGACGTAGCCCCATATATCGTGGTACGCTCAGTGTCGGGAGAGGATGGTGTAGATAACAGCACGGCCAAATGTATTATTGTGGCATGTGTACGCGATGAATCACCGGAATCCGGTTATCTTGGGGTAGTCAATCTGATAGAGCGCATTCGGCAGATTTTGCTGACAACGGGTACCGTTGGTAAGAAGTTCCCGCTGAAAAACCGCTGAAATGGGGCATTGATAATGATCCTAACCGGCCATACTACAGCGGGTATATCGAAGTAGATTATTATGTAGGGCACCTGGATGATTTCCGGGAGATGCCCTTTTGTATGAGTAAGGAGGTCTATATGGCAACTTCAAAATCAACAAAACAGAGGATTCCGTGAAAACAGAAGGGCCCTGTCTTATGTGGGGCCAAATATTCCCAAGCTGGGGCTTACGCAGTATCAAGTGTATATCGGAGGAGTCCCCGAATTCCCGGATATTGTGCAGGAAGAGCAGAAGATCCGGCTAAGCCGGCTGTTTGTTTCTGTGTCAAAGTTGAGTGATGTAATGTCTACCATTGAAACCAGGGTACAGTATATAACAAGTTTTATAATGACGGATTATCCGTCAGAAGGAGCTTAACTGATGAGTTATTATCACGGTATTAAAACCTTTGAACGGGCTACAGCGATAAAGCCGGCAGTGAATACAGAGGGATGTCTGCCGGTCATTGTCGGTACCGCGCCGATTAACTTAGCAACGGATCCAGCAGAGCCGAATACGCCGGTACTCTGCCGTCAGATGGCAGAAGCAGTAGCAGCATTCGGGTATAAACCGGACTTTGACAAATATAATATTGCAGAAGCAATTTATACATTTTTCTCTATACGGGGTGTCTCCGGTAATATTTATTAACGTACTGGATAAAACGAAACACAAAACATCTGTATCAGGAGCACAGATCACAGTTACAGACCATATGGCCATCATCAAAGAAGATGTACTGTTAGATACACTGACCGTCAAATCAGCTGATGCATCTGTCAAATTACAGGTAGATACGGACTACACGGCAGCCTTTGACGATAATGGAACAGTGATCATCACACTAGTTGCTAACAGCAGCCATTACGGTGATACGTCTATCACTGTTGCCTATGACAAAATCGATCCGTCAAAAGTGACTACGGCAGATATTATCGGAGGTATTGATTCTGCCACCGGAAAGGAAAAGGCCTGAAGTCATCAATACCATCTTTACCAAGCTGGGAGTTGCTCCCGGTATGATCGGCGCTCCGGGATATAGCGACAATTCAGAAGTGGCGGCGGTTCTTGCATCCAAAGCAGCCAGTGTTTCGGGATTGTTTAAAGCGGTTTCCATCATTGACGGCAGTACCACAGTTGCCAAGAAATATACCGACGTATATGCCTGGAAAAACAAAGCCAACGTTACCAGTAAATATCAGGTGGTCTGCTGGCCGATGGCAACTATGGGAACAAAAGCTGCATCTGTCTACAATTTTCATGGCTACTCAGGCACTCTTGACATATGAAAATGATGATATTCCCTATAAGTCCCCGTCCAATAAGACTGCGCAGATTGATGGACTGTGCCTGTCTGATGGAACTCCGGTAGAATTGGGGTTGTCATCTGCCAATTACTTAAATGGGAACGGCATTGTTACGGCCATCAATTTGTTTGGGGATGGAAACTTTGGGGCAACAATACAGCTTGCTATCCGACGAATACGGATCCGAAAGACAGATTCTTCTGCGTGCGGGCTATGTTTAACTGGGATCAGCAGACATTTATCCGAACTTACTGGACTGATGTAGACCAGCCGATGATGAAACGGTATATCCAGTCCATCGTAGATTCAGAAAACATCCGCATGAATGGATTGGTATCCGCCGGCGTTATTCTGGCAGGATCCTGTGAGTATCGGGAAGCAGATAATCCGGCGACCTCAATTGTAGATGGTATTTCCAATATCCATAAGACTTTTATTCCACCGGTCCCGAACCGTGAGATTGATGTAGTCTATGAATTTGATTCTGAGCAGTATGCAGCTCTAATGATGGCGTGAAGGAGGTAACAGATTATGACAGAATTACCCAGCCTACTTGTAAATTTCCGGGTATATGACGGAGACAGCAATGATATGATTGGCGTCGCCGACGTGGAATTGCCAAAGCTGGAGGCTATGACAGAAACATTGAAAGGTGCCGGAGTATCCGGTGAAATTGATATGCCTGTACTGGGGCATTACGCCAGTATGGAAACAAAACTGAATTTCAGAACCGTGGATAAAATTCCCTTAAAATCAGTGCGACCAAAAGCCAGAAATTAGAAATCCGCGGTGCACAGGAAGTATACAACAAGGCTACCGGAGAAGTGGTGGTGGTACCCGTCAAACTGGTTGTCAAAGGAATGCCGAAATCTACAGAACTGGGCAAATTTGAGATGGGTTCCGGTACAGACAGTTCTCTGACACTGGAAACGATGTACCTGAAGCTCAGCATCGACGGGAAGATAAAGGCGGAAATTGACAAGCTGAACTATATTGCCAATATTGACGGTACTGATTACTTGTCTGATGTACGTACAGCTTTGGGACTGTAATTAAGGCAATAAAAGTCCCTCCCGTCTGGAAGGGACTTATACTTTATCATCATTGGGTATTGTACCAGCCGTATAAGGCGGAGCCAATAAAGACGGATATAGTAACAATAGTTGTGACAGGAAGTGCATAGCCTGCAGGAAGCAGAAGCGCACAGTAGAACGATGTAACCAATGCAGCAAAAGCAGTTGCCAAAAGCAGAATCGGAAGTAAGAAAAATCGTAATAAAACATTCTGCTACGGCCGCTATTGCGGTAAAGCAGATAGATAACGAATTGCGTTTTCCCATACAAAACACTTCCTTTCTGTACTATAGTGTTTTTCTTTATTATATCACGAATGGAGGAAATTTAAATGAGTATGAACCCGATTAAATTAGGAAATAAGCTGACCGTAAATGGTAAAGAAGTAACCAGTGTGACTCTGGATTTTTCCAAACTTACGGGCAGGGATTTGATTAAAGCAGAAGCTGAAGTACGTGCAGATGGCGAGGTCACTCCGTTGCTGACATTTTCACTGAAGTACCAGGCGGCTCTTGCTGCGCGAATGATTGGCATTACATATGATGACATCATGGAAATGAATGCTGACGATTTTTCAAAGATAACCAACAGGGTACTCAATTTTTTAACAAAACAGGGCTGACATTAAAACATCTCCGAAAATGTACAATCCTGTTGGCTAAAGGAACCAGGAGTCCGGTTGAGTTCTATTTACTCATACCGCTTTGGGAATTGGACGAATGGGCGGAAGTACTGCTGGAATTGTATAAAGAAATGGAGAAGAAAGGAGGGAAATAATGGCCGATAATACGTCAGTGCAATTTGTTATTGGTGCAACATTGGCGGCAGGCTTCATGGGGGCCTTTAAAGCAGCGGCGTCCGAAACCAGGATGCTGGCAAACGTGGCAGCCAATGCCCATGCCAAAGAAAAAGAATTGGCACAGCAAAGTAGAGATCTTAATCGAATTTGGGAAAAAGGGCAAATTTCTATCGAACATCATAGAGAAGCCCTGGCGCAGTTGGCCGCTCAAATGGATAAGGTAAAAGCCGCACAGGCTGCCGTTGCCAGACAAAAAGAATTAGGTGCTCAATTTGAATCATACGGGCAGAAACGGAATCAGGCTATAGGTAATATCATGAAGGCGGGAGCTGCCGCTTATACCATGAGCATACCCCTGCGAGATGCTGTTGAAATGGAATCCAGCATGTCCGATGTAGCCAAAGTTGTCGATATGACGGACGATGAATTTGCCGACATGAAAAACAACATTGTAGAGATGTCTACAAGGATTCCGATGTCGGCCAAAGGTCTTGCGTCTATTGTCGCTTCTGCAGGTCAGGCTGGCATCGCGAAACCGGAATTGCTGACATTTGCGGAAGATGCCGCTAAAATGGGTGTTGCATTTGACGTAACGGCAGAACAAGCTGGCGATATGATGGCCAAGTGGCGGACTGCCTTTAAGATGGGACAGTCGGATGTGGTGTCTCTTGCAGATAAAATTAATTACCTGAGTAACAATACGGCATCGACAGCATCTCAGATTTCGGAGGTTGTTACCCGTATCGGCCCGTTGGGTGAAGTTGGCGGGATGGCGTCCGGAGAAATAGCTGCCTTAGGGGCATCTATGATTGGGGCAGGTGTGCAAAGCGAAATTGCTGCAACCGGTATTAAGAATCTTATACTGGGGATGACGGCCGGCGCTGGTGCCACAGCTTCACAGGCGGCGGCCTTTGAAGCATTGGGATTGAATTCTGTCGACATGGCCAAGAAAATGCAGACGGACGCTAAGGGTGCGATTGTTAATGTTCTTGCGGCATTGAAGAATTTGAGTAAAGATCAGCAGGCCAGTGTACTTTCTGATTTGTTTGGTAAGCAGAGTATCGGTGCTATTGCCCCGCTCCTTTCTAATTTGGAAGGATTGGAACAGAATTTTAACCGTGTCGGCGACTCCAGCCAATATTCCGGTTCGATGTTGAACGAATACGCAGCACGGGCGAAAACGGCTAAAAATTCCATGGAACTCCTGCAGAATGCGGGAACGGCTGCGTCCATTGCTATGGGTGACGCTATGCTTCCGACACTGAAAGCAATAACCTCTGAATTGCTGCCAACTATACAATCTTTGCACGATTTTATCAAGGAGCATCAGGGAGCTGTTACTACTGCGGCCAAATTTACAGGCGCAATTATATTGGCAATCATTGCAGTTAATGCCTTTGCGGTTGTATTCAATACGGTGTTGCAGGTCATTACAGCGGCCAAAATGGCTTACAACGGAGCAAAGATTGCCATCATTGCATATAGAGATAGTCAGATCGCGGCCCGCATGGCAACTGCGAGAAGTGTTATTGCCAGCAAGGCAGCAGTAATAGCTACAAAAGCATATACAGTGGCTGTACGTGCGGCACAGGCGGCACAATGGTTGTTTAATGCAGCTTTGGGCGTAATGACGGGGCCCATAGGCCTTGTTATTGCAGGTATTGTCGCCCTGGGGGCTGCTGTTTACTGGTGCTATAACCACTTTGAGCAGGTGCAGGCCTTTTGCGCCTCAATGTGGGAAAGCCCTGCGGCTGCTGTCATTGCCTTCCTTACGGGGCCGATTGGCTGGCTGATATACATCGGGGCTGGGATTATTGCGAATTGGGATACTGTTAAACAATGGTTTATCACGCTCTGGAATGATCCGGGGAAAGCGATAGAGCAGTTTAAAGATTTTGCGAACAATAAACTGAATGAACTGTATCAGAAAGCACAAGAAATCTGGAATTCCATTAAAGACGTGTTTAAGGACCCAATTCAAGCCGTAGTGAATTTTGTAAAAGGTGGAGATGGCGATGCGGTTAATGCAGCTGGAAATCGTATTCCCGAGAATGCGGCTGGAGGCATTTACGCTCGTGGAGCATTCCTGACTTCTTTTGCAGAACGAAGTCCTGAAGCAGCCATTCCGATTAATAGGACGGCGCGTGCGGCCAGATTGTGGACGCAGACAGGTCAGATGATGGGGCTTTTACCGAAATCGGTCGGGAACAATGCTGGCAAAGGAACCAGTGCTATGCTGTCCAGTATCAACCGGCTTGGATCCATTCATCGTATGCCGGAAGGAACGGCCGTTAATCTTTCCTATAACCCGCAAATCACCATCACAGGAAATGCAGACATAGAGAACGTACAGCATGTAATGGATAACCAACGGGATAAGCTGGAAGAAATGCTGGAACGAATAGTAAGGGATCGGAGGAGACTGGCTTTTGACTAAACGTGTGTATAAGACGATACAGGGCGACACCTGGGACGGTATTGCCGTTAAAGTCTACGGTGATGAGAAGTATATGAATGAATTGCTTGAAGCAAATCAGGCATATAGAGAGATCATTATTTTCCCGGCCAATGTCAGCCTTTCCCTTCCTGACATACAGACGCAAACTACGACAATTCTGCCACCATGGAAGAAGGTGTAAGGAATGTCTGTGCTAAGCTCATTGGCAGGGAATACGGTTACAGAGCAAGCATGCTATGCGCGCAGAGCATATCCTAAAATCATCTATAACAAAGTGAACATTTCGGAGACTCTCAAGCCGTATCTGAAAAATATGGAGTATACGGATGTACTGACCGGGCAGGCAGATGATCTGCAGCTTACCCTGGAAGACCGTGACGGATTATGGTTGGAGGCGTGGTTTCCGGACAAAGGTGCTGCGCTCACTGCTTCTATCCTGACAAAATATTGGACCACTCTGACAGATGCAGAAAAAGAGCTGCCATTGGGAATGTTTGAAATTGATGAAATTGAGTGCAGTGCGATGCCGTCTGAAGCCAAAATAAAAGCAGTATCTGTGCCCAATAATACGACCTTGCGCGGAGAAGAGAGAACTCGTTCCTGGGAAGGATATACCATTCAAAAGATTGCCCAGGATATTGCTAACAATGCAGGAATGCAGCTGAATTTCTCATCTAAAGATAATCCGACGCTGGAACGGGTGGAGCAAACGGAACAGTCTGATTTGGCTTTCCTGGATAAACTATGTCAGGACAATGGTTTATCGCTCAAAGTGACAGATAATCAGATTGTCATTTTTGATATGGCAGATATGGAAGCGGCTGAACCATCGTTGATTTTTGTCCGACCGACAGTGAAAGATTTGGTTGCTTCTGTTAGTATGGACGTTAATTCCAATGGCACGAACAATAAAAACGCATTGAAGCAATTAAAACCGGCTTCTTGGCGCTTTACCTCATCTGTGCGGGACATATACAAAGCCTGCACTGTAGAGCATTCCCAAGGGAAAAAGAAGGAGAAAATAAGTGCGACGTTTACTGATCCGAATAAAACAGAAGGGAAGATACTGCTTGTGAAAAAAGACGTAAAAAGTGTAGAAGAAGCGGAACGCATGGCCCGTAAAGAACTTCGTGAAAAGAACAAGGATGAAGTGACAGGGAGCCTTACATGTATGGGAGATACGAATCTTTCTGCAGGGCTTACGGTGACCGTGAAAGGCTTTGGCAAGTTTGATGGAAAATATATCCTCTCTCAGGTAAAACATTCGCTTGGGAGCGGGTATACGTGCTCTGTAGATCTCAGGAGGTGCTTGAATGGCTACTGATGACCGTCAATTATTTTCATCGTTGCGTCGGATCATTCGGATTGGCAATGTCTCCAGTGTGAATCCGGAAGCAATGACTTGTCGTGTCATTTTCCGAGATATGGATAATACCGTCAGTGATGAGCTGCCTTTGCTAAATACCGGGAGCTTATATTGCAAAGAATACTGGTTGCCGACAGTGAATGAACAAGTTGTTTGCCTGATGATTCCGAACTCCGGTGGAACAGGAAACAGTGAGGGAGTCGTGTTGGGAAGTTTTTTCAATGAGGTAGATACACCTGTTAAAACTGGAACTGGGATCAGGCGTATTGATTTTGGAGACGGATCTTACATAGAACATGACAGCAACACTGGGAATCTAACAATTCAAGCCACAGGGGTGATTACCATAAAGGGCGCCGTAGTAAGAATTAATGAGTAGGAGAAGATGAAATGCCGGCGGCAACACGATTAGGAGATAACAATACCGGGCATGATGCTTGTCCGCCAGTCGCTCTCGTATCAGCCAGCGGTGATGTGTTTATCAATGAAAGAGGGGCGGGGCGCCTGAATGATACGTATGCCAGCCATTCCTGCCCAGCTCACAGTCCGCATGTCGGGCATGTTTCGAGCGGGAGTACCACTGTGTTTATTAACGGTAGGCCGGCCGCGCGGATTGGCGACAGCGTAAGCTGTGGCGGCAGTGTAGCCGAAGGAAGCCCTGATGTGTTTATAGGAGGATAGTATGGCAACGGTAGGAAGCCTGGGCGGTATTACTTTTAATGTGTCCAGCCGAAGAGTATTGACGTTTGATAACTACTCTCGGCAAGGAAACATTAAATCAGCAGAGCATGAAATTATTGCCGAAAAGTCTAATATGGAATTCACCGGGCTGGATCCGGAAGAAATAACGTTTGATATTCAGCTCTTTTCGCAGCTCAATGTAACGCCTGAAAAGAAATTGGAAGTACTTCGAAATATGCGCGATACGGGGAAGGTCGTGAGCTTTATCCTGGGAAACAGACCGGTCAGTCAGAATAAGTGGATGATTACTGGTCTGTCGGAAAAACCGTCTTACTGGAAGCAGCGAGGAAAGATGCACGTTGTCACTGTATCAGTTGCGTTGAAAGAATACCGGGTAGACGCAAACGCTGCAACCGAAACCAATACCAGTATGCCGTGGGGCAATGTTGCGTCCCAGGTATCTGAGGTGAAAGAAAAGGTTAGCGCGTATAAGCAGGAAGCGTTGGATGTGTTGGATCAGGTGGATGATACGGTAGGTGATATCTTGTGATTATTTCAGGCAGTAAAGCAACTGCTATTGATTGGGAGCCAGGTTCCCAGATGGCAGAGATTGCACAAAATATTAGAACGCTGCTTTCTACCCACGTGTTCAGTGTTCCGTTGGATCGTAGACTTGGTATTTCGTGGGGTGCAGTAGATGAACCATTGGACGGGTCAACAGAAAGTGTCTTGCGGGAAGAGCTTTTTAATGCGATTCAGGATTACGAACCAAGAGTAATAGTCCGCTCTATTGATTTTGAGTATGACACAGATGAGCAGAGGTTAACACCAATTGTTGATGTATCGATAAAAGGAAGTGATGATTCATGAATGTAAGTAATTTACCCGAAGTGGAGTTTGTCAGTGCCGACAAGGAAAAAGTAGTAACGTATCTGATGGATGTGTATACGGCTGTAACCGGACGAACACTGGCAAAAGCTGATCCGGTCAGACTTTTTATCTTAGTCATTGCTTCCGTAGTCATTATGCTGCTGAATAAAATCAACTACACGGGGAAGCAAAACCTGCTGAAATACGCTAAAGGGAAAAACCTGGACAACCTGGTAGCACTGCTTGGAGTGACAAGGACCCCAGGAACAGCAGCCACCTTGACAGAGAAATTCTCTTTGTCTAAAGCGGTATCTTTTAACATTACTGTCCCGCAGGGAACCCGTGTAAGTGACGGCTCGCAAGTCTACTTTGCAACGGACGAAACGCTGGTCATAAAAGTTGGGGAGACTTCCGGGACGGTCAAATGTACCTGTCAAAAAATTGGGATGGCTGGTAATGGGATGCCAGCGGGTACTGTTACGACGATGGTGGATGTAGCCCCGTATATTGCATCTGCCGTAAATACTACAGCGTCAGAAGGCGGAGCAGACGAAGAAGACGATGAAACGCTGCGCACACGTGCAGAGGAGGCCCCGGAATCGTTCAGCACGGCTGGCCCGGCAGGAGCTTATGAATATTTTGCTAAAGCAGCATCATCCTTGATTAACCAGGCAAAAGCAGTTTCACCAGAGCCGGGAAGTGTAGATGTATATATTGTGGAGACGAGAGGAAGTTTGCCGGGGAAAGAATTGCAAAACACGGTTCTTGCTTATCTATCCGACGAGACCAGAAGACCGCTGACAGACAAGGTCGCTGTTAAGGTACCGGAAACAACAAGCTACAACATTAACATGACCTATTACCTGGGGAAAGGCCTTGATACAGAAACAACCCGCAGAAATGTGGAAAATGCAGTGACGAACTATATCGCTTGGCAAGATTCTAAAATGGGGAGGGATATTAACCCGGATAAGCTGATTCAGTTATGTCTGACAGCCGGTGCCAAACGAGTAGAAATAACATCACCAGTCTTTACCAGAATTAAAGATGGCAACCGTAATGACACGTATGTAATTGGCATCGCGAAAAATGACGGCAGCAATACGGTGAATTATGGAGGGATAGAAGATGAATGATCTGGATGCCTTAGATTTAGCATTACTTCTCCCTTCATCGATTGCTGATGATGAAGAAGTGCAGGCCCTGGCAAAGGTGGTTACGCAAAAACTGCTGAATATTAACGATAGTATCAATACGCTGCTTTTGTGGAAAAACTTATCCAGGTATGATGATACTATCCTTCTGCATTTAGCCTGGGAATTACATACTGATCTGTATGATGAAGAGCTTTCAAAAGAGGTCAGAGAACAGCTAATACGCTCCAGTATCTTGTGGCATATGAAGAAAGGGACTTTGTACAGTGTTGAATCTGCATTACGAATGGTATTCAAAACCGGAAATATAGAAGAATGGTTTGAATATGGAGGTAATCCGTACCGTTTCAAAGTTACCGGTTTGACTGAAGCAGTGTCGGACGAGAGTAAACTAATTCAATTAATTAATCTGATCCAGTTATCGAAAAATCTGCGGAGCTGGTGCGATTCCATCGAATTTGAACGCCAAATAAATGGAACTGTCTTTATCGGTGCGGCAGTTGTAGACGACGAAGAGATCATTATTTCAAGTAGGTTTAAAGATGAATTTAAATTTACAAAAGATATCAGTATCGGAGTAGCAATAATGAGCGATACAGAGGTTGATATAAAAATGTTGATTGCGTAAAAGGAGAAAAAATCATGGCTAATTGGCAAGGTTTCACATTAACAGAAAAAGGGCTCAACTTGCAGGCAAAAATTAACGCAGGTCTGGCAACATTGAATTTCACAAAAATCAGTATTGGCAGTGGTAGTAATAGTAGTAGTAGTCTGACCGATCTGGTCAAACGAGAAAAGGATTTGACGATTGCGTCTTGCACTGTAGACGGATCTATCGTTAAGTTGGTATCTACATTAACTAACACAGGTATAACTAAACCTTTTAAAGAAAGAGAGCTCGGATTATTTGCTACTGATCCGGATGATGGAGAAATCATGTTTGCATATATGACGGATACTGATCCGGATACCATGCCGGCAGAGGGAAGTACGACGGTTGTTTCTAAACGAATGACATTGAATCTGACTTTCAGTAATACAGGGAACGTTTCGGCAGTTTTAGATAGCGGGCAGCTGGTTACTTTTGCAGATATTAAAACGGCGACCAACGATGCAGAATTTAATGATAACTCTGACAGCAAGATTACGTCTACATCATGGGTACGAGGAATACTGAATCATTGGAAATCATTTAAAGTCTCACAAGTATCCGATTTTGCAGAAGGTATCATACAAAAACTGGCATTAACATCTGCTATTACGGCTATCAGCTCGCTGCAAACTAACTCATGGTTCGGTCAGCTGTTGAAAATGGTATTGACTGCGTCTGGTGTACGCTACAACATCGCGCAAAACGGATATGTTTGCTTAGGAATCTTCTTTGGTGGGCTAATTATGCAGTGGGGATCTAATGAGCACGGATGGGTAACATTCCCGATAGCGTTTAATTCTTTTCGGAAAATAATAACAAACCATCAAGGTACTGCTTACTTCGATTCACGTGCTGTTGAATACAATTCATTAACAGGATTTACGTTGTCTGTGCATGATAATTCGGGAACAGGTCAAGATGCACAGTGGATTGCATTTGGTAAATAGGCATATTGTAATAAAACTTAATGACAAATTGCCATCCAATTGACTGACAACTTTTTAATAAAGCCATAGCCGTTAGGTTTACTCATAATAAAACCTCCTTTTAGGAGGCTATTTTAATTGAAAGGAGTAAAAAAATGAATAGTTCTAATGTGGATTTTTATATAACAGGGTTCGGTGCGAACGGGAAGCGAGTCGGAAGTATTATTTGTGATTTTAATCCAGAAAAGAATCCGAAGAAACTGAAAGAAGCTCTCGCGGAAGCAAAGGAGAAATTCCCAGAGGCCGTTGTGGTGGAACCAATTGGCGCCGATGCCTTTAACCAGTACCTTGATGGGTACATCCGCGGCGCGGACGGGAAACCGATTAAATATGTTGCTCCGGAACCGACTGTAGAAGCGCAGAGACAGATAGAACTCAATACCTTGGATAGAAAATACGCGGATAAACTAAGTAATATTGAACTCGAAATGGCAAAAGCTAAAGCGATTGAAGATGAGGATCTATACACTGAGTTAAAAGAAGAACGAAAAGAATTGATTAGCGAATATGCGAAGAAAAGGAGCGAAATATAATGGAACGTTGCTTTTTGTGTCACCGCAAAATGGATAAAAAAACAGGACTTTGTACAAATAAGAAATGCATCCGGAGCAAACCACTGAAAGAAAAGCCTGAAAATAAGACGGAGGACAATAAATAATGAGTATGGTGGATATAAGTCCGGAAGCGTTAGAGCGAATAGTCCGGATCGAAACGAAACTTGACATGCTTGTCGAAATGCTACCTGAAATACAGAGACTTCAGGTAGCGCACGAAAGGGCAGAACAAAGCGCGAAATCCGCGCATCACAGAATAGATAATATCTATAAGGTAGCCGGGCTGATTTCCACTATTATTTCTGTGGTAATTGCATTGATAGGAAAGGTGATGTGATTGTTCGAGAAAATAAGGGATTTATGGAAAAAAGCTGTCGGATACATAAATGAACACATACCGAAAGGGAATGCCAAGCCGTCTATGAAAGTAGTCTATGGTTATGCCATAGGCTTTTTAATTCTGTTTTGTGTCGTGCTGGCCGCGTGGATTATTGAATTCTGCAGGGGTTCAGCTAATACGATGATATTGATTAAATTCTTTGAAGACTATACGGCGGTTCCGGTCGTTGGGGCGATTGCATTTATCGCCAAGTATATGGTGGATAAAAATCGCAATGGCCGGCCGGATGCTATAGAAAAGGAGTTGAAAAAAGATGACACTAAGCGAAATTGAAGTATTGCTGCGGAATGCAGCAGGAGGCATTGATCGAATCTATGAACATTGGACAGGCTGTGACGGGAGTGTAGTTAATCTGCCTGACTATACAGTAGTAATAGACCAGACTGGCGGATATCACGTCATGCACGAAGATTTTACTGAAAGACTGGCACACACGTGGCACAGAAACAGCCGGTCAATCGGTATAGCGATGGCGTGTTGCAAAGACGCGGTATGCTATTACGATCATCCTGACGGCATAGATTTAGGCAGTGAACCGCCGACAAAAGAACAGATAGAAGCCATGGCGATGTTAACGGCTAAAGCTGAAGAAATACTTGAATTGACTGCGGACGATGTATATACGCACGCGGAAATCGCCCAAATTGACGGTTACGGCGTCGATAGCGGAGACCCCGATATGCGCTGGGATCTGCTATATTTACCGGATTACGGTAACGGCGGCGTGTTAGTACCGGGTGGAGATTTGATTCGGGGCAAAGCAGAATTTTACAAACAGGAGGGCTAAATGTGTGGAAAAACATTAAAACAAGCAATTATTACGGTTTGCTTGTTATTGGGGTTGTCATTTTGCTATTGCTTGCAGGTATCGGCGGCTGGCGGTACTATGAATCAAGCAGAGCAAAAGCAGACTATCATGATATCAATGACGGATTGGAACGAGCTCAAGACAGAATTCACAGCGCAGAGCTTGGAATTAAATCAGCTCAGGCAAAAATTGATCATGCTCAAAATGGATTCCGGCGAGCAAATGAAACAGCTATCGAAATTGCAGAAAGAACTCGAAGAGACACAGATATCATTAACGAATGCGAATCAATCGTTGAACGATGTCAGGAACGATCTAACAGAATCCAGAACATCATTAGAAGAGTTGAAGAACAAAATAAAGAAAATGGAGCACAAACAAGCGGTCATACGTAGGCAACGAGATTTATATGCGGGATTATTTATCATTACTGTGGGCACAGTTATAGCCCGGAGGTGATCCGGTATCTAAAAAAGTGGGGAGAAATCCCCGCTTTTTTCTTTTGGACGGCAAAAATACGGCAAAAATTTAAGCAAAAACATCGTATTTTGGCGGTTATTATTTTCGTGGCATTTTCTTGGCCACTCGATAAAATCAAGAAATATCGCATATATAGGTTTTGCAAATATCATACATTGACTTGTAATTCAAATTTGAATTTGATACCATGGAGAAAAGAATGGAATTCATGAAAGGGCAGCGTTCAGGAAGAAAGGATACTTGAAAATGGAATGGCTGGGACGAAACAGGAAATCGGTCATCATTGCCGTGGTTTTGGTGATCGCCTTTGCTGCGGGATATTTCTTTTATAAGAGCAAGAATGCGGAACAGGGAAGACTGATCCTTTACGGAAATGTAGATATTCGTCAGATTTCTCTTGCTTTCAACAGCAATGGGCGGATCGAGGAAATGCTGAAAGAGGAAGGCGATGCGGTGAAGGCGGGGGATGTGCTGGCGCGGCTGGATACCCGCCCGCTGGAGCTGGCGATTGCCCAAAAGAAGGCGGTGATTGCCCAGCAGGAAGCAGTGGTGGAAAAGCTGCACAACGGTTCTCGTCCGGAAGAAATTACCCAGGCGGCAGCGCAGGTGGAATCTCTGGCGGCCGCGGAAAATAATGCCCGCGCTTACTACCGGCGTATGGCATCGCTTCTTGCCGACGGTGCGGTAAGCAGGCAAAGCGCCGATGATGCGGAAGCACGATGGAAAGCGGCGGCGGCCAATTTAGAAAATGCGAAGGCTGCATTGTCTTTGACAAACAAAGGACCCCGCGATGAAGATATCGCGGCGGCGGAAGCGCAGCTTTCCGCTTTGAAGGCAGGTCTTGAAAATGATCTGTACAATTTGAGCCAGGCAACGCTTGTCGCGCCGCAGGACGGTGTGATCCGTTCCCGTTTGGTGGAAACGGGGGATATGGCATCTGCTGCCAGGCCGGTGTATCTTATCGGTCTGTCCGATCCGAAATGGATCCGTGCGTATGTGCCTGAAAGCCGTCTTGGTGAGTTACGGGAAGGTATGGAAGCGGATGTTTATGTGGACAGTTTCCCGAATGAAGCAATTAAGGGGAAAGTGGGATATATTTCCGATACGGCGGAGTTCACGCCGAAATCTGTACAGACAGAGGAACTCAGGACATCGCTCCTTTATGAAGTGCGCATTTTTGTGGATGACGAAGAGAATCGCCTCCGCATGGGAATGCCGGCAACGGTGAAGTTTTGAAATCACGGAAAGTTTTTAAATACCGGGAAAGGATGTATCGTGGCTGACGGATATGTGGTGGAAGCGGCCGGTGTGACGAAACGGTTCAGGGATTCCCGCGGGGGAGCACTGCTGACTGCCGTGGACTGTCTGGATATACGGGCGGCGCGGGGGAAGATGACAGCGCTTATCGGGCCAGACGGCGCGGGGAAGACGACATTCCTTCGCATGGTCTGCGGGCTGATGTTTCCTACTGAAGGGATTCTTTCCGTACTTGGCATTTCTGTGGCGGACAAACCTGCAGATGTGCAGAGGCGTCTTGGATACATGCCCCAGAGGTTTGGGCTCTATGAGGATCTGACGTGTATGGAAAATATGAATCTTTACGCTGATCTTCATGGGATTTCGGCAGAGGAACGGAAAGAACGGTTTGAAAAATTATTTCATATGACCGGTCTTGCACCGTTTGCACAACGTCTTGCGGGAAAGCTGTCAGGCGGCATGAAGCAGAAACTGGGACTGGCGTGTACTCTCGTGCGGACACCGGAGCTGCTTATTCTTGACGAACCGACAGCAGGCGTCGATCCTCTTTCCCGACGGGAGCTTTGGGAAATATTGAAAGACCTTGTGAAGGGCGGGCATATTTCCGTCCTTGTATCCACAGCCTACATGGAAGAGGCGGAGCTTTGTGATGAGGTATACATCCTGAATAAAGGGAAAGTTCTTGACAGGGGCACGCCGGAGGAGCTGAGGAAGGAAACGGAAGGCCGCTGCCGGATGGCGAAAACGCCGGAAGGGATACCGCCCCGCGTGCTTCAGGCTGCATTTCTGGATGATTGGGAGTCTGTGGAGGATGCCGTTCCCGAAAAGGGGAATGTACGGTTCGTTTTAAAGGAAGGGGTGCCGCTTGAACGGGTAAAAGCGTTTTCCTGTTATCCCCGTTTGGAAACGGAAAGCGTGCCGTCCCGTTTGGAAGACAGTTTTATGTGCTGTCTTGGGAAATTGGAAAGAAAAGAAAGTCCTCTTGAAGGATTTGAACTGGATTATAAAGAACCGGCACATATTTCCGGCAAAGTGGATATTGAAGTAAAAAATCTGGTGCGCCGGTTTGGTGATTTCACCGCTGTGGACAATACATCGTTTCAGGTTCATGAGGGAGAAATCTTCGGGCTTTTGGGGCCGAACGGCGCAGGCAAGTCGACAACGTTTAAAATGCTCTGCGGACTTCTTCCCGCCAGCAGCGGCGAATTGTCGGTGGCAGGGGTAAACTTGCGGACAGCACGGGCGGCGGCCCGGGCTAATGTGGGATATGTGGCGCAGAAATTTTCTCTCTACGGTATGCTTACTGTCCGGGAAAATCTGGAGTTTTTTGGCGGCGCTTACGGACTGCCCCGGCAGAAAATAAAAGAAAGGATAAAAGAGGTCCTTTCCCGGTTTGGTCTCAGCGGCGCGGAAGACAGGATGGCCGGCGATCTGCCCGGCGGGTACAAACAGCGCCTGTCCATGGCGGCGGCCCTTCTTCATGAACCGAAAATATTATTTCTCGATGAACCGACAAGCGGCATTGATCCCCCTGCCCGGCGGGTTTTCTGGCGGCAGATAACAGCGCTGGCCGCAAAGGGGACGACAGTGATCATCACGACGCATTTTATGGATGAGGCGGAATACTGCGACCGCATCATGATACAGGATCAGGGAAAGATGCTTATTCTTGGAACGCCCGAGGAAGTATGGAACAGGGGCGGGAAAAATCTCACCATGAACGAAGCATTCATTGCCATTGTGGAAAACAGCCGGAGAAAGGAGGAGTTATGATGGATGCCTTCCGCCGTATTTCTTCATTGGTAAGAAAAGAATACAACCAGCTTATCCGTGACCGGAGCAGTCTGGTGATCGGTATCGTTATTCCCATCATGCTCATTCTTCTTATCGGGTACGGCCTGTCGCTGGATGTGAAAAATGTGCCTGTGGCGGTGGTCATGGAGGACGCGTCTCCCACGGTGCAGGATATGCTTTCTTTTATGGACGGCTCCGACTATTTCGATCCCCGCTATACCACGTCCATGAAAGAAGGTACGGAAATGATGAACCGGCGGGAAGTGGACGCCATAATCCGTGTGCCGCCGAATTTCACGGAAAATCTTTTCAGGGGCGGCAGCCATGTGCAGATTATTCTCTGGGGTGTGGACGCGGCTTCCGCGCGGACGGCAGAATCTTATCTTGAGGCAGGCCTTGCTTCATGGCAGGCGGCCAATGCGTCAAAGTACATGACCGTATCCGACGGACTCGGTTTCGTATCCGTCACGCCGCGGCAGTGGTTTAATGACGCCAATACAAGTACATGGTTCTTTATTCCCGGGCTGGTGGTGCTCATCATGACGCTTGTCGGCCTGTTCCTGACTACAATGGTCATGGCGCGGGAATGGGAAAGGGGTACGCTGGAAGCCCTTTTCATCACGCCGGTGAGACCGATAGAAATACTTCTTTCGAAAATGATCCCTTACTTCGGCATCGCCGCAATCGGCTTCTGGCTCTGCATGGCGGCGGCGCGTTACTTATACGGCGTGCCTGTGCACGGTTCATTCTTAATGATCCTTCTGGGATCGGTTATTTACCTCATTGTGACGCTGGGCATGGGACTTACGATTTCGTCGGTGATCAAAAACCAGTTCTTTGCGTGCCAGGTGTCTATGCTGGTGAGTACGCTTCCTACGGTCATGCTGTCAGGATTTATTTTCGATCTGCGAAGCGCGCCTGCCGTGGTCTATGCCGTGGGGCATGTCCTTCCTGCTACATACTATATGGAACTTTTGAAATCGCTCTTCCTTGCGGGAAATGACTGGGCGCTTATCAGGGAGAACTGTCTGATCTTAGGGGGATACGCTGTGTTCTTTACGGGACTCTCCTGCGTGGTAACGAAAAAGAGGCTGGAATGATGGAACATATTATGCTTTACATCCGCCGCATCTTTTTCATGGTGCGGAAAGAAATGCTGACCACCCTGAAAGATCCGAAAAGCCGCATTATCCTTATTATGCCTGTCATTATCCAGTCCCTGCTTTTCGGTTATGTGGCATCGTATAACTTGGACAGCGTGGATTATGCCGTCCTTGATTTAAGCAGGAGCCGCTACTCCGAAGAATTGCTTGCCGAAGTGGACGGAAGCGGGATATTTAAACGGGTGGCGACACTTGGAAGTACATCGCAGATTGCCCGATTCATCGATGGGCGGGAAGCAGGCGTCGTCCTTGTCATCGGGCATGATTTTGCAGATAAGATAACTGCAGGGGAAACCGCGCCCGTCCAGGTGATTACTGACGGAAGAAATACGATGACATCAGGTATTGCGGCCGGATATATTTCCGCAGTGGCAGCGGCGTATAACAGCCGGCTTCACGGCGGTCACCGGCTTCTCCATATAGACCCTGTGGCATGGTATAATCCGAACCTGATTTCCCGGTGGGGGTTCCTCGCGTCGCTCCTTCCCATGGTCAGCCTGACGCAGGTAATGATCCTTGCGGGGCTGTCCGTGGCGAGGGAAAGGGAAAATGGTACTTTTGACCAGCTCATGGTGACTCCGCTCCTTCCCATGGAAATACTCATCGGAAAAGCGGTACCGCCGCTCCTTATCGGTATGGTCCAGTCCTTCATCGTACTGACGATTGCTGTCGTATGGTTCAAAGTGGCCCTTGTGGGTTCCCTCTTTACCCTCGCCCTTGTCATGGCGGTATTTCTCCTTTCCTGTGTAGGAATCGGTCTTTCCATTTCTGCTGTCGCCAAAAATATGCAGCAGGTTATTGTGTATAACTTTGTGGTGCTTCTTCCCATCATGCTCCTGTCAGGCATGGCGACGCCTGTAAGGAATATGCCCACAGTGCTTCAGTATTTCACCTATATCAATCCCATGCGCTTTGCTATCGACGGCGTACGGCGCGTATATATCGAGGGGGCTTCTCTTTCCATGATTGCTTCCGACTTCATTCCCATGCTTATCGTGGCGGCGGTGACGATGCCCCTTGCCGCGTGGATGTTCAGACATAAATTAGGATAAAGGAATTGCAATGAAAGAAAATCAGAAAAACGGACGCCGTATGGACGGGCGGGAAACCGGAGAGAAAATTATCGAATGCGCGGGTCAGCTCATTGCAGAGAAAGGATTCGCTTCTGTGACAAGCAAGGAAATATGCCGGGCAGCAGGTGTGAACCTGGCGGCGGTCAATTACCATTTCGGAAGCCGTGACGGACTCTATCTTGCCGTATTGGAAAACGTCCAGCAGTACCTTATTGAGCTGCAGCAGCTGATTGACCTGTATGAGTCGGACCTGACACCGCGGCAAAAAATGGAAAAGTTTATTGACTTTCTGGCAGGAAATGCTTTCCGAAAAAATGAATGGCAGATTGGCGTGTGGGTACGGGAAGTGATGAACCCTTCTCCTGTGCTGGAAAAAATATTTCAAAAAGAAGCGCTCCCGAAAATCTCCGTCATCGTGAAAATATTTTCAGAATACACCGGCTATACCGTCGATGATCCCCGGCTGTACAGCGGGATTATTACCCTTGCCGCGCCTTTTGCCGTATGTCTCCTCGGACGGCACCATTCCCTGCGCAGGGAAATGCCGGTCCATATACCGATAGAAATCATGGCGGAAAATATAAAACAGCTGGCTCTTGCCAATTTGGAAAATTTAAAAAAGAATGGATGATAAATTAGAGAAGACGAAAAGACACTGCCCCATACGCTATTACAGCATGATTACCGTAGCCAAAGACAGAAAAAATAGAATAAGTGCAGCAGGGGAAATGTCGTATTTCTCTTTGCTGCACTTACTTATATGGTACTAATGACAGCTGAGGGACGGAAAGGGCTGCCGGTTTCTGTTGTCCGTGCTTACAGAGCGTGGGACGAATGATGTATTCTGCTATGCTGTATCGATTGACACAAATAATCGTTTCTTAGTACACTACGGGCAGGAAAGAAATGGCAAGTTGTTTTGAAAAGAGGGATGCATTATGGCAGAGGTATATACATTCCGGGTAAGACTTTGTGAATTGAAAAATGTTATATGGAGGGATATAGAGATCACGTCCGTCTCCTCCGTCGCGAAACTTGGATATGCTGTATTGGCCGCATTTGATAGCACGGCAAGCCATTTGTTTAATATACGGTTCAAAGGCAGACGTTATGAAATCATGTTTGACGAGGATGATTTTTTCGGTGAGCCCGTTTTTGATCCTGTCCATACGAAACTTTCCGCGCTGAAGCTTAAGGCGGGAAACCGGCTGAGTATGGAATATGATTATGGTGCAGGCTGGGAATTTGAAATAAAATTATTATCCGTTACTAGAATGGAACGGGGCAGAGGGAGGCATTATCCGTATGTTGCCGGCGGGAAGGGAAAAGGCATTATTGAAGATACTTCCCCTTATGAACTGGCTGAAATCATTGAGAAAACAAATAAAGACGGGATTCTGCCCAAAATCACGGATGGATATTCGGGAGAAGAAACAGTATGGGATTATAGGAATTTTGACCTGGCATACTGTAATATGTTTTTTAAAAATGATGTATTGGGAATACAGACTGCATACGAAATGTATGAATAAAGCCGAGATAAAATCATAAGGGCAGACTTGTCTTCGTGCTTTAGCAAACAGAAAGGGCAGAACCGTTTTTGATGGCGCTGCCTTTTTATCATTGTACAGGAATTATAACAAAACCTGCTTCTGCTAAAGAGAAGACTGTTCATTTTGCGAAAGGATTTTACTGCTTCCGATATATTTTTTCTATGTTATGGCAAAAGACAATACGGCAGGAGTTGCCGCGGCGGGGGAAGTCTGATACGATGGGAAAATGAAAGCGAGGAGTTATGAGGACATATTATGATATCGGACTGAATTTATTTACCCGTTCTTTTCCCGATCCGGAGCGGATTATTGCAGACGCGGAAGCGGCGGGGATCTGCTGCATTCTTACGGGCGCGGAAGCGAGGGAGAATGAGCTTGTGAATGAGTTCGTAAAAACCCATGATGTTTACGGCACGGCGGGTATCCATCCCCATGCTGCTGATGACGCTGCGGACAAGGATCTGGAACGGATCGAGGAAATCATTCTTTCCAATCCGAAGATCGTGGCGGTGGGGGAATGCGGACTGGATTATGACCGGATGTATTCGACGAAGGAAAACCAGCTTTATTATTTCAAAAAGCTGATTGCTCTCGGCGAGAAGCTGAAGAAGCCGCTGTTCCTCCATGAGCGGGACGCGGAGGAAGATTTCATTTCCTGCTTTGACGGGCATGAAGACATATGCAGGCGTTCGGTGGTGCATTGCTACACGGGAGATAAAGAGACGGCGGAGACGCTTTTGGACATGGGGTTTTCCATCGGGATCACCGGATGGATCTGTGATGAGCGCCGGGCGGAGGCGTTGCGGGAAGCGGTGAAAATCATTCCCCCGGACCGCATTCTTTTGGAAACAGACGCGCCCTACCTCACCCCGCGGGGGATTCCCGGCCTTAAGCGGACGAATGTGCCTCAGAATATCGTATATGTTGCCCGGACCCTTGCCCACTACATGGGGGTCAGCGAAGAGGACGTGATCCGTCACGCAAAAGTAAATACGGAGCGGATTTTCGGGTTGTCGTTGATGGAAAGAGAGAAATTGATTTAAGAGATATGCAGAGAGAACAATTGCTGTTTGTTTTATAGGAAGGAAAGATGAAGATGAAGGTGAAGTATGTTGCTTTTTTGGACATATTGGGGTTCAAAAATAAAATTAGAGGTTTACAGCCTGGAAAAGCAAAGGATTTTATTTTTGATTTTTCGGGAACAATCTTCAATATATTTATGAAAGAAAATTCAAATAATAAAATCAATGGTTACATTGTCAGTGATTCTGTAATTCTATATTCAAGCGATGATAGCAAGGATTCTTTAGAAGCCCTAATAAAATTGACCGGGGAAATATGCAAGAATGAATTTATTGATAATAATATTTTGATGCGAGGAGCTATTGCAAAAGGAGAATTTGACAAAGTACCGGCAAAAGAGATTTCTAGCCTGGAAAAAGGGTTGATTGTTGGAGAAGCTTACATTGACGCATATGTAGGTGAAGGTTCGATAAAAGTGATGGGAGTCATTCTTTCCGAAGATGTATACAAAGATATATTGGATAACAATATTAAGAAAGATATAGTTGAAGGAACAAAGAATAAAGAAAAATATTATTTACTTAGATATATTAATGTAGATTTTTTATGCAAGGATAATTTAACGAAATTTATTACCCGTGCAAAGGAATCCAAGTGGCTGCCACATTACTATAACACCATATATTTTGCCACTAAAAGAGAATGATAAAAGATTGAGGAAATGTTTGTAAACATAGAAAATACTGTATGTAATAAACGCCCCAGTAAGAATTGGCGTGACCTTGATCTATTCATAAAAATGCTTTTGCAGAGGGGTTATCTATGCTTTTAAGAGTAAGTTTCTAAAGCATATCCGGAAAAAATTTATACAAGAATGATTATCTTTTACATTCTAAAGAAAAGGTGGGTAATAGGAGATTTACTATGCATTTTGTAGTGAATGACGAAGATTATTTTGATTTAGAAATTGAAGAGCCGACTACTATTCAAACAGCAGATAAATTTTTGATTATGAAAATGCGGTAAAAGTAAGTTTTGATTTTAATCTAAAAGGATATGGTTGGGGATGTGGCGGTGGCTGGTATGTAAGCAGAAAAGATATTATTAATATGGCTGATGGACTTGAGGCATTATGTGATACTAAACAGGAATGTTTTGAGTATTCTTGCAAGCAAATAATGAAAGGCTGTACCTATCCGGAATACTACCATTTGACTATAAAAGAACAGCAGCAGACAAATTTCATGGTAAATTGAAAATAGTAGATGATTTAGAAATTGTGGAAGTGGAAGCCGATTTTTCACTACGTGCATTAAAACTGATGCTGAATTATGGCGGAGTTATGCAAAAAGTATCCAGTCATTTGATATTGTGTTTTCAGTTACTTGTGCAAGATAGGCATGAGTGCTTTTATATCTGAAATGAGGAAGGTATCGGGTAATTTATTCATTATAGATAGTATTTTGCGTTTGCAAAAGTCTATTGCTACTGTATCAGGGAATAGTTGTCTATGATATCATTACATAGTTTTTCTGTTGTTCCGCATATTTTTCTAGGGAAGAAAATTTTTACAAAAGTATATCGAATGACTTGAATATTTCGATATGCCCTGTTATAATAAAGACACAAAATCGGATGAGCCGAAGAATGCTGTGTGAATCTATGTCAGGTGCTGTCTTCGGTTAGGATGACTTTGAATGAACTCTCGGACCTCCGGCCAATCGTAAAACTCCGGGAAGACAATCTCTTGTTTCATGGTTTTGAAAGGTGGTTTATTTATGGCAAACATTCAGAAACAGTATGATCTTTTCATTGACGGCAAATTTGTACCCGCCTCTGACGGCAAAACTTTTGAAGCCCACAATCCCGCCAATGGTGAAGTTTTAGCTTCTTTGCGGAAGCGACCAAGGAAGATGTGGATCTGGCGGTGAAAGCTGCCCGGCGGGCCTTGAAATCCTGGCGCAAGACTTCTCCCATTGAAAGACAGAATTATCTTCTGAAGATTGCGGATATTATTGATCAGAATGCTGAGCATCTGGCTCTTGTCGAAACGCTGGACAACGGTAAGCCGATTCGTGAAACCAGTGCGGTGGATATTCCTATGGGGCTGACCATTTCCGTTATTTCGCAGGCTGTATCCGTGCGCAGGAAGGCACAGCGACGATGCTTGACGACAATACGATGTCTCTTGTGATTCATGAACCGATCGGTGTGGTCGGACAGATTATTCCCTGGAATTTCCGTTCCTCATGGCCTGCTGGAAGCTTGCTCCGGCGCTGGCGGCAGGCGATACGATCGTTATCAAGCCGTCTTCCCATACGTCTCTGTCTCTCATGGAACTTGTCAGGCTGATTGCCGATGTGCTGCCGGCAGGCGTGCTGAACGTGATTACCGGTGCCGGCTCCAAATCCGGTCAGTGGATTCTTGACCATCCTGATTTCGACAAGCTGGCATTCACAGGCTCTACTGAAATCGGCCGCAGCGTATATCAGGCAGCTGTCGACAAACTGATTCCTGTCACTTTGGAACTCGGCGGCAAATCGGCCAACATGATTTTGACGACTGCGATCTGGAGCAGGCGGTGGAAGGTGTGGCGACAGGCATCCTCTTCAATCAGGGACAAGTCTGCTGCGCCGGTTCCCGCGTATTCGTGCAGGAAGGTATCTTTGATAAGTTTGTCGCTAAGCTGAAAGCGACTTTGAAGGCGTCAAAGTGGGCGACCCGACAGATCCGTCTACCCAGCTGGGTGCTCAGATTTATAAGAGCCAGCAGGAAAAGGTGCTGAAATATATTAAGATCGGTCTGGAAGAAGGCGGCGAGCTGGTGACCGGCGGCGAACGCTACACGGAAAACGGATGCGACAAGGGCTTCTTCATGAAACCGACCATTCTCATTTCGAAGACAAACGCGGCACGCGTATGCCAGGAAGAAATCTTCGGGCCGGTCGTTGTGGTGCAGAAGTTCAAGACGGTTGATGAAGTGATTGAGCTGGCGAACGACAGCGTCTACGGTTTGGGCGGCGGCGTTTTCACAGGCAGCCTGAATACGGCCATGAAGGTCAGCCGCGGCGTACAGACGGGCCGTGTCTGGGTCAATACGTACAATGCGATTCCCGCGGGCGCTCCCTTCGGCGGTTACAAGGAGTCCGGCATCGGCCGCGAAACTCACAAGGTCATGCTGGAGCATTACAGCCAGACGAAAAATATCATGATCAATCTGAAAGAGGGAACCACGGGCCTCTATGATGTGAAATAAGGCAGGAAAATAAAAAGACGCAGCGGCGTCTTTTATTTCTCCGGCGGAAACCGGAAATGATGTTTTGGCTGTAGTTTTCATTTCTTCTGAAGGATCTTGATGACTTCCCCGATGTAGGTACTGTGGTTATTGCCGGCGCGGCGCCCTGTGTTCCATTCATCATACGCGCTTTTATCGGTATAATGGTCCGGTGTCATTTCAGCGGTATAAATTTTTGCATACGAAGATGAGATCCGCTTCTTCGATGCCTGCCGCGTCGCCGATGGCAAGAGGGTGGAGTCCGGAGCCTTCATACTTGTTTTCATCCCGGCCGGAGTGGCTTCCCATGTAACTCATCTGCGGTTTATGTTTCTCCGGGAGGAATGACAGGGTGAAATAATCCTGGCTGTCGAGAATCGTTTTGGTGAAACGGCTCTGTCGGATGTAGATGGTGGCGGTTTTCTTTCTCCACATGACGCCGAAGCCGCCCCAGGTGACGAGAAGTGTATTGCACTTTTCTATATTTCCCGCGGTTACAAGGACGTACTTGCTCCATGAGGTAAAAGGGTTGATGTTTATTTCTTCCGGGGTGATTTCTGTAAAAGCCATCACAAGCCTCCTTTTATAAATGATTTGTAATTGACATAAACAGTATAACAAATCGGTGAGAATCAGGCGAGGAGGAAGAGAAGCGGGGAAAGCGGTGCGGCAGCCATTTGACATTCAGGAATGCATTGGATATAACTGTATATTGTAAGAGAATATTAAAATGATAAAAGGGAAGGAGGAGCTATGGAAAGAAATACAGGCTGGAAGCGTATCGTGTACCTGATGTGTGCCATCCAGGTGGGTGCGGGAATCGCGATGATCGGCGTCATGGCGTTTCTTCCTCTTTTCTTGGTGAACTCGGTGTCACTGATGCGGGCGAGGCGGCTTTTGGGCGGGGCTCATTTCAGGAGTCACGCCGTTTATGATTGCTCTTTCCGCGCCTTTCTGGTCTATCCAGGCAGACCGCCGCGGCCCGAAACTTGTCATGTCCATCGTCCTTGCGGCGGTGACACTGACAGCGTTTCTCTGCGCCGTATCCACTTCGCCGTGGCAGGTGTTTATCTTCCGCCTGCTGCAGGGCTGGTGGGCGGTTTCGTTCCCATCGGGCTGTCGGTCATTGCTTCCGTATCTCCGGAAGAAGAAACGTCCCGCACGCTCGGTTACTTTCAGGCGGCCATGGTGTCAGGCATTATGTTCGGCCCTCTCGTGGAGGTCTTGTGGCAGACACGCTGGGGTACCGCATGCCCTTTGTCTTCTTTGGCGTCCTGTCCCTGATCTGTCTGATCTGCCTCCGCCTGTTCATGCCGGAAATCCATCGCAAGGGGCGTCGGGAAAAATCTTCCACCTGGCAGGAATTGAAATATTTTGCTGCCATTCCCCGCGTGCGTCTTATGGTGGGGATCCAGTTCCTCTGTAATTTCGGCATCACCGGTATCGGTCCCATACTCCCTCTTTACATCAAGGACATGCTCGGCGGCGGGTCGGAGATTATCGCCACGATCGTAGGCATCATTATATTTCTTGCCGGCGGTGCGAGCGCGCTCTGTTCTCTTTCCACAGGGGCGGTGACGGCCCGCGTTTCTCTGCCGCGGCTTTGACAGCGGCGACCGTTTTGTGGGACTGACTTTTATCATGCAGTATATGATGACAAACGTGGGGGCTTGGTTTCTTTCGTGCCGTTACAGGAATCGGCATGGGGTTCATCATGCCTGTGGCCAATACGCTCATCGCGCAGGCGGTGCCCAATGAAAAGAGATCCATCGTCTTCGGCGTCGTGTCAAGCGTAGTTCTCATGGGCAACGTGGCAGGCCCTGTATGCAGCGGAGCGCTTGCCATGGTATGCGGCTATGCGGCCGTTTTCTGGTCTACCGCTGTTGCGTTCCTTGCGGCGGGCATTGTCGTATATATCAATTTCAAAGATGAAATAAACGGAAATAAGGAGATTTGATTGCGTTTTTCTTTAAAATAGTAAAATACTGATTCTTTTCTTCTGCTTGCCTTTGTCGGAGCAGGATTCTATGCGGGAAATACCGCTTATGAAACGATGCTCACTGCGCCGTGGGAAAAATCCTCGGCGTGACGAAACAGACGGCAGATCTTTCGCGCATTCACCGCAGGGAGCAGAAGGACGGTTGGCAGCCCGTGGAAATCCGTTCCGCTGACGGGACGAAACTTCGCGGAACCTACATCGAAAACAGCCGCTCTTCTGACCGTACGGTTATTCTTCTTCACGGGCTTTATCAGAATCGCTCCATGTGCATCCCTTATGTGGATATGTATCGGGATATGGGGTATAATGTCCTCCTCATCGACCAGCGGGGCCACGGAGAAAGCGGCGGCAGCCATACCACCTGGGGTCTTCGTGAAACAGACGATCTTGACGCCTGGACAGAGTGGCTGAGAGGAAAGGACGGCGGCGTGAAAATCGGGATGCATGGGATTTCGCTCGGCGCGGCGATGGCTCTTATTTACAGCGGAACGGAAAGAGGGAAAAATATTTCTTTCTATGTGGCTGACAGTGCTTATGGGGGCATGATGGAACTGGGGAAGGACAAGATCTCCGCCTATACCGGCGATCCCCGGTTTTTGTGGGGATGGATCTCGTGGAGCCTTTTTCCAAAGCGTCCTGTGGCTGAGGAGCGGAAAGGCACTGTCCGACATAGATCCGCTGGAGGCGGTCAGACGTATGACAGCGCCTGTCCTTTTCTCCACGGCGGCGCGGACACTCATTCCGCCGAAGACGGCGGAGGAACTGCTGCAGGCTTCAGGAAGCAGCAAAAGGAACTTTTTTTTTGACGGCGCGGGCCATACTATGGAAATGGCGGTAAACGGCGATGCTTACCGGAAGGCGGTCCGTGTATTTCTTGAAAGTCTTTCTCAAAACATGTGATACAATAAAAGACAGAGAAGTGCTGAATTGAGAAAGGAGCGACCATGCTGATCCGTGAACGTACAGAAGAGCTGGAAAAGAAACTTCTGAGTCCGAAAGCGGCTTTTTCCGCGGACGCAAAAGAAGCAGGGAGGAAACGGAAGATCCCATGCGCACAAAATTTCAGCGCGACAGGGACCGTATTCTCCACAGTAATTCTTTCCGCCGGCTGAAACATAAGACACAGGTATATATCGCGCCTGAAGGCGACCACTACCGGACACGCATGACGCATACCCTTGAAGTGGCGCAGATCGGCCGTACGATGGCCCGCGCCCTGCGGCTGAATGAAGACCTTGTGGAAGCCATCGCCATGGGCCACGACCTGGGACACTCCTTTCGGACATGTGGAGAGCAGGCGCTCCGCGACGTATGCGGACATTTCGAGCATAATGAGCAAAGCGTGCGCATCGTGGAATGTCTTGAAAATGACGGCAGAGGACTCAATCTGACCGAGGAAGTGAAAGACGGCATGCTCAACCATTCAGGGAATCTCAAGGCGCACACGCTGGAAGGCGGGCTCATCAAGTACGCCGACCGTATCGCCTACCTCTGCCATGACTATGATGACGCGGAAAATATGGGGCTCATTTCGGCAAAGGAACTGCCTGACCGTGTCCGCCGCGTGCTGGGACGACCCACTCCTCCATGATTACTGCCATGGTACAGAATCTGGTGGAAAATTCCATGGATGAAGATACCATACACATGGACAAAGAAGGGGACGAAGTCCTTCTTGAATTCCGGTCCTTCATGTTTGACCGGGTCTACATGTCACAGCCGCTCATCCCCGATCGGAAACGGGGACATGGCGTAGTTGTCATGCTTTATGAATGGTACATGAGCCATCCTGATGAGCTGCCGGAGAAGCAGAAAAACTGGCGCAGGGAAATATTTCCTTGGCTGCCAGAGATTACATCAGCGGGCTTACCGATAATTTTGCCATCAACCTGTTCAAAGAGAAATATATGCCCAAGTATTGGAACCTGTAAATCAAAAGCCGTGAGGAAAGAAAACGAAAATCCTCATGGCTTTTCCTGTAATTGATACCGTGGCAGTGCCATACTTCCTTTATACTTCTTGTTTACGATTAAAAGGTAGGCATGATGTCCCGTAATCCTTGTATTTCTTTACAGCATCGTGCTGAGCTTTCCCACTCTTTGGGAATGGCGCGCTTCAGAATAGAACTTGAGGAACTTCCGCGCGATGACGGAGAGGGACGGCCTTTGACCTTGACCACCGTTTTGTACAGTTCTGTGTCGGCTTCTTCGATACGGCGGCAGGTGAAATGACAGCCGATGTCCTCCCCGGCTCAATGGGAACGAGGCTTACGCCGTAATCATCTTTCGCCCATTGGAGTGCCGCGGTCCTTGTCGTGCAGATGCTGAGAATATTCGGCTTTAAATTGTGTGCCTTAAAAATTTTGTTCATGATCAGATTGCAGCCTGCGGATGCACAGAGCGGCAGAGAGGCCAGATTTTTAATGGAAACCGTTTCCTTGTCGCCGATGTCGGTGAGGAATTTGGAATTTTCGAGAAAATGGCGCATATATCTTCCTCTCTTTGGAATAAGATTTCAAAATCATTTTGATGGATCAGGGCACACTTAAAATGCCCAGTTCCGTGATACCGGAAAGAAGCTGCTGTGACTGCTCATTTACGCTGCCTTCATAGATTTCGTAGACCACATTCGGAAATAAGTCATGGAATGGTTCCAGACAGGTCTTAATGAAAATGGATGAACGGGAGTTGGCGGCGCTGATACGCAGCGTGCCCCGGTTTCCATCGCTGATGTCATCAATTTCAATCCGTGCCATATCTTCCAGTGAACAAATATACTTCGCCTTGTGGTAGAGAATTTTTCCTGCATCCGTTAAGATCAGATGCTTGCTTCCTCTTGTGGTGATAATCAATTTTGTACCGAAATATCCTTCCAGCGATTTCAGCTGTTTGGAAAGCGCCGGCTGGGCGATATGGACAAATTCAGAAGCGGACGTCATGCTGCCTGCTTCCACGATAGCCAGAAAATTTCTGTAATTATCTATTTCCATGAGTAGACTCCTTTTCAATGCAATGGAAAAGTTTCCTCTTTTCGTTTCGATGCCGGTCGAATTTGCATTTGTCAGAGTTTGCTGTGTCTTTATATAGATTAGTATATTATTAATTGCAAGTCAATAAAAGTATGCAAAATAGGAAAATTTCTAATAAGAAATATTTCAAATTCCAATCGGGTATTTTATTTTCTTTCTGCCTGGTGTACTGTATAGACATAAGAAAGGCTGCCGGCCAAATAGATTTGCATAATGTACTGAGTTTGCTGTTTCCGAAACAGAGGAGAATTATCATGACAGTTCAGAAAAACAGGCTTTTGGCAGAATTTTGCGCCATCGTCTTGACGCTGCGAAATTATTCCCGAATTTAGGTGAGAAGGAAAAGATTTCACCGATTATATCCAGGGGCGCCCGTGACCAAATCGGAACTCGCCCGTCATGCAGAAAGAATCAGATTATCTCTTGTGACAAAATAATATCGGATCGGCTCTCACCTTCCCAGATTCGATTTTATTATCTGTCCTTTTAGCGAAATGGCTTGCCTGTGCAGGTCATTTTTGTTTGTTTATTTAGGAAATAGGCGGGCACCGGCACAAATCATTCTAACGGTCTTGCCCGCATTGCCGGGGCGGCGAAAGAAGTCGTCATAATGACAGGAGACGCTGATCGTCATTCAGGGTGTCGGCGAAGAATCTATTACTCTGGTGACGTCTTACCGGCTTCCTTCCTCGCAGAAACAGATCCTTCGCTGCCGCTCTTAGCTCCTAGCAGCTAGCCCTTAGCTCTAACTGCTAGCTGCTAACCGCTAACTGCTAGTTGCTAACAGCTAATGACTAATGACTAACGGTAAAGAGAAAATAATTTTATTCTGATGTGGAAATAAAAATATTAAAGAATAATTAGTAGAACGGAAGGGCGGTTTATTCCCTGCAGGAAAGGGAAGCGGGCTTTTCAGGGTCTATATTTTATTGCCTATATTTCATATTAAAAAAAAAATAGGAATAACTTATTTATAAGGCATATCTAAATATTCTTATAAGATATTTTAATATTTTAGAATAAATGTTAATCTTTTATCAGCCAAAGGAACGACGGCAGGAAACCGCTCCGCAGTGATCCGGAATTAATCGGCCTGCTCTGAAAAGAAGCGGTTAAAGTGCATGGCAGCCCTGCCGGCATGTTTCTTATGACGAACTGATGGAACCTTGCGAAAATGGCGGTTCCGTATTTCCTAAAGTCCCGGACAGAAAGGAGGTTGCTGCATGGAAATGGAAGAAGAGGAAAACGTAAGATTCGTGAATTCCTGAAGAAGGTGGATAAAAATATTATCGTCCCGATATCAAAGAAAGGAAATCCTTGTCCGAAGAAATGGTAGATGCGGCAGAAGAGACGGGCGGAACTATTCCTCCTTTGAGGAGGAGTAACCCTGCAGGTAGGAAATAGTTCAGAAAACGTCTTGGTGATTACTGCACTTTTATGACTTATTTCATGCTTACAATTACCATTGCTTTTACAGGATTGGGGAGTATTCAATTTATGGAAATGATTATGATGATGGATCCGGCAGTGAAGTGTCTTTGCCTTCTTGCTGTCGTGGCGATCCTCTTTGTTACGGAAAAACTTCCGCTGGCGGTGACGTCAGTTTTCGCAGCCATTTTTGCTGGCTTCTGGGCCTTGTGCCGATTGAACAGGTATTTCTGGGACTTGCCGATTCGACGGTCGTCCTCTTCGGCGGTATGTTTATCGTAGGCGCCGCCATGTTTTACACCGGTCTTGCCCAGGATATCGGCGGGCAGATCGTCAAGCTTTTGGTACGGGGAAATTAAACTGATGGTCGGCATTATGGTTATTGCTGCTGGCATGTCTGCCTTTCTGTCCAATACAGGCACCACGGCGTGTCTTATTCCGGTGGTTATCGGTATCTGTAAAGAAGCGCACATTCCGTTTCCCGTGAAATGATGCCCCTTGCCTTTGCGGCAGGTCTCGGCGGTACCTGCACCCTCATCGGTACCCTCCAAACATCATTGCGAACGTCGCCCTGAAAGCGGCGGGCATGGGGGACCTCCAGTTCGGCTTCTTTGAATATGCCTGGGTCGGTGTGCCGATTACCGTGGCAGGTATTCTTTACATGGTATTCATCGGCCGCCACCTGCTGCCTAAGACAGACGCCGATGATTTTAATGTGGATGAAGTGGAACAGGAAATTGAAGCCAATGAAACATCCAAAACAAAGAAAATTATCTGCGGCATAATCATGCTCGGTGTAATTATCACCATGGCGACAGGCTTCGTACCGCTGGAAATTGCGGCGGTTATCGGTGCTCTTCTCTGTGTCATCACCGGCTGCCTTTCCGAACGCCAGGCGTATGATTCCATTGATTGGGTCACCATTTTCCTCTTCGCCGGCATGATTCCGCTGGCGAGCGCTATGAATACCTCCGGTGCGGGGAAACTCATCGCGGAATATACAGTGGCGGCTCTCGGCGGAAATCCGTCTCCCTATGTCATCACCGCGGTGCTCTTCATCCTGGCCGTTGTCCTGACGCAGTTCATGAGCAATACCGCTTCCAAAGCGCTCCTCTGCCCTGTGGGCATCGCTTTGGCAGCCCAGGTCGGCGCGTCCCCGCGGGCTGTTCTCATGGCGATTCTTATCGCATCCTCCTGTGCTTTCGCAAGTCCTGTAGGTACTCCGCCGAATACTCTCGTTCTCGGCCCGGGCAAGTACTCCTTTATGGACTTCGTCAAGTGCGGCACCGGTCTTGTTGTCATCTGCCTCGTGGTATCTATTGCGGTAATCCCCGTGGTATGGCCTTTCTTCCCGAATTAAGGGGGGTATGGCAGTATGACTGAAAACAGGAAATAGTAAGCCTGTTTTGCTGTCGAAATCAGAAAGTCTGTCGGATATATCAAACCGATGGACTTTCTTTTTTATGGATGGGGATATCAAGCCGTCAGTTGTTAGCCATTAGCTATTAGCGGTTAGCAACTAGAAGCTAGAAGCTAGAAGCTAGAAGCTAGAAGCTAGAAGCTAAGAACTAGCAGCTAGGAGCTAAGAACTAGCAGCTAAGAGCTATCGGCTAGAGGCTATTATACATGAAGGATTAGAATGAAGATTCTTTTTCCATGTGCCGAATTTCCAACAGCCTTTTGTCTGATAAAAGCGGTACTCACGGTAAAACGTCATCCTGAACGAATGTGAAGGATCTATTACCGTGGTGAGGAAGACGGCAAGACGTCATCAGAGTAATAGATTCTTCACTCTGTGTCACTGTCCCGCTTCCCTGCCTTTCTCATATGGAATTCTTGTCCCCGTTCAGAATGACCGGGGACGGTAAGGCGTCATAATGAGGAAAGCGTCAGTTGTCATCCTGAACGAATGTGAAGGATCTGTACACCCGTGGCGAGTAAGGTGGTAAGCTGTTATTCAGGGGAATAGATTTTTCATTGCTTTTCACTGTTCTGCCGGCCGGCTTTCGCAATCCATCCCGGCTGTCGAAATTTGTTAGAAAATAATTAATATTTTTAATTTAACTTGCGTATTTTCACTTGACACCGTATAATTCATATCAACAAATTTATACAGGTGGATGATGTATGCGGGAGAAAGCCGTTTGGCTTACCGAAGGAGTAACACTCTCAGGTGCCCTCAGGGGCGGTACCGTATGCGGACATACTCTGGAGAGTGCCATTTTGGCCGCCGAAGGTGTAAGGATTGAGATCCAAATCTCTCAGGCAAAAGGACAGAGCAAAAGACGCATGATTTTTAGCGTTATTTGGCGATATGCCGGCTTCCGGAGTACAGTTTTACCTGGAGCCGGCTTTTTTATTTTCCCAAGGAGGGCATTTTCTAAATGGATTTTTTAGCGGTATTGAATGAAATTGATAATTTTATATGGGGGCCGCCGCTGCTGGTGCTTCTTGTAGGGACGGGTATCCTGCTTACAATCCGGCTGCATCTTTTGCAGATATTCAAGCTGCCGAAGGCGCTGAGCCTGATTTTCAGAGCGCAAAATGCGGGCAGCGGAGATATCGACAGTTTTAAGGCTCTTTGTACGGCGCTCTCCGCGACGGTCGGTACGGGAAATATTGTAGGTGTCGCGACAGCGATCCATGCGGGCGGACCGGGGGCGCTTTTCTGGATGTGGATGGCGGCATTCTTCGGTATGGCGACAAAGTATGCGGAAGGTCTTCTTGCTGTCAAATATCGTGAGACCGATGAAAAAGGTGAAATTGCCGGCGGCCCGATGTACTACATTAAAAACGGCATGGGTAAGAAATACAAATGGCTGGGGGGGCTCTTTGCGTTTTTCGGTGTCCTCGTTGCGTACTTCGGTATCGGTACGTTTGCCCAGGTCAATTCCATTGTGGATATTACGAAGATGACCATCGGTCTTGATCCTGTCTGGACGGGGGCGATTCTCACCATTTTTGTGGCGGCGATTACTATCGGAGGTCTCCAGTCAATTGCGGCAGCGGCCAGCAGGATTGTTCCCGCCATGGCGTTTATTTATTTCCTGTCAACCATCGGCGTTCTGCTCGTTTTTGCCGATAAGGTGCCCGCAGCGGTTTCCATGATTTTTGAAAGTGCTTTTACCACCACGGCGGCAACAGGCGGTTTCCTTGGCGCGACTGTCATGATGGCAATGAGAAACGGCGTGGCCCGCGGGGTATTCTCCAATGAATCTGGCCTCGGTTCTGCTCCAATCGTGGCGGCTGCCGCTAAAACGAAATGGCCGGCTGAGCAGGGTCTTATTTCCATGACCGGCACTTTTATTGACACCATCATTATCTGTACACTGACCGGCCTGACGCTTGTGGTCACCGGTGTATGGTGCGGTATGGAAAACGGCGCGGCGCTTACAAATGCGGCGTTTACTTCCGCGTTTCCTGTTTTTGGCGGATACATGCTGTTGATCGGTCTTGTTCTCTTTGCTTTCACGACGATATTGGGCTGGAACTACTATGGCGAACGCTGCATGATTTATCTCGTGGGGACGAAGGGCGTTCTCCCGTACCGTTTGGTTTTTATCCTTCTCATTGCCAGCGGCGCGTTCCTCAAGCTGGAAGCCATCTGGATTCTTGCGGATATCGTGAACGGACTCATGGCTATTCCGAACCTGATTGCTCTTCTTTTCCTGTCGGGCATCTGTGTCCGTGAGACGAAGAAATATATGGATCATCTGAAGACAGGCAAACCGTATGAAGAGTATGAGGATTGATTTGAATCAGACGAAAAACGCATAAGGAAAATTTATTTTGATAAAAAATCGGTATAGAAATACCTGTTGCCATCTTGAAAAAACAGGTGTATAATTCGACACACATCAGAAAGTTAAAAATTTCTGATGGAGATTCCGCAGGCTGGGATACTGTTTCGGACAAATGAGTATATCCTGCCGGGGCATAACTGAATAAGTGGATGATGTACACTGAAAAATGACACGGAAGTGTCTGCCGAAGGAGTAACACTATCAGGCGTTCTTTGGAACACGAAACTATGTACGGACACGACTCTGGAGAGTCCCATTCAATTGGGCGCCGAAGGGGCAAAAATGGCTGACCGGGCCATTCCAATCTCTCAGGCAAAAGGACAGGGCTGGCATTGGGTAACACCCATTGTATACGTGGATGCATACATGCATACAACCGCCGGCCCAAGTCATACAAGGCTTGAGTGCGGCGGTTTTGTTTTTGAAAAAGTATTAGGAAAAGAAAAGGGGGAAACTAAATGGATATGACGGCAATGAATCAGATTGTGGGGGATATTGACAGCTTTGTCTGGGGTCCTGTGATGCTGTGTCTGCTCGTGGGTACAGGAATTTACCTTACAGCATACTTGAATTTCCGTACATGGCGCAATCTGCCTTATGCGATGAAAAGCGTGTTTTCCCGGGAAGCCCGTAAAACAAATCGGGGATCAGGAGATGTTTCTCCTTTTTCCGCACTGATGACGGCGCTTGCCGCAACCATCGGTACGGGAAATATCGTAGGTGTGGCGACTGCCATGTTTGCCGGCGGTCCGGGTGCTCTGGTATGGATGTGGGTTTCCGCCTGTTTCGGACTGACGACCAAGTTTTCTGAATGTATGCTTGGTTTTAAGTTCCGCGAAGTGAATGCGAAAGGGGAAATGAAGGGCGGCCCTATGTTCACCATGAAGAACGGGTTTAAAAATAAAAGAGCAGGACTCTGTATGGGCTTTATTTTTGCCATGTTTACTGTCATCGCTTCTTTCGGTATCGGGAATATGACCCAGGCAAATTCCATTACTACAGCGGTGAATGCCACTTTTGGGTTTTCCAATGAAATTATCGGCATCGTCCTTACGGTTCTCACACTAGCGGTCATCATCGGAGGGATTACTTCCATTTCCAGAGTATCGTCCCTCGTCGTTCCCGGAATGGCTGTCTTCTACATCATCGCGGGTCTCTTTTGCATTGCTTTGAATTTTGAAAATGTACCGCACGGATTGTTCCTCATTTTTATGATGGCCTTTGATCCTGCTGCTGTGGAAGGCGGGGTGGTCGGTACGATAACTGTTTCCGTGATGAATGCGGTCCGTTTCGGTGTGGCCCGCGGCTGTTTTTCCAATGAGGCCGGCCTCGGCTCCGCCGCTATTTCCGCCGCTGCGTCCACTACCGATGATCCGGCACGGCAGGGATATGTTTCCATGACAGGGACTTTCATCGACACCATCATCGTCTGCACCATCACCGGACTTACCATTGCGTCTTCCGGCGTTTTGGGAACCGTCGGTCCAGACGGGAAACCTCTGACGGGCGTGGCGCTGACCATGGCAGCTTTTTCCACGCATCTCGGCACGGCGGGAAACTGGATCGTTTCCGTCGGGATCATGCTCTTCGCCTACTCCACCATTCTCGGCTGGGAATATAACGGCGAAAAGGCATGGGAATATCTCTGGGGCACCCATACATACAATATCATCTACCGTCTTGCGTTTTCCCTTGTCGTCTATGTGGGGGCGACACAGACACTCGACCTCGTATGGAACCTGTCGGATATCGCCAATGCGCTCATGGCTGTTCCGAACCTTGTCTCTATGCTGGTTCTTGCCCCTGTCATTAAAGAAGAAGTTCTCCGATTTGAAGCGGTTATCGCAAAAGAAAAGGCGGAAAGAAAAGCGGCCCTGCTGGAAAAGAATGAGGAAACGCTCCATATCTGATCAGTGCGAAAATATCTCGGGTATTAAAAATTGCCCGGGATTTTTATCGGACTGTAACAGGGGAAAGAAATCTGTATTTCTGCCGCATGAAACAGGCAGGGCGAGATATGCGACTGAAAGGCATTTACAATGAAAAAGAAATCCTATATAATGAATTCGTACCTTACAGACGGGAAACGGAATACCCTGCCGATGTCAGGGAAAGCGACTGTTTCCCTTGTTTTTGAAAAACAGAAAGAGGGATTTTTATGAAAATAAAACACATAGCAGCAGGTCTGGCACTGCTGGCCATGCCGTTTACAGCGCAGGCAGAAGTACGGGAAGCGGGGCTGGTGGATGGATTTGGCATGAGCCTTATTTATCCGGCAGTACATACGAAAAATATCGCGGCCGAAAATGCGATCAATAAGGATATTACAGGGTATGTTCGCCGTATGAAGGAGCTGTATGAAAGCGGCGAAAAGCAGGAAGTATACATGACCTATACCACAAAGTATGAAGATGAAGATCTGGTGTCTATCGTTCTGGAAACATCGTCTATAAATGAAGGAATGGCGGATAGAAATGCGCAGGCCTATGGCCTTGTGTATAATAAAAAGACAGGTGATCTGCTGGACAAATCTAAATTCGGCGTGAAGGTAGACAGCGCGGAAGTCGTGAACCTGCTGAAAGAGGGAAAGCTTGACCTGTATAACATCAATGGGAAAAAGTTATCTTATGACTCTTTCTTCAAGCCGACCGCATATATGGAGGCGGAGTGCTTCCTCCTGGGGAAGAAAGAACTGGGGCTGCTCTATGCGGCAGGAGAGCTGGCTCCTTATTCGGAAGGCGCGACATACGTGGTGATTCATCTGAAATAAGGAAATAAAAATACGAAAATGAAAACGGTACCCCTCAAATGCGGCGGGTACCGTTTTATCGTACAGCTTTCAGCTGTATGATATGAGCGGTTAGCTACTAGCTGTTAGTTGTAAGGTGGAAGCTCTTTTACGATTAGAGTCATCTCAGCGAGCGAGTATCTATCCTCCGGCCACTGCATGCGCCAGTGGGCTTATGGGAATAGGTGGCGCTGAATCGGCAAGGAAGAATAGAATAAAGATTCTTTTTCCATGTGCCGAATTTCCCACAGCCTTTTTGTCTGATAAAAGCGGGACTCACGGTAAAATGTTATCCTGAACGAATGTGAAGGATCTGCTGCCGTGGTAAGGAAGGCGGTAAGGTGTCAACAGCAGTAATAGATTCTTTGCTTCGTGTCTCATAGAGCTGTTTTCAAAGCATTTTGCCTCCGTTCTGTATAACGGGAAATGAAAGGGTATGCCGGCTTCTGTTGTACCTGCCGGGGGGTGTAGTGTATAATATAAAGAATCTATTGTAGCATAGGAGGAGTGAAGTTGAATTTATCTGTTCAGATTTTTGCGTCATTGGTGCTTTCTGTCGTTGTAGGTCTTGTCCTTGGAGATGGCGCGATCGGTCCTGTTAAAGCATGGGTCGCGCCTGTCGGCACCATGTTCATTAATCTTATCAAAATGATGATCGTTCCTGTCGTTCTTTGTTCTCTCGTCGTGGGCATGACATCTATGGGGGATTTGAAGAAACTGGGGCGCATCGGGATGAAAACCGTGGGCTTCTATATGGTGACTACGGCGATTGCTATCGTTATCGGCTTTGCAGTGGCAAGTGTTGTCCAGCCCGGTATTGGTATGGCTCTTCCCGGCGAGGCTGCCCCGAAAGTAAAGGAAGCGCCCACGATCATGCAGGTATTTGTCAATATGATTCCGACAAATCCGATTGCTTCCATGGCGAAAGCGGATATCCTTCCTGTCATTATATTTTCTCTTTTTCTTGGGGCAGGAATTATTTCCGTCGGCGGAAGCCGTTCCAAGCTGCTGATCAATCTTTTTGATGCGGGGGCGGAGGTCTGCTATAAAATCATCGCCATGATTATGCGCCTGGCGCCTATCGGTGTTTTCTGCCTTCTTTTACCTGTCGTCGTGCAGAATGGTCCGAAGGTTCTTCTGCCGCTGCTCTCCGTGATTATTGCTATGGCTATCGGCTGCACGATCCACGCGGTCTGCGTGTATTCCTCTGTGGCGGCGGTCGTGGGGCATATGAGCCCTGTCCGGTTTTTCCGCGGCATGGCAGAAGCCATGGTTATTGCGTTCACTACCTGTTCTTCTGCGGGCACGCTTCCGGTGAATATGAAGAACACGGAAGAAAAGCTGGGAGTAAAACGGGACATCGTGTCTTTCGTCCTGCCTCTCGGTGCTACCATCAATATGGACGGCACCGCTCTCTACATGGGGGTATGTTCCCTTTTCATCGCCAATGTATTCGGTATTCATCTGACAATGGATCAGATGATGATGATCGTTCTTACCGGTACGCTTGCCTCTATTGGTACAGCAGGCGTCCCCGGCGCGGGTCTGATCATGCTTGCCATGGTGCTCCAGTCTGTCGGGCTTCCATTGGAAGGATTGGCTCTCGTGGCAGGCATCGACCGTGTTCTGGATATGTTCCGTACCACGCTGAATATCACTGGTGACGCTGCTGTCGCCGTTGCTATCGATGCCACGGAAAAATCCGTCCCTACCCAGCTGGAAATCACTGAATAGGAACGGATGCGAAAGCCTCAGGCTATTTATGAGGATCTCTATAAGTCAGACGTGAAGTTTAACTTATGGAGGTCTTTTTGTGTAGGCGGCTTTAAGACAGGCGGCTGCGGTATTGTGTTGGCGTGCAGTTGAATTTCTCGGAGAACATTTTCGTATAGTAGCTTTGGCTGGAGAAGCCGCAGGCGTTTGCGATTTCCAAAATGGAATTTTCCGTGAAGTCCAGGAGGTTGCGGCTGATCTCCAAACGGTACCGGTTGAGGAAATCTATGGGGGACTGCTGCATATATTTCTTGAAAAGCTGGCAGCATTTGCTTCTGGATACGCTCCCCGCCGCGGCAATACCGGCTAAAGAGATTTTTTCAGGATAGTGGTGGGAAATATAGGCGACCATCCGGCGCTGCGCGCTTATATCTGTACCGGGCATATCTTCCTGCGTCTGCTTTTCGGGAGGGAAAAGGGCGTAAAGGCGGGCGAGGAGAATGTGTAAAAGACCGATGCTTTCCAGCTCGAATCCGGGGAGGTGCTTTTCGTTGATCCGATTGATTTCCCGCAGCAGTTCTCCCAGCCGCGGCGCGTCAGGAGAGGCGGAGGGAACAAGGAAACAGCGGCGGGACGTATTTCCCAGAAGAGGAGACAGAAGCCTGTTTCTGACAGACTGATTTTCTGTCAGGAGGGAAGGGTGGATAAGCGCCCGTATGAAGCGGCAGTCTTCTCCGTTGTGCGGCGCGCTTCGGTGCATGGCGGAAGCGTGGATGGCAAGGAAATCTCCGCGGGAAGCGGTGAGGATCTTTTCCTCGATATGGAAATCCATTTTTCCGTCCAGTATGTAAATAAATTCCAGTTCATCATGCCAGTGGGAAATCATCTGCAGGTGGGTCTGGGAAGATATGGTGCTGATGGTGGCTGAGATTGGCGGCAAAGTTCCTTTTGCGGAAGGGATGACCGCAGCGGCGCTTTTTAATATGTCGGGACTGATCATAAGAAACCTCCGGTTGCAATTTTTACAAAGTGTGAAAACAGTTTCTAAAGGAATGTACGATATTTATAAAAATGTGGAATATATTTATATTCAAAGGGTAAAAACTATACTATTATTATACCAGAAACATTGATAAATATGAATATAGAAACAGAATGTTTCAAAAAAGTAGTCATTGTAATATATAAGGAGGAACTACAAATGGAAAAGAAATTAAATGCATTATTATCAGATTTGGTGGTGGAGTACCATAAGCTGCAGAGTTTTCACTGGTACCTGAAAGGAAGTCATTTCTTTGATGACCATGCGAAACTGGAAAGTTTCTATGATGAAATTGCGGAAGCGGTCGATGCCGTAGCGGAAGCCATGCTCCAGCAGAAGCTCAGACCGGAATCGACACTGAAAGGGTTCCTTGCAAAGACAGGCATCCATGAGGCCGAAAATGAGGAAGTGACATCGGAAGAAGCATATACCCGGGTATTGGCAGACTTTGAGTATCTTCTTAAAGAAGTCATTGTGGTCAAGGAAGCGGCAGAGGAAGAAAAGAATTATTTCATCTCTGCCCTGATGGACGACTACATCGCAAGCTTCAGCAAGAACAGATGGATGTTGAGGCAGGCCCTGAAATAATTCACAGCAGGGGAAAGGACGCTCTCTGAAAGGGAGTGTCTTTTTTTGCGCGGATATGAACCTGTTGTCTGAAAACAGGAACTGACAAGAGAATATATTTCTTAAAGGAATATTTCATATAAATGAAAAGAATTTTATTATTATATGGAATAAAAGTAGAATAAAAGAAATGGAAAGAGGTGGTGTGATGGAATATATCGGAGAAAGTTCGGCGATTTATTACTGGCGGGCTCTGGGACTTATCGTATCGGTGCTCATTCTCTACGTGGTTTTTGAAATGCAGAAGAAAAAGATGAGCCGTCTTTCTTCGGCAAATACACATTCCTCCATTGTGCTTCTGCACAAACGGCATGCAGGCAATCCGAACTATTCCAGCAGCACTGAAATCTGCCGCATTGACGGGCTCAGGGCGGAAGCGTTTCTTTACTGTGTCGGCGTGCAGGCGGTCTATCTATCGCCGGGGGAGCATAATATCGAGGTAAATGCCCATTGGGCACGGCATATCCGCGGAAAACGTTTTAAGGAATATGAAGCGGGCCCGCATCATCTGTGCGTAGAAGTGGGACATGGCGAATTATGGTCGCTGGAATATTTTATTCCTGAAAAGAAATTTATTTTTTCCCGGTGCAATGAAAAGAAAATGTTCAAAAAGAGCGTGGTGTGATTATTCCCGTTTCCCCAAAAGTTCACTCAAAAACGGAATAAATCCGAGGAAAAACAAGCAACATATAACAGATAGGAATAACTTGCAAAAAATAGTAGATATTTAAGGATATCCGCTCTATAATCAAAACAGAAGGAAGAAGCTAATCCTTCGTGACCGGTCAATTACAAAGGAACAGAAGTGTATCGAAAGATACAGAAAGGAGAAAGGCCATGAATACCATGTATGATGCAGTTATGAAAATGGAACAGCTCTTGGGCGTGTATGAAAGACTGATTGACGATCTTGCCGGCTACATGAAGGAAAACGGCATTGATTACACCAATGATGATTCCGTACATCCGGCCATCATGCTCTACTCCGAGGCGGGACGCATTTATTCCAGGCTCCTGCGGACGAGAAAGATAGAAGATCTTCTCCGCATGGAAGGGGAATATAACTTGATGAACGGCATGGTGAATGAAATGAAAGCGGGCGCCTGGGCAAATCTCTCGGGCGAGGATGTTTCCCGCAAGGTCATGTAACATGAAACCTCAGAGGCGTATGTCTGAAAAAGGGGCATACGCTTTTTGAGTGGCAGAGAAATAAAATTCCATCAGAAAGGCGCTTCCGTCTGCCGCCGCAGGGCGATAAGCGAAAGCGCTTTTTGCTGTGTGCAGTTTTGGGTGATAGAACATAACACGTTTTATCCTTGTAAGGCCCATTCTTGCCACTGTACTTAATGATAGAGGATGGTAAGACATCATCCTGAACGAATGTGAAGGATCTGCTGTTGTGGTGAGGAAATCGGTAAGATGTCATCAGCGTAATAGATTCTTCACTCTGTCTCACTGTCTCGTTTACCAAATTTCCCACACAGCATTCTTGTCTCCGCTCAGAATGACGGCGGACAGCAAGGCGTCATCTGGAAGCGAATGTGAAGGATCTGCACCCGTGATGAGGCAAGCCTTTTTTCAAGAAGGCATTGTTGATTTCCAAAAACCGGAATCCGGCCTTCGCCGGCTGAAAACATCTTGGCAGCAAAAAAGAGTACCTGATGTCTGAAACCACAGGTACCCTTTTTTGATTAAATTCAATGGTTTATTTCCGTTTCTTTTCTCGGATGGGCGATGGTCCGGTAGCCTTCCACGGCAAGAATCAGGGCGAGGATGACGAGGAGCGAACCAATGATGACCTGTGCGTAGGGCCCCCAGCCGGCGGCGCCTGCCATGATGATGCCAATCTGGTTTTTCACGATAAGGGAAAGCGAGCAGATGGTGACGAGGAGCATGAAACTCATGGGGAAGAGAAACATTTTATTGTTCTTTCCTGCGTTGCCGAGCCATGCGGCGACAGCAAGGAGACCGATGGCGGCAAGAAGCTGGTTAGCCGCGCCGAAGAGTCCCCAAATCTTGGCAAATCCGCCCATGCCGAGAGAGATGCCGAGAATGACGGTGATAATGGTCGCAAAATACGGATTCACCATGAGTTTGCGGAACCCGTCCTTGACATCTTTCGGGTTTTCGCCTGGTTCGAGCCAGAATTCTTGGAACATGAAGCGTGCCAGCCTGGTGGCGGTATCAAGAGAAGTCAGGCAGAAAGCGGAGTAAGTAAGGACAAGAAGGGTGTACATGATGTTTTTCAGTCCTTCAAATCCCGGAATGGCAGCGACCATGGCGGCGATCCCGCCCGCAAAGATATCCGTCGCGCCATGGGTATGGCCTGTGACACGGGCATAACCGATTGCACAGAGAGTGATGATGGCGAGTACGCATTCCAAAAGCATACCGCCGTAAGCGATAGGCTTTGCATCCGATTCTTTATCAAGCTGTTTGGACGTCGTCCCCGAAGAAACAAGGGAATGGAAGCCGGAAATAGCACCGCATGCAACGGTAGTGAACAAAATCGGGAAGAGGAACTGCGTTCCGTTTGCGTTGTTGATGGTGAAGCCCGCAAAAGCGGGGAAGACTTTTTCATCAATGGTCGGATGAGCGCCGACGATGCCGATGACGGCGACGATGAGCATTGCGTAGAGAAGGAACGAACTGAGGTAGTCACGAGGCTGGAGAAGGATCCAGACAGGGGTGACCGAAGCGATGGTGATATAAATGCCGACAAGGATCATCCATGTATTCATGGAGAAATAGAACGGATGGAAATTCATGCCGACGGCCATGCACAGAACGATCCCCCCGACGCCGAGGATGGAAGAAATGACCATCGGCGTGTGGCGGCGGTATACGGCAAAACCGAAAACGATAGCGATGAGGATAAACATGATTGAAACCATGGCGACAGATGCTTTTGTCGCGCTGGCCGCCATGTCGAGAACGCCGTCCTTATAAGTCGCGCCGAAGGTGGAAGCCACGATAGCGGCAAAAGCGGCCACTACAAGGATCAGTGTGAGGTATGAGAAGATGATGAAAAGCTGTTTTGCCCTTTTTGACATATTCAGGGAAATGATTTCACCGATGGATTTGCCCTGATGGCGGATAGAGGCAAAAAGCGCGCCGAAATCATGGACACCGCCGAAGAAGATGCCGCCAATCAGTACCCAGAGGGTGACCGGCAGCCAGCCGAACATGGCCGCGCCGATCGGCCCCGTAATGGGTCCCGCGCCGGCAATGGATGAGAAATGATGGCCCATGAGGATGGGCGCTTTAGCGGGAACGTAATCCACGCCGTCTTCCATGGTGTGGGCGGGCGTAGGATGATTTCCTTCGTTTACTCCCCACTGTCTGGCGACCCAGCCGCCGTAAAAAACGTAGCCGCAGAACAGAACGGCGATACTGATCAGCAAAAGTACAAGCGTGTTCATGCTATTCCCCCTTTGTAATTAACTCCTGAAAAATATTTTTTAGGTTCTTTTTCATGCATCGTCCGCTTTTATTAAAATAGAGCGAACGCTTTTCCATATCCAGGCAGCCTGTGTGAAATTCCAGCCAGCCGTGGAGTGAAAAGCGGAATGTTTTATAGATGCGGCAGTTTTCTACCGCTTTCCGTGCCGCATCGTCCACCTTGCCGCAGATAAAGACAGGTGAGACATAGGTGTACATATGGCCCGAACCGATATGGGCCATTTCCATGCCGGCATTATAAGCGTAATCGCGGCACCTTTCAAAAAGATCCGCAGTCAGATGATCGGCGGTGAAAAGAAATATGAACTCTTCCTGATTGGCGGACCAGATTTCATTGGATTTGAGAAATAAGTGCTGGCCTGTTTTTTCATAATATTCGCAGACAGCGGCGAGACCGTTTCTTTCATCTTCCCGGAAAGGAGAGAGCTTTACCGCTTCTCTGAGATTCCGGCCTTCCTCCAATGGCGGTGAGATGCCTCCGTCAAAACGCGTAATATTATAAAAACGCCGGTAGCTTTTCAGCAGCCGTTCCACAGCATTTTCTTTTTTGTTTTCCATAGAACAGCCTCAAATGAATAATTTCTATGAAGTAAAAATAATTTCTATGAAGTAAATATATACAATAATAATCAAAAAAGATATTAAATATATAGTAATACGTCTTGTAAAAGATTTCAACCATTATTGGACATTAAATTACTATAAAAATATTTTAAAGAACTGAACGGGTGAATAATAGTACCTTTATATTATATAGAGAAAGAATAATGGCTGTCTTTAAAAGGGAAAGGAGCTCGGTGGAAAGAGCGTCTTCCGGAAGGAAGATTTCTTTCATGGGAGAAATATTTCCGGGGCGCTGCCTGAGGAATACTATATTTGTCAATTCAGCTTTTTTGTAATACACTGGAATTCATAAAGAAAGAGAGGATATTCTAATGAAAATAAGCGTTGCGCCATCCTTATTTGACCGGATCCCCGGGCTTTGTATCGGAATCGTCGCTGTCCGCGCGGCAGATAACGCGGCAGCAAATATGGAAGCAGAAGCTTTTCGCCGCCGCTGCTGCACGGAAGCCAATTTGCTGCTGAAAATGGATCCCGCCCTGGCGGAAAAGGAACTGGAAGATTACAGGGAGATTCTTTCTGCTGCCGGTGTTAAAGAAGGCAGGACGGCTGTAGAAAAAGTATTTGCCGAGTACAGAAAACTTCTCGGTGTTTCTGCTGCGGAGGGCGTGCCCGAAGATCCGGAGATCCTTTTGCAGCCGAAGAAAGCGACCCTTGATGAGCTGGCGGGCTCCGACGCGCTGCCGCCGGTCAATCCGATTATGGATATCATTCGGGGCGGCATGCTGAAATTTCATGTAGAAATCCATGCTTATGATATGGGAAACAGGAAGACTCCTTTGGAGATACAGAAAGCAGGCCGTACGTTTTCCGTCAATTTGGGAGATAAAGTCTGCACGGCCGACTGGCTCTGCCGTGATGAAGAAGCAGGGGCGGTTACGGAAGATACGGAAAATATTCTTGTCCTCATCACAGGAATGAAAGGGAACCGCAGAAAAGTGGCGGCTGCAAGAAATGAACTGGCGCGGCGCATGAAATCCGCTTTTGACAGGGCGGTGGAGGTGGGCTGGCTGGAAGGAAAGGAGACGGAATTTACTACGGAAATTTAAATTCGAGATATTCCGTGAAGAATTATGAAATACGCTGCTATCGATTTTGAAACGGCTTACTGGGGGCCGGGGAGCGCCTGCTCGCTCGGTATTTCCGTGAGCGACGGCAATGAAATTACGGAAGAATGGTATCGTCTGATCAGACCGTACCGCATGAATTTCGATCCCATCTGTATGCGGGTGAATGGAATTTATCCTGATGACGTGGAAAAGGAACCGGCTTTTCCGGCGTTTTGGAAAGAGGTGGCAGAGCGGCTGGAAGGAAGTATCGTTTTCGCCCACAATGCCCGCTTCGATATGGGCGTCCTTGCGTCAGTGCTGGATGTATATGATTTGCCGGATATTCATTTCCTGTATGGAGATACGGTGGCGGTTTCCAGAATGCTTTGGAAAGAATTGCCGAATCATAAATTGGATACCGTAGCCGGCAGTCTTGGCTATGATTTCAATCACCATCAGGCGCTGGATGATGCACGCGCCTGCGAAATGATCGTGCGGAAAGCAGTAGAAAAGACGGAGGCAGCGACAATAAAAGAAATGATGGCACGTCTGAAGCTGCCGCTGAAAAAGTTCGCAGTGAAGAGGACGCATGTGCCCGGCAGTACAGGGCTCACTGCACCGGTGCTGTGGCGCAGTAAGGCAAGATAAAAACCGATGCGTACGAAGAAAATAAGTACACATCGGTTTTTCTTTTTTAAAATTCTATGGAGAGCCCCACTTTGAGCTGTTCCGCCATGGATCCCAGTTTTCCTTTCAGGAGGGCGAAAGCGCGGTCACCTGTGCAGTGGCCTGTATAGACGGATTCTATGCCTGTTTCTCTGATTTGCTCTGCCAGCCTGAGGATTTCTTCATCAGTTTTGTTGAACAGGTGGAAGCCGCCGATCAGGGAGAAAACCTTTTTTTCGGGGAAGGTTTCTGAAACTTCCCGGATGATGTCCGCCGCGCCGGCGTGGGAACAGGAACTGAAGATGACGAGTCCTTTTTCCGTCTCAAGGACAAGACTTTGCTCATGGTCAAAGTTATCGGGAAGGAAGCCGCCGTTTTTCTTCTGATACATCTGCTCCCGCTCACCGATTTTTTCCCGGTTCTTCCGCTTATGGGCGACTGCATATACGCCGTCACACAGGGCGGCATCGCCGTTTGCATAAATCAGTCTGTCCTGATAGGCGGTAAGAAGATCTTTGGGGATGCCGATGTATCTGAAACGGCCCTCTTCATAGGCGTAGCAGTTTTCTGCGCATGATTTCTGCAGATAAAATTTGGCATGCCTGTTTCTTTTGAAGAAATATTCCATGCCGTTGGCGTGGTCATAGTGCGCATGGGAAAGAATGCCGAAGTCTATATTTTCCAGCGGGATATCCATGGCTTTCGCGTTTTCCACAAAAAGAGCCGATGCACCGGTATCAAGTAAAATCTTTTTATTTTCATACTCAATATAGATTGACAGGCCCCATTCGCCTGCCAGCGGACCTTCTCCGATATTGTCCGCGAGGACGGTGGCTTTCATAGCAGCTGCTCCTTTCGTATATGAATTTCTTTTCCCCGCCGAAAATCAATTATAAACAAACGATGGAATAGAAAAGATGCTGCACGAAGTGCAGCCGGATCTTATGGAAAATTATTTGGCGCCGTGCAGGATTTCTTTCAGGTATTCGTTATTTTTTTCCTGCGGACGGGAAGCATTGTCCAGGAGGATGTCCACATACCGTTCCAGTGTGGCTGCATCGGTATAGCGGGTAATAAAAGAATTTTTACTGTTGCTTTCCAAAATGATAGGGAATTCCACAGCAGAGAAAATCTGCATACATTTCAATTCCAGATCACGGCGGTCCGTATATCCTGTGATGGCCGCCATATTTTCAATGACTTTCTCCCAGCTCTGGTCGTGGAGAAGGTTCAGATAAATGAAATAGGTCTCCCTCGCGTCAGTGCTGGATGGGCTGGAGATGGAGCGGAAGAGGGCGGGGTGCTTATGGGCGAGGGCAAAGTATCCGAGGATGTACTTTTTCATCCGTTCTGTCGGCGAAAGCCGGGAATCATCAAGAACGGAAACGACATTTTCCAAGGCACTCATCATGTACTCCAAAGCGGCGCCGATGAGTTCTTCTTTAGAACCGAAGTAGTAACGCACAGCGGCGATATTTACATTTGCTTCTTTCGCGATGGTTCGCACGGTGGCTGCCTTGAATCCTTTTTCACGGAGGATGCGGGCGGTTATGGCGACCATCTTTTCTTTCATCTGCTCACCTTTGCCGGTGAGTTTTTTTTGAGTCATAATACTTTTCCTTTCCTGGCGCTGATTGTATTTCTGATAAAGGGAAGAGTTTTCTCATGAGTCTCTTTTTCTGTAAGGGAGTTCATCATCAGTTTCAGCCGGTTTTCCTGATTGGCTTCGCTGGCGCTGGCGTCGCAGTCCAGCGGAAGGAATACGGCTTCCGGATAAGCCATATGGAGCTTGTGGATCATGCCTTCTCCCGTGATGTGGTTCGGCAGGCAGCCGAAGGGCTGGAGGCAGATGATGCCGCGGCATCCATGATGGAGAAGATCCGTCATGTCAGCGGTGAGGAACCATCCTTCGCCGGCGCGGTTGCCGAGAGAGAGGAACCGGGCGGCTCGTTTGGCCAGCCGCGTGATATTGGTAATCTCGTGGAAACGTTTGGAAATTTTGACTGCTTTTTCCAGAGGGCGGCGGTACCATTCCAAAAGATAGCGGCCAAAGGTATCTTTCAAGTTGTCGCTGAATGTGCCGTCCAGGTGCTTCCATTGAAAATGGCTGTCTAAAAGCCCATAGAGGAAGAAATCCAGCATGCCGCTTGTTTCCGCTTCACCGCCGTTGGCTTCGATGGAGCGGACGATATCATTGGAAGCGATGGGGCTAAATTTGACGTATATTTCTCCCACGATACCGATCCGGGGCCGCCGTTCCATTTTATTTAACGGGAGGCGGTCAAAGTCTTTGACAAGATGGTAAATGTTTTGTGCAAAGCGATGGAAGGAGCATCCTTTTATCAGTGATTTACAGCAGATATCCTGCCATTTCCGGTAGAGCGTTTCCGCGCTACCCGGGGATTTTTCATAAGGCCGTGTCCGGTAAAGGCATTGCTGGAGGGCGTCTCCATAAATAGCGGCTTTGATGAGGCGGCGGATCAGCGTAAAGGTGAGCCTGAATCCGCTTTGCGGCTCCAGATTCCGGGTGTTGAGGGAAATGACGGGGATCCGGGAAAGTCCGGCGTCATCCAGTGCTTTATGGAGAAAGCCGATATAGTTGGATGCCCGGCACGCGCCGCCCGTCTGGGAAAGTATGACGGCTGTCCTGCTTAGGTCATATGTTCCGGAAAGCAGGGCGCGCATCAGGGAACCGATGGTGATGATGGCCGGATAGCAGGCGTCATTATTTACAAAAGAGAGTCCGGTATCGATATCCGCCCTGACCGGCGGAAGCACTTCTACATTATACCCTGCGGAACGGACAGCGTCACGGATAAGCGGAAAGTGGATGGGGGACATTTCCGGCGCCAGAATAGTGAATGTGCCCCGCATTTCAGGGGTAAATTCCGCTTTCGGATACAGGATGGGCGCCACAGATCCTTTTTCCTGCATCCGTTCTCCGATGGCGGCCTTGAGCGAGCGCAGGCGGATGCGGACCGCACCGAGGTTCATGCTTTGATCGATTTTCAGGGAGGTGTAGAGCCGGTTTCTTTTAGACATGATCTCCTGCACCTGGTCGGTGACAACCGCATCGAGGCCGCAGCCGAAGGAATTGAGTTCCACCAGTTCCAGATCGGCATGGCGGGTGACATAGTCGGCGGAGCGGTAGAGACGGCTGTGCCAGGTCCATTGGTTCAGTACGCGGAGAGGGGGAAACTTGCTGCCCTGCATCATGGCAATGCCGTCTTCGGAAAGGACGGCCATTCCCAGCTGGTTGATCAGATCGGGGATGCTGTGGTTGATCGCAGGGTCTGCATGGTAGGGCCGGCCGGCCAGCACGATTCCGATAAGTTTCTTCTCTTCGATTTCCTGCAGGATACGTTGCGTTTCCAGATACAGCTGCATCTTGTATTCTTCTCTCGCGGCTTCTGCTTTACGCTGGGCGGCGGCAATTTCACTGCCGGATATTTTGAAGGGTCTGAAAATCCGTTTCAATATTTTATGCAGTTTTGCAGGATGATGGAGCGGCAGGAAGGGATGGAGAAAGCGGGTGCCGTATTTCGTGAAGATTTCATCCATATTGGCCTGGATGGTTTCCGGGTAGGATGTGACCATGGGGCAGTGGAAGGAGTTGGCTCCGCCTTCATCGGGGCCTTTGTCGACGCAGGGGTACCAGATGAAATCCGGTTTTCTCCCGGCCAGGTCATAGATGTGGGCATGGGACAATTTGACGGGGAAGCATTCGGAGTAGGAAGGTATGGTTTCCATGGCTTCGGTGGGGATGCCGCGGATCTGTCCGGAAGAAGTGATGACACGGTAGCCGAGATCGGTAAAAAAAGCATGCCAATAAGGGAAATCCTCGTACATATTCATCGTCCTGGGGATACCCACGGTTCCTCTTGCGGCTTCCTTGGGGGACAGGCTCTTCCGGTTGAAAATTTTGTCATATTTCCAGCGGTATATATTGGGCAGGGAGGAATGGGGCGCTGTCTTTCCGGTGAGCATGATGGAGGCGCCTCTTTCGCAGCGGTTGCCCGTGACAAATGACCGGCCATCATGGAAGCGGATGATCGTGACCATGCAGTGGTTGCCACAGCCGGGGCAGCGTTTCGCCTCTTTTGAAAAAGAAAGGGAGGCAAGGCCATCCGGCGCGATAAGTGTCGTGGCGTGGCCGGCAGGGCAGCGGTCCCGTGTGATGAGAGCAATTCCGTAAGCGCCCATGAGTCCTGCCACGTCAGGGCGGACGACTGTGCAGCCAAGAAGTTTTTCCAGCGCGCGGAGAACGGCGTCATTATAAAAAGTGCCGCCCTGCACTACGATTTTTTTACCCAATTCGGAAGCATCGCGGAGACGGATGACCTTGTACAGCGCGTTTTTGATGACGGAGTAGGAAAGTCCGGCGGAAATGTCGGCGATAGAAACGCCGTTTTTCTGTGCTTCCCGTACACGGGAATTCATGAATACCGTACAGCGGGAGCCAAGATCGGCAGGGTGGCCGGCGGTGAGAGCCAGTTTTGAAAATTCCCTGATGTCCATCCCCAATGATTGTGCGAATGTATCGAGGAAAGATCCGCAGCCGGACGAACAGGCTTCATTCAGCAGAATTTCATCAACAGCGCCATCCTTGATGCGGCAGCATTTCATATCCTGCCCGCCGATATCCAAAATGGTGGTGACATCCGGAAGGAAGTGGCGGGCGCCACGGTAGTGCGCCATGGTTTCTACTTCTCCTGTATCCGCCCGGATAGCTTGGCGGATGAGTTCCTCTCCATAGCCGGTCACGCCGGCACCGCAGATATAAGCAGCGGGGGGAAGTTTATCATATAAGTCACGAAGAATTTTTTTGGTGCTGTCCAGAGGGGTGCCCTTGTTTCCCGCGTAATATTCATAAAGAATGCAGTTGTCTTCGTCAAGAAGAATGGCTTTGATCGTTGTGGAACCGGCATCTATGCCGAGCCAGCAGGGGCCCTTCGCGTCCGCGATATTTTCCCTCGGCGCATGGAAACGGGCGTGGCGCTCCGTGAAGCGGCGGTACTCCTCTTCATCAGCAAAAAGGGGATCCATGGTTTTAGATGATCCCAGATCCACATCGGTTTTCTTTCGTACATCAGAAAGCCAGTGCTCCAGGTCCAGCGGACGGTCGTGCATGGCAGAAACAGCGGCGCCGATGGCGACATATAGTTCACCGTGTTCAGGAATGATCATATCTTCATCTGCTATGGACAGGGTCTTTTGGAAACGGTCACGGAGGGCGGGAATGAAAGTCAGAGGCCCGCCGAGAAAAGCGACTTTCCCGCGGATAGGCCGCCCGCAGGCGAGACCGAAAATCGTCTGGTTGACCACGGACTGGAAAACGGAAGCGGCGATATCTTCGTGGGCGGCACCTTCATTTAAAAGGGTCTGGATATCTGTTTTAGCAAAGACACCGCAGCGGGAGGCGATGGGGTAGATCCGTCGGAAATTTTTTGCAAGTGCGCCCAAACCTGCCGCATCGACTGAAAGCAGGGATGCCATGCGGTCAATAAAAGCACCCGTGCCGCCGGCACAGGCGCCGTTCATCCGCTGATCTACACTGCCGCGGAGATATGTGATTTTTTCATCTTCTCCGCCGAGCTCGATGATGATATCCGTTTCGGGATGGAATGTGCGGATGGCTTTTGTTTCCGCCAGAATTTCCTGGCAGAAAGGAAGTCCCATCAGTTGGGACAGCCCCATGCCGCCGCTTCCGGAGACAGAGGCTGTGATGCGGTATCCGGGGAATGTCTGCTGAAGTTCGGAAAGCAGTGCCTCCGTAGCGTGCCGGATATCCGACATATGCCGTGCATATCGCCCGAAAACCAGCTTGAGGTATGGAGATAGGGCGGCTACTTTGACAGTAGTGGAGCCGATATCGATACCTACATGGAGAACAGGTTTCATAAATAGCCTCCCAAAGAATCCCGAAGTTGCGAAAAGAAGTAAAGGAATGGGCGGGAACAGGTCATAATACAATTTCCGCCGCATGTTTATAAATTCCGGCGCTTCCTGCAGGAATGGCAGAGACGGGAAACGCGTGACAATAACTTATGATAGATTCGCATATGCGAAACCGGTTAACTTAATTATAACAGAGCGGAAGGGTATATAGAACGCTATTATCCGTTTTTACAAGGTATTGTCTGAGAAAATATAAATAATAGTAAAAAGAAGCAGGCGTATAAAATGAAAGGCAAGTCTTTGGAACAGAAAGATGTACAGAATGAAAACAAAATGAGAGGGAATGTTTGGAAATTCCTGTGGACACCGAAATCCGGACAAATAAAAATGCCTGCCGCAAGACAGGCGTAAGGATTTTCCTTTTCAGGGAAGAAGAGGAAGAAGCTCTTTGATGGAGCTGATGAAATGGATGTTTTCCCATTCATCGGCAGTGATAAATTCTGCAGATTTCCAGTTTTCAAAAAGCGCGCGGAGAGGATCATAAATTCCTTCAATATTCGCGATGATAATGGGCGGACGATTTGTTTCTTCCGTGTAAATATGGTAATGGACAGCGGTGTCTGCAAATTCTTCCAGTGTCCCGAATCCTCCGGGAAGGATAAGGAAAGCATCGCCGGCTTCAATCATTTTCCGTTTTCTTGCCATCAGATCAGGCACCTCGATGAGTTCCGTAATGAGGCGGTGCGCCTGTTCAGCGGCAATGAATACTTCGGGAATGATTCCTACGACTTTTCCGCCGGCTGCCAGGGCGGCATCTGCAGCGATACCCATGAGGCCCACACTTCCTCCTCCGTAAATCATGGTATAGCCGTTTTTTGCCAAAAGCTCTCCTGCCATTCCGGCAAAGGCTGTGTGGGCAGGATTGATTCCGTAACGCGAACCGCAGTAGACGGATACGTTTTTTCCTTTTTCCATATAAAATCCTTTCTTTATTGTTGAAATACTTTCTTTCTATCCTACTGGAGTGAGATAAACTTTGCAACTTGCAGCGGATACGGAAAGAATACGAATATTTTGCAAAGCAATTTATATGTGTATATAAAAAATATCGATAATAAATTTTGATGTGGTCTTCTCTGTTTTTTTAAAAATTTTTTATATTTATTTAAATACGTAAGACGTGGAGAAAAATCGGGAGGGACGGTTTCTATTACTCTTTTCCGGATAGAAAGGGATAAACACATAAATGATACGCCCGAGACCGTTGTAAAAGAGTTCGGCATGAATACAGGAGAAATGCATCGTCATTTTGTTGACACTGCATAACCGTGATGATATAATTCCAATGTTGCGTGAAATTTGAAAGTAACAGGAGAGGTAAGTTCATGACATTAGATGAATTAAAGGCATCCGCTTTCGTAGTGGGGCTGAAAGAAACAGAGCGGGCCATTGACAGAGGCGAGGCAGGCCATGTTTTCATCGCGTCGGACTGTGATGACCGTATTTCACTGCCCCTTCGCAATGTCTGCGCGAAAGCGGGAATTTCCGTGACAGATGATTTCACGAAAAAAGAAATCGGCAGAGCCTGCGGTATCAAGGTCAAAGCCGCATCCGCCGCCGTACTTGCATCCCGGTAACATCTGCGGAGAAAGGCAATCCTGTCAGAGGACGGATCCGTTTTCCAAGAGATAATATCTCGGCAGATCAATTATAAATATCCCTTTATGGAAAGGAGGTGCCCCATTGCCGACAATTAATCAGCTCGTTCGCAAAGGTCGCGAAGTTTTGGCAACCAAAGCGAAGACACCGGCTCTGAAACAGTCCCCGCAGAAACGCGGTGTCTGCACAAGAGTTTACACAGCTACACCGAAGAAGCCGAATTCCGCTCTTCGTAAAGTAGCCCGTGTGCGCCTGACCAACGGAATCGAAGTTTCCGCTTATATTCCGGGCGAAGGCCATAACCTGCAGGAACATAGCGTCGTCCTCATCAGAGGCGGCCGTGTTAAGGATCTTCCAGGTGTTCGTTATCACATCATCCGCGGCGCGCTTGATACAGTAGGTGTATCCGGCCGTCAGCAGGCCCGTTCCAAGTACGGAGCCAAACGTGAAAAAGCAAAGAAATAATCTCTGCCATTTAATGTGATTAACAAACGATTATAAGGAGGAAATTAACAATGCCGAGAAAAGGTGCTGTTCCGAAGCGTGACGTACTGCCGGATCCAGTGTATGGAAATAAGACAGTTACACGTTTCATCAATAAAGTTATGCTTGACGGCAAAAAGGGCGTTGCAGAATCTATCGTATATGGAGCCCTTGATATTTGCCGCAGCAAATTGGACAAAGAACCGATCGAAATTTTCGAACAGGCTCTCAATAATGTAATGCCGGTATTGGAAGTACGTGCCCGCCGTGTCGGTGGTGCCAACTACCAGGTGCCGGTTGAAGTTCGCGCAGAACGCCGTCTGACCCTCGGTATCCGCTGGATGGTCAACTATTCCCGTCTGCGCAGCGAACGTACCATGGAGGAACGTCTGGCAGGAGAACTGATGGATGCTTTCAACAATACGGGCGCAGCAGTAAAGAAGAAAGAAGATACACATAAAATGGCTGAAGCCAATAAGGCTTTTGCCCATTATCGCTGGTAATTGATAAGGAGCAAATATCGTGGGCAGAGAATATCCGCTTGAAAAAACAAGAAATATCGGCATCATGGCTCATATTGATGCCGGCAAAACAACCACCACGGAACGTATCCTGTTTTATACCGGCGTAAACCATAAGATCGGCGAAGTTCATGACGGCGCGGCCACCATGGACTGGATGGAGCAGGAGCAGGAACGCGGCATCACGATCACTTCCGCTGCTACGACCTGCCATTGGAAAGGATATCGTGTCAATATCATCGATACCCCCGGGCACGTAGATTTCACAGTAGAAGTAGAACGTTCCCTCCGCGTACTTGACGGATCCGTCGCTGTATTCAGTGCGAAAGACGGTGTGCAGACCCAGTCTGAAACCGTTTGGAGACAGGCTGACCATTACCATGTACCGCGTATCGCGTTCATCAACAAGATGGATACGGTCGGCGCAGATTTCCTGCGTGCCGTAAAGACCATGGAAGACCGTCTTCATGCCAATGCGCTGGCTATGCAGCTGCCGATCGGTAAACAGGATACTTTCACAGGTATTATCGATCTTCTCGAAAGAAAGGCTGAAGTCTACCTTTCCGACGACGGCACACAGTACGAAGTACGTGAGGTTCCGGAAGATATGAAAGACCTTGTGGAAGAATACCGTGACAAAATCATTGAAAAGGCTGCAGAAGGCGACGACGCCCTGATGGAAAAATACCTTGAAGGCGTTGAACCGAGTATTGAAGAAGTTAAAGCTTCTATCCGCAGGCAGACTCTTAACTGTGACCTGTTCCCCGTATTCTGCGGTTCCGCATACAAGAACAAAGGCATCCAGATGCTTTTGGATGCGGTATTGGATTACCTGCCGGCACCGACCGATGTTCCCGCTGTTAAAGGGACAGACCCGAAGACCGGTGAAGAAATAACCCGTGAATCCAGTGACGAGGCACCGATGGCGGCTCTCGCATTCAAAATCATGGCTGACCCGTTTGTCGGCAAACTGGCATTCTTCCGTGTATACTCCGGGATTATGAAGCAGGGAACTTACATCCTGAATTCCACAAAAGGAAAGAAGGAACGTGTAGGCCGTATCCTCCAGATGCATGCGAACAACCGCAAGGAAATCGAATGCGCCTACTCCGGTGATATCGCCGCTGCGGTAGGGTTTAAGGATGTTACCACAGGGGATTCCCTCTGCGATGAAAACCATCCGATTATTCTGGAAAAAATGGAATTCCCGGAACCGGTTATTTCTGTTGCCGTTGAACCGAAGACAAAAGCTGACCAGGAAAAGATGGGCACCGCCCTTCAACGCCTGGCGGAAGAAGATCCGACATTCAAAGTGCATACAGATCCGGAAACCAACCAGACCATTATTTCCGGTATGGGTGAACTTCATCTGGACATCATCGTTGACCGCATGAGACGTGAATTCAAAGTAGAATGTACTGTAGGCAAACCGCAGGTTGCTTACCGTGAAACCATCCGTAAAACGGTGGAAGCGGAAGGCAAGTTTATCCGCCAGACCGGCGGACACGGTCAGTACGGCCACTGCTGGCTCCGCCTTGAACCGATGGAAGCGGGCAAAGGATTTGAATTTGCCAATGAAGTCGTCGGCGGTGTCATTCCGAAAGAGTTTATCAACCCGATCCAGGCCGGCGTAGAAGCGGCTATGGAAGACGGTGTCGTTGCAGGCTATCCGATGGTCGATATCAAAGTTACCGTTTATGACGGTTCCTACCATGATGTCGACTCCTCTGAAATGGCATTTAAGGTGGCAGGCTCCATGGCGTTCAAGGAAGGCGCGAAGAAGGCGGATGCCGTTCTTCTCGAACCGTACATGAGCGTAGAAGTAGATGTTCCCGAAGAATACATGGGAGACGTTATCGGCGGCCTCAATTCCCGCCGCGGACGTATCGAAGGCATGGAATCTGAAAACGGTGAATCCAGAATCAAAGGGTTCGTTCCGCTTTCCGAAATGTTCGGTTATGCGACCGGACTCCGCAGCGCTACACAGGGGCGCGGCACCTTCACAATGACATTTGATCACTATGAAGAAGTTCCGAAGGCAATTTCTCAGCAGATTACTGAAGAACGTCTGGGTAAGAAATAATTTAAAAGGAGAATTTAAAATGGCAAAAGCACATTATGAAAGAACCAAACCGCATGTAAACATCGGTACCATCGGACACGTCGATCACGGTAAAACCACCCTGACCGCGGCCATCACCAAAGTACTGGCTGAAGAAGGCAAAGCAAACTTCCTGGACTACGCGTCCATCGATAAAGCACCGGAAGAAAGAGCGCGCGGTATCACCATCAATACATCCACTGTAGAATATGAAACCGAAAACCGCCACTACGCACACGTAGACTGCCCGGGCACGCCGACTATGTAAAGAACATGATCACCGGCGCGGCACAGATGGACGGCGCAATCCTGGTCGTATCCGCAGCAGACGGCCCGATGCCCCAGACCCGTGAACACATCCTTCTTGCCAAGCAGGTAGGCGTACCGGCCATCGTCGTATTCCTGAACAAAGCAGACCAGGTAGACGATCCGGAACTGATCGACCTCGTAGAAATGGAAATCCGCGACCTGCTGTCCTCCTATGACTTCCCCGGCGATGAAGTGCCGATCATCGTAGGATCCGCACTGGGAGCGCTGAACGGGAACGCGGAAGACGAACAGAAAATCCGTGACCTGATGAAAGCCGTAGACGAATACGTACCGACACCGCAGCGTGACACCGACAAACCGTTCCTGATGCCTGTAGAAGACGTATTCACCATCACCGGACGCGGCACCGTAGCGACAGGCAGAGTAGAACGCGGCACCGTCAAAGTAGGGGACGCTGCAGAAATCGTAGGACTGCAGGACGAACCAACCCAGACCGTAATCACCGGCGTAGAAATGTTCAGAAAGACCCTTGACCAGGCCATGGCAGGGGACAACATCGGAGCCCTGCTCCGCGGGATCGACCGTACGGACATCGAAAGAGGGCAAGTACTGGCAAAACCGGGAACCGTACACCCGCATACAGAATTCACGGCGCAGGTATACGTCCTGACCAAAGACGAAGGCGGCCGCCATACGCCGTTCTTCAACGGATACCGTCCGCAGTTCTTCTTCAGAACGACAGACGTAACAGGCGACATCAACCTGCCGGAAGGAGTAGAGATGTGCATGCCTGGGGACAACATTGAAATGAGCGTAAAACTCATCACCCCGATAGCGATGGAAGAAGGGCAGCGTTTCGCAATCCGTGAAGGTGGCAGAACCGTAGGCGCAGGTGTTGTTGCCAAGATTACAAAATAATCTGCTTAATCAGTGCATAGCATAAATATGAAAAGAATCTCGCTTTGGAAACAGTGGGATTCTTTTGCGTACCGTTTTATTTATTGGAGAATGAATATAATATATCACGGCTTATATTATGATATAATTAGCGAGGATAAAATGTTTTTGATTAAGATTGAAATATAAACAGTTTAAATAATATTGAGAGAATAATGGTGAAATGGCTGCCGGTTATAGCGGCGGGTTTGATTTTCTTTCAGGCTGCGCGCCGGTTGTGAAAGAAAATGGGAAAACAATGCCCCGTATCGACGGAGAAGCGAAAATAGAATGGAACAGGGAAAAATATCCTCTTGCTGTGGAGATGCTGAACTCTCATGGGGAGAAGGAGCGGCAGGTGTTCTATTCTCCGCCAAAGAGAGTGGCGGCGGTCTGGCAGAACTCCATAGAAACACTGCTGGCTCTTGGGGTAGGGGATCGTATCATTGCGGGAATGGGCGTCCCTGACAGGAAGTATATCCGTGAGGAGTATCAGGCAGGTTATGAAGCGATTCCTTATAAAAGCCTGGAAAACCTTGATCCGGAAACAATCATGATGATGAGGCCTGACTTCATTGCAGGCTGGAGTTCCACCTTTACCGACAAGGTTCTCCGCAGTACGGAATTTTGGAATGAACGCGGCGTGCATACCTATATTTCCCAAAACTCCGATCCGGCAAACAGGAACCGCACCATTGAAAATGAGTATGCCGATATTTTAAATCTGGGGAAAATATTTGACAGGGAAGAAAAAGCGGAAAGCCTTGTCAAAGAAATGAAAGATGAAATCTCCCGCGCCGCCGGGCAGGCAACTCTTACAGGGAAACATCCCGCGTTCTCATCATCGAGTTTATGGGATCGGATATCAGTGTCTACGGGGAGGAAACTCTTGCAGGCGATATCCTCAGAAGAATGAACGGCGAACTGCTTGCATCCGGACAGCAGCAAATCAGTAAGGAACAAATCATAGAAATGGATCCGGATGCCATATTCGTCATCCTTATCGAAGGGGATTATGATCATCCAAAGCAGAAACTGGATATACTCTATCATGAACAAGCGCTCCGGGATGTACGCTGTATTCGTGAGAAACGGGTTTATCCGCTGCCCTGTATTCTGTCTACTCATCGGGGATAAGGACTTTGACGGCATACGATATATAGGAAAAGGTTTGTATCCCGATTTATATAAGGAGCAATAAATGAAATTTTTAAAACACTGGGGTTTACCATGATTCTTATTGCGCTTGCTTTCCTCCTCGCAGCGCTCTTTGGGGCTCAGCATCGGCACGGTTAAACTGCCGCTTGATCAGATCTACAATTCTGTTTTGGAGCAGCTTATGGGGATCTGCCCATTGAGGCTGTGGGCCGTGGGCCGGTTCATGATATTGTATGGCTTCTCCGTCTGCCCCGCCTTGTCCTTGCAGCGCTTATTGGCTGCGGACTCGCTGTCTGCGGCGTTATTATGCAGGCTATCGTAAAACCCTCTGGCGGACCCTACATTTTAGGCATATCCTCCGGTGCGTCCCTTGGAGCCACCTCTGCCATCCTTTGGGGATCGGGGCGTCTCTGGGACCGAACTTTGTGGGAATCAGTGCATTTATCGGCGCTTTGTTCTGTCACTGGCAGTCCTCTTCATATCCAACCTTGGGGCGGTCAAATTCCATGAAACTCCTCCTGGCAGGCATGGCACTCTCGGCGGTATGCAGCGCTTTTCCAGCTTCATCGTGTACTTTGCCAATAATAAGGAAGGCATGCAGAGCATTGCTTACTGGCTGATGGGAAGTCTGGCGGGGCGAAATGGAACGAACTTGCCGTCATCGCGCCAGTAATCATTGTGTCCGTCCTTTTTTTCTGGACACAGAGCCGTGTGCTGAACCTTATGCTCCTCGGCGATGAAACGGCAATCACGATGGGGACGGATCTCCACCTTTACCGCCAGTGGTATCTTCTCATCAGCTCCCTCATTGTGGGATTCGCCGTTTACGCGGCGGGGATGATCGGTTTCGTCGGACTTATTATTCCCCACGTCATGCGTATGTTCCTGGGATCTGACCACAAGAAACTCATTCCTGCCAGCGCCCTTGTAGGGGCTATATTTCTTGTCATATGCGACGGTCTCTGCCGTATCATCATCCCCCATACGGAACTGCCCATCGGCATCCTGATTTCCATGATCGGCGCGCCGTGCTTTATTTATCTCATGATTAAACGAACCTATGGATTCGGAGGGAATGACTGATGGAAATACTTGCGGAAGCAGTCCGGTTTTGCCGGCGGCAGACAGATACTCCAGGGATTGACCTGGAATTGCGGCCAAAGGAATTTTAGGTATTATCGGGCCGAACGGCAGCGGGAAGAGCACCTTCCTGAAATGCGTCTACCGCGTGCAGAAACCGACAACGGGAAAAATTTATTTCAATGGAAAAAATTAGATGAATTTTCTTATCGTGAATCAGCGCTGAAACTGGCCGTCGTGGCGCAGCACAATTTTATAACTTTGATTTTTCCGTCTTGGACGTGGTTCTCATGGGACGCTCACCCCATAAGAAAATGATGGAGCGGGACAATGCGGAAGACTATAAAATTGCGCGGGACGCCTTGCGTGTCGTAGGACTGGAAGAATTTGGCGAAAGAAACTTTTCCACTCTTTCCGGCGGAGAACAGCAGCGCGTTATACTTGCCAGAGCGCTCACGCAGCAGACGGAATGCCTTGTCCTTGATGAACCGACAAACCATCTGGATATCAAGTATCAGCTTGAAATCATGGATATCGTGAAAAGTCTGGATGTGACAGTCATAGCTGCCGTTCATGACCTGAACATCGCTGCCATGTACTGTGACCGCCTCATTGCCATCAGCGGGGAAAAGTAGCAGGTATCGGTACTCCCAGGGAACTTCTGACGGCAGAATTTATCAAAAGCTGTATGGCGTGGACAGCCGTGTAGATATAGAAGAATCTACGGGCCGGATGAATATTGTATACCTTCCGCGCCATTGGAAAAGGAAACACTTTGATGTGTTGGAGTAAAATAGTCACGGCCGGCATTATAGCGGCAGGGATCGCTCTGTTTTCAGGCTGCGGCGGAAAGACGGAGAAAATGGAAGTTTCGGAATCTCCTTCCAAAGCCGGTTTCCATCATCAATTTTACTTTTGATGGGAGTCCGTCTCGGCTTACTTTTCAAAAGTACCACAGCGGGTTGTTGTGACGCGGCCTGAAATACTGGATGTTCTTATCCGCCTGGGGTCGGCGACAAGGTGGTTGCCGCTTCTTTCCGATGAATGCGAAAGACAGGATTCCCTATTATAAAGAAAAATTCCTCATGCATTGATAGTTGAGGGGAGTTGGATAAAGAAACTGCTTTGATACAAAACCCGATTTCATTATCGGCTGGCGGATGTCATTTCGGGAGGGCATTAGGTGATGTTTCCTTCTGGAAAGAGAAAACATTCCTGTATATATTGAAGAGAATTCGGGGCCTGTTCCTGCCGTGGATCCATTTCCGCCATGTACCGTAGACAGTGAAATGAATTTTATAAGAAATATGGGAGCAATTTTGATAAGGAAGAAACGGCGGCACAGGTCATTGATGAAATCGAGTCTGTATTAAGGGAATTACAGAAAAAGCAAAGGGGAAAGACCTGTCCGAGTGCTGACCGTAGAATTTATGGGAGATAAAATAGAAGTTTTCGGTGACAAGCTGCTTTCAGGAGATATTATTAAACGTCTCGGCAGCTTCAATATAAATTATGAAGTTCCCTTTATTAGTGCGGAAGAATTAAGGACTGCTGATCCGGATGTTATATTCCTGATTTACCACGGCGGGAATACAGACAGAGAAATTGCGAAGAGTCACTTTGAAGAGGCACCGTTGTTCTATTTGCGCGCTGTACAAATGGGACGTATTTATCCGTTGGAATATAAATACGTCTGTGCCACGAATGTGAAGACCGGGGAAAGCATAGATGCCATTTATAAAGGCCTTTATGAATAAATTCAGTTTTAAGGAGAGTGTGTCATGATGAAAAGTCAAAAGAATATGGCTGCTTGCATGTGTTTTGGGAGCTATGGGAAATAGTATCGTTTCGGCCGAAGAAGCAACACCCGTCTATATGTTGGATACGGTGAATGTCACGGCGCAGGCGTATGAGAAAAAGAATTGGATACGCCTGCAGATGTTACCGTTGTCACCAGGCAGGAATTACAGGCTTCCGGTCGGGAAAATATAGCACAGGCATTAAAATATGAACGGGAATTATGGTCAGCGCCATGGGCCCGCATGACCAAAGCTGGATTACGGGAAATACAGGGTCAATCTCCGTGGCGTTACCGGTGGCACACTGGTGATGATTGACGGTATTCCTGTCAACTGGAATGGTGTCAGCCACTTAGATATGATTCCGGTCGGTGCTGTTGAAAAGTGGAAGTCGTAAAGGGCGGCGGTGCCGTACTTTATGGCAGTTCTGCTTATGGTGGCGTTATCAATGTAATTACCAGAAAAGACGGGCAGGGTTCCGTGCGTCTTGGTGCGGGGAGTGACGGTCAGAGAGTGGGCAGTGTGGCTGCAGGCAATAATAAATTAAGAGTATTCTACTCTTATGACCGCATGGGAGATCAAGGAATCATGACCGCGGTCCCATCCTCCTCGATGAAAACAGTGAATGGAAAGAAATACAAGTATGATACAGGATTTGAGAAAGTAAAAACAGGCGATGGGGATTTCCTATCGATTCACTGATGCTCTGTCAGCAAGTTACATGCATACAGAAAGAAATACTCCATCGAATACGATGCCCATCGTGCACCGGAAGTGGGCAAAATCCAGCATTTTGACTATAAGGATAAAGAGGACTTCTTAAATCTTTCTTATGATAGAAATGATTTTTCCGCGAATATATTTTATCAGGAAAGAAGTATCGACAATCCCGATTATTATGTCCATAATCCGGTAGCCCGCGAATGGGAGACCAGCAAACAGCGTTACTGGGGAACCGATTTAAAGAAGCGTTTTTATCGGGGATGACACAGCTCTGATTGGCGCTCTATACAAAGAGAATCTTATGTGGACCATAACCAAAAATTTAAGAACAGTAATACGGGTACATTGCGGGATGCGGCGAAATTTGGAACATTCGTATCAGACAATTACGCCATCTACGGATCCTATGAACATGATTTCGGACATGGGATGACAGGTATCGCAAGTTTTCGTTGGGATGCTTACCATACGGAGCGGGGAAACTTTGACGCATTCCTGCCGCAGGTTCAAATCAATAAGAAATTGAATGACAAAGAAAGCATCTACATTAATGTAGGTAAATCTTTCCGCATGCCGACCATGCGCCAGCTTTACTACAGCAGCGGCATGCTTGCTGCCAATCCGAATTTAGATCCCGAATACGGGTGGAATTATGAAGCCGGTTATAAAAAGCAAATCGGCCGAGGTATATTGAAAGCGGCTGTATTTCATATTCATCTGAATGACATGATTTCTTCCCGTAAAATTACTGTCGGCGGAAATACCGTAGCCCAGTCTTACAATGCGGCGGAATACAAAAATACAGGTGTAGAATTGTCTTACAGCGTACAGGCCAATGATCAGCTGTCCTGGTATGTAGGCGGTATCTTTGGTAATCCTAAAAGAAAAATACGGCAGCTTCCACCTGGAAAGAAACATACAGCCGTTGGCAGTTATCCACAGGTGCGGCATGGAAAGGTGATAAGGATGAAGTATCCCTCTCTGGCGTGGATCGGAAATCGAACCAGTACAAACAGTAATATCCAGGATATTGGACTCATGCTTAACTCCACGTTCCTTTATACCCATCACATCAATGATGTATTCTCTGCGTCTCTGGCAGTAGATAATATATTCGACAGAGATAACCTGACAGATGGCGGATATTACTCAGAAGGCAGGAATTATATGGTCACGGTAGACTATAAGTTTTGAGGCCTAAGAATTAGAGTCAAAGTAAAACTTCGACAATTACGTTTTCAGCAGCGTGTATTGCCGGAGTTTTTGCTGCGAGTTTGGATAGTGTGTTTTGCCGGATGGTGAACCAGCGTATAATGGTTCCCTTTATTTAATATAAGGGGATCAATGTTGATGACAGGAGATGGGTATCGTTTTACTTTTGAAAGTTCCGTGTGAATGAGAATACATTAGTAAATAAATATGTTATATTATATAAAATTTGAATTTAATTATATTTTATTGTAATATATACTATGATGATTAAAAAGGAGGCGGTCGGAATGAACAAAAGAATTTGTACTGCAGCGGCGGTATTGGCACTTACGATGTGCACTGTCCATGCGGAGGCTGTATACAACTTGGATGAAGTGATTGTTGAGGCGGACATGGACAAGGCGCGGGATGCATTTGGAGATATTGTTACAGAGCAGTCCTACGCAAGGACGGGCGGAGATGTGGAGGTTATTACAAGGAAAGAGATAGAAGAGAAGCATTTTCAGAATATTACCGATGCAGTCAGACGTGTACCGGGGTTTACATCAATGATATGGGATATCACGGGGAGAGTATGATGGCGGGCCGTATAGCCAACAGGTAACGATTAATGGGGATGGACATGTCGTGGTGCTGCTGGATGGGAGGCGGCTGGATAATCAGGCGTCTAATCCGTCCGGCGGACAGTCCAGCTCCAGCGGGAATGGATCGATTGTGCCTCTGCATTTGATTACGAGCATTGGAAATATAGAAAAGATCGAGGTGATCAAAGGTCCCGGCAGTTCCGTCTATGGAGGCGATGCCAGCGGAGGTGTCATTAATATCATAACCAGAAAAGGCAGTGTGAGGCCGTCTACTACGGTTGATCTGGCAACCGGTTCCTGGAGAAAGCATACATACGGTGTCGCCCATTCCGGTTCGGCAGATCAGGGAAATGGAGTTATTTTGCGGTATTAAATCGCGAGATGAGCGGAGATACCCATTATAAAGACGGAGATATGGGGAAAAATTATACATATTACGGTACGAAATATAAGGATGACAGTGCTGCCATAAGGATTGACCGCAATTTTGACCGTGACAGATTTGTGTCATTCTCCTTCAATTACACCAATAACTGGGACGGATATCCGGTTGTGCCGAGGGATTACAGATATGCAGACAGATTTTTCAGCGGGCAGGTGAATATAGATTCTGCTGCAGGAAAAGCACGGACCGATTAATCCCGGATTCAGAAATAAATGGTGGTACCATGGTGTATTAGGAGATTATACCACTAGTATCACAAGAAATTTGGATGTGACATGGCAGTTTAAGAAAGATCATGATCTGCCCAGCTATGTAAGGATATTCAGAACCAGCAATGATTACAGCGATGCATGGATAAAGAATTATACCTATCCGAACTATACTCCTTCCGGCAATGTTACACCGGCGCAGATACAGGACTGGCTGAAAACATATACGGGAGGATTCTCCGTTTCATCCTATCAGGAACGGAGCAACGGACTGGACTTCCAGTTTGGAAAGAATATCGGCATCAACAATATTTTATTCGGGATGACAGTCAGCCATGATTACTACCGCAGGGTTAATCCGTCAGCAAGGACAAGGGCAAGTATTTCCCGAAATATGTTTACAAGTTATTTGCAGGATAAATTGAAAATTGGAGACAATTTTGAGATAACACCCGGATTGAGATATATCCATTCTGATGATTATACGGTTAAAAACGGCGGAGGAAAAGATATTTCCCCGTCAGACAGTTCGGTCAGCCATTTGTCCGGTATGTTATCCACGCGGTACAAGCTGGATGACACCCTCAGCCTGTATGGTTCCTGGGCCCAGGTATTCAGGGCTAAACGGGTTACGGATTATGATGCTACGCTGGAACCTCTGGATGATGAAAAGGCAATGTATATAATATCGGCTTGAAAAAGAAAATAGGAAGCAGGACCAGTTTAGATATCAACTTCAGTTACCTGAAGATGGATAATGCGATCGGGGCTTATTCCGTTGAAGATGCAAGCACCGCCACGGGGACAAAGAGCTATGCTATGAATGCCAGCCAGAGTAAGCGTGCGTTAAATATCGGTATTGATCATCGGTTCAATGAGAACTGGAGGCTGGGGATTTCCTACAGTTATGTGAAGACCCGTTATCATGCCAAGCATTTTACGACAGTACCCGACGGTTCGGGAACAAGCCTGGATGACCTTCTTTCCAAACAGATTCCGATGAATAGCTATCAGTTTGATCTTGGATATGACAAGGGAAAATTCAGTGCGGATTTTCTGACAAGCATTTATTCGGGCAATGATGAGAATTTCTTTACCAATAAACGATTCGTTGTCAGTGATCTGACATTGAATTTTAAAATCACTGATTCGACATCCGTTTATCTTGTGGGGAATAATTTATGGAATACGGCATGGGAAAACCGATATTACTACCACATGGGCAAAGGCGCATTTCCACAGCCCGGACGGCGGTTCCTGATCGGTATTAATACCAGATTCTGATGGGGGACCCGTCATGGGAAAGAAATCCGGTCTGTTCCTCCTGTGCGGGGCGGTGCTCCTATTCTGTCTGTATGCCGTGCGGATTCCATACCCGGCCGGTACATCCGGTTTCCCAGAAGTACAGGCAGTTACCGAAGTCCGTACATACGATTCATTAAAAAAACCTGTTACGGTTTCTTTTTCCAAAATTCCCGAAAGAGTCATCATCAATCGCCTGAATGGGGCTGAGACCCTGATGGCGCTGGGAGCCGCTGACAGGATCATAGCAGTGAACATGCAAAATACGGACTGGGGAAAACCTTACGATGACAGGTATATGGAACAGGGGAAAGCTTTGGAAAAGATAACTTACAGAAATCTGACCAAAGAAGAAGCTGTCCTTTTAAATCCGGACTGTATTATCGGATGGTACTCCACCTTCACCGACAAAAGGCTGGGAACGACTGATTTCTGGAATGCCAGACAGGTTGCCACTTACATCCAGGCGACTTCAAATATGGTGAAGCCCGGGGCAGGCGTGGAGGATGAGTGCCGGTTCATAACAGATATGGGGCTTATATTTCATGCGGAATCACAAGCCAAATTGCTGACCGATGAAATATGGAAGGAAATAGAAGATGTGCAGGAAAAAACCAGACACAGCCATCACCCGTCGGTCATGGTGGTAGAATTCAGCGGAGGAGGACTGGACGTTTACGGCTATGAATGGCTTGTCGGGGATATGGTACGCCGGCTTGGCGGTTTTATTCCCTGTGAAAACGGATATATCAGTTATGAAGAACTGATACGTCTTGATCCGGATGTTATTTTCGTTGTGTACTTCAACCATGATTTAAAAACCATGATGGAGCAATTAACACAGAATCCGGCATTTTCTTCTTTAAAGGCGGTTCGAGGAAAAAGGGTATATCCCCTGCGGTTGGATTATATGTATACAACGGCAGTGAGAACAATAAACGGACTCAGGGTCCTGTCTTCCGGCATGTACCCTGATCTGGCAGGTGATGCCTGACTTGCCATGGCATGAAAGGAAATCAGCAGGAAGCATGGCAGAAAAAACGGTCAGCTTGTTTCCATTTCTCTGCGGTCGAAACACGGAAAGACCGGCAGCGGAGATGAGAATATAAGAATTTACATACATTGTTTATCTGAAGAGGGGGTCATAAAATAAATATTTCATTTAAGTGCATCAGAATATTTTATATTAAAGGAGAGAAGGTATGGGTAAAAAGTTTTATGCGATGATGGCAGTGTTGGCATTTGCGGCAGGCAGTATGGATGTGAATGCCGTTTATACACTGGATGGGATTGAAGTTTCGGCAGACCGGAAAAAAGACCGGTTTGGAAATATGATTACAGAACAGTCTTATTACCGAACCGGTGGGGATGTGCAGGTTATTGATTCGGATACGATAGAGAAACGGCATTATACGCAAGTAGGCGACGCATTGAAATATATTCCCGGCGTGCAGGTACAGACACCTGGCGGTTATCGTGGCGGTGAATACGGATATACCCAGACACATTCCATTGTTACGATTAATGGAGATGCCCGTGTAATTGTACTTGTTGATGGAAGGCGCATGGATAACAATGCCGGCGGAGCAGTGGCGGCCAATTCTGGTTCTGGGTCTAAAGCAACAGTGGATATCAACCAGATTGTAAGTATGGATAATATCGAAAAGATTGAAGTGATTAAAGGACCGGGTGCTTCTGCCTACGGAGCGGATGCTACTGGTGGGGTCATTAATATAATAACGAAAAAAGGTACGCAAAAACCTCATGAAACATTGGATTATTCCATGGGATCGTGGAAAAGATATCATTACGGTATGTCTATAGCAGGGAGCAATACTAAAGGGAATGTTAAATATTTCCTTTCTGCGCGCCATGAAATGGGAGGAGATTCTCATTACCGTGATGGAATTACAGGTAAGAATTATGTCTGGCATCAGACTGGTTATCGAGATAATATGGTTAATGCCCGTTTTGACTTCCTTCTAGGGAATAATCAGTCTATTGTTATGGCCTATAACCATATGTCCGGCAATGACGATTACCCTTTAACAGCACCGGATTATAGATATTTAAATGACATTGATTGGGCGAGAATTAAAGAGAATTATAAAAATAATGTTTATGGGGATCCAAAGAATCCCGGATATAGAAATTTGTGGATTATGTGGCTGGGAGCATACAATCGATATAACAAGAATAATTATGATGTAACCTATTATTTTGGTAAAGACCATGGAATGGACAGTTTCATTCGGTTCTATGATCAACGTGAAACATATTGGGGATCTTTTGGCGGTGGTGATGGAGATCCTGATACACCTGTGCCATTTTCTCCCCAATGGAATGAGTGGGCTAAAACACATTATAAGGGCAGAGATTATCAACGTTGGTATCATCATCTGAATAATCGTGGGATACAAGTACAGTATGCCAAATCAATAGGAATTCATGATTTTTAATAACATCTTGGGCATATGACAGTTCTCATTATATGAATAGAAGGGCAAATTTAAAAGATATCACCTCTTCTTTTGTAGAACGTACCAGTGTGCGGGGATATTTGCAGGATAAAATCCATGTGAGTTCTAAATGGGAGATTACACCGGCGGTGAGATATTCTCATTACAGCGATATTGCACAAAGCAGTACAACTGGAGTAAGCAGTCGGGCTGGAAATAGCACGAATACCATTACTCCCTCTATCAGTACACAATATGCATTTGATGATACGAGTAGTATTTATGCAGGATATAGTAAAGTGTATCGACCGCTTCGTGTAGGGGACTATACAAGGAATAACGGGAAAATTAATGCTGGATTAAAGGATGAAAAAGGAGATGTCTGGACGATTGGTTATAGAAAGAACTGGGGAGACAGGAACTCTTTTTCAATACATTATGACTATACCAAAATGACCAATGCAGTTGCCAGGTACAGTGTCTGGGATGGGGATTTGCAGGATTTTAAGCTTAAATTTGTCAATGCGAAAGAAACAAAAAAATCATTCAACATGACTGCTTTACATAAATTTGGGACACACTGGTCTTTTTCTTTGAATTATTCGCATGCAGTGGACAATTGGCGTGCCAAAGATGGGATGATATTTGATCCGGATTTAAAATGGGCGGATGGGAATGTCAACTCTGTTATCAACAAATTACGTCCGGCAAATACATATACGGGGGTGTTAACTTATGAAAATAATAAATTAACAACTTCACTGCTAGCCAATTATTATACAGGACTTAGTAGGTTGGCTTATACGGATAATCGTTTTTTCGTTATGGATTTTTCTGTGAATTATGATGTAAATACTGCGTTATCCATCTACGGTACGGTAACGAATCTCACTAATACAGCATGGGAAAATACGTACACCGCATATTTAGGGATGGCAGCTTGGCCGCAGCCAGGGCGTGCTTTTATGCTTGGTGCAAAGTATAAATTCTGATTTTATGGGATGAAATGAAAATGGAGGTGGATGCATGAAGATTCACCTTCATTTCTTTATTGAGGAAATAATGAAAAAGATTTTACTGATTGCCGGTTCTGTTTTTCTGTTGTTTTTTTGCGGATATTACTACCATTTACAAGTGGGAAATTCCCTGTTTGATACGCAGAAAAATTGTACAGCCGGTTCTCACTATCCGGTAACAATAAGAAATTATGACTCGGCGGGAAATCCAGTTGAACAGGTATTTACAGAAAAACCACAGCGTGTTATTACTCATGAGTTGAATACATTTGAGACGTTGATATGTCTTGGACAGGGAGATACGGTTATTGGCACATCCATAAATACTGGTGGCACAGCATGGAAACGGATGGAAAAAATGTATCCGGAAGAAATCAAAAAAGTGAAAATCATAAACCGTTATCATCCTGATGCAGAAACTGTAGTTGCCGCCAATCCGGATTTGATTATCGGGTGGAAATCGACATTTACCTCTGTTCTGAAGAAATCGACAGCATGGTGGAATGAAAGAGGGATCAGGACATATGTCGTTTCTACATCGAATCATCTACATGCTAAAGGGAGCATTGAAGATGAATGCTGTTATCTCGATGATATGGGACAGATCTTTGATGTCTGTGAAAAAACAGATAAGATGATTAAGGAAATTCATGATGAATTATCCCGTACACAGGAATTAATCAAAGGACGAGCTTCGCAGGCAGTCATGGTTGTAGAACCGGCGGGAAAAGTTTTTTACAATTATGATAACGGATGGGTTGTCGGGGACATGGTGGAACAGCTTGGCGGATATATGCCTGCCGGTGAACGGCGCATCGGATGTGAAGAGCTTATTTCTTATAATCCTGATGTACTGTTTGTTGTGTATTTTAATGAGGAACAGCATCTGCAAATCATTGAGATGTTTCGGCATGCGGAATTCAGTTCCCTCAAATCAGTAAAAAATCAAAGGGTGTATCCTATCCCTTTTGACCATATGTATACACCGGCGATAAAAACGATTGACGGACTTAGAATGATTCGTGACGGGCTATATCCCGATCTGGCAAAAAAGGAAGGAGAGAAGGAATAATACTGCTCCTGGCGTAGTGAAACCTTTTGCAGCATCTGCGGTTTAATTTATAACAAAGAACCAAAAAAGCTTTATTCTGCCACTTATGGGAATAAAGCTTTTTCAATGAAATCGAGATTATCCGGATCATGCTGATGATTTTTGCGGTGAAGTTTGAAAAGTGGATCTTCGGTATTTTTTCTCTTCATGATGGCAGATCCTTCACTGATGCTACAGATGACACCTTACTGTATTCCTCACCACGGGGATAGATCTTTCACATTCGTTCAGGATGACGCCTTGCCGTCCCTCATCATTCTGAATGGGGACAAGAATACCTTGTAAGAAGGGCGGTAAATGAGACAATGACACAGAGTGAAGAATCTGTTACTCGGATGATGCTTACCACTTTCCTTGCCACGGGTATAGATTCTTCGCATTCGTTACGGATGACGATTAACGTTTCCCTCATTATGACAGCAGATCCTTTGCTGGCGATCCGGATGACGTCTTTCATTTCTCGTCATTATGACGCTTTCCCTAAATCGTCATTCTGAACGGGGCAAGAATGCTGTGTGAGAAAGATGGGAAACGGCAACATGACAATGAGTGAAGAATCTATTCCCCTGATGACATCTTACCGTTCTCCTCACAACGGCAGGAGATCCTTCACTATGACGTCTGATGTTCCTCGTTATTCAGCTCAAGTTTATAATGCTGTTTTAAGGAGAAATAGAATATCTTTTACGATAGGACAGATCATACTGTTTTTGATGTTACAGTTCGAAGCCGTCAGAAGCGTCGCCAGGTTTGGAGAGGCGCCGTGCGATATCTTCATAATTGTCTTTCAAATGGAAGATGATGAGGTTGAGAGAGGTGCGGATTACTTCCGGATCGAAACTTTCCGGCCTTGTGGTGACGCAGATATCCAGAAATGTGTTGTCGTCTTCGGCAATGCTGTACTTGAAAATGGAATGGGCGGCGTTCAGCTGCTCCAGGAAACGGATGAAAGTTTTACGGGCGGGGCCTACAGGCGCGACGCCCAGATGGATGCGGAGCAGGGTATACATGCTGTTGTCCGTGATGACGGCAGCTACAAGGCGGTGGCTGCCCGCCGGAATGGCGGTGATGAAAGCCACGGAATCCTTTTCATCATGGGTATCTCTGCGCTGGAAGAAATTCAGGTCATTGTCTTTCATGTATTTTTCGAAAATGCCGGCTTTTACGTTTTTGCCGGGATTGAAATTAATTACTTTTGCCATGGCGCCTCCTGTGCGGGATTTCATATTTCATTCATTATACTATGGGTGCACATAAAAATGAAAAAATATATTATTTCTTTAATAAGGGAACAAATCCTTTCCGTCCCATGGTATAATAACAGAAGCGACTATGGTACGGCAATTTTTATATTTTATGTAATAAACGAAATGTACGGCTACAATTGAATAGGAGGTTAATCTTGGCAAAATCCAGATTACAGATTATTCCCTTAGGAGGCCTGGGGGAAGTCGGGAAGAACATGACTGTATTCCGTTACGGCGACGAAATTATCGTAATAGATGCAGGAATGGCTTTTCCTGATGAAACAATGCCGGGGGTGGATATCGTTATCCCCGACTTCAGTTACCTGATTGAAAACAGGGACAAGATCAAGGCCATTCTCATTACTCACGGACACGAAGACCATATCGGTTCGCTGGCTTATTTACTGCGTGATGTTTCCGCTCCGGTCTATGCGACGCGGCTGACCTGCGGCCTGATTGAAGGCAAGCTGAAGGAACAGAAAATCGGAAAGTACAATTTGAATGTAGTAAAGACAGGCGATGAATTCAGACGCGGTTCTTTCAGGTTCGGTTTCTTCCATGTATGTCATTCCATTCCGGATTCCTGCGGCGTTTATGTCCGTACGCCGGTAGGAACTGTGGTGCATACAGGTGATTTTAAATTTGATCATTCCCCTGTGGACGGAGAACAGACGGATATGCACAAGCTCGCCGAGCTTGGCCGCAACGGTGTGCTTGTCCTCTGCGCCGATTCCACGAATGCCCAGAATCCGGGATATACTTTGTCGGAAGCAGTGGTTTCCAAGTCGCTTAGAGATGCTTTCCACGAAGTCAGAGGACGTATCATTCTTGCCACATTCGCGTCCAATGTGTCCCGCGTACAGATGGCGATTGATGCGGCTGTTGAAAATAAAAGAAAAGTTTGTGTCTTCGGCCGCTCCATGGTCAATGTAGTGGGTATCGCGCTTGAAATGGGCTACCTTAAGGCTCCGGAGGGCACATTTATTGAACCGGAGGAGCTCAATCATTATCGCGATGACAGAATCTGCATCCTCACGACGGGAAGCCAGGGCGAACCTATGGCAGGACTGTCCCGTATGGCGGACGGAAGCCACCGGCAGGTGCAGATTCATGCCGGGGATACGGTCATTATTTCCGCATCGCCGATTCCGGGAAATGAAACGAGCGTCGGCAGGACGATTGATAATCTTATGCGATTGGGGGCGAAGGTAATTACGTCCCGGACGAGCCGCGTCCATGTGTCAGGCCACGGTTCCCAGGAGGATTTGAAAACGATGCTCTCTCTTGTCCGTCCGAAGTTTTTTGTGCCGGTTCACGGAGAATACAGAATGCTCCGCTCTCATGCGGAATTGGCGGAAAGTTTGGGCGTGCCGAAGCAGAATATTCTTATCGGTGACAACGGGACCGTTTTCGAATTTACGAACCGCAGCGGCAAGATCAATGGCAAGGTGCAGTCCGGCGCTGTCTTTGTAGACGGCCTCGGGGTAGGCGATGTGGGAAATATCGTTATCCGCGACCGCCAGCAGCTGGCGCAGGACGGTGTGTTCATCGTGGTTATCGCTCTTGAAAAGGGGAGCAACCAGGTCGCGGCAGGTCCCGATATCGTATCACGGGGATTCGTTTATGTCCGTGATAGCGAGGAGCTTATGTCCGGCGCAAGAAGCCGTATCGAAAATGTGCTGGAACGGTGCAACACGGGGAATGTGACGGAATGGAACGCTATCAAGACGCAGATCCGCGATGCCCTGGGCAGGTATTTCTTTGAAAAGACGAAGCGCAGGCCGATGATTCTTCCTATCATCCAGGAAGTCAGATAAGCCTCGCGCGGACATAATGAACTGTGATTTCTTTTATGGGGTCGCAGTTTTTTATTGGCCGCGTTTATTGTTTCTGTATGGTAAAATATAGAATAATACTGAACATATTTGACAGGACAGGAGTAGTTATGGACGAATACAGAGCAGGAGAAACAAACGCCGTCGTTTTGGCGGGAATGTGTACCGCCCTGGCGGTGGTGCTTTCCGTCATCGGATTTTACATGCCCCTGATTTCCTTGGTGGTGTTTTTGCTGATCCCTCTTCCTATCGCGTACCTGGGAATGAAGGAGGGGACTTCGTGGTCGATTATTGTCACGGCAGGCATCATGATTTTGGATTCCGTCTTTTTCGGATTCATTTCCGCCGCTTTCCTTTGCGCCATCTTCGGCGTGCTTGGCGTGATACTGGGGATTTGTTACAGAAATAAGGTTTCTGCGACAGTGACGCTTGCCGCGGGAGCGGTCGTAGTGCTTGCCGCTTTGATCGGGCAGGCATTTGCGGCGATGTATATTTTGAATGTGCCGCCCATGATTTTTGGTGGGGAAGCGATGGACAGCATGGAGCAGCAGATGATGGGGCAGATGGCGCAACTTTATTCCGGCGAACTGCTCACGCAGGCGCAGGAGAATGTAAAGCAGATGATGGATTCTATAAGAAAATCCATCCCTGCCGCTACGTTGGGCGCCGCATTTTTCTATACCTGGGCGTCTATGACGCTGGGGAAAAAGATTTTTACCCGTCTCGGCATAAAGGATATCCCCGGAATGCCTTCTTTGGAACGATGGGAACTGCCCCGTTTCTTTCTGGGACTTTATGTTCTGGCATTTGCCATGCAGTACATCACGAATGGAAATGCAACGCTCGAAATGATCCAGTACAATTTGGGACTTGCCTGTGTTCTCGTTTTCTGGCTTCAGGGGCTGGCGGCGCTTTGGTGGATGCCCAGAAAATATCCCTTTGTGAGGCCGCTCCGCTGGATCATCGCAATTCTTTCCGTTATCATCGGAATGGTGCAGATGATCGTCGTTCTCCTGGGGTTGTCCGATATGGTGCTTCAATACAGGAAGAAGAGAAATTACGAATAGCAGCCTGTTTGCAATAAGAACTGCCATAGGGTACGATTACATATAAAGCATCGGTTTCCGGAACCGGGTTGCGTTGGATGAAAAGAATGAAAGGAGCACTATGCTCAGCAATATTTGGGTATATAAGAAAACTTCAAAAGTCATGATAAGCCTCCTTTTGGCGGCGGTCCTGGTGCTTGCCACACAGAACTGGCTCCTCGGGCTTTTAATGTTTATCGTGACCGCGGCGGCTGTCGTCTGGGTGAAACGCTCCGACCTTATGCAGGAGCGGCTTCTCATGCGGTATCTTGATGATTTATCATCAGGTGTTTCGGTTGGTACGGTCTATGCGGTGCGGAATCTTCCGCTGGGAATTGCCGTTGTGGACGAGAAGAAAAAGCTCGTCTGGGCAAACGGCGTATTTCGTTCATGGATTGCCGGTACGGAAGAGGGAACGCCTCTCCGGGATATTATCCAGGGACAGAAAGTAGCCAAGCTCTGGGGGAAGGCGGGGTGGTTTGACTGCCATGCGGGAGGAACGTTTTTCCGTGTATTCCATAAATGGGTTCCTTCTGATGAGCCGGACGGAGCATCTTTCATGGTGCTTTACTTCATGGACAGGAGCGATGTGGAGAAATCTTTAAAAGAGTCGGAAGAGGCACGCCCTGTCTTTTGTCTGATCCGCATAGATAATATACAGGAAGTGACGGCGGAGATGAGTGATGTGGAGCGGTCCGCCCTGCTCTCTGATGTGACGGAGAAAGTGCTTGCTACGTTCAACAGCCATGACGGATTTATCAAGCAGTACAATGCGTCTGATTTTGTGGCCTGTATTTCGTCAAAGGCCCTGCAGGATATGATGGATTCTAATTTTGAAATACTTGACCGGGTGCGGGAAATCCATACGGTGAACCGTATTCCCGTGACATTGTCCATCGGCATCGTAAAAAGTGACGAATCTTTTAACCGCCAGTATGAAGAAGCCCAGGTGGCGCTTGATCTGGCTCTTGGCCGCGGCGGGGATCAGGCCATCGTCCGTCTCGGGAAAGATGTAAAAGCCTTTGGCGGCAAAGCGCCTGCTTCAGTGAGCAGTACCCGTGTCCGTGTCCGTGTGGTGGCGCAGGCGCTCCGTGAGATCATTAACGAAGCGGATATGGTTCTCATTATGGGGCACGCCCATGAAGATTTTGACGCGCTTGGGGCCGCGGTAGGTGTTTCCCACCTGGCGAGAGTGTCCAAGGTGGAAGCGCACATCGTCATTTCCAAACAGGATGATACGTCCAGGAAAATGATCCAGGCCATACAATCCAGCGATCTGGCGGAAGGACTTCTGATTGATGAGGGCAAGGCAAAAAGCCTCGTGACGGATAAGACGGTGGCTATTGTCGTGGACACGCATATCCCCGAACTGGTGGCGGCGCCGGAACTGCTGAGGAAAGTGCGGAAGAAAGTCGTTATCGATCATCACCGCCGTGCGGCAAGCATTATCGACAGTCCGCTTCTTACGTACATGGAACCGTCGGCATCTTCCGCTTCGGAACTGGTGACGGAACTGATCCAGTACTATGGCAGCGAAGAAGAAATGAATGCACTGGAAGCATCCTGCCTTTATGCGGGGATGGTGGTGGACACGAAGAGCTTTACCGTCCAGACAAGTGTCCGTACGTTCGACGCGGCAAGTTATCTCAGGCGGTGCGGCGCAGACACCGCTTTGGTTAAAAAGCTCTTTTCGATGGACCTGGCGTCCATCAAGATTAAATCCATGATTTTGGCCGATATGAAACAGGTGGATGAATACATGGCCTTTGCCGTATGTCCGGAAGGCACGGCGGATTCCCAGATTATCGCAGGACAGGTGGCGGATTTCCTTGTCACCGTGCAGAAGATACGGTGCAGCTTCCTTTTCTACTATACGGAGAACGGACTCTGCCTTTCCGCGCGCTCCGACGGATCCGTTAATGTGCAGATCGTCATGGAACAGCTTGGCGGCGGCGGGCATCAGACAGTGGCGGGAGCGCAGTTCGGCACTGACGGCAATATAGAAGATATAACAAAGGCGGTTGTTGCCAATGTTCGTAAACAAACGGAGGAGGAAAAAGAATGAAAGTAGTATTGCTTCAGGATGTAAAGAAATTGGGGAAAAGAGGCGATGTTGTCGAAGTAGCGGACAGCTATGGCCGTAATGTCCTCATTCGCCGCGGACTTGGCGCGGAAGGAACGAAAGCCAATCTGAATACAGCGGAACAGCGCCGTGAATCTAAAGAATTTAAATCCAAAGTGGCTGCGGACGAAGCGGTCATCATGGCATCCCAGCTGAAAAAAGTAAAAGCGGTCATCAAAGTGCAGTCCGGTGAGGACGGACGGGTTTTCGGCAGTGTCACGGCAAAAGATATTTGTGATGCCGTTAAAGAGCAGTATGGGTTTGAACTGGGTAAGAAAAATATCAGGCTGAAAAATCCGATCAGGACCACAGGAGAATATGATGTGGAAGTCTGGGTACACCAGCAGGTTACCAGCGAAGTACATATTTCCGTAGTTGCGGAATAAAAATTTCCTGTTCCTGCAGGGGGTTCTTTAGCAGCAGAAAATAAAAGCGGCAGTTAAAAAATAATCTTCTTCCCTTAACCGGGGGAGGAGATTTTTATTTTGGAAAAAATCTTGTTTTTATTGTAAACTTTATAAAAAAATATGATTGACAAAAGTGAAGACGGCTACTACACTTAGAAAAGATGTTGGCTGTCCGGAAACGGGCGGAAAATAAAGGGGGAGTATTATGGGAGAAGAAAAGGTATTGTACAGCGTGAAAATGCGTTCCAGTCTTGGCGGTGCCCACGGCGTGGGCGGACAGCATATTTCCGGAGCGGAGAGGATTGTAACAAAGAACAGCGTGGAACAGGAGATGATTTCCATGCTGCACCGTGCCTGGGAACATGACCGCGGCGCGGCGGATTTTATCCAGTTCAAGGTGGAAGCGGTCAGGCATGAGGGAATCACCTGCTGCCCGCTTTTGCCTTTGTACCAGATTGACACGGCAACAAAGGAGGAAGGACGGGCGGCGGCGAAAAAAGAACTGCTCCGTTCCGGAGTCAGTGAAACCGCTATAGGAAAAGGCTTTGCCCTTTTGGAATCGCTGACAGACAGTATGCGCGGCGCGGCAGTCGTTGATGCGGAAACAGGAGAGCGCCTGGACGGACTTGGTATGCGCGGCGTGCGGTGCAGCTGTATGGATTGCGAAGATACGTGCGCATACGAAGCACAGATGGGGGCGAAGGGCCTGGGCGGAGAACATTCGAGAGAAGCGCTCATTCTGGCATCGAAAGTGGCGGCGGCGCCGGGGACGGTGGCGGAACTTTGCTGGTCGGATGATCCCTTTTATGTGACAGGCTATGTAGGTTCGCCGAAGTTTGGCTACGGGCGGATTACGGTGATGAAAGAGAAAGGGGATCCTATCGGCGGCCGCGTATTTTTTGTAAAACACGGTACGGATATGGACAGGTATGTGGAGTATATGCAGCATCAGACAGTGCTGGTGAGGGTCAAATGAAGCCGGAAAATATTTTCTCCGCTCTTTCCGCGCTGCGGCAGGAAGGGCGGCTCAGGCAGGTGCAGGATCTACGCATGGAAACGGCGTCTCTCGGTGTAGATCGTGAAGGAAAGCGGTATATCGTTTTCAATTCCAATGATTACCTGGGCATGACCCATGCGAAGGAAGTACAGGAAGCGGCAGCGAAAGCGGTTCGTTTCGGTACGGGAAGCGGCGGCGCGCGTCTTACCTCGGGGGCGGCTTTTGAGTTATCCGATTTGGAAAAGGAAATAGCCGATTTCAAACATACCGAAGACGCAGTCATCTTCAATACAGGATACATGGCGAATCTGGGAGTGCTGTATGCGCTTGCCGGAAAGGGAGATGTCATTTTCAGTGATGAACTGAATCATGCGAGTATTGTCGACGGATGCCGTATCTCAAAAGCCGAAACGGCAGTCTACAGGCACAGCGATATGGCGGATCTGGAAAGACTGCTGCAGACCGTTCCCTGCGAAGGGCAGCGCTTCATTGTGACGGACGGCGTATTCAGCATGGATGGGGATATTTGTCCGCTGCCTGCTCTGGCGGCACTGAAGAAGGACTACAGGGCCTGTCTTATCGTGGATGACGCCCATGCATCGGGTGTCATTGGCAGAACCGGACGGGGAACGGCGGAGTATTTCCGTATGGCAGGGATCGACGTGCAGGTGGGGACCTTGTCGAAAGCTTTCGGTGCGGAAGGGGGATATATCGCGGCAAGCCGGGAAATTTGCGACTATCTGCGGAATACATCGCGGCCTTTTATTTTCTCCACAGCCATTTCCGCGGTCACGGGAGCGGCGGCCTTAGCGGCTCTTCGCTTGTTAAAAGCGGACCCGGAGAAATATCTGGGCCGTCTTCGTGAGAACACGGCTTATATGCGAAATCTCCTGACCAAAACGGGAGTCGACATTGCTGTAGGGGATACGCCCATCATTCCGGTGGTGGTGGGAGATGAAAAAGAGGCGCTCGCAACGGTGGAAGCATGCAGGAAAGAAGGAATCCTGCTGTCCGCCATCCGTCCGCCATCCGTACCCGTGGGAACAAGCCGCATCCGATTGACGGTAACGGCGATGCATACAAAAGAAGAAATGAAAAAAGCAGCAGCTATTTTAATCAGACATTGGAGGTCAAAATGAACGGAGAATTGGAAACAGGAGCGTACAAGCCGGAAGCGGCAGGCAGCAGGGAAGTCATTGTCGATGTTTGCGAAACAGCGCTTTTGGCGGCGCTTATCGGAGTGAGCGGTTCTTTTAAGATCCCCGGATTAGTACCGGGGACGGAGTTTCAATTATCGGCGCCTATCGCCGTTGCCATTTGCGGCGTCTTCGGTTTTAAGAAATACATCATTGCAGGGGTGTTGGCGTCTCTATTGAGTCTGGCGCTGGGAACGCACACGATTTTGAATGTGACGATCTCCATGTCATTCCGGCTGGCTGTAGGCGCGGTATGGCTCCTGCTCGGTTCGTCCCGATTGTTTTATATCATTTCCGGACCGATAGGGACAACCGCGGCAAGGGGAGCAATGACGCTTCTTCTGGGAAAAGGATTTTATGCCATGGTGGCGGCGGCTCTGCCGGGCATGGCGTTCACGGCGGCTACGGCCTGGTTCGTTGCGGGGGTGTTGAAGCGTGTCCGGTCGATAAGGAAAAGATAGATAAAAGGCAGAAGACGTCAGTCTGAATGCCAGCGAAAGGTCTGCTGCCGTGATGAGGAAAATATAAGCTGTCAGCCGAGTCCTCTTTTCGCTTCATAAAGCATTTAATATGAACCGGTATTTAGAAGAACACTAATGGTAAGAATAGAAAAATGGTTCACTTACTTCTGTGTCGGAAACCGGGTTTCCGGAATGACCGGAACGCAACATAAAAAGGGAGAAATTATTTGTATACTTAAAAGGATTTGACCCGGTACATGATTGGGCCAAATCCTTTTATTTTGCAATATATACGGAAACAGCCGTGCTGAATTTTTTTCTGCACCAGTGCCAATCCGTTTTTATATTTCCTGCCGGCAGTGTATCCTCCGTACGCGGTTCTCCTGATCCACATCAAAAACCAATTCCGCGGCTCTGTCGCTGAAGGAGTAAATATAGGCCGTAAGTCCATCTTCCGTTTCCGTCTGTGATGTCGCTTCTCCATACTTATCTTTGATTTTGTCATAATACATGCTTATTACAAAGCCGGAGGGGGTATGAAAGGATATTCCTGCCAGTGTATATCCGTGGAGGGGCAGCTTTTCAGAAGGGGATGTATTTGATGTGAGTGTAACGGCAGAAAATTCTGAGCCGTAGTAGTTCCATATGACGCGGCGAAACGGTCCGAAATCCTTAACGTTTTCCTGATAAACATCTCCCAGGATATCCCGCACTTTGGACAAAGGATCGCCGGGGCGGATTTCCGCGTGCAGTCCGTGTCCTTTCTCCAGGATAAGCGTAGTCTCAGAAAAAGGCATCGTATGTGCCAGGACGGTGCCGCCCGTCAGGGCAAGGCCGACTAAGAAAGCGGAAAAAAACGGGAGGAGCTTTTTCTTTAGTATTTGCATGTGGCAGAGCCTCCTTTATTTTGAAAAGAGCAGAAATAAAATATTTATTATGAAAAGTATAATTGAAAAAATGAATTTCCGCCACTGCGTACAGGAAAGAGATGAATACGGACAGCGCGGCATGGGGAAATATATTTTTGCATGTAAAATTCAATCGGGCCGTAGCAGTACCCGCTTCCCTCCTTTCCTTCAAAGCATTCTCGACTCCGTTCAGATGACAGCAGACGACAAGGTGTCATCCGGGACGTGAGTAAAGAATCTGCTATAGTGATGACGCGAAAGATTAGAATAAAAGTTTTTTCTGTCAACAGGATTCTGTCGTCCGTAAGCTGACAGTTTTTGTTTGCTGATAAAAGCAGAATTGCCTGTTCTTTGTCATATGGCCGTTTCCTGTTATTTCTGCAAAGTATTTTTGCATTTATTCTGAATGGTGGGAGACAGCAAGGCATTTTCCGTTGTCCTTATCATTTGCCGTTCTATGTTGTAAAATATAAATATGTCATTATCTTTTCAATGGAATGGTTGTGAAGAAGGATCTTAGATGGAAGATATAAAGGATTTAATGGATCGTTTGAAGAAACGCATTATCAGCGGCGGTGCAGCGGATAAACCGGAACTGAAAAGGCGTCTGGATGTGATTTATGAAATCTATGCCGGCGCTGTTGGTCCGGAAGAACTGATTGTCCGCGCAAGCCGCTATGGCGCATTGAAATATATTCATCATGAAAATCTGAAGAAACGCCTTTTGGGGATTGAGCGGCTGGTTTTTGAGAGCAGGGAGTATACCGAAGAACCGCAGGAGGGAGAAATTCCTGCTATTCTTGACCGGCTGGAAGATCGTTTGGCGGAACTCCTGGCACGCCGGGCGGTGGAGGAGCGTCTGGAGAGGAAGATTTCTGAACGCCTGGAAGAAAAGCATAAAGAATATGTGGATGAAGTGAAGCGCGAACTTTTGGAAGAAGACGAAGACGATGTGGAAACAGCACAGAGCCGGCATAAAATGGAAAAGCTGGAAGCTTTGGATAAAATCAGTTTGACGAAAACGGTCATGAATGTGGTAAAGCCGGGCACCCTGTCGGAAATTGTCGGGCAAAATGACGCAGTGAAAGCATTGGCATCCAAAATCGCTTCTCCCTATCCCCAGCATTTAATTCTTTACGGACCGCCCGGTGTGGGGAAGACGACGGCCGCCCGTCTTGTCCTTGAGGAAGCAAAGAAAACGGCTTGGTCAGCATTCGGAGAGAATGCGCCTTTTGTGGAATGCGACGGTACGACGCTCCGCTGGGACAGCCGTGATATTACGAATCCTCTTATTGGTTCCGTCCATGATCCTATTTACCAAGGCGCGCAGAGGGAATTGGCAGATGACGGTATTCCCGAACCGAAGCCGGGGCTTGTGACGGATGCCCACGGGGGCATTCTGTTTATTGATGAAATAGGGGAATTGGATCCTATCCTTCTGAATAAGCTTCTTAAGGTGCTGGAAGATAAAAGGGTGCCTTTCGAATCGGCATACTATGATGAAGAAAATCCCTATGTGCCGGCGTATATCAAAAAATTATTCCGCGACGGCGCACCTGCTGATTTCATTCTCATTGGTGCGACTACACGGGAGCCGCAGGAAATCAATCCCGCTATCCGTTCGCGGTGCGCGGAAGTATTCTTTGAACCGCTTCGGCCGGAAGATGTAGAAACCATCGTAAAAAATGCGGCGGAGAAATTGAAAGTGTCTTTGGAAGACGGTGTGGCGGAAATGATCAGTGAATACACCATGGAAGGCAGAAAAGCGGTAAATCTTCTTGCCGATGCGTACAGTCTGGCAGTATATGAAGCGGGCGGGGCGGGGAAAAATTTTATTTCCCGAGAAATCATGCGCCGCACGGCAAGGGGAAGCCGCCTTACCGTATCGCATCATAAAATGGCATCGGACGTGCCGGAAGTGGGGCATGTTTTCGGACTGGGCGTTTCGGGATTTTCAGGAAGCACTATTGAGATCGAAGCGGCGGCATATCCTGCCAAAGAAGCGGGGAAGGGGACGCTCCATTTTAATAATACAGCAGGATCTATGGCAAAAGATTCCGTGGCAACGGCGGCATCGGTGGTACGCAGGCTTACCGATAAAAATCTGGGCGATTACGATCTCCATGTGAATGTGATCGGCGGAGGGAATGTTGACGGTCCTTCGGCAGGGTGCGCTGTCACGGCAGCCATTATTTCCGCGGTGGAACAAAAACCGCTTCGCCAGGATTGGGCTGTAACGGGGGAAATTTCTTTGTCCGGAGAAATCAAACCGGTAGGCGGCGTTTATGAAAAGGCGTTTGGCGCTCATCAGGCGGGGATGAAAGGACTTATTATTCCGGCGGAAAATAAGGAAGATATCGGGGAAACCCATTTCGGCATGGAAGTGGCGGCAGTACGGACGATTGAAGATGTATTGGATAAAATACTTGTGAAATAACAGGAGAAGATTATGGCTGCAACAGAACGCGGAGGCAAAAACCGGGGCAAACAGAAAAATGATACCGAAACGCTCATATTGGGACGGATGCCTCCACAGAATATAGAAGCGGAAATGGCAGTTCTCGGCGCGATGCTTCTGGACAAAGATGCCATTGAAGTGGCGGAAAACATGCTGCATCCCGAGGATTTCTACCGTGAGCAGGATGCGATCATTTATCAGGCGGTTCTGAATTTGTCCCGTGCAGGGAAAAGCGCAGATATCCTGACGGTCACGGAAGAGCTGCGCCGCATGGGACGCCTTGATGATGTGGGCGGCATTATGTATGTCAATGAGCTGCCGGAGCACGTAATCACCACGAAGGGGATTGAACGCCATGTGGATATCGTGTCGGGGAAAGCGAAACTCCGCCGTCTGATCGATACGGCAGGGGATATTGCGGAAGCTGCGTATACCGAAGAAAATACGGTGGAAGAAATTGTAGATGATGCGGAACGCGCTATTCTCCAGGTTGCCAGGGAGCAAAATGTGAAGGGCTTTACTCCTGTGGGAGAAGCGGTCCAGCATACCTTGGAAGATATTACAAGAAAGTACCAGAATCATGAGCTGATCACAGGACTGGCGACGGGATTTGCCAAATTGGACGCGTTTACAAACGGGTTCCAAAAAGGAAATCTGATTATCGTGGCAGCGCGCCCGTCCATGGGGAAGACGGCGATCGTTCTTAATATGGCAAAGAATATGAGCCTTTCTTCCGCGCGGAAAACAGTGGCGTTTTTCTCTCTTGAAATGGGGCGTGATGAACTGGTCCAGCGTCTTTTGAGTTCCACCGCGCTGATTGAGGGTCAGCGGCTCAAGACGGGCCGCATCAATACGGAGCAGGAATGGAAAAATCTTTCTTCTGCAGTGAGCGTATTTATGGAAGCGCCGTTGTACATAGATGATACTCCGGCCGTGACAGTGGCGCAGATCCGCGCCAGATGCCGGCGCCTGAAAGCGGAACATGGCTTGGATGCGGTCATGATTGACTATCTCCAGCTCATGACGAGCCGGAATGTAAGGAATAATGACAGCCGCCAGCAGGAAATTTCAGAGATCTCGCGCTCCTTAAAGAGCCTGGCAAGAGAACTGGAAGTGCCTGTTATCGCTTTGTCCCAGCTTTCCCGCGGACCTGACGCAAGACCGAACCACCGTCCCTTGCTCTCCGATCTGCGCGAATCCGGCTCTATTGAACAGGATGCGGATCTGGTCTGCTTTCTCTATCGCGAGGCTTACTATAACAAGGAAATTGAAGAAGGAGATCCCCGACAGAATGAAACGGAACTCATTTTGGCTAAAAACAGAAACGGTCCTGTGGGAATTATTAAGATGTTTTTTGCCGGGCAGTATACACTTTTCTATGAGGCGACGAATCAGGAAGCGCCGCCGGATGTGGAATAAAGCGCCGGCATAGCCGGGAAAGGAGGGGGCAATGGATCTTTGGGGGAATGAAGACGAAGACGAATACAGAGCACGGAAACGGGCGGAAATATTCAGTTCGTCTTATCATTTCGAGAATTACGGAATGTTGGAAAACGCCATCCATCGGTGCCGGCTCTGCCCTCTTTGCGATGAGGGCGGCCGCGGTCCCGTGCTGTCTACCGGTCCGGTTGACGCGCCTTTGATGATCGTTGGCGAAGGCCCCGGCGGTGTGGAAGATGAGTACGGCGGGCCGTTGGTCGGGCCGTCAGGACAGCTGCTGGATAAAGCTCTTTTGTCGGTAGGGATTACGCGTGACCATGTATATGTCACAAATATCGTAAAATGCCGCCCCAGGGGAAACCGCACGCCTACTATTGCAGAGGGAAATGAATGCGGCAGACGGTGGCTGGCGGAAGAAATACGCCTCCTGCAGCCGAAAGTTATCATCGCTCTTGGAAAAGTGGCGCTCCGTTTCTTTCTGGGGCATGATGCGGGTATTATCCGTTCCCGCGGCCATTGGATTGATTACAAGGGCATCCCCGTCATGCCGACTTTCCATCCGGCATACCTGCTCCGCCAGACGGGAGAGGGATTGAAAGAAGCGAAATGGCAGGTCTACTATGACCTGAAAGCGGCAAAAGACAGGGCTGCGGAAGCCGTGCCCGGCTGGGTGTGGAAAAGCGATACGCCTCCTGATCTGCTGGAAGAATTAAAAGAGGTCCGGGAGAAAAGGATGGGCATATCTTCTGCTTTTTGAAAAAAGAATTTGTAAAGGTGATGGATCATGCGTATTTCAAAGCTGGACCATCTGGTGCTGGTGACAAGCGATTTATCCCGGTGTGTTTCCTTTTATCGGGATCTGCTTCATATGGAAGTGGAAGAAAAAGACGGCCGGTTTGCTCTTCGGTTCGGCACATCAAAAATCAATATCCATACCTGTCCCGGAGAATTCCAGCCGGCGGCGGAAAGGCCTGTGCCGGGGAGTCTGGATATCTGTTTCGTGACGGAGGAACCATTGGAGAGGCTTCTGGATGAGCTGAAAGAAGAAAAGGCGCCGCTGGTGACGGATATCGTGGAAAGGCATGGCGCCCTGGGGAAAATGAGGAGCCTGTATCTGCGTGATCCGGATGGAAATCTGGTGGAAATTGCGGAATACAGAAAAGGATGTCAGCATGCTTACCATCAATCAGGCTGATCTGTTTTATGCCGCGGAATATGCATTGGAGGCGCTCCTTTTGCTTCTCTGCACGTGGCAGCGGGGGACGCTTGATATCCGGCGACAGATAGGACGAAAGGTTTTCTTCCGCCGTCTGCTGCTGGTGCTGTTTGTGTCCGTTCTGGGCATCGCGCTTATGACGGGAATATATTTTATCCGGCTTGAACCGGAGGTCCGTTTCGCTGCTGTTGGTGCAGTTCAATTCTTTATGACAGTATGCAACAGCGTCATTCTCGGGTCTTCCTTTTTCCAGCGGTACCGCGTCTATCCCCGCGGGTCAGCGCTGGCGGCGGTACTTATCCTCATGTATGGGGTATCGGATTTCTTTATGCCCCGCGAAGTGAAGTACGCTGTTCTGGCGGCGTCGGTGATCGGCGGATTCCTGCTTCCTGAAACTTGGGGAAATAAACAGGTATGAGCAAAATAAAAGGCAGGATTTCCTGCCGGGATTTTTATAACAAAACCTTCTGAACCGGAATGGAGCAGGAGATCTTTTGCTGTCGTTTTATTTCTTGCGTGATCCGTAGAGGTCATTATAAATGATCCGTTCATTATAACGGTTCATGCGGACAGGTTTCCGCTCCGCGTAACCGATGGCGATGATACAGAACGGTTCCATTTCCGCGGGGATATCAAGAATATTTAAAAGATGTGCTTTGCGGTCAGCATAGGGATATACCTGGAGCCAGATTGATCCGAGACCCAGATGTTCCGCTTCGATGAGAATGTTTTCCGCGGCGGCGGCGCAGTCAAAGGACCATTCTTCGGGAAAAGAGATATTTTCCTTTTTGCCGACGATGACGATGGCGGCACTTGCTTTACGGGCAGGGCCCGCTACAAGGCTGTTGTGGGAAATCGCTTTTACCAGGTCATCTCTTGTGACGATGATGAATTCGCGGGCTTCCTGGTTGCCGCAGGCACGAGCCTGCATACCTGCTTTTACAAGGGTCAGCAGGTCTTCTTTAGCAACGGGGGTCAGTTCCTTGAAGTGGCGGCAGGTGCCTCTTTTGAAAATTTCATCCATATTCACTCCTCCTTCTGCAAACGGATGCGCCAAAAGAGGGGAATATCCCCTTGACGCGGTGCGGATCATTTCTTTTCCGCCTGTTATTATTTGTATCCATTATAGCATAGACGGCGGGCAGTACGGGAAATAAAAAAGACCCCGCCGTGAAGCGGAGCCTTTGCTGGTTACGGAGTGCCGAATAGGAAGTACCTGACATAAAGATAAATGGTGGATGTGAGAAGAGTTACGAGCATCATGGGGAAACATTTCAGCATGAAGTGGCCGAAAGTAATATTGTACCCTTCTTTTGCCGCAAGAGCGGCGACGATGACGTTCGGGGAAGCGCCAATGATGGTGCCGTTGCCGCCGTAGCACGCGCCGATAGAAAGCGCCCACCACATATAGTCCGCGTGGGCCAAACCTAAAAGATCCTGCATATTGTGGATTAGGGGGATCATGGTAGCCGTGAAAGGGATATTATCGATGAATGCGGAAGCGATGCCGGAAAGCCAGAGAATGGTAAACGTAAGGGCTTCCGGGTCACCGCCGACCGCACTGATGCCTGCCTGGGCGAGGGCGTTGATAACGCCTGTCGTTTCAAGGCCGCCTACGACAATGAAGAGACCGATAAAGAAGAAGAGAGAATCCCAGTCCACATCACGGAATATTTCATGAGGATCCACACTGCAGGCAAGGATGGCAAGCACACCGCCTGTGAGGGCGATCGTTGCCGATTCGATACCGATAAGATTGTGGACGATGAAGCCGAAAATGGTCAAAGCCAGAATGGTGACGGATTTCTTGAGAATGGAATAGTCCGTAATGACGGAAGAAATACTGATTTTTCCTAATTCTTCCGCAGTCATTTCTGTTTTTGGAAGTTCCTTGCCGTAAATGATTTCCAGGTAGATGATGCATGCAGCCACATTAAGCAGGGCGATAGGACCGGTATTCATGGCAAAATCATTAAATACGAGATGTGTCGCGGAACCGATCATGACATTTGGCGGATCGCCGACCATCGTGCCGGAACCGCCAATATTGGAAAGAAGGATTTCTGCGATCAAAGTGGGGATCGGGGTGACATGGATACGGCGGCAGAGGGAAATCGTCATGGAGTGATGAGGAGTACAGCAGTGACGGCATCCATGAAAGAGGCGCAGAAGCCGGTAATCAAGCCGAGGATAATCAGGAGTTCTTTCGGGCGGCCTTCGAAATCTTTACGGACCAAAGCGCCATCGCCTCAAAGAAGCCTGATTTCTTTACGACGCCGATTAAGATCATCATGCCTGCCAGGAGACCGATGGTGTTGAAATCGATGAAATGCCGGAGCGCCATCTCCTGTGTGACCAATCCGCTGTATACGACCAGCCCCGCACCGAGAAGAGCGCAGAGAGAACGGGGAATCCTTTCGGACATGATCCCGCATAGGTCAATAGAAAAATAAAATGGAAAAATAAAACTGCTGTTAAACTCCATCATCCCATCTCCCCATTATAGACAACCAAAGAACGATGTATTTATTTTCAGATCCATAGATTACAATTTATGAATAAAACAATTATTATCTACAAGTATATACGATGAAAATGAAACGTTCAATAACTTTAAGGAATTTAATTTATATACCATGGCATAATTTTTTTTTAGGGAGATTATTTAAACGGCAATGGAAAATATATTTCATGGAGACAGAAAAATTTTTATAAGTTTTCTGTTTCCATAATAAAAGAAATGAAATACATAGCCGGAAAGAAGGGCAGGGCAATTTATTAATTGCTATTGGATAGGTTTCAGTATAAAATAGCAGTGATGTACTTTTATTTTACAGGATAAAGGAGGCACAGCAATGTCCCGTGCACAAAGCCTTTTATTTGGTGTTGCCGTCGTTTTGCCGGCTGGAATATTTTGAACAATGGACTCAGCGTGCGGTCGGGAGCGATTGCGCTGCTGATCATAATCTGCCTGGTCATCAATATTTACAATAATAATCAGAAAAAGGCGCAGCAGGAAGAAGCCATGGCGAAAATCAGGGAAAAGAAGAGATTCGCCGTATCCGTGCGGAAGCCCGGCGGAAGCAGGGGAAAAACATAAAAATAACGGGTAAGGCGGACAGGATGAGTTCCTTTGAAAGTCCCTGCCGCTTTGGGAGATTTTGATGGAAATAGCGCTGATTTACCGGTGGGCCGTTTTATCCTGCTGGTGTTAGGACTTATATTGCTCATGAAGCACGGGTGCTTACGCCTTTCGTGTTTTGGTCGCGGATACAGTATTATACGTTTTCCACGTTCACGCTTTTCTTTATTTGGCTGGGCGCCACGCTTTCAAAGCTGACATCCCGTTTCTTTACACGGCGGACTGCCGCTATATCGTGGCTGCCGGACTGGTGACATTGTCGGTCATGTATCACATCATCGTCCGCCCCGGTGCGATACGTACCCATAGGCTGAATGACATAAGCTATGAGCATTTTTCTTTCTATAACTATATATTTCACTATTTCATTCCCGTGCTGATGACGGCAGACTACTTATTCTTTGTGGATAAGACGGAGCTTCACTGGCATATTATGATTTCCTGGATGATATATCCAGCGCTTTATGTGGTATTCGTTTACTGGCGGGCATGGATGACCATCGTGACACACGGGACGTCCCATTTATATCCTTATACATTTATGGATCCCCGTATGAATGATGTTTTTCCATTACGAAGGGATGCCTGAAAGTGGGATTCCAGTTTTTCCTTATCGGCATCTGTGTTTATGCAGCGGGGAAAGGCCTTTATCTCCTGGATATACCGCCGGCTGCATGGACTTATAACGGATAAATATTTATTTAGCAAGGAGTTTTTTTTTATGGCACAGACAAAAACGAAGGCCGGTGAAAAGGATTTTCAGCATCTTCCACACCGAGTAGGAAATATCTGATCGCGGCATACATAGGCGGTTTAGCACTTGCAGGGTATGCTGTCCGCCTGGCATGGGTCTACATGACGTACCATGTACTTCCTCCAGGGGATTATTCTTTTATCATTGCGGCCTGTTTCCTTTTAAATGTAGTCACGGCGAAATGCACCTATACTTTGGGAGAGGAAGGCCTTACACTCCAAAAAGAGTCTATTCCAAAACAGAACGATCTATGTGGCATATAAAGATATCTTCGGTGTCCACCATTTTAAGAACCAGCTCATGAAACCGGCGACTTACCGTTATACCCGCCATATGTACAGTCAGCTGGATAACAGGGAAATATGGTCGCTTCTTTATGATATCGGTGAAGTGGAGAAAATTGGCCGCATTATGATGACCGGGTCTGCCGCTTTCTGGCATGAATTTTCGCTCCGCCTTCCTGATCGGGTGGCAATTCCGCAGGAAGAGGTAATTGCTTATGTATACCAAGGGATGAGAGAAAACTGATCGCTTCAGGAAAGTGCCTCCGGAGCTGTTGCAGAAGCTGAAAGAAGCGGAGGCGGCTGATGCAGAAGATGACATGACTTTGAAGAAGGGATCGAACAGCTCCGTCAGGAAGGAACCGATATGGGCGGCAGCGATTACGAAGTGACATTGGAAGACATCAAAGAAAAGAAGGCTTCAACGAAGAAGAGTATAATGCGGCAAAGCATGACCGCGCGGAAACGGAAGCGGCAGAGAAAAGACTGAAGCTGAAACGAATACGAAAAATAGTAAAGACAGGATCTCCGCTTATGGATGAATATTCATGGGCGGAGATTTTATATTGTCTGTTTTGAATTTTCCAGTTTTTGTAGAAGAAGATCTCATTTTACAAGCAGAAAATTCTAATGAACTTTTAACAACTAAATAATTCCATTATGGAATACTTGATGGTTGATAAAAGCAAGCTGCAGATTCTTACGGCTTATTGAAAATGGAAATCAATGAATGGATTTCTACTTGAGGAAGAGAGAAAATTATAAGTCGGAAAAGGAGAATGGCAGAGGAGGTAAAGCCTATATATAAGCGTTTTACAGATAGATATATAAAATACTATGTATTCAAGCAATATACATTGATTGCAATTTATGCATATCCGCGGGTTTTATGATGAGGAGGATGATATCGTTGATTTCAGAATCATAAATTATATCTTGAAGATAAAAATAATAAACAAAGAAGTTTATATATATTAAGAAGGAAGATAAAATACATAGTATTCTGTTTGTATATTTACAGCACGGTAAGTACAATATGTAAGGGTGTTAATGCAAATAGTATGCAATTGCGTATATATTGCATGCGATGTATTTCTTGAAAGTCCGCTCCGGGCTGTTTTGGAAGGAGGTCGTGGAAGTAAGAGGGAGTTGTTATTTGTTCCCGTTTAGATAATTTCATAAAGCAGACTGCAATATTCTTTTTATTAAATGCAAATTGTCTTCCGGGAAGTTCTGCGATCCGATTTGAATAGGCACCTGACTCAAATCAGACCGTGGAAGATTTATAAGGAAGGTGAAACTTATGGATCCAGCCATTATTACGCTGTGCGTCCTTGCTGTTGCGGCATTTCTGTTTATTACAGAATTGATCCCGCTGGCAGTCACAGCCATGGCAGCTTGTACTGCCTTAGGTATTTTGGGCGTCCTGCCGTCAAAGCAGGTTTATGCCGGTTTGTCCAATTCTACCGTAGTTCTCTTCGGCGGTATGTTCGTTATCGGCGCCGCTATGTTTAAAACAGGTCTTGCGGAAGCGATCGGCATCGCCGTAGTCAAGAAAGCGGGCACCAACCAGGTTCCGCTCATGGCGGCAATCATGCTCGTTACCATTGCCCTTTCTGCCGTATCTTCCAATACGGGGACGGTAGCCTGCCTCATGCCGGTTATTATCGGTATCTGCCAGGCGGCGAATATTTCTCCGTCGAAAGAACTGATGCCTCTGGCAATCGCTGCCAACGTAGGCGGCACCATCACCATGATCGGTACCCCGCCAAACGTTATCGTTACAGGCGCTCTGACCGCAGCAGGCCTGCCGACTTTTGATTCTTCGAATTTGCTTATATCGGCATTCCGCTGTCTATCATCATTGTGCTCTACACACTGTTCATCGGCCGTCATTTTGTGCCTGATAAGCAGGCCGGCGCAATGGATGAAGAAGCGGTAAAGGCTGCAGCCGAAGAAGCAGGCGCTTCCGGAGACGGGGCCCGAAGAGCAAAACAAAGATGTGGATTTCCGGGATCATCCTTCTGGGCGTAGTAGCCTGCATGGCTCTCGGTCTGAAGACGCTGCCGCTGCACACCGCGGCGGTAACCGGTGCCATTCTCTGTGTAGTTACAGGCTGCCTGAAAGAAAAGAAGCCTATGCGGGGATTGACTGGGTAACCATTTTCCTCTTCGCCGGCATGCTTTCCGTAGCAAGCGCTATGGAAAAGACAGGCGCAGGCAAGATGATCGCGGATACTGTTGTAAATATGATGGGGAAAATCCGAACCCTATGTATTGACAGCAGTACTGTTCCTTATCTCTAACGTACTGACCCAGTTCATGTCCAACACAGCATCGGCAGCGCTCCTGGCGCCGATTGGTATTTCCATTGCCCAGTCTATCGGCGCAGATCCGAAACCGGTTCTGATGGCGCTTGGTATCGCGGCTTCCATGGCATTTGCCACACCGATGGCAACGCCTCCGAATACCCTCGTACTGGGACCGGGCGGATTCTCCTTCAATGATTATGCTAAAGTCGGCGTTCCGATGTGCTTGATTTCTTTGGTAGCGTCTGTAATCATTATTCCGATTTTCTGGCCATTCTAAGATTTGGCAGTAATGGTTGCAATCTGAACGTTCTGTCCTTCCCGGCGTTTTACCGGGGAGGACAAAAGCTATGTATTGCGGAACGATTCTGTTCCGCACAGTGTCTGAAGGACACTTGTATTTAGAAAGGTGGATTTCATTAATGGATACTCCAGGCCCACTTTCCATTTGTCTCACTAATATGGTTATCGTATTTGGTGTTTTGATCTTTTGGCTTTCGTCATCGAATTGATTCATATCGTTGACCCGACAAAAGAAGAAATAAGCATAAGTTAAATATGATTAACCTATAGGAGGTATAAAATGGATGGTTTTATGAGAGCACTCATTTCCGTATGGACAGATTCCGGATTTTCCAATCTGACCTGGGAAAACTGTGTCATGATTTTAGTAGGACTTGTTTTACTTTATTTATCAATTGCGAAGGAATATGAACCTTTGCTGCTGCTCCCGATCGCATTCGGCTGCATCATGGCGAACTTCCCGAATACCGGGTTCAATGATGAAATGGGCGTCATGATGGCCATTGGTTTCGGGATTAAGTATGAAATTTTCCGCCCCTTATTTTCATGGGGTAGGCGCGATGACCGACTTCGGTCCGCTTTTAGCTAACCCGAAGACCATGCTTCTCGGCGCGGCTGCCCAGATCGGCGTATTTGTCGCATTGGCAGGCGCTATGATGTTTGGCTTCAATGTACAGCAGGCTTCCGCTATCGGCATCATCGGCGGTGCTGACGGCCCGACAGCCATTTACCTGGCATCCAAGCTGGCTCCCGATCTCCTGGGTGCTATCGCCGTAGCGGCATACAGCTACATGTCCCTGGTTCCGCTCATCCAGCCGCCTATTATGAAGCTGATGACCACCAAGGAACAGAGAAAGATCAAGATGGTTAACCTTCGTCCGGTAAGCCACTTTGAAAGGTATTATTCCCGATCGTCGTAGCCATCGTGGTATCCCTGCTTCTGCCTCCGGTAGCGGCGCTGATGGGCTGCCTGTGCATGGGCAACCTGTTTGAAGTCTCCGGCGTAACGGCAAGACTGTCCGACACCGCGCAGAACGCGCTGATCAATATCGTCACCATCTTCCTGGCAACAGGCACAGGATTAACGATGTCCGGCGACAAATTCCTCAGAATCCAGACGATTGAAATCATTTGCCTCGGACTGATTGCCTTTGCGGCAGGCACGGCAGGCGGCGTCCTCTTTGGACAGATCATGAGAATTGCTTCCGGCAACAAGATCAACCCGCTCATCGGTTCGGCAGGCGTATCGGCCGTACCGATGGCAGCGCGTGTATCCCAAGTCGTAGGATTGAAAGACAACCCGTCCAACTACCTGCTGATGCAGGCCATGGGCCCGAACGTAGCAGGCGTAATCGGTACCGCCGTAGCGGCAGGCACCATGCTGGCACAGTTCGGAGGCTGATCAGTATAAGCTGATGAGTCTGGTTAAATCAAAACGAAAACGCTCCTTTACGGGGCGTTTTTCTATTGCGTCGTATTAAATGATGAGTATAAGAAAGGATAAACACACCCGATTTGTATTCTCATAAAGCAGGCAGGTAAAGCGGGCAAGAAATGTTTGCTTTCGTATAAAGATTTATTTTCTAACTAAACTTTTATAAAAGAAATAAATGGATAAGACAGACGATGTATATCTAATCTGTTAAATATGAAGATTGGAAGAAACGGATAGTAATGATATGCAGTCACATAATTTAAGTATTTGGACATGACTGGACGGAAAGAAAAACAGTAAAATTATTTACATAGTGTACTATTGTAAATAATATGCATTTGCCGCAGCCGGGAATAGATAAATTACTATGTATTATCAGACATATCCATTGCATGCTATGCAATAAAAATGCAGAAAGTGGAAATTAAATTTGTATGGTTTATCAGACGATAAATTCCCTTTGTAATAAATTAAAAATAAAATATATAAAGTAAAATGTCTAATATATAAATAATGCAAAACATTTCCATTTCCTGAATCGTTGAAAGTTCAGAGAATAAAAGATACAATACAGGCAAGGTGTTGATGCAAACAGTATGCAATGGCATATACATCGCATACTATGCATTTTGTGTAAGTCCTGTGGGCTGTTTTGAAAGGAGGCCTGTGGAGTAAAGGGAGGCTGTTATTTATTTTTCGTAAGGCAAATTCATAAAGTAAACAGCATTCATTTTTAACAATTAAATATGAATTGTCTTCCGGAAAATATTCATGATTTGATTTGAATATACACCTGTTTCAAATCAGATTATGGGAGGTTTTATAAGGAAGGTGAAATTATGGATCCAGCCGTTATCACGCTGTGTGTTCTCGCTGTTGCGGCATTTCTGTTCGTTACCGAACTGATCCCGCTGGCAGTTACAGCTATGGCAGCTTGTACTGCATTAGGTATTTTGGGTGTCCTGCCGTCAAAGCAGGTTTATGCCGGTTTGTCCAACTCCACCGTAGTTCTCTTCGGCGGTATGTTTGTCATCGGCGCTGCCATGTTTAAAACAGGCCTTGCGGAAGCGATCGGTGTTGCCGTAGTTAAGAAAGCGGGCACCAACCAGGTTCCGCTCATGGCGGCAATCATGCTCGTTACCATCGTTCTTTCTTCTGTATCTTCCAATACGGGTACAGTAGCCTGCCTCATGCCGGTTATTATCGGTATCTGCCAGGCAGCTAAAATTTCTCCATCGAAAGAACTCATGCCTCTGGCAATTGCTGCCAACGTAGGCGGCACCATCACCATGATCGGTACCCCGCCAAACGTTATCGTCACAGGTGCTCTGTCTGCAGCAGGTCTGCCGACTTTCGGATTCTTCGAATTTGCTTATATCGGCATTCCGCTGTCTATTATCATTCTTGTATACACACTGTTTATCGGCCGTCATTTCATTCCTGATAAGCAGGCCGGTGAAATGGATGAAGAAGCGGTAAAAGCGGCAGCTGAAGAAGCAGGTGCTTCCGGCGACAGTGCTCGAAGAGCAAAACAAAGATGTGGATTTCCGGCATCATCCTTCTGGGCGTAGTAGCCTGCATGGCTCTGGGGCTGAAGAATCTGCCGCTGCACACCGCGGCGGTAACCGGCGCTATCCTCTGCGTCATTACAGGCTGCCTGAAAGAAAAAGAAGCCTATGCGGGGATTGACTGGGTAACCATTTTCCTCTTCGCCGGCATGCTCTCCGTAGCCACTGCTATGGAAAAGACAGGCGCAGGGAAAATGATTGCTGACGCTGTTGTAAGTATGATGGGTGACAATCCGAACCCCTATGTGCTGACAGCGGTGCTGTTCCTCATTTCCAACGTACTGACCCAGTTCATGTCCAACACAGCATCGGCAGCGCTCCTGGCACCGATCGGTATTTCCATCGCCCAGTCTGTAGGCGCTGACCCGAAACCGGTTCTGATGGCGCTTGGTATCGCGGCTTCCATGGCATTTGCCACACCGATGGCAACGCCTCCGAATACCCTCGTACTGGGACCGGGCGGATTCTCCTTCAATGACTATGTCAAGGTCGGCGTTCCGATGTGCCTGATTTCCTTGGTAGCCTGCGTTATCATCATTCCGATTTTCTGGCCGTTCTAAAATTATGGTCACAAATCAATAGGTTTTACAGGGGAGTGTTCTCTTCGGGTGAACCGGGGAGGACACATCTTCCTATTTAGAAAGGTGGATTTTATTCATGGATACTCCAGGCCCACTTTCCATTTGTATCACTAACATGGTTATCGTATTTGGTGTTCTTATTTTTCTGGCTTTTGTCATCGAATTGATCCACGTGGTGGATCCGACCAAGAAAAAGAAATAAGAAGTAAGAGCTTAGTGAATACAAATACCGTATAGGAGGTACAATAATGGATGGTTTTATGAGAGCACTTGTTTCCGTATGGACAGATTCCGGCTTTGCCGCGCTGACCTGGGAAAACTGTGTCATGATTTTAGTAGGACTTGTTTTACTTTATTTATCAATTGCGAAGGAATATGAACCTTTGCTGCTGCTCCCAATCGCGTTCGGCTGCATCATGGCCAACTTCCCGAATACCGGGTTTGAAGATGAAATGGGTGTCATGATGGCCATCGGATTCGGGATCAAGTATGAAATTTTCCCGCCCCTTATTTTCATGGGGGTAGGCGCGATGACCGACTTCGGTCCCCTTATCGCCAATCCGAAGACCATGCTTCTCGGCGCAGCTGCCCAGATCGGCGTATTCGTTGCGCTGGCAGGCGCTATGATGCTCGGCTTCAATGTGCAGGAAGCGGCATCCATCGGCATCATCGGCGGTGCTGACGGCCCGACTGCGATTTACCTGACATCCAAGCTGGCACCACATCTCTTAGGCGCTATTGCCGTGGCGGCATACAGCTACATGTCCCTGGTTCCGCTCATCCAGCCCCCGATTATGAAGCTGATGACGACCAAGGAACAGAGAAAGATCAAGATGGTCAACCTTCGTCCGGTAAGCCACTTTGAAAAGGTATTATTCCCGATCGTCGTAGCCATCGTGGTATCCCTGCTTCTGCCTCCGGTAGCGGCACTGATGGGCTGCCTGTGCATGGGGAACCTGTTCGAAGTATCCGGAGTAACGGCAAGACTTTCCGACACCGCGCAGAATGCGCTGATCAATATCGTCACCATTTTCCTGGCGACAGGCACAGGCTTGACGATGTCCGGCGACAAATTCCTCCGTCTGGAAACGATTGAAATCATCTGCCTCGGTTTGGTTGCCTTTGCGGCAGGCACAGCAGGCGGCGTGGTTTTCGGCCAGATCATGAGAATTGCTTCGGGCAACAAGATCAACCCGCTCATTGGTTCGGCAGGCGTATCGGCCGTACCGATGGCAGCACGTGTATCCCAGGTGGTAGGATTGAAAGACAACCCGTCGAACTACTTGCTGATGCAGGCGATGGGCCCGAACGTAGCAGGGGTTATCGGCACTGCCGTAGCAGCAGGCACCATGCTGGCACAGTTCGGAGGCTGATCAGTATAGCTGATGAGTCTGGTTAAATCAAAACGAAAACGCTCCTTTACGGGGCGTTTTTCTATTGCGGGGTATTTTCTTCCAATAAGAAATGGAAAGTATCTTCCGCAGCATGGTTTTCTTCCAATAAGAAATGGAAAGTATCTTCCGCAGCATGAAGTTTTATTTCTAATCAAAAATTCACAAAAGAAATATTTACGTAAAACAGGGGCGGGCATATTCAAAGGTAAGAATATAAAAGATGGCAAGATTAAATGGGAATGCTAAGCAATACTACTGGACATAATTTATGTTCCACTTACATTAAAATACATAGATGACTATATATTATGGAGGGAATAACCATAGTACATATTATGCATTTCCGGAAAAAATATAATTCCTGTTTAAAAGCGGAATGACAGATATTCCAAGATACTTTATGTAAATTATAAATAAAATATATAAACTAAATATATTGAAATAATAAATATTGCGAAACGATTCCAGCTGTAGACTCATTGAAAATTTATATTTGACTGATTACAATAGCCACAGGTGCTTTTACATAGAATGCAATGTATTTGCGGCTATGTATGAATGCGAGTCCTGCCCCGGGACTGTCCAGAAAGGAGGTCATGAGAAGTAGGAGGGGATACAGTTCGTTTTCCGGCAGAAGGAATTCATGGAGAAAACAGCATTAATTTTATTTACAATCATTATGAATTCCGAGGTTTCCGGGAAATGCCCATACTCTGATTTGTGTCAGGCACCTGAATCCGATCAGGCTGTGGGATATTTTTAAGGAAGGTGAATTTTATGGATCCAGCCGTTGTCACACTGTGCGTCCTAGCAGTAGCGTGCTTCTTGTTCGTAACCGAACTGATTCCCTTAGCAGTCACAGCCATGGCAGCTTGTACTGCATTAGGTATTTTGGGCGTTCTGCCGTCAAAACAGGTTTATGCCGGTTTGTCCAACTCCACCGTGGTACTCTTTGGCGGTATGTTTGTTATCGGCGCTGCTATGTTCAGAACTGGTCTTGCTCAGGCGATTGGTCTTGGTGTAGTCAAAAAAGCGGGTACTAAAGAAGTGCCACTCATGGGCGCAGTTATGCTCGTTACCATCATTTTGTCTTCTGTATCTTCCAATACGGGTACAGTAGCCTGTCTTATGCCCGTAGTTATTGGTATCTGCCAGGCAGCCAAAATTTCTCAGTCTCGTCAGCTGATGCCTCTGGCGATTGCTGCCAACGTAGGCGGTACCATCACCATGATCGGTACCCCGCCAAACGTTATTGTCACAGGCGCTCTGTCCGCAGCAGGTCTGCCGACTTTTGGATTCTTCGAATTTGCTTATATCGGCATTCCGCTGTCTATTATTGTCTTCTTCTTTACCCTGTTTATCGGCCGTCACCTGCTTCCTGCAAATGCTGCCGGAGAAATGGATGAAGAAGCTATCAGGGCTGCTGCCGAAGAAGCGGGCGCTTCTGGCGAAGACAGCGAACCGAAGAGCACCACAAAGATGTGGATTTCAGGACTGATCATGATTGGTGTAGTTATTTGCATGGCTCTGGATTTGAAGACTTTGCCGCTGCAGACCGCGGCGGTAACCGGGGCTATCCTCTGCGTTATCACAGGCTGCCTGAAAGAAAAAGAAGCCTATGCGGGCATTGACTGGGTAACGATCTTTCTGTTTGCTGGTATGCTCTCCGTAGCCACCGCTATGGAAAAAACTGGAGCAGGAAAATTGATTGCCGATACGGTTGTTGGTTCAATGGGTGAACATCCGAATGCGGTCGTTTTGTGCGCAGTGTTGTACCTAATTTCCAATGTGTTGACCCAGTTCATGTCCAACACAGCTGCGGCAGCTCTTTTGGCACCGATCGGTATTTCCATTGCCCAGTCCATCGGTGCTGACCCGAAACCGGTTCTGATGGCTATCGGTATCGCAGCGTCTATGGCATTTGCCACACCGATGGCAACGCCTCCGAATACTCTTGTACTGGGACCTGGCGGTTTTACGTTTATTTCCTTTATGACGCTTCTGCATTTCAACGGAAACATTTTGCAAATGGGAGTTGTGGAAATGGGTCGGTCAGGGGCATTGTTGGGCGTTGCCGTTTTGAAAAGCAAGCAAACATTAGTGATCCATACGGCTTACTCTATTTGCGCATTTATAGGTTTTGTTTGCCTAACATTTACAGGAGGCATAGCCTATTCCATTTACCATGCGCTTTTCATCGCTATTATTCAGCAGAACTTGGCTTCGGACATGCTTGGACGGACTTTTTCTCTCATCTTTAGTTTGAGTACCTTTCCATCAATGCTGGGTATCGTAGCTTCAGGATATTGGGTGGAAGCATGGGGTATCACATCCGTCTTTATGATCAGCGGATGGGTTATCTTCTGATTGATTGGGTGCAAATTTTATTTCTTCAATCAAGCAGTTGGATAATTACGCATAGTATTATTTATTAAAGAATTATTATATGACAAAGAAAGAACACACTACGATTACAGAGTTATTTCAAGTTTTGGACTTGTTGGAAAGCCTGGACATGCAGTTTTGGTTGGATGGAGGCTGGGGAGTGGATGTCTTGTACGGACAGCAAACCCGCTTGCATAGAGATATTGACATTGATTTTGATGCCAATTATACAGACCAACTCCTTGATCTTTTGCAGGAGAGAGGATATCAAATTGAAACAAATTGGTTGCCCACCCGTATGGAACTGTATAGCAAAGAATTAGGCTATATTGATATCCATCCTTTTGTCTTGAATGCGGACGGCACTTCCAAACAAGCCGACTTGGATGGAGGCTGGTATGAATTTCAACCAGACTATTTTGGAACAGCAGTCTTTGAAGGCAGAAGCATCCCTTGCATTTCTGCAAAAGGGCAACAAGTATTCCATTCGGGCTACGATTTAAGAGAGAAGGATATTCACGATTTATCTATAATTAAACAATGTATAACAACAATGAGCCTAACAATTAGATAAGAACAAGAAAATGACAGAAAAACAAATTGTCTGGTATATCTTACTTACAGAAGTAAAGATAGACAGTGACACCCAGTCTGTCACATCCCTGAGTGTAGCTCCATTGGCAGTCTTGCCGGAATTCCAGCGTAAGGGAATTGGGGGGGATGTTGATTCAGTAAGCCCATCAGAGGGCAGCACTTTTGGGTTACGGCACAGCAGTCGTATTGGGGCATAAAGAGTATTATCCTCGATTTGGCTATCGCAAGGCTATCGATTTAGGAATTGAATTTCCTTTCGAAGTCTCTCATGAATATTGCATGGTGGCTGAATTAATACCTGGAGCTACTGAGAATGTGAAAGGTATGGTTTGTTATCCAACTGACTTTAAATAGTTTAACAAGTAAAATTCATTATATAACTCGGACTGGGTATTTCAATTTCCCAGTCCGTATTCTGATAGTACTTATTCAATTGGAAGATTGTGTTGCTTCAAGAATGAAAGTTTATCCCAATACCCTCTTTGAAAGACGATTTTGTTATCTTTTACATGAAAAAATCCGCATCCACGAAGTCCAAGAGAGTCTTTCCATTCCATGATAGCCCATTCGCCATCTTCAAAAATATTTTCCACCATACAAACCATTTTAGCAGTGGCAAATTCATTCACAAACATTTTGTAGATTGATTCTTTACCTATTATTGGTTCGTTTGCGACTTGATGATTTACTGCATTAGTAGCATACAGCTCTGCTATATGATAAGCATCTGCTTTGTTAAAGCAATCTATCCATTTTTCCAAAACTTCTTTAGGCTTCATTTTTTATAAATTCTTAGGATTTTGATTCTGTAATAAAAACAATCTGTTTGGATGCATAGATACTTGATTTTATTAATAATAGGCTATTCTATATTCTAAATCCTCTGGATTTTTGCTCTCTCTGCACCGAGTTACGTAGATTCTGCTGTAACTTTTCCCATTGTTCCTTAAACCATTGTACTATGGGTTGTCGGTTTATGGTCAGCATAAGCACCACTATCCATCGGATGTTTCTCAACCCTAAAATATCATTCTTGATGTCAAATTTCCACCTGTGTTCTTCGGAATAAATTTTGCCACTACATTGTATGGATTCTTTCTTTGTCAAGAGGTTTTCTATCATGTCTTTGGTAAACCCGATAACAGCGCATAATTTTTCCATTCTCAACATCTCTTTGAACATGGGAAACCATTTGTGGGCTTTTTCAAGCAAGGTGCTCAATCGTGATATTTCCTTGTCTTTGGCTTCAAGTTCTTGATTATGTATTCTTTGAAGATTACGAATTTGTCTGCTATGCTGTTCCTGTATTTGTTGTATCTGAATTTTAATTCATCAGTAGCTTTGTCCCGTTTGGTAATTTCCTGATGTAGCTGCTCGATGTGATGTTCCAGTTCTTTCAGCTTACCGCTTCCGAAAAGAGAACCTACACCGCTTGCTATGGCGGTAGCAGCATTGGTGGCTGTTTTCTTTAGTTTGTCCGTGCGTATCTCTGCTTTTACCTGTTTGAGTTCCTGTTCGGCAAGGCTTACTTGTTGTTCCTTGTGTCGCTTGGTTTCCTCTATACGTTGCAGTTCGGCTTTCTGCTTCTCAATGATGAAATCATTTCGTTCCAGATGCTCTTTACCTGTGACAGCTTTTGCCTGTCCACGTTCCATCAGGAGAATATCGGAAGCAAGGGTCTGCATGGTTGCCATATCCTCGTCATTGAGCTTTCGGCTCTTTCCAGTTTCATGGTTCATCCAGTCGAATACGACATGAGCATGATAATTTGGTTTGAACCATCTGTTACCGACTTGGAAGCTCTCCTTGTCTTCTGCTTCCGGCTGACCGTTCAGCCAATGCCCTTCGTCTTTATGCAGGAAAATCTGTAGCGGAGTGATGCCCCAGCGTCTTTGGCACTCTTCACCGAATTTGCGTACATCAGCCAGTGTGGTGTCCGGTCTGATAAGCAATACTCCTTCACGGATGGGTGAGCATCCCGCCACCTTGATAATCTTTCCATTCTTTCCCTTGCGTTCCCTTTCCTTTTCCTGCATGGCACGTCCGGTCTTTTCCTTGACCATTTGCTTGATATTGTCATAATGAGTTCGCAGTTCGGGAGTGCCGAAGTCGGGATTTATCCACTGTTCGTTATCGGTGGAAAGTTCGGGAACGACATAGATTCTGGACTCCCCGATGTTACGCATATACTCGGCAGTCCTTCGGTTGTGTGCCTCGCTCGATGCGATGTTGCAAGGCTTGATATGTATGCTTGATTTTGTTGCCATAGCTTCTTTCCTTTGTTTACAATTGATTTGCTTTGCTCGCTTTCGCAGAGGGTTCTTAGGTAACCCATAAGCGGAGATTGCAAAGAGAGGTCACTCTTTGCTCGGGGTTCTCAGGGTGAAACGCCCTGAGTGGGTCATAGGGCAAAGCCCTAATCCCTCAGGAGAGCTACAACTACGAAAGCGAAGCGTGTAGTTATAGTGGGCTATAACTGGAAGCCGTTCTTCTTTTCCGGTGATTGGCTGCGCACCCCTTTGGCGGACTGGAGCTGCCTTTTTCTTTCAATCTGTTTCTGTAAGTATTCGTTCAAGTCCTTGCATCCTCTGTAAATCTGCGAAGCGTCCCGGATGTACCGCTCTCTGCCGTATTCCATGCGGATTTGCCGGAGTGCTTCCAGTCCTGCATGGTCGTTGTCGAAAAAGCAGTGGATGCGTTCGTAATTGCCCAACGGATAGAGAGCCTTGTTTACATTCGATACGGAGTTCAATACAATGTAGTCCTGCCCGTCCAATTCCGGATAATTTGGGCAGCTCTCTTGTCTCAATGTCAAAAAGGAGAGGTAGTCCATAAATCCCTCGAACACATAACAGGTATTCCTCGCTTTTCCCGACTGCCTGATGTGGGAGATTTCCTTTGGGGCGATGCAGCCCTTGAAATAGCGGTTGCGGATTTCATATCCACACGAACCATTGGGAAGGCGATGGCAAAGTACCGCTTGCCGTTGTGAGTGAAACGTGCTTCACTACATTCTCTTTTCGCCAGTTTTATGTTAATTCCTCTACCTTGTAAGTAGGCAAGCAGGGCAGTAGATGACAGCGGAACAATCTCCAACTGTTGGAAGCTCGGCTCGGAAGAGTTTTGCTTTCCAAAAGAGAAAGATACCGGGCGCACGTGCGGTGTCTGCTCTGCTATCCGTTTCAAGATGTAAGGTACATGGTCGGTAGCGTACAGGTGTGCAGCCAGTTCTATGATACCACCACCTTTACCCAAACCGAAGTCATACCATTGTTCACGTTCGGTATTTACCTTGAACGAGGCTTCGGCTTCTTCCCTTAACGGTGATTTATACCACAGATTGACACCTTGTTGCTTGACGGGAGAATATCCTAAACTATGCAGATAATCCGCTATTCTGATTTGCTTGGCTGTCTGTATATCCATAAAATGATTGTTTTAGTAGTTGGTGAATTGGTTTATTTTTCTTTTTGCCCGTACCTTTTTAGGAAGTACGGTCTATAATCACTTCACTAAATTCTCGTATATATAGGATACGGTAATAAAGTGAAGTGATTTAGTCCCATTCCCCAAGCACTTCACTATATTCCTAATATATACACCCCGAGAATAAAGTGAAGTGATTGCAGGGAAATGGGCTAATAGTGGAAGTCAGGCATGAATGTGTATTTTCTGCCTGTCTCCTGCACTATCATCCGTTTGTTGCGGAGCATGGTGATGAGCGATACCGCCTTTTTATGGTTCAGCTTTACACCCACTGACATATAGGTCTTGATTAAGGCATCTTCCAGTTCCTTGTAGCCGTATTCCTCTTTCAGCCCGAAAACGGCTTCCAATGCGATACGGTGCTGCTGCTCGGTGATATGCCTGTAAGGGTCGAACTTCTCTTCTTCGGGTCTTCCCGGCTTCTTTGTTTCAGGTTTGTATCCCTCAATGAGTTCGGGAAGGGCTTTGTCGTTGATACGGAATGCGAAAGGCTCAAAGTCCATTGCCCGGATGTGAATGGCTGAAACATGGCTGATGTCACCGTTGCCCTTGTCCTTTTCTACCTGCAATACGGTTTCCGCCTTGTTGTTCAACTCCGTACCAATGTGCCCTCTTGCGTTCTCATCCCCTTTGTTCTGATGCAGTATCGTATGGATATGTATCTGCCTGTCGTCCGTCCACTGCATCAGCTTGGATATGATGCGTGTTGATTCACTGGGGCTGTTGATGTCATACACCATATCCCGTATGCCGTCTATAATTACAAGACCGATTTCGGGTGTATTGTAAATAGCCTGTTCCACAATCCTGATACGCTGCTCAGGCGTGTATTTTCTTAAGGCAAGAAATTCAAGATTCTCATTGTCCCTATCATCTGGCAAACCAGCCATTCGCAAAATGCGCGTCATGACTTTCAGACAATGGTAAGGGCTTTGCTCTGTATCAACATAAAGCACTTTCCGCTTATCTTCAGGCAGTTCAGCCACATACCGCAGCACTGTGCCGTTCTTCAATGCAGCGGCTACGATAGCCGATACATTGAACGTTTTTTTACTTTTGGCTTTGCCGATGGATGCGCTGAAATTACCCAATGTCCCAATGACAGAATCATGTACTTTAAGGATTTCAGGTGCTTTCTCATAACTTTTCGACAGGCTCAAACGTGAGGCTTGCCAAAGGATTATGGCTTCTTCAGCCGATATTTCCTTAGTCTCTTTCATATAGTCCATAGCCATGCCTCCCGTTATTTCCGTCCTCCTGTTTTCTTTCCAGCCAGTTCAAGGGCAAGCTCAACATCCACGATAATCTTACGTCCTATCTGAGTGATTGCCTTGTCAATCTTTCCGCTTTTCTTGATACGGTTGGCGGTGGGTAGGCTGCACCCGAACAGTTTGGCTATGCCCAGTATTCCGTACACATATTTTCTTTCTGTGTCTGTAATGGGCTGTGGCTGCGTTTCCGTTTGACGGGAAGCGTGCTTACTTAGGAATATGAACTCTTCACCTGTCATCTGCCAGACGGGTTTTGATAATAATTCTTGAAGATTTTCATCGTTCAATCTATTTAGTCGTTTAACAATCAGCCCTGCGCACTGGCTGTTATCTCTGTTCTCGAACGATGCAAAATTAGGTAGGGTTGTAAGTGGTAAGGATGTGGTTGATATAAATGGAATATCTTGTTATTTATCTGAATATCAGATAATAAAAATACCACTCAAAAATTTAATTTGAGTGGTAAAAGTGGTTGTTTCGTAAAATGTCAGGGCATATCACAGATTATCGGAATATACCATCCATTTCTTTGGCAAATTTCCGGTTGCTGTCACTGGGGAAATCGGAAACAGGCTCTTTGTACTTTGACTTGTAGTAGCTTTCCTCAATATCCAATATTTTCAGGATATTCCTCTTCCAATTCTCCCTGTCCTGTTTGGGCAGTTTTCGCTCATCAGGAATATCAGATAGCAGGTACGTATTTTTTCTCTCGGTCTGATTTGGGGTTTGGTGTCGCTTGGTAGCAGGTTCATGCAGGTATAGAAATCATGTTCGGAAATATTCTCGAACTGTTCTCCCACGCAGGTTACATGAATGAGCGAAAGCAGTTCCATATTGAAATACTCAGTCTGTTTCGTTCCCAGCACTTCTTCCTGTATGTTGGGGGCATTTGGTTCTTGTTCGGCTGGCTCTTCCGGCTCGTTTGTTTCATCAAATACATATTTCGCCAATGTCTCTTTGAGGTGGCAGCCCAGCCGATAGATTTCATTGAAACGGCTTTTTGCATATTGCAGGGCTTTCTCTCTGGTCTGTTTTTGCAGATCGTAGAGTTCAGTCAGCTTGTTTTTCTCCTCGTATTCATCTTTGCACCGTTCATATTCCATTTCCGCACGCTTTTCATCCTCTGCAGTGTGTTCCCGATAACCTATGGAATCGTATCGGTGGTATGCTTCGTTTAGCGGAGCATGGAGCTTGGTCGTCTTGTATTGCTGTTCTTCTATGGCTTCTTTATAGATTTCTGAAACTCGGAAGCAGATATTGTAAACGGTCTGTTCATCCGGCATACATCCTTTCTTGTAATAACTTATGTTTTCGCATACTTCCTTTTTCAGGCTATTCAGAATCAGTGTGTATTGCTCCTGTGGAAGATGAAACACCAGTTCAAGAATGGCTGTTTCAAGAACCGTTACATCATTGTAGTCCAGATAGAACTTGGTAATGAATTTCTGCTTTTCAAAGAGAAACCTTTATTATCAAACCAGTCTTTATATATTCTGTTCAATTCTCCGTATCGGGGAATCAGCGTTGTAATTACATCTTTCATGGACGCAACTATTTTTGAGTGTTATTGTCTTTGTCAAGGAAAGAGGCCAGTTCTTCTTCCACTTCTTCCACGCTGGGCAACGCTGATTTCAGTTTCTCGGGAATCGCTTTGCTCAATTGGTAATCGCTGATGCCGATGGGCTGGTCATAGCCTGTCAATGCGTATTGTGCCACAACTTCGTCTTTTCCCTTGCATAGCAACAACCCGATAGTCTTGTTGTCATTCTCTCCCCTCAGTTTATCATCCACCACATTGATGTAGAAGTTCAGTTGTCCTGCATACTCCGGTTTGAATGGGGTAGCCTTTAATTCTACCACGATATATGCGTGCAACGGAATGGAATATAGAATCAGGTCGGCAAAGAAATCGCTGTTTCCGACTTGGAAGTGCTTCTGCCGGGCAACGAAGGCAAAACCGTTGCCCATTTCCAACAGGTAGCGGGTAACGTGTTTCACCAGCTGTTCTTCAATATCCCTTTCGTCTGCTTTTTCTTTGGCTCCTGCCAAATCAAAGATGTACGGGTCTTTGAGTAGGTAATTGGCAAGGTCGCTTTGTGGAGCCGGAAGTGTGGTCGTGAAATTGTTTACCTTGTTGTTGCTGATTTGTCGGCTATACAAATCACTGTCAATTTGCATTTTCAATACATTGCTGCTCCATCCCATTTCCACAGACTGCTTCATGTACCAGTAGCTTAGACCTAAAGGTAGCGAACTGTCAAGTATAGTCATTTGGCTTGTCCAGTTTATTTTGGCTATAGGAGAGGTCAAGAAAACTTCTTCTATTTCCCTGATTCCCATCCTGTAAATGGCAGACACGGTTTTTCCCACATCTTCAAATTGCGCAGGAACTTCCTGCGTAATTGCTAATGATTGACAATCAATCGATTGCATTTGCGCAGTAAGTTCCTGCGTAAATTGCTTGTCATTCAGTTTTAATACTTCATTGGTCACACTCTGTATGGTTGGGACAGACAGGCTTGCATCTGTTTCTATGAAACTTTGCAACGCTCTTAAAGGATATGCTTTTGCAAACTGGCACATATAGGTAAGGTTACGTTCCGAATAGCCTTTCTTTTCAGGGTAATGCAGTCGGATAGCCTTTGCCAACTGCTTGATGATTTTGCTTCCCCATCCGTGCAGCTGCTGGTGATAAAGGATGTAATTGCCTATCTTCCAGTAATGGAACAGCATTTGTGCATTGGCTGCAACAATCAGCCTTACTTGTGCCTGTTCTATTTCCGAACCGACCGCTTGTATGAATGCATCAAAATTCGTTTTCTCTATGTTGGATTCCTTGTTGCTCATATTGTGATGATAATTTCTACAAATATAGTCATTGGTAACTATCTATGAAACTGTTTGATACTTTTATAGTTGATTAAACTTGTTCATGGCATTTGCCTTAATATCATCCGCTATGTCAATGTAGGGTTTCATAGCTTTGTAGTCGCTGTGTCCCGTCCATTTCATGACCACCTGTGCCGGGATTCCGAGAGCCAGCGCATTGCAGATGAATGTCCTTCTTCCTGCATGGGTACTGAGCAAAGCGTATTTGGGTGTGACTTCATCAATACGTTCATTTCCCTTGTAGTAGGTTTCCCGTACAGGCTCGTTGATTTCTGCCAGTTCGCCCAGCTCTTTCAGGTAATCGTTCATCTTCTGGTTGCTGATGACGGGCAGAGCCATGTAATTCTCGAAATGGATGTCCTTGTATTTGTCCAGTATGGCTTTGCTGTATTTGTTCAGTTCAATCGTCAGGCTGTCGGCAGTCTTGACTGTGGTTATTTCGATGTGGTCGGACTTCACATCGCTTCTTTTCAGATTGCGAACATCCGAATACCGCAAACTCGTAAAGCAGCAGAACAGGAAAACATCACGCACACGTTCCAGGTATTGCTTATCCTTGGGTATCTGGTAGTCTTTCAGCTTGTTCAGTTCATCCCAAGTCAGGAAGATTACTTTTTTCGAGGTGGTTTTCAGTTTCGGTTTGAACGTATCGTATGCAATGTTCTGATGATGTCCTTTCTTGAAGCTCCAGCGCAGGAACCATTTGAGGAATCCCATTTGCTTGCCGATGGTGCTGTTTCTCATATCCTTGGTGTCACGCAGGAAGTTGACGTATTCGTTCAATCCAAACTCGTTGAAATAGTTGAACGTTGCATCCTCCTTGAACTCTTTGAGGTGGTTCCTCACTGCTGCAAATTTTTCATAGGTGGATGCCGTCCAGTTATTCTGGTTACCGCACTCTTTTACAAACTCATCGAACACCTCCCAAAAGCTGACAGGGGCTTCTTCCGGCTGTTCTTCGCTGGTGTCTTTCATTCTCATGTTGAAAGCTTCCTTCAACTGTTGGGTCGTTGGCATGACCTCCTGCACCTCAAATTCCTTGAAAATATTCTGGATTTCGGCATAGTATTTCAGCAAGTCCGTATTGATTTCGGCTGCACTTTGCTTTAGCTTGTTGGTACATCCGTTCTTTACCCGCTGCTTATCTGCATCCCATTTGGCTACGTCAATCCGGTAGCCCGTTGTAAACTCGATGCGTTGGCTGGCAAAGATGACACGCATACGGATGGGTACGTTCTCTACGATTGGCACACCGTTCTTTTTCCGGCTCTCCAATGCAAAAATGATGTTGCGCTTGATATTCATAATTGGGTGCGTTTGAAATTCTACACCCAAATATACACCCAATTATTGAGATAGCAAAAGACATTTAGAAACATTTACTTTTACTCTATATTGTAATTTACACTTGATTATCAGTCGTTTGCAGTTTTATGATATTCTGTGAAAGTATAAGTTCGAGAGCCTGTCTCTCCGCTTCAATTAATAGATAAATCCTGTAAAGTAGTGCTTTACGGGGATTTTTATTTTGTGTATGTGAATAAGATAAGCATAAAAAGGGGCGGTTTCTGTTGAAATAGAAAATAACACTATTTGAACTGTTTATTTTAGAATAAACACTCTTTTTTTAGATTGAATTTATCGGTTTAAAGAATATTATTCCAAAATGCTTATTATCAGTTAAATATCTGTTTTTATCTACTGTCAGATTTCAGTTTTTATATCTACCTTTGTTCTTATTGTACGAGATTTGATAGTTATAATATTAATGAATAGAATGATGAAAAAACAGACCCAAGCGATTCATACGCAGTTCCAAAGAAGAGATGCTTACAATTCTCTCAGTATGCCGGTTTACCATACAGCGGCTTATGAATTTGACAATGCCGATGACATGGCTGATGCTTTTGCGGGCGGACAGATGCTCCGGATTACTCCAGAGTGATGAATCCCACAGTGACTTTTTTTGAGAATAAGGTGAAGGAACTTACGGGGGCAGCAGAAGTCATAGCCCTCAATTCCGGTATGGCGGCTATTAGTAATACATTATTTTCAATTGCAGCTGCAGGAAAGAATATAGTTACATCGCGTCATTTGTTTGGTAATACTTATTCGTTTATTGCTGGTACATTGTCCCGCTTCGGGGTGGAACCTAGATTGTGTGATTTGACAGACATTGGAGCAGTAGAAAGCAGTAGACAGTAATACCTGCTGCATTTATATGGAGATTATCACCAATTCGCAGATGGAAGTGGCGGATTTACAGGCGCTCTCACGGATAGTTCATGAAAGGGGAATTCCTCTCATCGTTGATACTACGCTTATTCCTTTCACAGAATTCGATTCACATAGCTTAGGGTAGATATTGAAGTGGTTTCCAGTACCAAATATTTATCAGGGGGAGCCACTTCCATTGGTGGTTTAGTAATTGATTATGGTACATGTCCGGGATTCGGTAAACGTATGCGTACAGAGATGTTACTCAATCTGGGAGCTTATATGACTCCTCATGTGGCCTATATGCATACTATCGGATTGGAAACATTGGACGCGCGATATCGGATACAGTCTGCCAATGCCGCTATGTTGGCTGGTAAGCTTCGCATATTATCTGCTGTCAAACGTGTGAATTATGTGGGGCTGAAGGATAATCCATACTATGCTTTGGCACAAAGACAGTTTGGTCCGACTGCCGGTGCTATGATTACGATAGACCTGGAAAGTAAAGAGGCATGCTTTGCTTTCATCAACCGACTGAAATTGATACGTCGCGCTACTAACTTGTTTGACAATAAGACGCTTGCTATTCATCCTGCAAGTACTATTTTTGGACCGTTTACTGATAAACAGCGACAGGACATGGATGTGTTGGATACGACTATCCGTTTCTCAATTGGTTTGGAGGATGTGGATGATCTGTTTGACGATGTCAGACAGGCTTTGGATAATAAAAAGGATTAGAAGCAAAAATCCAAAAGTCATATACGAAACTGTAAATATACCGCAAATATGGTATATAAAATGCCATTCATACGGGATTTATCAGTTTGTATATATCTAATACCTTTGCCCCATCATTTTAACAGTAAACAATAATGGGTAAAAGGATTCATTTATTTTTGCTTGCTCTTGCAATAGGAGTGATACAAGGGGCAGCACAGGTGACAACAGTGCGGGGCATCGTCACCACAGAAGAAGATGGGGAGCCGGTTATCGGTGCCTCAGTTATAGTAAAAGGAACTGCATTGGGTACCGTAACTGATGTCAACGGGAGATTTGAACTGAGTGGACTCCCGCCATCAGCCACCCGGCTGCTAATCTCTTACATTAGTCTGATGGCAAAAGAGGTAGCTATTGCACCACAGGTATCGGTAACACTGAAGAGTGATACGCATCTGCTGGATGAGGTAGTAGTAACGGCTTTGGGTATTTCACGCGAGAAAAAGGCATTGGGCTATACGGCACAGGAAGTAAAACAGAATGCTTTGGTGCAAGGGAAAGATAATAATCTGTTAAATTCGTTGAGTGGTAAGATAGCCGGTGTGCGTATTACCAATACACAAGGAGATGTTGGTTCCAGTCGCATTGTTATTCGTGGTGAAACTTCTATTGCAGGTGAGAATCAACCGCTTTTTATTGTGGATGGAATCCCAGTGGATAATTCGCAGCTTAATGCACGTTCCAGCGGACGCGATTTTAAAAATGCAATAGCAGACCTGAATCCGGAAGACATAAAAACACTTACTGTATTGAAAGGTCCGAATGCCGCTGCCCTTTATGGTGCGCGTGCTGCTCACGGTGCTATTGTCATCACTACTAAGGGAGGAGACAAAAGGCAGAAAGGGATAGGGATTACATTACATTCTTCCACGCAAGTCTCTTTTGTTGCTACCTTGCCGGAGTTTCAAAATCTTTTTGGACAAGGGGCAGGGGGACGGTTCAGCTATGTAGATGGCAAGGGTGCAGGTGTGAATGACGGGGTAGACGAAAGCTGGGGGCCACGTCTTGATATTGGTTTGTTGATTCCTCAGTTCGATAGCCCATTGGACGCTGACGGTAATCGTGTGGCTACTCCTTGGGTATCCCATCCCAACAATGTACGCGATTATTTTCGCATGGGTATTTCTACAAACAACGGTATTTCTATTGCCCGTGGAGACGACAAATACCAGTTCCGTGTAGGATATAACTACGAAAAACAAGTCAGTATCGTTCCTGATGCTGGAACTAATAAGACGAATATCAGCTTAAATACGGATTACCATCTGGCAAAATGGATTGTGGTGGGAGCTACGGCCAATTACATCGTTTATACAGCTCCCAGTTTACCGGGGTCAGCTACCCCCTCGGGCAGTAACGTACGTTCTAACAGTCCTATGCTTCAGTTCTTGTGGTTCGGACGTCAAGTGGATACGAACTCATTGAAGGCGGACTATACTCGCAACTGGAATTCAAGCTATTACGACAATCCTTTTGGAGTGCTTCTTATAATACACAGAGTCAGGAACGTCATCGTCTGATAGGTGATCTGCATGCCGAATTCCGTCTGACAGATGGGTTGAATGTGCGTTTCCGTACTAGTACCGACTGGTATAATGACCGGAGGAAATCCAAAGTAAAATGGGGGAGTGCAGGTGCCGGTTCGCCTTACGGCAGTTATGCTGAAGATGCCTATACGGTGAAAGAGAATAACACAGAAGTATTGGCGACTTATATCAAACAGTTGAATAAAAATTGGGGAATTGACGCTCTTCTGGGTTTTAATGTACGTAACAAACAATATGAGAATAATTATCAGGCTGCTCCCCGTTTGGCGGTTGCTGATCTTTATACATTGACTAACTCGCGTGATCCGCTCACTTCGTCCAATGATTTCTACCGTTTACGGCAATATGGTCTTTACGGTTCCATACAACTGGATTACCGTCGTTGGGCTTTCTTGAATATAACAGGACGGAACGATTGGTCGTCTACACTACCTGTGGACAACAATTCTTATTTCTATCCTTCGGTGACGGCTAGTGTGTTGCTTTCTGAAGCTTTCGGGTGGAGAAGTAAAGCTGTTAACTACCTAAAAATACGTGGAGGATGGTCTCAAGTGGGAGCAGATGCCAATCCTTATCAATTGGCAACGGTCTTTACTTCAGAAACAGCTTTCAATGGGAATCCACTTCAAAGTTCTTCTACCATTGGTATGAATTCGAATCTAAAACCGGAGAATACGTCATCTATAGAAGCTGGTTTCGAGGCGGCTTTTTGGGACAATCGCCTATACTTGGATTTCACTTACTATAAGACCGATAGTCGTAATCAAATATTGAAACTAGCTACTACTGCTGCCAGTGGGTACGTCGCAGGTGCGTAATGCCGGACATATCCGTAATCGTGGCTATGAAATACAATTGGGCGCTGTTCCTATACAAACATCGAAAGGGTTTCGTTGGAATCTGGATTTGAATTATGGTGCCAACAGCAGCAAGGTTGTCAAATTGGATGATGAAGGTTTGATTACGAGTTACCAGCTCTACTCGTCTGGTATTCAGATACTGGCTTCAGTGGGCGAAGCTTATGGAACCCTGTTCGGCACTTCATACGTGCGTGATGCTAATGGAAACGTTGTGGTGGATGCTAACGGTCTGCCTAAGATTTCGACCACTAATAAAACGTTGGGGAAGTTTACGCCCGACTGGACAGGCGGTATCAGTAACACTTTCAGTTATCGTTCGTTAAGTCTTTCTTTTCTGATAGATGCAAGTGTAGGTGGTTCTATTTTTTCCAACACTAATAAAACTGGAAAATATACCGGTGTATTAGCTAACACATTATCGGGCCGGGATGCCGAGCACGGTGGCTTGTGGTATTATACTGACGCCATGGGTAACAATGTACGATTATCAGAATCTCCTTCTTATTCCGTATCCTCCGATGGACTTTACTATGCCCAGGTCAATGGGCAATCCACCCGTGTGTATCAGGATGGCATTATGGTAGAAGGAGTGACGGAAAGTGGTTCTAAGAACGAAGAGGTTGTATCTGCTGAGAAATACTACCATCGTATTTATAGTATTGCTGAAGCTAATGTATATGATGCTTCTTACGTGAAACTGCGAGAAGTCGCTTTGAGTTACCGTCTACCTCGCTTGTGGACGCAGAAACTGCATTTGCAAGAAGCTTCCGTTACACTGACGGGACGTAACTTGTGGACTATTTATAAGAGCGTCCCTAATATAGATCCTGAATCGGCTTTGACTACTGGAAATGCACAAGGAGTAGAAGCCTATTCATTGCCTACAACACGTTCCTTTGGTGTGAACCTTTCCGTGAAATTCTAAATGTGAACCTTTAAATAATAGGATAAGATGAAAAGAAGAATATATTTTTTATATATAATATGGGTACAAGTGGTTGCCATTTCCCTATCATCGTGTGATGATGAATTGACTGATATCAACCGCAACCCCAATGCCACTGAAAATCCACAGCCGGCTTATTTACTTGCCGCTGCACAGTATCATGCCGCCAATCTTTATTGGGGAAGTAGTACGAACTATAATTCGACTCTGTTGTGGGTGCAACATTGGGCTAAAATACAATATACAGAGCCAGATTGCTATAATGTGGATAATGGTAGCTTTACCACTACGTGGGACACCGGCTATGCAACGCTAATAACTGATTTGAATGCTATTATCAGTTCGGAACTCGGAAATGATAATTATCGAGGGATAGCTACAGTGTGGCGTTCGTGGGTTTACCTGTTGCTGACCAATCTGTATGGAAATATACCATACAGTGAATATGCACAAAGTGTAACACCCTCTTATGATTCGCAAGAGACTGTTTTGCGCGGGCTTTTGGAGGAGTTGATTGCTGCTGACCAGTTGCTTTCTACCACAGGAGGAACGGTAGAAGGGATTTGATTTACGGAAATGATATTACCCGCTGGAAACAATTGGCCCACTCCCTACGGCTACGTATCGCCCTTGAATTAGCTGACCGGGATGAGGATACAGCGCGTCGGGTTATTGCTTCCCTTTGGGATAATCGTAACAGTGTAATAGATAGCAATGATGCTATAGCCCGTTTTGTTTTTACTTCTTCACCACAATGGAATCCATGGGCATCTGCTTTCAATTCACGTGATGATCAGCGGGTATCAAAAACGTTGATTGATAAACTGAATGAATGGAATGATCCGAGAATTGGAATTTTAGCCCAGCTACCTCAAGACGAAAGTGTGAAAACTATGTAGGAGCTGCCAATTCCTTATCTGCTTATGCCGCTAATAATCAGGGATTTAATAAAGTTTCCCGTCCCGGTACTTATTTTTTGAAAGATAGCTCTCCGGCTGTATTTTATACGTATGCCGAGGTCTTGTTTATCTTTGCAGAATCCGCTGCACGCGGCTGGATAACGGCTGATGCGGAAACGCTCTACCGCGAAGCTATTACTGCTTCATTGAATCAGTTTGGCATTATAGACAATCGTATAATCGATTCCTATTTACAGCAGGAGGCAATTCGGTTCGACGCCGCACATTGGTATGAATCTATCGGCTGGCAGAAGTGGATCGCTTATTATGGACAGGGACCCGATGCTTTCACTGACTGGCGCAGGCTCGGTTATCCCCAGCTTATCCACGGTCCCGATTCCGTTTTGGGTTCCGGAGAGTTACCTCGTCGCTTTTTTTATCCCGTAACGGAACAATCACTGAATGGTAAGCAGTATCAGATTGCCATATCCCATCAGGGAGCAGATGAGATTACTACCCGTTTGTGGTTTGATGTAGCTAATAAAGAACGATGATACCTCCGTGTCTCCGGGCTGCAATATGCGTTTGAAAAATATCCGTTGAATTTAAAAATCAGAATAACAATGAACACTGACATTACATTTATCATAGCAGATAATCAGGATATAACCAGAATGGGAATGCATGGATATATTTCCGCTATATTCAGTGGATGTCGCATGATAGATGTGACAGACAAGAAAGAGCTCATGCTTGCATTGGTAGAATGTAATGACAGTGTCGTTATACTTGACTATACACTGTTTGACATCAATGGTATAGAAGAGTTTCTTATTATAGAAAAACGTTTTCCGAGAGTTCGTTGGATATTGTTTTCCAATGAATTGAGCGAAGACTTTATTCGTAGGATGAGTATAGAAAGGAATATTGGTATGATTTTGAAAGAGAACTCCGGTGAGGAAATTCATTCTGCATTGATGTGTACAGCACACGGGGAACGATTTCTTTGTCATCAGATAACCAATTTATTGATAATCGGTTCCGACAAACCGGAAATTCATTCTGTTTTGACTGTTACAGAGATTGACATTCTTAAATTGATAGCACATGGGAAATCCGTGAAAGAAATAGCATTGGAAAGAACCTCAAGCATTCATACTATTATCACCCACAAAAAGAATATTTTCCGGAAGTTGGGTGTGAATAATGTATATGAAGCAACTAAGTATACTTTACGCGCCGGGCTGATTGAAATGGTAGAATATTATATATGATATTCAGAAGAGTGTTAGGATAAGAGTTAAGAAGAATTTGTAGGCAGGAAAATTCTCTGTATCTTTGCCCGCATGGCAAAAAAAGGTGAGTTACATATAAGAAATAAGCACAATGGTCAGTATGATTTTCCATTGTTGATGGAAAATTATCCTCCATTAAAGAGATTCGTATCGCTCAATCCCCTCGGAATACAAACTATAAACTTTTTTAATCCGCAAGCGGTGAAGGCTTTGAACAAAGCATTATTGGTAACTTATTATGGCATCCGGTATTGGGACATACCGAAGCAATATTTGTGTCCGCCTATTCCCGGAAGGGCGGATTACATTCATTATATTGCCGATCTTATCCAGCCGAACGGAACAACACCGGATTTACCGGCAGGAGATGCTAATGGACAGAAGTCTAAATGTAGATGTCTGGATATTGGGGTAGGTGCAAATTGCATTTATCCGATCATAGGACACACTGAATATGGATGGACCTTCGTTGGTACTGATATTGATCCGGTTTCGATAGAAAATGCACGAAAGATAGTGACTTGCAACCCTGTGTTGGCTCATAAGATTGACTTGCGACTTCAGAAAGATAGTAAGAAGATTTTCGATGGAATTATTATGCCTGACGAGTATTTTGATGTGACAATATGCAATCCTCCGTTTCATAGTTCGCGTGAAGAGGCGGAAGACGGAACGTTACGCAAATTAAGCAGTCTGAAAGGTACGAAGATAAATAAAGTGCAGCTAAATTTCGGCGGGAGTGCGAATGAACTTTGGTGCGAGGGCGGAGAAGTTCGTTTCTTATTGAATATGATTTCCGAGAGCCAAAATATCAGAAGAACTGCGGATGGTTTACGAGTTTGGTTTCTAAAGAAAAAAATCTGGAAAAGTTATATACCAAATTAAAATCGGTGAATGTGTCCGAATATAAAGTTATTCGAATGCAGCAGGGAACTAAAAGTAGCAGGATATTAGCTTGGCGATTTGCTACTAACTCATAACAATGAGTGAATATCGAACTGTTATTTGTTTAACCTATTAATTAAATAGAATATTATGGAAACCAATTACATCACTTTGACAAAGGAGAATATTGCAAACGAACATATATGCTGTGCTTTCTCAGATAAGAAATGCAAGGATAGTTATGAACTCAAAAAAGAATGGCTGAAGAAAGAGTTCGATAACGGCTATGTGTTCAGACGTATTGATGAACGGGCAAAAGTGTTTATCGAATACGGTCCTGCTGAAAAAGCATGGGTTCCGGTGAATGCTCCCAATTATCTGATGATAAACTGTTTCTGGGTGTCAGGTAAATATAAAGGTTGCGGACATGGTAAGGCATTATTGCAGTCTGCCATTGATGATGCAAAATTGCAGGGGAAAGATGGGCTTGTCACAGTGGTGGGCACTTCTAAATTTCATTTTATGAGTGACACGAAATGGCTGTTGCGACAAGGTTTCCAAACAATAGAAAAACTCCCTTACGGATTCAGCCTTTTAAGTTTGAAACTAAACCCGGCTGCTCCTGATCCTTCTTTTAATGATTGCGTGTTGAGCGGTGAGTGTCCGGATAAGGATGGAATAGTCGTTTATTATACCCATCGCTGCCCGTTTACGGAGTTTCACGTTCGCGGTTCTTTGGTCAGTGCTGCTAAGAGCAAAGACATTCCATTGAGAATAATTGAATTGGAAAGTATGGAACAGGCGCAAAATGCACCTACTCCGGCTACCATATTTACTCTTTTTTATAATGGCAAGTTTGTAACGACTGACTTAAGTGTATGCCTTGAAGGGCGATTGAGCAAAGCATTGGGCTGTGATTCAGGAGAATAGCTGACTTGGAACCATGTTACGTCTCTGATATGTTTAGCTAATGTTTCTTATTTTATTTTGCAAATTTAAATTGTGTCTGCACATTTTGGAAAATACATACCTTTGGATAATTAATGATTAAACACGATTAAGAGTTTTATGCGTTTTGGGTATGTATTTTGTGCTTCTATTTGTACACAATCAATTTTCAAGGGCTGATAAAATTATAAATAATGACTCTTTGTATACAGAAAAATATATCAGAGATATTTATATTTCCAACCCCAAACGTGCTTTACAGTTGTTGGATGAGGCCGAAACCAGAAAAGCCTTCCCTCTGCGTCTGATTAATGAATTGCGCAGTTTGTCATATCGTAATATGTATATGAATAAACTAGCTTTTATGTATGCAAGGAAGTCGTACTTGCTTGATTCCATCTCTCAAAGAGAACCTAAGCACATGTTGAAGATGACGGTTTATTTAGCTGAACTTTCATCCATAATGAGTAAATATAATGAGAGCATGCATTATGCTCTTAGTGGAATTATGCAGGCTCAAAAACTGAAGGACAGAGAGGCGGAAGCTAGATTGCTTTTTTGCATAGGAGAGAATAATTGGAGGCTGTCATTGAAAGATGAGGCGTATAATTATTTTGGTCGTACGATTGAATTACTGCGTGGGTCAAAGGATATGAGAGAAATGATGCTGCTTTCCTATTATTATGGAGCAGAGATGGGATTTTTAATGACAGATTCCCGTATTGATGAAGCTTTGGCTCTTGCTTATGAACGAAAAACTTCTTAAAAAATTAGAGAAAGTACCGGAGGTTCCCGAAGGCTACATTGATGGTCAATATAGCTATTTATATGCAAATTTGGCCTATATTTCTTATTTAGAAAAGAAATATGCGCAAGCAGAAGGATATTATCAAAAATATCTGGCAATAAAAGAATCTCATACTCCGGATGGCAAGATGTATTCGATTCCTTATTTGATTCTTTCCAAACAATATGAGACAGTAATAGACAACTGTAAGGACTTTAAAGAATTGTTGAGAACACAGCGGGATACCTTGAACGCTCAATATTTAACTATACTTAATAAGGAAGTCCAGGCATATCTGGGGCTGAATCGTTATAAAGAAGCCGCAGAAATACGTGAAACCATCATTGCAATAACGGATAGCATTAACAGTACCGACAGGAAAAATGCTGCATTAGAATTGAACGCGATGTACGGTGCTTCCGAAAAAGAAGAATACATCGCCGAGCAAGCCTCACAGCTAAAAATAAGGAATGTTTCACTCTGCTTTTTGGCGTGTATTGTAGTGCTGACCCTGTTTATACTTTGGCGTTTGTGGCGTTTCAACCATATAATCGAGTATAAAAACAGGATGCTTGCCAAACTGATAAACGAGAAATTTGCCAATAAAAAAGATGGTAATCAGTTATTGGAAGTGTACGAGGAACAGGAGGTTTCATCAGAATTGGAACCGGAATTGATTTCTCCTGAAGAACAGGATGAACTTTTGGACGAAACAGACAAAGAAAGTGGGGAAGAAGAGGAGAACAAGAAAATATTCCAGGAATTAAATCATACAGTCGTTCAAAAACAGCTATATCTTTCTCCAGAGCTCTCAAGAGAGATTTGGCGCAGATTGTACATCTGAATAATGCACGCTTTGCCCGGATGATAAGAGAATGCACCGGAACTAATTTCAATGGGTACATCAACGGACTGCGCATTAATTATGCGATCAAGCTAATGAAAAAATATCCTAACTATACCATACGTGCCATCGCTGATGAATCCGGATTTAATAGTGCCCCGATATTATATAACCTTTTTAAGAAAAAGACGGGAATGACTCCTTATGAATTTAAAAAAGCGCAGGACACATTGAGGAATTAAATAGTTCTACTAAACAATTTTCGTTTTTCCCGGTTTATCTATTGATAACTAAATATTAATGGAAATGATACAGGTAAGGATAAAGAGGGTTTACGAAGATTTTTCAGAAACAGATGGATACCGGGTGTTGGTAGATAAATTATGGCCACGCGGAATGAAGAAAGAATGGTTGAAATACGATTATTGGGCAAAAGACATAACACCATCCCCTACATTACGTAAATGGTTTCATGAAGATATTCCCGGACATTGGGAGATTTTGTCACGCAGTATCAAAAAGAGCTGGATGCTTCTCCATCAATGGCTGATTTTCTGACTCTTATCAAACCACATCCGGTGATAACACTACTTTATGCTTCAAAAGAACCGGTGTATAATCACGCCCGAATTCTTCGCGATTATCTGGAAATGCGTTTGAGAGAGTGAAATTAAAGTAATTTTATCTGTTTACGCTTTCTGTCGTTCACTCAATTTCCTACCTTTGTAATCTAAATCAAAATCGTGTAATCATGAAGTATAAATTATTGGTTCTTGATGTAGACGGAACACTCCTCAATGATGCGAAAGAAATTAGTAAACGTACATTGGCTGCCCTGTTGAAGGTTCAGCAAATGGGAGTACGTATCGTATTGGCATCCGGCAGACCGACTTATGGCTTAATGCCACTAGCTAAGATGCTCGAACTTGGAAACTATGGAGGTTTTATCCTTTCCTATAATGGCTGTCAGATTATCAATGCACAAAACGGAGAAATTCTGTTTGAACGTCGGATTAATCCCGAAATGTTGCCGTATCTGGAAAAGAAAGCCCGTAAAAACGGTTTTGCTTTATTCACTTATCATGATGATACGATCATAACGGATTCTCCTGAAAATGAACATATCCAAAATGAAGCCCGGTTGAATGACCTGCAAATAATCAAAGAAGAAGAATTTTCTGCTGCCGTTGATTTTGCTCCTTGTAAGTGTATGCTGGTGAGCGATGACGAAGAAGCATTGCTTGGTTTGGAAGATCACTGGAAGAGACGACTGAATGGGGCGTTGGACGTATTCCGTTCGGAGCCCTATTTTCTGGAAGTAGTTCCCTGCGCCATCGACAAAGCCAATTCTTTGGGTGCTTTGCTGGAGGTGCTAGGTATGAAGCGTGAGGAAGTGATTGCTGTGGGCGACGGTGTGTGTGACGTAACAATGATTCAATTGGCGGGGCTGGGCATAGCTATGGGACATTCACAAGACTCGGTGAAAGCCTGTGCCGATTATGTGACTGCTTCGAATGAGGAAGACGGAGTGGCCGTTGCAGTGGAGAGGCTATCATATCCGAAGTGCGTGCAGCCGAAATTCCCCTTGACCAACTGAATGCGCAGGCACGCCACGCATTGATGGGAAACTTGGGAATTCAATATACCTATGCCGACGAAGACCGTGTGGAAGCAACAATGCCGGTAGACCATCGTACCCGTCAGCCTTTTGGCATTTTGCATGGGGGCTACTCTTGCATTGGCGGAAACAGTTGCCGGACTCGGTTCAATGATTCTTTGCCAGCCGGACGAGATTGTAGTAGGAATGCAGGTCAGTGGAAACCACATATCTTCTGCACATGAAGGAGATACAGTGCGTGCAGTAGGAACAGTTGTACATAAGGGACGTTCCTCCCATGTATGGAATGTAGACGTGTTTACTTCAACAAACAAACTAGTGTCTTCCATACGGGTAGTCAACAGTGTGATGAAAAAGAGATGACCGACGAAGAAATAAGTAATTTGACAACTATTGATGCATTTATTCAGCGGAAGCAGCCGTTTGCTGTTTACCGTATTCCCGGGAGAAAGTTCCCCGTCTGTTGACAGGCGGAAGAGTGGTACGTCTGATATACGATCTGAAAGAACTGAATGGACAGAGAGATTTGTCATCGCTCCGTTTCAGGTGAGTGAGACGTGTCCTGTCGTATTGATTCAACCCGATCAGTGGGGGCAACCTTTGCCGATTGACAATGATACGGCAGAAGAACGGGAAGTCGCTTTGCGGATGCAAGGACAAGAATCGTTCCTGACTTCTTCTACGGAGGAATATGCCTCCTGCTTTCATACCTTTATAAATGCTTTGCGTGATAATACTTTGATAAATTAGTACTTTCACGTCATCTTACTATTGATAAAGTATCCGGTTTTTCTCCTTTATCCATATTTCGTGCAGCGTGCAGGCGTTATATTCATTCATATATATACTTGTGCTACACTCCGCAGACAGGTATCTGGCTGGGAAGCACTCCTGAAATCATTTTATCAGGTGAAAAAGATGAATGGAATACGGTAGCGTTGGCCGGGACACAGCCTTTGCAAGATGGTAAACTGCCCCAAATATGGGATGAAAAGAATCGGAAAGAGCAGGATTATGTTGCTTCTTACATTCGTCGCCAACTCCTTTCGTTGGGCATTCATTCTACGGAGAACGGGCCTTATCCGGCTTATGCAGGTGCTTTGTCACATTTGAAAACAGATTTCCGTTTTTCTTTGAAAGATAACAAAGGTTTGGGAGATCTCTTGAAAGTGTTGCACCCGACACCTGCCGTATGCGGTTTACCGAAAGAAGAAGCCTATCGGTTTATATTGCAGAACGAAGGTTACGACCGCCGTTATTATTCCGGTTTTATCGGTTGGCTGGACCCGGAAGGGCGAACTGACATCTATGTGAATCTGCGCTGTATGCATATTGAAGATGAACAACTGACTCTTTATGCCGGCGGTGGACTACTGGCTTCTTCGGAATTGAATGACGAATGGCTGGAAACGGAAAAGAAGTTGCAAACCATCAAACGGCTGATTGCAACGCCTCCTTTAAAATCATAAACTACTAATAATTATCATCATGTATACAGACAAGAAGAACATACTCCAGTTGGTTGCGTTGCTCGAGGCGCACGGGATTACTAAGGTTGTGTTGTGTCCGGGTAGTCGTAATACGCCCATCGTACATACTTTGTCTAATCATCCGAACTTCACCTGTTATGCAGTGACGGATGAACGGAGTGCCGGTTATTTTGCCATTGGTCTTGCGTTGAATGGTGGTAAGCCTGCTGCTGTGTGCTGCACTTCCGGTACTGCATTATTAAATCTTCATCCGGCTGTAGCCGAAGCATTTTATCAGAATGTTCCTTTAGTTGTCATTTCAGCAGACCGTCCCGCTGCTGGATCGGACAGATGGATGGACAGACAGTGCCGCAACCAGGTGTGTTTCAAACGCTGGTAAAGAAGTCGGTCAATCTTCCGGAGATTCATACGGAAGAAGATGAATGGTATTGTAATCGCACTGTGAATGAAGCCTTGCTGGAGACGAATCATCATGGAAAAGGGCCGGTGCATATCAATGTTCCTGTTTCCGAACCGCTGTTTCAATTCACGGTAGATGCACTTCCTGAAGTACGTGTGATAACCCGTTATCAGGGATTGAACGTCTATGACCGTGATTATAATGATCTGGTCGACCGGATGAATAAATATCAGAAGCGCATGAATATCATCGGCCAGATGAACCTTATCTACCTGTTTGAAAAAGATATATCAAGTTATTATATAAACATTTTGCCTGGTTGACGGAACATATCGGCAATCAGACAGTTCCCGGTATTCCGGTAAAGAATTTCGATGCGGCACTTTATGCCATGCCCGAAGAGAAGATAGGCCAGATGGTGCCCGAATTGCTGATTACTTACGGAGGACATGTGGTTTCCAAACGATTGAAGAAGTTTCTCCGTCAGCATCCGCCTAAAGAACATTGGCACGTATCGCCGGATGGTGAGGTGGTCGATTTGTACGGCTCATTGACTACAGTGATCGAGATGGACCCGTTTGAATTTCTGAGAAGATCGCCAGCCTGCTGGATAACCGGACTCCTGACTATCCCCGTGTATGGGAGAATTATTGTAAGATTATTCCCGAACCGGATTTTGCCTATTCGGAGATGTTGGCTGTCGGTACATTATTGAAAGCTTTGCCGGAGTCACGTGCATTGCATCTGGCAAACAGTTCTGTAGTTCGTTATGCACAACTATATTCGATTCCTCCTACAATTGAAGTTTGTTGCAATCGGGGAACAAGTGGTATTGAAGGATCGTTGTCTACCGCTGTCGGTTATGCGGCAGCTTCCGACAAACTGAATTTCATAGCTATCGGAGATCTAAGTTTCTTCTATGATATGAATGCGTTGTGGAATATCAACGTCCGTTCCAACCTGCGTATCCTTTTATTAAATAACGGAGGAGGAGAGATTTTCCATACTTTACCGGGATTGGATATGTCGGGCACCTCACATAAATTTATTGCAGCAGTTCATAAAACGTCAGCCAAAGGCTGGGCGGAGAACGTGGTTTCCTTTATCTGCAGGCACAAAATGATGAAGAGCTGACTGAAGCAATGAAAACTTTCACCCAGCCGGAAACTATGGAACAACCTGTGCTCCTGGAAGTGTTTACCAACAAAAACAAGGATGCACGTATGTTGAAGAATTATTATCATCAATTAAAACAAAAATAAATTATGCCAACACAAAGAGAGTGGACAACCATCAGAGAATACGACGATATTCTTTTTGATTATTATAATGGAATTGCCCGTATCACAATCAACCGTGAACGTTATCGGAATGCATTTACCCGACTACTACTGCCGAAATGAGTGATGCATTGCGCATTTGCCGTGAAGAAGCGGATATTGATGTGATTGTAATTACCGGAGCCGGTGATAAGGCATTCTGTTCGGGAGGCGACCAGAATGTGAAAGGACGTGGCGGATATATCGGGAAAGACGGTGTGCCTCGTTTGAGCGTATTGGATGTACAAAAGCAAATTCGTAGTATTCCGAAACCTGTGATTGCTGCCGTGAACGGCTTTGCCATTGGTGGCGGACATGTGCTCCATGTAGTATGTGATTTATCCATTGCTTCGGAAAATGCCATTTTCGGTCAGACAGGTCCTCGCGTGGGTAGCTTTGATGCCGGATTCGGTGCATCTTATCTGGCACGCGTGGTAGGGCAGAAGAAAGCACGTGAAATTTGGTTCCTTTGCCGGAAGTATAATGCACAGGAAGCATTGGATATGGGATTGGTGAATAAGGTAGTACCTTTGGAACAACTGGAAGATGAATACGTGCAGTGGGCGGAAGAAATGATGTTGCTTAGTCCGTTGGCTTTGCGCATGATTAAAGCGGGATTGAATGCCGAACTGGATGGTCAGGCAGGTATTCAGGAGTTGGCAGGTGACGCAACATTACTTTATTACCTGACGGATGAAGCACAGGAAGGCAAGAATGCGTTCTTGGAGAAACGTAAACCGAACTTCAAACAATATCCGAAATTCCCTTAAAAATGATAGGCTAATGAAAGACTGATTGTGCAGTAATTAACAGATTGAAAAGATATTCATTATGGATTGTAAGATAGATATTATTCCCCGGTTGCTTCATTTCAAGCAAAACTTCCAGGAATATATACTACCCGAAAAGTCTGGTATCTTCACTTTACTTCTCCTGACTTTCCGGGTAGAGTGGAATTGAGAGTGCGCGCCTTTGCCCGCTTTAAGTTGTGATGATCTCCTGATTATGAAGATATATTAAAAAGAATTTGTCGGCAAGTAGAGAAAGAACAAGGAATGTGGGATAAGGATGTTTTATGCCAATATCCTTCCATCTTATTTGGTTTGGAAACGGCTATCTGGCATTTCTTTGCAGGAGTTGGGCTTTGTCCGATACGGCTTTTCACGTGGAAGGTAGGGATTCCAATCAACGGCCTGATCTGGATGGGAGATTTTGATCACATGTTATCCCAGATCGAGAAAAAGATGGAAGCCGGATTCCGTTGTGTCAAACTAAAGATTGGTGCTATCGATTTTGAAAAAGAATTGGCGTTGTTACGTCATATTCGTACCCATTTCTCTTCTAAAGAAATAGAGTTGCGTGTAGATGCAAACGGTGCTTTCTCTCCGGTGATGCAATGGAAAAACTGAAACGTCTGTCAGAATTTGATTTACATTCTATCGAACAGCCGATCCGTGCCGGACAATGGGAGGAAATGGCCCGGCTCACTTCTGAATCTCCGTTGCCGATTGCATTGGATGAAGAGCTGATAGGATGCAACACGCTGGAAGAAAAAGAAACTGCTGGCAACCATCCGTCCGCAATATATCATCATTAAACCATCTCCACGGAGGAATATGCGGAGGGATGAATGGATTATGGAAGCGGAAAAGCAACATATCGGCTGGTGGATCACTTCCGCTTTAGAGTCCAACATTGGTTTGAACGCTATCGCCCATTGGTGTGCAACATTCAATAATCCGTTACCACAAGGATTGGGAACGGGTATGCTCTTTACTGACAATATAGAAGTGCCTCTTGAAATCAGAAAAGATTGCCTGTGGTTTTGTAAATGATGGTATTTAGTGGTATTTAAAGGATATTCTGATGATATTCGATCGACAACAACAGCGCTTGCTACTGGAAGGAAAAGAATACACTTTTGAAGATATAAGCCAACTGATAGCAGGAGGAGCAGAAGCTCATTCTCCTGCTTATTGGGATTATATCTTTCCTGAACGAATGGTTTAATGGCTCTCCTGTCATCACGGTTCATACATCGGGCTCTACGGGTATACCTAAAGAACTGATGGTACGCAAGGATCAAATGATGCAAAGTGCGCGTCTGACTTGTGAATTTCTGAATTTGAAGAAAGGTGAGTCGGCATTATTATGTATGAATCTTCGTTATATCGGTGCAATGATGGTGGTCGTACGTTCATTGGTTGCAGGTTTGAACCTGATTGTTCGTCCTGCTTCCGGTCATCCGTTGGCGGATATAAAAGAATCTTTGAGATTTGTGGCAATGGTCCCATTGCAAGTTTATAACACGTTGCAGGTTCCCGAAGAAGAGCGATTAAAACAAACGGATATTCTGATTATAGGAGGCGGAGCCGTTGATGAGGCTCTGGAAACGGAGATAAACCATCTTCCGACTGCCGTTTACTCCACTTATGGCATGACTGAAACTTTGTCGCATATTGCCCTTCGTCGTCTGAACGGAGCATCGGCTTCAGAACATTATTATCCATTTCCTTCAGTAAAATTGTCTTTATCCGCAGAGAATACATTAATCATTGATGCCCCTTTGGTATGTGACGAAACATTGCAGACCAATGACATTGCACGTATCTATCCCGATGGAAGTTTTATGATTCTAGGCCGGAAAGACAATGTGATTAACAGTGGAGGAATTAAGATTCAAGCAGAGGAGATGGAGAAGTTGCTCCGCCCGTTTATTCCTGTGTCCTTTGTCATTACTTCAGTTCCGGATCAGCGCTTAGGGCAGGCTGTCACTTTATTGATAGTGGGACAATTGGATACGAGAGAGCTAGAAAATAAGTTGCAGACAACATTGGAACCATACTATCGTCCCAAACATATTTTTATTACAGAATCTATCCCACAGACGGAAAACGGCAAAATAGACCGGGTCGGCTGCCGCACTTTGGCAGCATCATACCTTTCCCATTCGCATCAGTTCCCATCCATAGAACTACATGATGATGCAATGTAGTTGAGGTTTCCGGTAAAACTAGTGAACTTGTAAATTGAGGAGGGTCGCATTTACAACTTGAATTCAGCCCCCCAGAGTGATTTGGGGTTCTTCGTCAAATTTGGTGGTACTTCTTCTATTGTGAATAAATAATCTTCGCTCTCAGTAGTTTAATTCCTGCCCTATTGTACATCTGTCTTTTTACCGCTTTAATTTTATTCACTGTCCCCTCCAGTAATCCGTTACTGAAGGGATATCAATAGCTGCCTGTACTGCCTCCCAGTCTTTTTCAATACCATATGCAAAGTTCGTCAGTGCCATATTCCGTGTTGCCTTCGCTTTTTCAATCCACTTTCTAATATCCTTATCATAAGTGTTCCCATTAATCATATCTCTGAAATTCTGACACACGCTTAAAAGTTCTTTAATCTGCGGTGAGGACTTATACAGTTCCGCTAGTTTAGGATTATCCGATTCTCCCTTTAGAATGTATTTGCGTATCTGATTCTGTGAAACTCTCTGTATTTTACTTCTGTTTTCAATGCTCTCATTATGCTCCTTGACTTCCTTCCTCTTTTGTTGATACCTTTTTCGCAAGCTGGATGTTATCCTTCCAATAAGTGCGCCACTGATTTTACTCCCCATTTTTGTGCCAATATTTTCGAGTAATACAGCCCGCACTAATGATTGTAGCCAGTTCGGATACATGTTTAAGAGCTGTCTTCTGTTGCTCATTCAAGTATGCCCTATTCTTCTGTTGTGAATAATCTTATAAATGTAGCGACTTTTCTTACCCAAATGTGTGGCTGTCTGCTCAATGGTCATCCCCTGCATTTTAAGTTCAAGCTTTCCCTGTATATCTTCAATTTTTCTCTGTGTCGGACATCTCCCATGTTAAATATGTCCTGAAGAATTAACGAAGAAGCCGTGTCTCTGTCAGGATATTCGTATTTGAGCTTTTCTTGGTCTGATTATTTTCTCTATTTCCGGTATCATCGTGTCCGTCATATTCTTGATTAGATGGAATCGGTCGCAGATTTGTGTAACACCGGAATTATTCTGTTTATAGCCTCTGTGAAACATCTTCCACGGTCTCTCGTTATATATTGTATTTGAGGATTCCGGATGAGCCAGTTATCAAGTGCTTCTCCGTTTCTATCCTCTAACAAAGCAATAGGTATGTGTGTCATCTGGTCTACGGCCACACTCATATAATCCTTACCTTTTTTATAGGCAAAATCATCAATACCTACATAAATACTTTTATTATGCATAGGATTGTGTTGTCCGCACTGTTGTAGGATGCGTAAGCAGGAAGAACTACTGGCTGTTATATGGAACAGTTGCAAAGAAGAGGCCTTTCGGGAGTAAGTTCCAAACTTATCGATCTGATGCGTTCCTCAACAAGATAGCTCCGTCTACCATACCGACGAGCCAGAAAGACAACGGTTCGCAGAATATTTTTGTGGACAAGAAACATTGTCACAATAATATTTGCCAACCTTGATGACTAACTCAAAGTATGACCGTAAACTTCAAGATCCTCAATATGACGGGAGGTAACTGTGCAATCGGTGACTGAAATGTCCGCAATAAGGACAGGAAGCCTTGCCAGCCGTATGTAGAAAGACCGTCAATGAGCCAACAGCTTCAGAGATACCATCTTGTTGCAGATTATCGTAGCCAAGACTGAATCTGAAATCATGGAATAATCCCTATTTGTAGGAGCATTTTCTTTTTGATGTATATTTGTACGTTGTAGATATGACTTTTGCATTGTAACTCTTAATGATGTGGTGTCTTTAAAGTTACTAAAAAGCAAACATATCTACAACTTTTAATAGGATTAAGAAAGAAGAAGACAGTTGAAATAAAAAAGAGATTACCACCAAATTTGACGAAGAACCAGATTTGGCAATTTTATTTCTCATATTCTCATGAATATAAGTCAACCTGTTGAAACATAATGTAATAGAGTATGAGAAATACTTTTAAAGTTGGCATTTCTCATACTTTTCCTGTGCTCTATCCCTAAAACAGGCATTTCTCATACTCATTCTTGTTATTTCTCATAGCAGTTGTATAACAATCTACTGCTATTTTACGCCTGAATCATTAATAGAAAAGTTATTCTTCATTAAGGGTAAACTTGTTTTGGGTTAATAGTAAACTTGTTTTTCACCTATTATAAACTATAAATGCAAGCTTTGATTATATAATTGCAAGTTTCATTTTTATAAATGCAACCTTTGATTATAAAAACGAAGCTTGCATTTATAGTTTATGATTAGTCAAAAATAACTTTATATATAAGGGTTTGCAAGTTTGCTATTAGTCGATAGCAACTTTACTGTTAATACTTTCCGGACGGACAAGTAATAGTTAGTGTGTGATGATAAGGAGAGACTGTTAGGTGCGATAGATTAATAAAAGTAACAATGGCAGATAGTCTTTCAGTTCATTGCGCAAAAGTTCCATTGTCTTTTGCTTGTAACGGTTGATAGATTTCACACTGAGATTCATCTCTTCTGCAATTTCTACATGTGTTTTGCCTTCAAAGAAGCTTTCATAAATACTGTACGGTAGTTCTCGGAAGTTTGTCCAATGTTTCATACAACATTCTGTACAGTTCGTCAAGAGTATATACACTATCCGGTTCCGTTTCATAGACTGGAGTTTTCTTCTGTATGTTTTCCACATAGCTCCATTCATATTCCTGATGTTTCAGGAAATTCAGGCAACTGTTTTTCACGCACATCTTGATATATCCCAATGCCGTGTCCGATTGTAGGTCGAAAGAATCGGTATCCATCTTGTCCCATAATGAAGCGAATACATCTGAAACGATATCCTGTCGTGTATCCAAATCGTCAATGAATCTTTTTGCATACAGGCAGAAAGGGGCGTAATACTCCTCATAAAGTTGCTTGAAAGTCCGGTCTTTAGTCTGTGTAGAAAAAGAAATTTTCATTATTTTGGGATTCTGTGTTTTTTCATTTCGATGCAAATATATAATAAGATAGTCGGTTAAACCTAATTTCCTGTTCTTTTTGGTTTCAGTTGATATTATCGCCTCATTTTAACTGGATTCGGAAAAATAAAAAAGTTTGATTTCTCTGTCCTTTTTGGGAATCCTGTTTGTATTATTAATGTTGTTGAACTTAAAATAATAGCCTATGGAATATATATTTCAATTGAATTACACTACGAACCTTAATTAACAATCTTCTTCTTTTGTTTTTAGATTCATAGTCCGGGGTCTCGCAAACGCTGACAGGAATCAAAAGTGAGTTTATCATTAGTATGAATGTGGATAAGTGAGGATAATTCACCGCCTTAGTGAAACAAGAGGAGTTTGTTGGTAACATTGAATCATTTAGTAATAAATTTATTAATCAACAAAAATTGAAAAACATGAAACGATTGAGTTTTTTATTGATGGCTGTAGTTTGTGTTATATTCTTTTCGTGTGGAGAAGACGAAGACAAGCAGGTTCATTCAATTACTGCATTTGCCGGTTATGGTGGTGCCATTGCAACAGCTGATAAGGAAATTGCCGTAGCGGGAGAAGCTATCACTGTTACGGCTACCTGCTGAAGGCTTTTATTTAAAGAATGGAAAATAAGAGTCAGGTAATACTGTAATTGAGAATGTGCAGGCAAATCCTTCCACATTCACTATGCCTATGGAGGATGTAGTAATTGTAGCTACATTTATGATAAGAAATGATGTGCTTGAAAGAATAACCGACCCTGCATTGAAAGCTTATTGTCAATCCAGAATGGATACAGAACAGGAAATAGACGGAGTTACTTATCCGAAGTGGGACACGAATGGTAACGGTGTACTTTCCCCTGATGAAGCGTCAGCAGTAAAAGCTATTGATATTACCGGTGGGGTGAATGGAGTCAAAATAAAAAGTGTGAATGAATTAACTGAATTTACAGGATTGGAAGTGTTGAAAATTAGTGGAAATGAATTGACTACATTAAATGTCGTATGGTCCCAGCTTGCTAAACTTGATTGCAGTCATAATGAATTGACTGATTTATCTGGGGAAGTGGAAAACTGAAAGAATTGTACTGTAACAACAATCATTTGTCTTCATTGAAATTAAAGACTATGGTATATGAGAATGGTTATATGCTCCATTGCGGCAATCAAGTGACAGAAGAGGGAGAAGTTCAGATTCTTGAAGCCATAATGACTGATGAACAAATTTCTTTTGGGAAAGTAACTTGAAGAATCTTAGTGAAAATGCAAATGTGGATACTAAAACGATGCCTGCTGCGGATGTTCATTTGACATTGACTAAGGCCGTTAAATACCAATTTGGCAATTTGATGTTAATATTAAGAGATGATAACGGTAATAGCGTACAGGTAACCTTGAAATCGACTGAATTGAAGCCAGGAGAATATTCAAAAGACCAGATGAGTAGCGCCTATGTGACAATATCGGGTGGTGGAAGTTATCGGAATTTAGATTCTGACGACTCGGTTCATTTACTGTAAAATATGATGAGGGTACTGGAATATACACTATTGAGGGTGTATTGATTTTACAGCCAAATGTATCATATCCTTCTGTAAATGTAGTGAGATTTGAATATGTCAGACGATATAATTTGTAACAACAATGAAACGGAAAACATCCGCAGTTTTTCTATGTGCGACAAAAAAGATCCAGCGGATGTTTTTTCTCAAGTTTGTGAACAATTATTGGTTTTTGTGTCCCTTTTCAATGAGTCGGTTGTATTATTTATGTAGTTTCAATTATAAAAGGAAATATGGATAATAAAGAACTGGAGGCATCATTCTGCAAGGCGAAAGCTTTGGGTGATGATATTAGAGAAATGGAGTCGATTGATGCATTAACTGCTTATCGACAGTCTCAAATGAAGATTAGAGGACTGAAAAGGACGAGACTGCACAATCAACTGATACGTTGTGCTGCATTTCTGCCATACCGTTGCTATTGGCTTCATTGATTTTGGGATATTTATATTTTGCAGAATCGGAAGAAGAAATAAGATACGCAGAAGTTACTTCTACCATGGGAACGGTGGTGCGTTATGAACTTCCGGATCATTCTGTTGTCTGGCTCAATTCAGGTAGTAAGTTGCGTTATCCTACTGTTTTCAAAAGACAACCGCAATGTGGAACTGACTGGTGAGGCTTATTTTCAAGTGGAGGCAGAACCGAGCGTCCGTTTTATGTGAATACGCCGAATGGATTGAGCGTACATGTGTATGGTACCCAATTTAACGTGACAGCTTATGAGGACGATAACTACATAGAAACTGTATTGGAGAAAGGAAAAGTCAATGTAGTGACTCCCGGACAGGAGACGATTACACTGATTCCCGGCGAACAATTGGTTTATGACAAACAAACCCGCCAGGTGCAGAAAAATCAAGTGGATGTTTATGGGAAGGTGGCTTGGAAGGATGGAAAGTTGATATTCCGAAATGCTTCGTTGGAAGAAATTATCAAGCGTCTGGAACGCCATTTCAATGTAGATATTGAATTCAATAATCATTTGGGAAAGGAGTATAGCTATCGGGCCACTTTCAGAACGGAAACATTGACGCAGATATTAGATTATTTAGCTAAGTCGGCAAACCTGAAATGGAAGATTTTGACTCCCGAACAACGGGAAGATGATACATTTACAAAGACGAAAATAATAGTAGATTTATATTAGTAATCATCTGAAAAAACAAATAGCCTATGATATAAACATATTGATAATCAAAAGGGAGGAGGGCCGCTACCAACGGCTGTCTTCTCCCAAATCTAAGATTCACGGTACAGGGTCTCGCAAACGCTAACCGGAATCAACACCTTAGTTCATTTAGTAATAAACTTTAGTCAGCTACAAATGTATGAAAAAAAATCATTCATTTATTGCATTATGCTTTAAATATGCTTTAAATCTAAAACTTCCTTTAGTTATGAGGATTAGTCTAACATTACTTTTTGCAGTCGTGTTGCAACTTTCTGCAGCAAATGGCTATGCCCAACGTATACGGGGAGTCATTTCGATGAATAATGTATCTATTGAACAGGTACTGAATAAGATAGAGGAAAGTTCGGATTATGTGTTCCTTTATAATGATAAGGCGATTCAGAAGAACCGCATTGTTTCAGTGAATAATAATTCCGGCAAGATACAGGACATTCTGGATGAAATATTCTGGGGTACTTCTATATCTTATACGGTGGTGGATAAACAGATTATTCTTTCCGCAAAACCTTCGTGCAAAAACAATGGAAGATGCGACTATTCCCGTAAAAGGTATAGTAAAGGATGTGAATGGCGAACCTCTTATTGGAGTAAATGTAAAAGTAAAGGTTCAAATATCGGTACAATTACAGATATGGATGGTAATTTTACGATTAGGACGAAGAAAGGGATGTCCTTGAATTTTCTTATGTAGGATACACGGTTCAAAATGTAACAATTACGGAAATGCGACTTTGAATATTGTACTTCAAGAAGACAATGCAGTGCTTGATGAAGTCGTTGTCACTGCATTGGGGATCAAGCGTTCGGACAAGGCATTGAGTTATAATGTACAGAAATTGGGAGATGCACAGTTTATGTCTGTCAAAGAAGCTAGTGTTCCGAATGCGTTGAACGGTAAGGTGGCAGGTGTCACAATTAGCCGGAGCTTCCGGTATCGGCGGTTCCACAAAGGTGGTGATGCGTGGTAGCAAGTCTGTAAATGCAGAAGGAAACAATAATGCATTGTATGTGTTGGACGGTATACCGCTTCCCGACCTTTCCCGCGGAGAGGGCTACCTCTAATGCGCAGTATGGCGGAGTGGACGAAGGTGACGGTATCTCCAATATCAATATGGAGGATATTGCGGAAGTGACTGTGTTGACAGGACCTTCGGCAGCTGCTCTCTATGGTGGTCAGGCTGCGAATGGAGTAATCATGTTGACCTCCAAACAAGGAGGACTGAAAGACGGAAAGCCTCGTATTTCATTCTCCCATTATTCCGATTTCTACCAACCACTTCTCTTGCCGAAGTTGCAAAATACGTACGGAAGCCGGACGGATGAATTTTCCAGTTGGGGACCGAAGCTGGAGACTCCTGCGAATTATGATCCGGCAGATTTCTTTGACACAGGCATGAGTTTCTCCAACAGCATCGGGGCACAGTTGGGAACGGAGAATCATAAATCCTATATTTTCTTTCTTCTTATAATGCCCGTGGGTAGTCCATAACAACAATCTCGACCGCTACAACGTTTCCTATAATGGTACATATACCATTACGGACAAACTTTCTTTGGGAGCTACTTTTATGTATACGAACAAGAAAGCACAGAATATGCTTTCGCAGGGTGACTATTATAATCCGATTGTACCGATCTATCTGTTTCCTCGCGGTGATAATATAGATAAGTATAAATCTTACGAGCGTTATAGTGCGGACAGAGGATTCCCGGTTCAGTTTTGGCCTTATGGCGACCAAAAGAGAAGTATTCAGAATCCGTATTGATTACGCACCGCAATTTCAACATTAACCATAACGAGCGTTTCATTATTGGAGGAAGCTTGAAATATACGTTCAATGAATGGTTTAACATCAGTGCTCGTTTCCGTACGGACCGCGATAACAAGAAGAATGAAATCAAGAATTATGCTTCTACATTGTTGTTGCTGGCTTCCAGTTCGGATAAAGGTTCATATTTGTTGGCAACGGAAAAGAATATCCAGGATTATGGGGATGTGATTGCTAATTTCCAGAAAACGATATCAGACTGGGGATTTGTAGTCAATGCGGGTGCCAGCTTTAAGAATGCGTCATTCGATTATACGGCCGATTCTAACAAACTGGAATTCGAGCACCTCTTGCCAGTGTAGCCAATAAGTTTACATTGAACAACCTGACTCCGGAACCCCAATATCAGGAAGGTAAAACGATGAAGTCGCAAGCTGTGTTCTTCAGTGCTTCTGTGGATTGGAAAAGAAAAATATTCCTTGATGTAACCGGACGTAACGAATGGACTTCATTGTTAGCCAATACCAAAACAAGAGTTTCTTCTACCCGTCGGTAGGTATGTCTTTGTGTTGACAGAGTTCTTCAAAGTTCCGGAGAAAATATTGACGTTCTCCAAGCTTCGCCTGTCGTATGCCAAGGTAGGAAATGTACCGATGTCACTTGCAGGAATCACGATTCCGTCTTATCCGATTAGTCCGTGGTGGTGTAAGCATCAATCCTGACCTACCTATCGATAACTTGAAATTTGAAAAGACACAATCGTTTGAAATTGGTCTGAATGCTCGCTTCTTGAATAACAAGTTGGGATTAGACATAACGTATTATAATGCTAACACTTACGACCAGTTGTTCAAATTCAGAGCACCAGAAAGTAGCGGTTATGCCAACTTCTATGTGAATGCCGGCAAAGTAAACAATAAAGGTCTTGAGGCTTCCATTGATGCCGACCTGACGTTTGAGAGTTTAATTATTCGCCTAAACTGACCGTTACATACAATAAAAATAAGATTGTGGAATTGGTAAGAAATATTCCTAATCCGTTCACTGGAGCCAATATGGATGTTTCGCATTTTGACATGGGTGGTCTTTCTTATTCATTCCGGAACTATATTGATGAAGGCGGTTCTATCGGTGATATATATGTCAATTCGGTGAAGAAAGACGGAAATGGATATGTATATGTGAATCCAAATACTTTGAGTATGATGGTGGACAATGAAAACCTGATTTATGCGGGAAATACCAATCCGGATTGTTCTTTGGGATTTAACAATACGTTCAGTTATAAAGGGTTTACTCTTTCTTTCTTGATTGACGCCCGGATTGGCGGAAAAGTGGTTTCTGCCACACAAGCTGTGTTGGATTCTTTCGGTGTATCCGAACAGAGTGCAAAGGCACGTGACAATGGTGGTGTGCTTGTAAACGGAGTGCTGATGGATGCGGAAACTTACTATACTCAAATGGGAGCAGGTACAGGTGTATTGTCCAATTATGTATATGATGCTACCAATATACGCTTGAGAGAAGCTTCACTTTCTTATCGTTTCAAACCATTGTTCAAGAACTTTGTGAAGGATTTGACTCTGTCCGTGACTGGACGTAATTTGTTTATGATTTATAATAAGGCTCCTTTCGACCCGCAACTGACCTCTTCGGTGGGTACTTTCTATCAAGGTATCGATTACTTCCTGATGCCGAGCTTGAGAAGCTTCGGTGTGAGTCTTAAATTTACATTATAACTAAATTAACAAACAGATGAAAATGATACTAAATAATAGATATTTCGGCAAAAGTCTGCTTCTGGTTTCTGCTTGTTCTTTGTGGATGTTGGGAGCTTGTACGGGAGATTTCATGGAGACAAATACCGATCCCAATGCCGTAACGGAAGAAGAGTTAGGGTATGATAACTGGTACGGGATCAATGATAACGCAGATGCAGTATCAGATGTATCCATGTATTACAAAAGATCAGAATATAGATGTCAATAACTATCAGAAAATGTTCAGCCTTGCCGGAGATATCTTTTCCGGACATCAGGGAGCTTCCAACATGTTTGATAGTAACGGAAGGAATAATACGACGTATGACATGTATCCTGACTGGTGTGCGGCTGCTTATACTGTGGCTTATCAGAATTATATGACTCCTTGGTATACTCTTTACACCAAGAGGAATATCAATCCTTCCACATTTGCGGTGGGACAGATTCTGAAAGTATTCGGTATGCACCGTATCACGGATATGTATGGTCCGGTCCCTTATAAGGATTTCGCACCAGCTTCTAATGTTCCGTTCACTTCACAACAAGTCATTTATGAACAGTTCTTTAGTGAACTGGATGAAGCAATCGGGATATTGAAAGAATTTATCAAAGATAATCCCGGTGCCAAACCATTGGTGAGTTATGATAAGATTTATGGTGGTGATTTTGAAAAGTGGGTAAAGTTTGCCAATTCTTTAAAGTTGCGTCTGGCTCTTCGTATCGTTTATGTAAACGAAACGATGGCCCAGCAGAAAGCTGAAGAGGCAATAAGAGACGGTGTATTTATTGATAATGAGGATAATGCCATGTTAAAAGTGGATGGTTCTGCAACAGTCAATCCTTTGTATATGATTTGTTATACTTATAACGACAGTCGTTTGGGAGCAACCATGGAGGGCTATTTAAAAGGGTATGAGGATCCTCGTCTGGATATTTGGTTTGCCAAATCGGAAGTTTCAGGATTTAAAGAATATAACGGAATCAGATGTGGTAGTATGTTCAATGGAAATGACTATAAGGTATTTTCTAATCTGAATGTCTCTTCAAGTACGCCTATCCAGTTTATGAATGCTGCGGAAGTCTATTTTCTGCGGAAGCTGCTTTGCGTGGATGGAATGCGGGAGGCGATGCAGAAACATTGTATGAAAATGGAATTGCAACTGCTTTCTCCCAACCTCTGGGGCTACTCAAAAAGCGGGAGACGCGAGTGCATACATAAAACGGACTACTTTGCCGAAAGGTTATGTTGATCCGAAGAACTCCAGTTATAGTGACAGTAGTACGGGACAAGTGTCAGTGAATTGGGCGGATGCCACTGGCTTTGATGAAAAGTTGGAGAAAATCATTACTCAAAAGTGGATTGCTCTGTTCCCTGACGGACAAGAAGCATGGAGCGAATTCAGAAGAACGGGATGTCCGAGAGTGATTCGGGTAGCTACAAACAATAGTGGTGGGCGTATTGATTCTAAAAAACAAGTGGCTAGATTACCTTATCCTACCAACTTGTCGAAAGATTATCCCGATTTGTATCAAGAAGCCGTGAATAATTCTGAATTGCTCGGTGGTGCAGATAATGGTGGAACGAAACTTTGGTGGGATAAAAGAAATGATAAACCTTATCAGAATTAAAATATAGTGTATAATCTTAATAGTTTTATATGGATATGAAAAACGATCGGATAATAAAATTTCTGTGTTGTCTGTTTATGGTGACCCAGATTATCGGATGCAGCGATTGGATAGAAGCTGAACCGACTATTTTGCCGGAAATGAAATATAAGGAATTGACGCCGGAAGAAGAGGCTGCGTTGATTGCCTAAAAATTCGAAACATAAGATTTTCTTTGCATGGATGAACTATAGTCCGCTACTTCTTCCATGCAGACCTGGTTAAGAGGTATCCCGGACAGTCTTGATATTGTCTCATTCTTTACGGGATATGTGAATAATAAGCAGAATCGGGAAGATGTGAAGTTTCTTCAAGAGCACAGAGGTACCAAAGTATTGTTGACAATGTGGCCAGATAAATATTTTGCTACGAGAAGGAAGAGAGGACTTGGATTCGATGATAGTATACGCTGAAAATCTAGTTGATTCTATTTATACATGGGGATTGGACGGGTTTGATTTGGATTACGAACCTAGTTTCGGTGGGGATAGCTATACCACGGAAATGATGCGTACTTTTATTGATGATGAGCAAATACCCGGGGCCTGGTGATGAACAATTTAAGGTGAATGGCAAACATAAATTGTTGGTTGTTGACAGTGGAATGACGCTGAATATGCAGATCGTTTTGATTATTTTATAGGTCAGGCATATAATGCCAGTTCCGAATCTTCATTGAATGGAAGATGTCAGAATGGATATCAAGACTATGGAAAGGGATTTCCAAATGAAAAGCGAATCTTTGCGAATGGGTGAGGTTGGCAATGCGTTTGGACAAGGTGGAGTGAGATACCGGTATAATAATGAATACATCCCCAGTTTATGGGGAATGGCGCATTATGCTGCGGAAAGTCCGAATAATGTAGCGGGGTGTGGCGCTTATGTATTACAGTTCGGATATGCTGAAGGAAACCATTTGAATTTGCCGGTACCTAATAATAATTACTATTATGCGTCAGGCGATTCAGATTATGAATCCTGCTGGTAAAACAGTGGAAGATGAATCTGAAGGAGGAGAGGATGGGAAGAATAACAATTATAAAGTTATAAAGAAATGAAGAATTTATTCACAAAATATATGGGCTGTTGCTTGCCTTTCATGTCTTGTGTTTATAGGAACGTCCTGCAATGAAAGCATAGATGTGGAAGCGGTGTATATCACTGCTGCTGAAAAGACTCCTATAACGACTTTCTCTGCAACGAACAATAACGATGAACTGGGAATAACAATTTCCAGTTTGTTTGCAAATTCAAATATAGAAGGTGAATTGATGATTGACAATTCGTTGGTGGAACGTTATAATAGTGATCATGGGGAATCTTACAAGACATTAGAAGGTGCTTGTGTGTTGTCAGTAGTTCCGTATTGATAGAAAGTGGAAAATATCGTTCTGAAGCGGTAAAATTGGTGGTAAAGGATATCGATGCCCAGAAAGGCGTTAATTTTGTTACCTGTAAAGTTGGTTAGTAAAATAAAGATTATCCCGGTTTGCCGGGAAGTGATGTTTTATATGTCATAGTCAACAGGAAGTTACTTGTGAATGTTCCTAAACTGAATGGACAGAATTATTTTAAGATAAACTTTAAGGATAATGATGTCAGCAGATTCCAGAATATGAGCGCATTTACTATCGAAACAAGAGTAAGTTTATGGGAGTTCCCTAAATACTATGGTGGTAATCTAATGAGTATTATAGGTTTTCCTGTTGAGAGAATGCAGAGAAAGGTACATGGATTTTTGTAGATGGAACTCCTGACCGAGTGGGAGGTGAAGGTGATGTGCCTGTCTTTATGTTTGCAACGAAATGGTGGTCAGTGTATGCTGGTAAGTTGGGATATACGCTCGAAAAGAATGCTTGGTATCATGTAGCCGGAGTATTTGAAAATAATACCCTGTCTTTGTACATTGATGGAATTTTGTTTGTACAAGCGGAATATGCAAATCCGATTTCATTGTCAGATAAGTTCTACATCGGAGCTGCGCCAGGAGTGCAAAACGGTTTCTATTTGAAAGGCTCTGTGAGCGAAGCACGTTTTTGGACAAGGGCATTGACTGCTTCCGAGTTGAAGAATCCGCTTCACCGTTGTTTTGTAGAAGTGGACAGTGAAGGACTGGAAGGATACTGGAAACTGGATGACATGAGTGACGAGTGTAAGGATTATACCGGGCACGGTCATACTGCTGTAAAACAAGGAACTGGCGATATAGAATGGATGACTGAGGTACCTTGTCCTTGATTCTTCTAGTTTATTTGTAAGTTTGAATAGAAATAAGAAGGAGATGTGATTATTTTGACACATCTCCTTTTTTTAACCTAAACCTTTTATCTTAATTACTTGCTATTATAAGCCACCAACATCCAAACCAACTTTTCCTGTTCTTTCAGATAATCGCTCATCATCGAAACGGTTACTTCGTCTCCGGCTTGAGAAGCGATAGATAAGATCTTACGTTCTTCACCAATCAGATAGCTGATAGACTGAAGGATATTATTCAATGCTTCGTCTCCGTTGCTTACCTTATCCACTTCATTCACATTTGCTACTTTTAGATAATCGCTGAATTTATTGGCAGGAGTACCACCCAGCATCAAGATACGTTCTGCGATTTCATCCACCTTTTCAGCCGTGTCATCATACATCTTTTCGAATTGACTGGAGTACAAAGAAATTATGTCCCTTGATATTCCAGTGGAAACCGCGAAGATTGGTGTAATACACTTGGAAGTCTGCTAATAGTTGTTGCAAAGATGCTACTACGTTGTTTTCCCGATTCGTTCAATTTGATAAATTCTAAAGTTTTCATACTTTTTTATTTTTAATGATTTATACTTGTTCTCTTTTTTTCTGTACTGCAAAGATAAGGCGTAAAATGCTTGCTGTCAAACTGAAAATTTCTATCTTTGCATAGATGAAATCTATAACTTAATAAGATTTGATAGATGACGATACAACAATTAGAGTATATACTGGCTGTAGACCAGTTCAGGCATTTCGCACGGGCAGCTGAATATTGTCGACGCAGCCTACTTTGAGTGCAATGATTCAGAAACTGGAAGATGAACTGGGAGTAAAGTTGTTCGATAGGACAGTACAGGTTTGTCCGACAGCCATCGGACAGAAAGTGATAGACCAGGCTCGCGTGATTCTGGCGCAGGCAGCCTCAGTGAAAGAAATAATCAGTGAAGATAAACAGTCATTGTCAGGCGTATTCCGCTTGGGAGTATTGCCCACTATCGCTCCCTATCTGCTTCCTCGCTTTTTTCCTCAACTAATGGAGAAATATCCCGAACTGGATATTCGTGTCACGGAAATGAAGACACAGGATATTCAGCAGGCTTGCATGCCGGAGATTTGGATGCGGGAATTATTGCCAGCAAACTGGAAGATACGTTCTTGACAGAAGAAACTCTTTTCTATGAGCAATTTTACGCTTATGTGTCACGAAAAGAATCCTCTTCAAGCATGATATGATCCGTACTTCTGATATAACAGGCGAACATCTTTGGCTTTGGACGAAGGACACTGCTTTCGCGATCAACTCGTCCGTTTCTGTCAGATGGAGGCTGTGAAGGTTAATCAGATGGCCTATCGTTTGGGAAGTATGGAAACCTTTATGCGAATGGTAGAAAGAAAAGGAATCACTTTTATTCCTGAATTGGCAGTGATGCAATTGACGGAAGAACAGCGGCAGTTGGTACGTCCGTTTGCCATTCCCCGACCTACACGGCAAGTGGTACTGGTAACAAATAAAGATTTTATTCGCCACAGTCTCTTATGCGTCCTGAAAGAGGAAATAAAGGCGGCGGTTCCCAAGGAAATGCTTTCTTTACAGTCCATACAATGTTTGTTATAGCACATTAGGGAATCCCTTTTCCATCGAGAACAATCTCTTTCTGTAAAATGTAGCAAAGTTGCGTTATAATAATACGGATATGTTTTGATTTCTAGTCTGAATTGCTTATTTTGGAAAGTAAACAAAACAATATTAATTACTATGAAAAGTACATTGCAGAAATGATTGGAACGATGGTGCTCGTTCTTATGGGATGTGGTAGCGCCGTCTTTGCTGGTGGTTTGGCTGATACAGTAGGTGCTGGTGTGAACAATCGGCGTAGCTTTAGCCTTTGGTTTATCCGTAGTAGCGATGGCGTATGCTATCGGAGGTATTTCGGGATGTCACATTAATCCTGCTATTACATTAGGAGTGTTTTTGACTGGTCGTATGAATGGAAAAGATGCAGGTATGTATATGATTTTCCAGGTAATCGGAGCTATTATCGGTTCGGCTATTCTTTTGCTTTAGTTTCTACCGGTGCTCATGACGGGCCTACAGCGACAGGTTCGAATGGTTTTGGATGGAGAAATGTTGCAGGCATTTATTGCGGAAGCAGTATTTACTTTCATATTTGTATTAGTGCTCGGCTCTACCGATCCGAAGAGGGAGCAGGCAATCTGGCAGGACTTGCCATCGGTTTGACTCTTGTATTGGTACATATTGTATGTATTCCTATCACAGGGACTTCTGTAAACCCGGCACGTAGTATTGCTCCGGCATTATTCCAAGGAGGAGAAGCATTGTCGCAGTTGTGGCTGTTCATCATTGCTCCATTTGTAGGAGCTGCATTGAGTGCAGTTGTTTGGAATTATCTGGGAGAAGAAATAACTCTTTAGAAGAAAGAATATAAAGAAGAAGTAAAAGGGCAGCAGCAAACTACCGCCCTCTTTGCGTAATTAATATATTATAAAAAAGAGTGTGTTTCGCATGTTCACATTAGATTAGTCGTCTAAGTCTAAGGAAATTTCACTTCATAAGTTTTCGGCCCGCCATAAAATGTGTTGACACGAATTCTTAGTCCCTTTTCCATCCGGTCTTTAATCTTATCCAGTTTGAAAGACACATATCCTTCACCCAAACGTTGAGGATCATCTCCTTCACTGTTATGACGGAATTCCAGATTGATATATTCGTCCTCCGCATTGCCTTCGTCAGCAGGGAGCAGTCTCTTCTTTGTCATTAATCACCAGATTCAGGAAATGTTTTTATCTTCACTATGTGTTCCGTAATATTGGAATTCAATCGTCAGATATTTATTATCCTTATTGATCCACATATAAGTCGTGTTGATCTTATCATCTCCGATTTTCTCTTCGTCGTTGTCATCTTCACCCATTGTGACGATGTCTTTGGTTAAGATTGGATTGATACCTTTCACCTGAATATTTAGGTCGTATCCATTCACAGGCTCTTCCAGCTCGTTGAATATCACAAAAGCTCTTTGTCCCTCCACCCAATCTTCATTGTTCCATCCTTGTGAGTTGCTGGGATACATCTTTTCCCGTCATCCAGTGAAATAAAATTCCTTGCTATCCTGGCTAATCATATTGATGGTGCTGATAGCCAGAAGATCGGACGAATTATCATCGTCGTCCAAGCATGACTGGAGAATCGGCATGGTAGTCATAATAGCAAAGATAAAGGCAATGAATTTAAATTTCTTCATATACTTACTAGGTTTTAGATTTTATAATATTTGTGTTTTCTGTAGTGAAAATGCAAGAGGATAGAAAATATTGCATCGGATCTGTTAAAGAAACAAAAGTGATAAAAGAGTTGTTCTCTATGTATTTCTATCTTTGCTGCATTATAAGGTAAACACGTGTATAAGAGAATGGAAGAAATAGAGTTGTCGGAACAATGTAGGCTGGTAATAACCGGGCCCGCAAGGAACTGTATGAACAGTATGCGGGGCGTATGCTTGGCATCTGTCTACGCTATACCGGCGACCGGGATACAGCCCAGGATCTGCTTCACGACGGTTTTTTAAAGATATTCGATTCGTTCGATAAGTTCACCTGGAGGGGAAGGCTCTTTGCGAGCCTGGATGGAACGGGTGATGATCAACACAGCTTTACAGTATCTTCGGAAAAAATGATGATTAATCAGTCGACACCTTTGGAAGAGTTGCCCGAAGAATATGAAGAGCCGGATGCTTCCGATGTGGAAGCGATACCCCAAAATGTGTTGATGCAGTTTATTGAAGAATTACCCGCCGGCTATCGTACTGTGTTTAATCTTTATACATTTGAAGACAAATCGCATAAAGAAATCGCACAGGTATTAGGTATCAATGAAAAATCTTCAGCTTCGCAACTGTTTCGTGCGAAGAGTGTATTAGCAAAAAGAGTAAAAGAATGGATAATGCATAATGGATAGATAGAGATGGAAGAGAAAGAATTGTGGATGAATAAGTTGAAGGAGAAGCTTGCGGATTATTCCGAACCGGCGCCTGCTTCCGGTTGGGAACAACTGGAGAAAGAACTTATGCCTCCTGTGGAGAAGAAAATATATCCTTATCGAAAATGGATGATGGCTGCTGCAGCTATTATAATATTAGCTGTCGTTTCGTCAGTAAGTCTGTATTTTCTAGGGACACCCGCTGCGGATGAAATACGTCATATACAAACTCCGGCATTGGCTTCCACGCCCGATGCATTGCCGGGTGTGCAACAACCGGATATGCAGGGAACTGCTGTGGAACCTGTCTTACGGCCGGTAACTCGCGAAGATCGTTTGGCGAAAGTCGACAGGAATCATACGGAGCAGAAAACAGGTGTAGATCCATTAGGGATCGGTAATGAAAATAAACTTTCAACAGGAAATGGAGAAGACTCTTTGAGGAGGGAAGATAAGAATGTAAAAGGAAATGGAGAAACTGAAAATGTAAAAGATGAACCGAAGCAGGCAGAAAATACAGATGTCAGTCAGGGACAGTCACAGGATACAGAGCGATCGAATAACAGACCGCGTCGTCCTTCCGGTAAAGACAAACTTCATATTCCGACAGAAAAAGATCTTCTCAAAAGGAACATGGTCAATGGGACTTTCGGTAGGAAATTCAGGAGGTGCTTCAACAGAAGTAGGTGCCGGATCTCATGCTTATATGTCACGTGTGAGTATGCTTTCAGTTTCCAACGGTCTGATGGAGACGATTCCTAATGACCAAACATTGGTTTTCGAGGACGGAGTACCTTACCTGCGTCAGGCAAAACAGGTGGTTGACATTAAACATCATCAGCCTATTTCTTTCGGATTGTCCGTTCGTAAAGGTTTAGCTAAAGGATTCTCTCTTGAGACAGGACTGATTTATACGCTGCTTTCTTCGGATGCAAAACTGGCAGGTGAAGAACAACAGATAGAGCAGAAACTGCATTATATCGGTATCCCGTTGCGTGCCAACTGGAACTTTGATAAGAAGCTCGTTACTCTTTATGTTTCCGGTGGCGGTATGGTTGAGAAATGTGTTTATGGAAAGCTAGGATCTGAAAAAGAAACAGTGAAGCCTTTGCAGTTCTCGGTATCCGGTGGTGTAGGTGCGCAGATCAATGCAACGAAACGTTTGGGTATTTACGTGGAACCGGGTGTTGCTTATTATTTCAATGATGGCTCCGATATACAGACTATACGTAAAGAGAATCCGTTTAACTTCAACATACAAGCAGGTGTTCGTCTGACTTATTAGTACGAACTACCTCACTAATAGAACGCCATCCGGTTCGGATACCGTCACTATCCTGATTGGATAGCGTCATTATCCTGACCGGATGGCGTTACTATTTGCTATTTACTATCTTTTTCTTCAGAAAAGTCGGATAATTGAGAAAATATTAATAATATTGTCACCTGTTTATGACCTATGGCTGCATACCTTTGTTGCAAAATTCTAAGATATGGTAGATTCTACAGATGAAAAACATTTATTAATCGACTTAAAAGGCGGTTCCTTTCAGGCATCTCGAAAGATTGTATAATATGTATAGTGGCAAACTGTACAATTTCATTATGCGACTCTCTTCCGGCAATCAATATATGGCCGAAGAAGTGGTACGCTTCACTTTCATTCGTATATGGGAAGTGCATGAAAAAGTAGACCCGGCTTCCTCGTTTATCTCTTTTCTCTGTACGATTGCCAAAAACTTATTGATGAATATGTATCAGCGTCAGACCGTAGAGTATGTTTACAATGAATATCTCATGAAAAGTAGCGTAGACCGTGATTCACAGACAGAAGAGAATATTGATCTGCGCTTTTGAATGAGTATATCGATTCTCTTGCCGAAGAACTGCCTGCGCAACGGAAGAAAATATTCATTTTGAGCAAAAGGCAGAATTACACAAATAAAGAAATAGCCGAAATCATGGGAATTTCCGAAAGTACGGTTGCTACCCAATTATCTTTGGCTGTGAAATTTATGCGTGAACAGTTGATGAAGCATTATGATAAGGTAATTACCCTTTGTTGGCCTTTTGTTAATGAAATGTAATAGTAATACTTGTGTTTTGGATGGGAAGTAGGATGAAAATGTATACTTGTAAATAAGTGGAAAGATGGATAAGACACATTATAAAGAGCTAATTGAAAAATATTTCGAAGAAACGATCACGGATGTCGAGATAAAAGAACTGTCAGACTGGATAAAGAATGACCGTCAGTTGCATGACTGGTGGGAACAAGAGTTTGAGAGATCGGATTCCTCCATGAACCCAGTGTTGCGTGATAAACTTTTTGCCCGGATCAAAGAAGAGACTTTGGGCAAGGAAGTGCGCCCCCTCCGTATCATCCCTTGGAAATGGGTTGCTGCCATTTTATTACCTGTCTGTGTCGCTTTCTTCACTTACTATCTTTTAGATTCTTCTCCAACGGCAGAAACACCCTTTATTGTGAAAGGGCAAAGGAGATAAAGCAACCATCGAATTGCCGGACGGAACAAATGTTGTTCTCAATTCAGCTTCCCAATTAAGTTACCTGAATAACTTCGGAGAAAATGTGCGTCGTGTGCAACTGAATGGTGAAGCCTATTTTAAAGTAGCCCATGATGAGAAACACGCCTTCATTGTGCAAATCGGTGATTTGGAAGTGAAAGTGCTCGGTACTTCTTTAATGTATCTGCCTATGAAGATGCCAAAGACGTGACAGTCGTTCTTTGGAAGGAAAGGGGGTCTATGCGCAGAAAATATCGCATATCATGAAGCCCGGCGACAAAATAGAATATAATAAAGCCACTCATAAGATAACAGCCACTCAAGTGCATCCGACTGACTATATTGAGTGGACGAAAGGAAATATGTACTTTGAGAAAGAATCTTTGGAAAATATCATGAAAACTCTTTCACGTATTTATGACGTAGAGATTCGTTTCGACTCCAATAAACTACCTAATGAATATTTCACCGGAACCATTCCGGGAGGCGGCATACAGAATGCGCTGAATATTCTGATGCTAACTTCACCTTTCTATTATGAAATGGACGGTTCGGTGATAGTTTTGAAAGAGAAATTGTAGAAAAAATAATGAATAGAGCCATTCCGAAGCCCACTACTTAGGAATGGCTTTTTTGTTCTCTGAATTGAATAAGTTAACGAGAGTTAAAGTCTGATAGGCGATTGGACGAGTGAGTATAGTAGTCTGTATACCTATCAAACAACTTAAAAGTTTTGATATATGAAGCACAAAACAACCTTTGAAAACTCCCCAAACAAACGTGGGAGAAGTAAGAACTGGAAAACACTGCGGGCTATTTGTCTGCTTTTGTTTTAAGCGTCTCTTTACCGTTTATTCTCAAATAACGGTGAATGAAAGACATCTCTTTGAGAGCCTCTTTAAAGAAAATCGAGCAAGTAAGCAATTACAAATTCTTCTACAATGAGAGCCTTCCGGAGTTAAACCAAAAAGTTTCGTTAAATGTGAAAGATGCAACTATTGAACAAACCATGCAACAACTTTTGGGTAAAATGGAGTTAACCTACAAGAAAGAGCAAGAGAATGTCATTGTATTGATTCGTAAATCACAAGAAAAGCAGCGTAATATAAAGGTTTCGGGAACCGTAGTTGATTCGCATGGAGAGCCTATTATCGGTGCTAGTGTTGTGGTCAAGGGTACATCTAATGGAACAATAACCGATTTAGATGGTAATTTTTCCATCAATGATGTCTCTGAAACATCTCAACTAACAGTTTCCTACATCGGATATAAACCCGTTCAACTTCGTGCTACCGATAAAAATATGGCGAAAGTTGTTCTGCAGGAAGATAGTAAGATGATTGAAGAAGTCGTAGTCGTTGGCTATACTCCTATGCGTAAGAGTGATTTTACAGGTTCTTTGGCAAGTGGCTAGTGAATTATCTCTTTCAGCAGCAACTGCCGGACAAGCTTTAGTAGGTAAAGTCGCTGGTATTGTGATGCAGACAAGTGGTGCGCCGGGAGAAGGAGTGAAGATTAAAGTTCGTGGAACGAACTCTTCAGCTAGTACAACACCTCTCTATGTGATTGATGGATATCCGGCTTCAGAAGATGTATATATCAATCCTGAGGATATCGAAACTATTGACGTATTGAAAGACGCAGCTTCGGCAGCCATTTATGGTTCTCCGGTGGCCAGTGGCGTGGTACTTATCACCACAAAGAGGGGAATTCAGGAAAAGCCCGTATTGATTATGACTATCAGTTTAGTATGCAAAAGTAGAGCGTAAGATTAAGTTGCTGGATGCCTATCAATACAGGGATTTGGTGATTGAAGCCCGTAATAATTCTTATCGTGATAAAGCAGAAGCTGCTGGAAAATCATGGAACCCATTGGATGATAATGCAATAATAGCTTCAAAAGGTTTTAACTTGAATGAAGTGGGCATTTCTGATTTGTTTTTTGATTTCACAACCGGAAAACCGGTCGATCCTACTTACAATACAGATTGGCAGGACGCCATCTATGGGAATGCTCCGATGCATCGTCATAATCTATCTGTTACAGGAGGACAGGATTTCTTGAAATATCGTTTTAGTTTGGGTTATCTGGATCAGGATGGAATTATAGCTCCTTCCGGACATAAGCGTTTGAATGTTCGTGCCAATGTAGATGCAGAAGTCACGAAACGCTTGAAAGTTGGAGTAAACTTTTCTTTTGTTGATGTTTCGGAACGACAGGTTCAAGCAGACGGTCGTTATATAAATGATGGTGTCGTACAAAGTGCTCTATTAATGTTTCCTCAATTCCCTATATAATTCGGATGGAACTTATGCAGTCGGAAATCAGATTGCGATGAAAGCTGATGGCTATCAGATGGTCGAGAATCCCGTGGCACTTGCTCATGAAATTGATATCCGCAACAAGTCAAGCCGAATGAATTTCAATGCTAATATCACTTATGATATATTGAAACAGCTTCAGTTTAAAGCCAATTTGGGAACTCAATATTATACTTCCCGTTATAATTACTATCGTCCGCGTACTGTAGGACAAGATGGTGATATGCCCAATTCGGATGCTGTTCAGGCACGTGTGAAAGCTCGTGACATAACAAATCGTGATATTGACCGTTTGGGAGAGTTTACGTTAAATTATAATGGTGAATTGGAAACATCGCCTGAATGCTTTAGTGGGCTACACCTTACAGAAAAAACTTATGACCGCGTAGCCGTTGAAGCAACAGGTTTTCCCGACGACCGTATTCATGAAGTGACAGCGCATGGTCCGAATGCTTCCGATATAGGCTTGTATAGCAGCGATACCCGAAAGGCTGCATGGACAATGATGTCTTATCTGGCACGTGTAAACTATTCATTCGATAATCGCTATGTAGTGACGGGTACAGTAAGAACTGACGGATCTTCACGTTTTGGAAAAGAAAACCGTTGGGGTTGGTTTCCTTCTATTTCTTTAGGTTGGACTATATCGAATGAAAAGTTTTATCAGGATTTGTTAGGTAATAATTCATCCTTAAAACTTCGTGCCAGTTGGGATTGAGTGGAAACAACAATATTGGTAACTACGAGCATACAGCTACTATGTCTCAAGGTGGTTACGTATATGGTAATACTGTCGAAACAGCCTATTGGCAAGGAACTTTCAAAGATGCGGCTATCGGATGGGAAAAAACATCCCAATACAATGTAGGGTTTGATTTGGGATTATTCAATGGTCGTGTCAACTTGATAGGTAACTATTATAATAGTCTTTCGTATGATTTGTTGTACGACCAGCCTATATCATCCATATCGGGCTCTTCCAGTGTAAAAACAAACTTGAAAAATGCAAAAGTACGTAATAGCGGAGTTGATTTCCAAATAGACGGGCGTATTTTGACAGGAGATTTTAAATGGAATGTAAGTGCTAATATATCAGTAAATCGAAATAAAGTTGTCGATTTGGGTGGTATTAATGATTTGTATTTAGTTAGTGAGCGCAATGTGGTAAGCCATGTGACCCGTTCCGGGCTTCCTATCGGCTCTTTCTATGGCTACATTGCTGATGGTATTATTTCCGAGAAGGATTACACCAATATAATGATTGATAAAAGCAATCTGGTTAATGGCAAATTTCCTGACGGATATCAGTTGATAGGACCGGCAGTTCCTAATTATAATAACATACATCCGGGAGATGTGAAATGGCGGGATGTTGATAAGAATGGTTTGATTACAGAAAACGACCGTGAAATTCTAGGCAATGCTTACCCGGATTTTACATACGGTATCAGTACCGATTTCTCTTATAAGAACTTTGATTTGAGAGCGACATTTACCGGTTCTCAAGGAGCTGAAGTAATAAACTTCCAGAAATATTATCTGTACAATATGGAAGGCTCCGGCAATCAGTTGGCATCTGTTTTGAACCGTTGGCATTCTGACGAAAATCCGGGTTCCGGCGGAGTGTTTCGTGCAGCGCGTAGTTCCACCCTAATACCAGTCAGCGGCTTAGTTCTTATATGGTGGATGATGCTTCCTATTTCCGTTGTGCAAATATCACATTGGGGTATAATTTTCCGGTGAAGTGGATGCAGAAAGTGAGCGTTCAGGCGTTGAGGCTATATGTCAGTGTTGACAATTTATTCACATTGACCGATTATGAAGGATATAATCCTGAAGTGGATTATAAAGGTAATAACCTGTTACCCGGTTTTGATTGGGGGGTTTATCCTTTGGCACGTACTTATAGTATAGGAGCAAAAATAACTTTTTAAATAAATAAAGAATCAGATTATGAAAAAATACATAGTATTTATCGCAGTAAGTTCGCTATTGTTTTGCAGTAGTTGTACGAGTTTTCTGGAAGAAACCAATCCAAATAAGATTCCGGCCAGTACTTTCTATCAGACCGAAGATGATATTGCAATGGCTGCGAATGCGTATGCAGCTTTGAGAGGAAACGGGTATTATAAGAATATGTATTTATACACAGATGTTCGTTCGGAAAACACCACGTTGCAGGATCCGGGAGCAGGAAATGGGGTTAATTATCAATTTTATAACTATACATTGACAACAGATAATGCACAAGTGAAAACTCATTGGGCAGATTTGTATAAATGCGTGACAAGAGCTAATATAATATTGGATCAGATAGATGATATTCCTTTAAGGATGAAGTTGTGAAAACCAGAAAAGGCGGAAATGTATTTCTTGCGTGGATTGACTTATTTTCATCTTGTAATGCAGTTTGGAGATGTCCCTATCGTAACCAAAGAACTAAAGACGAAAGATGAAATTCAGAAATATACTGCCCGCCAGCCAAAGAGCGAAGTCTATAATTTGATTATTTCCGATTTGACACAGGTTATTAATAGTGAATTGCCGGATATTCAAACGGGTAATGGGGTAGGCCGTGCTTCAAAAGCTGCTGCGTATGCTTTATTGGGCAAAGTTTACTTGACAATGGCTGCTGATTCTGATTTTCAGTCGGAAAGAACTTCAAATCTGCAATCTGCGAAAACAAATTTAGTTGCAGCATGGAACATGAAACCTTTTACAAGCCTGAAAGATATCCCTTATGCTGATGTTTTTGATAAGGAAGCTCAAACATTCTGTCAAGAGAATATTTTTCAGGTGATGTATAAAGGAGGCAACTCCAGTTTAGCCTCAAATTACGCCTATATATTTCAACCCACTTCCAGACGGGCTTACTTCGCAGAAAACGGGGACGGGAATAATATACCGACGTCTGATATGATGAGTGCCTATGAATCGGGAGATACGCGTAAGGCTATCTCGTGCGGTACGTCACAGAACGTTAATTATGTGAAGAAGTACACAGATCTCGATGACATAAATGGCTATGGGGCGAATAACTGGATTGTGCTTCGTTATGCCGATGTCGCATTAATGTTGGCAGAAGTGAAAATGCATTTGAGCGAGAATGATGCGGTAAGCTATTTGAACATGGTACGCGAACGTGCTGGTCTGGATGATTATTCCGGCAGTAGTTTGCGCGATGCGATCCTTCGTGAGAGAAGAGTCGAGTTTGCTTTTGAAGGACAGTATTGGTATGATTTGTTACGTCTTTATTCTCGTCAGGAACTGTTGGAGCACATGAAAGCGAAGAATCCAAATTTCTCTGCGAAAGATTTTTTGTTGCCTATCCCGTATGATGAACATAAACTGGATCCGACAAGAATGTATCAAAATGAAGGATATAACTAAAAATAAAATAGTATGATAAGAAAATCTCAAATATCATTTATATATCAGTATTAGCAGTCGTTTTATTTGCTTGTGGGGATGATAGTACGATTGAAGAACAGGGAGTGGAACGATTACTGCTAGAGTTATATGGCAAGTAATGCCTATCCGGCATTAGAAGAGAAAGTTGTTCTGAAGGTAGCTCTTAATGATGGGCAAGACATCCAATCTGTGGTTTGGACGATGGAAGGGCAGACATTGGGTGAAGAACCTGAATTGGAATATACGTTTACGAAAGAAGGAAGTTATAATATTTCGGTTAGGGTGACAGATAAGACTGGCAATGTAGCGGCGGCTCTGCAGAAATTACAAGTATCCGGCAAGAGTTTACGTTATGCTTTGCAACACTTTGACCCTGCAAAAGTTTGGATAATGGGGCATCGTGGCAATTCTTCCAACCCGAATATTCCCGAAAATCGATAGCTGGAATTGAAAGTTGTATAGAATTAGGGGAGCTGTAGATATTGTAGAAGTAGATCCTCGCATGACAAAGGATGGAGTAATTGTGTTGATGCATGATGAAACCATAGACAGGACAACTACAGGGAAGGGGAAAGTGAAAGATTTGACTTATGAGCAGCTCCAGTCTTATCGTCTGAAGCTGGCAGACGGCACAGTAACCAATCACACGGTCCCCTCTTTGTATGACGCATTGGTTGCAGGGCGGGGAAAGATCTTTTGATTTGGACTCTTGAATAAAGTGTCTCCTAAAGAACTGTATGATGTTGTGAAAAGCTGTGGGATGTTAGACCGTGTGTTCTTTTATACATCTAATAATCGGGATGTCTTGCAGAATATTTTGGATTATTCGCCGGCTCCTATACCTTATCCGCAGTGAAAACGAGGAGCATGCAGATTTCCTTTCACAGCAACCAGGAGTGATGTTTGCCCAGATATCTTTGTCGAAAACATTAAATGGCGGGCTCTCGACAGCCATATCTTCAAAAGGGCTGTTTGTCTCGACTAATATGTTAGATATGAATGGTTATACCTATGATACACAGATGACACAAGGAAACTATACAGGAGTGGACTTGATTTTGTCGAAGGATTAATTTGATACAGACAGACCATCCCCAGTTGCTGGATGCCTATCTGAAACAGAGAGGTAAAAGATAATTGGTTTTAATCTTAAATAATGAATAGAATGATTATGAAGAAATATATATTCCTGATAGTGACAGTCGTTTGTCTATTTGCATGTAAGGACGGCGATGAAGTGCGGCAGACAACCTCCCCGGAGGCTTCTTTTTCTATAGATAAAGAAGAATATACGGTCGGTGATATCGTTTATCTGACTGATGAATCAGTAAAGACGGAAGGAGAGATAGTAGAGTATTTCTGGCATTTTGGATTTGAGGGGGAAGGGAATAGGGCTACTACTAAAGATGCGTCCGTTTTGTATAAGAGGGCTGGAACCTATGTTATTAAATTAACCGTGACAGATGAATTCGGAGGATATGCAACTGCATCCCATACTGTTGTGATTCGTCCGACGAATATGCCTCCGGTTACAAACTTCAGCTATAGCCCTGCCATTTGTAAAGTGAATGAGAAAGTTCAATTTACCGATAAGTCTGTGGATGAGGATGGAGAAATTGTTTCTTACGAGTGGGATTTTGGCAATGGGCAGACTTCTCAAGAAAAAGACCCGGAAATAACTTTCACGACAACAGGATTTGTAACTGTAAAGCTGACAGCTACTGATGATCGTGGAGCTACAAATACAAAGCAAGCTACTTTATACGTTCGTGATACTTCTATATCCGGAGTAACTGTCCTTTGGGATAAGACGTTTGAGGTATCCTCTCTTTACGGTCTATCTCTCCTGCTGTTGGTGACAATGGGATGTATATGTGTCATCCAATGCACTCCACCTTTTTGCTTATTCGCCGTCCGGAGAGCAAAAATGGATGTTTGATTTAAGCAAGGACGGAGGAGCAGGAAATCAAGGTTCGTCTCCTATGGTAGGTGCGGACGGAACTATTTATATGGGTGCGAGTACAACAGACAAAAACATAAGCAGCAGTCTGTATGCTATTCATCCGGATGGAACACAAAAGTGGAGATATGAACTAGGTATTGGTACTAATATTCCCTATATTTCTCCTGCTTTGTCTCGTGATGGCAATATCTTGATTGGAAATAGAGGGACGGATGGTTCTGTACACATGGTTGACCGTAGTTCCGGCAGACAACTTTGGAGACGCAAATCTCCCAATGGTGGTGCTAATGGTGGTATATCGGTTGGACAGAATGGAGTTATCTATTCAGCCTTGTCGGGAGCGAACGGATTTGCCCGTACTACGCAAGATGGTGTGAACTTGTCTCCTAATCTGGAAAGGAAATACGGCTGCAGCTGTATATCCCGCTATTGATGCGCAAGGAAATGTATATGTGGCATTTTCTGAAGGAGTGGTTGCAGCTTATGATAACCAGGGTAATGAGTTGTGGAGATATCCGGCGAGTGGTACTATGGGCAAGATTGACCAGGGAGGACCGGCTATCGGTGCTGACGGAACCATCTATGTGGGTACAAAGAATCCGAATGCCCAAGTTGTTGCCCTGACTAAAGGAGGAGCAAAGAAATGGAGTTATTCCTCTGTCGCTGAAATAGGAACAACACCAGCTATAGACAGTGACGGAAATATTCACATCTGTGATGATGGCGGTAACTATATAATATTGAATGCTGATGGTACGGAGAAATATAAGAGACAATTAGGTTCTAAAATTTGGTCGTCACCAGTCATTGCTGACTATGGTATTGTGTATGTCACGTATGAGGATAATGGTGCCTGCAAATTGATAGCTATTGATTGTGGTATTGAAGGACCTGCAAATTCTCCATGGGCACAGCGCGGACAGAATGCAAAAAGAAATGCTTTACAAAAATAAAAGATATGCTTAGAAAGATAAATATATTAATAGCTTTAACCCTTCTGATAATAGGAGGGTTAGAGGCACAGAATCATTCGGATAAAATAATTGCGAATCTACAGAAGCCTGCAAGTAATTCAGTTTTAGTTGTTTCTCATCGAGCTGACTGGCGTAATGCTCCGGAGAACTCCCTGCAGGCTATCCAGAATTGTATTGATATGGGGGTAGATGTAATTGAAATCGATCTGAAGAAAACCAAGGATGGACATCTGATTTTGATGCATGACAAGAAAATTGATCGTACTACAACAGGAAAAGGTTATCCGGCAGACTATACATTGGAAGAATTACGTCAGTTCCGTTTGAAAAGTGGTACAGGGCATAAAACAGCTCATTTGATACCGACATTGGAAGAAGTAATGTCATTATGTAAAGGTAAGATCCTTGTTAATATTGATAAAGGCTATGATTACTTCAAAGATGTATATGCTGTTTTGAAAGAAACAGGAACTGTTCAGCAATGTATTATTAAAGCCGGACTTCCTTATGAACAAGTCAAGGCTGAAAACGGTGATGTATTGGATAAGGTAATCTTCATGCCTATTGTACAACTTCATAAAGACGGGGCGGAAGCTGTCATTGATAGTTATCAGACACATATGAAACCTGCTGCTTATGAATTAGTGTTTGATAGTGACAGTCCGGAGATTCTTAATTTGATAAAGAAAGTACGTAATACAGGCTCTAATCTTTTTATAAATTCGCTTTGGCCCGAACTATGTGGCGGGCATGACGACGACCGTGCAGTAGAACTTCATCAGCCGGATGAAAGTTGGGGTGGATAATTGGCCAGGAGCCAAGCTAATTCAAACAGACCGCCCAGCTCTATTATTAGAGTATCTACGCGAAAAGAAACTTCACGACTAAACGCACTTTCTTCATGTTGAAACAACTAATCAATTTTTACAAGGTCTCTTCGCCGAGACCTTGTAACGGAGAAGCTTTGTCTTCATCCGATGCTCGCCGTCTGAAGTTTCTGAAATGGTCTACTTTCCTTTCTGCGACTTTGGTTACGGTATGTATTATGTGTGCCGTCTTAGCCTGAATGTCGTAAAGAAACCTATTGTAGATGAAGGCATTTTTTCGGAAACAGAGTTAGGCATCATAGGTTCCGTATTGTTTTTCACCTATGCCATCGGAAAATTCACGAACGGTTTCCTTGCCGACCGTAGTAATATCAACCGTTTTATGACTACCGGTTTATTGATAACTGCTTTGGTTAACCTCTGTCTCGGTTTTACTAATTCTTTTATCCTGTTCGCTATCCTTTGGGGGATTAGCGGCTGGTTTCAATCTATGGGAGCAGCCTCTTGTGTAGTAGGGCTTTCTCGTTGGTTCACGGACAAAGAGCGCGGTTCATACTATGGCTTTTGGTCTGCGAGCCATAATATCGGCGAAGCGTTGACTTTTCTGATAATAGCCTCAATTGTCAGTGTGTTGGGCTGGCGGTATGGTTTCTTCGGAGCCGGTATAGTGGGATTGATAGGAGCGTTGATCGTCTGGAAGTTCTTCCATGATACTCCCGAAAGCATGGGATTTCCTTCGGTGAATGTTCCCAAACAGAAAAAGGAAATGAGTGAGACAGAAACGGCTGATTTTAATAAAGCACAGCGTCAGGTATTGCTGATGCCTGCCATTTGGATACTGGCTCTTTCGAGTGCTTTTATGTATATCAGTCGTTATGCTATCAATAGTTGGGGCGTTTTTTATTTGGAAGCTCAAAAGGGGTACTCTACATTGGATGCCAGTTTTATCATTTCTATTTGTCCGGTCTGTGGTATAATCGGTACTATGTTTTCAGGTGTTATTTCTGATAAGTTATTTGGTGGACGTCGTAATGTCCCTGCGTTAATTTTCGGATTGATGAACGTAATAGCTCTCTGTCTGTTTCTCTTAGTTCCGGGAGTTCATTTTTGGATAGATGTGTTGGCAATGGTACTTTTTGGTTTAGGAATCGGAGTTTTGATCTGTTTTCTGGGTGGTTTGATGGCAGTGGATATTGCTCCCCGTAATGCTTCGGGTGCTGCATTGGGAGTAGTCGGTATTGCCAGTTATATTGGTGCCGGATTGCAAGATGTGATGAGCGGTATATTAATAGAAGGCCAAAAGACCGTTCAAAATGGAGTTGATGTTTATGACTTCACCTATATCAATTGGTTTTGGATTGGGGCTACTTTGCTTTCGGTGTTGTTTGCTTTGTTAGTTTGGAATGCAAAATCAAAAGAAGTAAGCTAAAGTGAGTACATTAGGTTAGAATATAAGTCTTTGTTTTCGAGGTATTAGTCACCATTTCGGGAAGTAAGTAATGATTGCTCTTCCCGGAATGGCTTTTTTATATTCATTTTTTAATAATGTTTTATGGAAAATTCATGTAATGATGAATTATTGTGTTCATTGAAAGATGAACTTCGTGAAGTAACCGCACAAATCAATGTGCATAGTGAAAAATTAATGGAGCTGCTCGACCAAAAAAAAGAATCGTCAGTCAACTGACTCGAGAGATGTCGCATCTCACGCCTGTCACCATTGAGTATCGGGGAAATCCGAAGCAATATGTCTCTGTTGTGCTCGATGCCATCAATCGGGGTAGGTTGACGTATGACGGAATAGCAAATTGCGAACAGACTTTTCGTGCGTTAGCAAGCGTTGTAGATGTGATAAGCCCTAAGAATGGGAAAACGCTTAGTGTAGAGACGCTGGTGTCTTATGAGAAGAAAAAGCGTGCTGGAGAATTTGAGGAAAAATAATATAAAATAAAAAGACGATTGTTGTATAGTTGAACAACAATTCGTATATTGACCTCCAAAGAAAGAAATTGAAAAAGCAAAGATATTAAGAAAGGAGTATTATGGAAGCAAAAACAAATGAGGAATTCTTTAACGTCAGCGCATTAATAGATGAGCGTTTTGGTAAGGAAGGAACTGTTACTCGTGCGGAAGCAGAAGAAAAAGCGTATGCTTTCTACACCGGGCAAATTATCGAAGACGCAAGGAAAAAGGCTAAGATCACTCAAGCAGAGTTAGCCCGGCGTATCGGTTCCGATCGTTCTTATATTTCAAGAGTGGAAAGTGGTCAGACAGAACCTAAGGTTTCTACTTTCTATCGCATCATGAATGCGTTAGGTTGTAGGATCGAATTTTCGATGTCTTTATAAGAAGCGATTAAAAAAACATGGTGGGAAATTTGAAAAAGATAACTGTCTTTTTCAAATTTCCCACCGTTTTTTTGAGGAAGGAAGAGGAAGAAAAAGGAAAAAGGTGAGGGTAGGTGAGGGTAAATTTCTAACATTCGTATTTTTTTTTTTAGAAAATAGAAGAATAGAAATAAGAAATATAAAAATGAAAAGTTGCAAAAGTACCCTCACCAACCCTCACCTTTTTGCGTGCGAAGGAGATGAAATCTTATTCATATAGCCTGTTTGATTTCACCTGTTCCGTATCAATAATGAATACAGTGTATCTTCTCCCGTTTTTTCCTTTTGAAATTCGAAGCCGTGTTTGGACATCACTTTTCCTAGTTGGGCTTTGGTTCCGTGAGAATATTGATACCCCGTCCGTTCGCGAATCAATTCCGCAATTTCAGTGACCGTCAGATAATGCACCTTTTCAAAACGTTCCGGTTTGCGGATATGTGTCAACACCAGTTCTTCTTCCGGTGAGTGGAAAATGAAATCCTCGTTGTTTCTTCAATCCGTGAGTTTTCCGACTGGGTGAACCAATACTGATACCCCGGCTTGTTGAGTAGATACTTGATTTGTGCATACAACTGCGCGTAGTTTATTTTGATAAACTCCATCGAGTCGACATGAAAGCAGAGAAAACGGCGGTTACCTGTGGTGTCGTGAAGCACTTCCTGGTAATTGCATGTGCCGGCAAAAGAAGCCGTATGAGGAAAGTTCTGCGAACGCCGCGCGTATGGCAGGCGGATGCTGATTACTTTGCGGGTAACCAAATCCTTGAAGATATTCAGTTCCCGTCCGCTCATCCCTTCAAACTCATCCAGATTGATAAGCATCGCCTGCGCTATTTTAGCCAGATCATCTTTGTTGCTCGGGTTGATAAGACCGGTAGAAAGATAGGCGCGCAATTCGGGCGGCAGCAGGTTGTTGATAAACGTAGTCTTTCCGATGTTCTGTATTTCGCTGCAAAGCAACAAAACAGTGTGGTTCACCACATCGTCTTGTGTGGCGGCAGCGCACATTCCCACCAGATAACGTTCCAGACATTCTACCCAAAATTTCTGGTGACTAGTATGCACGCTGTTGGCAAGGATACCGATATAATCCGTTCCGTCCCATTCAGGTAGCGAGTCTAAATACTCGCGAATAGGATGGTAGGTGATGCTGAAGTCGGAGTAGATCAGATTCTGAATCGTCTTGACGGTGCACGAATAGCCCAGTTCGTTCATCTCCATCCAAATGCTGTTTTCCATCATTTCGTCGAGAATATGGAAAGGTTCCGGTTGCTCCGTGTCCGTTTTCCTTCTGCGATATTCCATGATATGAAGCACTTCGTTGTAGCGTGTATCGTAATTTTCTTTGATATGTTGCTCAATCTGTAACATTGCTTCTGCGTACTATTCAGCTTGCGGGTGTCGAATTCCTCGTTGTGTCCGTAAGCACTCCCGATCAGTGCGTCCATTTCATCCGCGGGAAGATCGGTGAACTGGCTCTTGATAAAGCTGCCGCCTCTTCCTGGGGACGCCGTAGCGATTGTACATACAAGCTAGGCAATGCAGGTAGTTGTTCCGGTTGCCGGTGACGTACTTTCGGATTTATTGTGATAATAGTTCAGAGTCACCATTAAGGAAGCGTGCGAGGAATGGTAGTTGAGGGCCACTTGTTCGGTGAGGGATTGTTGTCTGGTGCTGTCGTTTTCTTTTGCCGGATGCCCTTTTCTTCTTTGAGACTTGAAGAACATCGGTGGCTGTTCCACGATGACAGCTGTGGCATCGGGATTGAAATAAATATCCGGATCGTAAGAGAACAGGCAAGTGCGGCTAACATCCTGCCCGGAAGTGTCGACCTCAACTCCGCAGAGCTGGGCATAAAGGAAGCGATTTTGTGATAAGCAGCATGATGGAAATCTTCAATTTCCTGAATTGTTTCGGGCAATGTCCCGTCTGTCCGGCATACACGTACCACGATTTTCAGTCCCATTCCTTTGGGGCTGATGAAAGCGATGCGGGTGTGGGCACACTTTTTTGCCAGTGCGAGGATGCGTGCCAATGCTTCCTGTGTCTGATGGTCGATGTCTACTACGATGTATCCCAGATACTTGACGAGAGTTGCGTTTGAACGTCCTCCCCGGTAGTTGGCTGAAAAGGTGATTTCCTGTAGTTCTATTTTCGTTGGCTGCTTTCTCGCCTTGTTCCGCGAAGATTCGGCGCACGTCCTCCACCGTTTCCCGGTATGTGCCGTTGCTGATGGCCGATACGATTTCTTCTTCTGTCATTTCGGCTATGACGCGGTAAAAGTCTTGAAAGATGGTAAAATGATCCATGTTAGTTTGTTCTTTTTAATTTGCGGTTGCAAAGAAATTTGTTTGTAAAATAATAGAATGGAACTTTTCGTTTTTTTGATTAAGTTCTTAGGGTTCTCCCAAATAGCGTATGATCGTTGCCACCTGCCGGGGAGAGAGAAGGCGGTTGCGGGCATGATAGCCTTCTTGTTCGAGTTCTTGCAGGAGCGGAAGGTTGTAGACAATCCAACGACGTAGTATTTGTAAGGCTACTTTGAGGCATACGTTGGGGTTGTAAAGATGAGCTAGTTCCGACTTTTTATAAGTGCGGATAAGAAACGGTTGGTCCGGATAATACATGATGAATGATGTTTGGTTTATGCTATAAAGTTACTGAAAATTAATGGTTTATTAAAAGAATAACGTCATTATTATTCATAGAGTATCAGGAAACTTCGTTGGGGAATCCGGAGGATGGAAAATGTGTTATCTTTATGTCGTTAACAAATAAGGAACGCGTTCGAAATGTGTGAAATCTTAAAATTATTTTATTATGGCAATGACAGTAACTTATTCAGTAGTGCCGCGCAAGAATCCTGCCAAAAAGGATGAGTCGGCAAAGTATTACGCGCAGGCACAGGCTTCGGGAGAGTTGGATTTTGAAGAGTTGTGCGAAGGAATCACCAGTCGGTCTACCTGTACGGAGACAGATGTGCGTGCCGCCATTTCGGGTATTCTTTATGAGGCGAAGCGTGCGTTGAAAGCGGGAAGAATAGTCCGGCTGGGTGATTTGGGCAGTTTGCAGATCGGGTTGAACAGTGAAGGAGCTGTGTCGGTCAAGGAGTTTTCAAGTTCGCTGATTACGGCTGCCCATATTATTTTTCGTCCCGGAAAGACGTTGGCGGACATCACGAAGATTCTTAGCTACCAGCAGGTAACGACGCGTGCGGTGGCCCAAACGGGCGGTAGCGGCAATGAAGGAGAAGACGATGACAAAGGTTCCGGTGGTGGTTCAGACGGTGGTGGAAGCGGAGAAGCTCCGGACCCGGCAGCATGATAACTTTAATATTGGATCAAATGAAAGAAATTGTAACTAAGATTTTGATGTAATCATGTTCCTTGCCTTTCTTCGGAAAAAGAAAGCGGAACAGAATTGTGAGAGAGGTGCGCTTCAATGCTACCCATAAGGAAGTGTGTAATGTGAAAACAACGGAAAGGGAGAAGGACGATGAGAAAGATTAGTCTGATTGTGATTCACTGCTCTGCTACCCGTGCTGATCGCGACTTCACGGCGAAGGATGTGGACACTGCCCATCGCTTTCGGGGCTTTTCGTGTTGGGGGTATCATTACTACATTCGCAAGTCGGGACAGATAGAGCCGATGAGGGATGAAGATACGGTGGGTGCTCATGCACGCGGTTTTAATGCGATTAGTTTAGGGTGTGCTATGAAGGCGGACTGGATGAGAACGGAAAGGCAGCGGATACGCGTACTTCCCGCCAGAAAGAGGCGATGCATCGTCTGGTGCGCGAACTGTTGCAGCGTTATCCGGATGCAAAGGTGGTCGGTCACCGGGACTTGAGCCCTGATACTAATTATAATGGAATTGTTGACCCTTGGGAGCGGATCAAAGAGTGTCCCTGTTTCGAGGTGAAAGCAGAGACATGGTGATTTTTATCCTATTTATTACTGTGGTGGTTAATTGACCACCACAGTAGTGAAATACTCTTTAAATACCTCCGCGGCTTTTTCAAGTTGTTCGGGGGTATTTTCTTTTACGTCTTTCAGCTTGTATTCCTGCTCCATCGCTTCATACTTATGTACGCCTAATGTATGATAAGGCAGGATTTCCACTCGTTGCACCATCTTATATTTTCCCAGAGCTTCTCCTAAACGGCGGATGTCTTCCTCGAAATCGCTGTATCCGGGCACTAATACATAACGCAGCCAGAAAGGTTTCTCGTTTTCTTCCAGCCATGCTGCCGTGCGGATGGTTTGCTCGTTACTTCTTCCGGTCAGTGCTTGATGGCGTGCCGGATTGAACTCTTTAATATCCAGCAATACAAGATCCGTCAGTTTGAAAAGTTCTTCTACTTCTTCGTTCCAGATACCGCCGTTGCTGTCTATGCATACATGTATTCCCTTTTCTTTCAGTTCACGCACTAAAGGGACTAGTGCTTTGGCCTGAAACGTAGGTTCTCCTCCGGAGAAAGTGACTCCTCCGCGTTTCCCGAAAAAAGGACGTTGGCTCATAGCCATGCGGACGATTTCTTCCGGTGGAGTAGGTGTGCCTCCTTTCCCGGCTATTGTGTCAGGGTTGGCGCAATACAGGCAGCGGAAATTGCATCCTTGAAGAAAAACGACGAGCCGTAAGCCCGGCCCGTCGAATGTTCCCATACTTTCGTATGAATGTACGTTTATCGTCATATTGAGTAGATCTGATTACATACGTTCGTGGAAGCTACGGCTGATTACTTCCAATTGATGTTCGCGGCTCAACTTCACGAAGTTTACGGCATAACCGGAAACACGGATGGTAAGTTGCGGATATTTTTCCGGATGTTCCATGGCGTCGTAAAGCATTTCACGGTTCAGTACGTTCACGTTCAGGTGGTGAGCGCCTTTGGTGAAGTAACCATCCATCATTGTCACCAGATTTTCTACGCGATCCTCTTCAGTAGCTCCCAGTGATTTGGGGACGATGGAGAAGTGTTACTGATACCGTCCTGTGAGTCGCGGTAACGTAATTTCGCTACGGAACTCAAAGAGGCGATGGCACCGTTCTTGTCACGTCCGTGCATTGGGTTGGCTCCTGGAGCAAAAGCGACACCTTTGGCGCGGCCGTCGGGAGTAGCACCTGTCTTCTTGCCATACATCACGTTGGAAGTGATAGTGAGCAAAGATAAAGTAGGACGGGCATTTTTGTAAACCGGAAGTTTCTTCAATTCTTCGCTGAAGAAATAGACCAGGTCAACACCCAGGTGGTCTACCTTGTCGTTGTCATTACCGAAGCAAGGGAATTCGCCTTGAATATCGAAACCTTCTGTCAGACCGATGTCGTTGCGGCGTGCAGTCACTTTGGCATATTTGATGGCCGACAGTGAATCGAGGGCGATAGAAAGTCCGGCTACACCGTAAGCAAGGTTGATGCGTGGGTTGGTATCTACAAGAGCCATTTGGGCTTTTTCGTAGTAATACTTATCATGCATATAATGGATGATGTTCATCGCTTCGTTGTAAACACGGGCGATTTCTGTCAATACCTTCTTGTAGTTGCTCATTACTTCTTCGAAGTTCAGTGTGTCACTGGTCAGTACGGGGATATTTTTCACCATTACCGTACCGGTGTTTTCGCAACGTCCGCCGTTGATGGCAAGCAACAGGGCTTTTGCCAGGTTGCAACGTGCGCCGAAGAATTGGATTTGTTTTCCGATTTCCTGATAAGATACGCAGCATGCGATTCCGTAATCGTCAGACTGGCGCACTTCACGCATCAGGTCGTCGTTTTCATATTGGATGGAAGAAGTGTCGATAGATACTTTGCGCAGAATTCTTTGAATCCTTCCGGCAGTTCCGGGCTCCACAATACAGTCAGGTTCGGTTCCGGTGAAGGGCCGAGGTTGTAGAGTGTTTGCAGAAGCGGAAAGAAGTCTTTGTCACCTTGGTACGTCCGTCGTTGAGGCGTCCACCCGGATTCGGTTACCCATGTCGGGTCGCCGGCAAAGATGTCGTTGTAAGATTGCATACGCAGGTGACGCACCATACGCAGTTTGATGACAAACTGGTCGATCAGCTCCTGTGCGAAAGATTCTGTGATGGTTCCTTTGCTCAATTCATATTCCATATAAATGTCGAGGAACGAAGAGACGTTACCTAGTGACATAGCAGCACCGTCTTGTTCTTTACGGCAGCATGTATACCCATTGTATTGTGCGGTGTAGGCAGGACGGCTCAAGTCGAGTCCGTAGTATTCGCCCATTACCTTCATGTCTTTTAATGCTTTGATTTGCTCTGCCACTTCTTCGCGCAGGCGGATGCGGGCTTCGGTCATCGGACCGGTAAGGTTACGCAAATCTTCTTTTTTTGCCTCAATCAGTCGGTCGATACCATAGAGAGCCATACGGCGGTAGTCGCCGATGATACGTCCGCGGGCATAGTTGTCAGGAAGTCCGGTGAGGAATCCCAGAGAACGGAACGAACGGATTTCTTCGGTATATACGTCAAATACTCCGTCGTTGTGCGTCTTGCGGTAGTGAGTGAATATATCTTTTACACGGTCGTCCACTTCCACGCCGTTTTCATGGCAGGCTTTGCTCACCACGTTGATACCTCCGAAAGGCTTGATTGCACGTTTCAGAAGTTCGTCTGTTTGCAGACCGACGATCAGTTCGTTTTCTTTGTCGATATATCCGGCTTTGAGAAGTGTTGGTTGAGACGGTGACATTATCCAGTGAGCGTACTCCGTTATTGGCTCTTTCTTCTGCCAGTGCTTCGAGGCAGCGGTTCCATACAGCTTTTGTGCGTTCGGTAGGTCCTTCGAGGAAAGAAGCATCTCCATAATACGGAGTGATGTTGTGACTAACGAAATCTCTTACGTTGATTTCTGTGCTCCAAAGACCGTCTTTAAAGATCTTATTTAATTCCATAAATGATAAAATTAGAGGTTGTAGTTATCCTTTTCTTTAGAGCGCACAAAGTTACAACGTTTTTCATATAATCAGCATAATATGCTCTATTTTATGCTTTTCAACATAAAATACCTAGATATTGCTATTCTTTGGAAATGATGTTCGTGATTTTTTTTTGTGAAAACTCTTGTAAGTTTAAAATATATTCGTACCTTTGCACCGCTTTTAACGAAAAGCACTTCTGATAAAGAAGTTTTGGGAGGTGGCAGAGTGGTCGATTGCGGCGGTCTTGAAAACCGTTGTGCTGCGAGGCACCCGGGGTTCGAATCCCTGTCTCTCCGCTGAACGTGCTGGACAGAAATGGTCAGCAAACGGACAAAAAGCTACAAATCAATGATTTGTGGCTTTTTTTATTGCCCGAAAGTCCTGCTTCCAAGACTTCAAAAGTACGGTAAAAGACAAAGTTTCGTTACTAAATCGTTACCTATTCCCTGCCGGACAAAAACGGTAACGATTTGTCCTCAAATGACCTGATAATGACTTGATTAGTCCATAGTCTGCATAACTCGAAAACGAGAGGTAAAAATTAATTTTGCAACTAAAAAAAGTGAGTTATGAAATCGACATTCAAGGTTCTTTTTTATTTGAAGAAAGGTTCTGAAAAGAAAAACGGCGAGGTTATGATTATGGCACGCATCACCATAGACGGCAAACTTTGCCAGTTCAGTACGAAACAGAGCATCCAGCCCGACAACTGGAACACGGCTGCGGGCAAAGCCAAAGGCAGGGATGCCGGGAGGATAAACGCCCTTTTGGACGACATACGTTCTTCCCTGAATACCATTTACCACGAAATGCAGCGGCGTGACAACTACGTGACCGCCGAGAAAGTGAAGAACGAGTTCTTGGGACACAGCGAGAGCCACGAAACAATCCTTACCCTGTTCCAAAAGCACAATGACGATGTGAAGCAGCTTGTGGGCATATCCAAGACGATAGCGACCTACCGCAAGTATGAAGTGACCCGCCGCCACCTTGCTGAATTTATCCAAAGCAAGTACAACGTATCGGACATATCCATAAAGGAGATTACCCCGATGTTCATTACCGATTTTGAGTTGTATTTGCGTACCGCCTGCAAGTGCGGCTACAACACCACCGCCAAGTTCATGCAGTTCTTCAAGCGTATCATCATCATCGCCCGTAACAACGGCATACTGGTGGGCGACCCTTTCGCCAGCTACAAAATCCGGCTGGAAAAAGTGGACAGGGGTTATCTGACAGAGGACGAGATAAAAATCATCCTTAAAAAGAAAATGGTTTCCGAACGGCTGGAACACGTCAGGGACTTGTTCGTCTTTTCCTGTTTCTGCGGTCTGGCTTACAGCGATGTCGCCAACTTGCGGCAGGAGAATATCAAAAGTCCTTTGACGGCAACCTTTGGATAATCACCAAGCGGCAAAAGACGAATACGGACGTGAATGTCCCCCTGCTGGATATTCCCAAGATGATTTTGAAGAAGTACAAGGGCAAGTTGCCGGACGGCAAGATACTTCCCGTAATCAGCAATCAGAAGCTAAACGCCTACCTGAAAGAGATTGCCGATATATGCGGTATTAAAAAGAACCTGACATTCCACCTTGCCCGGCACACGTTCGCCACGACCACCACGCTGTCAAAGGGCGTACCCATTGAAACGGTGTCCAAGATGCTGGGACACAAACATAGAAACTACGCAAATTTACGCCCGCATCACCAACAGCAAGATAGGCAGCGATATGCAGGCTTGACAAGAAGTTTGTCGGCATCGAGAAGATTTACAAGGAAGTCGCCATGTAATCTTGATTATATGGAACTGGTCACAATTTGTGACCAGTCCTTACTATTATTCCAACATTGCTAAATCTCCTAAAATATACGATTATGGACTTGCAGATTATCCAAAACAAGATTTTTGAGGTCAGAGGTTGCCGGGTGATGCTCGATTATCATTTGGCAGAACTCTACCAAGTGGAAACACGAGCCTTGAAGCAGGCGGTCAAGCGCAATATCGAGCGTTTTCCGGGTGATTTTATGTTTGTACTCACCCAAGAGGAAGCTAACTTGCTGTTATCCATAGGGGTATCACATAATGTGATACCTCCTGATTACAACTTCGGCGTTGCTATGCCTATGGCTTTTACCGAGCAGGGCGTAGCCATGCTTTCTTCGGTTCTCCGCTCCAAAGTAGCCATAGAAGTAAACATTTCAATCATGCGGGCTTTTGTCCTCATGCGTCAAATGGCAATCGGTTACGAGGAACTGTCAAGGCGCATCGAGGAACTGGAGGTAAGCACCGATGCGCAGTTCAACGAACTGTACCAAGCCCTTACCCAGCTTTGAGCCAGTCGAAACAACAGAAAGAACGCCGTCCGGTAGGTTTCGTTACCTATAACCGTGGCAAGAACGAATAGGTAACGATTTCGGTAACGAAATTCCGCCTAACAAACTATATCCCAATAAAGTACATTCTTCCACCTTGCGGGCAGTCCACCGACTACCCGCATTTTTTATATCCTTTTCCAACTGGCACATTCCCCGAAACGCCAGCCGTGCGTGGCATGGCTGACTGTATTTCGTGAAAAGAGCCGTTGGAAACCCGCACAAGCGTATTGAAAGCAAGCTCACAACACCTTGCCTTTCCCGCCCGCATGGAGTGTTCCCTAAAAGATGAAAGAGAACAGGCACTTTTCCCCAGTTTCCTATCTGTAAATCTTCCTCTTACGCAGTCCCCCAGCCGGGACAGTCGTTTTAATCATTTCAATAGGCAAAGGTAGTTACGTGTTCTTCACGATTTTGCAAGGTCGAGCCGTTCCGGTTTGGCGAAAAAATCTTCCCTGCCTTGCGAGGTATTTTTTGCCCAAAACCTTGCAAACTCTAAACACTACCCTTTTACGCCTATGTGAAACGAAAACGACCGACCCGACCGGAAGACGCATAAAAAAAAAGTCGGATTTACGGGAAACAGGAAAAAAGTTCAGTGAAACTTCAACTCCTCACCTCTCAAATCCGCATAAAATTAAAACTTAAAAATTACAGCAATATGGAAGCAAAGGTATTATCGGAAGCAAAAGTTTATGTAGGCACTTATGCCAAGTACAACAACGGTTCATTGTCCGGCGCATGGCTCGACCTTTCGGACTATTCGGACAAGGAAGAATTTTATGAAGCCTGCCGGGAACTTCACAAGGACGAGGAAGATGCGGAATACATGTTTCAGGACTGGGAGAACGTGCCGGAGGGCTTAATCGACGAAAGCTGGATTTCTGAAAACTTCTTCGCCCTGCGTGATGCGGTGGAGGATTTGAGCGACACCGAGCAGGAAGCCTTTTTCGTGTGGTGCAACTATAAAAGCCATGATTTGGGCGAGGAAGATGCGGACGACCTTGTACGGGATTTCCGGGATGAATATCAAGGGGAATATGACGATGAAGAAGATTTCGCCTATGAAATTGTAGAGGAATGTTACGACCTGCCGGAGTTCGCAAAGACCTATTTCGATTATGAAAAGTTCGCCCGTGACCTGTTTATGTGCGATTACTGGTTTGATGACGGCTTTGTGTTCCGGGCGGCATAACCAATCCGGCGGGGTGTCAAAGCCCTGCCCGCTAAAAACAACCAAGCGATGAAACGGAAAAGCATTTATAAAATCCTTTGGCGGGCGTTCCTGCTCTGCCTTGCATGGCGGTTCACCAGCGTAGCCGGAGCAGGCACGGCGATAACGGCATATATCGTATTTCGTGCCGCCTGTTTCCTGCTCCGTGTCTGCCTTTCAGCCCTTTATGCGCTGGGCATGGCTCTGCTTTTCCTGCTGTTGCTTTCTTTACTGATATTATAACGACCATTAAAAAAATAGAACATCATGCAGTCACTTAACAAAACGGGGTAAGCATAACCCAAACACCGGGCGAAGAAGTTCGTGAAATGCTGTTTAGGGGCTTTCAGGGGACAAATTTATTATCAATATGACTACCGCCACACGGACGGAGAACTTTTCAGCACGGTAGCCAAAACGCTGGACGAGTGCCGCCGCAGGCGTGACGAATGGGTAGCGAAGAAGAAGAAGGTAATAAACAAGTAACTTTTAGGGACATGAAACAACAGAAGTAAACAAGGAGCTTATCGGCAGGCGTTGCGAGTGCATTTTACGGGCTTAATGGTAACGGGCGTTATCGAGGACATCAAGACGACCAGCATTCCATAGCGGTCAAAGTCCGTTTCGACCACCCGCACCAGTGGGGCGATGATTTGTATAATGATGTGTGGGCGTGGGGGCGCAAAATAGACGAGTTCGGCACGCTGCACCATTTGCAACTGTTGGAGGACAAACCGGACTTTCAGATAATGACGGTAGTTTTCGGCGAGCCAATCAGCCGGATAGACCGCAGTGTTTTTGAAGATGTTGCAACGTGGGGTGTCTGTTCCCTGCAAGGCTGGGTAAACAGCTATGAAAGTGTCCGGTTTGTAGCCATAGACGACCATACGGCAATCATCACGGGCGAATATAACATGGAGCAGGTAAAGGTGTGGTTAGAGAGATACACGTCCATAAAGAGCCTTAAAACCAGTTGATAGAGAACGGCGGCAAGCAGCCGCCGTTACTCTTCCGTGAGCCTGCCAGCGGGTGAAGAAAGTAACAAAGAAGCCTTTCGTTTTCCCTATCATGGAAACAGCCCGCCGATGCTTCCCGGCGGGCTGTCTGCCCGATATTTACGCTTTGCGTATCATTCCATACCCGGTTTCCCAAGAGGATGATAAAAACGGATGTCGCAACTATAAATCCTCATAGTGAATAAATTTTACACAAGTATGCACGGTTTCTTCTTCCTCGATGTCATATTTCCATGTCCGCTTAGTGACAAGCATTTCCGTGTCGCAATCGAACCATACCATTACGGGCGCATCATCTTCTTCGTCCGCCCATTTGAAAACCTGATTGGACGGTATTTTCCACAATTCAGCACTGTCACGTTCGGAAATGCAGTCCTTATCCACAATGATGATGTCACCTACTGCCGGAACTATATCCGTTTCCAACGTGGTTTCTATATACCACGAGATACCTTTTATATCCAATTCTATTTTTACCATGTCATTTTATTGTTTAGGGGTTATCGTTTCCGTTTCTTCCTTGCTGTTGTCATTATTGAACGATAGCGAAAGTTGCTGCATCTGCCCGAAGCTGTCGATGATATAAATGTCAATCGTCTGCTGGTCTGTCGATGCCGAGGTATAATAGAGCCTGAACGTTTCTTTTTCCAGCGGGTAAAGGTCATTGGGCAGGAACACCGTGCCGTTATCCATTTCCAGCTTCCTTTGCCGTCCGGCTGGAAGTACCTGATTTGATAGGTAGTCGGCTGGTAATAGCCGCCACGCACCAACTGGCAGCGTATTTCGGCGGTTTCCCCGACTTTCAGCCTTTTGGGTACTGGCAGCGTTTCGATGCTGAACGGGTACGCCTGCTGAATATCCAAGTTGTCATTACAGGCGGTGACAAGTACAAGGGCGGCCACGATGTAGCAGCCCATGATGATTTTATACATTACATTTTTCATATACATTATTATATAGCGGTCAGTTGATAATGAATTTCAGTCCCAAAGATACCTGCGTGTGGAACTTGCCTATGTCCGAGCCGAACAACGCCCGTTCCCTTGCGTTCAGCAGCAGAGCCACCCGTCGGTCAGGTAGGCTTCCAGTTCCAGCGTCAGCGCACCGCCGTAAATGAAGCAGTCCTTATCCAGCAGCGTGGAGCCGTCCGGCAAAGCTTTTCGCTTCGGTTGCTCGTTTCATACCCGGCGAGTGCCGACAAATGAAAGGAAAAGGTCTTTCGCCTGTCCGATAGGATTTCAGGTAATAGCCGCCCTCTGCGGTGAACTGTTCTACGGGTATCTGCATATCCTTGTAGTCATACTTCTTGTGCAGGTACTCCCCGCCAATCACCCAGCGGTTTGCGTTCTTGGTGTAAACGCTGTACGCCGCGATGTGGTAGGCGAAATCACTGCCAGCGTTCCAATGCACCCCGTCCGTCATGCCCGCCGTCACCTGCAAGCCTTTCATGCCCGGCAGGTATCTTTGTGCGTGTGCCTGAAACGAGGTCAGGCACAGCACAAAGAGCATCATTATAAAGATGTGTCTTTTCATTCCCTATTTGATTTTGAGTTCGTTAATCACTTCTGCGTTCACGATGTCGGCGTTCTTCACGGATAACCTGATGCCGCCCGCCGTTCTTCTCGTAGAGTTCCACCAACAGCAGCTTGTCGTCAGGAATGGTGAACTTCGGCGGGGCGTACACCGTGCGCACGGTCGTTTTCCGGCAATCTCTATCACCTCGTTGTAGCTGCGTACCGCATCCAGCACCGTTTCCTGAATAGCCGTGCGCTTCGGCATTTTCTTATCGACTATCTTAAACTTGATGAAGTCGGTATCGAAGGCACGTTGGAACTGTTCTTTGTCTGCGTGTGCACGTAGAGCATCCCGTTATAGGTATAAATGCCCTTGATTAAGAACTGTATGCCGAAACGCTTGCTACCCAAGTGGCGCACTTTCCGGTCATTGTTCTTGTAGATGCTTTGCATTATCAGCTTCACCAACAGCGGGCTTTCATTACCTAATTCCCGAAATAGATGTTCATGCGGGTATGCGAAAGTCGCTGGTGTCCTCGTTCTCAAGAAGTCTTTCATCTCGATGTTGAGCATTTCCGGTTCACGGGCATACTTGGCGTTGAATGAAAGAAACTCCCGTCCTCGCAGATAACGGAGAGTTCGTTTCGCCCGGAAAGCCCTCTGTCGTGGCTTTCACACGTATTACGTTCTCCGCACCGTCCGCCTTGCCCGCTATGATATGGTTGCTTCCCAAATCGACATAGCGGACGGCGGCGGGGAAGATGATATGCACCGTCTTGGCAAAGGTCACTTCCACGCCGTAGGGCGTTACCATTTGGCGGTACAGGGTTTCGGGTAATTCCCGGTACAAGTCGTTGCCAGCCGCATACTTCACGGTGTCAGCGGTTTGTGCGTTTGCCGCACACACGCCAACAAGAGGGCGCATTACAAAATCTGTTTCATTGTCAATTAAAATTTTAGTGGTTGAATATTTGTTGAGTAATTATTGTTTGGCGTAAAGCATCACCTTGTACCCGGCTTTCAGCTTCACTTTCACGGTTCGGAACTTCTTGGCAAGATAGCCGGACGTTCCTTGCAGCAAGCCCTTGTCACGTCCATAGCCACCTGCTGCCCGGCACTTTGGGCAAAGGAAATGCTTGTACCCAGTCCGCTTCCGATATTCGCCATAGCTTCGTTGAACGCTTCCTGCTCCATAGAGGACGGGACGGAAAGCCCCTTTTGTCCGTCCGTGTCGAACACGGCGAGTTCCACCGGGATGATGTTGCCCGCATACTCAATCGAGGGACACCAGTATGTCGAGCCGTTCGCCCTGCGCCGTTCCCGCCACAAGGGTATTCTTCGGCACAACGATATTTCCCGCCTGCATGGGTTCGAGCAGCCGTAGTTTCACCTGCCCGTCCACCAGCGTTTGGTCTTGGTGGATGCAGGCGGCTACCGTGTTCCTGCCCATAGCGTAGCCCGTGCCTACCGCCGTGTTGAAGCCATAGTTTCGTGGCTGGCTGTAAGCCGGATGAAGTCGGCATCGCTCATGGGCTGCTGCAATCCCGAACGGTCGTTTCCCGGATTGCCTGCACCGCCACCGCATCCGGTTTGCGGTCAATGCCGCCTGTTACCGGGACTTGTGCGACTTGTCCCTGCCCGCCGTAATGTTTACTTTGCCGCCAGTTCGTAGGACTTTTCCAAGAGTGCCATTTGGTCGTCTGCCGTAGGCGTGGCGTTCTGCTGCTGTTGCAGTCGGTCGGTCAGTTCCGCCACCTGCCGCTTCAAATCCTCTTTTTCCTCGTCCACCGCCGGGGTTTCGTAGAACGTGCTTAACTGGCGGTTGATGTCCCGGTAAGCGTATGCCGAAGAAGCACCGCCGCCCCTTTGTGGCTTCGCATCATCTTCCGGCATCAGGTCGATTTCCGCTTGCGGTTCTTCCATTTCATCGTCCCCCGTGAAGCCGAAGTCCTGCAAGGATTGTATCTTGTCCTGCTGTTTGCGGCTTATCATCGCCTGCTCGTAAGCCTTTTGCTTGTCGGCTATAATTCCGTCCTCTGCGGGCAGGGGTATGTCGGCGTTGAAGCCGCCCACGCTCTCCACGTTCACGTCCTCTTTGCCGGAGGGGGCGAATATCAGGTACATGCACCCGGCAAGGGCAAGGAACATCAGCGGAAGACTATCATTTTCCTGCGCTGCTGCACCTGCGGGTAAGTTCCGTTTGGGTTTATCTTCCTTTTTCGGCTTCCCGTCCGCCTGCGGTACGGTCGTGCCGTTCTCATTCTTCTGTACTTCTTCCATATTCCGGTCTGTTTAAGGGGTTGATACTGTTGATTGTGTCATTGCCTTGCAATGGCAGTTGTTTGATATGTTCTATTTGCAGCCGCCTGCCGTCCCGTTTCCCGATATTGTAGATTGATGAAACGGTGATGTAGATAGACAAGCCGCCAAAGAAGAAGAACATCACGAGGATAACCGCCAGCCTTTTGCCCGGCGTAATCCGTCCGCACATCCGGCGCAGGCAATCGTCCGCCCAGTCCTGCACCTTTTCGATGTAGTTTCGTTTTCTCTCCATAAGGCTATCTCTTAATGGTCTGTAAATCCTTGTTCTCGGTAATGGTGAACGCTTCGATGATGAAGCCGTGCGGGTTGTTGTCGCTCCGTGTGGCGTTGAGCAGGCGGCACGAGGTCACAAGGCTTCGCACCGTCAGGCTGCTTTCCCGGACAATCAACTGGCGGGCATACGTGTTCACCTTGTAGGGGTACTGGTCGAAGTCGCACTTCACGCTGTCAATCTCTACCGTCTGCGTGACGTTTCCGGAAATCACCCGGTTATAATACCCCTTTTCCGCCAAGTCCTTGTAATAGTTGAAAGCGGTCTTGTCGGCAAGGAACAGCGAGCGTTTGATGTTGCTTTCGATAGCCCCCTTGTCGGGTGATAAGGTGAAGAAAAGTTCGTGGAAACGCCGCACGTGCGACTTCGCTTCCACGGGTCTGTTCTGTGCCATGTCCTGCGAGAGTGCCAGCATCAGGCTTTTGCCGTTGTCGAGGACGTATATCTTCTGCCGCTGCTTTTCGGCGAAACTGTACGAGTTACACGGCGAAGCCCGTCACCAGTGCGCACAGGCAGATGAATACCAGCGCAAAGAGCCGGATTTGCCGGAAACTCGTTTCGATGTTCGTTAATGATTTAAATTCCATTTGTCTGTCATTTTAATTATGATACTTGTTGATTGAATTATTTGAAGTTTCCGGCTACTTTCCCGGTTGCCGCACCGACCGCAGCCCGGCGACTGAGCCCGTGCCACGTTACGGTTATAGGCAGACATTCCGCCAGCCGACACTATCCAGCTTGCCACCGTAGGAATGGTGAAGTAGCCCACGATGCCGATAATCATAAAGATTACATACACGTTGCTGCTCCCGTCCGGGATGAAATTCAGGTCTGAAAGCTGCTCGATGTCCTTTTGGAGCATCAGCGTTTGTATGCGTGCCAGCACGCTGCTGAACAAGTCCGACACGGGTAGCCACAGGTAAATGGAGATATAGCGTGAAATCCACTGGGTCAGCGTGCTTTGGAAACCGTCATAGACGAAATCGCAAACGCCAGCGGACCCAGTATCAAAAGCACAATCAGGAAGAACGTGCGCAGCGTGTCTATAATCAG